>Ga0265324_10000002_pt1 | contig 382754 bp, 359 predicted proteins | sample 41419metaG_FD_198634 | JGI IMG/M metagenome (GOLD analysis project Ga0265324, IMG submission 198634) | Rhizosphere microbial communities from Carex aquatilis grown in University of Washington, Seatle, WA, United States - 4-14-19 metaG | ecosystem: Host-associated > Plants > Roots >...
GGGCATGTTGCCTGTCGGGATAAGGATGTCGAGATGAGTCGGGTAGTCTGCTAATGTCTGGTATTGGTACAGAAGCGGAAGTAGAATCGGCTACAGTTGGACCGCCGTAAGAGGCAGGAACCGGCCACTTTGAGTCAGTCGAGATCGAGAATTCGCCGCCATATAGCCGCCACTCATTTTCTTCCGCATCGTGCCATCAGCGGAACTTCACATAAGCCAAGCTGAGCGACCGGTATTGATTGCGCAACGGACACCGGCGAAATGTTCGACGTTGCGTATTACGAGGAAGTTTGCCAGTAAAACGATACCAACCCGCCACCGATTGTGATGCAAAGTCGGCCACCGATTCCAGTCTCAAAACCGCCACCTGAAATAATGGCAATCTCAGCCTGCCGTATTGGTATCAGTCACATGTAACTATCGTTTGATAGGGCATAGGCCACTATCTAGCTAAATGGCATATTGACACTCTTCAATTAATGGTTATTCTCGCAAGCATTACTCATGACGCAGGGAGTACAGAATAGATGAAATCAACTTACAGGAGGATGCCGCCCGTGTCGATAAGTAAAATAGCAAGGTTTGTCATCGCGGCAACAATGTATTTCGTTTCTTCTCCTGCGTTCTCGGCTTGCCAGTACTACAAGTATGTGGCGTATTATAATTGGCCTGATGACGTAATTAGCAAAAATGCATTTTATGCAGTGGGCGAAATTTTTGGTGAATGTTTTGAATCATTCTCAGAATCAGCTCAAGGCGCTTGTGATGCATTTGTTGCAGTAGTTAATGCCAACCAATCAACCAGCAAGATGTATAGTGTATCGCTTAATCCTGCCCAGACCATTTTCACTCCCTGGCAGACCTTTTATTGGGGGCAATGCAAGTCTTCCGGTGGGACGGAATTTATAAATGAACCACCTTACCCGATCCGGACTGTTCCCTTGGAACCACTTGTTGTAGCAGATATATACAAATTGAGAGAGCCGAAAATCAATACCTATTCCATCACCCTCTCAGGCAACACCAGCGTGGAACCGTGGCATAAAAAAGCCGACGCGGATCACAAAAAAACGAATCTGTCATACACCGCAACAGTGACTTCTTCTGGTTACCCAGCCCCGAATGTCGAAGTCACGATCACAACCGACGTTACCCAGGACAGCGGCGGTCATGTTCATATAAATGGACGTCATAAAGGCAAGCTGGCTATCCCCACTGAACCGATCAAGGATGGGAAAGAAACGATTACTGGCTACACCGATAACAATGGTGTTTTTTCTTTCGTCTTTGGCTCGGAAGAAGCGTCGGGCACGCACACCCTCACGGCAAAGTGCAGCACAGGATGCGAAGCACCTGCAACCGCGACGGTGAAGGTGGAAATCAAGGGGTTGTCGCTGTTGGATGGCGATCCTTTAAGTTACACCCTGAATGGCGAAACCTCCACGCATCCGGGAAGTCACTATTTTTCTGCGGCGGCGCTGGTTCAAATTATTAACTTGGCTCATAAATTTAGCCACGACCCTGCCTATAAAAAGCAGCTATTGACTATTAACGACAGCAGTCTGATCAAAGGCGGGGTATTTGATCTTGGGCAGGACTGGACATACACGCCCAATGGTCATCAAGGTCACAGGGTAGGTGTTGTCGTTGACATAAACAACTTCCATGAAAAAGATCCGGATTTTGTAATATTTGCAAAAGAATGCTGCGACATTAAGGCTGTGTGGGAGGGGCCTGAAGTCACATCCACACCGCATTATCATCTATGGCTTATTGGAAAGGATCAATGACATGCTAAATATCATTCGTGGATTGCTGGGCTTGTTCATGTTCTGTTTTCTGATGCCAACTTTTGCATTGGATGGCGAAACTATTGTATTCAATCCAACAACGGGTAATTACTTGATCACCTATTTGAATTCGCGTGACGGGAAGTTCCACCAAGTTACATTTGTTCCTGCCACCAAGATCAAGCCCACGATCAAGACCCAGTTTAAACAATTTCGTGAAGAAGAGATTCATTACGGATATACACTGGCCAGTGCAGGCAATAGCAAGCAGGACATTGTTCTTCTAATCCTTGATCCGGTAAGTAGTGTTGCGACTAACTTGCCGGACATTCCATTGAATGCTCCACCCGGCAAGATTATGGTAGACATGATAGATGTGGCTAACCATTTCGATACGCCAACGCCTTGGAAAGCATCCATGGGTTATTCACGCGGACAAATGTCATTCAGGATTGGCTGGAGTAGTAAGGTTGCAAATGGGATGCGACCGGGTAGACAGGCAGCCTTCAGTTTCAAGAGCCGGGACTTGCCCGGAATTATTGAAGCGGAAGTATATGGATATGCGCCCGACAGCCAAGAAATTTCGGGTGAAGAAATAGACGATGAAGATGGCGGTTTTGGCCAGCAATATATGGAGCTTGTCTCCAGAAAGAACTTTGTAGGTCGCAACGCTGCTGTACCTGCCATCCCCGTCCCTGCACCGTTCGATGCCGCCGTCCTGCTCGACCGCATTCGCACGCAAGTTGCCACATGGCCTGGCAAACAGTTGCTTGACCCTGCCTTCGCCATTCAGCTAGACCGCAAAATGGTTGCCGCTGCCAATGCTTTCCGTAACAACCAACCTAAGGCAGGTAGAGAACATATTGAGTCTTTGCGCAGGCTGCTTGATCGAGAACACAGATTCTTGGATCACGACGATGAAGATAACGATGACACGGCAGAACACAAAGCCGCAACGCGCTTAACCATCGACCGTCTTGTAGCGCGCGTTCTCGATTTCGATCTGAGGTATGTGCTTATGCGGACAGAGAAAGAACATGAGCACGATCATGACGAGGGTGACAAAAGGAAAGAGCGATAACAGATACCAGACACCAGACGCTTTATCGATAACATGGGAGTGTCTGGCATATGCAACTGAACGCTACAACCTGAGCATAAGAACCCGCCTGCGTGGCGGGTTTATATCGTATTGAGTGGCGTTTTTCTTCCTTTTCAGTGACTGCTTGCAGTAAAAGCAGTCGCTCAGATTCTCCACTATGACGGTCTGGTGTGGGTCGAGAAGAACGGTCGGCATTGCGCATTCACTGCCAGATAGCTGCCGGTCGTCACAGACGGCAACGGGTTAGGAACGGTCCTCCGATCATCATCAACACACTGCCTGACAACGTCCGCTTAGGTGCAGGTAACGGACATCTTCCCGGCCTGTGCAGACAACCTTCTCAACTTTCCTCGCTGATTTGCTCAGCCAAATTGACAAGACTGTTTACAGTCAACGTAGGCTCGATTCCCCACGGGTCGAATAGTGCGTCTGGCGAGCGCTTGATCCAAGCGGACCGCATCCCTGCAGAGATAGCACCAATCACATCGAATGGATTGCTGGAAATAAGCCAAGCATTCGTGCCCGAGGCGCCAGCTCTTTTCAGGAAATGACTGTATACGCCCGGATTGGGTTTGAACGATTTCACTTCGTCGACACTGACTACATCGAGAAAGTAGTCCCTGATGCCGGCGTTTTTCAGCAACGCTTCCACTGCGTCTGCACTGCCGTTTGAAAATGCGAACATTCTGAAGCCGGATGCTTTTGCGCGGGCCAAGCCTTCTGCCACGTCGTCGAAGGCTGGCAAAACTTTATATGCGTCCAGCAATTCCGCTTTGTCGTTTTGACCAAGCGCCACCTTGAAATACGCACTCGTATAATCGAGCGCGTTTCTGGTGCATACGGCAAAGTTTTCGTAGTTCTGCATCAAACCGCGACGGAATGAGTATTCCAGCTGCTTCTCACGCCAGACGCGGGAGAATTCAGGGGCCTTGCTGCCGACGTGTCTCTCCAGCGCAATAACGACGCCATGAGTATCAATCAATGTCCCGTAGACATCGAACGCGAGCGTAGTAGTCATAAGACTATTCTCCTTTGTTGTTGCACATCACGGCGATTCATGCGATGTGTCGATTATGATAGCCAGACTATTTCCACACACCTTCCGCCACGTCAACCACGCTGCCGCCGACAAATACCTCAATGCCGTTTGTGTTCTTGTTGGCGCGCAAAGCCAGCGTGGACGGGCGTGCCATTTCATAGCCTTGACCAGCCAGCACATCCAGCGTGTATGTGCCGAACACCTGATGCTGCGAGAGATAGGCTGCAAGGCAGCCGTTGCCGCTGCCCGTGGCGGCATCTTCGGGCACGCCGTAAAAGTCGGCGAATACGCGCACGCTCAGGCGGTGTGCCGTTTCGTAGCCTTCGCGGCTGAAGACGAGAACATTTCTGGCCCATGCGTCGCTGACCAGCGCGAAGTATTCTTCCCTGCAGATTTTTGCACGTTTGAGTGCATCAAGGTTCCTGAGTGGCACGATGAGGTGCGGGAATCCTGTGGATACTTCCTCAATGGGAAAGTGAAGATCAATATCCGATGGGGGAATACACAGCACTTTCGCCAGCGTGCCGGCGTCAAGTTGCTTGCCGAAGGTGGGTGGCATCTGCTGCATCCACACCATGGATGTATCGGAAAAAGTGACCGGTATTTTGCCTGCGCGCAGGTTGAGCGTGAGGTCATTTGCCTCGGTCAGGCGCAATTTATTGCGGATGACGTGTGCTGTGCCGATGGTTGGATGCCCGGCAAAATCGATCTCTGCCTTCGGTGTGAAGATGCGCACGTCATAGCCGCCGTTTCGCGGCAGGCGCGAGGTGATGAAGGTTGTTTCCGAGAAATTGATCTCTCTGGCGATCTTTTGCATCTCCTGATCCGAGAGGGAGTCGCAGTCTATGAAAGTGGCGAGCTGGTTGCCGCCATAGCGCTGGTTGGTGAAGACGTCGGTGATGAAGAATTGTGGCTTTTTCATTCAGTTCACTTTTCGTTGCCGTCTGCAAAGGCTGCATTCTGCTTGGCGAAGCATAAAACTTCAATTCGGTGCGTCAGGAAACTGCTCTATTCGCAGTGTGCAGATGCAGGCCGGCAGTGCGGGTTGTTTTATGAGCTTTGCTGAAATTCGAATTCCTGCAACACGGCCGGTTTGCTCCGGTAGTCGCTATAGCGCAGCCAGACCGGGCGCACCCTGACGTAAGCAATATCCGGCCATTCCAGTCTTGCACGGCCTAGTGGGAAAACTTCGAAGTAAATGGTTTGCAGTCTCTGCAACTCGGCACCGTCCGGAAAATCGGCAACACCCTGATACTGCACGGTGCGCTCGTTGCCATCCTCCCAGCCGCCGATGACGAAACTGATCTGCGGGTTGGCGTGCAAGTTGGCAAACTTGCGCGTGCCGGAGAGTGTGTCGAACACGATCTCGAGTTGCTCGGTAAACGCCACACCAACAAGTGCCGTCTGCGGCAAGCCCAGTGAGGTCACCGAGGCCTGCACCGCATGGCGCTGGGTGCGCAAGAAACCCAACACGTCGGCTGGGCTCAGTATCAATTGTGATTTATTCCTGCTCATATGCCCTCTGCAAACCAGCGATATCGATCTTCTTCATTTGCATCATGGCCTGCATCACTCTTCCGGCTTTTGCCGGGTCGGGATCGCTCAGCAACTCACCGAGCTGTTTGGGTACGATCTGCCAGGTCATGCCGAACTTGTCGTCCAGCCAGGCGCATTGGTTGTACTTTCCGCCTTCACCGAGCTTTTTCCAGTAGTAATCCACTTCGGCCTGGTTCTCGCAATCCACGACAAAGGAAGTGGCGGGCGAAAATTTGTACATCGGTCCGCCGTTGAGCGCGACGAACTTCAGGCCGTTCAGCTCAAAGCTGGCGGTGAGTACCGTTCCCTCCGGCATTGGTGCGCCCTTGCCGTAGCGATTGATGCCGAGTACTTTTGAGTTCTTGAACACGGAGACGTAGAAATTCATCGCCTCTTCCGCTTGTCCATCGAACCATAAGAATGGAGTGATCTTTTGCATGATGTTTCTCCCCGGTCAACCGGCGTAAGCCTTCTGCAATTGTGCGATATCAGGCTTCTTCGCCGTATCCTCACTTTTCCGCGAAGGATTTCAGCCTGGCGAGGCCGATCTCAAAATCCCTTCCGATCATCTTGTCCATATTGATGAAAACACCCATGAGCTTGGCGAAGTAAGTCTGTTTGTCTTCCAGTATCCAGGAGACAGTGGTGGTATTTCCTGCGGCCTTGAGCGCGAACACGACATGGTTGCGGCCCTCAAACGGTTTGATCATGTGCAGGTCGAACGCAATCCGCGATGGCAGTACCGATTCGGTGATGGCAATCTCTCCCTGGCCTACCTCCTTGTTGCCTTGCCACGCATAGGCGGCGCCCTTGCCGCTGGCATTTCCGCTGTAGGTCTTTGTCATCGCCGGGTCTTTGTTGTATGGCGTCCAGGCATCCCACTGGTGAAAATCGTTAATGAGCCCGAATATTTTTTCGCGCGGTACCTTGATGTCAATCGAACGCTCGACATGGAGAATATCCGGCTTGGTCGCGGAATAGATCAGCATCAGCAGGACAATAACGGCGATAGCAAAGGCGATGGTTCTTAACATGACGATTCTCCTTGCGCAGCGACTCAAGCGTGGCCGTAAACCAGCAAGACCGAGCCGCCCGGGAATGCAGTTGTTCTCAGCAGCTTCAATTTCATGGGTTCGACAAACAGCGGCAGACCGTCGGACAGGACAACAGGATGGACGATCAGCCAGTATTCGTCGATGAGTCCGAGCGTGGACAGCGACTGGACGAAGGCAGCACCTCCGTGAGCCAGAATGTACTTGCCTGGTTCCTGTTTTATGCGCGCGATTTCGGTCACCAGATTTCCATTTGCGATTCGGGTGCCCTGCCAATCGGCATGTTCAAGCGTTTTGGAGAATACGACCTTGGGTATCGTGTTCATCGGCTCCGCATAGACCTCGGTCGAGGTCGGCCAGTAGGCCGCCATTTCATAATAGAGATTCCGCCCCATGATATGGGTACCCGCCTGCCACAGCGTGCCGACTTCCCAGTCTTTCAGCTGGTCGTCATAAGTGCTGAAGATCCAGTCAGTCGCATTTCCTTCGGCCGGTCGAATGTAGCCATCAAGCGAGACATGCATTTTCAGGATCACTTGGCGCATAGGTCCTTCTCCTTGGTGTAGGCTGATGCAGCCTTTCCTTGCATCTCCTACTCGATTTGTTGGGCGAGCCGCCCCAGTGCTTCGTCCCAGCTGATGCAGTATCCCGCCTGATTGGCAGCATCCTTGTGAACCGCACTTTCAAAGATGGTGTGCAAAGTGATGGTCGTCTCGCTGCCGTACTCGGCGAAAGTGATGGTTACCCGCGCGCGCGGAGGCAATCCTGCGCCGCAAGGATGGCCTTCGTTCGCTGTGCTGTCATAGACGATGCGCATCGGTTCCGAGATCTCGCGAAAGATGCCTTTGCACGGGTAGGTGTTGCCGTCGGGCCCGCACATGAGCAGGTTGAATTCGCCGCCCGCGCGCAAATCGATCACGCAGGATGAATTGGCGAAACCCTTCGGTCCCCACCATTGCATGACATGTCTTGGATCCGTCCACGCCTGCCACACCAACGCGCGCGGCGCGTTGAAATTGTGCGTGATGACCAGTTCATGCCCTGCGGCATGGTCGGGGTTCCTCTCGGACATACCTCGCTCCTGTGCGATAAAGCCGGCTAAGGCCCCGGCGACTCAGGCGGCACGATGACCATCCATGACACACCGAAGCGGTCGGCCACCATGCCGAACCTGGGCGAAAAGAAAGTCTCCGCCATTGGCATCTGCACTTGCCCGCCCTTCGAAAGCGCCTTGAACGATCGCTCGGCTTCGGCCACAGTCGCAACCGTCAGCGATAACGAGGTTCCCCGGAAATCGGGCTTGCCGGAACACATGCCATCGGAAGCGAACACCGTGGCATCGCCGATGCGAAAACTCATGTGCATCACCTTGTCGCCGGAACCGGGCGGCAGCATGTCCGGTGCTTGCGGCTCAGGGCTTTCCTTGTAACGCATGAGCATGGTCACTTCGGCACCCAGTGCGGTGCGATAGAACTCAAAGGCTTCTTCGCAATGCCCCTCGAAAAACAGGTAGGGGGTGAGTTGCGTGACGGCCGCTTTTGCCGGTGAGGGCGATTTTGATTTGGCGGACGGGCCGGTTTTGCCGATCTGTTTTTCCATTTCAGTCAAATATCCGGCAAGGCGCGCCAGCGTTTGCTTTCCGCCTTCAATCGCGTCGTGGTTCTTTATCTGGATGTCGCGCGTTTCGGCTGTCGGGAAGAGTGCGCGTATGGTCACTTTGGTTTGTTTGCCCAGCGCATCGAGAGTCCACGTCGCTTTGAACAGCTCGGCGGGGTCGCCTTTCTTGCCGGTGCCAAGCGAATACTCGATGCATTCCGGTTTGGTTATTGCGGTGAAGGTACTCTTGTTCGGATAGTCGGTGCCATCCGGCCCGTGCATGATGTGTTTCCATATGCCGCCGACACGGAAATCCATTTTCTCCAGCGTGTTGGTGAAACCGGTCGGACCCCACCAATTCACAACATGTTCCGGGTTGCTTATGGCTTCCCAGACCAGTTCGCGCGGAGCATCAAGGATGCGCGTGATGATCATCTCGCGATCGGAGTCGTCGGCGATTTCACCCTTCAGGTAGGAAGCGAGCCGCTCAAGCGTGCCGCTCCAGCCTTTACGCATTTCATCGTGAGCTTCATCGAAAGTCCTCAGCTCCAGATTTGTGGCATACAGAGGAGTCCAATGGATTGTGACTATCGTCTTGTTATTCCGCTCTTCAAAAGTAGTGGTGGAGAGCGTTTCCAGAGGCCAACTGGTGGACATGGGATGTCGGGTTATGCGGCCCAGCTCATCGGAAAAGCACGAGACCACAACGAGGCGTTCGGGTGTGACGATTTCGCGGAAGGTCCACTTGCCCCATATCGTTTGTCCATCGGGCGAGCGCAAAGCGTAGTGAAATATGCCGTCCGGACGCAGGTCCAGCTTTGCCTGCTGCATGGAGTAGCCCTCCGGGCCAAACCACTTGATCAACTGATCGTGTTCAGTCCAGGCTTGCCAGACTTTTTCGCGTGGCGCATCAAACAGGCAGGAAATGACAAATTCATTGGTGCTGATTGCACTATCTACTCTTGCGTCCATGATTGTTCTCCTTCTCTTGCGTTTGCAATGTTTGAAGGTAGAGATCCAGGCGGTCCAGACTTTGCTCCCAGAATTGGCGGTACTGTTCGATAAAACTGGCGGCTTCACGCAAAGGTGCGGCTTCCAGGTGACAGGGCCGCCATTGTGCCTGGCGACTACGCGTGATCAATCCAGCACTCTCCAATACCTTTAGGTGCTTGGTAATGGCGGGCGTGCTGATATCGAATGGGGCTGCTAACTCAGTGACCGAGGTCTCGCCTAGAGCCAGTCGCGCAAGGATGGCGCGGCGGGTTGGATCGGCAAGTGCGGCGAAAGTGGTGCTGAGGCGGTCGGCGGACATTTTCTGCTCCGATTGTTAATTAACCGGATGGTAAAATACGCCAACCAACTGATTTTGTCAAGTATAGAGCTGTTGTGCGGGTGGGTATTACGTCGGTTAGACATTCCGTTGCTAAGCCTTTAGACTTGCGGCCTTTTTCACAGGCAAGCACCATGTCAGCTGATTCAGACCAGACCCTGAAAGAACCCACCGCCGTCCCGCGCGACCAGATCGCGCGCGAAGTGGCGCGCCGGCGCACTTTTGGCATCATCTCCCACCCGGATGCGGGCAAGACCACGCTCACGGAAAAACTGTTGTTGTTTTCCGGAGCGATCCAACTGGCCGGTGCGGTGAAGGCGCGCAAGAGCGGCCGCCATGCGACATCGGACTTCCTCGAGATCGAGAAGCAGCGCGGCATTTCCGTCGCCAGCTCGGTCATGCAGTTCGAGTACCGCGACCATGTGGTGAACCTGCTCGACACGCCCGGCCACCAGGATTTCTCCGAAGACACCTACCGCGTGCTCACTGCCGTGGACTCCGCGCTGATGGTGATTGACGCAGCCAAGGGCGTGGAAGCGCAGACCATCAAGCTGCTCGATGTGTGCCGCATGCGCGACACGCCCATCATCACCTTCATGAACAAGATGGACCGCGAGGTGCGCGATCCGCTGGAACTGCTGGACGAGGTCGAGTCGGTGCTGAAAATCCAGTGCGCGCCGGTGACCTGGCCGCTCGGCATGGGCAAGACCTTTCGCGGTGTGTACCACCTGCTGCGCGACGAGATATTGCTATTCACGCCGGGTGAGGAGCGCGCCGATGGAGAGGTCGAGGTCATCAAGGGCATTGATAATCCCGTGCTTGCCGAACGTTTCCCGCTGGAGATCGAGCAACTCAAGATGGAAGTGGAATTGGTGCATGGCGCTTCGCACCCGTTCGACCAGCAACGCTTCCTCGACGGCAAGCAGACTCCCGTGTTCTTCGGTTCCGCCATCAACAACTTCGGCGTACGCGAGATTTTGAACGCGCTGCTGGACTGGGCGCCCGCGCCCATCGCGCGCGATGCCACGGCGCGTGTCGTGAATCCGAGCGAGCAGACGTTTTCCGGCTTCGTGTTCAAGATCCAGGCCAACATGGATGCCAACCACCGCGATCGCATCGCCTTCCTGCGAGTGTGCTCCGGCCATTTCGAGCGCGGCATGAAGATCAAGCACCTGCGCATCAACCGCGAGATTCGCGTGTCCAACGTGGTGACCTTCATGGCTTCCAGCCGCGAACAGGTGGAAGAGGCCTACGCGGGTGACATCATCGGCCTGCCCAACCACGGCAACATGCAGATCGGCGACAGCTTTTCCGAAGGTGAAGTGCTGCAGTACACCGGTATTCCGTATTTCGCGCCCGACTTCTTCCGCTCGGTGCGCATCCGCAATCCGATCAAGGTGAAGCAGTTGCACAAGGGCTTGCAGCAGCTTGGTGAAGAGGGTGCCGTGCAAGTGTTCAAGCCGGTGGATGGCGGCGACTTGATCCTGGGCGCGGTCGGTATGCTGCAGTTCGATGTGGTGGCCAGCCGCCTTCAGGGCGAGTACGGCGTGGACGCGATGTTCGAAGGCACCAGCACCACCAGCGCGCGTTGGGTGACCTGCGACGACAAGAAGATACTAGCCGATTTCGAAAAGGCGCTGTCGCATAACCTCGCTATCGATGCCGCGGGCAACCTGGCTTATCTCGCACCGAATAATGTCAACCTGAGACTCACGCAGGAACGCTGGCCCAAGATTGTCTTTCACACAACGCGCGAACACGCGGTCAAACTCTGATGCAACAACTCGACTTTCAGCTGCGTGGCGAGTTCATCGAGCTGAACCAGTTGCTCAAGCTCACCGGTGTGTGCGACAGCGGCGGGGCGGGCAAGGCGCTGGTGGCGGAAGGTGTTGTTTCCGTCGACGGGCAGGTGGAGTTGCGCAAGACCGCCAAGATCCGTGCCGGGCAGGTGGTGACGCTGGGTGACGCAAAAATACGAGTGTTGGCTTGAACCATGTTGTACATCGCCCATAACGTCATTATTCCTGAGCGCGAAATCGAGCTGACCGCCGTGCGCGCGCAAGGCGCTGGCGGGCAGAACGTGAACAAGGTGTCGAGCGCCATACATCTGCGTTTTGACATCGGAACTTCGTCGCTGCCGCCGGAATTCAAGGAGCGGTTGCTGCGCCTCAACGACCAGCGCATCACCAAGGACGGCGTGATCGTCATCAAGGCACAGGAATATCGCAACCAGGAACAGAATCGCAATGAGGCATTGCGGCGTTTGAAATTCTTGCTGCAATCGGTGGCTGTGCTGCCAAAGAAGCGCGTCGCCACCAAACCAACCCGCGGTGCGCAGAAGAAACGACTGGAAGGCAAATCCAGACACGGTTCGGTTAAAGCCCTGCGCGGAAAAGTGACAAACGATAGTTGATCAAGGGTTACGTCCCGCAATAGCCAAGATTCCACTTCTTGTTCCTCAAGTAGCAACGATTCCGGTCGATATCCTCGGCAACAGATCAAGTTATGCCAATCATGTCGGATGATCGACTCTTGGTCTGGTTTCCGTCACTTCGCAATTTGCATGTACATCGATTTAAAAAGGGATGGAAGTCGGCAAAGCCGCGTTATGCGCGGGCACACAATTTGCTATCTTCCGGATACGTTTCAGTGCCGGATTGCAGAGGAGCGAAATTGCGCTGATGCAAGTGGCATAAGAAATACTTTTAATGGAATCACACCGTGAAGAGCGGCACCCAATCGAGACTGAAATACCTATCCAATAAACCGGAATGTGCGCATCCGCGAATCCGGGCTGTAAACAAAAGAATTATCGGGAAATCCAAATTATGTTCAATCTGACGCACCTGAAATCCACGGTGATTGGCACCTTATTGTTTGTTCCCGCCATAGCAATGGCGGGTGTCGATCTGGTCGTCAACCATACCGACAGTCCCGACCCGGTCGCTGCCGGGGGCGTGGTTACCTACACGGTGCGCGTCACCAACGACTCTTTCGATACCGGAGCAACCGGCGTTACCACCACGCACAGCGTTCCGGCCAACGTGACCTACCAGGGTTTCGCCGGCACCGGGGTCAGTTGTGGCGGCATGAGCATAGGGGCGAGCGGACCCGGTACGCTGAACTGTACGCTGCCCAATCTCGCGGCGAATGGCGGCGAGGTTATTTTCACCATTCAACTGAAAACTACTGCGCAGGGTACGATCACTCTTGGCGCCGTAGCCGCCTCCCTCGAACCGGACGACCAGCCTGCCAACAACAGTGCTCCGCAATCCACCACCGTTAATGCGGGTGCCGACCTGCTCATGGTCAAAACACCGGCCTCCGCAACTACGGCATCGGGATCGAGTTTCTCGTGGGCCTTGAGCGTCACCAATAACGGTCCCGATCCCGCAACAAACCTTGTGGTGCAGGATCCGGTACCGACCGGTTTCAGCGTTACGTCGATTCCGGCGGGTTGCACCAACAGCGCGGGCACCATTACCTGCAACATCGCGGGTCCCATTGCCAGCGGCGGCACGCTGAGCCTGGGTAATGTCAACGGAAAAATAATTGCTGCGGGCGGGTCGACTGTCACCAATACCGCGACCGTGGCCGTCTCCGGTTCTGCGCCTTTTGGTACGCCGCAAGACCCCGATTCATCAAACAACACTGCCGTTGCCAGCGTTACCGTGACTGCCGGTTCCGATCTGACCCTTACCAAATCCCGCAGTGTCGGGGGAAATCTGCTGGTTGGTAGCAGTTTCAATTTTGTGCTGACGCCGAGTTATTCGGGTGACGTACCGAGCGGCTTGACCATCACCGATACGATCCCGGCGAATTACACCATTGGTGCCCTGACTGCATCGCAAAACGGTTGGACTTGCGGAGCCGCAGGCCAGGTGGTGACTTGTACCAAGGCGTCGGGTGGCGTGGTTGGTCTGAATCAGGCGTTGGGGGCAATCACCATCCCAGTCACGGTTGCAACCTCCGGCAGCGGGATAACTAACTCGGCAACAATCAGCAGCAGTTCGCCCAGTGATCCTGTTTTGGGCAATAACACGGCGACCGATGGTGGCGTGAATCTGCTGGATCCGACGGTGAACCTGGGACTGGCGAAGACCGGCCCCAGCCCCGCGCTGGTGGTGCAGGGCATTCCGTTCAACTACAGCATCACCGCCAACAATACCGGTACCACGGGCTACTACGGCAATGTCCGCATGACCGATACTTTGCCCGCTGGACTGACCGTCAACAGCTATACGCTGAATGGATGGACTTGCGACCTCGCAGCCCCCGTTGTTGGCCCGGCCACGATCAATTGCGATCGCACCTACACCTCGGGTGCGTCGCTGGGGGTGGGCGCAAGCACACCGGCACTCGGCCTGAACGTGACCGCCACGACTACCGGCACGATCAGCAATTCCGCGACGGTGACTTCTCTCACATGTAACCTGGGCGCGGGCAATTGCGGCGACGGGGATATTTCCAGCTACACCGTGACTGCCAGCATCAATAACAATTCAGCCGATATTCGCCTGATCAAGACGGTGGATTTACCCAGCGTCCCGGCTGGCGATGTGCTGACTTATACGCTGGAAATCGTCAACGACAATCCGACATATCCCAGCACCTCCACCACAGTGGTGCTCACTGACACGTTCGGCACGCTCATCAACAATGCTGTGGGCGCAACGGGTGCGGGTTACATCGGACACAGCATCTCGGCGGGAACGGCGACCGGGGCATCCTGCGCCAGCTCGGCTTCCGGCGGAAGCGGGCGTGCGCTGACCTGTAACTTTGCCACCATTCCGGTCTGTACAGCCGGTGTCGATTGTCCGGTAGTGACCGTGCAGGTGCGTCCCGGCGGCGATGGCGGAAGTCGTACCAACAGCGCCAACGCAATATCCAACGGCACGGCCGATCCGGATCACACCAACGATACGGCCAGCGCGAGCAATACAATAGATCCGCGTGCCGATGTCACCGTCACCAAAACAGCCAATCCGGAACCGGTTGCCGCCGGTCAGAACCTGACTTACGTCGTCACCGCGCACAACAACGGTCCCAGCCGCGCCGTTAACGTGAGCATCACCGACACGCTGCCGCTGGATGTGACTTTTGTTTCGGCCACGCCTTCTTCCGGCAGTTGCACCACTACCCCCGGCGCGAATGCAACCACAACCGCTGGAAATCGCACCCTTGCCTGCGGCCTCGCCAATATCAACAATGGCGCGCAACAGACCGTCACCATCGTCGTGCGTCCCAATACAGCGACCCGGGCTACGACGCTGACCAACAGCGTCACGGTTGCCACGGACACCATCGAAACCGATGCCACCAATAACAGTGCATCGGTCAATTCCACCATCAGTCCGCCTTCGCTCGACCTGGTCATCAACAAGCATGACTCGGTCGACCCGGTTGCCGTGGGGGACAACACGGTTTACACCATCACCGTTTCCAACTCCGGCCCGTCGGCTGCTGAAAACGTGATCGTGACGGATACCTTGCCGGCAACGGGGCTGTCATTCCAGTCAGTCACCAGCAGCGTTGGTTCCTGTACCACTGTACCGGCGGTTGATGCGGTTGGCGGCACGGTGATCTGCAATCTCGGCTATATCGCAAAAAACACCGTGCAGACCGTCAGTGTCACCATGAAAGGCGTAGCCAAGGGGGTTGTCACCAATACGGCGACTGTCAGTTCGGATGAAACGGCTTTGGGATACGAAGCGGCAGGCAACAATACCGTCAGCGAACAGACGACGGCTCGCACCAAAGCCGACATGGAAGTGGTCAGCAAGACGCCGTCCTTGTCCTCCGTCAATCTGCGCGATGACTTCAACTTTGTCGTGCGTGTACGCAACAACGCCGGGGCAGGGCTGGCAGAGGCCGATACCGTTACTGTGTCGGATACTCTGCCGACCAACATGGAACTGACCGGTACGCCCACGATCAATGTGGTGTCCGGCACCACCACTGCCACGGCCACGCCTTGTACCGGCGCGGCAGGCAGCACCAGTTTCTCCTGCGCACTGGGCACGGTCAGCAGCGGGGCGGTGATCGACATCACGCTGCCGGTGCAACTGATCGCGACGACCAGCCAAGCGCAGGTGTTCACCAACACCGCGACGGTTGCCTCCGTTTCGTACGATATCAACGCGGCCAACAATAGCAATAGCGGCAGCGTGACGGTCAACTCGTCCATTCTTTCCGGACATGTGATCCGCGATTTCAACAACGACGGGCTGATCACGGCAGGAGATACCGATATTGTCGGTGTCGTGATTACGCTGACCGGCAACACCTTTGATGGTGTCGCCATTACGCGCACTGCGACGACGACAGCCAGCGGTTTTACGTTCTCCAATGTTCCGCAAAGCGATGCGACGGGCTACACCATTTCGGAAGGTGCTGTTGCTGAAACCAACCTGGTTGACGGCAAGGATGTCGCCGGTGATCACGGTGGTGATTCGACAACCGTCAACGACAAGATTTCCGGGATTGTGCTGGGCGCTTACGATACCGGTAGCAACTATCTATTTGCCGAAGTACCGCAAGCCCGCGTTGGGATTGCCAAACGCGTATTCAGCGGACCAACCGCCAATGGCGACGGCACATTCAACGTCACGTTCCAGTTGGTGGTCAGGAACCTCAGCCTGGAAGCAGTGAATACGGTCACCGTGACTGATCAGCTGTCCGGCATCGCCCCCCTGTTCGGCATCTATAACGCGGGCACACTGGGCAGCGGCGAGTACAAGATTGCCAGTGCGCCAACCAGCGCCTGCACCGGCATGCAGTCCGGCTTTACCGGAACCGGCGCCAATACCACGGTCGCCGTGATCCCCAGCATTGCGGCAGCCACCAACTGCACGATCAATTTCGCGCTGCAGGTCAGACCCACCTCGCCGCTGCCCATCGTCAGGCCCTCCGGCGGGCGTTATGAAAATCAGGCGCAGGTGGATGCCATCGGCATGCTCTCGGGGCAAACCTCGGCTACCGTTCCTCAGTTGCACGACTTGTCCGACAACGGCGCCAATCCCGATGCGAACGGCAACGGTCGCGCCAATGAAGCGGGTGAAAACGACGTTACGCCGGTCGCGCCGAGTTTCAGTGCCGCGATTGGCATCGCCAAACAGATCAACGGCAGCGTCTCGGTCGATAGCGATGGCAGTCTGATCGTGCCAATTCGACTGATCGTCACCAACGTGGGCAACGAGCCGTTGTCCAACGTATCTGTCACCGACCCGCTTTCCACCGCAGCGAGCGGCCAGTTCGGCAGCTTCGTGGCGGGCGGTGCGGCGGCCAGCCTGACCAGCGGCCAATACACCGTGCAGACTGCGCCTGCGTTCTCCGGCGCCTGCACCAACGGTAGTACCAATGCGGGCTACACCGGGCATTCCGGCAACTTGTCCCTCGCGACAATTTCCGGCATGACTACGACGGCATCCTGCACCATCGATTTCACCTACCGCTTCATGCCGACCACGGCCACGACCTACACCAATCAGGCGCAGGCCAGTGGTACCAGTGATTACACCGGCAGTGCAGTCAGCGATCTTTCCGACAACGGCAGCAACCCCGATCCGAACGGCAATGGCAATGCGGGCGAAGCGGGCGAAAATGATCCGACCCCGGTGCCGGTTCCGCGCGTCGGTATCGCCAAGTCAGTGGGCGGCGTGGCGAGAATTGGCGACGGCACCTACACGGTTCCGTTCACGCTGACCATTCGCAACATGGGGCAGATGGCACTCAGCAATGTGCAGATCAACGACGCGATTGCAGGCGTGCTGCCGAAGTTTGGCACCTACACCTCCAACGCAATTCCGGCAGCCGGTGAATACACGATCAGCAGCGATCCGGTGGTGTCCGGCCAGACCAACGGGGCCTCGCTGACGGCAGTCACGGCAGGCACCTTCACCGGCAGTGGTGCGGGCAATGCATTGCTGGTTGCCGCTTCAAGCAGTCTGCCGAACTTCGGTGCCTCGCCTTCCGGCGCGCAGGTGGCTTTCACCGTGCGCTTCTTCCCGACGACGGCGGGGCCGTTCAATAACACGGCTATCGCAACTGCATCACCGCCCGGTGGCGGGACTGTCACCGACAACAGTGCGGATGGCGGCAACCCCGATCCTAACGGCAACGGCGACCCGACCGACGATGCCTCGCCGACAGTGGTCAACCTGACCAGCCAGTACATCGGCGCTGCCAAAGCGGTTGGCGCAATCGTGCAGACCGGAGCGAAACGCTTCCGCATTCCTTACTCACTGATTGTTGCCAACACCAGCACAACCGTTACCGCGACCAATGTCCAACTTACGGACAATCTTGCGACTGCCTTCCCGACGGCGCAGAGCATCACTCTCAGTACACCGGCGGCGATTTCGGCCTGCACCGGAACCGTGCTGACGATTGCGACGCCGGCCTTTACCGGTATCGGCCAGAACAATTTGCTGGCTGGCAACGAGAATCTGCAGCCCGGCGAACGTTGCACCATCACGTTCACAACCGAGGTGGATTTCGGCAGCAATGCGCTGCCGACCACAGTACAGAACAACCAGGCAACGGCTACAACTTCCCAGACCGCAGGCGGTACGATCATCGCAAGCGACCTGTCGGACAACGGCAGCAACCCGGATGCCAACGGCAATGGCGATCCCGGTGAGTCGGGCGAAAACGATCCCACGCCGGTTTCATTTTCTTCCGCCAATCTGTCGGCAGTCTCGGGCAAGGTTTACCTCGACAGCAACCATGATCGCGCGGACGACGACGGCGCTCCGGCACCCAACGTGAGCGGCTTTATTGTGGAAGTGCTGAATGCTTCCGGCCAGGTTGTCGGCAGTGCAACCACCGATAGCAGCGGCAGCTACACGGTTTCCGGTTTATTCCCGTCCACGGCGGGCAATGCTTCCACCTACTATTCGTTGCGCTTCCGCGAACCGGCCAGCGGCGCGAACTACGGGATTCCACAGTCAGCCGATCCGACTCCGGCGCGAAACGGCGTGATTGCCAACGGCATCATCACGCAATTGCAATTGGCGAACGGCGTGACTACGCTCAGCCAGAATCTGCCACTCGATCCATCCGGTGTGGTGTACGACTCCGTTACGCGACTGCCAGTTGCCGGTGCGCAAGTGACGCTGCTATACGGGGGCGTTGCGGTGGCAAACAACTGCCTGGTCGGCGGTGCCAATCCGCAAGTCACCGGGCCTACCGGCCAATATCAATTCCTGTTGATCAATCCTGTTCCGGGGGGGTGTCCGGGCAGCGGCGTCTATACCTTGCGGGTGAGTCAGCCGGGCGGATATCTGCCGCCTGATTCTGTCATCATTCCGCCCACTGCGGGTCCATACACGCCCACCACGGGCGGGGTGGATGCAATTCAGGCGCAGGCAGGCGCACCGGTCGGGGCACAACCCACGACCTACTACACCAGCTTCAACCTGACAGTGGGAACGAGTTCCAACGTGGTCAACAACCACATCGCGATCGACCCGATCCTGGGCGGTGCAATCGCGCTGAGCAAGAAGACACCGCTGGTGAATGTCAGCCGAGGCGATCTGGTGCCCTACACCATCACGGCGGTAAATACGCTGTCGGCCACGCTGAGCAATATCGATTTGCGCGACCAGTTGCCGCCGGGCTTCAAGTTCAAGGTGGGCACTGCCACGCTGGACGGCGTGCCGGTTGTGCCGACAGTCAATGGCCGCGTACTGACCTGGGCCAACCTTACCTTTACCGCCCACCAAAGCCGCGTGATCAAACTGATGACCGTTGTCGGCTCCGGCGTGAGCGAAGGCGACTACGTGAACCAGGCTTACGCGCTCAACAACATCGTCAATGCGGCCGTTTCCAACACCGCCAGCGCCACGGTGCGCGTGGTGCCCGACCCGACCTTCGATTGTTCCGATGTGATCGGCAAGGTTTTCGACGACAAGATCATCAACGGCTATCAGGACGAGGGCGAGCCCGGCATTGCCAACGTGCGTCTGGCCACGGTGAACGGTCTGTTGGTGACCACCGATGCGCAGGGCCGTTACCACGTTACCTGTGCCATGGTGCCGAACGAATTGCGCGGCAGCAATTTCATCATGAAGCTGGACGAGCGCACGCTGCCCACCGGATTCCGTGTCACCACCGAGAACCCACGCGACGTGCGTTTGACCAGCGGCAAGATAAGCAAGCTCAACTTCGGCGCGACCATCCACCGCGTGGTGCGGCTGGATGTGAACGATGCCGCCTACTCTGCGGATGCGCTCAAGACCGAATGGCAGGCGAAGCTGGACAAATTGCCGGAGTTGCTGAAGCAGCGTCCTTCCGTGCTGCGCCTCGCCTACAAGATTGGCGCGGACGGCGAGGATGCCGCCCGGAAACGATTGAAGGACTTGTCCGCAGAGATGCGTGCGAAGTGGAAGGCGAAAGATTGCTGCCACCTGCTGCAGATCGAAGAAGAACTGATCCAACCCTCCGTAGCGAAACGGGAGGGCCGATAGCATGAAAAATAATTTCAATCCCAATAATTCATTGGAAAACGCAACTCGCTTCCCCCTTTGGCAAAGGGGGACTGAGGGGGATTTAGGTGTTCACGCGATACTCAAATCCCCCCTAACCCCCCTTTCACAAAAGGGGGGACGTACCGCTTTTGCCCGTCCTGGTCCTAGCGGATTTACTGGGTTCAAAAAACTCGCCGTAACCCTGCTCGCCTGCCTGTCTGTCGCCTCCGCATGGGCCGAGGACAAACAGTGCGACGGCAACGGCTATTGCACCCCGCTGGCGCAGCCGGGCAATTCTCTGATGAAGAGCCGCGTATTGCCGCGTCCGCAGGGCGACACGCCGCCCAGCGCGGAATACCGCCTGCCGAATGAAAAGCTGGAGATCGCCCTGCCGTCCGAAACAGATACACCGGCTTACGTCGAACAGCGCATTACCGAGACCGACTCGAAGGCCGATGAAACAAGGCCTATCCATTACACCTCGGGCAAGAATTTTCTCAACGAAGCTTTCAAGAAGCAGTTGCTCGATCTGGTGCAACACGTGGCGGGCAAGACCAACCTGCGCATGAAGATCGTCGGCCATGCCGACGAGCAGCGCCTGTCTCCGAATGCGAAAGCCATCTATGGCGACAACATCGGCCTGTCGAAGGCGCGCGCCAAAGAGGCGGCGGATTTCCTGCATGCGCAGCCGGGTTTTGCCGAGGTGCCGATCAATACGGACGGCAAGGGCGATACGGAACCGAAAGTGCATTGCAAGCGCACAGCCTCCGTGGAGGAGTGGCAGGCCTGCCTGCAGCCCAACCGCCGCGTCGATATTCTCTTGTGGTACGACACGGTCACCGAGAATGTGCAGCAGGTGCCGCGCAAGGTTGAGACACCGGTGCGCGCCGCTGCCGCGTGCGGCAAAACCAGGGCTGGCGATGCCGGTCTGCCGTTCCGCATTTCGGTGGACGGCGAGCCGTTGCTGGATACCGATCTGGCCAACAGCGCCGACGTGACGCGCTGTACCGACGTTGCACTCGATCATGCGGACATCAAGGTGCGTTTCGATGCGCTGGAAGAACAACCGTCGCTAAACCTGACCGCGTTCCCCGATGCGGCGGTGCGCAACCAGCCGGTGCGCTTCACTTCCTACAGCAATTACCGGCACTGGATTGCGCGCGGCGAAGTGCGTTTGTTTGCCGAAGAAAAATCCACGCAGAGCGAACCGCTTGCGGTGTTGCCATTGGACGCACGCGGGCAGGTGTACTGGACGCCGGATGAGAAGGTGGGCGAATCGGTGCGTTATGTGCTGCGCGTGTACGACCGCGACGGCAAGTTCGACGAAACCTTGCCGCAGTTACTGCCGATCGCCATCCATACCGAGCCACTGGAACGCCAATCCGAGCAGCGCGAAAACCTGATCGGCTACGGCGAGAACCATCTGGCGCTGCATAACATTCCGGTGCACGGCGGCGCCGTCACTGCCAATGGCGACAACCTGAAACCCGGCCAGAAAATCCGCTTCATGCAGCAGGAGATCCCGGTCGATGCGAACGGCAAATTTGCAGCGCGCCAGATTTTGCCGCCGGGCAGTTATGCGGTGGATGTCGATGTGCTGGAAGCCAACGACAGCGTGGTGCTGCACTTCGAGCGCAACATTTATATTCCCGACAACGACTGGTTCTACATCGCGCTCGGCGACCTGACGGCGGGCAAGAATGCAACTTCCGGCCCGGCGCAACTGGTGACCGGCGATACGCAGCACTACGACAACAAGGCGTATGTGGATGGCCGCCTGGCGTTTTACCTGAAGGGCAAGGTGAAGGGCGACTGGTTGCTGACGGCTGCGGCGGATACGCAGGAACAGCCGTTGAAAAACCTGTTTTCCAATTTCAGTTCCAAAGACCCGCGCTACCTGTTGCGCCGCCTCGATCCGGATCGCTACTACCCGGTGTACGGCGACGATTCGACCACGGTGGAAGATGCACCGACCAGCGGCAAGTTCTACGTCAAGCTGGCCAAGGGCGATTCGCATGTGATGTGGGGTAACTTCCAGACGCAGATCGCGGGCAGCGACCTGGTGCAATACAGCCGCGGCATGTACGGCGCGAACGTGAAATGGCGCAGCGAGGATGCCACCAGCTTCGGGCAGAAGAAGACGCAGACCGACCTGTTTGCGGGCGACCCCGGCACGCTGGGGGCGCGCGAACAGTTCCGCGGAACCGGCGGTTCGCTGTATTACGTGCAGCACCTGGATGTGACCAGCGGCTCCGAGCATCTGTGGGTGGAAGTGCGCGACAAGGATTCCGGCCTGGTGCTCAAGGTGACGCAACTCAGCGCGGCGCAGGACTACGACTTCGATCCGCTGCAGGGACGCATCCTGTTGCGGTCCGCGCTGCCCTCGACTGCCGACGACAGCCAGTTGGTGCGTGCCGGTTCGCTGTCCGGGAATCCGGTTTACCTGGTGGCGACTTACGAATATGTTCCCGGCGTCAGTCAGGCCAACAACATGACGGTGGGCGGCCGCGTCTCGCAGTGGTTGGGCGACAGCGTGCAGGTCGGCGTGACCGGCTACCGCCAGGGTGACGCGGCGACGCGCCAGAAACTGGGCGGAGTGGATGCGACTTATCGCATCACGCCCGGCACCTATGTGAAGGCTGAAGCGGCGCGTTCGGATGGTGCGGGCACCGCGACGCAGTCATCCGCTACCGGTGGTTTCGATTTCAATTCGATTGCTTCTCCCGGCGGTACAGCCAGTGCCAACCGCGTCGAGGCGGCAGTCGATCTGGCTGAAGTCTCCTCCGGCAAGGGCAAGCTGAACGGCTACTGGCAGGAGCGCGGCAAGGGCTTCTCGTCGCCCGGGTTGGTTGCTACTGAAGATATCCAGCAGAAAGGGTTTGCAACCGACGTGGAAGTCGCCAAGGACACCACGCTGCAGACCAAGGCCGATGTCAGGGATGCGGCAAGCCAGAGCAGCAAGGTGCTTTCCGCGTCGGTGCGGCATCAGTTCACCGCGAACTGGGCGGGTAGCGTGGGCACGCGTTTTGACGATCTCACTACATCCGTCGTCAATGCGAGTCCGACCCTGTCGCAAAACGGCGCGCGCACCGATCTCGGTGCGCAGGTGGAATACGTGCCTGACAGCACGACGGATAAGCCGGACTGGAAAGCCTACGGCTTTGCGCAGGACTCGCTCAAGCATTCCGGCAATCGCACCGCCAATGATCGCCTCGGCGCAGGCGGCAGCAAGCGTTTGAACGAAAAGTTCAACATGCTGGGCGAAGTGTCCGGCGGCAGCGGCGGCGTGGGCGGCAAGGTGGGCGGCGAATGGCAGACCTCCGACCGCAGCCAGTTGTATATAAACTACGTGTCGGATACGGACCGCACCGACAGTCTGTACCGCGGTCGCCAAAGCACTCTGGTTTCCGGTGCCAAGACGCGCTACACCGACAGTCTCTCGATTTACGGCGAAGAGCGTCTATTGAACGGCGTCGGACAATCCGGGCTGATGCACGCATTCGGCCTCGATCTGGCGGCACAGGACGGCTGGAACTTCGGCTTCAAGGGCGAAGCCGGGAATCTGGCCGATGCTCAGGCCGGCGATTTCAGCCGCAGGGCGCTCACGTTCAGCACCGGACGGGTGATCGGAAAAACAAAATACGCGGGTAACGTGGAATGGCGCAATGAAGACGGATCGCTCATCGGTCGTCGCACAACCTGGCTGGTGCGCAACTCGCTCGGTTACCAGGTAGATGAGGACTGGCGTTTCATCGGAAAACTTAACTTCTCGATTTCGGACAGCAGTCTGGGTAGCGCGTACAACGCGGATTACACTGAGTTCGTAACGGGCTACGCCTGGCGCCCGGTGGAAAACGACAAGCTGAATGCATTGTTCAAGTACACGTACTTTGCCAACCGGCCTTCGTCTGCGACGGTCAGTACGACCGCTGTTTCGACGGACTACGAACAGCGCAGTCATATCCTGGCGACCGATGCCATGTATGACGTCAGGCCCTGGTTGAGTATCGGCGGCAAATACGGTTACCGCCGTTCGGAGATGCGCTCACCTGCCGTTACAGGCGATTGGCAGAATGCCGATGCGAACCTGGTGATCGCCCGTGCCGACTGGCATTTCGTGCAAGAATGGGATGCGCTGGCGGAACTGCGCCGACTGAGTGTTCCGGCGGCCAATGACCGCCGTTCCGGCGCGCTGCTGGCGATCTACCGGCATATCGACCGCAACGTGAAAATCGGCGCCGGTTACAACTTCGCCGACTTCTCCGACGATATGACGGATATGTCTTACCGCGCTCGCGGCTGGTTCATCAATCTGATCGGGGAGTTTTAAACCCGGTTAATTCATTAGCGCCACGTCCCCTTCCCCTTGCACACGCAGGGGGAGGGGCTGGTCTGCTGTCGGGTGATGTGCAAAGCAGACCTGCTCTGTTTGATCCTTTGACGATGGTCTGAGCGATTGCAATGCGCGTCAGCTTTTCGGCCATAGCAGCCGCCATTGGTTGGTCCACGTTACGTCTGCTGAGCAGATCGAAGCTGACATCTCTGAAGTTCATTTGCGTCCGCACTTGTCATTCACTATTATGCGGACAGGTCGATACATATCATCGTGTATTTAAAAGAAAATTGTGATGAACATCGCAACTCTCCATTTATTATTATGCGGACACGGGTGTTCGCATAATAATCGTTAGGGTTTGGGAATGGAGAGGCTATTCGCGGTGGTACTTGAATCAATGGATGCAGCGTTCCAAGACTATGCAGCCGCATTGCCTAAGCCGGAACGCGTGCGTCAGGGAGATGGATGGAACTATCGCTTCAAAACACAAGATGTCTATCACGCGGTCGTCTTGAAGCTCGCCTTGGTGCAGAGCGCTCTTCGTGCCGCGCTAATCCTCAACAGGAGCGGCTACGTGATGGAGCAAGGGATGCTTCAGCGCGTCATTGACGAAGCAAACGAGGACATCCTGTTCCTCGTCTACGCGATCACGAACGACACCATCACCGAACTACACACAAGATACTTAGCAGCCTTTTGGGCGGAGGAGTTCGGCGACTTCGACAATCCGACCGACTCTCACCAAAGTCGCGACATGATTCGGCGCGAAAAGATTCGAGCTTGCCTCGCCCGAATTGAAGGAAGAGATCTAGACCCGAGTACCGCTGTCAAAGTGACGAAGGTAGTTAGTAAAGCATACTCCGGTTTTGTGCACGGCGCGTCACCGCACATCATGGAGATCTATGGCGGTGATCCACCACACTTCCACATTCGCGGTGTACCGCCGAGAATTCCCGAGTACCAACGCGACCTTGCTAATTACATCTATCGCGGGCTCCTGTCACACATCTTCGCGGCAAAGCTGTTTGGATCCCAGACTCATGTGGATGCGCTGATGAAATTCAAACAGACAATGGAGCTAGCAATGGGGAGCGACTTTGCCACTAAACCCTAACATGCGGTTTCAGCCGCCGACGTACTCGCTTCGCTCGTTCGGCGCGGCTGAACCTGTACGCTATGTTTTGGGCAGCAAGTTTCATTAGCAACTAAGAAGCTTCGAGGCCAATCGATGCACTACAGCGCAAATATGCTATGCCATTGCGGAAGCGGAAAGAAATACAAACGCTGCTGCCGAGCCAAGGACGAGGGGATGCAAAGTCTTTTTCAAAAGCTTTCCTCCGGAAAACTTCCATTCACGGCACAGATCATTTCAAAAAGTGGTGAGGCCAGTTCGATGGAAGTTAGCCATGCATCTATTACTCAGAACGGCCGCACTACGGTTCTACTGGATGAAAAAGTCACTCTAGCAACAAACTCCGTGCGCGGAGATACGACAACAGCTTCAGTTGCCTCAATATCCATCCCCGCAGATAGGGTAGCGTCAGGATCAATTCGGACAGTAGGTAATGCTTCTGTGTCGAATGCGGGGCCTCCCCCACAAATATTACTCTTCGGTGGCAAGAAGGAGCTCAAGGCGAAAAGTAAATCGGGTTTGCTATTCGTTGTGGCACGAATAAAAGTAGATCGCGCCACTCAAATTGAATGCTTCGATTTCTTGTTTGGTGAGCGTGGTCAGAGTGAGCATGTCAACGAGTCAGGTGAAAAGCAAAGGCCCCACCTCGTTTGTTATCCAAATGGCAGTGGAGCATTCATTAGACTGTCCGGGCACAATTGCGAGATCGAGAGCGATATGCAGTACCACGCCGATGCACGACAAGTGGTCCCGCAACAATTGCGCATAAAGTCAACTGACTCCGGCCAAACGATTGAGGTTGAATTCGTAGCAGAGAATCCAAATAGGATTGTCTTGAATGAAATCCGCTTCACAGACTAGGAAACATAATTCACGTTGAATGTCTGTTCTCAAGGTCAAACCGGAAGCAATTCAGACTCATCTGGAACGGCGCACCGAACATCGGACTATGTCTGACAGATGAAGTCTGGGTTACTACAGCGGCGCATTACTACAGCGGCGCGCAGCTATATTGTTCCGTGCAGGTATTTCTTGCGCTGCGGCTCGGGGAAACGTTCGATGGCGTAGCGCAGCATGGTGCGCGGCATATCGCGATAATGTTTGAGCAGGAAACCTTCTTCTGCGGCAAGGTCTCGCTTGCCCATTTCACGCAGCATCCAGCCAACTGCCTTGTGCATCAGGTCGTGTTCGTCCTGCAGCAGGGTTTTTGCGATCTTCAGCGTGTCATCGAAATTGTGCAGGCGGATGAAGTGCAGGGTGGAGAGGATGGCGATGCGCCGTTCCCACAGCATGGGTGAGCGCGCCAGTTTGTGCAGTACCTTGCGCGAACGGTCCTGCAGGTGGCGGCCGACGATGTGCGGCGCGGAGACATCTACCAGGTCCCAGTTGTTGATGCGCGCGGTGTTGCCCAGATAAAGATCGTAGGCGACGGTCTGGTCTTCAGGGGCCGCTCGCTGGTAGAACTGCATCAGCAACAGCAGGGCAAACAACCGCTCTTCGTGGTATTTCGAATCCAGCAGTGCGGAGATGGTGTCGAGGTCGGCATCGGCGTGTTGTTTTGCCAGTGCGCGCAACGGCGGAACCTTGATGCCGAGAAATACATCGCCCTCGCCGTATTGGCCGGGGCCGGTCTTGAAGAATCGCTGCAGGATTGCTGCTGTCTCGGGTGAGGCGAGGGCGCTAAGTTCTTTGCTGATAGTAGTTGCCAATTTGGTCATGGGTTGGCTGCGGCGTATGAGAGATGACGTTGGGGAAGATAAGCGCACCCACATGCTATTACAACATTGGCAACTATTGATAGTTGACACTCTGTTTTGCAGAGTGATACGCTCTGTAAAACAGAATGCGAATCCGGGAAGGCAATTCCATCGGGACGTTGGCACGTGGCGTGGCTTGGAATGCTGATCAGTATGTGCGGCCAGTGTGCTTTTGTCGTCGGCGTTTCTGATTCGCTTTGATGGGGCGATTTGCGGTTAATCAAAACTGATGGAATAGAACTCAGGAGTTTGCCATGTCACAACTAGCCAACCAGCAACTCGATGCCATCCACTCGATGTTGTCTGCGGGTCACCGCAATTTGCGTGTTGAGCGGCACAGCTTGGTGCTTTGGGGACTGGGCTGCGGTGGTTTGATTCTGGCCAGCAACCATATTTTTACCGCTGAGCAATATCCGTCAATGGAGCAGCGTGCTTTTGCCTGGCTGATCCTGTTGACGCTGGCCGTTTCCGGAATAGCTCTGCTGGACTGGCATCTCACCCGTCAAGTTAAGCAAGCGCGCGATGAAACATGGTCGTTCATCCATAAGCAGTTACTCAAGGTGTTATGGCTGCTGATGGCAGTTGGTGTGCTGTTGACTTTCGCCACATTTTTCTTCGGCGGCAGCTACATGATCTTTGCATCCTGGGTCGTATTGGTTGGGCTGGGTCTGTATGTGCATGGGCTATTTTCCGAAGAATTGCTGGAGTGGGTGGGCGCGCTGATCATCGCCATCGGAATCGGGATGCTCGCGTTCCGCCTGAAATACACCGATCTGCAATGGGTTGCCTCGTCGACGCTGGGATTGGGGCTACCGTTGCTGTCGCTCATGCTGGATCGCGGCCGGCAACGGGCGGCGCAGGTGCGTCTGCTGCAATCCGTGGGCTGGCTGTTGTGCGTATTGATTCCGCCGCTGCTGGCGCATCAATTCGTTTCGCCGGGTGTGCTGCAGGATGCGCCGGTCGTGTCGTATGAACAATTCCGCCGGCAGCCCGGCGCGAAGCAGGCGGTTACGCTGCCTGCCGGAATGACGCTTCCGGTCAAACTTGATGTTTCGGGCAATCTGTTTCGCGCCGGCGATGAGGTCACTTTTCCGCTGGTGTTGAACGAGCCGTTGCTCGTCATGATGAACGAGGGAAAGCCTACCGGCGAGATACGTGCGAACGGCAGCGACTGGATACCGTGGCACGATACGCTCACGATCCAGATACCAAAGATTACGGCGGAATATGTCGCAGGCGATGGCGCCTTGATACGCAGCAGCCTGATCGTGAAGGTCATCGGCCAGGACACCCCGACAAAATAGGTTTGAAGAAAAGTACCAATCGAAAATTACGAAACCGGACATTCAATTTTTCAACGTACAAGGAGAATCTCATGAAACTTGCATCCCTGATGATAGCTGTTGCTTGTGCCACGCTGACCGCCTGTGCCAGCCTGCCACCCAGCTCCTCCGAAATTGCCAAGGTCCCGCAGGTTCGTTTTGGGCAGCCTTTGCCGAAGGAGGGCGATTATGTTTTGTTGTATCCGGCCGGGACGCCATTACCGGTGTCAGTCACGGTGGGTGGCAACCTGTTCGAACAGGAACAGCAGGCAACGCTGCTTGTCACGCTCAAGCGCGATGTCTATTCATATCGCAGGTTTGCGAGCTTTGACGGAAAGAACTGGTGCCGGGGGTTCGAACTGTTCAACACCGAATTCAAGCTCGAGATTCCGCAGAAGGATGGCACTAACGCGGGAATGCTGCGCCTGGACATGAATCAAAAATAGGAAATATCATGGAAACGCTGGATTCACTATTGCACCAACCTTTGCGCACCCAGCTCGCCGCCTTTCTGGCGGGCGCGGGTGAAGCGACTTTCGCCGAACTCAAACGGCAACTGGACGTCTCCGACGGCAATCTGGATTCGCACTTGAAGAAACTCATTGCCGCCGATTATGTGGCCGTGCGCAAGGACGACAGTGCCGCGCGCATCCAGACCTGCTATGCGCTGACCAAGACCGGGCGCGCTGCACTGCAAAACTACATTACGGCATTACAGAAGCTGCTCCCTTTGGATAGTCCCGCGTCTTCGTCCGCTGTTATCAAGCGCGGGACAAAATTACAGACAAACTGAACAGCACGAATCACCTTAACCAAAATCAGGAATCGAAGAATGAACCTTAAAACAGTTTTCATTTGTGCCACGCTGATTTTAGCGTTTTCGGTTGACGCGGCGGAATTGACGATCAACGGCACAGTGCTGGAAAAAGGCACGCGCAATCCGATACAGGGTGTGATCGTTTCGGTGCAGGATCAAGCCGTCCTTTCCGCAGTGTCCGATGTCAAAGGACACTTCCAGATCACCCTGCCTGCGGCAGGTAGTTACATCCTGATGGCATCGAATTCGGGTTTCACGGCAACACTCGCCGTACAACTGGCGGAGGATAAGCCGCTGCCATCGCCGACGTTCTACCTGCGCGTGCCGGAAACTCTGGGCGAGATGGTGGTGACGGCAGAACGCAGTCCGGACCAGGTCAGCAAGAATGCCCTCAGCGGCAAGACCGTGCGCAAACTCGCCGGATCCAGCGGCGACCCGTTGCGCGCGCTGCAGACTTTGCCGGGCGTGGCCACGGTGGGGAGCAGCAGCGCGCCGGCGGTGCGCGGCTCAGGCCCGGGCGATAACGCTTACTACGTTGATGGTTTGCCTGTTAACAGGATATTTCACTTTGGCGACATCAGCGTATTCAACGCCGACCTGATTGAAGACTTCAATCTGTATAGCGCGGCGTTTGGCCCGCACTATGGCGATGTGACCGGTGCAGTGATCGATGTCGCGTTGCGCGAACCGCGCAAGGATCGTTTTGGTGGCAAGGTGGACGTTAATTTGATGGGTGCCAATTTCCTGGTGGAGGGGCCTCGCAGCGACGATCAGTCATTCTATTTTGCGGCGCGGCGCAGCTATGTCGATCTGCTCGTCAAGCAAGTTGAGGATAAAGGCGTGACGCTGCAGGTGCCGCACTTCTGGGACTATCAGGGCAAGTATTTGTGGAAAGTGAACGATACCAGTCGCCTGACGTTTCACATGCTGGGTACATCCGATGTGCTGAAGCTGAGTATTGCTCCCACTGCCGATATCGCCCAGAAGCAGCCGGTGCTGGCCGGGAATGCGGCATTTTCCGAAATCAGTGCCATGCAGGCTGTGGTGCTGGATACGTTGCTGTCGGGCGGATCGAACAATACGCTGTCTTTTGAGCATACCAACAATCGTTCATCCAGCGCACTCGGTACGGCGGGCACCCTGAGCCTGACCCAGGATAATCTCCTGCTGCGCGATCAGGTGCGTTTTGAATTGTCCGAAGGGCACGAGTTGTCGTTGGGAACCGAACTGGCCAATGCCAAGGTCAAAATCAACGCGGATTTTCTGAATGCAACCTGCACGCAATTCAATCCGAATTGCGACTTGTCGTCAGCGACACGGCAGCAACTCAATGATGAATTCAGTACCAACGCAATGAGTGTTTCCGCGCAGGACCGCAAGCGTGTCCTGTCGTACCTGACACTCATCGGCGGCGTGCGCTACAGCAAGGAAAATTATGCGCACAAATCCTACACCGAGCCGCGCCTGGGGGCGGAATGGGAATGGAGCGAGCAGACCATGTTCACCGCCGGCTGGGGAAGGCATAACCAGTACCCGACCGGTGCCCAGTGGGTGCGTGTGTTCGGCAACCCCATGCTGGATCACATTCGTGCCGACCACAGCGTGCTGGGAGTCAAACACAAGGTCGATGCGGACTGGAACTGGAAGGCGGAGACCTACTACAAGAAATTCAGCAATCTGGTGGTCAATGACCCGGTGCTCAACTACATCAATGCGGCGAGCGGCAAAGCTTATGGACTTGAGTTGCTGATCAAGAAAGAAGAGACCGACAAGCTCTCCGGCTGGTTTGTGCTCAACCTTGCGAAATCGCAACGCCGTAACGACGTCACCGGCGAGGCGTTCCGCTTCGAGTATGATCAGCCGGTCAATACCACGCTGGTGGGAACATACAAACTATCGGATAACTGGTCGTTCGGAGCCAAGTGGGCTTTCCACTCCGGCACGCCCTACACGCCCATCAACGGCACCACTGGTGCCATTTATCCAGATGGACGTCCTGTTCCCGCCTATGCCGCAGTGAATTCGGGCACGCTGCCCGTTTATCACCGCCTCGATTTGCGGCTGGATCGCAACTACGTATTCGATAAATGGAAGTTCAACACCTACTTTGAGCTGAACAATATCTACCAGCGCAAGGAAGTCGTCGGCTACACCTACAACGCTACCTATACCAGCAAGGAACCGGTGTACTCATTCGTGCTGCCGTTCTCGTTCGGGGTGCAGGGTGAGTTTTAATAGCTGCAAATGTGAATCTGTGGGGCCGGCAAGCCATATTGACCACAGAGAACTTGGGTGTTTTTGAGTCAAAAACGCCTAAAGTTGCCCAAATAGTTGCCGATAAACAATATGACGGACAAGCGGAATTGTGACCGTGGCGGTTATAAGGAGAATGAGATGACAGTTAATCCACTGAATGCAGGCAACAACTACGTTTCCCAGGTGCAGCCCCAACCGCAGTCCCAGGTTGAGCGGGCAGCGGAAGCAGAGAATGACAAGGACAGTGACGATGCCAAAAAGGCAGCGGCAGCGGCGACGGGCGTTCCTATTCAGCCTACGGTTAATACCAGCGGTCAGAAAGTCGGCGCTGTCATCAACGTCAAAGCCTGACGATTACGTAGCGAAGCAGGGGTAAGAGAGGGCGGGCGTGGTCTTTGGACCACGCCCGTTTGTTTTGTCGGCTTGCCTGACGTGCCACTTGAAAAAGCGCCAGTCTGCCCATAGATAAGTCACAGGCGGAGAGCTTTCCGCCCCAACTTCAAGGAAAGGAGAAAGAAATGGCCAACATCACCAGGTTCAGTCCGACCAGCGATGCACTGGATGATTTGTTTCGAGGTTTCTTTATGCAACCGGTGCGCTTCGAGGGGCAGCCGGAAATGCAGATCAAGATGGATGTGAGCGAAGACGACAAGGCGTATACCGTTCATGCCGATATTCCCGGCGTGAAGAAAGAGGATATTCACGTGAATATCGACGGAAAACAGGTGTCGATCAGCGCCGAAGTGAAGGACGAGAAGGAGGTCAAGGAAGGCGAAAAACTGCTGCGCAGCGAACGCTATTACGGCAGCGTTTCACGGGCTTTCTCGCTGGCGCAGGATGTCGACGAAGCCACCGCCGTGGCAAAATACAACGATGGCGTACTTGAATTGACGTTGCCGAAGAAGGTGGCTGCAAGCGCCAAAAAGCTGGTCATCCAGTAAGCGCTGACTTTTGCTCAAACGGGCGGCTAGAAGCCGCCCGTTTTGTTTTTTATGCGGTAGAATGCGCGCAGATTTATGAAGGAATTCACATGCCATTGACCGTTGCCACCGCCGCCCAGAAAGCCCGCACCCTGTCCGAAGCGCTGCCGTATATCCAGCGCTTCTTCGACAAAACCATTGTTATCAAGTACGGCGGTAACGCCATGACCGACCCCAAGCTGCAGGAAGGCTTTGCACGCGACGTCGTGCTGCTCAAGCTGGTTGGCATGAACCCGGTGGTTGTTCACGGTGGCGGTCCGCAAATCAACGACCTGTTGCAGAAGGTCGGCAAGAAGGGCGAATTTGTTCAGGGCATGCGCGTCACCGACGAAGAGACCATGGACGTGGTCGAGATGGTGCTGGGCAAGGTCAACAAGGACATCGTCAATCTCATCAACCGCTACGGCGGCAAGGCTGTGGGATTGACCGGCCAGGATGGCAGTTTCATTCGTGCCGAGAAAATGCTGCTGGAAAGCATTGCCGAGCCGGGCAAGATGCTGGATATTGGCTTGGTCGGCGACATCAACAAGATCGATCCCTCCATCATCACATTCTTGGACTCGGGCGATTTCATTCCCGTCATCGCACCCATCGGCGTGTCACCGGACGGCGAGACGCTGAATATCAATGCAGACGTGGTGGCCGGCAAGCTGGCCGAAGTGCTGCGCGCCGAAAAACTGGTTCTGTTGACCAATACGCCGGGCGTGTTGGACAAGGACGGCAATTTGCTTACCGGACTCACACCAAAACAGATCGACGGACTGGTTGCGGATGGCACGCTGTCCGGCGGCATGCTGCCCAAGATCGGCTCGGCGCTGGATGCCGCGCGCGGCGGGGTGAAAGCGGTACACATTATCGACGGGCGTGTGGAGCATGCGCTGTTGCTGGAAATTCTGACGGACGAAGGTGTGGGCACGCTCATCAAGAGCAAATGAACGGGCGCGTCTGGATATTTGACCTCGATAACACGCTGCACAACGCCACTGCGCATGTCTTTCCGTATATCAATCGCAGCATGACGGCGTACCTGCAGGAACACCTGCAGTTGGATGAAGACGAAGCGAATGCTTTGCGTGTGGATTACTGGCAGCGCTATGGCGCGACGCTGAGCGGATTAATGAAACACCACGGCACCGACCCGGATCATTTTTTGTGGCACACGCACCAGTTTCCGGATCTGCCACACATGGTGCTGCGCGAACCGCGTCTGCGCCAGGTGTTGAGAAACCTGCCGGGCAGGAAGGTCGTGTTTTCCAACGCACCTTTGCATTACGCTCTGGCTGTGTTGAAGTTGTTGCGCATTGACGACATGTTCGACGACGTGTTTTCCATCGAGCATTCGCGCTATAAACCGAAACCGCAAATGGAAGGTTTCCGGCGCCTGTTGCGCAAGCATCGTCTGCAGGCGGCGCAGTGCGTGATGGTTGAAGACAGCGCGGAGAACCTTCAGACGGCCAAGCGGCTGGGAATGCGTACCGTGTGGGTGAGCGCTGCATTAAGGGCGCCGAGTTATGTGGATGTGAAGATACGCGATGTACTGGAACTGCCACGTGCAGTGTCCAAACTTTGAGAGGGGAAAAGCATGGCAACCAAACAACCTGGCGAAAGAAAACTACAGATCCTGCAAACCGTCGCCGAGATGCTGGAACAGCCCAAGGGCGAAAAGATCACCACCGCCGCCTTGGCCGCGCGGCTCGACCTTTCCGAGGCGGCGCTGTATCGCCACTTCGCCAGCAAGGCGCAGATGTTCGAAGGACTGATTGAATTCATCGAACAGACCGTGTTCGGGCTGGTCAACAAGATCGCCACCGAAGAGCAGGATGGTCTGAAGCAGGTGGAAGGCATCCTCGCGCTGTTGCTCGGCTTTGCCCAGAAGAACCGCGGCATGACGCGAGTGCTCATCGGCGATGCACTGGTGAACGAGGACGAACGCCTGCAACAACGTATCAACCAGTTCCTCGACCGCATCGAAACCACGCTCAAGCAGGCACTGCGCATCGCCGACACGCAGGGAAAACTGGCTGCAGGCGACGATATCGGCGCGCATGCCAACCTGCTGTTGTGCTTTGTTGTCGGGCGCTGGAACCAGTTTGGCAAGAGTGGCTACACGCGCGACCCAATGGCGCAATGGCCGCAGCAGTGGGGAATTATCCGCTCGCAGTTCAAGTGATTTTGTGAAGCGGGTGGAGCGTTTCAGTCCACGAATTTGATCTGATTTCGAGGGAAGTCACATGATTCTGATACTGGATGCAAACACGCAAACCGAAAGTGCCGAATACCGGCAGTTGATGAACCATCTGGCCGGCCTGCAGGGCGTGCAGAGCCGGGTGCATATCGAGCACGGCGCAGAACAGAATCTCACCGAGATCTATCTCATCGGCAACACCAAATCGCTGGACATCGAGGACATGCGCAGCCTGCCCTGCGTTGAGCGCGTGGTGCGCGTGTCGCAGGAATACCGCATCCTCGGGCGGCATAAGGACGACACGCGTCCTGCATACTTTGATTACAACGGTGTGCGTTTCGGGCAGGACACGCTGAATGTCTTTGCCGGGCTGTGCGCGGTGGATAACCCCGAACATGTGGAAATCATGCTGCGCGTGCTGCGCGACAACGGCCAGGTCTGCACCCGCATGGGCGCCTACAAGCCGCGTACCAGTCCTTATGCTTTCCAGGGACACGGCAAGACTTGCCTGCCATATGTGTTCGAGCTGGCCGGCAAATACGGCATCAAGGTGATCGCCATGGAGATCACGCACGAATCACACCTGAACGAGATCGCCGAGGCGCTGCAGCAGACCGGCAACCCCACCGGCGTGATGCTGCAGATTGGCACGCGCAACACGCAAAATTTCGAACTGCTCAAGATCGTCGGCCGCCAGCAGCAATTCCCCGTGTTGCTCAAGCGCGGCTTCGGCATCACTCTGGATGAATCGCTGAACGCCGCGGAATACCTGGCCTCCGAAGGCAACCGCAATGTCGTGTTCGGCCTGCGCGGCATGAAGACCAACATGGGCGATCCGCACCGCAATCTGGTCGATTTCGCCCATGTGCCGGTGGTGAAGCGCCTGACGCGCATGCCTGTCTGCGTCGATCCTTCCCATTCGGTCGGCACGCGCGCTTCCTCTCCCGACGGCATCCTCGACGTCATGCATGTCACCGCCCAAGGCGTGCTGGCCGGGGCAAACATGGTGCTGGTGGATTTTCATCCCGCGCCATCACAAGCCTTAGTGGACGGTCCACAGGCGCTGCTGCTGAAAGAACTACCGCATTTTCTGGAAGATGTGCAGATCGCGCGCGAGGCTTACCTGAAGCGGGTGGGGTTGGTGCAGAAGTATCGGTAAAGTCGGCAATGATTAATGATCTTGGATTCTATATTTTTGTTTGCTTAATTGTACTTACGGTCATTTATTTGATTATTTACGTTTGCTTTGAAAAAACGATTAAATCTATTGAGAAAGAAGAGCGAGCGAAGAAAGATGACATTCCTCTTTTGCTCATGATTCGACTGGCTAAGAGGTTCTCGATTAAGCAACCGGTGTTTGGCGCGATATATCTGTATATCTTGTATTTCATGCTCGGCATGGTTCCGACTTATTTCTTCTTGTGGATTTTGGAAATGGTAATTAAGTAGTCAAGTGTTGGTTGCACCTCCAAATAAAAGCCGTTATATTCCCACCCATGCACTTCTCTAGACACATCTCGCAACTACACTCCACCTTCAGCCTGCTGGCGGCGCTGAAGCTGCGCTCGCGCGCAAACTAAACCCCCACCCCACAAGTATCAAAACAGGCGGCTCGGTTGGTGTTGAGCTGTGGATGAACAATTGCGATGGAGTAAAAAATGACTGACAAATTAATCATATTCGACACAACCTTGCGTGACGGCGAGCAAAGTCCCGGCGCATCCATGACCAAGGAAGAGAAGTTGCGCATCGCGCGCCAGTTGGAAAAACTGGGCGTGGATGTGATCGAGGCGGGCTTTGCGGCCGCCAGCCCCGGCGATGCCGATGCGATCCACAGCATTGCCAAAGTCATTGAGCGTTCTACCGTGTGTTCGCTGGCGCGTGCCAGCGAAAAGGATGTGCGTGCGGCGGGTGAGGCGATCAAGCCGGCCAAGCACGGGCGCATCCATACCTTCATCGCGACTTCTCCCATCCACATGCAGCACAAGCTGCGCATGACCGAGGATCAGGTGGTGGAGCGCGCAGTGCAATCGGTGAAATGGGCGCGCGAATATACCGACGATGTAGAGTTTTCCGCCGAAGACGCGCTGCGTTCGAACCTGGATTTTCTGGTGCGTATATTCACCGAAGTTATCAAGGCCGGAGCGACGACTCTGAATGTGCCGGATACCGTGGGTTACAGCATGCCGGTGTTGCTGGGCGAGCACTTCAAGCAGTTGATTGCGCGCGTGCCGGGTTCGGACAAGGTGATCTGGTCCGCGCACTGCCACAATGACCTGGGCATGGCCTCGGCCAACTCTCTGGCGGCGGTGATGAACGGCGCACGCCAGGTGGAGTGCACCATCAACGGTCTGGGCGAGCGTGCGGGTAATGCCGCTCTCGAAGAAGTGGTGATGGCGATCAAGACGCGCCGCGACATCTTCACTTGCGATACCACCATCGACACCACACAGATTGTGCCAACCTCAAAATTGGTGTCCAGCATTACCGGTTATCCGGTGCAGCCAAACAAGGCTATCGTCGGCGCCAACGCCTTCGCGCACGAGTCCGGCATCCATCAGGACGGCGTGCTCAAGCACCGCGAGACTTACGAGATCATGCGCGCCGAAGATGTGGGTTGGGGCGCGAACAAGATGGTGATGGGCAAACATTCCGGTCGCGCCGCCTTCCGTGCGCGTTTGCAGGAGCTGGGCATCGTGCTGGACGGGGAAGAAGCGGTGAACGCAGCCTTTGCGCGCTTCAAGGAACTTGCCGACAAGAAACACGAAATCTTCGATGAGGACTTGCAGGCACTGGTGAGCGAAGGCGAAATCACGCATGTGAGCGAGCATTATCGTCTGGTGGCGATGGGAGCCCACTCCGAGACCGGTGTGTCGCCGGTGGCGCGTGTGGTGATGAGTGTTGGCGGCAAGGAATATCATGCCGACGCGCAAGGTGGTGGGCCGGTGGATGCGACATTCAAGGCGATCGAGCAGATCGCGAAAAGCGGTACCGAGTTGCTGCTGTATTCGGTGAACAACATCACCAGCGGTACGGATGCTCAGGGCGAAGTGACGGTGCGCCTATCCAAAGGAGGTCGTGTAGTCAATGGGTTAGGGGCGGATACCGACATCGTGGTGGCTTCCGCCAAGGCTTACCTGAATGCCTTGAACAAGCTGGACACCGGGGCTAAACGGGCGCATCCTCAACTGTAATGTCCTCGTATCAAGGATGCTTGAGATGAAACGTGCAGTGCGGGTAGCGATGCTGGGAATGCTGTTGCAAGGCAGTGCGCATGCGGCTGAGCCGGGTGCGGCTGCCGAGCCGTCTCTGAACAAGGGTTCTGTCGTTCAATCTGCTCCGCAGGCCAAAAAGAAGAACAAGGCTGGTGCATTCAAGGTCGGTCCAAAAGCAAAAAAGAAGCAGGACAGCATGATGGAGAGTCCTGCCGAATCGACAGATCAGTCTGTGCAACTCAGGGGTGTGCGCGGGTAGTTTCCGGTTTGGTTGAGTTTGATCAGGGCGTCGTTCGCGATGCCCTTTTTATCGAACTAATTTTGCAGCAAAGCAAATGCCTGTGCTGCGTCCAATGCAGGTGTGGGGAAGTCGTGGCGCACCGTGCGATCGTTCAGGCGCAGGTCGAAACCGTCGCAATCGATGCCGATCACCAGGCCTTGAGCGGCTGAACGTTGGGCATTGATCTTGTCGAGCAAGGTATCTTCTTCTGCAGCAAGCGTGTTGGTCGGCACCTGATAACGGTCAGCCTTGACCCAGTGGATGTCGCCGAAACCGCCGATGTAGCGCAACGCCTGCGGAGCTATGCGGTAAAACTGGAAATCGGGCATGTCGTAGTAAGTCTGCGCTTCAGGGAAATAGCGCAGGTAGCGTTTGCCGGCTAGTTCGCGTTTCGGTTCCAGTGATGCTGTGCCAACCAGGGTGATGCGGCCCTGCGTCTGGATGTGCGAGTCTTCCTGATTGTGGGTGATCAGGCTGACGCGCGGGTCGTGCCGGATGTTCTTGGTGTGCTCCGCCAGCGCGCTGATGAGAATAAGCAGGCTGCCGTCGTGATCTACCAGATACGGCGTAATGGAGCCGAACGGGTGTCCTTCGAATTTTTTCGACAATGTACTCAGTGCGCCGTAACGATGGGCGCGCAGCAGTTGGCGTGCATCGCGGGCAGTCGTCAGAGGGGCTGTTTTGTCGGGTATCATGTAGGGTATTGTATTCAGTTATCAGACCATATGAAACTTCCAGAATTGAAAATCTCGAATTTGAAACGTCCGAATTTCGGTATCGTCGATTCCTTTCGCTTCCTGCGTTACGTTACGGTACGCCTGCAGGATGATCGTTGCACGCAAATGGCGGCGAGCCTGACCTTTACCACGCTGCTGTCGGTGGTGCCGCTGATAACCATTGCGCTGACCCTGTTCTCCGCATTCCCGGTGTTCAGCGAGTATTCCACACCAATCAAGGAATTCATCCTGATGAATATGGTGCCGGAGACCGGCGGCAGGATCATTACGGGTTATATGGAACAGTTTGCCGAGAGCGCATCGCGGCTGACGGCAGTGGGGCTGGTATTGCTGGCGGTTACTGCGATGCTGCTGATGCTTACCATCGATAATGCTTTCAACATGATCTGGCGCGTGTCGCGTCCGCGCAGCCTGTTGCAGCGTGTGCTGGTGTATTGGGCGGTGATCACGCTGGCGCCGTTGCTGGTCGGTGCCAGCCTGTCGCTCACCTCATGGCTGGTCGGATTCTCGGCGGAGTATGCGCAGCAAATTCCCAAGTTGAGTATGGATGCGATCAAGCTGATTCCGCTCATGCTGACCACGGCTGCATTTACATTCATCTTCAGGGTCGTACCCAATCGCTTTGTGCCGATGCGCCATGCCATTACCGGAGGGTTGATCGGGGCGGTGGCGTTCGAGTCGATGAACCGCGCTTTTGCGTTTTACATCTCGCACTTCCCCACTTACAAACTGGTGTATGGCGCTTTTGCCAGCGTGCCTATCTTCCTGATGTGGGTCTATTTTTCCTGGCTCACTGTGCTGTTTGGCGCGATCATCACCGCCTCGCTGTCGCATTGGCGCAGCACGCATTCGTTGCGGCTGGATCAGGCGGCGAAACTTTATTATGCGTTGGGCATACTAAAGCAGATGCACAAAGGCCTCGCGAAAGGCGAAGTGCAGACCCTGCAGAGTTTGTCGCGTCATTTGCATATCGGTTATGACGATGTGGAGCGCATCCTGGACAAGCTCATCAAGGCCAGGATTGTGGGTAAACTGACCGGGGCGGGCTGGAGCATGGTGCGCACGCCGGACGCGGTGGAGTTGAACGAACTGCTGAAAGTATTCCTGCTTGATGTGGCGACGCTCCCCAAACACACCGGGGATGGCGACATCAAGGCCTGGTTTGCGTCAATGGAGAAACGCTTGAACGAGCCCAAGGGCATGACCTTGCAGGACGTGTGGAATAAGGGCGCGTGACGCATTGCGGCATATGTGGTTTTGCGCTTTAATGCGCGCCGCTTGAAATTGGGCTGACTGAATCATTTTGGGAGATCGTAGTGAAATTTATTGAAACTCTGCTCGAAGGTACTTTGTGGAATAGCCGATTCGTTATTTTCCTGGCCGTGCTGGGCAGCCTGTTTGCGAGCTTCGCCATTTTTTACATGGCGACGGTGGACGTGGTGATACTGGTCCAGCATACATTTCATTATGCCGATGCGAGCATGACTGAAGAGATGCGCAAGGCATTGCATGACACCACCGTGTCGCACATTGTTGAAGTGGTCGATGGCTACCTGCTGGCGGTGGTGCTGCTGATCTTCTCCCTTGGCCTGTATGAATTGTTTATCAGCGACATCGACCAGGCTCATGGCAGCAAGGCATCCAGCAAGATATTGGTGATCAATAGTCTGGACGATCTGAAATCGCGTCTGGCAAAAGTTATCCTGATGATCATGATCGTTACCTTGTTCGAGGAAGCGATCAATATGCATATCACGCAACCGATCGACTTGATCTACATGGGCGGTGCGATCGCCCTGATCGCGCTGGCGCTGTATTGGACGCATGCCTCGGAAAGCAGGCATGACGGGGATGACAGCGAGGCAGAGGACGACGAGCACGAAGAGAAAGCGGAGCACTGATGCAAATCGTTACGCGACTGCTGGGAGTGTTGGCGTTTCTGCTCCTGGCGGGAAGTGTGTCTGCGGATTCTTTCACCTTCAAGGATTTGCAGGGACACGAACAGCGTCTGCAGGATTATCGCGGTAAATGGGTGCTGGTCAATTTCTGGGCGACCTGGTGCCCACCCTGTCTGGAAGAAATCCCGGATTTGCAGGAGTTGTATGACGCGCACCGGAAATCGGATCTGGTGGTGATCGGTGTTGCGCTGGATTCAACCAGGGAATCGGTTGTCGAGTTCGTGGCCAAGAAAAAAATCAGCTACCCCATCGTCTTCGGCGATTACGACATGGCTGCGCAAGTCGGCGAAGTTGAGGCGCTGCCGACTTCGTATCTGTACGATCCGGCAGGCAAGCTGGTGAGTTATCAGCAGGGGATGGTGACCAAGTCCAGTGTTGAGTCCTACATCAAAAGCAAGAGCAGGAAAAAATAATCAGATGGTTCGGCGTTCGGTGTTTTGCTGCGGTTTGTTCCAGTGTTTGTGCCAGGCTGCCTTCACCATGTTGGGGTATTCCGGCTTGCCCAGACTGCCGTTGTAGCGTCCCAGTGCGCGATACAGATCGCCTTTTTCCTGATCCAGGTAGTAACGCAGAATGGTGCAGCCGTAGCGCAGGTTGGTACGCAGATGAAATAGATCCTGATCTTTCGCACCGAGGGTCCTGGTCCAGAACGGCATCACCTGCATATAGCCGCGCGCGCCAGCTTTTGAGATGGCGTATTTCCTGAATCCGCTTTCTACCTCAATCAGGCCCAAGACCATGTGCGGGTCAAGCCCGGCGCGGGTCGCTTCGTAATGCACCGTGCTTAATAGATCGAAGCGATCATTCGCATCCGGGATGCGCTTTGCCAGTCGTTGTGACATGTCGTCCAGCCACAACTGGGCTTCCTGTTGCGAAGAGAACGCCAGCTTGGGCGCCGCCTGATCCGATACGGCGTGCTGCATTGTGCTGCGCACGCTGGCGGAAAGCACTTCTTCCTTTTGTGTGCCGGCAGAAGCGTCGACGGCAAAACACAAGCCCGCTGCTGCGAACGACAGCGTGAACATGGATTTGTGAAGTGTTTTCAGTCTCATAGCTTGGATTGTACGAGCTTCGCCACATCTTGCAAGGGGGTAACTTGCGCCGCATCGTCCTTGCGTCCCTGATATTCCACATTGCCTTCCTTCAATCCGCGATCGCCGATGACGATGCGGTGCGGTATGCCGATCAGTTCCAGGTCGGCAAACATCACGCCGGGCCGCTCGTCGCGGTCGTCCAGCAACACTTCGACACCTGCCGCAGTCAGCTCTGCATAAAGCTGCTCAGCCGCATTGCGTACTGCTTCACTCTTCTTGAAGCCGATAGGCGCAATGGCGACCTGAAATGGTGCCATGCCGGGTGGTAATGCGATGCCGCGCTCGTCGAAATTCTGCTCGATGGCCGCGGCCACGATGCGCGACACGCCGATGCCGTAGCAGCCCATCTCCATGATCTGCGCCTTGCCGTTCTCGTCCAGATAAGTAGCTTGCAGCGCTTCGGAATATTTGGTGCGCAACTGGAAGATGTGGCCGACTTCGATGCCGCGACACAATTCCAGCGAACCTTTTCCGTCGGGTGAAGCGTCGCCAGTGACCACGTTGCGGATATCGGCAACCAGGTCGGGCTCGGGCAAGTCGCGTCCCCAGTTGATACCGGCAGTGTGGAACTTGGGCTTGTTGCTGCCTGCAACAAAATCGTTCATCACGGCAACCGAGCGATCCGCGATGACGAGGGTTTTGCTGCGATCAATGCCGACGGGGCCGAGGAATCCTGGCGGGCAATTGAAGAACGCGCGGATTTCATCTTCGCGCGCGAAACGGAAATCGGCGAGTCCCGGTAGCTTGCTGACTTTGACTTCGTTCAGGTTGTGGTCGCCGCGAATCAGCAGGATGACCAGTTGTTCTGCGGCGATGACGGCAAGCAGCTTGACGGTGCGACTCAGCGGGATGCCGAGCAGTGCAGCCACATCTTCACAGGTGGTCTGGCTGGGGGTGGAGACATCGTGCATGGCTTCGGCGGCAGCGGGTCGCGTTGTGGCGGGGGCGACCGCTTCGGCCAGTTCGACATTGGCGGCGTAATCCGAGTTCGGGCAGAACGCCAATCCGTCTTCGCCGGAATCGGCCAGTACATGGAATTCATGTGAGCCGCTACCGCCAATCGCGCCGGTATCTGCCGCCACGGCGCGGAACTGCAAGCCCAGGCGGGTGAAGATGCGGCTGTAGGTTTCGTACATCACGCGGTAGGTGTCTTCCAGACTTTCGAAGCTGCTGTGGAAGGAATAGGCATCTTTCATCATGAACTCGCGCGCGCGCATGACGCCAAAACGCGGACGTACTTCGTCACGGAACTTGGTCTGGATCTGATAGAAATTGAGCGGCAGTTGGCGGTAGCTCTTCACTTCGCGGCGCGCGATATCGGTAATGACCTCTTCGTGCGTAGGGCCGAAGCAGAACAGGTTGTTGTGCCGGTCCTTGATCTTCAGCATCTGCGGGCCGAACACTTCCCAGCGTCCGGTCTCCTGCCACAGTTCGGCCGGTTGCACGGCGGGCATCAGCAGCTCAATGCCGCCGCTCTTGTCCATTTCTTCCCGCACCACGGCTTCGACTTTGCGCAGCACGCGCAACCCCAGTGGCATCCAGGTATACAGGCCGCTGGCGAGTTTGCGGATGTAGCCCGCGCGCAGCATCAGGCGATGGCTGGCCAGTTCGGCCTCGGAAGGGGCTTCTTTCAGTGTGGAAATAAAAAATCGTGAAACGCGCATATTCTTAACTCATCGTGCAGGTTGGAGGGCGCGATTCTACTGCAAGGCGTGGTTTCCGTCTTTCCAGTGTGGCTGAAATGTGGAACAATCGGGCCATCGAAAAACAGTATGGGGCGAATCATGATAGACCGTGAAGGTTATCGCCCAAATGTTGGCATTGTTCTGACGAACGCAAAGAATCAGGTATTCTGGGGCAAGCGCATCCGGCAGGATGCGTGGCAGTTTCCGCAAGGCGGCATCCAGCACGGCGAAACGCCGGAGCAGGCGATGTACCGCGAGTTGCACGAGGAAATCGGTCTGCAGTCTTGCCACGTCCAGATATTGGGGCGTACCCGCGATTGGATGCGTTATGAAGTGCCGCAAACTTGGGTCAAGCGCGAATCGCGCAGCAATTACAAGGGGCAGAAACAGATCTGGTTCTTGCTGCGGTTGGTAGGGCGCGACTGCGATGTGTCGTTGCGAGCATCGGGGCATCCGGAATTTGATGCCTGGCGCTGGATTGACTACTGGGTAGAACTGGAAAATGTGATTGAGTTCAAGCGGGACGTGTATCGTCTGGCCTTGAATGAGTTGGTGCGTTTTTTGCCGCCTCTGAAAGGCGGTGTAAGAAAGGAGCAGGTTGGGAAGCAGTCTGGCAATAACTTAGAAGAATCCAAGCAGTTAATTCAAGGAGGATCGCCATGAGCAAAAGTTTTGCAGCATTAGCCAGTCACCCCTTCAAAGCAGGCGCGGGCATTTCCAGGCCGACGCAGGTTTTGCCCCAAAACATCACCCTGAACGATCCGGCCATCAATGTGATGACCGATCTGCGCAGTGTCTCGGTTGTCAATGTACGCGCCAAGACCACCCTGGAAAAAGCAAATGACAAGATGATCCGCTACGGCGTGCGGCTATTGTTGGTGATGGACGATACGGACAAGGTTTCCGGCTTGTTGACTGCGACCGACGTGCTGGGCGACAAGCCGGTGCGTTTCCTGCAGCAGATGGGCGGGACGCATGCCGATATTCTGGTGCGCGATGTCATGACCGTGCAGCAGGAACTGGAAGTATCCAGGCTGGATGATGTACTGAAAGCCAAAGTTGGCGACATTCTCGCCACATTGAAGGCTTCCGGACGGCAGCATGCCATGGTGGTCGAAGAGGCTGCCGACGGCACTCAGACCGTGCGCGGTTTGTTCTCCGCTACACAGATCGCGCGGCAGCTGGGGGTGAAGGTCAAGTCGGCCGAAGTTGCCAAAGTATTTGCTGAGATCGAAGCTGCAGTCAACGCCCGCTAATAATAATGACTGCCTGTGCCCTCCCGGGCACAGGTAACACACTGGATGGAGGTTCGATGAGCCGATTTGCTTTGTATCTGTTCGCAGGAATGGCCGGGATATTTTTGGCGGGTTGCGCCGTCCTGGGCGGTAACGAAATCCAAGTCAGCGAAAGCGAACAACAGAATCCCGATGCGGCAAAGGTCAAGTACCTCGCCTCTGTTCGTATCGCGGGGTATGTCGACGGGCGCAGCATGGGCAACCCGCGCAAAATCGGCATAGCAGAAGCGCGGGTCATGGGACTGTCCGGAACAGACATAATCCTGGATAGCGATGTCACAGACGTGGTGGCCGACTCGTTGCGCAAACGCCTGGAAGATACGGGTATTCAGGTCCTGGCGAAAGACGATGCCAGTGCCTTGTACGAGTTGAGCGGTGTGGTCAAGGAACTGAAATACGATGTCAAAGTTCGCGACGAGGTGTCCATCAAGATTCAGAGCACTCTGAAAGAAGTCGCCACCGGAAAAGTAGTATGGTCCGGCGAGGTGGCGCAAAAGGACGATCGGTTTGCCGGCGTGTCCGGCAATACCAAGGGCGATATTGCGAAATATCTGATGCAACAGCTTGGCGTGGTAACGAACAAGACGACGGAAGCAATCGATAATCTGTTAATGGCGACGCATCCGGAGTTGTTCAGCCTGACGCCAGGCACCAAAGTGATTTCGGGTGTAACTGTCTTTGTGTCTCCGAATGCTGTTGGGTCGGGGGCGCCGGACACTTCTTTGCTGCCGCGCCAGCCCATGCCGGAAACCTCGCTGCTGAAACCAATAGGAAGTGCACCTGGTGTGCTGGTGGTGAGGACTGAGCCGGCGCGTGCCAAGGTGTATCTGGATGGCGTGTATTTCGGATTGTCGCCGTTGAATATCGAATCCGCTGCCGGCGTGCGCGTGGTGGAGGTCAAGCTGAAAGGGTATAAGAAGGCATCCGAGAAAGTTGCAGTGCGCATTGGAGCAACGACGGAACTGGAATTCCAGCTGGAAAAATGATTTGCAGCGTCATGCAACAAAAAAGCCCGCGTAAAGCGGGCTTTTTTGTTTTGCCGCCTTGGCTTAATGTTTGCCGGTACTGCCGAATCCATTGGCACCGCGCTGGCTCATCGGGAATTCTTCCACGATGTTGAACTCAACCTGAGCCACCGGCACGATGATCAGTTGCGCTATGCGTTCCATCGGCATCAGCGCAAACGGATGATGGCCGCGGTTCCAGATGGAGATGAATATCTGCCCCTGGTAATCCGAATCGATCAGACCGACCAGATTGCCGAGCACGATGCCGTGCTTGTGGCCCAGTCCCGAGCGCGGCAGGATCATCGCCGCATAATGCGGGTCGTTCAGGTGCAGGGCGATGCCGCTGGGGATGAGTTCGCACTGCCCCGGCTGTATGGTCATGCTGCTGTCGATGCAGGCGCGCAGGTCGATGCCGGCCGAGCCGGGTGTGGAATAAGCAGGCGGGTGTTCATGCAAGCGGGGGTCCAGCACCTTCACGTCCACTTTTTTCATTACTTGCTTCCTTTCTTGTAGAGACCAGCGGCGTGACGCAACAGCGCCCGTGCCAAAACGAGTTTATCGGCGCGCGGCAACACATGCTCGCCCGTAGCGTCGAACAACACCAGTTCATTGTCGTCACTGCCGATGGCGTTCTGCGCCAGGTTGGCAGCAAGCAACGGGATGTTCTTCTTCTTGCGTTTGGCCGCAGCGTGTTCGCGCAGCTTCTCGCTCTCCGCCGCAAAGCCCACGCAGAAAGGCGGTTTGGGCAGGCTGGCAACGTAGGCCAGTATGTCCGGGTTGGGAGTGAGTTCCAGCGTCAGGGCCGCATCGCTCTTCTTGATCTTCTGTTCGCTCGGTTGCACCACGCGGTAATCGGCCACGGCGGCGACGCCGATGAACATGTCTGCGTTCGCCACCTGTTGTTTTACCGCCGTAAACATCTCGGCGGCACTGGTAACGTTCACGACCTGCGCACCCTGCGGTTGGGCTAGCGCCGTCGGACCGGACACCAGCAACACCTCGGCACCCATTTCCACCGCCGCCTGCGCAATGGCATAACCCATCTTGCCGCTGCTGCGGTTGGTAATCCCGCGTACTGCGTCAATGGCTTCGTAAGTCGGACCAGCGGTGATGAGTACCTTCACCCCCTCCAGCTCCCTCCCGGTATTCAATCCCCTCTCCCCCTGGGAGAGGGTTAGGGTGAGGGCGCTTTTGTTCAGATACGCAACAATATCCCGCGCCAACTCCTCCGCCTCCACCATCCGCCCCATACCTCCCTCACCACAGGCTTGCGCCCCGCTGGCCGGCCCCAACAGCATCACGCCATCATCGGCAAGCCGCTGCACATTGCGCTGCGTAGCCGCATTCGCCCACATCTGCTTGTTCATGGCAGGTGCCACCAGCAAAGGGCAATCGCGCGCAAGACACAGGGATGAGAGCAAATCGTTGGCTAGTCCGTTTGCCAGCTTGGCAATGAAGTCCGCCGTGGCGGGCGCGATCACGATGGCATCGGCGACGCGGCTGCTTTGGATGTGCGCCATGCCCTTGTCGTCCTGCCACTGGTTGACCAGCACCGGGCGTCCGCTGAGTGCCTGCATGGTGGCGGGTGTAATGAAGTGCGTCGCCGCCTCCGTCATCGCTACCTGCACCTCGATTCCCTGTTTGATCAATAGCCGAGCCAGTTCCGCCGCCTTATAGGCCGCGATGCCGCCAGTAATACCGAGCACGATGCGTTTTGTCTGGGCTTGCTTCATAGTGCCGCGCATCTTATCAAGAAGCGCTCGCGAAGGCGACGGCATTGGGGAAAAGCGCATGGATAGGTGTGTATCTAGGCCGTTTGGCATATTGACCCTGTAGCGAGGGCGGGTTAGTTTGCGTCCGTGAGGCACTTTACTTACACCTTGGTACGGCCCTTAGATGGGTAGCTACACATTTGACCCGGGTGTAAAACTTGAGGAGCGGCCAGATTTTGGATTTTGAACAGGAAGAATGAAATGCGAAATAATATTGTGAAGCAGACCTGTTTGGTTCTCGATTCGAGCCTGGCTCCTTTTGTTTCTTCACCAGTTAAACGAAACAACTTTCGCAATTTATCTGTTTCTACAAGGAGTTTGTATGCGTAGGCTGATGGGCACAATTCTTTTGCTTAGCATCATGACAACCGCATTGGCCGATAGTGTCGACATGCGGACTTCGTGGTTCAAACCCGTACTGACCGAGAATAACGACCCCGGCTGTGCGAGCTTGCTGGGTGATGTGCAGCAAAAGTTCTTTTCCGATGCCGCTTTTAGTGAGGCCTATGGCATTCAGGGGCATGGATATGCCAAAACGGGAAAAATTCTGAACTGGAAAATAGAGGCCGGCCTCGGAAGAGGCGAAATCGCGGCGTATGGAAAAACCTATTATCTCGACTACCAGAGGAACCCCGGGTGTGGTGGCGCGTGCGAAACTAATCAGCCACTGGTCTCCGACAAACCGATTCCAGAGCAGGACGACCAGGCCTATCGGGCAACGCTGGCGGAAGTGGCGCCACCGGCGGACAGCTATGAATATACGATCGCAAGACGCTCTGCGGACGATGTATATCTGTTTGTCGTAGGCAACTCGAACCGGATGATATCGATCTACCGCCTGGCCCAGGAGGGGCGCTGGCAACCGGCGTGCAAGGTGGCGACCGCGCCAGTGGATGTGGCCGGGGCAGCGCCCGTTAAAGATGACAAGGTTGTTGATTCCCTGCAGGCGTTGCAGCAAAAGGTCTACGGTCTGATGCGTGATGCGGGTGACTGTGGCTCGATGGCGACACACTGGCGTTGGAAAGGCGATGTGCGCGCTGCATTGCAAACTGTGCTCTATCGTCCATGGGCGTTGCGTGAGCGTAAACCCGGTGCAGACGTCGTTGGCAGTTACGACAATGACATGAGATACCTCGCACAGTGGTCACTGCTCGGCATCTCGGACTACAACGCGTTTCAGGCATTTCAGTCGCAACTGCCGGAGACAACTCGGCAGTTGGCGGCCTTCTATCAAAAGGCCAATGGCTGGCCGCAGGAGGTCTCCACAAAGATGGCTGCCGACACGCTGAAAGGCGCCGTCAGCATGGGGATACGGTTCTACATGTATGACCCGGAGTTCGTACAAGGCGAGGAGGCGCTGCGAAAGGCGATTCTGGAAAAACAGAAAATCAGGGATATCCGCGCGATCAAATTTGATGCTCAAGGTATCGACGCACAGCTTAACCAGTGGGGCGAGGATCCGGGCTCACATGAAAGCATTCTGAGCATCGCAGTTGATTATCCCGAGGCATTGGGGTTTCTTCTGCAGTCGGGCGTTGCCAACGACCACGTCAATGATTTCGGTAAAACCCCCCTTATGTATGCCGTGCAAAACAATCAAATCGATGCGGCAAGATTATTGATTAAGGCGGGAGCTGATGTGAATGCGGTAACAACCAAGCCATCGGACAGCTGTTATTACACCTTGCAAACATTCAACATGACACCGCTGCATTACGCCGTGCGCTACGGCTCATCAGAGATGATTAAACTGTTACTGGATAGCGGTGCGCAGCCCTTCATCAAGGCAGATAATCATCACAAGCACCCGATTGTAGAGGAGAGCCCTCTCGACTGGTTGCACCGTTACACTGCTGCCAACGCCGCAGAAAAGAATCCAAATATTGCCGCAGCGCAGGTTGGCGAGATCGAAAAGTGGCTTGCTCCGCCGACTGCGGAACAAGCGGCAGAGATGGCCGGCGCTTATGTTCTGAAGGCAGAGAGCTCGTATCAGAAGGGTGATGTGACACGCGCCTATCGTGAAATCTCGCTGGCAGCACAGCAGCGACCGGGCGATGAACGTGTGCTATCGGACCTGTCACTGATTTCACTGAAAAACAGCAAGCTTGGCGAGTCGGTCAGTGCCTCCAAAAAACTAATTGAGAGTCAGGCCAGCGACAAGATTAAAGCCAACGCTTGGTTCAATCAGGGTCTCGCCTGCGAAAGACACCGGGGAAGCAATCGGCACGGCTTTCTCAGCTTTAATGGTGAGATGTATTGCACCTATGGCACGCTTCATCCCTATATAAAGGCGTATGCGCTGGTACCAACCGATGGGCGCAAGAATAAATTGAAAACGCTCTTCGACGAACACCTCGTGCCTTACTGCGGAATTTCCGCTGGTGGCAAAAATATCAAGATCAACTTCCAGTCAGGATCGAATCCGGATCCAGGAAAACGAGGCCAGCAATTACAGACGTTATACGTGTTGCACGAAAAAGATCAAAACGTAACCGGTGCGGACCTGGCATGGGATGTCATGTTCAATGGAGGTGAACTTAAGCATGTCATTCCAGAGAAGACCGTCTCGTTTGATCTGGACGATAAGGTGATGAGCGTGTTCGAAACCTCGTTAACGTTTGTGCAATTTCCCTACAAGGTTTTTGATGCAATCTGCACTCAACAAGTGTCGACGTCGTTACCGACGAAATAAGATTTAAACGGGCCATGTTCGAATAGGGGCCTCAAAGTCACTTACGCAGCTATTGCAACAATGCGGCGCGCCCTTTTTATTGAATAAGGAAAGCGAGGCAAAGCATGAGCATCACTGACTGGCCTGCAGACGAACGTCCACGCGAGAAACTGGTGCAGCGCGGTGCGGCAGCTTTGTCCGATGCCGAGTTGCTGGCGATCTTCCTGCGTACCGGCGTGGTCGGCATGAGTGCGGTGGATTTGGCGCGGGGGCTGCTGGAGCGGTTCGGCAGTCTGACCCGGTTGTTCGCGGCGGGTGAAAAGGAGTTTTGCGATATCCACGGTATGGGGCAGGCGAAGTTCGTGCAGTTGCAGGCGGTGCTGGAGATGTCGCGGCGTGCCTTGCAGGAGGAGATGCAGGCGGGCGATGCGCTAAATTCGCCGCGCGCGGTGCGCGATTACCTGCAGCTATTGTTGCGTTCGCGGCAGCAGGAGGTGTTTGTGGCGATCTTTCTGGATGCGCAGCATCGGGTAGTTGCCTCTGAGGAGTTGTTTCAGGGGACTTTGACGCAGACCAGTGTGTATCCGCGTGAGGTGGTGAAGCGCGCCTTGCACCACAATGCGGCGGCGCTGATCTTTGCGCACAACCATCCTTCCGGCGTGGCGGAGCCGAGCGATTCGGATCGTTTGCTGACGCAGGCATTAAAGAAGTCGTTACAATTGGTCGATGTAAGGGTATTGGATCATTTCATTGTGGCGGGCGCGGGTTGCCTGTCGTTCGCGGAAAAGGGCATGTTGTGAAGGAAAACGGGAAACCCAGCGTGCCGATCGAAGCGACGGTGGTCAGCGTCATCATCCGCGACTTCATCCATCTGACCGAGCGTCTTTCATCCACTAGTTTGGTCGTTCTGATGCACGACTATTACGAGAAGGTCTGCGTGCAGGTCGAGCAACAGCAGGGCGTCCTGACCTCGATCAGCAATCACAGCATGGTGGTGACTTTCTCCAAGGTGGAAGGGGCCGATGCGCATGCCCGCCGCGCTTTGCGCTGCGCACTGGCCATTGCGCTGATCGCCTATCAGACGCGCTTTTGGATACGGCAAGCCTTTCCCGAGCAGGGCTTGGACCGGTTTGGCGTCGGCATCGGTATTCATAGCGGCGAATTGATGTTTGCCGAATTCGGCCTGGAACCGCATGTGCAGCATGTGGCAAGCGGGCACGCGGTTTCCATTTCTTCCCTGTTGTCGGTCAAATCCAAGGAGCTGGACTGGAATGTGGTGTGCAGCGAACAGGCGCTCGAAGCGGCGGGGCAGGGCGTGCAGACGCGACGGAGAGCCTTGATCGGTGCTGACTGGCTGAAACAGCCGGTCAACGTGGCGGAAGTGGTGGTGATACGCGACGACGAGGAAGCGGAGGTCGAGACCAAGTCCGGCAAGATGCTGGAAACCACGCTGGAGTTGGGGCAGGGTACGCGTTCCGGCCGTTACCCGGCGTTCGGCGCAGAAACCGGCGCCCCCGAGGAAGGCGCCCATTCGGTCGATTTCCCCGCGATACCCGGTTATCGCTGCTTGCGACCGCTCGGGAAAGGCGGGATGTCGCGCGTGTTTCTGGTGGAGCGCCTGCGTGACGGCGCGCAACTGGCCCTGAAATTTGCCGACGGCAGCGTTTCCGAAGATAGTGAGATGCTGTATCGATTCGTCGAGGAATACGGCCTGCTGGAGCAGGTGCACCATCCCAACGTGCTGCAGATCTATGATCAGGGAGTGACTGACGATGTACTGTTCATCGTGATGGAATACCTGTCCGGCGGTACGCTCAAGCAGTGCATCGGAAGCCAGGGCATGGAGCCGGAACGGGCTTGGAGCGTGCTGCGCGAGATGGCGCAGGCGCTGGTGGAGGTGCACAGAATGGGCATTATCCACCGTGATATCAAGCCGGAGAACATCATGTTGCGCGACGACGGTACGGCGGTGCTGGGCGATTTCGGGGTGGCGCGGCGTATATATAAGGCCCATCGCCACGGTCAGATCGAGTATATCGTCGGCACACCCTATTTCATGAGTCCCGAGCAGGCGCTCGGTGATACTGAGGACGAAAGTACCGATATCTATAGCATGGGAGCGGTGTTTTTCAACATGCTCACCGGGGAGAAGCCCTATAAAGGCGAATCGCTGGAAGCAATTGTGCAGCAACACCTGCATGCGCCCGTTCCCAAGCTGCCTGCGTCCTTCCGCCATTTGCAATTTATGCTGGACCGGATGATGTGCAAGGACAGGGAGCGGCGCTATTCGGCGGCGGCGCTGCTTGATCTGGTGGGCGAACTGGAAGTGTTGTCCTGAGCCGTCGCCAATCGTTCGTAGAAGAGGACCTGGCTGGCCTGCTTCTTGCTGAAAATCTGTAGATTCCCTTTGACAAGGTACGCGGTTATCTGGATAATCGCGCGCTCTTTAATGGAGGGGTGGCCGAGTGGTTAAAGGCAGCAGACTGTAAATCTGCCCTCTCAGAGTACGAAGGTTCGAATCCTTCCCCCTCCACCAGATGTTTGCAGTTTGCTGTTTATTTATAGTGGGCTGGTGTTGGGTTTTGCGGGAGTAGCTCAATGGTAGAGCTGAAGCCTTCCAAGCTTATGACGAGGGTTCGATTCCCTTCTCCCGCTCCAATGTTTTATGTAGGCCCATGTGGCTCAGTGGTAGAGCACTCCCTTGGTAAGGGAGAGGTCGTGAGTCCGATTCTCACCATGGGCACCAAAGTTTTTTATTTTATTGTTAATTCTTTATCGTTAATTCGGGTTGATGGGGGAATATCATGGCAAAGAGCAAATTTGAACGTACGAAGCCGCACGTAAACGTAGGCACGATTGGCCACGTTGACCACGGCAAGACCACCTTGACCGCGGCGATCACCATGGTCCTGTCGAAGAAATTTGGCGGCGAAGCCAAAGCCTACGACCAGATCGACGCAGCGCCGGAAGAAAAGGCACGCGGTATTACTATTAATACAGCCCACGTCGAATACGAAACAGCCAACCGCCACTACGCGCACGTTGACTGCCCGGGCCACGCCGACTACGTCAAGAACATGATCACCGGCGCAGCCCAAATGGACGGCGCCATCCTCGTTGTATCCGCCGCTGACGGCCCCATGCCCCAGACCCGCGAGCACATCCTGCTGGCCCGTCAGGTAGGTGTACCGTACATCATCGTCTTCCTGAACAAATGCGACATGGTTGACGACGCAGAACTGCTGGAACTGGTCGAAATGGAAGTGCGCGAACTGCTCACCAAATACGACTTCCCCGGCGACGACACCCCCATCATTCACGGCAGCGCCAAACTGGCTGTTGAAGGCGACCAAAGCGAACTGGGCGAACCCTCCATCTTCCGCCTGGCCGAAGCCCTGGACACCTACATCCCCACCCCTGAGCGCGCCATCGACGGCGCCTTCATTATGCCCGTGGAAGACGTATTCTCCATCTCCGGACGCGGTACCGTTGTAACCGGCCGTATCGAACGCGGCATCGTCAAGGTTGGCGACGAACTCGAAATCGTCGGCATCAAGCCAACACTGAAGACCACCTGCACCGGCGTCGAAATGTTCCGCAAACTGCTCGACCAGGGTCAAGCGGGCGACAACGTCGGCGTACTGCTGCGCGGCACCAAGCGTGAAGAAGTTGAGCGCGGCCAAGTATTGGCCAAGCCCGGCTCCATCACCCCGCACACCAAGTTCACAGCCGAGATCTACGTATTGGGCAAGGACGAAGGCGGCCGTCACACCCCGTTCTTCCAGGGCTACCGTCCCCAGTTCTACTTCCGTACAACGGACGTGACCGGCGCGGTTGAACTGCCAGCGGGAACCGAAATGGTAATGCCCGGCGACAACGTCAGCATCACAGTGAACCTGATCAACCCGATTGCGATGGAAGAAGGTCTGCGCTTCGCGATTCGCGAAGGCGGTCGTACCGTCGGCGCAGGTGTGGTTGCCAAGGTGATCGAGTAATAGTTAGCCTGTAGCTAGTGGCGGGTAGCAGGTAGCGAAAGCTACTGGCTACCAGCTACCAGCTACCAGCTTTTTTTAGGCCAGTAGCTCAATTGGTAGAGTATCGGTCTCCAAAACCGAGGGTTGGGGGTTCGAGACCCTCCTGGCCTGCCAGTAAGTAAAGTAGAAACGGACAGTTCGCACATGGCTGACAAGATCAAATTGCTGATTGCATTCCTGCTCATCGCGGCAGGTGTGGTCGGCTTCTACGCATTGCAGGATAGCGCGGCGGTGTTGCGCGTGCTGTCGGTGTTGCTGGGCGTGCTGGCTGCGGCAGGAATGTTCTGGACGACAGCTTCCGGCAAGCAGTTCTTCGGCTTTGCCGGGGATTCGGTGGCTGAAGCCAAGCGTGTGGTGTGGCCGACACGCAAAGAAACAATACAGACGACCGCGGTGGTGATTGCGTTTGCGGTGGTGATGGCGCTGTTCCTGTGGGCAGTGGATGCTACGCTGCTGTCGATCGTCAACAAATTGATGGGACGGAGTGAGTGATGGCCAAGCGTTGGTATGTGGTGCATACGTACTCGCAGTTCGAGAAGAGCGTGCAGCGCGCTTTGGTGGAGCGCATTGCGCGCGAAGGTATGGCAGACTTGTTCGGCCAGATCCTCGTTCCGGTTGAGGAAGTGGTCGAACTGAAGTCCGGCCAGAAGAACATCAGCGAACGCAAATTCTTCCCCGGCTACGTGCTGGTCGAGATGGATATGACCGACGAGAGTTGGCACCTGGTGAAGAACACGCCGAAGGTTACCGGTTTCCTCGGTGGTTCGGCAATGAAGCCGACGCCGATCAGTCAGAAGGAAGTCGACAACATCATGCAGCAGATGCAGGCGGGTGTTGAGAAGCCGCGTCCCAAGGTGCTGTTCGAAGTGGGTGAGGCGGTGCGTGTCAAGGAAGGTCCGTTCACGGATTTCCACGGCATGGTGGAAGACGTCAATTACGACAAGAGCAAGCTGCGGGTCGCGGTCACCATTTTCGGTCGATCGACACCTGTGGAACTGAATTTCGGGCAAGTCGAAAAAGCCTGATGAATACAGGACTGAGGACTTAGGACTCAGGACTGAGTAAAGAGCGGTAATCGTTTTTTAACGGGGAGCGTATCGGAGCAGTTGCGGTATGCGTTTAACCCACTAAGTAAGGAGTAGCAACGTGGCAAAGAAAATCGTCGGCTATATCAAGCTGCAAGTTCCGGCCGGTAAGGCCAACCCCAGTCCTCCCATTGGTCCCGCACTCGGTCAGCGCGGCCTGAACATCATGGAATTCTGCAAGGCGTTCAACGCGCAGACCCAGGGTGTTGAGCCGGGTCTGCCAATTCCGGTGGTAATCACCGCTTTTGCGGACAAGAGCTTCACCTTCGTGATGAAGACGCCTCCTGCGACCATTCTGATCAAGAAGGCCGCCGGTGTGCAAAAAGGCAGCAAGACGCCGCATACCGACAAGGTCGGCAAACTGACCCGCAAGCAAGCGGAAGATATCGCCAAAGCCAAGCAGCCTGACCTGACGGCAGCTGACCTGGATGCCGCAGTACGCACCATCGCTGGTAGCGCGCGCAGCATGGGCATTACCGTGGAAGGGGTGAAATAACATGGCACAAGTTTCCAAACGTTATAAGGCGGCAGCCGCCAAGGTTGATCGCAACAAGCTGTACGCGCTGGATGAAGCGCTGAAGCTGGTGAAAGAGACTGCCAAGGCCAAGTTCGATGAGTCCATCGACGTGGCTGTGAATCTGGGTATCGATGCCAAAAAGTCCGATCAACTGGTGCGCGGCTCTGTTGTGCTGCCAAAGGGTACCGGCAAGACCGTGCGCGTGGCTGTTTTTGCGCAAGGTGCCAAGGCTGAAGAAGCCAAGGCGGCAGGTGCCGATATCGTCGGTTTCGACGATCTGGCCGAAAGTATCAAAGCCGGCAAGATGGATTTCGACGTGGTGATTGCGTCTCCCGATGCAATGCGTATCGTCGGTCAGCTGGGTCAAATTCTGGGCCCGCGCGGTTTGATGCCTAACCCCAAGGTGGGCACCGTATCCGCCGATGTGGCTGGTGCAGTGAAGAACGCCAAAGCCGGTCAGGTTCAATACCGTACCGACAAGAACGGCATTGTGCAATGCACCATCGGCCGCGCCTCGTTCGCGCCGGAAGCGCTGCGCGAAAACATGCTGGCTTTGATCGATGCATTGAACAAAGCCAAGCCTGCGGCGTCCAAGGGTATCTACCTGAAGAAAGTTGCGATCTCCAGCACGATGGGTGTGGGTATTCGCGTCGAACAGGCCAGCCTGGTAGCTTAATGTTTTGAATTTGGCGGCAGGGTTTTTTCCCTGCTGCCATTTGCTCTTTGTATCGCTGGCAGCATAGGCGTCAAAGACCGTAGGTGTCGAAGGTGCGGTTGGCCTGGGACTTAATTGACGGCAGTATCGTCGACCCACGTAGATGGTGTGCCCGCGAGCAGGAAGATTTGGTTGTACCTGTCTTGAGGACGCGGTCGTTAATCAAGGAATGTCAAACTACGGTGCGATATTCCGATGTGAAAATGGAGGAAGACTTTGGGTCTTAATCTGCAAGAAAAGCAAGCGGTGGTTACGGAAGTCAGCGCACAAGTGGCGCAGGCCCAGACTATCGTGCTGGCTGAGTATCGCGGCATCGAAGTCGGCGACATCACCAAGCTGCGTGCCAATGCACGTAACTCGGGTGTGTATTTCCGCGTGGTTAAAAACACGCTGGCACGCCGTGCGGTGCAAGGCACTCCGTTCGAAGCGTTGGCAGACAAGATGGTGGGGCCGTTGGTTTACGGCATCAGCGCTGATCCTGTTGCCGCTGCGAAAGTGGTGCATGACTTCGCCAGAACCAACGACAAGTTGGTGATTACAGCGGGTGCTTACAACGGCAAGGTGCTGGACAAGGCGGGCGTTTCCGCACTGGCCACCGTACCGCCTAAGGAAGTGCTGCTGGCGCAACTGTGTGGTCTGTTGCAATCGCCGATGTCCGGTTTGGCGCGCGTACTCGTTGCAGTGGCAGAGAAGAAAGCGGTTCCCGCTTAATCAAAACTGCTACCGCTTAATTTATTTCCATTACTTAATTCAGGAAGAACAACATGGCATTCGATAAAGACGCATTTTTGGCAGCACTGGACGGCATGTCCGTGCTGGAATTGAACGAGCTGGTGAAGGCAATCGAAGAGAAGTTCGGCGTATCCGCTGCTGCAATGGCTGCTCCTGCCGCTGCTGGTGGTGCTGCTGCTGGTGCTGCTGCTGTTGAGCAGACCGAGTTCACCGTAATCTTGAAGGCTGCAGGCGACGCCAAGGTTAACGTGATCAAGGTGGTGCGTGCTATTACCGGTCTGGGCTTGAAAGAAGCCAAGGACCTGGTTGATGGTGCACCGAAGCCAGTCAAGGAAGGCGTCAACAAGGCTGATGCTGATGCGATCGCCAAGCAACTGATCGAAGCTGGCGCAACTGCTGAAATCAAGTAAGCATAGCGTTTGCAGAAAGGCTGACGGAAAACCCGTCAGCCTTTTGGCGCTTCTGGAAACAAAACCGGAACGTCGTGTCTGAGTGTGTAGAAGTTAACGGTTAAGCGGTGCGCGAGCGCCGATTGTCCCTTACCTTTTCCTTCTGTTAGTGGAGATACCATGAGCTATTCTTTTACCGAGAAAAAACGTATTCGTAAAAGTTTTGCGAAGCGCGTCGGCGCTTTGCCAGTGCCATTTTTGCTGTCCACCCAGTTGGAATCCTACAGCGATTTTTTGCAAGCCTGGGTTGCACCCGAGCAGCGCAAGAATCAGGGATTGCAAGCTGCATTCAATTCCATCTTCCCGATCGAGAGCCACACCAAGTTCGCGCGTCTGGACTTCGTCAGCTACACGCTGGGCCTGCCGCCGTTCGACGTGCGTGAGTGCCAGCAACGCGGCCTGACTTATGCCTCTCCGCTGCGTGCCCGCGTGCGCCTGACCCTGCTGGATAAGGAAGCATCCAAGCCTACCGTGAAGGAAGTGAAAGAGCAGGAAGTCTACATGGGCGAGATCCCGTTGATGACCAACACCGGCTCATTCGTAATCAACGGTACCGAGCGCGTGATCGTATCGCAGCTGCACCGTTCGCCTGGTGTGTTCTTCGAGCATGATCGCGGCAAAACCCACTCTTCCGGCAAGCTGCTGTTCTCCGCTCGCGTGATTCCTTACCGTGGTTCCTGGCTGGACTTCGAGTTTGATGCCAAGGACTTCGTGTATTTCCGTATTGACCGTCGCCGCAAGATGCCGGTGACCATCCTGTTGAAGTCGCTGGGCTATACGCCGGAACAAATCCTGGAGATGTTCTTCAACAACGACACCTTCCACTTCAGCAAGAAGGGTATTCAGTTTGAAGTGGTGCCGGAACGTTTGCGCGGTGAAATCGCACGCTTCGATATCGAAGGCAAGGGCAAGCTGATTGTTGCCAAGGACAAGCGCATTACCGTGCGCCACATTCGCGAGATACAGGAAGCTGGCATTGACAAGCTGACTGTGGCCGAGGATTTCTTGGTCGGCCGCGTGCTGGCGCATAACATCGTGGACAAGGACAGCGGCGAGATTATTGCCAATGCCAACGACGAGATCACTGAGACACTGCTGGGCAAGCTCGAAGCTGCTGGCGTTGCCAAGATTCATACTTTGTATACCAACGACCTGGATCAAGGCGCGTTCATCTCGCAAACGCTGCGCACGGATGAGACTACCGATCTGTGGACCGCGCGCGTAGCCATCTATCGCATGATGCGCCCCGGCGAGCCGCCTACCGAAGACGCAGTGGAAGCGCTGTTCAACGGCCTGTTCTTCAACGAAGACCGTTACGACCTGTCGGCTGTGGGCCGCATGAAGTTCAACCGTCGCGTCGGTCGCGAAGAGTTGACGGGCGCCACCATTCTGTCCAATGAGGATATTGTGGAAGTGATCCGCATCCTGGTTGAGTTACGCAACGGCCGCGGCGAGATCGATGATATCGATCACCTGGGTAACCGTCGTGTGCGCGCCGTGGGCGAATTGGCCGAGAACCAGTTCCGTACCGGTCTGGCTCGCGTCGAACGCGCCGTCAAGGAACGCCTCGGCCAGGCCGAAGCGGACAATCTGATGCCGCACGACCTGATCAATGCCAAGCCGATTTCGGCTGCAGTGAAGGAGTTTTTCGGTTCTTCGCAATTGTCGCAGTTCATGGACCAGACCAACCCACTGGCAGAAGTTACGCACAAGCGTCGTATTTCCGCACTGGGCCCAGGCGGTTTGACCCGCGAACGTGCCGGTTTCGAAGTGCGCGACGTGCACCCGACCCACTATGGACGTGTGTGTCCTATCGAAACACCGGAAGGTCCGAACATCGGCCTGATCAACTCGCTGGCGCTGTATGCACGCACCAACGAATACGGCTTCATCGAAACGCCGTATCGCCGCGTGGTAAAGAGCCGTGCTACCGACGACGTGGACTATCTGTCTGCGATCGAAGAAGGCAAGTTCACCATCGCTCAGGCGAATGCCGAACTGGACAAGAAGGGCCACTTCACCAACGACATTGTGTCTGCTCGTCAACACAATGAATTCGTGCTGGCCGAACCGGACAAACTGGAATACATGGACGTGGCTCCGGCACAGGTTGTGTCCGTGGCTGCTTCGCTGATTCCATTCCTGGAACACGATGACGCGAACCGCGCATTGATGGGTGCCAACATGCAACGCCAGGCTGTGCCTGTATTGCGTGCCGAGAAGGCATTGGTCGGTACCGGCATTGAGCGTACTGTTGCGGTCGACTCCGGTACGGCTGTGCAAGCTTGGCGTGGCGGTCGCGTGGACTATGTTGATTCCGGCCGGATTGTTGTTCGCGTCAACGACGACGAAACTACAGCGGGCGAAGTCGGTGTGGACATCTACAACCTGACCAAGTACACCCGTTCCAACCAGAACACCAACATCAACCAGCGTCCGCTGGTGCGTGTGGGCGACGTGATTGCCCGCGGCGACGTGGTGGCCGACGGTGCTTCGACCGACATGGGCGAACTGGCGCTGGGGCAGAACATGATGATCGCGTTCATGCCATGGAACGGCTACAACTTCGAAGACTCGATCCTGATCTCCGAGCGCGTGGTTGCTGAAGACCGCTTCACTTCGATCCACATCGAAGAACTGACGGTGATGGCACGCGATACCAAGCTGGGTACGGAAGAAATTACCCGCGATATCCCCAATCTGTCCGAAGCGCAAATGGCGCGTCTGGACGAGTGCGGCATCGTGCACATCGGCGCGGAAGTCGGTGTGGGCGATGTGCTGGTGGGTAAAGTGACTCCGAAGGGCGAAACGCAACTGACACCGGAGGAAAAGCTGCTGCGCGCGATTTTCGGCGAGAAGGCTTCCGACGTGAAGGACACTTCGTTGCGCGTGAAGGCCGGTATCTCCGGTACCGTCATCGACGTGCAAGTGTTTACCCGTGAAGGTCTGCAACGCGACAAGCGCGCCCAGCAGATCATCGACGACGAACTGAACCGCTACAAGAAGGACTTGGCGGACCAGATGCGCATTGTTGAAGCGGACGTGTATGCCCGTCTGGAAAAACTGCTGCTGAACAAGGTTGCCAATGGCGGTCCGAAGAAACTGGCCAAGGGTACCAAACTGGACAAGGCTTACTTGGGAGGTTTGGAACACCATCACTGGTTCGACATCCGTCTGGCCAGCGACGAAGCCGCTGCTCAGCTGGAACAAGTCAAGGAAGGTTTGGCGCAGAAGCGTCTGGAATTCGACGCCGCGTTTGAACTGAAAAAGAAAAAACTGACGCAAGGCGACGAGTTGCAAGCCGGTGTGCAAAAAATGGTCAAGGTGTATGTGGCGGTGAAACGCCGCCTGCAGCCCGGCGACAAGATGGCCGGCCGTCACGGTAACAAGGGTGTGGTATCACGCATCGTGCCGGTGGAAGACATGCCGCGCATGGCCGACGGTACGCCGGTGGAAGTGGTGCTGAACCCGCTGGGTGTGCCTTCGCGTATGAACATCGGTCAGGTGCTGGAAGTGCACTTGGGTTGGGCGGCGAAAGGTCTGGGCAAGAAGATCAACCAGATGCTGGAATCGCAAGCCAAGATCGCCGACGTGCGCAAGTTCCTGGCCAAGATATACAAGGGCGACCAGGCCGACGAGATCGCGACCTTCACCGATGAAGAAGTGGTCGAGATGTGCCGCAACCTGCGTGCAGGCGTGCCATTCGCGACCCCGGTATTCGACGGAGCCAGCGAAGAGGAAATCAAGGACCTGCTGGAACTGGCCGATCTGCCACGCTCCGGCCAGATCCAACTGTATGACGGACGCACCGGTGATGCCTTCGATCGCAAGGTCACTGTGGGCTACATGCACGTGCTGAAGCTGCACCATCTGGTTGACGACAAGATGCACGCGCGCTCTACCGGCCCGTACAGTCTGGTTACCCAACAGCCGCTGGGCGGCAAGGCGCAGTTCGGTGGTCAGCGCTTCGGTGAAATGGAAGTCTGGGCGCTGGAAGCTTACGGTGCAGCGTACACGCTGCAGGAGATGCTTACGGTCAAGTCGGATGACGTCAATGGACGTACCAAGGTGTACGAGAACATCGTCAAGGGCGAACACAAGATCGACGCGGGTATGCCCGAATCGTTCAACGTGCTCACCAAGGAAATCCGCTCTTTGGGTATCGACATCGATCTGGAACGCCACTAAGACTGTCAGGCACAAGGCTAAAAGGAGTTACACATGAAAGCATTGCTGGATTTATTCAAGCAGGTTACACAGAAGGAAGAGTTCGACACGATCAAGATCGGTCTGGCTTCTCCCGAAAAGATCCGTTCGTGGTCCTACGGCGAAGTAAAGAAGCCGGAAACCATCAACTACCGTACCTTCAAACCTGAGCGCGATGGCCTGTTCTGCGCCAAGATCTTCGGGCCGGTGAAGGATTACGAATGTCTGTGCGGCAAGTACAAGCGCCTCAAGCATCGCGGCGTGATCTGCGAAAAGTGCGGCGTTGAAGTTACCTTGTCCAAGGTGCGCCGCGAGCGCATGGGCCATATTGAACTGGCTTCGCCGGTTGCGCACATCTGGTTCCTGAAATCGCTGCCGTCGCGTCTGGGTATGGTGCTGGACATGACCCTGCGCGATATCGAACGTGTGCTGTACTTTGAAGCCTATGTCGTGACCGAGCCCGGCATGACTCCGTTGAACCGCGGCCAGCTGTTGTCGGAAGACGACTACCTCGCCAAGCTGGAAGAATTCGGTGACGAGTTCTCTGCAGTGATGGGCGCAGAAGGCGTTCGCGCTTTGTTGCGCGCGCTGGATGTACCGGCTGAAGTCGAGAAGCTGCGCGCCGAACTGGAAGCGACCAGCTCCGAGACCAAGATCAAGAAATACGCCAAGCGCCTGAAGGTGCTGGAAGCGTTCATGCAATCCGGCATCAAGCCGGAATGGATGGTGATGGAAGTGCTGCCGGTGCTGCCGCCGGAACTGCGTCCGCTGGTGCCGCTGGATGGAGGCCGTTTCGCAACTTCCGACCTGAACGATCTGTATCGTCGCGTCATCAACCGTAACAACCGTCTGAAACGCCTGCTCGAACTGAAAGCGCCGGAAATCATCGTGCGCAACGAGAAGCGCATGCTGCAAGAGTCCGTGGACTCGCTGCTGGACAACGGTCGTCGCGGCAAAGCCATGACCGGTGCCAACAAGCGTCCGCTGAAGTCGCTGGCCGACATGATCAAGGGCAAGGGCGGTCGTTTCCGTCAGAACTTGCTGGGCAAGCGCGTGGACTACTCCGGTCGTTCCGTGATCGTGGTGGGCCCGCAACTCAAGCTGCACCAATGCGGTCTTCCCAAGAAGATGGCGCTGGAACTGTTCAAGCCGTTCATTTTCGAACGCCTGGAAAAGATGGGTCTGGCGACCACAATCAAGGCCGGCAAGCGCATGGTTGAGGCGGAAGAGCCTATCGTGTGGGACATTCTGGAAGAAGTCATCCATGAACACCCGGTGATGTTGAACCGCGCTCCGACACTGCACCGTCTGGGTATCCAGGCATTTGAACCCATCCTGATCGAAGGCAAGGCCATCCAGCTGCATCCGCTGGTTTGCTCGGCATTCAACGCCGACTTCGACGGTGACCAAATGGCTGTGCACGTTCCGCTGTCGCTGGAAGCGCAGATGGAAGCTCGCACTTTGATGCTGGCTTCGAACAATGTGCTGTCGCCCGCCAACGGCGAGCCCATCATCGTTCCGTCGCAGGATATCGTGCTGGGTCTGTACTACATGACGCGCGAGAAGGTCGGCGCTCTGGGTGAAGGCTCCATGTATGCCGACGTATCCGAGGTGCTGCGTGCCTATCGCACCGGTCAGGTCGATCTGCAAGCCAAGGTGCTGGTGCGCATCAAGGAGGTGGTCACCAACGAAGCGGGTGAGAAGCAGGACAAGTTCACACGTTACGAGACGACTGTCGGCCGTTCCATCCTGTCCGAGTTGCTGCCGGCGAACCTGCCGTTCAGCGCCGTGAACAAGACGCTGAAGAAGAAAGAAATCTCGCGCCTGATCAACGCCAGCTTCCGCCGTTGCGGTCTGCGCGACACCGTGATCATGGCTGACCAGCTGATGTACACCGGCTTCGCCTATGCGACCCGTGCCGGTATCTCGATCTGCGTGGACGACATGCTGGTACCGCAACAGAAGAACGCGTTGATCGCGGCTGCCGAAAAAGAAGTGCACGAGATCCAGACCCAGTACACCTCCGGTCTGGTGACTCAGGGCGAACGTTACAACAAGGTGGTGGACATCTGGGGCCGTACCGGCGATCAGGTTGCCAAGGCCATGATGGATCAGCTCGGTGTTGAACCGGTGCGCGATCTTGTCACCGGCGAAGATCTGTTCGACAAGAAGGGCAAGGCGATCACGCAGGAGTCGTTCAACTCCATCTACATGATGGCCGACTCTGGCGCGCGCGGTTCTGCGGCGCAGATCCGTCAGTTGTCCGGTATGCGCGGACTGATGGCGAAGCCGGACGGCTCCATCATCGAGACGCCGATCACCGCGAACTTCCGCGAAGGTCTGAACATGCTGCAGTACTTCATCTCCACCCACGGTGCACGTAAGGGTCTGGCGGATACGGCGTTGAAGACAGCGAACTCCGGTTATCTGACACGTCGTCTGGTGGATGTAACGCAGGATCTGGTCATTACCGAAAACGATTGCGGCACTGGCAACGGCCGTTCGATGAAGGCTCTGGTGGAAGGCGGCGAAGTAATCGAAGCCTTGCGCGAGCGTATCCTTGGCCGAGTAATTGCGGCCGATGTGGTCAATCCCGAAACCAGCGAGACCATGTACGAAGCGGGCACCCTGCTCGACGAAGACAAGGTGGAGCATATCGAGTCTCTGGGCGTTGACGAAGTGCGCGTGCGCACTCCGCTGACCTGCGATACGCGCTACGGTCTGTGCGCCAAGTGCTACGGTCGCGATCTGGGCCGCGGCGGTCTGGTGAACGTGGGCGAAGCGGTCGGCGTGATCGCCGCGCAGTCCATCGGCGAACCGGGTACCCAGCTGACCATGCGTACCTTCCACATTGGTGGCGCGGCATCGCGTACCGTGGTGGCCAGCCAGGTCGAAAGCAAGTCCAACGGTCTCATCAAGTACAGCCCGAACATGCGTACCGTAACCACGGCGCGCGGCGAGCTGGTGGTCGTGGCGCGTTCCGGCGAAGTGATGGTGACCGATGACCATGGTCGCGAGCGCGAACGTCACAAGGTGCCTTACGGTGCCAACCTGACCGAACGCGAAGGTGTTTCAGTCAAGGCCGGTGTAATACTGGCGACATGGGATCCGCATACCCGTCCGATCATTACCGAATACGCGGGTCGAGTACGTTTCGAGAACGTGGAAGAAGGCGCTACCGTTGCCAAGCAGATCGACGAAGTGACCGGTCTGTCCACGCTGGTGGTTATCGATCCGAAGCGTTCCACGACCGGCAAGGGCGTGCGTCCGCTGGTGCGTCTGCTGGATGACGCCGGCCACGAGATCAAGATTGCAGGTACGGATACCCCGATCTCGGTGACGTTCCAGGTCGGTTCCATCATTACGGTGGAAGACGGACAACATGTGGGCGTCGGCGATGTGCTGGCACGTATCCCGCAGGAAAGCTCCAAGACGCGCGACATTACCGGCGGTCTGCCGCGTGTTGCTGAACTGTTTGAAGCCCGTTCGCCGAAGGATGCCGGCATGCTGGCTGAAGTTACCGGTACCGCTTCGTTCGGCAAGGAAACCAAGGGCAAACAGCGTCTGGTTATCACCGACACCGCAGGCGAGGCGCATGAGTTCCTGATCACCAAGGACAAGCATGTGCTGGTGCACGATGGTCAGGTGGTGAACCAGGGCGAAATGATTGTGGACGGTCCGGCCGATCCTCACGATATCCTGCGTTTGCTGGGTATCGAAGCGCTGGCGCGTTACATCACCGACGAAGTGCAGGACGTGTACCGCTTGCAAGGCGTGAAGATCAACGACAAGCACATTGAAGTGATCGTGCGTCAGATGCTGCGCCGTATTGCGATCGTTGACGAGGGTGATACCACCTTCATTCCGAAGGAACAGGTGGAACGTGCCGAGATGCTGCAGGAGAACGAGCGCGTGGTTGCACTCGGCAAGGAGCCGGCAACCTTCCAGCACATGTTGCTGGGTATCACCAAGGCATCGTTGTCCACCGATTCGTTCATCTCCGCCGCTTCCTTCCAGGAAACGACGCGCGTGTTGACCGAAGCGGCGATCATGGGCAAGAAGGACGATCTGCGCGGTCTCAAGGAAAACGTCATCGTCGGACGCCTCATTCCGGCCGGTACCGGTTTGGCCTATCACGTGTTGCGTCGCAAGCAGCGTCTGGGGCTGGACGTCGCCGAGGGCGCCGGTTTGGCCGAAGTTGCTGCTGCTGCGGAGGCGCAAGAGGGCGTCTAGTTGCTTGACAGGCATGGGCTTCGTCAATAGAATGCGCGGTCTTTTTAGTCCGCGCATTTCTGTGCAAGTCGGCGCAGAGTAGTCGCAGAGCGGTATTTGAGGTTTAACTCTTAGTTTTTAAACAGTTTTCAGGAAGCGGAAATAACAATGCCAACTATCAACCAGTTAGTGCGCACAGGCCGTACAGCCGAAGTGACCAAGAGCAAGGTGCCGGCTCTCGCGGGTAGTCCTCAAAAACGCGGCGTTTGCACGCGCGTTTACACCACGACACCCAAGAAGCCGAACTCGGCGCTGCGTAAAGTCGCCAAGGTGCGTTTGACCAACGGCTTCGAAGTCATCTCCTATATCGGCGGTGAAGGCCACAACCTGCAGGAGCACAGCGTGGTATTGCTGCGCGGTGGTCGTGTGAAGGACTTGCCGGGTGTGCGTTACCACATGGTGCGCGGCAGCCTGGATACAGCGGGTGTGAAAGATCGTAAACAGTCTCGTTCCAAGTACGGCGCGAAACGCCCGAAAAAAGCGTAATTCAGAAATTAGTCAGATATAACTGAGGTATTGATATGCCAAGACGTAGAGAAGTCCCCAAACGCGAAGTTCTGCCCGATCCCAAGTACGGGAATCAGGATCTTTCCAAGTTCGTCAACGTGTTGATGACTGCCGGCAAGAAGTCGGTTGCCGAGCGCATTCTGTACGGTGCGCTGGAACAAGTCGCGAAGAAGAGTGGCAAGGACCCGATCGAAGTGTTCAATCAGGCGATTTCCAATGCCAAGCCCCAGGTCGAAGTGAAGAGCCGCCGTGTTGGCGGTGCCAACTACCAGGTTCCGGTTGAAGTGCGTCCGTCCCGCCGTATGGCGCTGGCGATGCGCTGGCTGAAGGAATTTGCGCGCAAGCGCGGCGAGAAGTCCATGGGCATGCGCCTGGCGGGTGAGCTGATCGATGCTGCTGAAGGTCGCGGCGGCGCAGTCAAGAAGCGCGAAGAAGTCCATCGTATGGCTGATGCCAACAAGGCGTTCTCGCATTTCCGTTTCTAATAAGTACATTAAGCTAGGTAATTTATCGTGGCACGCAAAACACCAATCGAACACTATCGCAACATCGGCATCAGTGCGCACATTGATGCCGGTAAGACAACGACCACCGAGCGCATCCTGTTCTATACGGGTGTAAGCCACAAGATCGGTGAGGTACACGATGGTGCGGCCACGATGGACTGGATGGAGCAGGAACAGGAGCGTGGTATCACCATTACTTCTGCGGCGACCACCTGTTTCTGGAAGGGTATGGACAACTCCTATCCTCAGCATCGTTTCAACATCATTGATACCCCGGGGCACGTGGACTTCACCATTGAGGTGGAGCGTTCCATGCGTGTGCTGGATGGTGCATGCATGGTGTACTGTGCTGTGGGTGGTGTGCAGCCTCAGTCTGAAACGGTTTGGCGTCAGGCGACCAAGTACAAAGTGCCGCGTCTGGCCTTCGTCAACAAGATGGACCGTACCGGCGCGAACTTCTTCAAAGTGGTTACGCAAATGGAAACCCGCCTGAGGGCTACTCCGGTTCCTATCGTGATTCCTATCGGAGCAGAAGAAGGGTTCACCGGCGTTGTCGATCTGATCAAGATGAGAGCGATCATCTGGGATGAAGCTTCCCAGGGGATGAAGTTCGACTACAAAGAGATTCCGGCTGATCTGCTGGCGAGTGCCAAAGAGTGGCGCGCCAAGATGGTCGAGACGGCCGCCGAGGCGTCCGAGGAACTGATGAACCATTATCTCGAAAATGGCGATCTGACCGAAGAAGAAATCATTCTTGGTATTCGCACGCGTACCATCGCCTGTGAAATTCAGCCGATGTTGTGCGGCTCTGCTTTCAAGAACAAGGGTGTGCAGCGCATGCTGGATGCCGTGATCATGTTCCTGCCGTCGCCGGTTGATATTCCGGATGTGACCGGTGAGACCGAAGAAGGTGTTCCAACATCCCGCAAAGCGGATGACAGCGAGAGCTTCTCTGCGCTGGCGTTCAAGCTGATGACTGACCCGTTTGTTGGTCAGCTGACTTTCGTGCGCGTTTATTCCGGCGTGCTGAAGAAGGGTGACACGGTTTACAACCCGATTCGCGGCAAGAAAGAGCGTATCGGTCGTATCGTGCAGATGCACGCAAACGAGCGCAAAGAGGTTGACGAGATTCTGGCGGGCGATATCGCTGCTTGTATCGGTTTGAAAGATGTGACCACCGGCGAATCGCTGTGTGATCCGAACAAGCCGATCATCCTTGAGCGCATGATATTCCCGGAACCGGTGATTCACGTTGCTGTCGAGCCGAAGACCAAGGTCGACCAGGAAAAGATGGGTATTGCGCTGGGACGTTTGGCTGCAGAAGATCCTTCGTTCCGTGTGCGCACCGACGAAGAATCCGGTCAGACCATCATGTCTGGTATGGGTGAGTTGCACCTGGAAATTCTGGTTGACCGCATGAAGCGTGAATTCGGCGTGGAAGCGAACGTAGGTGCCCCGCAAGTGGCCTACCGCGAAGCGATCCGCAAGTCGGTCGAAGTTGAAGGCAAGTATGCCAAGCAGACCGGCGGTCGTGGTCAGTACGGTCACGTGTGGATCAAGATGGAGCCGAACGAAACAGGTAAAGGCTTTGAGTTTATCGACGCGATCAAGGGCGGTACTGTTCCTCGCGAATTCATTCCTGCAGTGGAAAAGGGTTTGCGCGAATCGTTGCCTAACGGTGTTTTGGCCGGCTTCCCGGTTGTGGATGTGAAGGTAACGCTGTTCGACGGTTCTTACCACGATGTGGACTCCAACGAAAACGCCTTCAAGATGGCGGCTTCCATGGCGTTCAAGGACGGTATGCGCAAGGCGAGCCCGGTGCTGCTGGAGCCGATGATGTCGGTGGAGGTGGAAACGCCGGAAGACTACACCGGTACGGTGATGGGCGACTTGTCCTCACGCCGCGGCATGGTGCAAGGCATGGACGATATGGCAGGTGGGGGCAAGACAGTGAAAGCCGAAGTTCCTCTGGCTGAAATGTTCGGTTACTCGACTGCGTTGCGTTCCGCGACCCAGGGCCGTGCAACCTACACTATGGAATTCAAGCACTACACTGAAGCACCCAAGAACGTTGCTGAAGCAGTGATGAGCAGCAAGAAATAACACAGACCAGTTTGGAGAGATAAATCATGGCAAAGAGCAAATTTGAACGTACGAAGCCGCACGTAAACGTAGGCACGATTGGCCACGTTGACCACGGCAAGACCACCTTGACCGCGGCGATCACCATGGTCCTGTCGAAGAAATTTGGCGGCGAAGCCAAAGCCTACGACCAGATCGACGCAGCGCCGGAAGAAAAGGCACGCGGTATTACTATTAATACAGCCCACGTCGAATACGAAACAGCCAACCGCCACTACGCGCACGTTGACTGCCCGGGCCACGCCGACTACGTCAAGAACATGATCACCGGCGCAGCCCAAATGGACGGCGCCATCCTCGTTGTATCCGCCGCTGACGGCCCCATGCCCCAGACCCGCGAGCACATCCTGCTGGCCCGTCAGGTAGGTGTACCGTACATCATCGTCTTCCTGAACAAATGCGACATGGTTGACGACGCAGAACTGCTGGAACTGGTCGAAATGGAAGTGCGCGAACTGCTCACCAAATACGACTTCCCCGGCGACGACACCCCCATCATTCACGGCAGCGCCAAACTGGCTGTTGAAGGCGACCAAAGCGAACTGGGCGAACCCTCCATCTTCCGCCTGGCCGAAGCCCTGGACACCTACATCCCCACCCCAGAACGTGCCATCGACGGCGCCTTCATCATGCCGGTGGAAGACGTATTCTCCATCTCCGGACGCGGCACCGTAGTAACCGGCCGTATCGAACGCGGCATCGTCAAGGTTGGCGACGAACTCGAAATCGTCGGCATCAAGCCAACACTGAAGACCACCTGCACCGGCGTCGAAATGTTCCGCAAACTGCTCGACCAAGGTCAAGCGGGCGACAACGTCGGCGTACTGCTGCGCGGCACCAAGCGTGAAGAAGTCGAACGCGGCCAAGTATTGGCCAAGCCCGGCTCCATCACCCCGCACACCAAGTTCACCGCCGAGATCTACGTATTGGGCAAGGACGAAGGCGGCCGTCATACACCGTTCTTCCAGGGCTACCGTCCCCAGTTCTACTTCCGTACAACGGACGTGACCGGCGCGGTTGAACTGCCGGCAGGTACAGAAATGGTGATGCCCGGCGACAACGTCAGCATCACCGTGAACCTGATCAACCCGATCGCGATGGAAGAAGGTCTGCGCTTCGCGATTCGCGAAGGCGGTCGTACCGTCGGCGCAGGTGTGGTTGCCAAGGTCATCGAGTAAGCATACAATGCGCCCCCTCGCGTGGCTGCGGCCACGCGTTTTCGTTCTTTAAACCAGCGGCAATGCCGCGTAGAAGCTAGAGAAGATTATGCAAAGTCAAAAAATTCGCATTCGCCTGAAGGCGTTCGACTATCGTTTGATCGACCAATCCGCGTTGCAAATCGTGGATACGGCCAAACGTACCGGTGCAGTGGTCAAGGGCCCGGTTCCGTTGCCAACCAAGATCGAGCGTTTCGACGTGCTGCGTTCCCCGCACGTGAATAAGACTTCGCGCGATCAATTCGAAATTCGCACCCATCTGCGCCTGATGGACATCGTGGATCCGACGGACAAGACCGTGGATGCGCTGATGAAGCTGGATCTACCGGCTGGCGTGGATGTGGAAATCAAGTTGCAGTAATTGTAGTTCAGGCAGTTTAAGCAAGATTGTTGTTGCAATACATAATCGGCTGACCAATTGAAGTTAGCCCCTTAATAAGAGGAAAATATAATGAGCTTAGGACTTGTCGGTCGCAAGATTGGCATGACTCGCATCTTTACCGACGACGGAACATCGTTGCCGGTGACAGTGCTGGACGTGTCCAATAATCGTGTCACCCAGATCAAATCCGCTTCCACGGATGGTTACAGTGCAGTGCAGGTCGCGTACGGTACGCGCCGCGCCAGCCGTGTAACCAAAGCCGCAGCGGGTCATTTCGCCAAAGCCGGTGTTGAAGCCGGTAGCGTGCTGAAAGAATTCACCGCCACGCCGGAACAACTTGCCAGCCTGACACTCGGTGGCAATGTTGGCGTGGATCTGTTTCAGGTCGGTCAGAAAGTCGATGTGACAGGCGTCACGATCGGTAAGGGTTACGCCGGTACCATCAAGCGTCACCACTTTAAATCTGGCCGTGCCTCTCACGGTAACTCCAAGTCGCACAACGTTCCGGGTTCTATCGGTATGGCGCAAGATCCGGGTCGCGTGTTCCCCGGCAAGCGCATGACCGGTCACCTTGGTGACGTGCAGCGCACCGTACAAAATCTCCAAATCGTTCGTATCGATGCCGAGCGCCAGTTGTTGCTGGTGCGCGGTGCCGTACCGGGCGCGCCCGGCGGTGACGTGATCGTACGTCCGGCAGTGAAAGCGGGGGCATAATGGAACTGAAAGTTATCAACGAAAACGGCAAGGCCGGCGCGAGCATGAACGCGTCCGACGACCTGTTCGGCCGTGAATACAACGAGACGCTGGTGCATCAACTGGTGACGGCTTATCAAGCCAACGCCCGTTCCGCCAGCAGCAAGCAAAAAGGTCGCAGCGAGATCGCCAAATCGACGCGCAAACCGTTCGCCCAAAAGGGTACCGGTCGTGCACGTGCCGGTATGGCGTCCAGCCCGTTGTGGCGCGGGGGCGGCAAGATATTCCCGAACTCGCCCGACCAGAACTACACCCAAAAGATCAACCGCAAGATGTATCGCGCGGGCTTGGCTTCCATCTTCTCGCAGCTGGTGCGCGATGGCCGTCTGAGCGTGATCGACGGTTTGTCCGTCGATGCGCCCAAGACCAAGTTGCTGGCGCAGAAGATCAAGGCCATGGGTATGGATCATGTGCTGATCATTACCGACAGCCTGGATGAAAATCTGTACCTGTCGTCGCGTAACCTGCCGAACGTGCTGGTGGTGGAAGCTCACCAGGCCGATCCGGTCAGTCTGGTTCGTTTCCCCAAGGTTCTGGTGACACGCGGCGCGATCGCAAAAATCGAGGAGATGCTGGCATGAGCGCAAAACAATTCAATGAAGAGCGTTTGCTGAACATTTTGCTGGCTCCGCAAATCTCGGAAAAGGCGACTTATGTTGCCGAGAAGAACGAGCAAGTGATTTTCCGCGTGGTATCCGATGCCACCAAGCCGGAAGTCAAGGCGGCGGTCGAGAAGTTGTTCAACGTTACCGTTGACAGCGTGCAGATCAGCAACGTCAAGGGTAAGCAAAAACGTTTCGGCCGCTTTATGGGCGCCCGTAAGGACTGGAAGAAAGCCTATGTTTGTCTGGCTGCCGGTCAGGAAATCAACTTTGCCGCAAGCGAGCAGGGGTAAAACATGGCACTGATCAAACTCAAACCGACATCCCCGGGAACCCGAGCCGTAGTGCGTGTGGTGACTCCGGAGTTGCACAAGGGCAAGCCCGAAGCGTCGTTGCTGGAGAAGAAGACCAGAACCGCAGGGCGTAACCATAACGGTCATATCACCACGCGCCATATGGGCGGCGGGCACAAGAAGCATTACCGCCTGGTGGATTTCAAGCGCGACAAGGACAATATCCCGGCTACGGTCGAGCGCTTGGAATACGACCCGAACCGTACCGCACACCTGGCTTTGCTGGTGTATGCAGACGGCGAGCGTCGCTACATCCTGGCACCCAAGGGAATATCCGCTGGTGCGCAACTGATAAGCGGCCCGGAAGCGCCGATCAAGGCAGGCAATGCCTTGCCGCTGCGCAACATTCCGGTCGGTTCAACCATACATGCCATCGAGATGCTGCCAAGCAAGGGTGCTCAATTGGCGCGTTCGGCTGGTGCTTCGGTGCAGCTGTTGGCACGCGAAGGCAGCTACGCTCAGTTGCGTCTGCGTTCCGGCGAAATCCGCAAGGTACACGTTGATTGCCGCGCGACCATCGGTGAAGTTGGCAATGGCGAACATTCCCTGCGTTCCATCGGCAAGGCCGGCGCGAATCGTTGGCGCGGTATCCGCCCGACAGTGCGCGGTGTGGCCATGAACCCGGTCGATCACCCGCACGGTGGTGGCGAAGGCAAGACTGCTGCTGGCCGTCATCCGGTCAGCCCATGGGGTGTGCCAGCCAAGGGCTTCCGCACACGTCGCAACAAGCGGACTACCGGCATGATCGTGCGCCGTCGCTTTCAGGTTTAAGGGGTAACTATATATGGCACGTTCAGTTAAAAAAGGCCCATTCGTCGATCTGCATCTGCTGAAAAAAGTGGAAGCAGTGCGCGCTACCAACGATAAGCGTCCGGTAAAGACCTGGTCGCGTCGCTCCACCGTATTGCCCGAGTTCGTCGGTTTGACGATCGCGGTGCATAACGGCAAGCAGCATGTCCCGGTGTACGTTTCCGAGAACATGGTTGGACACAAGCTTGGCGAATTTTCTTTGACCCGCACCTTCAAAGGTCACGCTGCTGATAAAAAAGCAGTCGCCAAGAAATAAGGAGACATGATGAGTACAAAAGCAGTCATCCGTGGTGTTCGCCTGTCGGCACAAAAGGCACGTCTGGTCGCTGACCAGATCCGTGGTCTGCCTGTCGCACAAGCTTTGAACATCTTGGCTTTCAGCCCGAAAAAGGGCGGTGGCATCATCAAGAAGGCACTGGATTCCGCGATTGCCAACGCCGAGCATAACGACGGCGCCGATATCGACGAATTGAAGGTTGCTACCATCTACGTGGATAAAGGTACTTCTCTGAAGCGCATGATTCCGCGCGCCAAAGGCCGTGGTACCGGCATCGAGAAGCAAACCTGCCACATAACGATCGTCGTCGGGAGCTAAAGCATGGGTCAGAAAATTCATCCAATTGGATTCCGCCTGAGCGTTCAGAAGAACTGGACCTCGAAGTGGTATTCCAACAGCAAGCACTTTTCCGAGTTGCTGCTGAAAGATATTGAAGTTCGCGACTATCTGAAGAAAAAACTGGCCGGTGCCGGTGTTTCCAAGATCATTATCGAACGTCCGGCCAAGAACGCCAAAATCACGATTTACACGGCCCGTCCGGGTGTGGTGATCGGCAAGAAAGGCGAGGATATCGAATCCCTGCGCAACGAACTGAAGAAACGCATGGGCTTGCCCGATGTGGGTCTGAATATCGAGGAAGTGCGCAAGCCGGAAGTGGACGCGCAACTGATCGCCGACTCCATCACCCAGCAGCTCGAAAAGCGCATTATGTTCCGCCGCGCCATGAAGCGCGCCATGCAGAACGCAATGCGCTTGGGCGCGCAAGGCATCAAGATCATGAGTTCGGGTCGTTTGAACGGGATCGAAATTGCGCGTACCGAGTGGTATCGCGAAGGCCGTGTGCCGTTGCATACCCTGCGCGCGGAAATCGACTACGGTACATCCGAAGCGCTGACCACCTATGGTCTGATCGGCGTCAAGGTTTGGGTCTATAAGGGCGATCATCAGGCAGGACAGCAGGAAGTTGCTGCACCAGCCGTTGCTGAGCCGGAAAAGAAAGTAAGAAAGTCGTCGGGAGCTAAGCATGCTACAGCCAGCTAGAAGAAAGTACCGCAAGGAGCAAAAGGGCCGTAATACCGGCGTTGCAACCCGCGGCAACAAGGTCAGTTTCGGCGAGTTCGGCCTCAAGGCCGTTGGTCGCGGACGTCTGACCGCACGCCAGATCGAAGCGGCACGTCGTGCCATGACGCGCCACATCAAGCGCGGTGGACGTATCTGGATCCGTATTTTTCCGGACAAGCCAATTTCCAAGAAACCGGCCGAAGTTCGTATGGGTAACGGCAAGGGGAGTCCCGAGTACTACGTCGCCGAGATTCAGCCGGGCAAGATGTTGTACGAGATGGACGGAGTGGATGAGGTGTTGGCGCGTGAGGCATTCAAGCTGGCTTCTGCCAAGTTGCCGATTGAAACAACATTCGTCGTTAGACAGGTAGGGGCATGATCATGAAGGCAAGCGAACTGAAGAACAAATCGGTGGCCGATCTGCAACAAGAGCTGTTGTCCCTGAGCAAGGAACAATTCGGCCTGCGTATGCAAGTGGCAACCCAGCAATTGAGCAACACCAGCCAATTGACCAAGGTGCGCCGTAGCATCGCGCGTGTAAAAACGGTATTGACCGAGAAGGGTGTGCAGCAATGAGTGCAACGAATCTGAAACGTGCGTTGACCGGGACTGTCGTCAGCAACAAGATGGACAAGACGGTTACCGTGTTGGTCGAGCGCAAGGTCAAGCACCCGGTGCTTGGCAAAGTGGTGCGCGTCTCCAAGAAATACCATGCCCACGATGAGAACAATGAGTTCAGTCAGGGCGATGTGGTAACTATCGAAGAGACCCGGCCGTTGTCCAAGACCAAGACCTGGCGTGTGTCCAAGCTGGTGGAAAAAGCCAACGAGGCTTAATTTAAAATTAAAGCTTGTGCATTTTGGCAAGTTTGAATAGAATGCGCGGCTTCGTTTCACCGTCGCTTGCGACGGCCTAACCCGAACGGGTTCCAAAACTAGCCGCCGCAGGCGGAAAAAGTTGGAGATTGAAAAATGATACAAATGCAGTCTGTTTTAAATGTGGCCGACAATACCGGCGCACGTTCCGTCATGTGCATCAAGGTGCTGGGCGGTTCCAAGCGTCGTTATGCCGGCGTGGGCGATGTGATCAAGGTCAGCATCCGTGATGCGGCACCGCGTTCGCGCGTCAAGAAGGGCGAAGTTTACAGCGCCGTGGTGGTACGTACCGCCAAGGGCGTACGCCGTTCCGACGGTTCGCTGATCAAATTTGATGGCAATGCAGCCGTGTTGCTGAACAACAAGCTGGAGCCGATCGGAACCCGTATTTTCGGACCGGTCACTCGTGAACTGCGTAACGAAAAGTTCATGAAGATCGTTTCTCTGGCACCGGAAGTGCTGTAAGCGGCAGTCGAGGATAAATCATGAACAAGATTAAAAAGAACGATGACGTGATCGTCATCACCGGCAAGGACAAGGGTAACCGCGGCAGCGTGCTGAACGTGCTGGATAACGACCGCGTCCTGGTGGCTGGTATCAACAAGGTCAAGAAGCACCAGAAGCCGAATCCGGTGAAGGGTACTTCGGGTGGCATCGTGGAAATCGAGAAGCCTATCCATATTTCCAATATCGCCATCTACAACGCGACCACCAAGAAGGCGGATCGCGTCGGCGTCAAGCAGTTGGAGGACGGTCGCAAAGTGCGCGTGTTCAAGTCCAACGGCGAAGTGATTGCGTAAGGGGTAAGAGCATGGCTCGTTTATACGACTACTACAAAAAGAACGTGACAGAACAGCTGATGAAGCAGTTCGGTTACAAATCCGTCATGGAAGTGCCGCGCATCGAAAAGATCACCCTGAATATGGGCGTGGGCGAAGCGGTTGCCGACAAGAAGGTGATGGATCACGCGGTTAGCGATATGCAGAAGATCGCCGGTCAAAAACCGGTGGTGACCAAGTCCAAGAAGTCCATTGCGGGTTTCAAGATTCGCGAAAACTATCCGGTTGGCTGCAAAGTGACGTTGCGCCGTGAGCGCATGTATGAATTCCTGGATCGTCTGGTGACGGTTGCGATTCCTCGTATTCGTGACTTCCGCGGTATTTCCGGCAAGTCATTTGACGGTCGTGGCAATTACAACATGGGCGTCAAGGAACAGATCATTTTCCCGGAAATCGAATACGACAAGATCGACGCATTGCGTGGTATGAACATTACGATTACCACCACGGCGAAGACTGACGAAGAAGCCAAGGCTCTTCTGTTGGCATTCAAATTCCCATTGAAGAACTGAGGGCGATATGGCTAAGACTGCTGTTATTAACCGCGAACAGAAGCGCCGCGACACAGTGAAGAAATTCGCTGCCAAGCGCGCTGAACTGAATGCGATCGTGACTAATATGTCGTTGAGCGAAGAAGAGCGCTTTGCGGCGCGTCAAAAACTGCAAGCACTGCCGCGCAATTCCAGCCCGGTACGTTTGCGTAATCGCTGCGCGCTGACCGGTCGTCCGCGTGGTGTGTTCAGCAAGTTCGGTTTGGGGCGCACAAAATTGCGTGAATACGCAATGCGCGGCGAAATTCCCGGTGTAGTCAAGGCAAGCTGGTAAGGGTGAATCTATGAGTATGAGTGATCCGATCTCCGATATGTTGACGCGTATTCGCAACGCGCAAATGGCGGAAAAAGTAACGGTGGTAATGCCTTCTTCCAAGATCAAGGCCGCCATTGCAAAAGTGCTGCAGGATGAAGGCTATGTGGACGGCTTCAAGGTCATCGACCATGACGGCAAACCAACGCTGGAAATCGGCCTTAAGTATTATGCCGACCGCCCTGTAATCGAAAAAATACAACGTGTGAGCCGTCCCGGCCTGCGCGTTTACAAGGGTAGCGAAGACATCCCGCGCGTGATGAACGGGCTGGGTATCGCGATTGTTTCCACCTCCAAGGGTCTGATGACAGACCGCAAGGCACGCGCCAACGGCATCGGCGGCGAAGTGCTCTGTATCGTCGCTTAAGGGGGGAACATGTCTAGAGTCGCTAAAAATCCAGTTGTCGTTCCGTCCGGTATCGAAGTGACGGTGGCAGCCGAAAAAATTTCCATGAAGGGCCCGCTGGGCACCCTGTCGCAGGAATTGAAGGGCAATGTGAAGGTAGAGCGCGAGGGCGATAAGCTGTTGTGCAAGGCTACCGACGACAGCGCACAAGCCGACGCGATGTCCGGCACGCTGCGTGCATTGCTGGCCAATATGGTTATAGGTGTGAGCAAAGGCTTTGAACGCAAACTGATGCTGGTTGGCGTGGGTTATCGTGCGCAAGCCGCCGGTGATGCGCTGAACCTGACGTTGGGTTATTCGCATCCCGTGGTGCACAAGATGCCCAAGGGTGTGAAGGTGGCGACACCAACCCAGACAGAAATCGTGTTGACCGGTCCGGACAAGCAGCAAGTCGGTCAAGTCGCCGCCGAGATTCGTGCATATCGCGAACCTGAACCCTACAAGGGCAAGGGTGTGCGTTATTCCGACGAAGTGGTGATCCTGAAAGAAACCAAGAAGAAATAATCGAGGTTGATATGTTGAACAAGAATGAAGCGCGTCAGCGCAGAGCACGCAAAACCCGTGCAAGAATCGCTGAACAAAAGACAGTGCGTCTGGCGATCCATCGCACCAATCTGCATATTTATGCCCAGGTGATCTCTGCCGACGGCGGCAAGGTGCTTGCAAGCGCCTCTACGCTGGAAGCGGAAGTTCGCAAAACTATCGGCAACGGTGGCAATGCGGCGGCAGCTGCAGCAGTAGGCAAGCGCATTGCCGAAAAGGCCAAGAGCGCAGGTGTAACAGCCGTGGCATTCGACCGTTCCGGCAACAAGTACCATGGTCGCATCAAGGCGCTGGCGGATGCCGCGCGCGAACATGGCTTGCAGTTCTAATCTGGGGTGAATCATGGCACAAGCTAAACAAGGCAAGAATCAGCAACAAGAAGACAAGGGCGACGGCCTCATCGAAAAGATGATCGCTGTGAACCGCGTGACCAAGGTGGTGAAGGGTGGCCGTATCATGGGCTTCGCCGCACTGACCGTGGTAGGCGATGGTGATGGCCGTATCGGCATGGGCAAGGGCAAATCCAAGGAAGTGCCGGTTGCTGTGCAAAAGGCCATGGAAGAATCCCGTCGCAAGCTGATGAAAGTGAATCTGAAGGAAGGTACGCTGCACCATGCAGTGATCGGTCGTCACGGCGCTGCCAAGGTTTACATGCAGCCGGCTTCCGAAGGTACCGGCATTATCGCGGGCGGCGCAATGCGTGCAGTGTTCGAAGCTGTGGGCGTGCGTAACGTGCTGGCCAAGTGCATCGGCTCCAGCAATCCTTACAACGTGGTGCGTGCTACGTTGAACGGTCTGAAGGCGCTGAATTCGCCGTCGGAGATCGCTGCCAAGCGCGGCAAGAGCGTAGAAGAGATTACGGGGTAAGTCATGGCAACCAAGAAGGCGCAAGCCAAAAAAACATTGAAGGTGACGCTGGTCAAGAGCGTTATCGGTACCAAGGAATCCCATCGTGCATGCGTGCGCGGTCTGGGGCTGCGTCGCATGCATCATACCGTCGAAGTGGAAGATACTCCGGCAGTGCGCGGCATGATTAACAAAGTGTATTACCTGGTCAAGTGCGAGGCGTAAATGCAACTCAATCAAATTAAACCTGCTGAAGGTTCCAAGCATGCCAAGCGTCGCGTCGGTCGCGGCATCGGTTCCGGTCTGGGCAAAACTGCCGGTCGCGGTCACAAAGGTCAGAAATCGCGCTCGGGCGGTTTCCACAAGGTCGGTTTCGAAGGCGGTCAAATGCCGCTGCAACGCCGTCTGCCCAAGCGTGGCTTTGTTTCGTTGACTCGCGATGACACAGCGCAAGTGCGCTTGTCCGACCTGCAGAACATGCCTGTAGACAGCATCGACTTGCTGGCTTTGAAGCAAGCGGGTGTTGTGCCTGCAACAGCATTGTTTGCCAAGGTTATCCTGGCGGGTGAGATCAAGCGCGCAGTCAAGCTGCAGGGTTTGCAGTTGACCAAGGGTGCTCGTGCTGCAGTGGAAGCTGCCGGCGGCAGCATCGCGGAGTAAGCTGTCTGTGGCCAACGTTGTGAGCAAAGGTAAGTACGGCGATCTGGGGCAGCGGCTCTGGTTTTTGCTGCTTGCGTTGATCGTCTACCGTATCGGGGCGCATATCCCTGTGCCGGGAATCGATCCGAATGTTTTGGCGGATTTGTTCAAGAAACAAACTGGTGGAATTCTGGGCATGTTCAACATGTTCTCGGGCGGCGCGTTATCCCGCTTCACCATTTTTGCACTGGGCATCATGCCGTACATTTCGTCCTCCATCATCATGCAGTTGGCGGCGATTGCAGTACCGCAACTGGAGCAGTTGAAGAAGGAAGGCGAGGCAGGGCGCCGCAAGATTACGCAGTACACCCGTTACGGCACGCTGGTTCTGGCATTGTTCCAGTCGTTTGGTATCTCGGTGGCTTTGCAGTCCCAGGCTGGCCTGGTGTTGCACCCGGGCATGTTGTTCCAGATGACAACAGTGATCACACTGGTGACTGGAACAATGTTCCTGATGTGGCTGGGCGAACAGATTACTGAACGCGGCTTGGGTAACGGTATCTCGCTGATCATTTTTGCGGGTATTGCAGCCGGTCTGCCGCGTGCGATAGGTAGCACGCTGGAAATGGCGCGTACCGGAGCATTCTCCATTCCGCTGGTGCTGTTCCTGTTGATTGGTGCAGTGGCGATTACGGCGTTGGTTGTATTTGTGGAGCGCGGCCAACGCAAGATATTGGTGAATTATGCCAAGCGTCAGGTGGGCAACAAGATCTATGGCGGACAAAGCTCGCATCTGCCGTTGAAGTTGAATATGGCCGGGGTTATTCCGCCGATCTTCGCTTCCAGCATTATCCTGTTCCCGGCAACGCTGGCCGGCTGGTTTGGTTCCGGTCAGAACATGACCTGGTTGAAGGATGTGAGCGATAAGATGTCGCCTGGACAGCCGATTTATGTGCTGTTATATGCGGCGGCGATCGTATTCTTCTGTTTCTTTTACACGGCGCTAGTATTCAGCCCGAAAGAGACAGCAGACAATTTGAAGAAAAGTGGTGCGTTTTTGCCCGGTATTCGTCCCGGGGAACAGACTGCGAAGTATGTAGAGAAGATCATGTTGCGCCTGACCTTGGTCGGTGCGGTGTACATCACTCTGGTTTGTTTGCTGCCTGAGTTTCTGGTGGTGAAGTGGAACGTACCGTTCTATTTCGGTGGTACCTCGCTGCTGATTCTGGTGGTGGTGACCATGGATTTTATGGCGCAGGTGCAGTCTTACATGATGACGCACCAGTATGAAAACCTGTTGAAAAAGGCCAATTTCAAGGCCGGACTGACACGTTAGAGAAACATGGCGAAAGAAGACGTCATCCAGATGCAGGGTGAGATTGAGGAATCGTTGCCGAATGCAACGTTCCGGGTGAAGTTGGAAAATGGTTTTGTAGTACTTGGGCATATTTCCGGCAAGATGCGCATGCATTACATCCGCATACTGCCGGGCGACAAGGTAACCGTGGAAGTGTCGCCTTACGATTTGAGCAGGGCGCGTATTGTGTTCCGCGCCAAGTAGGTTGAGAGAAGCAAGGAGAAGCAAATGAAAGTGCAAGCGTCCGTGAAAAAGGTGTGCCGTAACTGCAAGATCGTGCGGCGCAATCGCGTGGTTCGTGTGATCTGCAGTAGCGATCCGCGTCACAAACAGCGCCAGGGTTGATTGAGTAAAATCACCGCTGGATGGTACAATTTACGACTTTTGAATAAATAGGGTAGCTGCATGGCTCGTATTGCCGGTGTAAACATTCCAAATCATCAACATGCCGAAATCGCATTGACTGCGATCTACGGTATCGGGCGCACTCGCGCGCAGCAAATTTGTGCTGCCGCCGGAGTCGTCACCTCCATCAAAGTGAAGGACATCAGCGATTCCGATATGGAAAAGCTGCGCGACGAAGTCGCCAAGTTCACGGTGGAAGGCGATCTGCGTCGCGAAATTTCCATGAACATCAAGCGGTTGATGGACCTGGGCTGCTACCGCGGTCTGCGTCATCGTCGCGGTTTGCCGTGCCGTGGTCAGCGTACCCGCACCAATGCACGTACCCGCAAAGGTCCGCGCAAGTCCATCGCCGGCGCGAAGAAGTAATTTAGTAGAGGAACGAAGACATGGCAAAGCCCAGCACGAGAGTGCGCAAGAAAGTTAAGAAAAACGTTGCCGAAGGTATCGCGCACGTTCACGCCTCCTTTAACAACACCATCGTGACCATCACGGATCGTCAAGGCAACACCTTGGCTTGGTCCACAAGTGGCGCGCAAGGCTTCAAGGGTTCTCGCAAGAGTACACCGTTTGCGGCACAGATCGCTGCCGAGACAGTGGGCAAGTCTGCTGTTGAATGCGGCGTCAAGAATCTGGAAGTGCGCATCAAGGGCCCCGGCCCGGGTCGCGAATCCGCAGTGCGTGCGTTGAACGCCGCAGGTTTCAAAATAACAAGCATTTCGGATATTACGCCGGTACCGCACAACGGTTGCCGTCCTCCGAAAAAGCGTCGTATCTAAGGAGCATAGATCTTGGCTAGAAATCTTGATGCAAAATGCCGCAAGTGCCGCCGCGAAGGCGAGAAGTTGTTCTTGAAGGCTGAAAAATGTTTCACTGACAAATGTGCAGTGGAGCGCCGCGCCTATCCACCTGGCCAGCATGGTCAGAAAAAGAACACACGTCTGTCCGAGTACGGTGGTCAGCTGCGTGAAAAACAGAAGTTGCGTCGTATCTACGGCATGCTGGAAGGCCAGTTCCGCCTGACATACAAGCGTGCTGAACAATCTCGCGGCATCACCGGCGAAAGCCTGTTGCAGCTGCTTGAGTCGCGTCTGGACAACGTTGCCTATCGCATGGGCTTCGGTGGTTCGCGTGCTGAAGCTCGTCAAACCGTACGCCACAACGGCGTTCTGGTGAACGGCAAGCGCGTCAACATCCCTTCCTTCCAGGTGCATCCTGGTGATGTGGTTGAAGTTGCGGAAAAATCCAAAGGTCACTTGCGTTTGAAATCTGCAGTGCAAGCTGCCGAACAACGCGGCTTCCCGGAATGGATCGAAGTCGATGCCAAGGCGTTCAAGGGAACGTTCAAGGCCGTTCCTCAGCGTTCCGAATTGCCAGCAACGATCAACGAGCATCTCGTGGTCGAGTTGTATTCCAAGTAATCCACGCGGAGTAGCATATGTCTAACAATAATCTGTTGAAACCTCGCATCATTGACGTTCAGCGTACTTCCGCCACCCAGGCACGGGTGGTGATGGAGCCGTTCGAGCGCGGCTATGGTCACACGCTGGGCAATGCCCTGCGTCGCGTCCTGCTGTCTTCCATGCCCGGTTATGCCGTGACGGAAGTCAAGATCGCGGGCGTGTTGCACGAATACTCATCCATCGATGGCGTGCAGGAAGACGTGGTCGAGATCCTGTTGAACCTGAAGGGTCTGGTGCTCAAGCTGCACAATTCGCGCGAAGCTACGCTGCATCTGCGCAAGTCTGGTACTGGTGTGGTAACGGCTGCAGACATCGAAGTTGGTGCCGATACCGAAGTCATCAATCCTAACCATGTTATCGCTCATCTAGCCGCTGGCGGCAAGCTGGACATGGAAATCAAGGTCGAGCAAGGTCGCGGTTACGTTTCCGCCATCTCGCGCATGCAGCCCGGCGCGACCCGCCCGGTTGGTCATATCGCGCTGGACGCATCTTTCAGCCCGATCTCCCGCGTGAGCTATGCAGTTGAAAGCGCCCGTGTTGAACAGCGCACCGACCTCGACAAACTGATCATGGACATCGAAACCAACAGCGCCATCGATCCCGAAGAAGCCATCCGTTATGCCGCGCGCATTCTGGTGGACCAACTCTCCGTGTTCGCTGCACTGGAAGGCACTCCGGCTCCGGTCGAGAAGCCACAGGCTCCGAAGGTAGATCCGATGCTGTTGCGTCCGGTGGACGATCTGGAACTGACACCGCGTTCTTCCAACTGCCTCAAGGCACAGAGCATCCATTACATTGGCGACCTGATTCAGAATACCGAAGCAGATTTGTTGCGTACCCCGAACCTGGGCCGCAAATCGCTCAACGAGATCAAGCAAGTGCTGGCCGAACACGGCCTGTCGCTGGGCATGAAGTTGGAAAACTGGACGGCAATGTCCGAGAAATAAGCTGATCCAGCCGTGAGGCTGGGCTGCAAGAGAGGAAAATCATGCGTCACCGTTTAGGACTTAGAAAACTTAACCGCACCAGCAGCCACCGTCTGGCGATGTTGCGCAACATGACCGTTTCGCTGCTGCGTCACGAAGTCATCAAGACCACCCTGCCAAAGGCCAAGGAACTGCGCCGCGTCGCCGAACCTATCCTGACACTGGGCAAGAATCCCAGCCTGGCCAATCGCCGTTTGGCGTTTGCACGTCTGCGCGATCGCGACATCGTCACCAAGCTGTTCGACGAACTCGGCCCGCGTTATGCAGCCCGCAACGGCGGCTACTCGCGCATCCTGAAGTTCGGCTTCCGCAAGGGCGACAATGCTCCGATGGCATTGGTTGAACTGCTGGACCGTCCGGCCGATGCACAACCGGTAGACGCAGGCGAATAAGCTTCAAACGCTGCAAGCAGGAATAAATAAGGCCGGATTAATCCGGCCTTGTTGTTTTTGCGATTTGAAATCAATAAGGCTTTTTGCCGACCCAGTTGCCCGGTGGCTGGTACTGGCAGACCCAGACCTGTTCGCGTGAGTCCTCGCAGACCGCGATGGCGCAGCCCACCGTGGAGGTGGTGTTCCAGACGACCTGCGTGTAATGCCCGCACATCTTGCCTTTGGCGCAGCTGTTATTATTGTAGTCGTAGTCGGCGCGCTCGTTGCTCCAGTCGTCCACTACCTTATTCGGGTTGACTGTTTGCAGCTCGCGCCTGCCATCCGACCATTCAATCGCGCTCGCCCAGTAAAGATTTTCTCCATATTGCCCGTCTGGCTTGCTGTGCTGCATGCGGCAGTGATTGTCATGTTTCAGGTGGTTCGCCCATTCCTGCGCTGAAGCGGCAAGCTCGGGAGAATAAGTGAGCGGTGGCGCACCAACTGTCTTGCGCCAGCGATTGTGCGCAGCAACGATCCCGTCTGCATCCACTTCGAGCGCCTGCGCCGACAGGGCAGGAGCAAGACAGCAGACGAGCAGGAATCGCTTCATCATTTCATTAACACCTGCTTCAGATACGGCCCAGTTACGCTGTCAGGATTTGCGGCGATCTCCTTGGGCGACCCCTGTGCCACGATGCGGCCGCCGCCGTCGCCCCCCTCGGGTCCCAGGTCGATGACCCAGTCGGCGGTCTTGATCACATCCAGATTGTGTTCAATGACCACCACCGTGTTGCCTTGGTCGCGCAGCTTGTGGATCACCTTGAGCAGCAGATCGATGTCGTGGAAGTGCAGGCCGGTAGTTGGCTCATCCAGAATGTACAGTGTGCGTCCGGTATCGCGTTTGGAAAGCTCGAGCGACAACTTCACGCGCTGTGCTTCGCCGCCGGACAGCGTGGTGGCACTCTGCCCCAGCGTGATGTAACCCAAGCCGACATCGAGCAGCGTTTGCAGCTTGCGTGCGAGGATAGGCACGGCGGAGAAGAAAGCGTGTGCCTGTTCCACCGTCATGTCCAGCACCTTGTGGATATTTGCTCCCTTGTATTGCACCTCCAGCGTCTCACGATTGTAGCGCTGGCCATGACATACGTCGCATGGCACATACACGTCTGGCAGGAAGTGCATCTCCACCTTGATCACGCCATCGCCCTGGCAGGACTCGCAGCGCCCACCCTTCACGTTGAACGAGAAACGTCCCGGGCCGTAGCCGCGTTCACGCGACATGGGCACGCCCGAAAACAGGTCGCGGATCGGCGTAAACAAACCGGTGTAGGTCGCGGGATTGGAGCGCGGAGTGCGCCCGATGGGCGATTGATCGACATTGATGACCTTGTCGAAGAACTCCAGTCCTTCGATCGCGGCGTAAGGCGCAGGCTCGGCATTGCTGCCATACAAATGCTTGGCGACGGCGTTATACAGCGTGTCGTTGATCAACGTGGACTTGCCGGAACCAGACACGCCCGTGATGCTGGTGAGCAGGCCGACCGGCAGATCGAGCGTGACGTCCTTCAAGTTGTTGCCGCAGGCGCCGATGATCTTCAGCTTGCGTTCGGGATCGGGTTTGAGATATTTCTTGGGTGCTGCAATGCTGCGTCGTCCGGTCAGATAATCGCCGGTGAGTGATTGCACGTTGGCGCACACTTCGTCCGGCGTGCCTTGCGCTACCACCATGCCGCCGTGTTCGCCCGCGCCCGGGCCCATGTCGACCACATAGTCGGCGGTGCGGATGGCGTCCTCGTCATGCTCCACCACGATCACGCTGTTGCCCATGTCGCGCAGGCGCTTCAGCGTATCCAGCAAACGGTCATTGTCGCGCTGGTGCAAGCCGATTGAGGGTTCATCCAGCACATACATCACACCGGTGAGTCCGGATCCGATCTGCGAAGCCAGGCGGATGCGCTGCGATTCTCCACCCGAGAGTGTTTCGGCAGAGCGATCCAGTGACAGGTAATCCAGTCCCACGTTGTTGAGGAACGTGAGGCGGCTGGCAATCTCCTGCACGATCTTCTCGGCAATTGCCTGCTTGTTGCCGGGCAGGGAAACGCCCTGAAAGAACGTCTGCGCCTGCTTCAGCGGCAAGGCGCTGAGCTGGTAAATGGTACGGTCTGCCACTCGAACATGGCGCGCTTCTTCGCGCAGACGTGTACCCTTGCAGTCCGGGCAAGTACAGCCGTTGAGGTATTTCGCTAATTCTTCGCGCACCGTGGGCGAATCGGTCTCGTTGTAGCGGCGCTCCAGATTGTTGACGATGCCCTCGAAGGCATGCTCGCGCAGGATCTTCTTGCCCCGCTCGTTCAGGTACTGGAAAGAAATCTCTTCGCGCCCGCTGCCGTAAAGCACCACCTTCTGGATCTTTTCCGGCAAGCTTTCAAACGGACGCTCCAGATCGAAGTCGTAATGTTTTGCCAAGCTGTCCAGCATTTGGTAATAAAACTGGTTGCGCCTGTCCCAACCTTTGATTGCACCGCCGCTCAGGGAAAGTTTCGGAAACGCCACGATGCGCTGCGGGTCAAAGAAAGTGATTACCCCAAGGCCGTCGCACTTCGGGCACGCGCCCATCGGGCTGTTGAACGAAAACAGGCGAGGCTCCAGCTCCTGCAATGAATAATTACAGACAGGGCAGGCAAACTTGGCCGAGAACAAATGCTCTTTGCCCGTATCCATCTCCACCGCCAATGCGCGTCCATCAGCATGACGCAATGCCGTTTCGAACGATTCCGCCAGACGCTGCTTGACGTCGGCAGCTACCTTTAGCCGATCCACCACGATCTCGATGGTGTGCTTCTTGTTCTTGTCCAGCTTCGGCAGATTGTCCATCTCGCACACCTTGCCGTTGATGCGTAGTCGCACGAAACCCTGTGAACGCAACTCGTCGATCAAATCTGCCTGCTCACCCTTGCGCTCCACCACCAGCGGCGACAGGATCATCACTTTGGTGCCTTCCGTCAGCGCCAGCACGGCATCCACCATCTGTCCTACCGACTGTGCCTGCAACACGATGTCATGCTGTGGACAATACGGATCGCCTGCGCGTGCAAACAGCAGGCGCAAGTAATCGTGAATCTCGGTAACCGTACCCACGGTTGAGCGAGGGTTATGTGAGGTAGCTTTCTGCTCGATGGCGATAGCGGGGGAAAGCCCTTCGATCAGATCGACATCTGGCTTCTCCATCAATTGCAGGAACTGCCGTGCGTAGGCGGAAAGCGACTCTACATAACGCCGTTGCCCCTCGGCATACAAGGTATCGAAAGCGAGTGAGGACTTGCCTGAGCCGGACAAGCCGGTGATCACCACCAGCTGATTGCGCGGCAGATCGAGACTGATGTTCTTCAGGTTGTGGGTGCGGGCACCGCGTATTTTGATGTATTCCATGTGGGGCAGCGACTCTGAAAACCGACCTGACAATATACGCGAAATTTGGAGCTTTCCCAACTCACAGAAACAGGCCAAAAAGTTGGGAGAAACCATGTATGTGTACTGGTATCGCCCGGCTACCGAGCAGACAGTCAGACCTGTTAAGATACACGCTTTAATATTTCCACTTACCGCATTAATGTCAGCTTCAGATTCTGCAATGACCCCGCTCGAACGCCGCGCCAGTATTGGCTTGGCGGGCATTTATGGCCTGCGCATGCTGGGCCTGTTCATCATCCTTCCCATCTTTGCGCTGTATGCTGAGAAATTGCCGGGCGGGGAAAGCCAAATAATGATCGGAATAGCTCTCGGTGCGTATGGCTTGACGCAGTTCATCTTGCAAATTCCGGCGGGGTGGTTATCCGACCGTTATGGGCGCAAGCTAGTGATCGTGATCGGGTTGTTGTTGTTTGCAGCAGGTAGTTTTATCGCGGCCTCGGCGGACAATATTTACTGGATCATCGCCGGTCGGGTAATTCAGGGGGCAGGTGCAATCAATGCGGCAGTGATGGCATTGACCGCTGATCTCACGCGTGAGGAACATCGCACCAAGGCGATGGCGATGATAGGCATCACTATAGGGATAACTTTTTCCATTTCCATGGTGCTGTCGCCACTGCTGTACAAGTACATCGGCATGTCCGGCATATTCAAGCTGATTGGCATACTGGCCTTTGTGTGCATCGGGGTGGTACTGTGGTTTATTCCGGATCCTTCAATCACGCGTTTCCATTCCGACACCGAGGCTAATACCAGCAAGCTGGCCGAGGTGTTGCGCAACAAGGATTTGCTGCGCATGGATTTTGGTGTGTTCACGCTGCATGCGATTTTGATGTCGGTGTTCATGCAGGTGCCGTTCATTCTGCGCGCCGACGGGCTGGATGCACAGCACCAGTGGCAGGTGTATCTGCCGGTGATGCTGATCGCTTTCGCACTCATGGTGCCGCCTATCATCATTGCCGAGAAGAAGGCCAAGATGAAGCAAGTGTTCATGTTGGCGATTGTGCTGGCCGCTTTTGCGCAATTGGGAATATTGTTTCTGCACAGCAGTATATGGGGCGTGGCATTTTCGCTGCTGATGTTTTTCAGCGCCTTCAACGTGCTGGAAGCAACGCAGCCTTCCATCGTCAGCAAGATCGCGCCGCTGGCGTCCAAGGGCACAGCGATGGGCGTGTTCAGCAGCGTGCAGTTTCTGGGTGCCTTTTTCGGCTCTGCGATGGGCGGGACATTGATGCAGTTTTATGGGGGCAATGCGGTGTTGATCTTTGCGCTGGGCATGCTTTTGCTGTGGCTTGTGGTGGCTTCCAGCATGCGGGCGCCTCAAGCACTGATGACCAAAATGTACCACCTGCCAGAGCTGGATGCCGATGCGGCATGCGCATTGCAGTCGAGTCTGGCACAATTACGGGGTGTGACCGAGGCGCTGGTCGTGGGGAACGAACAGATTGCCTGTCTCAAGGTGGAAATAGGCGGGTTCGACGAGGACGCGGTTGAATATTTAGTGAAAGGGGCATGAGATGTCAGTGAACAAAGTGATCTTGGTGGGACGTCTGGGCAAAGATCCGGAAACCCGTTACATGACCAACGGCGAGGCCGTGACCAATGTGTCTCTGGCCACGTCAGAGAATTACAAGGATAAGAGCGGCGAGAAGCAGGAGCGCACCGAATGGCATAACCTGGTGTTCTATCGCCGCCTTGCCGAGATTGCGGGCGAATACCTGAAGAAGGGCGCGCAGATCTATGTCGAAGGCCGCATCCAGACACGCAAGTGGCAGGACAAGGAAGGCAAGGATCGTTATACCACCGAGATCATCGTCAACGAGATGAAGATGCTGGGCAGCAAGACCGGCAGCGGCAGTTTCGAAGTGGTGGAGAACCAGTCATCCGCCCCGGCTCGTAGCGCTCCGGCAGCGAAGCCGGCTGCAGCAGCGCCGGCAGGCAAGGGTAACTTCGATAATTTTGATGACGATATTCCGTTCTAAGATTCTTGATAAATTGTTGCAAACAAAAACGACCGCTTTGGCGGTCGTTTTTGCTTAATTCATTTGTATTCTCCCTCGCGCTTTCAGTAGCGTTGCGCATCCAGTAATACGCTGAATTCTTCAAGCGGCACCGGCATGCTGAACAGATAACCCTGGAAGAGCATGCAGCCATTGGCCTCGAGGAAGTCGCGTTGTTCTTGCGTTTCCACGCCTTCGGCAATGACTTCCATGCATAGGTTGTTGGCCATGCCGATAATGGTTTGAATGATGGTCGCGTCCGAGGTTTTGCTGCCGATGTGGCGAACGAAAGACTGGTCGATCTTGAGCTGGTTCAGCGGCAGTTGGGTCAGGTAAGACAATGATGAGTAGCCCGTGCCGAAATCATCCATGGCAAAGCTCACGCCGATTTGCCGGAGTGCCTGCATCTTGGCGATGGTGTCTGTGACATCGTCGAGCACGATGCTTTCGGTCAATTCAATCTTGATGAGCAGCGGGTTGATATCTATCCTGGAGATGATTTCGCTTACTTGTGCAACGAAGTCAACTTGGCGGAACTGGCGCCCGCTGACATTGACTGCAAGTTGCAGATCACTGGTGCGGCGATCGTTTTCCCATTCCTTGATTTGCTGGCAGGCGCTTTCCAGAACCCAGCGTCCTATCGGCAAAATGAGCCCGGTTTCTTCCGCCAGTGGGATGAATTGCATGGGCGATATCAGCCCTCGCTCGGGGTGAACCCAGCGCAACAATACTTCCGCGCCCAGGATGTGTCCGGTGTGGTCAACTTGCATCTGGTAGTAAAGTCGGAATTCTTCTTTGCGCAGGGCTTCACGTAATCCGACTTCAAGCTGGGCGCGTACTTCCAGTTCTTCCTGCATCACCGGATCAAAGAAGCGCAGCGTGTTGCGTCCGGATTTTTTCGCTTCATACATGGCTGTGTCGGCCTGCTTGAGCAGCTCATCAAGCTTCTGCTTGTAATTGACAAACAGGGTGATGCCCATGCTGGACGAACTGTGGAACTCGTTGCCTTCAAGAATGTAGGGCTGGCTGAGCACTTCAAGGACTTTCTCGCCAACGGCCCGCGCCTGTATGGCAGCTTGCGCCCTTTCTTCGCTCAGGCCCTCCAGCAGCAGCACGAATTCATCGCCGCCGAAACGCGCCAGCGTATCTCCTTCACGCACGCATTCTTGCAGGCGTTTGGAGACCTCGATCAACAGCAAGTCGCCAATGCCGTGCCCTTTGGTGTCGTTCAGGGTCTTGAAATTATCAAGGTCGATGAACAGCAACGCGCCGCCGGTCTGGTTGCGCACACTGGTTGCAACTGCCTGACGCAGACGGTCGAGCAGCATGCGCCTGTTGGGCAGTTGGCTGAGCGGGTCGTAGAAAGCGAGATGGTGAATTTCATTTTCGGCTTTTTTGCGTTCGGAGATGTCCACAAACGTACCGACATAATTCGTGACCTTGCCGTCTTTGCCGATAACCGCAGTAATGGTCAACCACTCGGGATAGATTTCTCCGTTCTTGCGCTGGTTCCATATTTCGCCCTGCCAGTTGTTGTACTGCTGCAGGCTGCCCCACATGCGCTGGAAGAATTCTTCATCCTGACGATCCGATTTGAGCAGGGAGGGATTCTTGCCGATGGCTTCTTCCGGTTTGTAGCCGGTTATCCGGGTGAACGCCTGATTGACCCGGAGGATCATTGCATTCTCATCGGTCACCAGCATGCCTTCTTCTGTTTCAAAGGCAATGGCGGCGATGCGCAAGGCCGCTTCGCGTTCTTCCTGTACCGACATCATGTCGTTGAAAGCGTGTGCCATGTCGGCGATGTCTTTCGGGCCGCCAGGCTCGGCGCGCACCAGCGATTCGCCCATTTGGGCACGCTCCATACTGTTCGACAACTGACTAAGCGGACGCGCCATGCTGTTGGTCAGGAAACGGATAAGGAACAGAAACAGCAGCGCGAAAGAGAATGATGTGGACAGGTTGGTAATGAAGATATCGGAGGTCATCCGGGTCAACGCTTCCTTGCTCATGACTACCGAAACATTGCCGAGCAACTCGGGCGCTGCGATATCTCCAAACGGCGATTCTCCCGCAGGTTGCGAATATACCGGTGCGGCAAAGTGCCAGGCGCTGGAGCTTTCCGCACTCAGCACGGCGGCTGCCTGTAACCCTTCGCCATGTTCGACCGGTGCCAGGAATTTTGTTTGATTGTTGTCGCCGCGCGCCAACAATATATTCCCGTTGCCATGGCGTATTTCAACGCCTATTACTCCCGGAAACGCCATGGTGGCTTTTACCGCTTCGGCGGCGTTGTCGGCCGAAGAATAGACCAGCGCCAGGGTGCTCTGGCGTGCAAGATTCTCGGTAATGCGCTGCCCCTGTTCGATCAGGTTGTGACGTACGCGTTCATTGACCTGCCACGATCCAACGATAGATGAAAGCAACGCCAGGAAAAGGATGCCGAGCGTAACGGTAATGCTGAGTTGCCGTTGGAAAGTGAGCCGCTGAATAAATGCTGCAAGTATCTTGTTCATGACCGGTGGCATTCCTTATTGCTCCGGGAAAGCCATATCAAAACTTTGCGGACGGCTGATGTTGAGTCCGAGGTGTTTGGCAGTGCGCAGGTTGATCGCCATCAGTACTTCGCGTAACGGAAGCATGCTGGATACGTCACTTCCTCCGGAAGCGATCATGCCGAGCGCTGAACCCGCCAGATGGCGTCCAAGCTCGACATTATTGGGGTACAGGGAAAACAAAACACCACGCCGGACATGGCCGAAGCTGCTGGAAAATACGGCCAGATTGTTGTCCCAGGATTCCTTCAGCACCATCGGCAGAACCGTACTTTCTTCCACCGTGGTTGTATCCTGGGGCAACCATAACGCGTCCTTGTTGTTGTCGACCGCAGCAAGGATTTCCTGATAGGCATGCATGGCACTGCGCAAATCCTGCGCTTCGTAGGCCACAAGTTCCAATCCTTGTGAAACGGCAGCCTCTCTCGCAAGTTTCATCATCCATTCGTTCTGGCGCGGATCGTATACCGTGAAAATCCGGCGCACTTTTGGCATCATTCCCTTCAGGCGGGAAAACAACAGCGCGGGGTCAGGCGACAGGCTGTTTACTTGCAGATTGCGTACTTCATCATCCGGGGTCATCAATACACCGCCAACTACCACACCATAATTACCTTCCAGCGCTGACGCAACTTTCACGCCTTGCCGGCCCAGTGCGATTACGACTCGGGTGTCTTGTTGGCGCAGCGAATTATTCAACTCGCCGACATCCACGTTCGGGCCAATTGCGAAATTGGAAACGCGACCTTTGGCTTTTTCTTCAATGCCATTGATGATCTGTGCGAATACACTGCGATACGGCTCGCCGATGTCCGGGTAGATTACGGCTATGCTGCCTGCTATTGATGCTTGAGCAATTTTATTGGCCAGCTTCCTTGCTGCGGTGGCTGTAACGGGACCGGCAACCTGAATGGGGAAAACCACCACTTCGGGATATGCCTGAATGGCGCGTATCACCTCGGCATAATTTTCCTGTGCCAGGCCGGACATGACGACAGGCGAGGGAAGAAACGGATCTATGGCGCGAATGGACTCGGTTTGATCTTCCTTCAGCGCAGTGTTTTCGCGGGGGATGGTATTAATATACTTTGGAATCGCCCACGCCGGTGCAGCGGCAGTCGTCAGCAACGAAGCCGCTATCAAACAGGCTCCCAAGCCGAATCGCCGGGGAGAAAAGGATGCAGAACGTGACAGTGAGAGTGTTTGGAACATACAAATAATCTGTTTTGCCGAGTTTCGTTCAACAAGCCTGATTGCGCAAGCGCTAAAACCATTTTAGCTGCAAATATTTCCATCGCTTCCGCAGTTTTGTCTCCTTGCCGAACTGATGGAGATTTTTCAGAAGCGAAGAATTTTTTCCTGACTAAACATCAATGTATTAACTTGCCTATTTCTACAGCAACAATTGCTGGAACAACTAAGCATTTCTCTTGGTTAACTGAAGCTGCAACTTGGAGTCCGGTTAGTCCCACAAAAGTCTTTGTATAGTCATTTGCTTAGGGAAACAAGTAACCATCCCGCTTGCGCAGGATAATATCAGGCTTTACACTGGCCCTACGCAGATCGTGGTTAATAAAAACCGGGTTTGCGAAGAGCGGTTTCAGTTTGACCTGTTAGTTAAATAAAACAATCGGGAAAACCCGATAAACGATCATCATCGGCAAATATTGATGAAAGTTTAAGCAATAACTCTGGGAGGAGTTTGATGGGCGCTAACATTTCGCTTGTCACCAGTCGTGTTTCCTCGGTTGGTGAAAGCACGGGTATCGTTCCGACTCAAACAGTTGAAGTAGCCGATTTGGTGGTTGCCTATCTGGAGCAGATGGGGGTCGAGTATGTGTTCGGCATTCCCGGCGGAGCGATCGAACCGCTCTATAACGCGCTTGCCAGAAGCACCCGCAGAGGGGGCATACGCCACATTCTGGCGCGGCACGAATCCGGGGCTGCCTTCATGGCCGACGGGTACGCAAGAGAAACGGGCAAGATCGGCGTCTGCTGTGCCACTTCCGGCCCCGGCTCCACCAACCTCATCACGGGCGTAGCTTGCGCCTACGGCAATAACGTTCCAATGCTGGTGATTACCGGGCAGCCGGCGATGCCCTCGTTCGGCAAGAACCCGTTGCAGGAATCGACCTGCACCGGTATCGATACCCTAGCCATGCTCCGGCACTGCACACGTTACAATTCCCTGGTATCGCATCCGAAGCAGATCGAAGCCAAACTGATTTCGGCATTGCAGCGCGCTACCCGTGCGCCCAAAGGGCCGTCCCACCTGTCGTTTCCGGTGGATGTCTTCCGCAGCCCCAGCCCGCATCAAACTCCCTCTTACGATTTGCGCAACCTTCTTGCGGCATCTTTTCTGGTGGATGACCAGGCGATTGAAACGTTGTGCGAGATGATGTCCGCCGCCAAGAATGTTGTATTGCTGATTGGCAGCGGGTGCGGTGAAGCAATTGGCTCGATACTGCAGTTTGCCGCGTTGCGGGGCTCTCTTTTTGTCACCACACCGGATGGAAAAGGGCTGGTCAATCCCAGACATCCGCTGTTCCGCGGCGTATTCGGATTCGGCGGGCACGCTTCAGCCGAGGCGCTATTGCGCGACAAATCCGTGGATCTGGTTCTGGCAATCGGCACCAGCATGGGCGAATGGAACAGTGGTGGCTGGTGCGACAGTTTGCTCAATGAGCGGCTGGTGCATATCGACGAATCGGAAGAACACCTTGCGCTTACACCAATGGCGCGCTACCACATACGCGGACGCATCATGGCCGTGTTCAACCAGTTGATCGAACGATCATGCAGCCAAGGCAAGACTGACAATGCCAGTTATCACCAGCGACGAGCCTCGCACAAGCAGGATGATGCCGAATGGGATCCGCACCACATGCTTATGGAGCCCGACAAATTTATTAGTGATGCAGTCCCGATCAAGCCCCAACGGCTGATGCGCGAGTTGGGATTGCTGTTCCCGCCGACCACTCGCTTCCTGGCCGACACCGGCAACAGCGCATCCTGGTCGATACACTATTTGCATCCCGCCAATAACCGGCGGCTGGGTGAAAGAAGACTGAGTGCTGCCGCGCGCAAAATCACACCGGGTCTGCGTAAAACCGAGGGCGGCTGGCTGCGCGTGATGATGAACTTCGCTTCCATGGGATGGGCGATCGGCGGCGCAGTGGGGACGGCTGCTGCCAATCCCGATTTGCCGGTCGTTTGCATTTGCGGCGACGGCGCCATGCTGATGAACGGCCAGGAAATCTCGGTTGCTGTCGCCGAAAAATTGAGCGTCGTCTTCGTGGTGCTCAACGACCAATCGCTGGGCATGGTCAAGCATGGCCAGCGACTGGCGGGAGTGGAGCAGATCGGCTGCGATCTGCCACCCACCGATTTTGCCGCACTGGCGCGTGCGCTGGGCGCGGAAGGCATAACGATTCGTTCACCTGAGGAACTGTCCAGGCTGGATGTTGCCGGCATGTGCGCGCGCAAAGGCCCGACGTTGCTGGATGTTTTTATCGACCCCGAAGAGGTGCCGCCTATGGGCGTGCGGATACGTGTGTTGGGCAAAACTTCAACCAATGAATAATAAGGAATGATCACGCAAAGGGGGTATTGATGACCACAGAAAGAAAAAAAGTCGAAAGCCGTAACGAAGTTTTTGCAGAGCGCACTGCCACAAAGATATGGCATGAAATCGAAAATCCGCAAAACCCCTATCTCGCCGATTCATGCCTCTGCCATGGGTATGATCTGCTGGAATTGATGCAAAAACGCAGTTTTGTTGAAGTGCTCTATTTGTTGTTTCGTGGTGAGTTGCCGGGCCCTGATGAAGCGAGATTGCTCGAGCAATTGATGATTGCGCTGATCAACCCAGGCCCGCGCCATCCGGCTACACGGGCAGCGATGAATGCTGGTGTTGGTGGTACCGACCGTGAACATATTCTGCCCATTGCCTTGTCCATTTATGGCGGCAGCCATTTGGGTGCCGGGGAGGTTGAGCCGGCCATGGATTGGCTGCGTAAACAACGCAAGCACGACCCAGGTCAACTGGCTCACGAATTGATTGCAAACGGCACACCACCTGAAGAAGGCGATTGGCACTTAGTCCCCGGTTTTGGCAGTCGTTATGGCGGGGTTGATACGATGGCTTCAAAAATTGGTAACCAACTATCCGGGCTGCCGGGCAAGCATGAAACGCTGTCATGGGGTTGTGCATTTGCCAATGCACTGAATGGATATTCACTCGGATGGTTGGCTCCTGCCGTAGCTGCAGCGGTCTTTACCGATCTTGGTTTCAGCCCTCGCGCCGGGGCGGGGTTATTTCAGTTGTTGGGCGCTCCCGGCCTGCTGGCGCATGGTGTGGAGTTGGCCAATAAACCTTTGACCTCAATGCCATTTGTAAAGGACGAGAATTATGTCATCAAGTATGAATAGCAGTTCTTACCGACTTTGGGACGAACGCCGCGGCAAGATTCAAAGCAAAAAGGGTGGTTGGGTAGTCGGCAAAGGGATATTCAATCATGGCTACTCCATGATGGACGACTTGGTTGGCAAGGTTTCGTACATGCAAGTGTTGATACTCAATGTCACGGGACGTTTGCCGGAACGCTCATTGGCTGATTGGTTTGAGGCGGTTCACATCTGTATGAGCTGGCCGGATCCGCGCATCTGGTGCAACCAGATTGGTGCTCTTGGAGGTGCTACTCGAACATCGGTCGTGGCGGCAATTACAGCAGGTGTTCTGGCCGCAGATGCAAAATCATATGGCTCAAAACCCTTGCTTCAAGGTGTGCGTTTTATTCAGACGGCACTGCTCGACTATCATCGTGGAATCAGTGCCGAAGAAATTGTAAGCAATGAGTGCGCCAAACATCGAGGCAAGCCAAGTATCACGGGCTATGCTCGGCCTCTGGCCAAGGGGGACGAACGGGTTGTTGCGATGGAACGGGTTCAGAAGCAGCTGGAGCTACCGATTGGCGAGCATTTGCAACTTGCTCTTCAAATCGAAAGCATCCTGTTGAGAGATTTTAATGAGAGCATGAATATTAATGGCTACGTATCGGCTTTTCTCTCCGACCTGGGTTATACCGAGGAAGAAATCTATCGAATTTTTGCCGTCGTAGTGAACAGCGGTGTCACTGCCTGTTATGTTGATACACGCGACAAGACAGCTGATGCATTTTTACCTCTGCGTTGCGCTGATATTGAATACACAGGCCAACTGGCACGGCCTGTGCCCTGACTATGCGCACAGTAAAAATCTAACTAATTAATCCGAAAGAGCTAATCATGAATAAAAAAGTACTCGTTACCGGAGGCAATTCCGGAATTGGATATGCGACAGCCAGCTTGTTTAAAGATCACGGCTATCAGGTGACCATCAGCGGACGTGATTCTGACAAGCTAACCCAAGCCGCAGCAGAGCTTGGAGTCGAGTGGGTTGTGGCCGACATGGCACGGCTTGAGGACTTGAAAATGTTGGCAACCAGATTTAATGAAAGCGGCATTGATGTGTTGGTGAACAACGCCGCCATTGTGGCGTTCATGCCCATTGAAGCTCACGCCGAGGTGGACTACGATAATTTTTTGAATACGAATATTCGCGGCCCAATGGCATTAATTCAGGCACTATTGCCCGCGTTGCGAAAACGCCAAGGATGCATAACAAATATTTCGTCTGCCATCAGCAGCAATGGCTTGCCCAATGCCACTTTGTATGCCGCCACCAAGGGCGCGATGGATGCTTTCTCCCGTAGCTTGGCGCTTGAGCTTGCGCCACAAAATATTCGCGTGAATGTCATTTCACCCGGCGCTATTGATACCCCGCTTATTTCCAAGCTGGGACTGGATGAAAGTCAGATTGAGGCCATAAAGGCTCATGTCGAAAGCACCATACCCATGAAAAGATACGGGCGCCCGGAAGAAGTGGCACAAGTAATATTCGCCCAGGTTGCAGCAACCTATGTTACCGGGGCGATTTGGGCTGTTGATGGTGGAGTGGATGCCAGTTAATTACAGGCTGGGTAGGTTTTTCTGTGGCCTCCCTGCCAGTCTGGCCGGAACAACGCGTTGTTTCATTGCGGCAGCGGATCGTACGTAAGGAAAGTAGTATCCTATTTCTTGCATCGACATGCTGTATGAGAGAGAATCACATTGAACTTGGCCAAAGTAGCCAACCTTGCGAATGGTGTCGGCCACAAAAAAACATAATGGCTACTTGTCAATATCAGGAGGAGGTCGCTATGCAGCCATTATACCGTTGCGCACTCTACGCTTTTCTTGCGATAGCCTGGACAGGTTCCGCGGCGGCACAATCCTCAGAAGAAGAAGACTTGGCGCTGGTTTACGGTGACAAATCCACAGTCAGCATTGCTACCGGTGGACAACAACCCATCAACCGCGCGCCTGCTGTGGCGTCCGTGATCACTTCCCGCGACATCGAGGCCATGGGTACTACCGATCTCGATCAGGCACTGGAAAGCGTACCGGGGCTGCATGTTTCGATGTCAAGTCTTGCCCTGAAGCCAATTTACAGCTTCCGTGGCATCCAAACCTTTCAAAATCCACAAGTCCTGATGCTGGTCAATGGCATTCCGATTACCAATGCGTTACAGGGCGATCGCGCTCAGGTGTGGGGAGGTATGCCGCTGGAAAATGTGGCGCGCATTGAAGTGATCCGCGGACCGGGTTCGGCGCTGTATGGCGCCGATGCGTTTTCCGGCGTGATCAATATCATCACCAAGAACGCAAACGATATTAAGGGCACTGAAGCAGGAGTACGTGTCGGCAGTTTCAATAGCCGCGATGCTTGGGTGCAACATGGGGGCAAACTGGGGGAGGTGGAGGCGGCTTTTTATCTCCGTGCCGGGAATACCGATGGGCAAAAAGGGATTATCCAGCAGGATGCCCAATCTACCTGGGATACGCGTTTCGGAACACATGCGTCACTCGCTCCCGGTCCGATCAATGCGGAACGCAAAGCGATTGATGCACGCACCGATCTTTCCTATGACGCATGGCGTTTCCGGGCCGGTTATCAGAAACGCGAAATAGGTGTCGGCGCGGGTGTCGCCGGGAGCCTGGATCCCAACGGACGCGGTCTGTCCTCCAGACTGTTTGCGGATATGAGCTATACGCAAACCAACTGGGCGCCGAATTGGGATGTGGCTGGCGTCATCGGTTATTACGATAACAAAGAAAAAGGGGGGCCAGACTACGTACTGTTCCCACCAGGCGCTTGCATTGGAATAATCACCAATTGTTTTCCAAATGGCATGATCGGCACCCCCATACATACCGAGCAACACACGCATGGCAGTGTTTCCACCCTCTATACCGGTTTCGAGCAGCATCGGGTTCGCATCGGTACAGGATTGCGCAAGGACGAAATAAGCGAAACTTCTGAATTCAAGAATTATGACGCGTCATTTGCTCCCTTGCCTGGCGGTTTGACGTATGTGACCGACAATCCTGCCTTGATCTATATGCTGCCGCACAAGCGCAATATCAGATTCGCGTTCGCGCAGGATGAATGGAGCTTCGCCAAGGATTGGGCCCTGACGGCAGGTGTTCGTTATGATCACTACTCGGATTTCGGCGGTACGACCAATCCCCGCCTTGCGCTGGTGTGGGATGCGGCCTACAACGTTGTGGTCAAGGTCATGCATGGAACTGCCTTCCGCGCCCCCTCGTTCAACGAGCTTTACTCCATCAACAACCCGGTTGTTTTCGGCAATTCCAATTTAAAACCGGAGACCATCAAGACCGACGAACTGGCATTTTCCTGGCAACCGGTGGGCAAGCTGCAAACCAATCTGAATTTTTTTCGTTACCACATGGACTCCATCATTCGGCCTAATCCGCAACAAAATCAGAATGCCGGCGACCAGACCGGGCGTGGAATGGAAATGGAAGCCACGCTGGATGCGACGAGCAACGTACGGCTGACTGGCAATTATTCTTTACAGCATTCCAGAGATGCTGCCACCGGGCAGGATGCGGGCATGGCGCCGCATCGCCGCCTGTTCGCCCGGGCAGACTGGCGCTTCGCGCCGTTGTGGCAGTTCGGTACCACGGCCAATCGTGTGATGGATCGGATGCGCGAGCCGGGCGATACCCGCCCACAAATTCCGGACTACACGACAGTGGACCTGACTTTGCGCCGCGAAAAGCTTGCTGGAGACTGGGATGCGCGAGCCATGGTGACGAACCTGTTCAATAGCAATGCCATGGAACCGACCTTTCAGGCAGTAGGCATGTATTCCGATCTGCCGCTTCCGGGACGCGCCTTTTATATCCAACTGCAACTCAATCTATAAAAGACTGCCTCTTTCACTCCGTTTTGTGTAGTAGCGTATTTAAACACTCTGTTTACAATAATTGTTCTCGGATGCCTGATTACGCTACTGTGCCTTCAGGGATGCAAATTTCAAAGACCAGTTGGAACTGGTTTCCTGAGTATTATTACTTATAGAACTTTCGGTAAATTGCGCTAACATCCTGCTTGAGATCGTCGATATTCAGATCGACAAAAAATATACAATAATGACGATCAGCAATACCCAAGGAGGATTGTCATGCAACGATCATTTCAATGTTACCTGCTTGGTGTTTTTCTGGTTTTTGTCTGGATCGGTACCGCTACCGCTCAGTCCCCCGAAGAGGCAGATTTGGCGTTGGCCTACGGCGACAATGCCTTCGTCAACATTGCCACGGGTAGTCATCAAGCCATCACGCGGGCGCCTGCCGCTGCAACCGTGATCACGTCACGCGATATTGAGGCCATGGGAGCGACTGATCTGGATCAAGCATTGGAAAGCGTACCGGGGCTGCATGTTTCGCTGTTTTCAATGTATTCGCTTCCAATCTACAGCTTTCGCGGCATCTCCACTGAATTGAATTCGCAAATCCTGATGCTGGTCAATGGAATTCCGATTACAAATGCATATCGTGGTGATCGTGGCTTGGGTTGGGGCGGCATGCCGCTGGAAAATGTGGCGCGCATTGAAGTGATTCGTGGGCCCGGGTCGGCGCTATATGGCGCCGATGCGTTTTCCGGCGTGATTAACATCATTACCAAGACTGCGGATGACATCAAGGGTACTGAGGGGGGAGTGCGCGTCGGCAGTTTCAATAGCCGCGATGCATGGGTACAGCATGGTGGCAAGATGGGTTCGCTGGATGCCTCTTTTTATCTCCGCGCCGGGAACACCGATGGACAAAAAGGGATTATCCAGCAGGATGCGCAGACCGGCTGGGACAAGGCATTCGGTACCCATGCCTCACTCGCTCCAGGCCCAGTCAATGCGCAACGCAAGGCAATCGATGCGCGCACAGACCTTTCCTATGACGCATGGCGTTTTCGTGCGGCTTATCAGAAACGCGAAGTAGGTATGGGCGCAGGACTTGCCGGTAGCCTGGATCCGGGCGCATATTTGCCTGAAACCAGGCGGTATATGGATATGAGTTATACACAAGCCAACTGGGCGCGGAATTGGGATGTATCCGGTATCGTTGGGTATTATCATATTAACCACGAGCTCGGGAAACCGAACTACGTACTCTTCCCCGCAGGCGCCTGCATTGGAACAATCACCAATTGTTTCCCGAACGGGATGATCGGTAATCCAGGGGCTGTCGAAAAACACACCCATGCCAGTGTTTCCGCCTTCTATACCGGCTTCGATCAACATCGGATTCGTATCGGTACAGGATTGCGTAAAGACGACGTAACTGAAACGTTTGAAGTCAAGAATTACGACGCATATCTTCAACCTTTGCCCGGTGGGTTGACAAATGCGACCGGAAATCCTTCCTTGGTCTTCATGCTGCCGCACAAGCGCGATGTGAGCTATGCGTTCGCTCAGGACGAATGGAGCCTCGCCAAAGATTGGGCCCTGACGGCAGGTGTTCGTTATGACCACTATTCTGATTTTGGAGGCACTACCAATCCACGCCTCGCGCTGGTGTGGGATGCGGCCTACAACGTTGTGGTCAAGGTCATGCATGGAACTGCCTTCCGCGCCCCCTCCTTCGCCGAGCTATATGCCATCAACAACCCGGTTGTATTTGGCAATCCCAACTTGAAACCGGAGACCATCAAGACCGACGAACTGGGATTTTCCTGGCAAACTACGAGCAACCTGCAGACCAATTTGAATTTTTTTCTTTACCACATGGACTCGATCATTCGCCCTAGTCCGCTGCAATATCAGAATACCGGTGACCAGACCGGGCGCGGCTTGGAATTGGAAGCCACGCTGGATGCGACGAGCAACTTGCGGCTGACTAGCAATTATTCTTTGCAGCATTCCAGAGATTTGGCCACTGGGCAAGATGCGGGCATGGCGCCGCATCGTCGCCTGTTCGCTCGGGCAGACTGGCGCTTCGCGCCGTTGTGGCAGTTCGGCACCACAGCCAATCGTGTGATGGACCGGATGCGCGAGCCTAATGATCCCCGGCCGCAAATTCCGGACTACACAACAGTGGACCTGACATTGCGGCGCGAGAAATTGGTTGGAGGACTGGAAGCGAGCGCCATGGTGACGAACCTGTTCAATAGCAATGCCATGGAACCGACCTTTAAATCTATCGGTATGTATTCCGATATGCCGCTACCCGGACGCGCTTTTAATATCCAGCTCAAGCTGAACATATAAAGCAAAGGGGATGCAGTATCTCCTTCAAATAGAATTGTCCGGATACTGATTTGTTCCGGAATCAGAGCGGGAATCTTTACTGATCCTGCTTCTCTATCTCTTTCCGCTGCTCGTCATCATGTTTCTGTATGGTTTGATTGACTGCCTTGGCTTTGTCGAGCGTCTCGATCTGGTCTTTGAACAATTTTGGCGCGGGTTGGTTATCGCTTTTTCCGCATGCGCCGAGCAACAAGGCAGCGCATAAAAGTATTGCAGTACGGTAGGTCATGGTGCTCTCCTTAGTCGTTGTGCAAATATAGTCTGGCAAGAAGCTGGTCGAATGCAGCACTGCGTTGCGCTTCTGTCTGGTTAAGTATGCCATTTTGCTGCAGGATGGCAATGAGCTTGCGCGGGGCAATGCGTTGGTCGCCGACGATCTCCACATGTCCAGCTTTGATCTCGACATTTTGCACCAGCGGCGCTTTGTCGACAGGCGCGAAACGCTGTTCTTCCAGGCTGAAAGTGTAATCTTTCTCGGTGCAATCGCCATCCTTGTTGCGATAGCAGGCGCCGCGCTCATCTGTGTTGATCTTGAGGTAGGTTTGAACCTGATCACGCAATTCTCCCGGTTGTCGTATGAAGTCGGAAGCGGAGGTGATTTCAAACCATTTGTCGCCGCTCACGATCTTGCATAATTGTTCCAACAAACCCAGTGTCAGCACGCGCATGTAAAGCTTGGGCGAACCGCATTGCTCGGCCGAAGCGATTCCTGAGAACGGACCCGAAATTGTGACCAGCCGTAGTTGCGCTTCTTTATCCTGCATGGGGTTGGGGCGAGCCGCGACCAGCGCTTTGCGCGAAACCAGCGCACCCTGGCTATGGCCGATGACGGTGATCTGCTTGTTGCGTATTTGCGCTGCCAACGTGTCGAGCGCAGCGGCCAACTGCGCGGAGCTGCGCATCAGGCTATCGCGGTCGTCGTAGTCAAAACAGGCACTTTGCTGGCCGTGAAATGCCATCACTTCGGCCAGTGCGCGGAAATTACCGGTTGAGCCGCGGCAGCCGTGAACCAGCACGGTTACCGGTTGTTGCGAGTTGAAATGCAGGGTGCGGTCCGGGTTGTTGGTGCAGGGCCCCAGGCCTGGAATCGTCAGGCTGAGGTCGGCAGGCGGCAGCCGGGATTGATCATAGGTGAATAATGCGGGGTCGGACCTGACGGTTGCGCATCCGGTCAGATTGAGCAGCGCGCATGCGGTGATTGAAGCAATAAGCGCTCTCATATTGTCCGCCCTCAGTCGTTGGGAATTGTCGGCCCGATGGGGCGGGCGAAGATTTCATCAACTCGGTTCTTGTCCATGTCGACGACTTCGAAGCGCCAGCCGTTCCAATCGAAGGTCTCGGCTTTTTTCGGGATGCGCCCTACGGCAGTGATGACGAATCCGCCGACGGTGTGATAGTTGCCCAAGTCTTCTTCGGGTAGGGAGGTGAGACCGAGTTTTTCCTTCATTTCGTCCAGTGGCAACAGGCCGTCCAGCAGCCATGAGCCGTCTTCGCGTTGCACAGCGAGCGGCATTTCATCCACCGAGCTGGGAACGTCGCCGACTACGGCGGAGAGCAGGTCGCTCATGGTGACGAGTCCTTCGGCCTGGCCGAATTCGTTGACGACGACCGAGAGGTGGGTCTTTTGTTGGCGGAAGAACTCCAGCACGCCGATAAGCGATTGGGTGTTGGGAATGAAATTGATCGCGTGGGTAGGGAGTTTTCCGAGATCGAGCGGATTACCTTCCAGCAGCGTTTGCAGCAGTTCGCGAGTTTCAATATAGCCCACGATTTGCCCGATGCCGCCCTTGCAGACCAGGAAACGCGAGACTTTCTGTGTTTTTATTTTTTCCAGATTGACTTGGCTCGGCTCCTGCAAATCGAGATAAATGATGTCATTGGCAGGGGTCATCACGCTTGCGACTTTGCGGTCGTCGAGGCGAAACACGTTGCCGAGCAGTTCGCCCGCGGTTTCGTCCAGGCCGCCATCGCGCCTTCCTGCAGTGATCATGGCGCGAATTTCGTCGGCAGCGACATGGGCCGCGCTTTCCTTGAACGGGAACAGCGATAGAATTTTTTCGCTGGTCACTGACAGCGCCCAGATGAAAGGACGTGTCAGTTTTGCAAACAATGCCATGAAAGGGGCAAGCAGCGAGGCGATACTCTCCGGTCTGGCCAGCGCGATGCGCTTGGGAATGATTTCGCCGACAACGATGGTGGCGAACGTGATGCTGCCAACGACCAGCAACAAGGCTACCGGATACTTGGCGATGGCAAGCCAGGCGAAATTGAGTTCAATGACGGATTCAAGGCGTGGCACCCACATCGCTTCACCGAATACACCAAGCAGGGTGGCCAGCGCAGTGAGTCCTATCTGTGTGGCTGCCAGTAAACGGGATGGCTGGTTGCGCAATTCCACGGCGACGCGCGCACCTTCGTTGCCGGCTTCGGCCATTTGCGTGAGGATGGCCATGCGGCTTGCGCCTATGCTCATTTCCGACATGGCGAAGAAGCCGCTGAGCAGTATCAGCAGCACGAGTATCCATATTTCCATGATGAACTCCTAGGTGGAGATTAGGTCTTGCCTGTATCTTGGTCGTGGCCGTGCTTCTTGTAAAGCAGGCTCATGATTCCGGCCATCAGCAGGCCAAATACCAGGATGATGAGGGTGAGGGAGAGCTCGAGTTTTTCCATCAGCGCATACAGGCCCAGCATGAGGAAAATACTGATGTTCTCGTTGAAATTCTGTACGGCGATGGAGCGTCCTGCGCCCATCAGCAAGTGTCCGCGGTGTTGCAGCAGGGCGTTCATCGGCACCACGAAGAAACCGGCCATCATGCCGATGCTGGTCAGCAGCAGGATGGCGGTCAGCGGGTAGGTAACCGGAATCATCGCCAGCACCGCTATGCCCATGGCGATACCGACCGGCAATACTTTTACCGCGTGCTCGAGCTTGATCAGGCGTGCCGCCAATATTGCACCGATGGCGATCCCCACGGCGACCCAAGCGGTCAGCTTGGCCGCCTCGCCCATGCTGTAATGCAGGGCGACTGCTGCCCATGACAGCACCAACAGGCGTAGTGTCGCACCCGCTCCCCAGAACAGGGTGGTGACAGCAAGCGAGACCTGGCCCAGCGGATCTTTCCACAGCAGTGTGAAGCAGTGCACAAAATCCTTGAACAGGAAATAGGGATTGCGGCTGAGTACCTTGTGATCGATGGGGACGACAGGAATATAGAGGTTGATCAATGCCGCCACGAGGTAGATGAAGAAAATGATGAAAATGGCCAGTTCGGCCGGGGTAACCAGGGGCGGGACATGCAGATTCTGCATGATGGTTGCGGCGATGCTTGGTGTGATGAGCATACCGCCGATCACCGCACCGAAGATGATGGCCGCTACCGTGAGTCCCTCCATCCAGCTATTGGCCCACACCAGCTTATGCGGGGGCAGGTATTCGGTGAGGATGCCGTACTTGGCGGGCGAATAAGCTGCTGCGCCGAAGCCGGCGAGGCCGTAGGCGATCAGCGGGTTGATGCCGATCAGCATGGCGATGCAGCCGGCCATCTTGATGGTGTTGCTGATGAACATCACGCGCCCTTTGGGTAGCGAGTCGGCAAAAGCGCCGACAAAGGGTGCCAGCACAATGAAAGACAGGATGAAAGCCTGTTGCAGCACAGGCGTTTCCCAGCTCGGCGCGTGCACTTGCTTCAGCAGGGCAATAGCGGCAAACAGGAGAGCGTTGTCGGCAAGCGCGGAAAAGAACTGCGCCGCGAGGATGGTGTAGAAGCCACGATTCATGTTTTTTTAGTGGAGGCTAATGCGCGCAGCGCGTTTAAGACTGCATTGCAGTCTGGCCGGAACCAAAAGAACTGGGCAGCCAGGATGGTGTAAAAACCGCGATTCACTATAGATTTATTGTTGAATAGACAGTCTTTTATAACACGAAAATATGAGGCCTGCTATCATTCGCGGCAGTTTAACCGCTCTGTCTTTATTTCATGTCCCGCCCGATACAAGCTCACATCGATCTTTCAGCGCTGCAGAACAATCTGCGTGTGGCGCGCCGTCTGGCTTCCAGCCGCATCATGGCGGTCATCAAGGCGAATGCTTATGGGCACGGACTGCTGCGCTCTGCAGAGGCTTTGAATGAAGCAGAAGGGTTTGCCCTGCTCGATGTACGTGATGCCATCGCCCTTCGCGAAGCGGGGTTTCGCCAGACCATTCTGTTGCTGGAAGGCTTCTTTACTGCGGATGAGTTGCCTTTGCTTGCCGAATATGAGCTTAGCACCGTCATCCACAACCCGCAGCAACTGTCCATGCTCGATGCCTATCCCCGCCGCAACACCTTGTCGGTGTGGCTCAAGCTCAACGCCGGTATGAACCGTCTGGGCTTTGCTCCGGAGCAGGTTCCTGCGGTCATGGAGAAGCTTAAATCACACCCGGCTGTAGGTGAAGTTACTTTGATGATGCACTTTTCGCATGCCGATGAACCGGAAGGCGTTGCTGAACAACTGGAACGATTCAAAGGATTGACGGCTGCTTATCGCGCCCCGCGTTCATTGGCCAATTCCGCCGCGCTGTTGCGTTATCCCGCCACACACAGCGAATGGGTGCGCCCCGGCATCATGCTCTATGGCGCCTCGCCGTTCACCGATACCAGTGCGCAGCAATTCGGTCTACGACCGGTAATGACGCTATCCAGCGAGATCATCTCGGTACGCGAACTGAAAGCGGGCGACCGCGTCGGTTATGCCGGGCTGTTTCGCGCCGACAAAACCATGCGCATTGGAACGGTGGCCTGCGGTTATGCCGACGGCTATCCGCGCCATGCGTCTACGGGCACACCTATCCTGGTGAATGGAATGCGAACTCGTACCTTGGGGCGGGTGTCTATGGATATGCTGGCAGTGGATTTGAGCGAGTTGACGGATGCCGACGTCGGCAGTCGAGTGACCTTGTGGGGGGCAGGCTTGCCGGTGGAAGAAGTGGCCAGTGCAGCCGGAACCATTAGTTACGAGTTGATGTGTGCGCTGACCTCACGGGTGCCAATCAATTATTGAATTTTTGTTGGTGTCCCCGACAGGAATCGAACCTGTAATTGACCCTTAGGAGGGGCCGGTTATATCCATTTAACTACGAGGACAGATGGATACGATACGGCGCGCATTCTAACGTAAAATCCCGTCCTCGCTTATCCGGAGCAAGGAGTTCCCCATGAAATGGCTGATCCTGTTCGGTTTGTTTGCAGCATTGGCGCTGCTTGTCGCCCAGATGGCGCGGGCGGGCGAATTGCCCAAAGTGGGCGAGGCGGCACCCGATTTTGACCTGCCCGACCAGAACGGGGTGAAGCACACCCTGCACGAATTCACGGGCAAATGGCTGGTACTGTATTTCTATCCCAAGGACGACACGCCCGGTTGTACGCAGGAGGCGTGTGCCTTCCGTGACGATTTGCATAAACTGGAGGCCTTGGGCGCTCAGGTGGTAGGCATCAGTGTGGACGACAGCAACAGCCATGCCGAGTTCGCGAAAAAATATCACTTGCCCTTCCCGTTGCTGGCGGACAAGACCGGCGAGGTGGCGGCGCATTACGGTGCGCTGATGAATTTTGTGTTGTTCAAGATTGCGAAGCGTTACACCTTCCTGATCGACCCGCAGGGCAAGGTTGCCAGGGTGTACGAAAAGGTGGAGACCTCGAAGCACTCGCAGGAAATCATCGAAGATTTGAAACAGTTGATCGAGAAAGGTAAGTCATGAAGTATCCGAACGTGAATTTATTTGCCGCGTGGTTTTTTCTGGCTCATTTGGTGGTGATGGGTTGGGTGGCTGCTGCGGGGAATTTCCTGCTGGAGCTGCTGGGCGTTCATACACAGGAGGGCTTTATACCGGGACGCATGGTTGGTGCGCTGCTGCTGATGTTTGCCATCTATCTGGTTTTCCACTTTATGCGCGCATTGCCACCGCAGGGAAAACCGGAAGGCTATGGATATGCAATCGGACACCGAGTGGTTTTCGCCGCCAATATTTTTGCGTGCCTGTTGATCGTATTTCAGTATTTCGAGCCTAGTATCACGGATCACAACACGCATCTGATACTCGATCAATTCGCTACCTCATTCGGTTATTTTGCGATGGCCTGCTTCGCCATCGGGTTCTCGCTCATCTATCAATCCTCGTTGCCGCAGGAAGAAAAACACTAAATGCCGTATATCACGCTGGATAAAGCCGCGCTGGCTTTTGGTCATGTTGCACTGCTGGATCATGTGGATTTTCAACTGGACGAAGGCGAGCGTGTCGGTCTGATCGGGCGTAACGGCGGCGGCAAGTCCAGCCTGCTCAAGGTGCTGGCCGGGCAGGCGCATCTTGATGACGGGACACTGTGGCGCCAGCCTTCCACGCGCATTTGTTATGTCAGCCAGGAACCCGTGCTGGATTCCAATGCCACCGTGTTCGACGAAGTGGCGCGCGGCCTGGGCGAATTGCACCAGATCATCACCGATTACCACCATTTGTCACATCAACTGGCCGAGCCGGATGCCGATTTCGACAAACTGCTGGAAGCCATGCAGCCGCTGCAAACCGCGCTGGAAGCGCAGAACGGCTGGGCGGTGCAGGCACGCATTGAGACCGCAATCCAGCGCCTGGAACTCGACCCGGAGGCGCTGGTAGGCTCGCTCTCCGGAGGAGTGCGCAAGCGCGTGGCGCTGGCGCAAGCGCTGGTGGCTGAACCGGAAGTGTTGATTCTGGACGAGCCGACCAACCATCTGGATTTTTCCTCCATCGAATGGCTGGAAGGATTGCTCAAGGATTTTCGTGGCAGCGTGCTGCTGGTTACTCACGATCGACGCTTTCTGGATAACGTTGCCACGCGCATCGTCGAACTCGATCGCGGCAAACTGGCGAGTTTTCCCGGCAACTTTGCTGCATACCAGAAGATCAAGGAACGCATGCTGGCGGATGAAGCGGTGGTGAATGCCAAGTTCGACAAGGTGCTGGCGCAGGAAGAAGTGTGGATACGCCAGGGCGTGAAAGCGCGGCGCACGCGCAACGAAGGCCGCGTGCTGCGGCTGGAATCATTGCGGTTGGAGCGTGCAGCACGGCGCGAGAAGCTGGGCAAGGTCGAAATGAACCTTGAAGCAGGCGACCGCTCCGGCAAGCTGGTGGCGGAACTGGATCACGTGAGCAAGTCGTTTGGTACGCGCAAAGTAGTGGACGACTTTTCCTGCCGCATCCAGCGCGGCGACAAGATAGGCTTGCTCGGTCCCAACGGTGCGGGCAAGAGCACGCTGCTCAAGATCATCCTGGGCGAGCAGGCGCCGGACTCTGGTTCCGTGAAGCTGGGTACCAAGTTGAGCGTGGCCTACTTTGACCAGTTGCGCGCGCAGCTCGACGACAACAAGACGCTGGCCGATACCATCAGCCAGGGCTCGGATTTCATCGAGATCGGCGGTGCGAAAAAGCATGTCATCAGCTATCTCGGCGATTTCCTGTTTGCGCCGGAGCGTGCGCGTTCTCCGGTGAAGTCGTTGAGTGGCGGCGAGCGCAATCGCCTGCTGCTTGCGCGCCTGTTCACACGTCCCAGCAATGTGCTGGTGCTGGATGAGCCGACCAACGACCTTGACATCGAGACGCTGGAATTGCTGGAAGAGTTGCTGGCGCAATACGACGGCACGCTGTTCCTGGTCAGCCATGACCGAGCGTTTCTGGATAACGTGGTCACGCAGGTCATTGCTTTCGAGGGCAACGGCAAGCTGATGGAATATGCCGGCGGTTACGAGGACTGGGTGCGGGTGAAGAAATTCCAAAGCAGCCAGAAAACTACAGCCGCTGCCCCTCCCAAACCTGCAACTGCGAAAGCGTCGGAAGAAAAACCGAAAACGGCCAGCAAGCGCAGTTTCAAGGAGCAGAAGGAGTTGGACGAGATGCCGAAACGCATTGAAGTGCTGGAACGCGAGCAGGAGGACATCACTGCGGCACTTGGCTCGGGCACGCTATTTCGCGACAATCCTTCCCACGCCAAACAACTGCAGCAGCGTGCGGACGAGATCGAACAAGAGTTGTTGAAACTGATGGCACGCTGGGAGGTTCTGGAAAGCCGGTAAGGGAGCGTAGATGAAGATCAAAAGCGGATTGATATTGTTCATGGCCGGGGTACTTTGTTTGCCTTCCTGCACCACGAGGCAGATGATGCAGGTCGCGTTGTCGAAGGACCCGCAAAAAACGCTTAAAGGCATGGCCGATCATCGTGCAAACGCCTACAAATACAATCCCGAGCTGATCGTCTCCGACTTCAAAAAAGTCAAATCCGAATATGACCGGCTGATGGGCAACGTACAGAGGGAAAGTGGCACCAAGTGGGGCAAACGTGAATCCGGCGTGCTGGCGAATCGCACGCGCTACGTAAAATATACCGAGAACTACAAGAATCGCGTGGTGGTGGATTACGACGCCGGCACTGTACTGATCGAACATCTGGACGAAGAAAAAGCCAAAGAGAAGGTGCGCAATGCGGCGGTTGTCGCCCTGTTGACACCCGATGATCCAGGCTCTGTCGATCTGTTTTCCGACAAGGAGATCGAGCTGGGCGGCAGGCCTTATCTGCAGGAGCTGGTGGTAGACGAAAACAACGTGGTGTTGAAATCGCGCGAGGATATCGACCGCTATGCCGATTTCCTGGTGACCAACAAATTGCAGACCCGCACCATCGATGTCGACGGCGTGAGCAAGAACGTACTCTATGTGCAGATGAATATGGTGAATGCGCACATGGATAAGCGTGCACTGGAATACGCTGATACGGTGCATAAGCATTCCGACAGCACGCAGGTCAGCCGCAGCCTGATCTACGCCATTATCAAGATCGAAAGCTCGTTCAATCCCTATGCGGTTTCCAGCGTGCCGGCTTACGGCATGATGCAATTGGTCCCTGCCAGCGGCGGGCGCGAGGCGTATCGCAAAGCCAAAGGCGAAGACAAGATGCCGGACAAGGACTACCTGTTTAACGCGAGCAACAACATCGAACTGGGTGCGACCTACCTCGGTGTTTTGCTGAACGACAGTCCGTTGCATGAGATACGCAACCCGGTATCGCGCGAGTATTGCGCCATTGCCGCGTACAACACAGGTCCCGGTAACGTGTTTCGCGCGTTCAGCAAATTGAACGGCAAGGCGCGGCAGGACGATGCGCTGGACAAGATAAACTCGATGCCCGCGGATGAGGTGTATGACACGCTGCGCACCAAGCTGCCCTATGAGGAAACGCGCAGCTACATTGTGAATGCGGTGGCGGCGAAGAAACGTTACGCGGCGATGTGAGGGAAGCCTGGGTTTGTTGACTGAACCGGCTCAGGCGGCATGCCTCAGGTTCGTGGTTACAAAGGGCATCCCCGCGCGGCAACCCTGGCGGGAGCCGCGTTGCCGCAATTCAAATTCGATGCCGTTCAGCACGTTCCATTTTTCCGCACACCAGGCGGGTGCCAGCAAAACGTCGCGCGGCGCGGTGGCGGTTACCCGGTGGTAGATGATGTGCTCGGGTGTGCGTTCGATCAGGTTGCTTGCCATGCCGATGTATTCATCCCGGGTTAACGGAAGGTATTCGCCCTGCCGCCATTGATGTGCCAGCAACGTGTGTTTCACCACGTGCAGAGGATGCAGCTTGAGTCCGTCCACGCCGGTTTCCAGCACCATATCCAGCGTGGCATGGCAATGTGCTTCGGTTTCGCCGGGCAGGCCGACGATCAGGTGGGTGCACAGGGGGATGCCGCGCTGCCGCGCTGCCAATGCCGTCTTCTGGTATTCGGCAAAGGTATGGCCTCGGTTGACCCGTTCCAGCGTTTTATCGAAGGCGGATTGCAGCCCCAGTTCCAGCCACACTTCCAGCCCCCGCTCGCGGAAACGGTCGAGCAGATCCAGCACTTCGGAGGATACGCAATCGGGACGGGTACCCACGGAAATCCCGACCATGTCCGGTTCTTTCAGCGCTTCGCGATAGAGCACTTCCAGTGCGTCTACTTTGTCGTAGGTATTGGTGTAGGCCTGAAAATAGGCGATGAATTTGCGTGCGCGCGTGCGCTTTGCAATGGCCACTCGCGCCTTGGCGATCTGCGCTGCGAGGTCGAGACGGGAATCCGCATCCGGACTGAAAGAAGTGTTGTTGCAGAAGGAGCACCCGCCCCGTCCTTTGGTGCCGTCCCGGTTGGGGCAGGTGAAGCCGGCATCCAGGGCAACCTTGTGGATACGTTCGCCATGACGGCGAAGCAGGTCCTGTCCGAAGGAGTTAATTCTGTCTGAAAGTATCATTGCCTGAAAATGCACATTTCACGTTGCTGATTATTCAATGCCCGATGCAATGGTGGCATAGTCCAGAGCTGCTTTGCAGCTTTGAGCGCAAATATGATGATGGCGACACGGGATATCGCTTTGCCGTGCAGCACGGTTTTCCAAACCTGGTTGAAGCGTGAGGTAAAAACAGAGCTCGAAACTCCGTTGGTAGCAGAATGGATACTCAAAGATGAAGTCTCGCAAATATTATTATCTGTATAAGTTTATTAAAAATTTTCTAATTAATTGAATCAAATGTAAATATCTGATGTTGCCTCTGCAAAATACCCATACCCTGTACCTTGGTACAATTGTCAGGCTTTGTCAGAGTTGGTTAAATGCCCGCGCCGTGAAAATGGAAATGAATCGGCGATTATTACTAAGGGACGGCCAATGGCATTTAGCAACAGATTTTGCGGATTATCCATAGCAGCTTTTGCGGCTGCGGCGCTGTTTGCAGCTCAGCCTGCAGCAGCAGACACTATCGAGATAAACAATGTTTTGACAGGCAGTGGTTCCACCATCCTCAACCTTTCGGGTACAGACTGGCACAATGGTCGCAATGCCACAAGCTTCAATTTTGTCGTGGATTCAAACGACACACCCGGCACCTATAGTCTGAACAAAGGCGATTTCACAACTACCGGAACAGGCAGCTCAATTGCCCGGATGTGGTTGGAAGAGTTGGGCATACCCTCGAACAGTAACTACGCTGCCAATATCTGGACGGTGCAGTCCATGAATACACAAGGCAAGAGCAATTCTCAGGATATGGTTACGTTTGCACCGGTTCCAGAACCTCAAAATTACGCCATGATGCTGGTCGGTCTGGGTTTGCTGGGCGTTTCTGCACGTCGCAAGAATCAACACTTCGGCTGATCTGGATTGGTCTCACAAAAACAAACCCCGCCTTGATGGCGGGGTTTGTTTTTGGTCGCAATTCCTGTGTTGTTGATTGCGCAGCACTCAAACTTTTTTTCCTGTCCATACTGCTTCAAGCAGGCGATCCTGCTTGTCTTCCGGTACGCGCTGCATGAACGAGCAATCCCTGCTGTGGATGGTGATGCCGCGGTCGCGCGTGACATAACCGACGATTGGGTAAGGTGCTTCCGGCCTGCAGCATTTCGCCATGCGGATCATCAGATTGTCCACGCCCTCGATCAGCACGCCGGTGGGCGATGCGCGTTGCGCTGTGGGTTTGGTCGTGGATTCTTTGGGAACGATGGCCTTGGTCGGTAATTCCTGCTGAATGGCGAGCGCGATACGCCGCGGGGTGATCTCGCTGCGTCCGAGTGCGGCCAGCAGTTCATCCAGTTTGTTGAAGCGCAGGCGCTGGGCGAGTTTTTCCTGGTTGATGTCGGTCACGCCGAGGCGGTGCAATTCGCGGTCCAGCAAGATACGCCCCTGTGCAATGCTGTCATCCAGATTCTGGGTGGAGAACCAGTGGCGCACCTTGGCACGCGCCCGTGCGCTTTCCAGAAAACCCAGGCGCGGACTGAGCCAGTCGCGGCTTGGTCCGCCCTGTTTGGTGGTGAGGATTTCCACGCGCTGCCCGGTTTGCAGTTTGGTGTTGAGCGGCACAATGCTGCCATCGATCTTGGCGCCGCGCGTGCGGTGGCCGAGGTCGGTATGTACCACATAGGCAAAATCCACCGGTGTCGCTCCCTTGGGCAGGTCGATCACTTTGCCTTGCGGCGTTAGCACATACACACGGTCCTGCAGCAGCTCGTTCTTGAATTGTTCCTGCAATTCCCCGCTGTTGGCCAGTTCGGCTTTCCATGCAAGAATCTGGCGCAGCCAGGCGATCTTCTCGTCCACGCCGCTTTCGGATTTTTTGTTCTCCTTGTAGCGCCAGTGCGCCGCCACGCCGAGTTCGGAATCGTGGTGCATTTGCTGTGTACGGATCTGCACCTCCACCGACAGGCCGCGCGGGCCGAACACGGCAGTGTGCAACGAACGGTAGCCGTTGGGCTTGGGGCGCGCGATGTAGTCGTCGAACTCTTTCTGGATCGGGTGCCACAGTTCGTGCACGATGGACAGGGCCGCATAGCACTGTTCAATATCCTCGACGAGAACCCGCACCGCCCGCACATCGTAAAGCTGGTCGAAGTCCAGATGCTTGCGCTTCATCTTGTTGATGATGCTGTAGATGTGTTTTGGCCGTCCGCTGACTTCGGCCTTGATGTGCTCCTGTTTCAGCGCGTGCTGAAGTTGCGCGATGATATCGGCGATGTACTGTTCGCGGTCCACACGCCGCTCATCGAGCAGTTTGGCGACCTTTTTGTAAAGCGCGGGCTCCAGGTAGCGTGTGGACAGGTCTTCCAGTTCCCACTTGATCTGCCACACACCAAGGCGGTTGGCCAGCGGAGCGAAAATGTTGTGCGTTTCCTGGGCGATCTGTGTTTGCAGTTCCGGACTTGCACCGGAGAGGGAGCGCAGGGTTTGCGTGCGTTCGGCGAGCTTGATCAGCACCACGCGGATGTCTTCCACCATCGCCAACAACATCTTGCGCAAGCTTTCGGTCTGCTCGGCAGTTTCTTCTTTATTCCTTGCGGTGGGGTTGCGTACTTCGCTGAATTGGCGAATCTGTTCCATACGCGAGATGCCCTCGACCAGCGTCGTCACGTTGCGGCCGAAACGCCCGGTCAAGACTTCGTTCCAGTCGTCGAGGAATCCCGGCACAGCGTGCAGTGCGGTGGCAGCGATGGTCTCGTGATCCATGTGCAGTCCGATGAGGATGGCGGCTGAACCGAGCGCGTGCTGCAACAGCGGCGTGCCGGTGACCTCGGTCCTGCCATGATAGAGCGGTGCGGCGAATTCGCAGGCCTTGCGGATTACCTCGATATCGGCCGGAGCGAAAACATCGGACAGCGCGGCCAGCCAGCGCTGGATGTCGGCGCTGTCCTGCCCGGCGAGCGGGGGAAATTGATGCTGGATTGAGACCACGGGATCGAAATGCGGCGATCAGGCGTTGCTGGTCTGGATCAGCTGTTCCAGCTTGTTTCTGGCAGCGCCGCTGGCGACGACCTCGGCGGCTTTCTTCACCCCGTGCGCCAGCGAGTCGGTCAAGCCTGCTACATAGATTGCTGCACCCGCATTGAGCTGCACGATGTCGCGTGCGGCACCGGCCTGATTGTCGAGTACACCGAGCAACATGGCCTTGGCCCCTGCGGCATCGGCGACACGAATCTCATCCAGTGGTGCGGACTGCAAGCCGAATTCTTCCGGCTTGACGGTGTATTCGGTTACCTGTCCATCTTTAAGTTCGGCTACGTTGGTCGGGCCGCTGATGGTGATTTCATCGAGTCCATCGCTACCGTTTACCGCCAGCACATGACGGCTGCCGAGGCGCTGTAACACGCGTGCCTGGATGCCGACCAGATCAGGATGGAATACGCCCATTACCTGGTTCTCCGCACCGGCCGGATTGGTCAGCGGGCCCAACACGTTGAACATGGTGCGTACGCCCAACTCCTTGCGCACCGGGGCGGCGTATTTCATCGCGCCGTGGAAGTTGGGGGCGAACATGAAGCCGATACCGATCTGGTCGATGCTGTGTCCCACCTGTTCCGCCGTCAGTTTGAGATTGACGCCCAACGCTTCCAGCACATCTGCCGAGCCGCAAGTCGAAGATACCGAACGCCCGCCGTGCTTGGCTACGCTCGCGCCCGCTGCTGCTGCCACCAGGGCGCTGGCGGTAGAGATGTTGAAGGTATGTGCCGCATCACCGCCGGTGCCGCAGGTGTCTACCAGATGGCCGCGCTGCGTGACGGGTACTTTGCTGGCGAATTCACGCATGACAAAAGCGGCGGCGGAAATTTCGCCGATGGTTTCTTTCTTCACGCGCAAACCCACCAGAATGGCCGAGATCATGACGGGTGAGACTTCTCCGCTCATGATCTGGCGCATCAGCGACAACATCTCGTCGTAAAATATTTCGCGTTGCTCGATTAAACGCACCAAAGCTTGCTGCGGCGTGATCATGATTATTTCTTTCCTTCCAGAAAATTCCTCAGCATGTCATGCCCATGCTCCGTGAGGATGGACTCGGGGTGAAATTGCACACCGTGTACTGCCAGTGTCTTGTGACGCACGCCCATGATCTCGCCATCGTCTGTCCATGCGGTGATTTCCAGACAATCCGGCAGTGTTTCGCGCTCGATGACCAGCGAATGGTAACGCGTGGCGGTGAACGGATTGGGCAGACCGGTGAATACGCTGTTGCTGTTGTGGTGGATTTGCGAGGTCTTGCCGTGCATCAGCGTCTTGGCGTGAATGATCCTGCCGCCAAAGGCCTGGCCTATGCTCTGGTGGCCGAGGCACACACCGAGCAACGGGATTTTTCCGGCAAAGTGCTTGATTGCGGCGACCGACACCCCGGCTTCGTTGGGAGTGCAGGGGCCGGGCGATACGACCAGATGTTGCGGATTCAGTTTTTCGATCTGCTCCACCGTAATCTCATCATTGCGATACACCACAACCTCTGCGCCGAGTTCGGCGAAATACTGCACCAGGTTGTAGGTAAAGGAATCGTAGTTGTCTATCATCAATAGCATGGTGTTCTCCTAGCGGTGCGTGCGGGCATCCAGCCCGTCCAGCACCATCTCCGCCGCGCGCAACACGGCGCGCGCCTTGTTCTGCGTTTCCAGCCATTCGCTTTCCGGCACCGAGTCGGCAACGATGCCTGCTCCTGCCTGCACGTAGAGCGTGTTGTCTTTCACCACCGCAGTGCGCAGGGCGATAGCTACATCCATGTCGCCATTGAAACCGAGGTAGCCTACGGCGCCGGCGTAAATGCCGCGCTTGCTTGGTTCCAGCTCATCGATGATTTCCATCGCACGCACTTTCGCTGCACCGCTTACCGTGCCGGCGGGGAAGGTGGCTTTGAGCACATCCATCGCGGAGAGCCCCTGCTTGAGTTGCGCCTCAACGTTGGAAACGATGTGCATCACATGCGAGTAACGCTCGATGACCATCTTGTCGGTCAGTTTCACCGTGCCGTTTTGCGCCACGCGGCCGATGTCGTTGCGGCCGAGGTCGATCAGCATCAGGTGTTCGGCCAGTTCTTTCGGGTCGGCCAGTAATTCTGTAGCCAGTTCGGCGTCTTTCTGCGGGGTCTTGCCGCGCGGACGCGTTCCGGCAATGGGACGCACAGTCACGGTGTTGCCTTCGAGGCGCGCCAATATCTCTGGAGATGAGCCAACCACGTGATGGTCACCCATGTCGTAATAGAACATGTAGGGCGACGGGTTGATGCTGCGCAGGGCGCGATACAGCGACAGCGGCGAAGCCGGGAAGGGCTGCGATATGCGTTGCGACAGCACCACCTGCATGATGTCGCCGTCGAAGATGTATCGCTTGGATCGTTCTACGGCCGCCTTGAACGCGGCCTCGCCGAATTCCGATTTGGCCTCGAAGCGGCGCGTCTGTGGCGCGTCGGGGATCTGCACCGGCTGGCGCAGGGCGCGTTGCAAAGCGTGGAGTCGCTGCAGTGCTGTCTTGTAGGCGTCGGCATGCGCGGGATCGGCATACACGATGAACGTCAGCTTGCCGGAAAGATTGTCGACGACGGCCAGTTCTTCGGTGAGCATGAGCAGGATGTCGGGCGTGCCGATGACATCTTTCTTGGCGGTTTTGTTCAAACGCGGCTCGATGTAACGCACCGTGTCATAGCCAAAGTATCCCGCCAGACCTCCGGTAAAGCGCGGCAAGCCGGAAAGCGGCGCGACCTTGAAACGCGCCTGGTAGTCCTCGATGTAGTCCAGCGGATTGGCGACTTCCTGGGTGGTCTCGCCCGCTGCTGTGATCAGCGTGACCTGTTTGCCGCGCACCGAGATGCGCGTTGCGGCAGGCAGGCCGATGAAAGAATAGCGCCCGAAGCGTTCGCCCCCCTGCACCGATTCCAGCAGATAGGAAAATGGCTGGTTGGCGAGTTTGAGATATAGCGACAGCGGCGTATCGAGATCGGCAAAAGACTCAACGGCCAGCGGGATGCGGTTGTAGCCTTGTTTGGCAAGGCTTTGGAATTCCTGTTCGGTGATCGGGGACAGCATAGGAGGCCTCTCTATAATGATTTTTGATAACAACGGGCGGACGCGACGTCCGGTGATTCGGAATCACCATCGCCAGCAGGTCGTTTTCGAAAAGAGGTCGTTATGTGTCATGAGTCAGATGCGTTTAATGAGTTTCAATGCAGCGGACAGATCGGAAATGACTGCATCCACATCCAGTCCGTCCACCGGTTTACCGTGATTATAACCATAAGGCACGCAGAATACCGGACAGCCTGCGGCACGGGCGGCAAGGGTGTCGTTCATTGAGTCGCCTATCATCAGCATCTTGGTCGCCGGTACGCCGAAGAACTTTGCACAGTGCAACAGCGGGAGCGGATGTGGTTTTTTCTCGGGCAGCGTGTCGCCGGACACGACGATGCTGAAATAGGGTGCCAGTCCGCTGCTCTGCAATAGCGGATTGGTGTAGCGCGCTGACTTGTTGGTGATGCAGCCCAGTCTGAATCCGGCGCCCTGCATAGCCTGCAAGCCTTCCATGACGCCCGCATACGGCTTGCTGTGGGTCAGAAGCTCTGTGTAATGCCTGTCGAAGAAAGGCATTGCCTTGTCATACAGGGAGGTTTCCGGTTCACCGTGCATATCTCCTGTCAGAGCACGTTTTACCAGCCACGAAATGCCATTGCCGATATAGCTCATCAGCAGTTCCTGCGACGCGGCAGGAAGGCCCATGTCGTGCAACATGCGGTTTGCCGCCTCGGCCAGTTCAGGCGCGCTATGCAATAGCGTGCCGTCGAGGTCGAGGACGATGGTGGAGATGGGGAGCGGGAATTCCTTGAACGACATTACTTGCCGACTTTGGCCAATTCCGCGCGCAGTTCGGCGATGATGGAGTTGTAGTGGTTCTTGTCCTTGTCGTTCTTTTTGCCAAATACGGCCGAACCGGCCACGAAGGTATCCACGCCTGCTTCAGCCACTTCCCTGATGTTGGCGGGGCCGACGCCGCCGTCGATCTCCAGGCGGCAGTTGTATTTGCCCGCATCAATCAGCTTGCGCACCGCGCGTGCCTTGTCCAGCACGAAGGGGATGAATTTCTGGCCACCGAACCCGGGGTTCACCGACATCAGCAATACCATGTCCAGCTTGGGCAGGGTGTATTCCAGCACGTCCAGCGGCGTGGCGGGGTTGAATACCAGACCGGCCATGCAGCCGCTTTCCTTGATCAGGCCGATGGTGCGGTCGATGTGCTCGGAAGCTTCCGGGTGGAAGGTGATGTAGGTCGCACCGGCCTTGGCAAAGTCGGGAATGATGCGATCCACGGGCTTCACCATCAGATGCACATCGATGGGCGCAGTCACACCATGTTTGCGCAACGCTTCGCAGACCAGTGGGCCGATAGTCAGGTTGGGTACGTAATGGTTGTCCATCACGTCGAAGTGGACAATGTCGGCGCCGGAGGCGAGCACGTTGTCGACTTCTTCACCAAGTCTGGCGAAATTGGCGGAGAGAATCGAAGGTGCGATCTGGAAATCCATGGTTTCAGTCCTTAATTTGGTTGATAGCTTCACTGGGCATTTTAACCGAAAGTACTTGCAGGTAATCCGGTACCTTGTTGCGGGTATTGGCAGAGCAGCGTATCGCAGGACTTCCGGGAACAGTTTGTAGCGGAAGAATGGGATATTCGGAGTAAAAAATATGTGCGAATACGTAGCTCTTTGGTTATATGTGATTTCGTGCGCAGAAGGTATATCATGCGCACCTATGGGGAGACGGATCAAATCCGTTCAATTACGCCGGCCTGCAAGCAGTCGGCCTGCGTACAACAACCTCACCGAATCAGGTGCGGGTTTTCTGAAAATTTACCAGGTGTCGAAATTGATACCACTTGAACGCGAGGGCGGATCCTGTGGAGTCGATTTTCCACGCCTGCAAAAAGCCCAAGCCCAATTTGAGTCTCGGGTTACGGCATTGATAGATAAGGGAATCAGGCACTACAATGCGGACGGAACGAGCGATTTGACCAAGGTCTCATCCGTGCTTCAATAACTAGATAAAGAAGCGGTCAGGGAAGACAAGTTGTGAAGATCAAATTCAGCAAAATAAACACCAGGCTTGACATGAACAAGTCCGAAATAGAGCAGAATATTTTGATGGGGCTTGTGGTTGCAGTCATGCTGGGTGCCTTGTGGTTCCTTTATGACAAGACGCAATCAGTCGATCTGCAAGAGCAGAACGAAGTGATGGGTTTGTTGAACGAGGTGAAGGAAATTGACAGCCGCTGGGATCTGGAAGTACAGCGTGCGCGCATAGACCTTTCCAGCCATGAAGCGTTATTTGTCCGTGCCGATTCGGGAGACAAAGCGCTACGCGACATTACCCGTTTTGCCGGACTGACTTCCAGCAAATCGCTCAGAACCGGCCTTCCCGAACTCAGAAACGCCATACAACTCAAGTCTGATCTGGTACAGCAATTCCTGTCCGAGAATCGCACCAACAAGGCGGCGCTGCAGGAGTTGATGAAAGAAGCAGCCGGACTAAGTTTGCAACTCAGAGGAAAGAAGAGCTCTCCTGCTCTTGTGCAGGCATTGGGCCAGTTGGATGATGCTGCACCGCAATATTTCCTGCATGGAGAGGAATCGCAAAGGGCAAGTTTGCAGGCGGCAGCTGCACAACTGGGGGCTATGCCAATTGCAGCGGAAGAGCGAGCCCGGCTTGAAAAGACGGTGCAAACCCTGCTGCAACAAGTCCCGGTCGAACTGGATCATTTTGCGCAGTTGGAACGGTTGAGTACGGGGCCGCGCCTGATCAATTTGACGTTGTCTTTCAACAGCGAACTGGAAAATATTTTTCAGGAGAAAGAACGCTACCGTATCTACCTGGTTTATTACGCATCTGCCTTGCTGGTGCTGCTGATCTATTTTGGAGCCAGGCTGAAAACAGCCAACCAGACTTTGGAGCACCGGGTCGAGGAGCGAACCCGTGAGCTGATGGATGCATTGAAACACCTCAAGGAATCCGAGTCGCAACTCATACAGTCGGAAAAAATGTCTTCGCTGGGGCAAATGGTGGCGGGCGTTGCGCATGAGATCAACACGCCGCTGGCTTATGTGAAAAACAGCCTGGGGAAGGTTTCGGAACAATTGCCGGATATTGGCAACGCGCTCGATCATTGCGAAAAGCTACTGGACTTTCTCAGGGCGGGAAACGATCCGGAAGGTTTGTCGCGCGAATTTCAGCAAACCACCAATCACATCGGCGCACTCAAACAGCAGCATGTCATTGAGGAACTAACCACGCTGGTCAAGGACGGCCTGTTTGGCACTGGACAGGTGTCGGAGATCGTCGGCAATCTGAAGAATTTCAGTCGGCTCGATCGCAGCAAAGTCTCCCACGCCAATTTGAACGAAAGTTTGAACAACACCTTGTTGCTGGCCAAGCACATGCTCAAATCCGTGACGGTGAACAAGAATTTCGGCGAAATTCCGGACATTACCTGTGCCTCTTCGCAAATCAACCAGGTGTTCCTGAATCTGGTGACCAACGCAGTGCAGGCGATGCCGGGTGAACACGGAACGCTTACCTTGGGAACGCGCCGGGAAGACGATGGGGTTGCGGTCGAGGTGCAGGATGACGGCTCCGGAATTCCGGCGGATGTTATGTCCAGAATATTCGATCCATTCTTTACGACCAAGGAAGTCGGCAAAGGCACGGGCCTGGGCTTGTCGATCTCCTACAAGATCGTGCAGCAACATGGCGGAAAGATCAGCGTCGAATCCCAACCTGGTTCAGGCACAAAGTTTACCGTGTGGCTGCCGCTCATACCGCCGGCCGAAGCTCAATTAGAGGGTTAACCTGAATCATGAATGGTTCTCTCGGCAAAATCGGAAAGTACGAAATCCAGGGTGAACTTGGCAGCGGCGGCATGGGCATCGTCTACCGGGGCTGGGACCCGGCGATCAACCGCGAGGTGGCGATCAAGGGTGTCAAGAAACATGATTTGCCATTGGAGGAACGTGAAGGTGCGCTGAGCCGTTTCCGCCAGGAAGCGCAGGCGGTCGGTCGACTGGTGCACCCGCGCATCGTGCAGATTTACGATTTCATTGAAGACGAAAATGCTGCCTACATCATCATGGAATTGGTGCATGGCAAGACGTTGTCCCTGCATCTGGCGAGCAAAGAAGTTTTCGGGTTACGGGAAATTGCCCAGATCATCACACAGACGCTGGATGGTATTGGTTATGCACATGCACAGGGTGTTGTGCATCGCGACATGAAGTCGGCGAACATCATGATCAACAATGATGGGCGTATCAAGATCAGCGATTTCGGCATTGCCCATATCGACACGTCGACGCTGACCAAGGTGGGTGATTTGATCGGTACGCCTTCTTATATGTCCCCTGAGCAATTCACCGGCGGAGAGGTCGACAAGTCGTCCGACCTGTATTCCATTGGGGTGATTGCCTATGAGCTGTTGACCGGCAGGAAGCCGTTTACCGGCACGCTTCCGGTGGTCATGCAGCAGGTGGTGAATGTGACTCCCGCAAAACCGTCGTCCATCAATGGCAAACTTTCCCCTGAGATCGACAAGGTACTGGGCAAAGCCATGGAGAAGAATCCCGCCGACCGTTACCAGTCGGCAAGCGAGTTCTCCGATGCCTTCAAAGCGGCGATCCATGCCTCGCTCATGCTGTCTGAACCGCAACCGGCAGTTGCCATGCCCGATGCCGGCAAATTGCTGGATGCTGCCCGCGGACTGAAATTCGATTCGTTCAGCCTGAATGCCGCAGGAGCGGAAGAAGAAAACTTCGGCGATAGCGCTATCATTCTCGATCCCGGTCTGAAAAAAGCCCGCCTGCTGATCGTTGATGACGAAGAACGCATCCTGAACGCGCTGAAATCCCTGTTCCGGCAGCGCTACCACGTGTTTACCACCACCGACGGCAACAAAGCTCTCGATTTCATCACCCGCTACCAGATGCACGTCATCATCAGCGACCAGCGTATGCCGATCATGACCGGCGTGGAGCTGTTGCGGCGGTCACGCGAAATTTCACCGCACAGCGTGCGCATTTTACTGACGGGCTATTCCGATCTGGCCGCCATGGTGGGCTCGATCAACGACGGCGAGGTATATCGCTTCCTCAACAAACCCTGGGACAACCAGGCGCTGCAAACCCTGGTGGGTGAAGCGGCCACTATCGCGCTGGAGCTGGCCGACACCAAAACCGGGACAGTGGAATTGCCCGAAAAAATGCAGGCCGGTGTGCTGGTGGTCGACCGGGATGAAGAAGTCCTTGGTGTGGTGCGAGAACTGGTCGGCGGGCGGTGCCCGGTGCTGTATGCCGGTAACACCGATGCGGCATTGGGCATGCTGCAAAAACACGAGATCGCGCTGGTGATTGCCGACGTCGAATCGAGCCAGGACCAGTTGGCTTCCATGTTGAAATTGCTGAAACAGGAATACCCGAAAATTCTGTCTATCGTTGCCACCAAGGCCAAAGATGCAGAACTGGTGATCGAACTCATCAATCAGGCCCAGGTATTTCGCATACTCAACAAACCGATCAACGTGGGGATATTGAAAGAGCATTTGCATGCCGCCTTGAGCCGTTATCTGACTTATGTGCAAACTCCGCAACTGGTTCACGCGCACAAGGTTGAAGCCCCTGCGCAAACACGTACCTCCAGTGTTGCAATCAATATCCTGAAACGTCTGGGCTTGCTGCGCGGGCATTAGATTGTCCGGAAACTCGGGCCACCCGGCCCGGATCGAGACGGCGCTTGTCACGCCGCTCAAAATACGGTGAAATGCGGGAATGGAAGATTCCTCTCACTATCGCATTCAGGTCGCCGTGCAGGTGCGCTATCTGGCTGACCAGTCCGATGAGGCAGATAACCGCCACGTTTTTGCGTATACCATCACACTTACCAACGAAGGTGAGCACGCCGTGCAACTGTTGAGCCGTCACTGGATCATCACCGATGCCAACAATCACGTGCAGGAAGTGAAAGGCAAGGGCGTGGTGGGCGAGCAACCGGTGATAAAACAGGGCCAAAGTTTCGAATACACCAGCGGGACAGTGTTGGCGACGCAAGTGGGTACCATGTCCGGCAGTTACAGGATGCAAGTTGTGGATGGCGGAGAGTTTACCGTTCCCATCCCGCAGTTCGTGCTGAGTGTTCCGCGCGTGCTGCACTAAGTGAAGAAAGCAGAGATGATTAATAGCAAGTCGGTTTGGCTGGTCTTGGTGTTCAGTGTGTGGATTGCGGCGTGTCAGATTACTCCTCCCCCAGTTGAGATCAAACCCCCGGTGGTTGGCAAAACCTTCCCCGATTTCATGGTCAGCAAATGGGCGATGTTGCCGGATTGGCCCACGCAGGATCTGGCCGCTGCGTGGCCGGCCATGCAGCAAAGCTGCCGCGCACTTCGTTACAAGCCTGTGTGGCTGCCTATCTGTGCCGCAGCGGCAAAAGTGGACAGCGACGATGCGGCGGCACAACGCGCCTTTTATGAAACCTGGTTCACGCCTTATCAAGTGTTCAACCCGGACGGTACCGACACCGGGCTGATTACCGGCTATTACGAACCGCTGCTCAAAGGCAGCCGCAAACGCAGCAAGCGTTTCGCCTATCCCATCTACGGGCCGCCGGAGGATATGCTCGAGGTGGATATGGGCGATCTCTATCCGCAGTTTCGGGGGCAGAACGTGCGCGGACGTTTACAGGGCAAGCGCGTCGTGCCGTATTTCAACCGTGCCGAAATCGATGCCGGATTGGCTCCTGCGCTGAAAGGCCGCGAACTGTTCTGGGTCGAGAATCCAATCGAACTTTTCTTCCTGCAAATACAGGGTTCCGGACGGATCGAACTGGAAGACGGCACGCGGGTGAAGATCGGCTATGCCGAGCAGAATGGCCACAGCTACGCATCCATTGGCAGAAAGCTCATCGATATGGGCGAACTCAAGCCGGAAGAAGCGTCCATGCAGGGCATCAAGAACTGGGCCGATAAGCATCCCGAGCGGCTGTTGGTATTGCTGGGACAGAATCCAAGCTACGTCTTTTTCCGTGAACAGCCGGACACGCTCTCCGCACCGCTCGGCGCGTTGAATGTGCCGCTTACCGAGGAGTACAGCATTGCCGTCGATCAGCACACCATCCCGCTCGGCGTGCCGGTGTTCCTTGCCACCACACGACCGAACACCTCCGAGCCGCTCAATCGCCTGATGTTTGCGCAGGACACCGGCGGCGCGATCAGGGGCGCGGTGCGGGCGGATTTCTTCTGGGGCTTTGGCGAGATCGCTGCCGTGCGTGCGGGGAGCATGAAGCAATCGGGGAGGATGTGGGTGCTGTTTCCCAGGGGCGGGGAACCGGCGTTGAATTAAATCCGTTCGCCCTGAGCATGTAGGGTGGGCACGTTTCTGTGCCCACGCGGATTCTCCAAAATCAACTTCAAAACCGTCGGGGGTAGCCCGACAGCTAGTCACTTTTTCTTGCTTCGCCAAAGAAAAAGTAACCAAAAAGAAGGCGACCCCAGCGCGCCGCCCCTGCGGGGTTCCCTCGATATTTCGCAAACAAGCGGGGCTGCGCAACTCGCCCTGGCGGGGCACACAAACCGTGCCCTGCCGCGGAACTCATACAGTGCTCGCCTAAATCTCCGCTTGTTTGCGAAATATCGAGGCGGCGCACAGGGGAAAGAAAAGCGGAAAATTCAAAACCACCGCGTGGGCACGTTGTGCCCACGCCACTTGGCTATTGACCTTGTTGCAAGGAAAGAGGAGTCTGCGCAAAGGCAAAATAACTATTAAGGGCGGAGCTAATGATGCGAGCGATAATTATTTTAATATTTTTAATTCTGTTGGCTGGTTGTGCCTCCGTTAGTGAGGTATCCAGCATTGGCACGGATACCTACACAGTAGCATCGAGCAGAGCGGAAACTATCCTTCATGGCCAGAGGTAAAAGAATTAGCAATTAAAAAAGCTAATTTCTTTTGCGATTCCAAGAATAAACAAATGACGATTGTTGATTGGGAGACTCATGGGGCACGTGGATGGACACCGCTTAATGCTGAGTTAAAATTTAAATGCTTACCGAAAGAAGTGCTGGTTACGAACACGAGCCAACCAGTACAGGGAGCTTCAGTTGCAACTACACCAGCAACTGCCAATTCCCCGTCAGCTACTGATAAGTTAAAAGAACTGGACTCAATGCATAAGCAGGGGCTGATTAGTGACGCTGAATATCAGCAGAAAAGAAAACAGATTCTAGATAGTCTATAAGTTAGGTAGGGTGGGCATGAAGTGCCCACGCTGTGGTTTTGGGTTTTCGCTTTTCCTTCCCCTGTGCGCCGCCGAGTAGCGGAGGCTGGTCAGGGAATTCTGACGAATATGTTTGAGCACGTGGACGCGTAGCGGATCGTGCGAGTTTATGAGGAGGCCTGACCAGTCGAGCAACGCAGGGGACCCCGCAGGGGCGGCGCGCTGGGGTCGCCTTCTTTTTGGTTACTTTTTCTTTGGCGAAGCAAGAAAAAGTGACTAGCTGTCGGGCTACCCCCGACGGTGTTGGTTTTGAAAAGATAGCGGAGGTGCAAAGAGTGTTCCCCCACCCTAGCCCTCCCCCGGAGGGAGAGGGGACGAGATGCGCGCCACGAACGATCTCAAATACTCCTCACCGACCCCGGCCTGCCAAACAACCACCCCTGTCCAAAATCGCACCCCAGTTCCAGCAGCGCCAACCGTTCATCCTCGATTTCAATTCCTTCCGCCACCACATCCATCTTGAGCGAATGCGCGAGATCAATGGAGGCCTGCACAATCTTGGCGCTTTGCGGAGAGGTGAGCATCTGGTTGACGAAGCTGCGATCAATCTTCATGGTGCCGATGGGGTAGCGGTGCAGCGAATCGAGGCCGGAATGGCCGGTGCCGAAATCGTCCAGTGCGAGGGTGCTGCCGGCCTCGGTGAGCTTGCCGAGCAGTTGCAGCGCAAGCTCGGGATTGTTGATGATGACGGTTTCGGTGAGTTCCAGTTTCAGTTCCGCTGCGGGCATCTGGTGACGGCTGACGATACTCTTGACGTCACCGATGAACCCGTCCCCGGTGAGTTGCGAGGGCGACAGGTTGACGCTGACAAAAGGCTTTGGGTGGTTGATGCGTTCGCGCAAAGTTGGCCAGTCCAGGCAGGCACGTTCCAGTGTCCATAATCCAATTTCGCGTATCTGCCCGGTCTGTTCCGCAACCCACAAGAAGTCCAGTGGGGAGATGATGCCGTCGACCGGATGGTGCCAGCGGATCAGTGCTTCATAGCCTGAAATACGTCCGCTGGAAAGATCGCAGATGGGTTGATAGAACATCTCGAACTGCTCTTCCCGCAAGGCTTCGGCGATGTCGTGCGCCAGACGGAGTTGTGTCGTGGCATCGCCGCGCGTGGCGTCGCGCCTGAAAGTGGTGGAGCGTGTCGGATCAAAGGTGGGCTGGTTGCGTGTGGAACGGTAGCGTTCGAGGATGGTCAGCAGCAAGTGGCGCACCACGGGATCGGTTTTCTCCAGTCGTTCCTTCACCAGTTGGCGCGGAATGGGGATGAGTACCGTATTCTCGAGGGCGCGCACGGTGGCTGTCCGGGGTTGTTGGTCGATCAGCGCGATTTCGCCGAACAGTTCACCTTTGTTGATCCGTGTGTGCTGTGTGCTGCTGACGCCGACCTCGACGCTGCCCTCTTCGATCAGGTAGGCGCTGTCACCGGGATCGCCTTCCTTGAAGATGATATCGCCGGCGGAAAAGTTTACACGATGCAGATTCTTTAACATGCCGCCCCCTGATTAAGTACGACTACGCTAACCGCGTGCAGCAGTTGCGTCAATATGTCCTGCCACATTGGCAAGCGGGCTCGCCGGTTTTATTGAAAAGATCACCAGCGCAACTCCGAGCAGACTCTGTATCAGGTAGAGGATGCTGGAGACTGCATGCCAGGTTTTGAACTGTGAGGCGAAGGCGCTGTTCATTACGTCCAGCGGCAGCGCCTGTTGCTTGAGACCGGTGATGATGGGCTGCAGGATAAATTGTCCAACAAGCACGAGCAACAGCATCAGCAGCGTGACGCGGAAAGTGTTGTGCCGTAATGCCACGCGTCCGGATTGCTGCAATTGATAGACGAACAGATAAAGCGCGCAGACGATACCGATATAGGCCTGCAGGGTGAATAACTGCCCCGCGACCATGCCTGCTAGCTGCCGGTCTGGCAGCAGCTTGAATAGCGCCGGAACAACAACATAACCCAGCGTCCACATGCCGCCGACCCAGAGCGTGACGCTCAGGGAGGCGAGATAGCGAGGCAGATCGCGCATGATTATTTATTGTTGTCGTCCAGGGCCTTGTTCAAAGCATCGGCAGGCATGTAACCCGGATTGACGTAGCCATTGGCAAAGATCAGGGCGGGGGTGCCGTTGACGCGGAGTTTTTGGCTCAATGCCTGCAATTTGGCACTGGGCACATCGCATTTGCCTGCGGCAGGCTGCACGTTGTTCAACATCAGATTATCCCAGGCTTTAACCTTGTCGTTGCTGCACCAGATACCCTGCACTTTTTCAGCTGAATTATTTCCGCCAATCACAGTAGTAAGGAACAAATACAAGGTGACATCCGTTACGTTCTGCAATTCTTGCTCCAGCTTTTTGCAGTAACCGCAATTCGGGTCGGTGAAATAGGCCAACTTGCGGCTGCCGTTGCCTTTCACTTTCTTCACTGCAATATCCAGCGGCAACTTGTCGAAATCGACGGCGAACAGCTGGCGTTCGCGGGCCTCAGTCAGATTCTGGCGGGCCTTCAGATCGAACATCTTGCCGTCGATGAGGTATTGCGCAGTTTTGTCGGTGTAAAAAATGTGGTCGCCGGTGACCACTTCATACAAACCGGGAACGGGCGATTTGTTTACCTGGTCGATCGGGCCGATGAGTTGCGCGTAGTTTTTTTGCAGCGTGTTCTTGATGGATGCAGCGGTTTTGTCGGTTTCGGCAGCGTGAGCGAGTGAAACCGAGAGCAGCAGCAACAGCAGAGTTTTGAACATTTGGAATTCCTTAAATTGAATCAATTAAGCGCGTGATGTACCAGCATTTTCTTCAGCGGTACGATTTTGTTGGTGGCATCGAGACCGAAATTTCGTAGCGCGCGCAATAACGGGTTGTCGTTGACGAACAGGTTTTTCAGCGTATCCGTGGTGAGTTGCATGGACATGATATCGCTTTGGCGCGCTTTTTCGTAGCGGCGTAGCAGGCTCGGGTCGCCGCAATCCAGTGCGCCGCGTTGCTGCAGCAATTGCGCCAGTTCGCGTACATCGCGCAGGCCCAGGTTCACGCCCTGGCCGGACAGCGGATGTATATTGTGCGCGGCATCGCCGATCAGGACCAGACGAGGCTTGGTGAGATGCGCCAGATTCAGCACGCGCAGGGCAAAGGAGGCGGGCGGGGTGATGAGTTGTAAGTCGCCCGGTGTATGGTTTGACGCCTCCGACACGCGGGCGCAGAACTCCTCGTGAGTAAGCGCCAACAGTTCGGCGGATTGCTCCGGGCTGACCGACCACACAATGGAAATGCGTTTGCCCGGCAGGGGCAACAACGCGAGGATACCGTTCGGGGTAAACCATTGGTACGCGATGCCGCGATGCGCTTTGCCGATATTGAAGTTGGCCACCACTCCATGCTGGTGGTAAGGCGTGGGCACTTCCGGCATATTGGTTTGACGGCGTACCCAGGAATCGCGCCCATCGGCGCCGACAACAAGCTTGGCACGAATCTCGCGACCGTCTTTCAACTTTAGCCGGGCAGCGTCTTCCTGTACCGACAGTTCCGCGCATTGCGCCGGATGCAGCAGCGTGAGGTTCTCCTGTTCAAGTAACCCTTGCCACAGCGCGTGTTGCAGCAAGCGACTTTCCATGATGAACGCCAGTTCGGGTGCGCCGATCTCGTAGGCGCTGAAATTCAGTCTGGAACCGGCATCGCCGAACACGCGCATTTCTTCCACCTGTTGCACGCGCGACGTATCCAGCCGCTGCCATGCGCCGCACTGTTTCAAAAAGTCCACATTACCGGGAGTGAATGCGTATATACGACTGTCCCACTCGGAATCAAGGCTGGGCAAGGGCTGGCCTTCGATTAATGCCAGCCGCAGCCCGCTGTGCTTGAGCGCGGCAGCAAGAGTGGCGCCCACAAGCCCGCCGCCGACGATGACGATATCAAAATCCATGTTGAACTTATGCAGAAAAATTCATGGGCATCATAGCATGGGCGAGTTGATTAATTTATAATCGCCGCCCCCTTTGAAAACCATCCCGTACGGGCGCATGCAAATAGGCAAATACAAGCTCAAGAACAACCTGATCGTTGCCCCCATGGCGGGCGTGACCGACAGGCCGTTCCGCATCTTGTGCAAGCGCATGGGCGCGGGCATGGCGGTTTCCGAGATGGTGGCTTCTAACTCGTTGTTATACGGCTCAGAAAAAACCAAACGCCGCGCCAACCATGCAGGCGAGGTCGATCCGATCTCGGTACAGATTGTCGGTGCGGACCCGAAGATGTTGGCGCAAGCCGCTCAATACAATGTGGACAACGGCGCGCAGATCATCGACATCAACATGGGCTGCCCTGCCAAGAAGATATGCAACGTCATGGCGGGTTCCGCCCTGATGCAGAACGAGAAACTGGTGGCCGAGATCCTGGAAGCGGTGGTTGGTTCGGTGAACGTACCGGTTACCCTGAAGATCCGCACCGGCTGGGACAAGTCCAACCGTAATGCGGTGAATATCGCCCGCATTGCCGAAGCCAGCGGCATTCAGGCGCTGGCCATCCATGGCCGCACCCGCGCTTGCGCCTACATCGGCGATGCCGAATACGACACCATCCGCGCCGTGAAAGACGCCGTGCGCATCGCCATCATCGCCAACGGCGACATTACCACCCCGGAAAAAGCCAAATTCGTGCTCGACCACACCTGCGCCGACGCCGTGATGATTGGTCGCGCCGCACAGGGGCGTCCCTGGCTGTTCCGTGAGATCGAACATTTCCTGAATACCGGCACACACCTGTTGTCGCCGCATGTGGAAGAGATCCAGAGCGTGCTCATCGCGCACATGGCGGATCTTTACGACTTCTATGGCGAACACACGGGACTGCGCGTGGCGCGCAAACACATCTCCTGGTACACCAAAGGTTTGCCGGGATCGGCCGTCTTCAGGCATCGCATGAACCAATTGGAAAGCGTCGACGAACAGGCGCAGGCAGTAACTGAATTCTTTGAAGAACAAAAAGCCAGCAGCGCAAGGTTGCTGTACGAAGGGGAGCTTGCAGCATGAGCAGCAAGCAGGGGCCCCGCAAGGCGGGGATGTGCGCGTCCGCGAGTACTGCTGGCCACCGACACGCAACAGATAGGACTAACAAGATCAATAAAGAGGTGGCAGCATGACAGAAGACTGCGGGATCAACGAGAACGACATTGCCAGGCATGTGCGCAAGGCGGTAAACGACTATTTCAAGGACCTCGACGGCGAAGAGCCGTCGGTTGCGATCTACGACATGGTGCTTTGTTGCATGGAGAAGCCGCTGATCGAAACCGTGTTGCACCATGCCGGCGGCAACCAGACGCGCGCCGCAGAATTGCTCGGTATTAATCGAAACACCCTGCGCAAGAAGATGCAGGATCATCGAATCAAATAATTAAATATTCAAAAGGGGAAATCAAGAATGGCCATCAAGCAAGCACTTATCAGCGTGTCGGATAAATCCGGCGTCCTCGAATTTGCCAAAGGTCTTAACGAACTTGGCGTGAAGATATTGTCCACCGGCGGCACCGCCAAGCTGCTCGCCGACAACAAGATTCCCGTCACCGAAGTGGCCGACTACACCGGCTTTCCCGAGATGCTGGACGGGCGCGTGAAAACGCTGCAACCGAAAGTGCATGCGGGCATCCTAGCTCGCCGCGACCTGCCCGAGCATGTTGCCACGCTGAAGAAGCACGACATCCCCACCATCGATCTGGTGGTGGTGAACCTGTACCCGTTCGCGGCGACCATCGCCAAGCCCGGCTGCACGCTGGAAGACGCCATCGAGAACATCGACATCGGCGGCCCGACCATGGTGCGTTCCGCTGCCAAGAACCACGCGCATGTCGCCATTGTCACCGACCCGGCTGACTACTCTGATGTGCTGGCCGAAATGCAGACCAACAATGGCGAAGTCTCCGCCGCCACCAAGTTCGACCTGGCGAAGAAGGCGTTCTCGCACACGGCTGCCTACGACAGCACGATCAGCAACTACCTCACTGCCATCAACAGCGACGGCAGCAAGAGCGAATTCCCGGCACAGATTAATTTCAACTTCGCTAAAGTGCAGGAAATGCGCTACGGCGAGAACCCGCACCAGAAGGCCGCGTTCTACCGCGACCTCATTCCGCTGGTGGGAGGCATCTCCGGCTATACCCAGTTGCAGGGCAAGGAGCTCAGCTACAACAACATCGGCGATTCCGATGCGGCCTGGGAACTGGTCAAGACCTTTGACCAACCCGCCTGCGTTATCGTCAAGCACGCCAACCCGTGCGGCGTGGCGATTGCCGACACTGCTCTGAACGCCTACAAGCTGGCCTACTCCACCGATACCACTTCCGCGTTCGGAGGCATCATCGCCTTCAACCGCGAACTGGATGCCGAGACCGCCGCGCAGATCACCGCCAACCAGTTCGTCGAAGTCATTATCGCGCCCAGTGCTACCGAGGCCGCATTGAAAGTCACCGGTGCGAAACAGAACGTGCGCGTGCTCAGCGTGCCGCTCTCCCATGCGCACAACCAGTTTGACTTCAAACGCGTGAGCGGCGGTTTGCTGGTGCAAACCCCGGATGCGTTGAATGTGCAAACCGAGCATCTCAAGGTCGTGACCAAGCTGCAGCCAACCAAGGAACAACTGGTTGACTTGCTGTTTGCATGGCGCGTGGCCAAGTACGTGAAGTCCAACGCAATCGTGTTCTGCAAGGGCGGCCAGACACTGGGCGTGGGTGCAGGACAGATGAGCCGCGTGGATTCGACCCGTATTGCTTCGATCAAGGCGCAAAACGCAGGGCTGAGCCTGACGGGCTCCGTCGTGTCGTCCGATGCCTTCTTTCCGTTCCGCGATGGCATTGATGTGCTGGCAACTGCGGGGGCAACAGCGGTGATCCAACCGGGTGGCTCGATGCGCGACGAAGAAGTCATTGCCGCTGCAGATGAGCATGGACTGGCAATGGTGTTCACTGGTTATCGTCACTTCAGGCATTAGCAGGGAGAGTTTTCTCGCTCTTATGTTTGGGGGAGCTCCAGCTTTGGTTGCTTTGGGAGGTATGTGATGCGGTTTGTGTGGATTATTGCAGTTTCGCTTTTGAGCGCATGTTCCAATGACGATCGCGCTCCCGCTTCACCTGCCAAAGCAGCGTCGGCTACAGCAGCCACGGATGTCTCCAAGATAGCACCACGTCAACCGACGGAAATGGAAAAGCGAGAGTCAGAGGAAATAGCGAAGAGCGAAAATCTGGTTGAAAGGAGGGGAAAGGTATTGTCACTTCACCTTCAATCCGGCAAGGCTATCGAACTGGCTAGTTCCGAGGCTTGTGAGGATTATGAGAGTTGCAGGTCCTATACCTATCGCGGCTTGATCGCAGATAAGCAGTTTTATTGGGTTCTTGTGGGTTACTACGAAGGCGGAGAAAGTCTCTTGATCTCAAGAAACACCGGGGAGCAAGTGGACACAATCAGGGATCCCCATGTGTCACCGGATGGTAAATTCATCGTTTCCGCAAGTGATGCCGAAGCATATGAGGATCCGGGTGTTTTCTTATGGGAAATTGTGGATGGCGCTCTTGTTTCGCGCGTCCATTTCATACCAGAGGACTATCAGTTGTTCAACTTCACTCGTTGGGTTGATGCCAATAACGTAGAACTGGTGAAAACGGCTAGGCCACCTAAAGGAGAATGCCCTGAAGGAAAGCTGGCTCACTATTCGATGACGTTGGTTAAAGAAAATGGGAAGTGGATACTAAGAGCTGCGGCAGGCAAAGGTGAATGCTTTCAGTAAACAGGCGAGCGCCAATTATTAGGATGGATAGTTTTCCTATCCACGATACGTTAGGATTCAAATGAAAATATTAGTCATCGGTAACGGCGGTCGCGAACACGCGCTGGCATGGCGTCTGGCGCAGGGCGCCAAGGTGCAAAAGGTGTATGTCGCGCCGGGCAATGCGGGTACGGCGTTGGAAGAGGGCGTGGAGAATGTTGCCATCACGGCCATTCCGGAACTCATCGAGTTTGTTAAACGCGAGAATATCGAACTCACTGTGGTCGGTCCGGAAGCGCCGCTGGCGGCGGGTGTTGTTGATGCGTTCCGTGCGGCGGGGCTGAAAATATTCGGCCCGACCAAGGCGGCGGCACAACTGGAATCCTCCAAGGATTTTGCCAAGCGCTTCATGACGCGCCACAACATTGCCACGGCGTTCTTCGAGACCTTCAGCGAGATTGCCCCCGCCAAAGCCTATGTCGAAAAGCACGGTGCGCCCATCGTGATCAAGGCCGATGGACTGGCAGCGGGCAAGGGCGTGGTGGTGGCCATGTCCAAGCAGGAAGCGTTCGATGCCATCGACATGATGCTTTCCGACAACAAGCTGGGCGATGCCGGTGCGCGCGTGGTGATCGAAGAATTCCTCGCAGGCGAAGAGGCCAGCTTCATCGTGATGGTCGACGGCAAGAATGTGCTGGCAATGGCGACCAGCCAGGATCACAAACGCCTATTGGACAATGATCAGGGGCCGAATACCGGCGGCATGGGCGCATATTCCCCGGCGCCGGTGGTCACGCCGACCATCCACGCAAAAGTATTGCGCGAAGTCATCCAGCCCGTCGTGCGTGGTATGGAAAGTGAAGGTATCAATTACACCGGTTTCCTGTATGCAGGCCTGATGATTTCGCCGGACGGCGGACTCAAGGTACTTGAGTTTAACTGCCGCATGGGCGACCCCGAGACGCAACCCATTATGCTGCGCCTGAAGAGTGATTTCGCCGCGATTGTCGAGCACGCGATCAATGGCACACTGGATAAAGTGGAAGCGGAATGGGACAGGCGTACCGCACTGGGCGTGGTGATGGCCGCAGCGAATTATCCGGAAACGCCACGCAAGGGTGATGTCATCACCGGCCTGCCGAAGAAACTGGAAGACGCGCACGTGTTTCATGCCGGCACGACCATGCAGGACGGCAAGGTGGTCACCAACGGTGGACGTGTGCTGTGTGTCGTGGCGATGGGCGATATGGTGAAGCAGGCGCAGAAACGCGCTTATGAATTTGCCGACATGATTCACTTTGACGGACAGCAGATGCGCCGCGACATTGGCTACCGCGCCATCGGCCGCAAGTAATTCCACTCCCTCTCCCGCGCTAACGCGCACCCCTCTCCCGCAGGCGGGAGAGGGGCTGGGGGTGAGGGACCCAAATCGGAGAGATGTGCATGTCAAGTATCGCCATCCCCTTTCATCGTCTCAAAGCCTACCTCAAGCGTGGCGGCGTCATCGCCTATCCCACCGAATCCTGCTACGGTCTGGGTTGCGATCCGCTCAATCGCCAAGCCGTTCAGCGCATCCTCAAACTCAAGCAACGCCCACAGCGCAAAGGCCTTATTGTCATTGCAGCGCACTATCATCAAGTCGCGCATTACCTGCAATCGCTCACAACCGATGAGCAAACCAGATTGCAATGTGACGGTGAGCAGGCTGTCACCTGCCTCATGCCTGTGAAACCTTCCTGTCCGCGCTGGCTGCGCGGAGAGCACGATACGCTGGCGGTGCGTCTCACTGCACATGCCTTCGCCAAACAACTCTGCCGCAGTGCAGGCAGCGCTTTGGTCTCCACCAGCGCCAATCGCAGCGGGCAGCGTCCCGCGAAAACCTATGCCGAATGCCAGCGCTTGTTCGGAAATAAAGTGTGGGTATTGCCCGGCAGAGTGGGGAAACGCAAGCAGCCTTCGACGATACGGGCGTGGGTGGGTGGTAAAATCATCCGGAAATAACAACGCAGCAACCCGGAGAGAAAAAATGGATAGCGCCGCCGTCAAAACCTATCTGCTCGAACTGCAGGAACGCATCGTCGAACGTCTGGAACAAGTCGACGGCAAGAGATTCCTGCGCGACAAATGGGAACGTGCCACTGGCAGCGGAGGTATAGGTAAGGGCGAGGGCCTCAGTTGCATTCTCGAAGAAGGAAATGTCATCGAACGCGGCGGTGTGGCGTTTTCGCATGTGCAGGGCGACAAGATGCCCGCTTCCGCAACCGCGCATCGTCCCGAACTGGCGGGCTGCAGTTGGGAGGCAATGGGCATGTCGCTGGTAATGCATCCGCGCAACCCCTATGCTCCCACCTCGCACGCCAATGTGCGCATGTTCATGGCGCACAAGCCCGACGGGGAAAAGGTATTCTGGTTTGGCGGTGGCATGGACCTGACGCCGTATTACGGCTTCGAGGAAGACGCGGTGGATTTTCACCAGATCTGCAAGAACGCGCTGGCACCGTTCGACCCGTCGCTGCATCCGAAGCTGAAAAAATGGTGCGATGAATATTTCTTCCTCAAGCACCGCAACGAACCGCGCGGCGTGGGCGGCATCTTCTTCGACGACATGAGCGAACCGGATTTTGATAGCTGCTTTGCCATCCAGCAAAGCGTCGGCGACCACTACCTGTCTGCTTATGTGCCCATTCTGGAAAAGCGCAAGGACACGCCTTACGGAGAACGCGAACGCGATTTCCAGCTTTATCGTCGCGGGCGCTATGTTGAGTTCAATCTGGTCGTTGACCGCGGCACCATCTTTGGTCTGCAATCGAATGGCCGCACCGAATCCATCCTGCTCTCCATGCCGCCACTGGTGAAATGGCGCTATGACTGGCACCCGGAGAAAGGCACACCGGAAGCGGAGTTGTACGACAAGTATCTTGTGCCGAGGGACTGGGTGTAAAAAGGAAACGTTACAAGAAGTTCCGCAGCCAAGTTGTTGAGGGACGAACCAATAGTGCTCAATGCGGGGCTGTCAGAGTATCCAGGCAATACCGCCCAGCACTCCGAAGAAGACGAAGAAATGCGCCCATGCCCAGAGTTTGTAGCGTAGCGAGAGCTTATTCTGGTCGAAATTGCTGATCAGGAAAAGCCTGCCATCCTGTGGCTGCAGCATGAAGTTGGTGTCCAGTTCGGCAAGTATTTCGTTCATGCGTTTTTCTGCTTCGCGTTTGGCGGCCGAACGTGCCAGCATCCATTCCTGCATGTCGAGTACGCCATTGTTGTCCAGATCGAAACGCTTGAGCAGGTCGGCGTTGTTCATCTTCCATTCGGCCAGTACTTGCTTGACAAGTTCCTCTTGTGTGGTTGTCGTGTTGCTGCCACCTATCGTTTTGAATTCACCAAGAGTGTAGATGGTATCGATATCCAGCAGTTTCCACTCGGTGTAGCGATAGTCACCTTTTGTCCAGCTGTCTTTGTGCCGGGTGAGTATCTCGGCACCTTGCGGATCGATCACACATTTGCCAGTGCCGTCGTCAATGAGGAAAGGTGCGCTGTTTTCGCCGGATTCTTCGATGTTCCATCCCTTGTTGTCGCTGTTCCTGCGTTCGAGTTTGTAGCGGCACCACAGGCAGGGCAAAAATGTATACATGGAAAGAATAGGGGTGTCATACGTTTTGCCGCGTCCGATCAGTTCGACATAGCCTTGCGCGGCGGAGCCGATGTGCGAGGTTGGTGTGCCGCTGATTGCGCGCAGACGATACAGGGCGGAATACCAGGCGGGCAGGCTGATGACAGCCATGACGCCCAGACACCATAGCCATACAGTACGAGAGCCGATGTAAAACCCGACGACCAGCAGGAGCAGATGTCCGCCGGAAGTTATGTGCTGCGCATATTCACGGCGAAGGGTGACCAGCATCGATGTCGTCCCCGGGTTCGGCGCGATGGAAGCAAGACGCTAGAAACGGAAACCCCATTTCACGCTGATCGACCGGATACCGCCGGTATTGTCCCATTCGGCTGCCAGGTTGCTGACGCCGAGATTCACGTTGGCTCCGACGAAGGTTTTGCTTTGGGAGAATTTTTCCGCAACCAGGCTCGCTACGTTACTGGGAGTACTGTTGACCCATACCTGGCCGATACCGGCGTAGGGGGTGAATATGGTGAATCCTTTGGAGATGGAGACGTCCAGGCCGTTGGTATTCAAAGACAACTGATCCACGCCGCGCAATCTGGTGAAGGAACCACGAAGCGCGATGGCGGGCTGGGCGACGCCGCCGGGCAGGATGGCATAACGCACTTCACCGCCATATAGCGTGAAACTGGTGCTGGGTATTTTCGAGTAGAACGCAGCGATATCAATGCCGAACGGCAAGCCCTTGGCGATATGCAGCTTGGGGATATAAAGATGGCTGATCGTGCTGCCGTCATTGGTGATGCTGCTCCACAGCGATGAGCTCTTGCTCATATCGGTCTGCGTGACTTCAATGCCCATGTCGAATCCGGTGGTGCCGAGCGGGGCGGACGGGGTGATGGGTTTGTAGCTGAGTGCGGCGCCCAAGTCTTCGGAAAGTGTCCTGAATTCGGGTTGGTTCAAGGCTCCCAGTTTGGAAATGCTGGCCGCCATGGCGGGTTGTGCAAATCCCAGTATGCAGAGCAATGCGAGCAGTTTTTTCATGATGTTTTTCCTTTTATTGTTATGAGAATGTTTTTTTTCCGAACTGAACCTCGTGCAGGTTTTCCTAACTGAACAAAGCCTTCATATCCACATCGGCCTTTTCGGCAGTGGAGAACTCAAGCAGGGGCTTTTCGGCATAGGCAAACATGTTGGCAATCAGTACGGCAGGGAACTGCTCGATGCCGACGTTGTAGATGTTCACTGAGTCGTTATATACCTCGCGGCGATCTGCGATTCCGTTCTCCAGCCCGGTGATGCGGCTCTGCAGTTGCATGAAATTCTGGTTGGTTTTCAGGTCCGGATAGGCTTCGGCCACGGCGAACAGTCCGCCAAGGCTGGCGCGCATCGCGCCTTCGGCCTTGCCCAGCGCTTCAATGTCTTGTCCCTCGCGTGCAGTCTGCACTTGCGACCGAGCTGCAATCACGCGCTGTAGCGTCTCCTGCTCGAACTGTTTGTATTGCTTGCATACCTCGACCAGTTTGGGCAGTTCGTCATGGCGTTGCTTGAGCAATACGTCGATATTCGCCCAGGCTTTTGATACGCCGTGCTTGAGGCTGACCAGGTTGTTATAGAGGCTGACGCCGTAAATCAGGACGACGAGGCAAATGCCGAGAAGGATAATGGTGCTGCCCATTGTGATACTCCTTGTGCGAGTTGGACGACGCGGCGAATCATAAAACAAAACGCCGCGCCGTTGCACAAGATTGCATTTCAGATTACTGGCCGAAAAAGTCCTTCACCTTGCCCATCCATGATTTCGCACGCGGATTGTGGCGTCCGGCATCCTGCTGGCTGATGGTTTCAAATTCGCGCAGCAATTCCTTCTGGCGCTCGGTCAAGTTGGCTGGCGTTTCCACCACGACATGGCAATGCAGGTCGCCGTGGGTGTGGGTGCGCATGCCCTTGATGCCTTTGCCGCGCAAACGGAAGATTTTGCCGCTTTGTGTTTCGGCCGGAATCTTGATGCTGGCCTTGCTATCCAGGGTTGGTATCTCGATTTCACCACCAAGAGCAGCAGTGGAGAAGCTGATCGGCATTTCGCAATGCAGGTCATCGCCGTCGCGCTGGAACACACTGTGTGCCTTGATGTGGATTTCCACATACAGGTCGCCGTGCGGAGCGCCGTGGCTGCCGGCTTCGCCGTGGCCGCTGTGGCGCAGGCGCATGCCGCTGTCGATACCGGCCGGGATCTTGATTTCCAGCGTTTTCTGTTTCTTCACGCGGCCGCTGCCGTGGCATGTGCCACAGGGCGAGCTGATCTGCTTGCCGCTGCCGTGACAACGCGGGCAGGTCTGCTGCACGGAGAAGAATCCCTGCTGCATGCGCACCTGGCCGTGACCGGCACAAGTCTGACAGGTGGTAGCGCTGGTGCCGGGTTTTGCGCCGGAACCGCTGCAGGTTTCGCACTCGTCCATGACGGGAATGCGAATCTGTTTTTCCGCGCCGCGCGCCGCTTCTTCCAGCGTGATTTCCATGTTGTAGCGCAAGTCGGCGCCGCGATGCGCCTGACTGCGCCCACCGCGGCCACCGCCGAAAATATCGCCGAAGATGTCGCCGAAGTCGAAGCCGCCCGCGCCACCCGCGCCGAACGGATTGCCGCCGCCCATGCCGCCCGCCTCGAAGGCGGAGTGGCCGTACTGGTCGTAGGCTGCACGCTTCTGCCCGTCGGACAGGTTTTCGTAGGCTTCCTTTGCTTCCTTGAAATGCTCCTCCGCTTTCGGATTGTCCGGATTGCGGTCGGGGTGGTGCTTCATCGCCAGCTTGCGATAAGCCTTCTTGATGTCTTCCTCAGATGCGTCGCGGTTGACGCCGAGGACTTCGTAGTAGTCTTTTTTGGACATGGAAAATATTCGTTAGTCGTTAGTCTCTAGTCGTTAGTTAAAACGATCTGGCCCTTAGTTTGTAGTCGCCAGCCGCTAGTTGATAAGCAAACCCAAGGGTTAACCAACGACTAACGCCTGGCGACTAACGACTATTACTTCTTGTCCTTCACTTCGGTGAACTCTGCATCCACCACATTTTCATCATGCTTCGGCTGTTCAGCTTGTGCTTCACCGCCAGGCGCAGCCTGTGCCTTGGCCTGTTCAGCGGCATACATTTTCTCGCCCAGTTTCTGCGCAGCGGTCGCCAGCGCTTCGGCCTTGGCGTCGATGGCGGCCTTGTCGTCGCCCTTCACCACGCCTTCGGCATCTTTCACGGCTGCCTCGATGGCCGCCTTTTCATCCGCAGTCAGCTGTTCGCCATATTCCTTCATCGACTTGTTGGTGGAGTGGATCAGCGCGTCCAGCTGGTTGCGTGAAGTCACCAGTTCCATTGCCTTCTTGTCTTCATCGGCGTGCGCCTCGGCATCCGCCACCATGCGCTGGATTTCTTCTTCGGAGAGACCAGAGCTGGCCTTGATGGTGATGTTGGCTTCCTTGTTGGTGGCCTTGTCCTTCGCGCTCACATGCAGGATACCGTTGGCGTCGATGTTGAACGTCACTTCGATTTGCGGCATGCCGCGCGGTGCGGGCGGAATGTCGGCCAGGTTGAATTGGCCCAGGCTCTTGTTGCCGGAAGACATTTCGCGCTCGCCCTGCAGTACGTGGATGGTCACGGCAGACTGGTTGTCGTCGGCTGTGGAGAACACTTGCGATGCCTTGGTCGGGATCGTGGTGTTCTTCTTGATCAGCTTGGTCATCACGCCGCCCATGGTCTCGATACCCAGAGACAACGGAGTCACGTCCAGCAGCAGCACGTCCTTCACTTCGCCTTGCAGCACACCGCCCTGGATCGCAGCACCTACAGCAACTGCTTCGTCCGGGTTCACGTCCTTGCGCGCTTCCTTGCCGAAGAATTCTTTCACTTTCTCTTGCACCATCGGCATACGGGTCTGGCCACCGACCAAAATCACGTCGGCTATGTCGGCGTTGGTTACGCCCGCATCCTTCATGGCGATCTTGCACGGCTCGATCGTGCGTGCGACCAGGTCTTCGACGATACTTTCCAGCTTGGCGCGGGTAATCTTCACGGCCAGGTGTTTCGGACCGGAGGCATCGGCTGTGATGTAAGGCAGATTCACTTCGGTCTGCTGTGCGGAAGACAACTCGATCTTGGCTTTTTCCGCCGCATCTTTCAGACGTTGCAAGGCCAGCATGTCCTTCTTCAGGTCCACGCCGGTTTCTTTCTTGAATTCTTCCACCAGGAATTCGATCACGCGCATGTCGAAGTCTTCGCCGCCCAGGAACGTGTCGCCGTTGGTGGACATGACTTCGAATTGGTGCTCGCCGTCGATCTCAGCGATGTCGATGATGGAGATGTCGAACGTGCCGCCGCCTAGGTCATACACCGCGATCTTGCGGTCGCCTTCCTGTTTGTCCAGGCCGAACGCCAGCGCGGCTGCGGTCGGTTCGTTGATGATGCGCTTTACGTCCAGACCGGCGATGCGGCCTGCATCCTTGGTGGCTTGGCGTTGGCTGTCGTTGAAGTAGGCTGGCACTGTGATGACGGCCTCGGTGACGGGTTCGCCCAAGTAGTCCTCGGCGGTCTTCTTCATCTTCATCAACACTTCGGCGGAGATTTCCGGTGCGGAGATTTCTTTGTCGCGCACCTTCACCCATGCGTCGCCGTTCTTGGCCTTGACAATGGTGTAGGGAACCATGTTGATGTCTTTCTGTACCATCGGCTCTTCGAAACGACGGCCGATCAGGCGTTTCACGCCATACAGGGTGTTCTTGGGGTTGGTCACGGCCTGACGTTTGGCGGGCGCACCCACCAGCACTTCACCATCTTCCATGTAGGCGATGATGGAGGGGGTCGTGCGCGTACCTTCCGCGTTCTCGATCACTTTGGTCTTGCCGTTTTCCATGATGGCCACGCAGGAGTTCGTCGTGCCCAGGTCGATACCGATGATTTTTCCCATGATGCTTTCCTTTCAGTTGAATTCGTAAGTAATGAATACTTTTATTGCCTTGCCACCTAACATCTGGGCGGCATCGGATATTTCAAGAGCTTAGCCAGTAGCTGGTTGCTTGTAGCTTGTAGCCAACCCGGCCTTGCTACAAGCTACCGGCTACGGGCTACAAGCTTCAGTCCTTTCCCTTCGCCACCATGACCAGTGCCGGGCGCAAAATGCGGTCGTTCAAGGTGTAACCCTTCTGCATCACGTTGACCACGGTATTGGCTTCCTGCTCGCTTTCCAGCATGCCGATGGCCTGGTGCTTGTGCGGATCGAGCTTTTCGCCCATAGGGTTGATTTCCTTGATGTTGAACTTGTCGAACACGCCGGAAAGCTGCTTCAGGGTCAGCTCCATGCCGCTCTTGAAGCTTTCGATGTTTTCGGTCTGCACGGCCATGCCGGCTTCCAGGCTGTCTTTCACTGCCAGCATTTCGTTGGAAAAGCGCTCCACGGCGAACTTTTGTGCCTTGCTCACGTCTTCGGCGGCACGGCGGCGAATGTTCTCGCCTTCGGCCTTGGCGTACATCCAGGCATCGTAGTGTTCCTGTGCCTTGAGCTCAGCAGCTTTCAGCAAGTCCTCGAGGCTGGGTACCTTGTCCAAAGGCTGCTCCGATGGCGTTTCAGTGTCGGCCGATGTGGCCTTTTGCTCGATCTGCTGGGTGTTTTCGTTCTGTTCCATGCGTCTCTCCTGTTTTGACTTGGGGCTAATTGGGGCGCGATTCCGGATTTCAAGTGCCATGCTGAAATATTTTTCCGCATGAGATAATGCGTGCCGTTCAGTAGCCTGTCTGTTATGTCCACCACAAAGAACTACCACTGGCGCATCGCCGGTTTCTATTTTTTCTACTACGCCTTCGTGGGGATGTTCTCGCCCTACTGGAGCCTGTACCTCAAATCCATCCATTTCGATGCCATCGAGATCGGTATTTTGATGTCGATCCAGCCGGTAATGCGCATGGTGGCGACCAACGTCTGGGGCTGGCTGGCGGACCATACCGGGAAACGGTTGTTGGTGGTGCAGATGGCGGCAAGCCTGAGCGCGCTGTTCTATCTGTGGATGTTCGTTGCGACCGGCTTCTGGGCGGTGTTCCTGGTGATGGCGCTGATGAATTTTTTCTGGAGCGCATCCATGCCGCTGGTGGAAGCGACCACGCTGACCTATCTTGGCAAGAACACCGCGCACTATGGGCGCATCCGTTCCTGGGGATCCATCGGCTTTATCGTATCGGTGGTGGGGTTGGGGTATGCCTTCGATTATGTCGCCATCGCCTGGCTGCTGTGGGCGGGACTGGTGTGCGAGGTCGGCATCCTGATCTTCTCGCGCCAGATTCCCGGGACCGAGGTGTTGGCGCATCACACCGATCACCAGCCGATCAGGCAGATCGTGCTGCAACCGCGCGTGCTGGCACTGTTTGGCGGGTGCTTCCTGATGGCGGTGGCGCACGGCCCTTACTACACTTTTTATTCTATTTATCTGGTGGAACACGGGTACGCCAAGAGCGCGGTTGGGGTACTGTGGGCGCTGGGAGTGATTTGCGAGATCGGTGTGTTTTTCGTGATGCCGTCCCTGGTCAGACGCTTCGGGTTTGTGCGCATCCTGCTGGCCAGTTTTGTTGCGGCCGTATTGCGCTTCCTGCTTATCGGCTGGGCAATCGACTGGGTGGTGCTGGCGCTGTTTGCGCAAATGCTGCATGCGATGACTTTCGGCTCGTTCCATGCTTCATCGCTCGGCATGGTGCATGAGTTCTTCCAGGGACGGCACCAATCCAAAGGGCAGGCATTGTTCGGCAGCTTTACCTATGGCGCGGGCGGTATGTTGGGAGGTCTTGCTAGCGGGCCGATCTGGCAGCACTGGGGGGCTTCCGCCTTGTACACATTCAGCGCCGGTGCAGCGCTGCTGGGCTTCATTCTGATGTGGTGGAAACTGCGCAAAATGGCATGAAACCGGGCGGTTTTGGCAAAGCTCAAAGCGGCAACGCTGTTTTGTCTACCACCCTGCGCAATACAAAGCTGGAGTGGACGCCGGTTACTCCCTTGATTCGGGTGATGCGGTTAAGCAACAGTTCCTGATAGGCATCCATGTCTTTCACGATTACCTTGAGCTGGTAGTCGGCATCCTGCCCTGTAATCAGCAGGCATTCCAGCACGTCCGGGATTTCAACCACCTTCGCCTCGAAGTTGGCGAGGCGCTCGGGTGTATGTTGATCCATCGAGATCAGGATCAGCGCCATCAGGGACAGCCCCAGTTTTTTCGCGTCGAGTAGCGCACGGTATCCGGTGATGAGTCCCGATTCCTCCAGGGCGTGCAGTCGGCGCAAGCAGGGCGAAGGGGTGAGGCTGATGCGGTCGGCCAGATCCTGGTTACTGATGCGGCCATCTTCCTGCAGCACACGCAAAATCTGTAAGTCGTAGCTGTCGAGTTGCATAAGATTCCTGTAAATTCGGATAATATGGGCAGATAATATTAATGATAATGCTTGAGTGCGCAATATTATTGCTTATTTTGCAATTTATAGGGTGAAATACGCAAGAGACTGCCCCGGGTTTCTTTTTATGATTGTGCTCATGGAATCTTTATCCAGTTACTTGAGGAGCGATCATCATGTTGCAACATCCTGAAACCAAATACCGGCCGTTTCCGGCTATCAATCTTGCGGATCGCCAATGGCCGAATCGCACCATCACCAAACCGCCGATCTGGATGAGTACGGATTTGCGCGACGGCAACCAGTCGCTGTTCGAGCCGATGAATGCCGAACGCAAGATGCGCATGTTCCACATGCTTTGCGAGATTGGCTTCAAGGAGATCGAGGTTGCTTTTCCCTCGGCCTCGGCCACTGAATTCAATTTTGTGCGCGGCCTGATTGAGGGTGGCCATATCCCGGACGATGTCACCATCGAAGTATTGACCCAGGCACGCGAGCACTTGATCCGCCGCACCATGGAATCGCTCAAGGGTGCGCGCAGGGCTATCGTGCACGTTTATAACCCTGTTTCCAAACCGTTCCGCGACATTGTTTTTCGGATGAGCAAGGCCGAGGTGGTTGATATGGCGGTTTCCGCCGTAAAACTGATCAAGCAGTTGGCCGAAGAGCAACCGGAGACGGAATGGGTGCTTGAATACAGCCCGGAAACATTCACGGCGACAGAGCTCGATTTCTCGCTTGAAATCTGCAATGCCGTGACCGAAGCCTGGGGCGCGACGCCGGAGAATAAGGTGGTTCTCAATTTGCCGACGACAGTCGAACTCGCCACGCCGAATGTTTATGCAGACCAGATCGAATGGATGCATCGCCATCTCGCGCGGCGCGACAGCATCGTGCTCAGTTTGCATACGCATAACGACCGTGGCACTGCCGTGGCGTCCGCCGAGTTGGGCTTGATGGCGGGAGCCGACCGTGTTGAGGGCTGCCTTTTTGGCAACGGCGAGCGCACGGGTAATGTAGATATCGTGACATTGGCCCTGAATCTCTACACACAGGGGATCGCTCCCGGTCTGGATTTTTCCGATATCAACGCAATTGCGCGTACGGTCGAGCACTGCAACCAGTTGCCCATACATCCGCGCCATCCCTATGTGGGCGACCTGGTGTTTACCGCGTTCTCCGGTTCGCACCAGGACGCGATCAAGAAAGGTTTTGCCGTGCAACAAGCAGACTCAACCTGGAATGTGCCCTACCTTCCGGTCGATCCCAAGGATGTCGGGCGCAATTACGACTCGGTGATTCGCGTCAATAGCCAGTCCGGCAAAGGCGGAGTCGCGTACTTGATGGAAACGGAATACGGTGTAGTCATGCCGCGCCGTCTGCAGGTCGAGTTTTCCGGTGTCGTGCAGAAGCATGCCGATAGCTTTGGAGGAGAAATCAGCGCGGCCGAGATATGGAAGTTGTTCTCGGCGACCTATCTCGACACGTCGGTACCTGTGGATTATCGCGAGCATCATTTGTTTGAACGGGGCGCAGCACAAGGCATACGTCTGAATGTGGATATTAAGGGCACGTCGCACTTGCTTGTCGGGGAAGGGAATGGCCCCATCGATGCAGCCGTACATGCTTTGCAAAGCGCGGGAATTACCGTTCAGGTTCGCAGCTATGAAGAGCGTTCGATGAGTGCAAGCAGCGAGGCTGGCGATGCCAGTGCCTGTGCATTCATGGAGATAGCGAATGCGGACGGAGGGGTCGAGTGCTATGGCGTGGGTCTGGATTCGAATATCGTTACCGCTTCGATCAAGGCGCTGCTGAGCGGTGTCAACCGGGCGGGGCTATCCGTGCGGGGCAACATCCGGAAACAGGCGGCGTAGTTATCCGGATTGCGAACTGCAGTTCTGGTCTGGAATGATTCCGGGACTCTCCTGGCATCCTGTCCTGTGTTTTAACCGTTAGACATCCCGAAACAGGCTGCAATTAATGTCGGCGCTGTTTGGGATGGCACGGTTGCTGTGGCATAATTGCCAGCTCAATCAAGGTGTGGAAATGACAGCAAAAACGTTATACGACAAACTCTGGGACAGCCACGTGGTGCGGCAGGAAGCCGACGGCACCGTGCTGTTATATATTGACCGCCATCTGGTGCATGAAGTGACCAGTCCGCAGGCATTTGAGGGGTTGAAACTGGCGCATCGCAATCTCTGGCGCACTTCTTCGATTCTGGCGGTGGCCGACCACAATGTGCCTACGACGAATCGCGCGGCGGGTATCGCCGATCCGGTCTCGCGTCTACAGGTGGATACGCTGGATGCGAACTGTGCAGAATTCAAGGTGACCGAATTCAAGATGAACGATGTGCGTCAGGGCATCGTGCATGTGATCGGTCCTGAACAGGGTGCAACCTTGCCCGGCATGACTGTTGTTTGCGGAGATTCGCATACCAGCACGCACGGCGCGTTCGCGGCATTGGCACACGGCATCGGCACTTCCGAGGTTGAGCATGTGATGGCCACGCAGTGCCTGATGGCGAAAAAATCCAAAGCCATGCTGGTCAGGGTGGAAGGCGTGCTCGGCAAAGGTGTGACTGCCAAGGATATCGCGCTCGCGGTGATCGGCAAGATCGGCACGGCAGGCGGCACAGGTTTTGCCATCGAATTTGCGGGCAGTGCGATCCGTGACTTGAGCATGGAAGGTCGCATGACTTTGTGCAACATGGCAATCGAAGCGGGAGCACGTGCCGGCATGGTGGCGGCGGACGAAACTACCTTCGCTTATATCAAGGGCCGTCCTTTTGCACCACAGTCTGAACAATGGGACAAGGCCGTGGCCTACTGGCGTACCTTGCATAGTGATGCTGGGGCAAGATTCGATGCGACGGTGGAACTGGATGCGGCGCAAGTGAGGCCGCAAGTGACTTGGGGAACTTCGCCGGAAATGGTGGTGTCGGTAGATGGCAGGGTGCCAGATCCTTCCACCGTGACCGATTCCGTCAAGCGCGGCGATTGGGAACGCGCCTTGCAGTACATGGGGTTGCAGGCAAACACGCCGATTACCGAGATCAAGATCGACAAGGTGTTTATCGGTTCCTGTACCAACGGGCGTATCGAAGACATGCGCGCAGCAGCTGCCGTGGCCAAGGGAAAGAAGGTTGCAGGCAACGTGAAGTTGGCGATGGTGGTGCCCGGTTCCGGTCTGGTCAAAGCGCAGGCGGAACAGGAAGGTCTGGACAAGATATTCGTTGCAGCGGGCTTCGAATGGCGCGATCCGGGTTGTTCCATGTGTCTGGCAATGAACAACGACAAGCTCTCTCCGGGCGAACGTTGCGCGTCAACTTCAAACCGTAACTTCGAGGGGCGGCAAGGTCAAGGTGGGCGTACGCATCTGGTGAGTCCGGCAATGGCGGCCGCAGCGGCAATAGCCGGGCATTTTGTGGACATGAGTCGTTAGGAGGTTTGCCATGAGAAAATCATCTGTGTTGATACTGATGTTGAGTGCGTTCTTGATCCAGAGCGTTTTCGCAGAGGAAGAAAAAAGCGCTCCTCAAGAAAAGAGTGTTTCTCAGGAAAAAAGTGTTCCTCAAAAAGTGGGCGATACTGTGAAGCAGGGCGGAGAAGCCGCGGGTCGCGGTATTGAAAAGGGCGCCGAGGTGGTAGGTCAAGGCCTCAAGAAAGGTGGCGAAGCGACCGTCAAGGGCGTCAAGAAGGCCGGCGAATGGGTGGGTAAGGAGATGCAAAAAGGCGGTGAAAAATTAGAGAAGGCGAGTGAGAAATGAAACGTTTTCTCGTCGTATTGGCATTATCGCTGTTTGCGGTGAGTGCCCTGGCTGAAGAACCTCGCCCGCTCAAAAAGGCTGGCGAAGGCATCGAAAAGGGTGAAGCTGCGGCTGGGCGAGGCATCAAGAAAGCGGCCAAACATCCCGCCAATGGCATCACGAAAGCCGGGAACTGGATTGGAAAAAAGACAGGCAATAAAGGTGGGAAAAAACATGAGAAAGCGGGTGAGTGATGCGTAAGTTCTCATTACTGGATGGGCTGGTAGCACCGTTGGATAGAGCCAACGTGGATACCGATGCCATCATTCCGAAACAGTTTTTGAAGTCGATCAAACGGTCCGGCTTCGGTCCCAACGCATTCGATGAATGGCGTTATCTTGATCACGGCGAGCCGGGCATGGATAACAGCAAGCGACCGTTGAACAAGGATTTCGTGTTGAACCAGCCGCGTTATCAGGGCGCGCAGATTTTGTTGGCGCGCGAGAATTTTGGCTGCGGTTCGTCGCGCGAGCATGCTCCCTGGGCGCTGGAAGATTACGGCTTCATCGTTATCATTGCGCCGAGTTTTGCCGACATTTTCTTCAATAACTGTTTCAAGAACGGTCTGTTGCCGATCAGACTGGATGCCGAAAAAGTCGACGTCCTGTTCAAGGCGGTGGAGGCCAGCGTCGGCTATAAATTGAAGGTCGATCTGGAATATCAAAGCATCACTGCGCCGGACGGCACGATCTACAAGTTCGAGGTGGATGCGTTCCGCAAGCTTTGCCTGTTGAACGGCCTGGACGATATCGGCCTGACGTTGCAGCATGTGGACGACATCAAGACCTACGAGACGAAACACCGTGCGGCACAGCCGTGGTTGTACGCGTAATTGATTTTGTAAATTCGATTGGGAAAATAGATGAAGATTGCTGTATTGCCGGGTGACGGCATTGGACCGGAAATCGTCGCGCAAGCGGTGAAGGTATTGGAAGCGTTGCGCGGCGACGGTTTGAAGATCGAGATGGAGCACGCGCACATAGGCGGTTCCGGCTACGATGCGGCGAAAGACCCGCTGCCGGAAGTGACACTGACCCTGGCCAAAGCATCCGATGCAGTACTGCTGGGTGCTGTGGGCGGCTACCAGTACGACACTTTGCCGCGTGCCATGCGTCCCGAGCAGGGGTTGCTGCGCATCCGCAAGGGGTTGGGGTTGTTCGCCAACCTGCGCCCGGCGACTGTTTATCCGGAACTGGTAAGTTCTTCCAGTCTCAAGCCGGAATTGGTCTCGGGGCTGGATATCATGATCCTGCGCGAACTGACTGGTGATATCTATTTTGGTCAGCCGCGTGGCATGCGCACGCTGGAGAACGGCGAGCGTCAGGGGTTCGATACCATGCATTACAGCGAATCGGAGATCCGTCGCGTGGCCCATGTGGGATTCCAGATCGCGATGAAGCGCAATAAAAAACTGTGTTCGGTGGATAAGGCCAACGTGCTGGATACCAGCATATTCTGGCGCGAGATCGTGACTGAGGTGGCGAAGGAATATCCGCAAGTCGCGCTGTCGCACATGTATGTGGATAATGCCGCGATGCAACTGGTGCGCGCGCCCAAGCAGTTCGATGTGATCCTGACCGGCAATATTTTCGGCGATATCCTGTCGGACGAGGCGTCGATGCTGACCGGCTCCATCGGCATGCTACCGTCCGCCTCGCTGGATGCGAACAACAAGGGCTTGTACGAGCCTTGCCATGGCTCCGCGCCGGATATCGCCGGAAAGGATATTGCCAATCCGCTGGCGACCATCCTGTCGGTAGCGATGATGATGCAATACACTTTCGGTCGTGCGGATGTCGCGCAACGCATCGAGGCCGCGGTGCGTAAGGTGTTGCAGCAAGGCCTGCGTACAGGCGATATATACGAAGAAGGCATGAAGAAGGTCGGTTGCAAAGCGATGGGCGATGCGGTGGTTGCGAGCTTGTAGCTCGTAGCGGGTAGCCAGGCCGTTTCAGCTACAAGCTACCGGCTACAAGCAACAAGCTTATTTTAGGAGATGTAAATGAAGGTAGGACTAATCGGTTGGCGTGGCATGGTGGGCTCGGTGCTCATGCAGCGCATGCGCGAAGAAAAAGATTTCGAGTTGGTCGATGCGGTGTTCTTCACCACTTCGGATGTCGGAGGCAAAGCGCCCGCCGAAGGGCGCGGCGTGCCGTTGAAAGATGCGCGTGACCTGAACGAATTGAAGGCGATGGATGCCATCATTTCCTGTCAGGGCGGCGACTACACTACAGAGATATTCCCCAAGTTGCGTGCGGCTGGCTGGCAGGGCTACTGGATTGATGCGGCGTCCACGCTGCGCATGGAAAAAGATGCAGTCATCATCCTCGATCCGGTCAACCTCGATCTCATAAAGAAATCGCTGGCAAACGGCGGCAAGAATTTCATTGGCGGCAACTGCACCAACAGCATCCTGCTGATGGGGCTGAACGGCTTGTTCAATGCGGGTTTGGTGGAGTGGGTATCGTCCATGACCTATCAGGCTGCGTCCGGTGCGGGCGCACAGAATATGCGCGAACTGCTGAACCAGATGGGCGTGGCCTACGCTTCGGTGGCCGATCTGTTGGCCGATCCGAAATCGGCTATCCTGGAAATCGATCGACGCCTTGCAGAGAAGTTGCGCTCGTCGGATATGCCGACCGAGAATTTCGGCGTCCCATTGGCTGGCAGCCTGATTCCGTGGATCGACAAGCAACTCGACAACGGCCAATCCAAGGAAGAATGGAAGGGGCAGGCCGAGGTCAACAAGATTCTGGGAACCAGCCAGCGCATTCCGGTGGATGGTCTGTGTGTGCGTATCGGCGCGATGCGCTGCCACAGCCTTGCGCTGACGCTCAAACTGAAAAAGGATATCCCTTTGAGCGAGATTGAATCGCTCATCAAGGGTGGCAATCCCTGGGTGAAATTCGTGCCCAACCAGCGTGAAATATCCGTGCGCGAACTGACCCCGGTTTCTGTGACCGGCAAGCTGGATGTGGCAGTCGGGCGTGTGCGCAAGATGGAGCTGGGGCCGGAGTATGTAAGTGCTTTCGTCTGCGGTGACCAGCTGCTATGGGGGGCTGCGGAACCATTGCGCCGCATGTTGCGTATCCTGATAAATAAGTAGTTTGGGGCATTAATTCCGGTTTTTAACTGGCGGTTAACGCACGAACTTAAGGTAAAACTGAGCTTGCATCACTAACCCTATGATGTTAATCTGAATAACGTACGGGACTATAAAAGGGTGGCGGCGTGCTGAAATCAATTCTAAAAACGTCTATTTACATTGCCTGCATGGCTATGTCCGGCATCGCCTGCGCGGCTGGTTTGGGCGGTATCAATGTCACTTCGTCACTTGGGCAACCTCTGAAAGCAGAGATCGAAATGACCTCCGTCGACAGGGCAGACAAAACAAGCCTGAGAGCCAGGCTGGCTTCTGTTGAAGCCTACAAAAATGCCGGCGTCGACTTTCCGTACGGTATTCCAAAACTCAAGTTCCAGATAGAGGATCGCGATAACGGCGAGTCGTATATCAAGGTCTCGTCGCTCCAGCCAGTGAACGAACCGTTCGTTACGTTGATGGTCGAGTTGAGCTGGTCTTCCGGCAAATTGCTGCGCGAATACACATTCCTGCTGGATCCGGTTGATTACAAGCCGCAACAGCCAAAAACAGAAGAAGTGAAACCTATTGAGCCGGCCTTGGTTGAGCCGGTCGTTGCTCCAGGTTTGGCCCCTGTAGCTGCTTCCGAACCCGTTGCTGCTGAGCCGGTGGTTGCTGAAGCTGCTTCTGCCGTAGCACCGGTTTCCGCCGAGCCGGTTCCGGAAAGTGCTATTGCTGCAGAACCCGTACCAGCACCGGCAGCCGAAGCTGCCGCTGTACCCGCAACTGAACCTGCTCCTGCCGAGAAGGCAATGACGGAACAGGCATTGACGCAAGAGCCTGCTCCGGGTGAGGCCAAGCCTGCATCACAAGATGCGCTGAGCAAGGAAGAAGCGCTTGCTGAATCTGCTCCTGCAGCTTCATCTGAACGGATTACCGTGCTGCGCGGAGATACGCTGGGCAAGATAGCTGCCCAGATCAAGCCCGACAATGTCAGCCTTGAGCGCATGTTGGTCGCGCTGTATCGCGAGAATGCCGGGGTGTTTGACGGACACAACATGAACAGGATCAGAGCGGGCAAGATTCTGAACATCCCGCAGAACGATGCCATGCAGATGTTGCCCCAGGCTGATGCGGAAGAAGAGATTCGCGCGCAAGCCGCCGACTGGAATGCCTATCGCCAGAAACTTGCAGCAGCCGTTCCAGTGAAGACAGAACGTCCCGTGGACAAGCAGGAAGCAACTGGCAAAATCAGTTCCGCTGTGATCGACAAGGCGTTTGCCGACAAGGAGCCTGCCAAAGAGGTGCTGAAGCTTTCCAAGGGTGAAGCACCAAACGACAAAGCAGTGGGCGGCGGTAAATCCACGGCCCAAGAGAAGGAAATTGCCAAGGAAGAAGAAGCTATTGCCAAGAGCAAGGCGTTGAAGGAAGCGCAAGAGCGTACTGCGATCCTGGAAAAGAACGTTCAAGATATGAAACGTCTCGCAGAGCTGAAGAAAGAATCCGCTCCGGTTTCCGCCCCGACGAGTGCAGTTACCTTGAATGCAGTTTCTGCACCGAAGGCGGCAAGCAGCGTAGCGGAGGCCAAACCCAAGCCAAAAGTCGTTCCGCCCAAGGTTGTTGAGCAACCTTCACTGGTTGATCAACTGCTGGAAGACCCTCTTTATTTGGCTGGTGGGGCGGCACTGCTGCTGGCGCTGGGAGGAGCGGGCTTCTTTATTGCCAAGCGTGGAAAACAGGGCGGCGTCAAAAAGAAGGCATCGTCGAAGAAAGAAGACATTGGTAGCACCACCGGTCGTATCGCGGCACCGATCGCTCCATCGCCTGAAACCGGGGACTTTACTCACGTGGCTGCGCAGGCTGCTCCTGTAGCCAGCGCGGACTCCGAGGAAGTTGATCCGATTGGGGAAGCCGATCTGTTCCTGACTTTCGGCCGTGATACCCAGGCAGAGGAAGTATTGAAAGAGGCGCTGAAAAAGAACCCGAACAACATTCCGGTCAAGCTCAAGCTGCTGTCCATTTACGTTACGCGCAAGGACCCGAACTCGTTCTACGGTTATGCACGCGAAATCAAGGAGTCTGGCGATAAGTCCGCCTGGGATCAAACCGTTGCAATGGGACGTGAGCTGGATCCAACCAATCCGTTCTACGGTGGCAGTGGAAGTGCCGCGGCTCCGGCGGTAGAGACCAAATCGGTCAGTGCTGCCCCGGCAGGGGGGGCGCCGTCAGTCGATTTTGATCTGGGCTTCGGTTCCACAGTCATCAAACCCGAATTCAGCAGCCAGACAACGGCAGTAATGGAAAAAGCTCCTTCCCAGGAGGCTACTACCATTATGTCGTCGGAAGCGTTGCGTGCCGCCTCTCAGGCGACTCCCATGGACTTTGATATCACCGGAACCAATCCGGGAACCCCGGCGATGAATTATTCCGGGGGCAATCAAACTGGATCACCGGCAGTGCTGAATATGGACGACCTGGTGTTCGACGTTACCGCGAGCCAACCCAGAGTGCCAACCCCGCCTGCACCAGCGCCTGCCGCAGCAGCAGATGAGAACACCATGACATTCTCACTTGATTTCCCGACAGAGAGCAAGCCGAAGGTTGCACCTGTGCGCGACCTGGGCCTGGATGAGATCACGCTGAATCTGGACAAGTCCGGATCAACTTCCGCAACAAGTAGTGCCGCCGCGCTGAAGGATGATCTGTGGCAGGAAGTGGCAACCAAGCTCGATTTGGCCAAGGCTTACCAGGAAATGGGTGACGTGGCCGGAGCGCGCGAGATACTGGATGAAGTGATTCGCGATGGCGACGCACAACAGCGTGACAGTGCGCAAACCCTGATGCAACAGTTGCTGTAACAGGCTGGAGCTGACCGAGCGGCAGCCTTAGAGGCTGCCGTTTTCATTTGGACGATATGAAATTCATTCCACACCCAGCAGTGCAGATACTCGTTTGGATGTTGCTTGCCTTGCTGGCGCAACGCCTGCAGCCGCTAGCCTTGCTTGTGTTGACCGCAGTGTTGTTCGGCCTTGCATTGAGACTGTGCCGCAAACAGTTGCTAAGCCTTTTGCGGCGCACGCGCTGGATATTGTTTTCCCTGTTGCTGATCTATGCCTACACTACGCCCGGTGTGGCGTTATGGACGCCGCTTGGTGTCGTTTCACCCACCCGCGAAGGTCTGCTGGACGGGTTGTTGCAGTTGGGAAGGCTGGTGAGCGTGCTCTCCGGTCTGGCGATCCTGCTGGAATTGTTGCCGCAGACACAACTAATCAGCGGGTTGTATTCCCTGGCGTATCCCCTGCGCTGGCTTGGCTTGTCGCGCGAACGTGTCGCAGTGCGTCTGGCGCTCACGTTGGAGTACGCCGAATCCGCCATGCGCGATACTGCGAGTGACTGGCGTTCCACCATCAATGCTGCCATGCAGCCTTCGGCTGACAGAACAGAGCACATCGAGCTGCACGTGCAACCCTTTCGTGCCGTCGATATCCTGTTGCTGGCGGCAAGTGCCGCTGTGCTGATCGGGGTGTGGCGATGAGGATCGCGCTTGGTGTGGAATACGACGGTAGCGGTTACAACGGCTGGCAGAGCCAGCCCGATGTGCCCAATGTACAGGATGCTTTGCAAACAGCGCTGAGCGGCATCTCTGGTGAGAATATCAGCATCCAGGCTGCGGGTCGCACCGATACCGGCGTGCATGCACTGGAGCAGGTGGTGCATTTTGATACCAATATCGACCGGCCACTTACGGCCTGGGTGCGCGGTACGAATGCATTGCTGCCCAAAGATATTGCCGTACTGTGGGCGCATCCGGTTTCGGACGAGTTCCATGCGCGTTTCTCGGCGCAGGCGCGCAGCTACCAGTATGTGCTCATTAACCGGCCATCGCGCAGTGCCGTGCATCATGGCAAAGTGGGCTGGTTCCACATGCCGCTGGATGTGGCAGCGATGCAAGCCGCTGCGCAATACTTGCTGGGTGAGCATGATTTCAGTGCCTTCCGCGCCTCCGAGTGCCAGGCCAAGACGCCGGTAAAGAACCTTGCCGTGCTGGATGTCCGGCAGCAGGGCGAAACGATCATTTTCGATCTGGCGGCCAATGCGTTCCTGCACCATATGGTGCGCAACATCGTCGGCTGCCTGCTGTATGTGGGCAAGGGTAAATATCCCCCGCATTGGCTGCGTGAGGTGCTGGAAGGACGTGAGCGCAAGTTAGCCGCGCCGACTTTTGCGCCGGACGGACTGTATTTGCGCCACATCACCTACGACAGGAAGTGGGGCCTGCCGCAAGGTACAATGCCATCTCGTTTTTGAGCAAAAACTACCGGATGACCAGAATCAAAATATGCGGCATTACCCGCGAGCAGGACGTTTCATCTGTCGCCGAATACGGCGCGGATGCGCTCGGTCTGGTGTTCTATGAAAAAAGCCCGCGCCATGTCAGCGTGCAACTGGCTGCACAGTTGGCTCGGTCGGTACCGCCGTTCCTGACGGTCGTGGGACTGTTCGTGAACCCATCTGTCGATTACGTACGCGAAGTGCTGGCAAAAGTGCCGTTGGATGTGCTGCAGTTCCACGGCGAAGAAGAACCGCAGTTCTGCCGGCAATTCGGCAAGCCATACCTGAAGGCAATCAGGGTCAAGCCGGGGCTGGATTTGGTAGAATGCGCGGCTCGCTACGCCGGTGCGCAGGGTTTATTGCTGGATGCCTTTGTAGAGGGTACCCAAGGCGGCACGGGTGAGTCGTTCGATTGGGCGCTGATTCCGCATGATTTGCCGTTGCCGGTGATCCTCTCCGGCGGTTTGCGTGCGGGCAATGTTGCGGCGGCAATCAGGCAAGTGCGGCCTTACGCGGTGGATGTTTCCAGCGGCGTGGAGGCGGCAAAAGGAATCAAGGATGCAGCGAAGATCGCCGCATTCGTAAACGAGGTTAAGAACGTTGACTTACAGTTATCCAGATAAAAACGGCCACTTCGGCCCCTACGGCGGCATCTACATGGCCGAGACGCTCATTCCGGCCGTGGAAGAATTGCGCCAGCAATACCTGCGCTTTCGCGACGATCCCGAATTCAAGGCCGAGTTCGCTTACGAGCTTAAACACTACGTCGGGCGTCCCAGCCCGATCTATCACGCCAAGCGCCTGTCCGAAAGCCTTGGCGGTGCGCAGATATACCTTAAGCGCGAAGATCTCAACCACACCGGCGCGCACAAGATCAACAACGCCATCGGCCAGGCCTTGCTGGCCAAGCGCATGGGCAAGAAACGCGTGATCGCCGAGACCGGCGCAGGCATGCACGGCGTGGCGACGGCGACCGTGGCGGCACGCTTCGGCATGGAATGCATCGTCTACATGGGCGCGGAAGACATCCAGCGCCAGGCACCCAACGTGTTCCGCATGAAGCTGCTGGGCGCGACCGTTGTTCCTGTTGAGAGCGGTTCGAAGACGCTCAAGGATGCCTGCAACGAAGCCATCCGCGACTGGGTCACCAACGTCGAAAGCACGTTCTACATCTTCGGTACTGCAGCCGGCCCGCACCCCTATCCGATGATGGTGCGCGACTTCCAGTGCGTGATCGGCAACGAAGCCAGGGTGCAAATGCCGGAAATGATAGGTCGCCAGCCGGACGCGGTGATCGCCTGTGTCGGCGGCGGCTCCAACGCCATCGGCCTGTTCTACCCCTATATCGAAGAGAAAAGCGTGCAAATCATCGGCGTGGAAGCGGGCGGTCACGGCATCGCCAGCGGACAGCATGCTGCGCCACTTACCGCGAACGCCAAGGTCGGCGTGTTGCACGGCAACAAGGTCTACCTGATGCAGGACGAGAACGGCCAGATCATCGAGACGCACTCCATTTCTGCCGGCCTGGACTATCCCGGTGTCGGTCCCGAGCATTGCCTGTTGAAGGATCAGGGGCGTGCTCAATATGTCGCGATCAACGACGATGAAGCCATTGCCGCTTTCGATGCGCTATGCCGTTTCGAGGGCATCATTCCTGCGCTGGAATCCAGCCATGCCTTGGCGCACGCAATGAAGATCGCGCCGACCATGGGTAAAGACAAGGTGTTGCTGGTAAACCTGTCCGGTCGCGGCGACAAGGATATGAACACCGTGGCGAAATTGAAGGGCATCACGCTATGAGTCGCATTGACAAGACCTTCAACAAGCTCAAACAACAACAGCGCAAGGCACTTATCCCGTTCATCACAGCAGGTGATCCTTCGCAACAACTCACTGTGCCGCTGATGCATGGTCTGGTGGCAGCGGGGGCGGATGTGCTCGAACTCGGTGTGCCGTTCTCCGATCCGATGGCGGACGGCCCGGTGATTCAGCGTGCTTCCGAACGAGCGCTCAAGAATGGCATGTCGCTGCGCGGCGTGCTGGGCATGGTGGCGGAATTTCGCAAACAGGATTCAACCACTCCGGTGGTACTGATGGGTTACGGCAATCCGATCGAGGCCATGGGCTGGGAAACATTCGCCCAGCGTTGTGCCGAAGTCGGTGTGGACGGTGTACTGACTGTAGACTTCCCTCCGGAAGAAAGTCATGAGGCGTTCGAGCATCTGCAACGCCACAACATCGCGCCCATTTTCCTGCTGGCGCCGACCACCAACGAGGCGCGTATCGAACAAGTCGCCAAGCTGGCGCGCGGCTATGTGTATTATGTCTCGCTCAAGGGCGTGACCGGTGCGGGCAACCTCGACCTTTCGGCCATCGAGCAGAAGATCCCGCAACTGCGCAAGCACATCAAGCTGCCTATCGGTGTCGGCTTCGGCATCCGCGATGCGGCGACGGCCAAAGCTGTGGCAAAGCTGTGTGACGGCGTGGTGGTGGGTAGCCGCATCGTGCAGGAAGTTGAAAATTCAAATGAAAAAAATGTAGTCGCCAATGTAGGTAAATTGGTGAAAGAATTGCGTCAAGCGATCGATCAATAAAGAGGAGGACGTTATGAGCTGGTTCCAAAAATTGTTGCCGCCCAAGATCAAGCGCCGCGAGAGCGCCGACATCAAGAAAAGCGTACCGGATGGCCTGTGGCACAAGTGCCCGTCCTGCCAGGCCGTGTTATACCACGCCGACTTGGAAAAGAATTTCAGCGTCTGCCCCAAGTGCAACCACCATCACCGCATCGGCGCGCGCACCCGTCTCGACTGGCTGCTGGATCCCGAAGGTCGTTTCGAGATCGGTTCCGAAGTGTTGTCGGTCGACACCCTGAAGTTTAAGGACCAGAAAAAATACAGCGACCGTCTGGTCGAGGCGAAAAAGAAAACCAATGAGGATGATGCGCTGATCGTGATGCAGGGCAGCATCCATGCCTTGCCGGTGGTGGCGGCCTCGTTCGAATTCGATTTCATGGGCGGCTCGATGGGCTCGGTCGTCGGCGAACGTTTCGTGCGCGGTGTGCAAGTCGCTCTGGAACAGAAATGCCCCTACATCTGCTTCTCCGCCAGCGGCGGCGCGCGCATGCAGGAAGGCCTGCTGTCGCTGATGCAGATGGCCAAGACCAGTGCCGCGCTCACCCAATTGAGCGAAGCCAGACTGCCCTTCATCTCTGTACTGACCGATCCGACCATGGGGGGCGTCTCCGCCAGTTACGCTTTCCTCGGTGACGTGGTCATCGCCGAACCCGGAGCGTTGATCGGCTTTGCCGGTGCGCGCGTGATTCAGCAGACCGTGCGCGAAACCCTGCCGGATGGCTTCCAGCGTGCCGAGTTCCTGCTCGCACACGGCGCCATCGATATGATCGTGGACAGACGCCAGATGCGTGACCAACTGGCGACGCTGATTACGTTGCTGACCAAGCAGGATGCGGTGGCGAAGCTGGAAACTGCGTAGGATTCTTTGCCGTTCACCAAGCGAATGTTGGGAAAAATAACAAAAGCAAAAACACGGCCAAGCAAAGAAGAAATTTTGGATTCATGGTTGATCCCATTAATTTTGAGAGATCATCATATTAATGATGTGTTTTAGAGAAGTTGGGTTGAAAAGCATCGATTTTCTTAACTCCTTGGGGCGGCAATCCGGGTAGGGTGGGCACCAAAACGTGCCCACCCTACGTAAACCATATTGAAATATGCCTAACACCCTAGCCGACTGGCTAACCTATCTCGAATCCCTCCATCCGAAAACTATTGCACTCGGTCTTGATCGAGTTGCCCAAGTCAAGCAGCGCCTCAACCTTCAACCTGATTTTCCCATCGTCGTCGTCGGTGGCACTAATGGCAAGGGGTCGGTGTGTGCCATGCTGGAAGCTATTCTGCATGCCGCAGGCTATCGTGTCGGTTGCTACACCTCGCCGCATCTGCTGGATTACAACGAACGGGTACGCATTTCAAAACAGCAGGCCAGCGATGCGGAGCTGTGTGCGTCGTTTGCGCAGATCGAACAGGTGCGCGGCGACATTCCATTGACCTATTTCGAATTCGGCACACTGGCCGCCATGCAGTGCTTCATTGAACACAAGGTGGAGGTCGCCATTCTTGAAGTCGGGCTGGGCGGCAGGCTGGATGCGGTGAATGTGTTTGATGCGGATTGTTCGGTGGTAACCAGCGTGGACATCGATCACACGGACTATTTGGGCACGACACGCGAGCAGATTGCGATCGAAAAGGCAGGAATTTTCCGTCAGGGGCATGTTGCGATTTGCGCGGATAGCGATGTGCCACTGTCCCTTCGCAAACATGCGCAGGAAATCGGGGCGGATCTCTGGTGCATTGGCAGCGACTTCGGTTTTACCCGGCATGACGGTCAGTGGGATTATCGTAGCAGTGTTTGCTCGCGTAGTGCCTTGGCGTATCCGGCCTTGCGCGGAGCCTTCCAGTTGAATAACGCCAGTGCTGCTTTGGCGGCGCTGGACGCGCTCAGGGATAAGCTGCCTGTCACGATGGGTGTGGTGAGGCGCGGCCTGGTCGAGGTGGAGCTTGCCGGACGTTTCCAGTTCATTCCGGGCAAACCCCAGTTGATCCTGGATGTGGGGCATAACCCCCATGCGGCGCGTTCGCTGGCACAGAATCTGGCCAATTTGCCGCCCGCGAAGACTTTTGCGGTGTTCTCCATGCTCAAGGATAAGGATATCGCCGGGGTAGTGACGGCGCTGGACGCGCGAATCGACGTCTGGCTGGTTGCGGGCATTGATGCGCCGCGCGGGGCAACGACTGCCGAGCTGGTGCAGGTGCTGCAAAATGCCCGGGTTCGCGGCGAGGTAAAGCCTTGTATTTCCATCGCCGACGCCCTGCATGAGGCCAGCAATCGGGCGAGCGAAAATGATAGAATCGCGGCCTTCGGATCATTCTATACGGTAGCGGAAGTGATGCGGGTGCGCGGTTTGCGCGGCGGCTGACCTTTCTATTTGAAAGCAATGGCAAAACAGACAACGGAAGAAGAATTCAATTTGCGGCGGCTGTCCAGGCGCCGCCTGATCGGCGCGATAGCGCTGGTTCTGCTGGTGGTGATCCTGCTGCCTGTGGTTTTCGACAGCGAGCCGGCTCCCTCGGCGGGAAACAACATCGATTTGCGTATTCCGGGCAAGGACAACTCGCCCGAATTTCAACCCAAGATCAATCTGCCGGAACTGGACAAGATGGCATCCGAGGTGGCTGCCACTTCTGCGGTGGCGAGTGCTGCAGTGACTCCTCCTGCCCCCGTTGCCGCTGTAGCTCCGAAACCAGCCGTTCCAGTTATACCGCCATTGGTGGTAAGCAAACCAAAACCGGAAGCCAAGGTCAAACCAGACGTCAAACCCCAGACGGTAGCCAAGCCCAAGGTCGAGAGCAAACCCGTGGCAAAGCCGCAGGCTTTGCCGAAGACAGGATGGGTAGTGCAAGTTGGCGCGTTCGCCAATGTTGATACCGCGAGGAGCCTGCAAGCCAAATTGGGCAAACTGGGCTACCACGCATACACAGAAAAAGCCGGCACCGTTGTGCGCGTACGCGTGGGCAGCTATCCGACGCTGGATGCGGCGGAAAAGGCAAAGGGCAAGCTGGAAACGCAAGGCATGCAAGCCAACGTGGTCAACCTCGAGTAAGGTTTGTAAGTGACATCCTTTGATTACGCGGTCATTGCGATCATTGTGCTGTCTGCGGCGGTGGGATGGTGGCGCGGCTTCATGTATGAGTTGTTTTCACTGATCGGCTGGCTGGCGGCATACATTGTGGCAAGCACTTTTTCGGCGCAGATGGTGCCGCACGTGCCGATGGAGGTGGGAGCGGATAACATTCGTTCGGCAGCGGCGTTTGCTTTCTTGTTCATTGCGACGCTGATTGTGGCTGCATTGTTTGCGTGGTTCCTGGCGCGTTTGGCAAAGTACGCCGGACTGTCCGGGATAGACAGGAAATTCGGTGCAGTATTCGGCATGTTGCGCGGCGGACTGGTGGTGATCGCGCTGGTGTGGGTGGGTGGGCTGACCGATTTGCCGCAGCTGCCGTTCTGGCGCAATGCGTTGTCGAGCAAGCCGCTGCAGCAAGCCGCGCTGTACGCCAAGGATTACATGCCGGAAAAACACAGCATGGAAATAGACAGATCAACTTTAACTGAGAAGTAAAAGCAAATATGTGTGGGATTCTAGGTGTCGTTGCGCAAAGCCCCGTCAATCAGTTGCTGTATGACGGGCTGCAAGTGTTGCAACATCGCGGGCAGGATGCGGCAGGCATCGCCACGCTGCAACACAATACCTTCCATTTGCACAAGGGAAACGGACTCGCACACGACGTGTTCCGCACCCGCAATATGCGCGCACTGACCGGCAATGCGGGCATAGCCCATGTGCGCTATCCGACCGCCGGCTCCGCAGTCGATCATAACGAGGCACAACCGTTCTACGTGAACTCTCCGTTCGGCCTGGTACTGGGGCATAACGGCAACCTCACCAATACCTCGCAGTTGCAGAAAGAATTGTTCCTGGAAGACATGCGCCACGTGAACACCAATTCCGATTCGGAAGTGCTGCTCAACGTGCTGGCACATGAACTGCAGGCCAACGCCACGAATTTTCGTCTCGATACCAAGGCCATTTTTGCCGCCGTTTCCGCTGTGCATCGCCGCTGCAAGGGCGCGTACGCGGTGGTGGCAATGATCTCGGGTTACGGCCTGCTGGCGTTCCGCGACACGCACGGTATTCGTCCGCTGGTGGTGGGCAGCAACCAGACCGAGAAGGGCGTGGATTATCTGGTGGCGTCCGAGAGTGTGGCGCTGGATACACTGGGCTTCAAGTTCTTGCGCGACATCGCGCCGGGCGAAGCGGTGTTCATCGATCTCAACGGCAACTTCCACAACCAGCAATGTGCCGAGAAGCCGGAACTGAATCCGTGCATTTTCGAGTATGTCTATTTTGCGCGTCCCGACTCCATGATCGACGGCATCTCGGTATATGAGACGCGACTCAACATGGGCGAGTATCTGGCCGACAAGCTCATGCGCGTGTGGCCGGATCACGACATCGACGTGGTGATTCCCATTCCCGATTCCAGCCGCCCGAGTGCGCTGCAATTGGCCAATCGTCTCGGCATTCCGTTCCGCGAAGGCTTTGTGAAAAACCGCTACATCGGTCGCACCTTCATCATGCCGGGGCAGGCGATGCGCAAGAAATCGGTGCGCCAGAAGCTCAATGCCATCAGCGTCGAATTCAAAGGCAAGAACGTATTGCTGGTGGATGACTCCATCGTGCGTGGTACCACCAGCCGCGAGATCGTGCAGATGGCGCGCGATGCCGGAGCGCGCAAAGTGTATTTCGCTTCCGCCGCGCCCCCCGTCAAATTTCCCAATGTGTACGGCATCGATATGCCCAGCCGCAAGGAACTCATCGCCACTGGGCGCACGGACGAAGAGATCTGCCGCGAGATCAGCGCTGACCGTCTGATCTACCAGGATCTGGACGATTTGAAGGCGGCAGTGCACAAGAGCAATCCGAAAATTGCCAAGTTCGACTGTTCCTGTTTTGACGGCGAATATATCACCGGCGACATCACGGCCGAATATCTGGATCGCGTAGAAGCATCGCGTGCTGGCGGCAAAGCGAACCAAACATTGGAAGAAGACCAACTTGAACTCGATCTGGTGATGAGCGCATCATCAATGTGATGCGTTGACACTTTGCGGCGGGGGGTGTTACTTTCTGCCTGCGCCGATTTGAGGAACAGCTTGCGGGCGCGTTACAAATGCAGCTAAAGCGAGGGAAACCCGGTTTAGCGCTAAGCATTCCGGGTTTTTTATTGGCGGCACTGTCGGAGGGGACAGGTCGCAGGGACTGAAGCATGACAGAATCATACCAACCCGAAACACTGGCTGTACGCGCCGGTAATGTACAAAGCCAGTTTCATGAGAACAGCGAGGCCTTGTTCCTCACTTCCAGCTTTACCTTCGATAACGCCGAGCAGGCTGCCAGGCGCTTCATCGGGGAGGAGTCTGGCAACATCTATTCACGCTTTACCAATCCTACCGTCTCCATGTTTGAAGACCGTCTGGCTGCGCTGGAAGGTGCCGAGCAATGCGTGGCGACGGCTAGCGGTATGGCTGCCATCCTGTCTGCCTGCATGGGGCTGCTCAAGGCGGGTGATCATGTGGTGGCGTCGCAGAGCCTGTTCGGTTCGACGGTGAACCTGTTTGGCAACGTGCTGAGCAAGTTTGGCGTGGAGACAACTTTCGTTTCAGCGATCGATGTGGCGGCATGGAAAGCGGCGGTGCGCCCGAACACCAAACTGTTCTTCCTGGAAACGCCGTCCAATCCGTTGACTGAAATCTCCGACATCGCGGCAATATCTGCCGTGGCAAAAAGCTGTGGTGCCTTGCTGGCAGTCGATAATTGTTTCTGCACCCCGGCCCTGCAGCTCCCTTTCAAATTGGGGGCGGACATCGTGATCCATTCCGCGACCAAATACATCGACGGTCAAGGCCGCGTGCTGGGCGGCGCAGTGCTGGGCAGTAAGAAATTGATGGAGCCGGTATATGGCTTTTTGCGTACCACCGGCCCGACCATGAGCGCGTTCAACGCCTGGGTGTTTCTCAAAGGGCTGGAAACGCTCAAGCTGCGCATGGATGCGCACAGCGCCAATGCGCTGCAATTGGCGCAATGGCTGGAGGGCCAAGCCAACGTGACGCGCGTGCTTTATCCCGGACTGCCGTCGCATCCCCAGCACGCGCTGGCGATGAAACAACAGAGGACCGGCGGCGGCATCGTGTCGTTCGAAGTGAAGGGCGGCAAGGCTGCGGCCTGGAAGGTGATCGACAATACCAAACTGCTGTCCATTACCGCCAATCTGGGCGATACCAAGACCACCATTACGCATCCGGCCACTACTACCCATGCACGCATTTCGCCTGAGGCGCGTGCGGCAGCGGGCATAGTTGACGGGCTGATCCGCATCGCGGTGGGGCTGGAGGCGGTTATCGATATTCAAAACGATTTGGCCAAGGGGTTATGAGATGAGGCGGGCAAAGAAAAAGGCACGTGCAACAATAACTGCAGTTGCAACTGCAACTGCGACTTCGGTTACGGCAAGCGCTCTGGATTCCGGACGGCTGCTGGCGCAGCAGGTTGGCGATGCGCTCAAGGCGCACGGCATGACGCTGGTGACGGCAGAATCCTGTACCGGCGGCGGCGTCGCGCAGGCAGTCACCCTGATTCCCGGCAGTTCGGACTGGTTTGACCGCGGTTTTGTGACCTATTCCAATACTGCCAAGGAAGAGATGCTGGGCGTTTCGCCGGATACGCTGGAACAACATGGTGCGGTGAGCGAGCAGACGGTGCGAGAGATGGTGGAGGGCGCGCTGCAATACAGCCGCGCGCAAGTGGCGCTGTCGGTGAGTGGCATTGCCGGCCCCACCGGCGGTACGCCGGAGAAGCCGGTCGGCATGGTCTGGTTCGCCTGGGGAACCAGCAAATCCGTGCAGGCGTTTTGCCAACAGCTCACCGGAGATCGTGATGCTATCCGCGCCAAATCGGTGCAGATCGCCCTTCAGGGGGTACTCAACCTTTTGAATGGCATAACAAAAACAGCCTGAAGCACAAAGAGAACGAACGTTCTGTACAAGTCCGAAATGTTGTGCCACAATCCACCCCATCGAATTTTTGAAAGGGGAAATACAAATGGATGACAACAAGAGCAAGGCACTCGCGGCGGCACTGAGCCAGATCGAAAAACAGTTCGGCAAGGGCTCTATCATGCGCTTGGCAGAGGGCGAGGCGATCAAGGATGTCGAGGTAGTCTCCACCGGTTCGCTGGGGCTGGACATCGCATTGGGCGTCGGCGGTTTGCCGCGCGGCCGCGTGATCGAGATCTACGGCCCCGAATCCTCCGGCAAAACCACCCTTACCCTGCAAGTTATCGCCGAGATGCAAAAACTCGGCGGCACCGCCGCTTTCATCGATGCGGAACACGCGCTTGATCCGCAGTACGCACAAAAGCTGGGTGTGAAGGTTGAGGATCTGCTCATTTCGCAACCGGACAACGGCGAACAGGCGCTGGAAATCGTCGATATGCTGGTGCGCTCCGGCTCGGTGGATATCGTGGTCATTGACTCTGTTGCCGCACTGACCCCGAAAGCCGAAATCGAAGGCGAAATGGGCGATGCGCAAATGGGCCTGCATGCGCGCCTGATGTCGCAAGCCCTGCGCAAGCTCACGGCCAACATCAACCGTTCCAACACCATGGTCATCTTCATCAACCAGATCCGCATGAAGATCGGCGTGATGTTCGGCAACCCGGAAACCACCACCGGCGGCAATGCGCTCAAGTTCTATGCCTCCGTACGTTTGGATATCCGCCGTACCGGCGCAATCAAGAAGGGCGACGAGGTCATCGGCAACGAGACCCGCGTCAAGGTGGTCAAGAACAAGGTTGCCCCCCCGTTCCGCGAAGCCAACTTCGACATCCTGTATGGGGAAGGCATTTCGCGCGAAGGCGAAATTGTCGAACTGGGTGTGCTGCATAAGCTGGTCGAGAAATCCGGTGCCTGGTATGCCTACAAGGGCGAAAAAATCGGCCAGGGCAAGGACAACGCGCGCGAATTCCTGAAGAGCAACCCGGATATCGCCGCCGAGATCGAGAACAGCGTGCGTGAAGCCGTCGGTGTGGCAAAACTGGGTGTCGCCGAAAAGGCGCCTGCGAAAGAAAGTGAAAAATCCAGTGCAAAGGCAGGCTCGAAAGCAGTTGAGGAACAAGCCTGAGTTAAGTCTGCGTGTCCGCGCCATGCGCTATCTGGCGCGGCGCGAGCATAGCAGGGCCGAACTGCACAGCAAGCTGCTGCCGCATGTGCAGGAAGGCGAAGACCTCAATGCCGTGCTGGACGAACTGGAGAAGCGCAACTGGCTCTCCGATGCACGCGCCGCCACGCAATGGGTGGACGCCAAACGCGGCCGCTTCGGCACCCAGCGCATCGCCCACGAACTCCGTCAAAAGGGTATTCCCGAGAACCTGATCTCGGATGCCTTGCCGCAATTGAAGGAAACCGAACTGGATGCGGCACGAGAAGTGTGGCAGAAGAGGTTTGGGGTTTTACCCCAGGATGCCAAGGAAAAAGCCAAACAAATACGTTTTCTGCAATCGCGCGGATTTTCCGTAGAAGTAACACTCAAGGTATTGAAACTTTCCACCGCAACGGAGGATGGGGAGTACTGACACGTTGTGCCGATTCTGGGCGTCAAATGGTATGATTCACGCCTTGATGCCGCCATTCAGGCGGCGTATTTATTGAATGAATCGCGTCGATTGGTGTCCAGATGAAAAGCAGTGAAATCCGCCAGAAATTCCTCGATTATTTCGCCTCCAAAGGCCACACGATAGTCGCCTCCAGTTCGCTGGTGCCGCATGAAGACCCGACGTTGCTGTTTACCAACGCGGGCATGAACCAGTTCAAGGACGTGTTCCTCGGTTTTGACAAGCGTCCCTATACCCGCGCCACGACTTCGCAGAAGTGCGTGCGTGCCGGCGGCAAGCACAACGACCTGGAAAACGTCGGCTACACCGCGCGCCACCATACCTTCTTCGAGATGCTGGGCAATTTCAGCTTCGGCGACTACTTCAAGCGCGACGCGATCAAGTACGCATGGGAACTGCTCACCGACGTGTTCAAGCTGCCCAAGGACAAGCTCTACGTCACCGTGTATGCCGAGGATGACGAGGCCTATGACATCTGGACCAAGGAAGTCGGTCTTGAGCCCTCCCGCGTGATCCGCATCGGCGACAACAAGGGCGCGCGCTATGCGTCCGACAATTTCTGGATGATGGGCGACACCGGCCCTTGCGGTCCCTGCACTGAAATCTTCTACGACCATGGCGCACATATTCCCGGTGGATTGCCCGGCACACCGGAGGAAGACGGCGACCGCTACATTGAAATCTGGAACAACGTGTTCATGCAGTTCAACCGCGACGAAGCGGGCGTGATGCATCCGCTGCCCAAGCCCTCCGTGGATACCGGCATGGGGCTGGAGCGCATCTCGGCGGTGTTGCAGCATGTGCATGCCAACTACGAGATCGATCTGTTTCAGGCGCTGATCAAGGCGGCGGCGCGCGAAACCAAGCAGAGCAACCTCGACCAGCCCAGCTTGCGCGTGCTGGCCGACCACATCCGTGCCTGCTCCTTCCTCATTGCCGACGGCGTGATTCCCGGCAACGAAGGTCGCGGCTACGTGCTGCGCCGCATCATCCGCCGCGCGATTCGCCACGGCTACAAGCTGGGTGCACGCGAGGCGTTCTTCAACAAGATGGTGCCCGATCTGGTGGAGCAGATGGGTGTTGCCTATCCCGAACTGGTCGCAGAGCAGGTGCGCGTGAAAGGTATTCTCAAGCAGGAAGAGGAGCGTTTTTTCGCCACTATCGAACATGGCATGGCGATTCTCGAAGCCGATCTGGCCGAGATGGACAAGGCGGGAAATAAGGTATTCAACGGCGAGACCGCATTCAAGCTGCACGATACCTACGGCTTTCCGCTCGACCTGACTGCAGACATTTGTCGTGAGCGCGGCGTGAAGGTCGACGATGCCGCTTTTAATGCGGCCATGGCGCGCCAGAAAGAACAAGCGCGCGCGGCAGGCAAGTTCAAGATGGCGGCGAACCTGGAATACTCCGGCCCGGCGACCACCTTCCACGGTTACGAAACCCTCGAACACAAGGGCAACATTCTTGCGCTGTACAAGGACAGCGTACTGGTGAATGAATTGAACGAAGGCGACATGGGTGTGGTGGTACTGGACGACACCCCGTTCTATGCCGAATCCGGCGGCCAAGTAGGCGATAGCGGCGAACTGCGCAGCACGCACGGAATATTCGCGGTGGAAGACACGCAGAAGATCCAGGCCACGGTATTCGGTCATCACGGCGTGGTGAAGACCGGCAAGCTGACGGTGGGCAACGGCGTTCAGGCTCGCGTGGATGTTGCATCGCGCAATCGCACCATGCGCAATCATAGCGCCACGCACCTGATGCACAAGGCGCTGCGCGAAGTGCTGGGCACGCATGTGCAGCAAAAAGGCTCTCAAGTGGATGCGGACAAGACACGCTTCGACTTCGTGCATACGCAGCCGATGAGCGATGCCGAAATCCGCAAGGTGGAAGCCATCGTGAATGCCGAGATTCTGACCAATGCAGACTGCCAGTCGCGCGTGATGGCGATCGATGATGCGCAGAAAACCGGCGCGATGATGCTGTTCGGCGAGAAATACGGCGATGTGGTGCGCGTGATCGACATTGGTTCCTCCATCGAGTTGTGCGGCGGTACGCATGTGAAGCGCACCGGCGATATCGGACTGTTCAAGATCGTGGCCGAAAGCGGCGTGGCTGCGGGCGTGCGCCGCGTGGAAGCAGTGACCGGCGAGGGCGCTCTGGCGCTGGTGCAACAGCAGGAAGAACAGTTGCAGCAAGTTGCCGATGCAGTGAAAACGCAGCCGCAGGAAGCCGCGTCGCGTATCGCGCAAATCCTTGATAACGTGAAAGTGCTGGAAAAAGAACTGGCTGCCTTGAAATCCAAACTCGCCTCATCGCAGGGCGACGAGTTGCTGTCGCAGGCGCAAGAGATCAACGGCGTGAAGGTGTTGGCGGCCAAGCTGGACGGTGCCGATGCGGCAGTGTTGCGCGAAACGATGGATAAGCTGAAGGACAAGCTCAAGTCCGCCGTCATCCTGCTGGCTGCGGTGAGCGATGACAAGGTCAGTCTGATTGCAGGCGTGACGGCCGATGCCACTGTCAAGGTAAAAGCTGGCGAACTGGTTAACTTTGTTGCGCAACAGGTTGGTGGTAAAGGCGGCGGGCGCCCGGATATGGCGCAAGCCGGCGGCACTCAACCTGAGCACTTGGCCGCAGCACTTGCATCTGTTTCAAATTGGGTGAAAGCCAAACTTTGATCGAAAAACAGTCAGAAACCCCTGTTTATTCGTTGTTTTGCCTGGTTGCCAAATAGCGTACTGCTAGTGTAGGGTACGCACAGGGATGGGAATAAAAACGGGGAAAGTCCGCAGTATCGGATGAGCCGCGTTGTTTTCCGATAACAAAAGGGTGTAGCAGGCAATGCTCAGACAAGCGAACGATACAATACTGTTGGTTGAGGATGACGAGGCCAAGGTTCTCCTGATTCAACAGGCGGTGGCGAGCTGTCCGGAAAAATTGCACCTTGCAGTAGCGCGCGATACCGTCGAGGCGCTGGAGTGGCTGACCGATACGGTCAAACGCGGTTATTCAATGCCACGCATGATTCTGCTGGACCTGAAACTCCCAAAACTTGCCGGTCTGGCGGTACTGCGTACCCTGCGGCTGGAGAGGCGTTTGCAGGACGTACCAATCGTGGTGTTTTCCGAACAGCATGAACCTCCCGATGTCGTATTGAGTTACCAACTCGGTGCCAACAGTTTCGTCGAAAGGCCGGAGAATCTTGCTGAGTTTACCCAGCTTCTGCGCGAACTTGCCCAACGCGGTTGGTTGAGTGGCAAGGGATTACCCCATGCGGATACGCAGTCCATGCTGGCATAGTGCAATCTCAGCTTTTACCTGCGGATATTAATTAGAACGGCAACGAAAGATCGGGTGCCGCTTTCAGCAACACTCTCCTGAAATCATTCTGTATGCGCTGCAAAGCAGGCGCGTCGTCTGCTTCAAAGCGCAGCACAATCACTGGCGTGGTATTGGAAGGGCGCATCAGCCCAAAGCCGTCGGCATATTCCACCCGCAAGCCATCGATGGTGATGATGTCTTTGGCATCGGTGAAGCGGGCTTCCTTCTGCAGTCGTGCAAGCAGCGTATGGTTCACACCTTCCGCTGTGTGGATGTGCAACTCCGGCGTGCATACTGCATCCGGCAATGCATTCAACGTGGCGCTGGCATCCGCTACCTTGCTCAATATCTCCAGCAGCCGTGCGCCGGCATAGAGTCCATCGTCAAAGCCGTACCAGCGTTCCTTGAAGAACACATGCCCGCTCATCTCGCCCGCGAGCAGTGCGCCGGTTTCGCGCATTTTGGCTTTCACCAGTGAATGCCCGGTTTTCCATAGCGTTGGTTTGCCGCCGTGTTCGCGTATCCACGGGAACAGGTTGCGCGTGGACTTCACGTCGAAAATGATTTCGGCACCCGCGTTGCGGCTCAATACATCGGCGGCGAACAGCATTAGTTGGCGGTCGGGAAAGATGATCTTGCCGTCTTTGGTAACCACACCCAGGCGGTCACCATCGCCATCAAAGGCCAGACCAAATTCGCTGTCGTTGTCCTTGAGCGCTTCGATCAGGTCTTCCAGGTTATGCGGATCGGAAGGGTCGGGGTGGTGGTTGGGGAAGTTGCCATCCACCTCACAGAACATCTCGGTCACCTTGCAACCGATGCCGCGATAAAGCTTGGCGGCGAAATCGCCAGCCACGCCGTTGCCGCAATCCACCGTGATGTTCAAGGGGCGCACCAGCTTGATATCGCCGATGATGCGTGCGAGGTATTCCGGCGCGATGTCGTATTGCGAGTAACTGCCGCTGCCGTGCGACAGGTCGTTCTGTTCAATGCGCTGGCGAAGCTTCTGGATGGTTTCGCCGGACAGTGTTTCACCCGCCAGCACCATCTTCAGGCCATTGTAGTCCGGCGGGTTATGGCTACCGGTGATCATTACCGCGCAATCGGTCTTGAGTTGGAACGCGGCGAAGTAAGTCATCGGCGTTGCAACCATGCCCACGTCAATCACGTTGATGCCGCTTTTCTGGATGCCGCGCGCTAGTGCCTTGGCGAAGCCGGGTCCGGACAGGCGCCCGTCGCGCCCGATGGCAATGCTGTGCTGTTTGCGTGAAACAGCTTCCGAGCCGATCGCGTGTCCTATGGCTTCCACTATTTCGTCCGTCAGCGTCTTGCCAACGATGCCGCGTATGTCATACGCCTTGAAGATATCCTTTGGAACGCTGGCCATGGTTAGTTTTTCGTATGAATGGGGAGGTGTCGCAATACTTCTTTCGGCGGGATCTTGATCATGCAATTGAAATGCCCCAACGGGCATTCGCGCTTGAAGCAGGGGCTGCACGGCAGGTCGAGCTTGAGTATTTGCGCCTGGTCCGACAGGGGCGGCGTGAACTCGGGGCTGCTGGAACCGAAGATCGCGGCCATAGGCCTGTTCAGCGCGGCGGCGATATGCATCAAGCCGGAATCGTTGCTGACCACCAGATCGGCATACGACAGCAGCGCAATGGCATCGTCCAAGTCGGTCACGCCGCACAGGTTGCGGCAGGGTTCGTTGCCCAAAGCCACGATTTTGTCGGCGACCTCTTTGTCCTTGGAAGAGCCGATCAGCCAGACTGCATAACCTTGAGCACGCAGCAGTTGTGCCAGTTCCGCATAGTAATGTGCCGGCCAGCGTTTGGCCGGGCCGTATTCAGCGCCGGGACAAAATACGGCGACGGGTTTGTCCAGCGTCAAATCAAATTTGGCGAGTGCTTTTTGGCGCTCGGTTTCAGTTACCGCTAATTGGGGATGGGAAAACGGAAGCGTGTTCTCGCTTAAGGGCGCTTCGGCCAGTTGCACAAAACGCTCCACCATCAGCGGCAAATGTTTTTTGTTCAGTTTGCGCGCGTCATTAAGCAACCCGTAACGCATTTCACCGACATATCCGGTGCGCATCGGGATGTTAGCAAAGAAGGGAACCAGCGCGGACTTCCATGAATTGGGTAATACGATGGCCTTATTGTATTGCTCATCACGCAATTGGATGCCAAGTCGACGGCGTTCGGAAAACGCGAATTCGCCATGCGGAAAAGGATTGAGGATGACGTCATGAACCTCGGGCATGTGCCGCAGCAATTTTTCCGTCCACGGCGGAGCCAGCACATCAATGCGCGCACCCGGGTAACGTTGCAGCAGGCGGTGCAACATGGGCTGCATCAGCATGCAATCGCCCACCCAGCTCGGCGCGATGATCAGGATTTTGTCCACGTATTGGCGAGTAAAAGTAAAGGGCGGTTACGCTTCAATGATGTGCATGGGGCAACTTGCCCATGAATTTGTACAGCGTGCCGCAATACGGACAACGCGCCTCGCCCAGTTTCTCCACCGGGATGGCAACACGCGGGTGCGCGTTCCACAAACTGACCGATGGCGTGGGACAGAACAAGGGTAAAGCGTCTGCACCGACTTCAATATACTGCTGCGAGTTGTTCTCGTTGGTCATGCGCTCCCCCGGTTCAGAGTTGTTATACATGTGCCAGCCAATTGGCGTATTTGGTGTTCTTGCCGGCGACAATATCAAAGAATGTCGCTTGCAGCTTGGCAGTGATCGGTCCGCGGCTGCCACTCCCGATGGTACGGGTGTCGAGTTCGCGGATCGGCGTTACTTCGGCGGCAGTGCCGGTAAAGAAGGCTTCATCCGCACAATAGACTTCGTCGCGGGTGATGCGTTTCTCGATCAGTTCCAGTCCCATGTCTTTCGCCAGCGTAACAATGGAATCTCTGGTGATGCCTTCCAGGCACGAAGTTAGATCCGGCGTGTAGAGTTTGCCCTTCTTAACAATGAAGATGTTCTCACCGGCACCCTCGGCCACATAACCATCCACATCCAGCAGCAGGGCTTCGTCGTAGCCGTCGTGCGCCACTTCCTGGTGTGCCAGGATGGAGTTGGTGTAGGTGCCGACCGATTTGGCGCGGCACATGTTGATGTTCACGTGATGGCGCGTAAAGCTGGAAGTCTTTACGCGGATGCCTTTGGCCATGCCTTCCTCGCCCAGATAGGCGCCCCATGGCCAAGCCGCCACAGCCACGTGCACGCTGATATTGGTGGCGGCAATACCCATCGCCTCCGAACCGTAGAACACGATGGGGCGAATGTAGCAGGACTCCAGCTTGTTGCTGCGCACCACTTCCTTTTGCGCTTCCAGCAGGGTGTCCTTGTCATACGGCATCTGCATCTTGAAGATAGCGGCCGAATTGAACAGGCGGTCGGTATGCTCCTGCAGGCGGAATATTGCAGTTCCCTGTGTGGTCTTGTATGCCCGCACCCCTTCGAATACTCCCATGCCGTAATGTAGCGTATGGGTAAGCACGTGTGTGGTGGCTTCGCGCCAGGGTACGAGCTTGCCGTCGTACCAGATAAAGCCGTCGCGGTCGGACATGGACATGGTGATTTCCTTAATTCGTATAGTTGTTGCGAGGGCAGCGATTCTAGCTGTTTCTTTACCGATTATGAAGGGAGGGGGTAACAGGAAGGCACAGGGTTCTGTTTTGGTGTGTTTCTTTTGTTGCCGGTTCATGTAATCATCGTACCAGTTGGGGAATGGCATAATCGGGGACAGCATGGCGCAGTACATCGGTTCGAAAGAAATAAAGCCGGAAATGATGGATACGCAGGAAGACAAACTGCGTAAAAGTCTGCTTATTTTTGCGGCTGCTTTCATGACCTTGGGGGTTATGCTGTGGCTGGCTATCTACTGGATGATGGGAATCAATTTCTCCAGCAATGTTCCGCTGGCGTATCAGGTGATTTCGGTTGGTTCGCTGGTCTACTACATGAAGACCCGCAATTTTGTTGTGCTGCGCTTTGTGCAGTTAAACCTGTTCCTGTTTGCGCCCTTCATCATGCAGTGGAGTATCGGCAGTTCGGTGACGGCCAGCGGGGTGGCACTGTGGGCGTTGCTGGCCCCGATAGGCGCACTGGTAGTGTCCAACTGGCGCGAATCCATTCCCTGGTTCTTTGCCTACATCGTGATGACGGCTTTGTCCGGCTTTTTCGATTATTACCTGAGTGTGGGTAAGACAACCGGTATTCCGCTGGATACCATCGGTATCTTTTTTGCGCTCAACTTCACGGCGATGTCTTCCATCCTGTATTTTCTGGTTCGCTACTTTGTCATCGAGACGGAGAAAATCAAAACTCAGCTCGACCAGCAGCACGCCTTGCTTGCGGAAGAACAGAAGAAGTCGGAGCGTGTGCTGTTCAATGTACTTCCTTCCGCTATCGCCGAGCGCCTGAAGAACAATCAGGGTCTGATTGCCGACGGTTACGCCGATGTCACCGTCATGTTTGCGGATCTGGTGAATTTCACCCAGTTAACCGAGCAGATGTCGCCCGAGCAGATGGTTGGGTTGCTGAATACGGTGTTTTCCGGTTTCGACGAGTTGTCCGAGAAATACGGCCTGGAAAAGATCAAGACTATAGGCGATGCCTACATGGTGGTGGGGGGGTTAACGCGCGAGCGCCCCGATTATGTCGATGATATGGCGAACATGGCGATTGAGATGCTTGATTTCGTCTCCAAACATCCTGCGCTGGTCAGGCGCAGTCTGGGCATACACATTGGCATCGCCACCGGCCCGGTTGTGGCGGGCGTGATCGGCACCAAACGCTTCATTTACGACCTGTGGGGCGACACTGTGAACATTGCCAGCCGCCTGACCGATGATGCGAAAGAAGGCCAAATCCTGACCGACAAACTGACCTACAACCGTTTGCGCCTGGATTTTCTGTTCGAACCGCCCAATGTGCTTAACGTCAAGGGCAAAGGCGAGATGACGTCGTATCGCATGATAGGGCGCGCCAGTCGCGTTTCTGATTCGGGCACCAACGGCAACGTTTTTCACCTTCCTGCCTCCGGCAGCGCGCCGGCTTCGGCTTAGTCCTTCCCCAGTAAAGACTGCCATAGCGCCAGAACCGGCGCCGTGTCCACGAGGTTGTGCTCGATACGGCAGGGGTTCTGGTTGTTCAGGCGCATCTGGTGCTGGATGCGGCGCAGTTCCCGGTACAGTTCACGCACCTTGTCGGCGAGTTCGACATCGATCAGCTTCAGTTTCGCGGCAATATTCAGCAACGCCAGATTGCCTCTGTTTGCTGTGAGTTCGGGGTGGGCTGCTGCGTGGGCGAGCACGATGAACTGCACCATGAATTCGATATCCACCATGCCGCCGCTGTCCTGTTTGATGTCGAACAGCTGCGTTCTGTTCGGATGTCCGTCGTGCATTTTCTGCCGCATTTCGACGACGTCCTGCCGTAGCCGGGCCTGGTCACGCGGCATGCGCAGCACCTCCTCACGAATGCGTGCGAACTGCGCCCCGACTGAACTATCGCCGGCACAGAAGCGGGCGCGTGTCAGCGCCTGATGTTCCCACACCCAGGCATGCTTGTGCTGATACTCATCAAAGGCAGCGATCGAGCTGACCAGCAGTCCGCTGTCGCCGTTTGGGCGCAGACGCAGATCGATTTCATACAGGCGACCCGATGAGGTATAGCTGGAGAGCATGGTGTTGATGCGCTGCGCCAGACGCGCATAAATTTCGCCCGCTTCGGGGTGATCGTCGTCGTATAGAAAAACCAGATCAAGGTCAGAGGCGTAACCCAGTTCGAGCCCGCCCAGTTTGCCATAGGCGATGATCGCAAACTTTGCGTCCTCCCGATGTTTCTTGCGCGCATCGCGCCAGCAAAGGCGCAATACATGGCGCAGGATGAGGTCGGCGAGATCGCTCAAATGATCGCTCAGCTTTTCCAGTGGCAGCAATCCCTGCAGATCCATCGCCAGCAGCTGGAAGGTCTGTGCCTGCTGGAACTGGCGCAAGACATCCATCTCGCGCTCGGTGTCGCCGGCATGCGCCTGAAGTTGAGCTGCGAGTTGCGCATCCAGTGACGTCCAGTCCGGAGCGATATACAGCTCGCGAGTATCCAGCAGCTCATCGAGCAAAATGGGATGCTGCGTCAGATAATCACCCGCCCAAGCGCTGGCGGCGAGCAGATGCACCAGGCGCGGCAGCGCTTGCGGATACTCCGCCAGGAAAGCGAGGTAGGACGAGCGGCGGGCGATGGCTTCGAGCAGTGACAGGGTGCGGCGCAACGCGTCTTCGCGATTGGCTGTTTCTGCGCACAGTTCGGCCAGGCGGGGTAGCAGCAGATCGAGCCTGTGGCTGCTGGCCTCCGGCAATTGGCGATAACGGGTGCCGGTACGAAATTGCAGCAAATTTTCGGCGAGACTACCGTCATCCCGGTAACCAAGTGTGGCGAGTGCCGAGGAAAGTTCTTCTTTCGTCACATCGTCACCCCACCAGGAATGGCCGCTGTCTTCCTGTTTCTCACCGAACACGGTTTCAAATTGCTGGCTGACGAAGTCCCGCAACGGTCCCAATTCGGCGAGTAACGCGCCAAAATCGGCAAAGTTCATTGCTTCGGCAACGATGGCCTGTTGAATGGGGCTCTCCGGAAGTTCCTGGGTTTGTTGATCGTCGAGATATTGCAGGCGATGCTCGAGATTGCGCAGGAAAACATAGCTGCTATCCAGCCGCGCGACCACTTCAGCGCTGAGTTCGCCATCACGTGCCAGTTGCTGCAATACCAGCCGGGTGGGGCGGATGCGCAGGCGGGCATCCCGCCCCCCGCGTATTAACTGGAACACCTGCGCGATGAACTCGATCTCGCGTATGCCGCCGGGGCCGAGCTTGATGTTTTGGTAAAGGTCGCGGCGCACGACTTCGGCACGGATCTGGGCATGCAGTTTGCGCATGGAATCGAACGAACCGAAATCCAGGTATTTACGGAACACGAAGGGTTGCGCGAGTTGTTCCAGCTCGACAGTTTGTGAGCTGTTCTCGGGCGTGATGACGCGCGCCTTGATCCAGGCATAGCGCTCCCATTCTCGCCCCTGCGATACCAGGTATTCTTCCAGCGCGGCGAAACTCATGGTTAGCGGGCCGCTGTCGCCGTAGGGGCGCAAGCGCATATCGACGCGGAATACGTAACCGTCGGCAGTGAGGTCGTTGATGTGGGCAATCAGTTTGCGTCCGAGGCGGTTAAAGAACTCGTGGTTGCTGATAGTGCGAGGGCCGGTAGTTTCGCCGTCTTCGGGGTAAACAAATATCAGGTCGATATCCGAAGAAACGTTCAGTTCGCCGCCACCGAGTTTGCCCATGCCGATTACCAGCAGTTCCTGAGGAGCACCGCTTTCCATCCCGACAGGTTGGCCGTACTGTGCGACCAGCGTTTGCATGGCGAACTGCTGCACGCGCTGCACGGCAATTTCGGCCAGCGCAGTCATACTGCGCATCACTTCGTCGAGATCGGAAAGACCATTCAGGTCGCGCGTCAGCACATGCAACATCACACGCTTGCGCAGGCTACGCAGGGCTGAAGATAGCTGATCTTCATTGTTATATGGCAGCGCATCCAGCCAGCCACTTATGACCTTGTTGTTGCAAGGGGTGCGCAGGTGTTGGTGCAACCAATGCAGCAGTTCCGGATCCATATCCAGCAGGTGGGCGAGATAGCGGCTGCAATGTCTGGCATGTCGTACCAGTTCATCGAAATCGGCCGGAAAACTGGGCTTTACGGTATTCATGGTGAGGGCTTCGGGTTAAAATGTCCGTTCTGTGTTTCTTCACTGCATTATAGGTTCTTCATGTCTGACCTGTCCCACTTCTCCATACAGTTTCCCTGCGCTCGCACACGATGCTGAAAAATTCATTTTTGCTGGCTTGGCACGGTATGGGAAAGTTGACTCGTTTCGTGCTGGAAGTCGTGTTGCTGTTTGCAATCGCCGGTGCATTGCTGTTGCTGACGTTGCGCTATCGCATATTGCCCGACATCGAACGCTATCACGACCAGATCACCGCTGCGGCAAGCGCTACCATCGGGCAGCCGCTGATTGTGGGCGGGATCGCGGCGGACTGGGATGGCCTGCGTCCGCGTCTGTTGCTGTCTGATGTGAAGATATTGGACAAGCAGGGCAAAGTAGTCTTGAGTTTGCCACGTCTGGAGAATACGGTGGCCTGGACGAGTCTGCCCACCGCTGAGTTGCGTTTTCATAGCCTGTTGATCGACAGCCCCGATCTGTCGGTACGGCGCGATGTGCAAGGACGCTGGTTTGTGGCAGGTATCGCACTGAGTGAACAATCTACCGATGCGAAAGACAGTTCGGACTGGATGTTGCATCAGTCCAGTGTCATCATTCGCAACGCGCGCATTACCTGGCAGGATGAGTTGCGTGCCGCGCCGGCGCTGGTGCTGGAACGGGTTGATTTAAGTATCGATAACCGGCACGGGCATCATCGTTTTGCAGTGCGTGCTTCGGCACCGGAGAAACTTGCCTCGCGACTGGATGTGCGCGGCAATTTTTCCGGCGACAGTTTCGCAGATATGAGCGATTGGCACGGAGAGCTGTTCACTCAACTCGACTATGCCGATGTGCTGGCCTGGAAACCTTGGGTACCATTGCCGAATGCATTCAAGAGCGGCAAGGGCGCGTTGCGGATGTGGTTGGGTTTCAAGCAGGGAAAACTGCACAGCGTGGACGCTGATGTTGCGTTGGCCGGAGTGCAAGCGCGTCTGTCGGAGGAGTTGCCTCAACTCGATTTGAAGGAGTTGCGGGGACGCATCGGCTGGCAAGTGCTGGAGCGCGGTTTTGAAGTATCGAGCCGCAAGCTGGCATTGCAGATGCGCGACGGTTTTGAATTGAAGCCGACCGATTTCTACCTCAGGATGCTGGCAGGACAGGATACGCAGCCGCCTTCCGGCGAGATCAGGGCAAATGCCCTGAGGCTGGGCGGTATTGCCCTGATGATGAATTACCTGCCATTTGACAACAATGTCAGGCAACGCTGGATCGACGCACAACCGCGAGGCGACGTCACCGACCTGCTGGCCACGTGGCAAGGTGATTTCAGTAATATCACCCGTTACGATATCAAGGCGCGTTTCGACGGCATGTCAATGCACCGTATCGGCGATTTACCCGGCTTTTCCGGTCTGAGCGGAAAAGTGGATGGTTCGGATAGCGGTGGTACGCTTACGCTCGATAGCCGTAAATTTATGCTCGACGCCCCGAAACTGTTCTCCGATCCTGTGGAATTCGACAAGCTGACCGCACGACTCGGCTGGCAGCGTAATTCGCGCGGACTGGAAATCAAGCTGAGTAACGCCGAGCTTTCCAATGTTGATCTCGCGGGAACGCTCTACGGCAGTTATCAGTTCGAGCCCGATGGGCCCGGTTTGGTGGATGCCTATATCGACATGACACGCGTTACGGTGCGCCGTACCGGCCATTACACCCCGGTGCCTGCGGTCAACAAGGAAACGCGCGACTGGCTGCAGGCAGCTTTGCAAGGAGGGCAAGCGGATAGATTCCGTGTGCGATTGCGCGGCGACCTGCGCGATTTCCCCTTTGTTGGAAACGAGCGCGGCATTTTTCGTCTGGAAGCGCGAGCCAAGGGCGTGGAGATGGAGTTTGTCAAAGGCTGGCCGCGTCTGGAAGACGCGCAGACGCAGTTGCTGATAGAAGGCAAGAAACTGGAAGTCGATGCCATTACGGCCACGACCGCAGGGGCGCACTTGCAAAATGTCAAAGTGATCATTCCCGACCTGCTGGAGAATAACCCGCAACTGCAAGTGCGCGGCGAAGCAGCGGACACGACGCAGCGCTGTCTGGATTACATTCTCAAGAGTCCGGTAAACGGCTTTCTCAACCGTTTCACAGAAGGGGTTACGGCGCGTGGCGACGGCAATCTGAATCTGCAAATTGATATTCCGCTAAATGGCGAGGCGCCGGTCAAGGTACGCGGCGACTATCGTTTTTTGAATAATGACGTTGATCTCGGCGACACTGTGCCGTTGTTGAGGCAGGTAAATGGCGTGTTGTTGTTCACCGAGTCGTCGGTGAATGCGGGTGACATCAATGCCCAGATACTCGGTGGTGCTGCGCATCTGATGGTGCAAAGCGACAAGGGCGCATTATTGACTGAAGCGCATGGCAAACTTGATCTGGATAATTTGAACAAACTGGCACCGCATCCTTTGTTACATCGCCTGCATGGTACTGCCGACTGGAAGGCGGATATTCGCGTGCAGGACAGCCAGGTTGATGTGACCGTGGATTCCGATTTGCAAGGGATCAAGTCGAACTTGCCGGCGCCGTTGTCGAAGAATGCCGGTGAACGTGTTTCGCTGCATCTCGAACAAAAAAGTCTTAACCCGCGCCAGCAGACACTGGGTTTGAGTATCGGATCGATTGTTGATGCCAAATTGCTGCGACAGCATGGTGTCGACGGAGCATGGAATGTTCGCAGCGGGCGCATTGCGTTTGGCGGTACTGACCAGCGTACGGCCAGGGACGGGATAAGGGTGATCGGCAAGTTACCGCTGCTGTCTTTGGAAGGATGGGGTGGTCTGGGACTGGTCCGGCAGAGCGAGGGGGTGCTGCCCAATATATCGGGTATCGATCTGACCGTGAAGAAACTGACCGGTTATGGCAATGCGGTGAACGACCTGGCCGTCAAAGGCAGTAGCCGCAATGGTCTGGTCAGTTTGCGGCTGGCTTCCAGAGAACTGAATGGCGATATGATCTGGCAGCCGCAAGACAACGGAAAGTTGCTGGCGCGTTTCAAGAATGCGATGCTGGGAGAAGGTCATAGCGAACCCGCGCAAGCCGTGCAGCCGGCAACCGGCAAGGTCGCTCCGCCCGACAATACTACTTTTCCTGAAGTGGATCTGGCGGTGGAGAAACTCAGCTACAAGGGACGTCAGCTCGGCAAGTTGGAGATGGAGCTGAGCGAGGACGACGGCGATGTGCTGCTGGATAAATTTTTGCTCACCAATCCGGACGGTGTGATGGATATCAGCGGCGTGTGGCAGGCGGTTCCCGAGCTGACCCGGGTCAAGCTGCGTATAGACATCAGCGATGCGGGCAAGATATTGTCGCGCTCAGGATATCCGGACAGCCTGAAGGATGGCAGCGGTTCCCTGGAGAGCAACCTGTACTGGGCGGGAGCGCCGGATTCCTTCAGCTACTCAAAACTGAACGGAGCCATGCACTTGAACGTGGGCAAGGGACGTTTCCTCAAGGTCAGTGAGTCCCAGGTGGGGGCTTTGAAATTGATCAGCGTGTTGAGTCTGCAGCGCCTCTCGCTTGATTTCACCGATGTGTTCAGCAAAGGGTTTCAGTTCGACAGCATCACCGGCAACGCCCAGATTGTGAACGGTCTGTTGCTGACCAACGATATGAAGCTTACCGGTACAGGAGCAAAGGTCACCATGACCGGGCAAGTCGATATGAACCGTGAGACGCAAGACCTGAAAGTGCGCATTCTGCCGACCATTGGTGATAACGTGTCACTGCTTTCTTTTGCCGCCGGACCCGTGGTCGGAGTGGGGGTATTGCTGGCGAACAAGATATTGCGCGATCCGCTCGATAAGCTGGTGTCGTTTGAATACAATGTCAGAGGCAGTTGGGCAGACCCGAAGGTTGATAAGGTCGGTCAAACCAAATCCGCCCAAAGCGGGGTCGTTTCCGGAGAATAGTTTCTTCAAGTACAGTAGAGTCCGAATAACCAAATTATTGAAAGTTATCGAATCATGTCTTCCATCGACAACACCCAATCACGCATTGCAGCGCAAATTAACGCATTCAAGGTTGCTGCCATCCAGATGGCATCCGGCCCCAATGTTGAAGGCAACCTGAGCGAGGCGCGCCGTCTGGTCGCCAAAGCAGCTGAGCAAGGCGCGAAACTGGTGGTGCTGCCGGAGTTCTTCGCCATCATGGGCATGAACGAACAGGACAAGGTCAAGGCTCGCGAACAGTCGGGTCAAGGGCCGATCCAGAAATTCATGAGCGAAACGGCGCGCAAACACAAAATCTGGCTGATCGGTTCGCTGCCGCTGGCAGCCAATTCGCCGGACAAGGTGCGCAACAGCTGCCTTGTGTTTGATGAGACCGGCGCGCAAGTGGCGCGTTACGACAAGGTTCATTTGTTCAACCTGACGCTGGGCAACGAGCATTACAACGAAGCCAGCACGATCGAGGCAGGCGACAAGGTCGTGGTGGTCGACAGCCCGTTCGGTCGCATCGGCCTGGCCGTGTGTTACGACCTGCGCTTTCCGGAACTGTTCCGCGCCATGAAGGACGTTAACATTATCGTGCTACCTTCCGCATTTACCGCGACTACCGGCAAAGTTCACTGGGAGCCGCTGGTGCGCGCGCGCGCCATTGAAAACCTGTCCTACGTCATCGCCGCGGCGCAGGGTGGCTACCATGTCAGCGGACGTGAAACGCACGGCCACACCATGGTTGTCGATCCCTGGGGACGCATCGTGGATGAGTTGCCTCGTGGCTCCGGTGTGGTCATCGCCGATGTCAATCCGGGCTACCAAGCCAGCCTGCGCAACAGCTTGCCCGCGCTTTCCCACCGCACACTGTCCTGCTCCGCATGAGTTCACCCCTGCAATTGGCGCAACGTGCGCTGCTCACATCGCACGGGCTGGAAGCAAGACATCTGGAGCAAGTGTTCGGCAAAATGCTGGCGCATCGTGTGGATTACGCCGATCTGTATTTCCAGTACAGCCGTGCCGAGAGCTGGGCGCTGGAAGAGGGTATCGTCAAGTCCGGCAGCTTCCATATCGATCAGGGCGTCGGCGTGCGCGCGGTGAGCGGCGACAAGACAGCCTTTGCCTATTCCGACGACATCACATTGAACGCATTGGAAGACGCCGCACTGGCCACCCGAGCCATTGCGCGCCAGGGAGGCAAACAGAAGGCGGCACATTTGCATGCCGGCAAGACGCATGAACTTTATTTGCCGCATGACCCGATCGCCACGCTCAAGGCAGAACAGAAAGTCGCGTTGCTGGAAAAGCTGGAACGCATGGCGCGCGCGCTCGATCCGCGTGTCACCCAGGTCATGGCGAATCTGGCGGGCGAATACGATGTCGTGCTGGTGGCGCGCAATGACGGCCTGCTGAATGCCGATATACGACCACTGGTGCGCCTCTCGCTGCAAGTGATCGTCGAGGGCAACGGTCATCGTGAACAGGGCTCGGCGGGCGGCGGCGGTCGCTTCGGCTACGACTATTTCAGCGACGAGATCCTGCAGCGCTATGCCAAGGAAGCGGTGCATCAGGCCGTCATCAACCTTGATGCGCGTCCCGCACCGGCAGGCAATATGACCGTGGTGCTGGGCAGTGGCTGGCCGGGCATTCTGTTGCATGAGGCCGTGGGCCACGGACTGGAAGGCGATTTCAATCGCAAGGGCAGTTCGGCTTTTTCCGGCCGTATCGGCAAACGCGTTGCGGCCAAGGGCGTGACGGTGGTGGACGACGGCACCATCAAGGACAGGCGCGGTTCGCTCAACGTCGACGACGAAGGCAACCCAACGCAGCGTACCGTGCTGATCGAGGACGGCATCCTGCGTGGCTACTTGCAGGACAGCATGAACGCTCGCCTGATGGGCGTGCCGGTGACCGGCAATGCACGGCGCGAATCCTTCGCTCACCTGCCCATCCCGCGCATGACCAATACCATGATGCTGAACGGCGACAAGACACCGGCTGAGATCATTGCTTCGGTCAAATACGGCCTGTATGCAGCCAACTTCGGCGGCGGTCAGGTGGACATTACCAGCGGCAAGTTCGTGTTCTCCACCACCGAGGCGTACATGATCGAGGACGGCAAGGTCACTTATCCGGTCAAGGGAGCAACGCTGATCGGCAATGGCCCTGAAGCATTGATGCGTGTCAGCATGATCGGCAACGACATGGCGCTGGACTCGGGGGTCGGCACCTGCGGCAAGGAAGGCCAGAGTGTGCCGGTGGGGGTTGGGCAGCCGACGGTGCGTATCGACGGTTTGACGGTAGGAGGGACGGCGTAGGACGTTCGGATCGAACCCGCGCGTCTGGCACGGAGAATTTGGATGAGTCTGGTTTGGCGGGAACAGTTGAGTGTCGGAAACAATGTGATCGACAACGATCACCGGCACCTCATTGATATCATCAATCAGATCGAGTTCAGCCTGGCCGCAAAGGACAGGGCGGGGCTGGCAACCGGACTGGATGCTCTTTTTCGCTATTCACAAGAGCATTTTGTCAGGGAAGAAAGAATCGCCCACGCCGCGGGCTACGAGCAGTTGCCCCATCTGGGCCACGCCCACGCGGTTTTGCTGAAGGAACTCGCCCAGGTAATTCGCGAGGTCGCCGAGATGGGGGCGGAATGGTCATCCGATACGACCGGCCATCTCCTCAACCTGTTGCGCAGTTGGCTGATCGACCATGTCATCAAGGAAGACTTGCTGATGAAGCCGGTGTTGCAAAAGTATTCGCCAGCCTTCGATCCCAGATAGGGATTTAATCAGTTTTTTGTTTCGTCGCTATATATCCCGCCGTTACCAAGTCCATCGTGCCGACGTGGGTGACGAACCAGGCGCCCACGGCTTGATCCAGCCAATCCCGTAGTGCAGCCACATCGCGATCTTGTTTCCAGCGCTCGATATGGGCGGACATGTCGGTCAGTACATGGTCATGCTCGCTTTTGTGCATCGCATAGGGCGGGAAGCTGGTTTCCTTCATCAGGCGTTCTTCTTCGGCAAAATGATGGCAGGTGTGGGACAACAGTTCGTCGAGCAGGGTATCCACATCGTTTTTCGGGGCTTGGGCGGAGATCAGATCCAACAGCTGACTGCGCATGGTGACGAATTCGGCATGGTCGCAGTTCATGAAGTCGAGCGCGACTTGGGGGTAGTCCAACATGGTTTTTCCTTGTATCCAGTGGGTTCCGGGAGTGCTTCTCACGGTATAATCCGCGACCTATGCAGATTCTACGCGGACTTCATTCTTTAGACACTCAAACTGTGGCGGTTACCATCGGCAATTTTGATGGAGTGCACCTCGGTCATCAGGCGATGCTCAACGAACTGCGCGCAGTGGCACGGGCGCGCGGTCTGAAAACGGCAGTCGTCATTTTTGAACCGCATCCACGCGAGTTTTTTTCGCCGCAACAGGCACCTGCGCGGCTGACCAGCCTGCGTGAGAAATTGGAACTGTTCAGTACAATGGGTATTGATCGAGTGCATGTCTGCCGCTTCAATGCGCTGTTTGCACAGAAGACGGCAACGGATTTCATTCAGGCGCTGGATGAAAAATTGCATGCCAAGTTTGTGCTGATCGGCGACGACTTTCGATTCGGCAGCGGACGCGCGGGCGATTTTGCGCTGGTCGAAAAGATCGGCGCTGCGCGCGGGTTTGCGGTGCGCTCGATACACAGCGTGCTGCACAACGGCGTGCGCATCTCCAGTACTGCGATACGCGAGGCATTGGCCGCAGGCAAGATACGCATGGCGCGCGAATATCTGGGGCGGCCCTATAGCATCAGCGGGCGCGTGTTTCATGGCGATGGGATGGGGCACAAACTGGGTTATCCCACGGCAAACGTGCAGATGAAGCACAACCTGCCGCCGCTCAAGGGGGTTTACGTGGTGCAGGTGCATGCCGAAGGGTTGGGGGTGCTGCAAGGCGTGGCGAGCTTGGGCATCCGTCCGACGCTGAAGCATGAAGCGCGTTATGTGCTGGAAGTACATATATTTGAGTTCAAGCAGCAAATTTACGGTAAACATTTGCGTGTGGAATTCCTGCAGAAGCTGCGCGACGAGCAGAAATTCAATGGATTGGACGAGCTGACGCGGCAGATCGCGTTGGATGTTGAGAATGCAAAGAAATGGTTTATTGAACATGAGTGAAGACAAAAAGAAGTACCCGCTGAATCTACCCGATACGACCTTTCCCATGCGCGGCGATCTCGCCAAGCGCGAGCCGCTGATGCTGGCGCAATGGCAGGCACAGCGGCGCTACCAGCGTATCCGTGCCGCAGCGAAAGGGCGCAAGAAATTCATCCTGCACGACGGTCCGCCCTACGCCAACGGCGATATCCATATCGGCCACGCGGTGAACAAGGTGCTGAAGGACATCATCATCAAGAGCAAGACGCTGAGCGGTTTCGACGCACCCTATGTGCCGGGCTGGGACTGTCACGGCCTGCCCATTGAACTGCAGGTGGAGAAGAAACACGGCAAGGCCATTCCCGCGTCGCAGTTTCGCGAGCTGTGCCGCGAATACGCCAAGGAACAGATCGAGCGCCAAAAGAAGGATTTCATCCGTCTTGGCGTGCTGGGTGATTGGGATAAGCCATACCTGACCATGGACTTTCAGACCGAGGCCGATATTATCCGCGCGCTTGGCAAGATCAATGAACGCGGTTACCTGTACCAAGGCCGCAAGCCGGTGAACTGGTGTCTCGATTGCCAATCCGCATTGGCCGAAGCTGAAGTGGAATATGAGGACAAAGTCTCGGCTGCGATTGATGTCGGCTTCGAGGTGAAAGACTTGCACGCTGTGGAAAAGGCCTTTGGCGTGTCGCTACCGGGAAGCGCCAAGGTGTATGCAGTGATCTGGACCACCACGCCGTGGACGCTGCCTGCGAACCAGGGCGTCAGCGTGCATCCAACATTGGAATACGACCTGATCAGGACCGAAAAGGGCTACCTGATCCTGGCATTCGATCTGGCGACCGATTGTCTGAAGCGTTATCAGTTGGGCGGCAGCAACGACCGCGGCGATGGCGTCGCGGCTACTTGCTATGGATCTGCGTTGGAAGGTCTGCCCCTGCAGCATCCGTTCTATGACCGCATCGTGCCCATCATCTGCGGCGAACATGTCACGCTGGAAGCGGGTACCGGTCTGGTGCATACCGCGCCGGCGCACGGTGTTGACGACTATGTGGTCGGTCAGCGCTACAACTTGCCGAACGAGAATCCGGTCGGCGACGACGGCAAGTTCATCTCCACCACGCCTGCGGTTGGCGGTGTACCGCTGGCCGGCGTGTTCGTGTGGAAAGCCAACGACATTGTGTTGCAAGCTCTGGAAGCGAGCGGGCACTTGCTGCATCAGGAAAAAGTAAAGCACAGCTACCCGCATTGCTGGCGCCACAAGACGCCTATAATTTTCCGTTCCACGCCGCAGTGGTTCATCGGCATGGAGCAGGGCGAGAAAAAATCACTGCGTTTTCTGGCCAACAAGGCGGTCGACCAGACTGCATTTTTCCCGTCGTGGGGGCGTGCGCGTCTCGAAGCCATGATCAAGAACCGCCCCGACTGGTGCGTGTCGCGCCAGCGCAACTGGGGCGTGCCGATGCCGTTCTTTGTGCACAAGGAAACGATGGCGTTGCATCCGCACACGCCGGAATTGCTGGAGCAAGTCGCCAAACTGGTCGAGAAATCGGGCATCGAAGCCTGGTTCAGCCTGAACAGCGCCGACCTGCTGGGTGACGACGCGGCTCATTACCGCAAACTCACTGATACGCTGGATGTGTGGTTCGATTCCGGTGTGACGCACTATTCCGTGCTGGCCAAGCGCGAAGGGCTGCGCATGCCTGCCGACCTGTACCTGGAAGGCTCAGACCAGCATCGAGGCTGGTTCCAGTCCTCCTTGCTGACCGGCTGTGCCATCAACGACCGTGCTCCTTACGACGCGCTGCTCACACACGGTTTTGTGGTGGACGGCAGCGGCCACAAGATGTCCAAGTCAAAGGGCAACGTGATTGCACCGCAGAAACTGTTCGATACGCTGGGTGCGGATATCCTGCGCCTGTGGACGGCGTCCACGGACTACTCCGGCGAACTGACCATCTCGGACGAGATCCTGAAGCGCGTGGTGGAAAGTTACCGCCGCATCCGCAACACGTTGCGTTTCCTGCTGGCGAACATCGCCGACTTCGACGCGAAGCGCGATGCGATGCCGGTCGAACAATGGCTGGAAATCGACCGCTATGCACTGGCGCTGGCGCAGAAACTTCAGGACGAGTTGTGCGGTGACTATGAGCGTTACGAGTTCCATTTTGCCGTGCAGAAGCTGCTGGGTTTCTGCTCCGAAGACTTGGGTGGTTTCTATCTCGATATTCTGAAAGACCGTTTGTATACTGCTGGTGAGAATTCAAAATCTCGCCGTTCCGCGCAGAATGCGCTGTACCACATCACCCAGTCGCTGGCCCGTTTGATCGCACCTATCCTGAGTTTCACCGGTGAAGAGGTGTGGTCGACATTGACAGGCAAGGAAGATAACAGCGTGTTCGAACAGGTCTGGTACCAGTTGCCGGATTCCGGACTGAAAGGCGCAGAAGTAAGCGCTTGGGCTGATATCCGTGAGGTGCGCGAACAGGTGAACAAAAAACTGGAAGAACAGCGTACCGCTGGCGCCATCGGTTCCGCGTTGCAGGCCGAGGTGGATGTGTATGCGTCGAAAGTGACTTACGACTTGCTGGCACGTCTGGGCGACGACCTGCGCCTGGTGTTCATCACCTCGCGTGCCAATGTGCATCTGCGCGAAGGCGAACTGGAGATCAAGGTTGCGGCGAGCGGGCACGTCAAATGCGAGCGTTGCTGGCATTACCGCGAGGATGTAGGGAGCGATGCCGCGCATCCGACGCTGTGCGGCCGCTGCGTGAGCAACCTGTACGGCAATGGCGAGGCGCGCCGCTATGCTTAAGCGCTGGTTGCTGGTTTCAGTTGTCGTCATCGTGCTCGACCAGTTGAGCAAGGCAGCGATCAACAATCACTTCGTGTATGGCGAAAGCTTTGCCGTGACTTCATTTTTCAATCTGGTGCTGGCGCACAACACGGGTGCCGCGTTCAGTTTCCTGAGCGACGCGGGCGGCTTGCAGCGCTGGTTGTTCAGCATCATCGCCATCGTGGCTTCAGTATGGATCGTCTGGCTGCTGCGCAGGCACCAATCGCAGCTGCTGTTCAGTTTTGCGCTGGCGTTCATTCTGGGTGGAGCCTTGGGCAACCTGATCGACCGCGTTGCATATGGTTACGTGGTGGATTTCCTAGATTTCTACTGGGGCAACTATCACTTCGCCGCGTTCAACCTGGCCGATTCTGCCATCACCTGCGGTGCGGGATTGCTGATCTGGGATAGTTTCACAGGCAAAGAGCATGGAACTGCTGCTCGCTAACCCGCGCGGGTTTTGCGCCGGCGTGGACCGAGCCATCGAGATAGTCGAGCGCGCGCTGGCCCTGCACGGCGCGCCGATTTACGTGCGGCACGAAGTGGTGCACAACAAATTTGTGGTGGAGAGTCTGAAGGCCAAGGGTGCGGTATTTATTGAAAAATTATCCGATGTCCCGTCCGGCAGCATTCTCATCTTCAGCGCGCACGGCGTGCCGCAATCCGTGCGCCGCGAAGCTGAAGAACGCGGCTTGACCGTGTTCGACGCGACGTGTCCGTTGGTGACCAAGGTGCATATTGAAGTCTCGCGCATGCGCCAGCAGGGCAAAGAGATCATCATGATCGGTCACAAAGGCCACCCGGAAGTGGAAGGTACGATGGGGCAGAGCGTTGGCGGCATGTATCTGGTCGAAACGCCCACCGACGTGCAAACGTTGCAGGTGCAGGACGAGCACAACTTGTCCTATGTGACGCAGACCACTCTATCGATGGACGATGCCAGCGCAATCATCGCCGCGCTCAAGGCGCGCTTCCCGGCAATCACCGGGCCGCGCAAGGACGACATCTGCTATGCCACGCAGAACCGCCAGGATTCGGTGAAAATGCTGGCCAAACAATGCGACCTGGTGCTCGTGGTCGGTTCGCCGAACAGTTCCAATTCCAACCGCCTGCGCGAAGTGGCCAGGAACCTGAATATTCCTGCCTACCTGATTGATAACGCCAGTGAACTCAAGCCGGAATGGCTGCAAGGCAAACAACGCGTCGGCATTACCGCTGGTGCCTCCGCCCCTGAAGTGCTGGTGCAGGAAGTCATTGAACGCCTGAAAGAACTGGGCGTGGTCAACGTGCGCGAAGCGGAAGGCATTCAGGAAAGTGTCGTGTTTCCGTTGCCGAAGGCTCTGGCGGGATAATCTATTGGGGCTGGCCTGTGCAAACAGGTTTCCGAAACGCCCCTGTGTGAAGGAATGACGAAGTGAGATCGAATCTGATAATGGGAGCCGGCGCCCTGGGGCTGGCAACGGCGGAAGCGTTGTTGCGGCAGGGTGATGACGTGACCATTCTGGAAAAAGGTTCACTCGGGCGGGAGTCTTCCTGGGCCGGAGGAGGCATCCTGTCGCCGCTGTGCCCATGGGACTATCCGGATGATGTGACCCGCCTGGCTTTGCGCGGGATGGACTTGTTCGGCGGCCTTGCCGAGACGCTGCGTCAGTCAACTGGCATTGATCCGGAGTATCTGCGTTGCGGCATGCTGGTGTTGCCGCCATTTGATGTGCAGCCGGCCCTGCAATGGTGTGTGGCACATGGCATGAGGGCAGAGGAGCGCGACGGCGGCCTGTTGTTACCTGATGTTGCACAGGCGCGCAATCCGCGCTTGCTGCAAGCATTGCGAGCCCGGGTCGAGAAGCTCGGCGGACGCATTATCGAGCAGTGCGAGGTCAAAGAGATTGTCTCGGAGGCGGGGCAGGTCAGCCACTTGGCGACAACGCAGGGCGACTTTAGTGCGGATGCCTATATTGTGACCGCGGGCGCATGGAGCAAGGTGCTGCTGGGCGATTATGCGCTGAAGGTCGACATCAAGCCGATACGCGGGCAAATGCTGTTGTTCAAGTTCGACGCGCCGCCGCTGCCGCATATTGTGCTGAAAAAGGATATTTACCTTATACCGCGCCGTGACGGGCATTTGCTGCTGGGCAGTACACGGGAAGATGTGGGCTTCGACAAGAGCACGACTGCCGAAGCGCATGCGATGTTGTTGCAGCGGGGGGGCGAGTTGCTGCCCGTCTTGCGTGACAAACCAGTCATCAAGCATTGGGCGGGGCTGCGCCCTGGCTCACCCGGGAATATTCCAACCATCGGTCGCCATCCGCAACTGGAAAACCTGTACATCAACAGCGGGCATTACCGCTATGGCGTGACCATGTCGCCTGCAAGTGTTGAAGTGTTGTTGAACACCATGAACGGAACGCAGCAACCATTCGATGTTTCGCCTTATCTTTGGCATTAAAATCCCTTTAGTCGTTGCCGCATCGCGGCCTCTCCGCTTATAATCCGCGCCGGAAGGCCGATGTAGCTCAGTCGGTAGAGCAACGCACTCGTAACGCGTAGGTCACCAGTTCGATTCCGGTCATCGGCACCACCTTCCAGTTACATTTTTCGCAGTGAACAGTCAGGAGTTTCAATGACTTTCCCGCAACTCGGCAGCATTCCTTCCAAATACAAAAAACTCGCCATCCTTGGCATTGTCATCATCGCGGTAGTGCTCGCAATCAGCTACCTCACGCGCGCCAAACCCATCGCCGTGGTGCTGCAAAAAGTGGAGCGCGGTACGGTGGAAGCTTCGGTGAGCAATACCCGGGCGGGCACGGTGAACGCCTGCCGCCGTGCCAAGATGTCGCCAGCTGCCGGTGGCCAGATCGATAGGCTGCTGGTCAAGAAGGGAATGCGCGTGCGCAAGGGGCAGGTGCTGCTGGCATTGTGGGATGACGATCTGGTTGCACAGGAACGCCTGGCGCAGGAACAACTGAAGACTTCGACGACACGGGTCCAAGAGGTCTGTACTCTGGCCGAGGCGGCACAGCGTGAAGCAGATCGTTCGCAGGAATTGAAGGAAAAAGGCTTCATCTCGCCGCAGATGCTGGATAAGTCGGTGAGCGATGCCGCCTCGCGCAAGGCGTCCTGCGAAGCGGCACGAGGTGATATCGAGCAGAGCAAGTCGCGCATTGCCCTGGCGCGCGCCGGCATGGATCGCATGGTGCTGCGGGCACCTTTTGACGGCGTGGTGGCGGACATCAGCGGCGAATTGGGCGAATATGCCACACCTTCGCCTCCCGGCATCCTGACCATCCCCGCCATCGACCTGATCGACGACAGTTGCATGTACGTGAGCGCGCCCATCGATGAAGTGGATGCTGCCAAACTCAAGGTCGGACAACGCAGCCGCATCACGCTGGATGCCATGAAAGGTCGCACCTTTGCCGGCAAGGTACGCCGCATTGCTCCCTATGTGCTCGATCTGGAAAAACAGGCGCGTACGGTGGAAGTGGAAGTCGAATTCGACAAGATTGCCGAGAAGGACAACCTGCTGGTGGGTTACAGCGCCGACGTGGAAATCATCCATGACGTGCGCAACCAGGTACTGCGCATTCCGACACAGACGCTGCTGGAGGGTAATCGCGTGCTGCTGTATGGCAGCAACGGCGTGCTGGAAGAACGCAAGGTGACCACCGGCTTGTCCAACTGGGAATATGCCGAAGTAGCCTCCGGTTTGGCGGAGGGCGATCAGATAGTGTCTTCGCTTGATCGCCCCGGGGTAAAAGCGGGCGTGCGCGTCGCGCCGGAAGAAGCCAAACCCGCAAAATGATCGAACTGCAGAACGTCTGCCGCACCTTCACCGTCGGCGACCAGCAAGTTGCCGCGCTGCGCGACATCAACTTGCGCCTTGATGCCAGCGAATACGTTTCCATCATGGGGCCGTCCGGTTCCGGGAAATCCACATTGCTCAATCTGCTCGGTCTGCTTGACCGGCCGACTTCCGGCACCTATTTGCTGGACGATGGCAACGTCACCGACTTGAGCGATGAACAACAGGCGAGTGTGCGCCGCGACAAGATCGGTTTCGTATTCCAGTCCTTCCACCTGGTGCCGCGTCTTACTGCCGCACAGAATGTGGAGTTACCGATGATCCTCGCGGGTATTCCCGCGGAGGAACGCAAAGCACGCGTGCAGGTGCTGATACGGAACTATGGCCTGTCGGATCGTGCCGACCACAAGCCTGATCAACTTTCCGGTGGTCAGCGCCAGCGCGTGGCCATCGCCCGTGCCACGGTAATGAATCCGACGGTGTTGCTGGCCGATGAGCCGACCGGCAACCTGGATCGCAACACTGGCTGGGAAGTGCTCAAGCTGCTGGAAGGGTTGCTGGAACAGAACATTACACTGGTCGTGGTCACCCACGATGCCGAAATCGGCGCGCGCGCCGGACGCCAGATACACATGCTGGACGGGCGCATTCTTTCCGACGAACAGCAGGCCAAATGAACTTCACCGACACGCTTCAGTTCGCTTCCGGCAGCCTGCGCGGCAGCCCGACGCGTACGCTGCTAATGATGCTGGCGATGTCTATCGGTGTGGCGGCGGTGGTGGTGCTCACAGCATTGGGCGAGGGTGCGCGCCGTTATGTGGTCAATCAGTTCGCCTCACTCGGCACCAACCTCGTGATCGTGCTGCCCGGCCGCACCGAAACCGCAGGCATCGGCCCCGGCATGCTGCTGGGCCAGGTTCCGCGCGAGATTTCGCTGGATGATGCCGAGGCGATCCTGCGTAGCCGCGCCGTCAGGCGCATCGCGCCATTGACGGTGGGGTCCGCAACCTTGTCGCGCGGTGCGCTGAACCGCGAAGTGGTGGTACTCGGTTCCACGTCCGACCTGCTGGAAGTGCGTCACATGAGTATCGGCCTTGGCAGGTTTTTGCCTGCAGGCAATATCCACGAAAGCGCCTCGGTGTGCGTGCTGGGCAGTCTGATGAAGCGCGAACTGTTCGGCAACGAACAGGCGATCGGGCAATGGATACGGCTGGGTGATCGGCGTTTTCGCGTCATTGGCGTGCTGGCTTCACAGGGCGAATCGATGGGCATGCGCACCGACGAACTGGTCATCATTCCCGTTGCTTCCGCGCACCAGCTTTTCAACACCTCCGGCTTGTTCCGCGTCCTCATCGAAGCCAAGAGTCGCGACAGTATTGAAGACGCCAAGCATGATGCGGAGCAGATCATGCTCCAGCGCCACAGCGGCGAAAAAGACGTGACGGTGATCACGCAGGATGCCGTGCTGGCCACTTTCGACCGCATCCTTACCGCGCTGACCATGGCTGTCGGCGGTATCGCTGCGATCAGTCTGGCTGTGGCGGGAGTGCTGATCATGAACGTGATGCTCATTGCCGTGGCGCAGCGCGTCAAGGAGATCGGCCTGCTCAAAGCCTTGGGGGCGCCACCCAAACAGATACGCACCCTGTTCTTTGCCGAAGCGGCGCTGCTCTCCAGTGTCGGCAGTGTGGCCGGGCTGGTGCTGGGTTACGCAGGAAGTATCGTCATCGGGCAGATTTATCCTAGCTTGCCGGTCAGCCCGCCGTGGTGGGCGGTGATTGCAGCCTGCGGCACAGCGCTGGGTACGGGAATTCTGTTCAGCGTGTGGCCGGCGCGCCGCGCCGCACGTCTTGACCCGGTTGCGGCTTTGGCGGGGAGATAATCATGTACTTCCGCGATTTTCTAACGCTTACCACTTCCAGTTTTCTTACTTCGCGCATGCGCAGCTTCCTCACCGGGCTGGGGATCGCCATCGGTATTGCAGCCGTGATCTTGCTCACCTCCATCGGCGAGGGCCTGCATCAATTTGTGCTGGCCGAGTTTTCGCAGTTCGGCACCAACATCATCACCATCCAGCCGGGCAAGACGCAGACGCAGGGCGGTAACGTTGGTGTCATCGGTTCGGTCCGGCAACTTTCGCTGGACGACGCGGATGCGCTGCGCCACTTGCCGTATGTCGAGAACGTCAACCCGAGCGTAATGGGCAATGCCGAATTGAAGGCCAACGGCAAGTCGCGCCGTACCACCGTGTTCGGTGAGGGCAAGAACTTTGCCAGTGCATTTACCATGAAAGTGCAAAGCGGAAGTTTTTGGACCGACGAGGACAACGAGCAGGCGCGTGCCTTCGTTGTGCTCGGTGCGAAGGTGCGGCAAGAGCTGTTTGTCGGCGAAAATCCGCTGGGCCAGTATTTGCGCGTCGGCGGACAGCGTTATCGCGTCATTGGCGTGATGGAGCCAAAGGGGCAGGTGCTGGGCCTTGATCTGGACGATACTGTGTTCATCCCGGCAGCGCGGGCGATGGAATTGCTTAACCGTCCGGGATTGATCGAAATGCAAGTCAGCTATCGGGCCGATGTCGATGCGAATACCGTGATCCACCTCATCACCGAGCGCCTGAAAGAGCGGCACGGGCGCGAAGACTTTACTGTCATTTCGCAGGAACAGGCGCTGGAAGTGCTCGGGTCGGTACTCGATGTCATCACGTTCGCTGTGGGTGCACTGGGTGGTATCTCCCTGCTGGTCGGCGCTGTAGGCATTCTCACTATCATGACCATGGCCGTCACCGAACGCACCGCCGAGATCGGCTTGCTACGGGCGTTGGGGGCACAAGAAAAACAGGTGTTGATGCTGTTCCTGGGCGAAGCCATCGTGCTCTCTGCGCTGGGTGGGGTAATGGGTTTGGTTATCGGCATCGGCATTGCACAGGGATTGCACTGGCTGTTTCCGGCACTGCCCGTGCATACCCCCTGGTTGTTTGCGGTACTTGCCGAATTGACGGCAGTCAGCATCGGTCTTGCGGCGGGGGTGGCTCCGGCTATGCGGGCTGCGAGACTCGATCCGGTGGAGGCGTTGCATGCGGAGTAAGTCTTGCGACATCTTCTGCAATGTCGTTGATAACTACGGCGATATCGGCGTGTGCTGGCGCCTTGCGCGGCAACTGGCGAACGAGCATGGCTTGAACGTGCGGCTATGGGTTGATGATCTGCGCAGTTTCGGCAAGTTGTGCCCGGAACTGGATGCGGGGTTGGATGAGCAGAGGTGTCGGGGAGTGGAAGTGTTGAGATGGGCCCCCGAAACGTTCGACCCTCACCCCCAGCCCCTCTCCAGCTTGCGGGCGAGGGGAGTCTCCGATCTGGTGATCGAGGCGTTTGCCTGCCGATTGCCGCAGTCCTATGTTGAAGCAATGGCGGCAAGGGAACCCAATCCCGTGTGGCTGAACCTTGAATATCTCTCAGCCGAAGACTGGGTGGAGGGTTGCCACAAGCTGCCTTCGCCGCATCCGAGTTTGCCGCTGACCAAGTATTTTTTCTTTCCCGGCTTTACCGAAAAAACAGGTGGTTTGTTGCTGGAGCACGATTTGTTGGCGCGGCGAGATGCGTTTCAGGGCGATACCGGTGTGCAGGAGCGCTACTGGCGCAGCTTGGGCGTGCCGGAACGTGTGGCGGGCGAGGTGCGTGTGTCTTTGTTCGGCTATGAAAACGAGGCGATGGAGGCGCTGCTACGCAACTGGGAGCTGGGCGGCCAGCCCGTGACCAGCCTGTTGCCGGAAGGTCGTTCTGTGCCGCAGGTGGCGAGATATTTTGGATCGCAGGTCGGCAAAGCAGGCGACGTCTGGAAGCGCGGCCAGTTGCGCGTGCACGTGCTGCCCTTTGTCGAGCAAGAACGCTACGACGAACTTTTGTGGGCCTGCGACGTCAATTTTGTGCGTGGCGAGGATTCCTGCGTGCGGGCGCAGTGGGCGGCCAAGCCGTTCATTTGGCAGATATATCCGCAGCACGACGGAGTGCATTTGGAGAAACTGGAGGCATTGCGGGCGCGCTATACGGCCGGTTTGCCGCCGGAGGCGGCACAGGCGGTACGGGATTTGTGGCTGGCTTGGAACTGCGGACAAGACATCGCTGAGGCCTGGAAGCGCTTCGAGTTGCAGCGAGAGATGTTAACCAGACATGGTGTCGAATGGGCGCGGCGCTTAGTGAGCAATAACATCGCATTGAATTTGCTGGATTTTTTTCGCCAAGTTGCTTAATCAAAATATTCCAAAAATTTGCACAGCATCTCGCAAATTTGCAGGATATTCGGGTAAAATCCGCGCCTTGAATTTTGAGGGCAGTAAACATGAAAACAGCACAAGAGCTACGCGCCGGTAACGTGATCAACGTGGGCGGCGAACCGATGGTTATCCTTAAAGCCGAATACAGCCGCTCGGGCCGTAACGGTTCTGTGGTGAAGATGAAGATGAAGAACCTGCTGACCGATTCCGCCAAGGAATGGGTGTACGCAGCGGACGACAAGTTTGACCAGATCATCCTGGATCGCAAGGAAGTGACCTACTCCTATTTTGCCGATCCGATGTATGTGTTCATGGACGGCGAATACAACCAGTACGAGATCGAAGCCGAATGTATGGGCGATGCGCTCAACTACATTGAGGACGGCATGGCTTGCGAAGTGGTGTTCTACAACGAGAAGGCACTCTCGGTAGAGTTGCCCAATACCATCGTTCGCGAAGTGATCTACACCGAACCGGCTGTGCGCGGCGATACTTCGGGCAAGGTGATGAAGCCTGCCAAGCTTAGTACCGGTTTTGAATTGCCCGTATCGGCGTTCATTGAAATCGGCGACAAGATCGAAATCGATACCCGCACCAACGAGTTCAAGAAACGAGCGAACTGAGTCCGGTTGGGTCGATGCAATAAAAAAGAGCCGCTGCGAAGCGGCTCTTTTTTATTGCAGCATGAGCAGTTACAGCTTCTCCACGCTATACACTGTTGCCAGCTTGTGTGTTTCGCCGGGTGCCAGCACGACGACGTTATCCCAGGCATTGCCACTTTCCACGCACACCATGCCGCGATGGCCGTCTTCGCCCAGGTCGCCCATTTCCCTGCCTTTTTCAACCCACGGGTTCCATACCACAGTAGACATGCTGCCCTGTTTGGCGATGCGGATGGCGCGCTTCAGCCCTTTGTCCTCGATTATGCAATCCGCCGCGGTATTGATATAGACGCGATCCACTTCGCTTTCGATGACGATGCTATCCTTCTGCGTGAAGCGTGCAAAGTCCTGCACCTTGTCCAGGTAGGCGCAGTTCTCCAGCCCGCGGATGGCTACCTTCTCCACATCGCTGATCTGGAAGTAGGTGTGCAGGGCTTCGCTGAGTTCAAACGCTTTTGTACCGGTATTAGTGGTGATGAGTTCCACATGCAGCGCCTTGTCAACGGTGATTTCCAGTTGGGCTGTGGCATCGTACGGCCATTGCGCCTTGGTAGTGTCATTCTCGATGAGTCCGAAGCGCAGGAACGTCGAGCCATCCGGGTGTGCTTTGGTTTCCAGTACTTCCCACGGCACAGTACGGGCAAAGCCATGGCCGGGCAGTTTGCTGTCGGTTTTGTGCGCGCCGAACCATGGCCAGCAAACCGGCACGCCGCCGCGTATGGATTTTCCCGGCGCAAACTTGGCGGAAGGCGACAGCCAGATCACCGGTTCTTCTCCGCGCGGCTGGAAGGTGGCGATATGAGCACCCTGCAGCGCGATGTTGGCCAGGGCGTGCTGGTTGGCGATTTCGGCGATGATCATGCCGTCGGCGATTTCCTTGAATTGCACATGATTGCCTATGGCGTAACGCTGGTTGAGCTCTGACAGTGTCATGTTGATTCCTGAATAAACGATAGCGGAGATCCTAATTTTGCTCGGCGGGAGGCGAGCTTTTCAACACCTCGTCGAGCGTCGTCAGTCCTGCTGCGACCTTGAGTGCGCCGGAGATACGCAGCGGTTTCATACCTTCCCGGTTGGCCTGTTCGCGCAGGGCTGCGATGTTGGTCTCGGGGGAGATGAGTTTGCGCAATTCCGGCGTCATAAGCAGGATTTCGTAGATACCGATACGTCCGGAGTATCCGGTCATGCGGCATTCCAGGCAGCCCCGCGGACGTTGCAACTGGGTCGGGCGCGTCGCTTTCCATGGCGCGACCAGACCGTTCCAGATCTCGATGTCGTCTTCCCGTATGGGCGTCGGTTTTTTGCAATGCGGGCACAGCGTGCGGACCAAGCGCTGTGCCATGATGCCCAGCAGTGTCGCGTTGATCATATAGTACGGCACGCCCAGATCGAGCAGGCGCGTGATGGCGGAAGGCGCATCGTTGGTGTGCAATGTGGAGAGTACCAAGTGTCCGGTAAGAGCGGCCTGGATCGCCATTTCTGCTGTTTCGAGATCGCGTATTTCGCCCACCATGATGATGTCCGGATCCTGCCGCATTAATGCGCGCACGCCTTCGGCGAAGCTCAGATCCAGTCCTGTTTGTATCTGCATCTGGTTGAACGCGGGCTCCACCATTTCGATGGGATCTTCCAGTGTGCAGACGTTCACTTCCGGCGTAGCCAGGCTCTTGAGCGTGGAATACAGCGTGGTGGTTTTGCCGGAACCGGTGGGGCCGGTGACAAGAATGATGCCGTTGGGCCGAGAGGTCATCTGTTCCCAGCGTTCACGGTCGTCATCGGAAAAACCCAATTCGGAAAAGTCGCGCACCAGGACTTCGGGGTCGAAGACGCGCATCACCAGTTTTTCGCCAAAGGCCGTGGGCAGCGTGGAAAGGCGCAGCTCGATTTCCTGTCCGTCTTCGGTGCGAGTCTTGATGCGCCCATCCTGCGGGCGGCGTTTTTCCATCAAGTCCATGCGTCCGAGCAGCTTGATACGGCTGGTCATCGCGGTAATCACCGACATTGGCAACTGGTGCACCTGATGCAGTACGCCGTCAATACGGAAGCGCACAATGCCCTGGTCGCGGCGCGGTTCGATATGGATATCCGAGGCCCGCTGGTCAAAAGCGTACTGCCACAGCCAATCCACAATATGCACGATGTGCTGGTCGTTGGCATCGAACTGTTTGTCGGTCTTGCCCATTTCGACCAATTGTTCGAACGAGGCCAGGTTGCCGGAACCCATTTTTGTTTTGGCTGCGCTCTTTACCGAGCGCGCCAGGTTGTGGAACTCGATCAGGTAGCGGTTGATATCGACAGGTGAAGAAATGACGCGGCGGATATCCTTGCGCGAGGTATGCTTGACCGTACTCTCCCAGTCGCGCAGGAACGGTTCTGCGGTCGCCACGATCAGTTCGTTGCCTTCGATGCGAATCGGCATGATTGAAAAGCGACTCGCGTAATCGATCGACATCAGGTCGACGAGGTTGGAGAAATCGATCTTTAACGGGTCAATGTGCAAATATTCCAGACCGACCCTGTTGGCCAGCCACTCCGTCAGGGTATCCAGGGTCAGGACGCGCTGCGGAGGAATCAGTGATCGCCAGTTCTTTCCCGCGATGATCACTAAAGGATGGTCGTCGTGGCGGCGGACGTGCCGCTCGTTGAAGAGCTCATCCGCATCTGCTTTGACTATCATGCCGTCAGCGACCAGCATATCCAGCAGTTCCGTCAGTTTCAGTTTGTGTTCCGGGACTTCTTTGGAAGCCATGTTTTGCACCTGGATTGGAATTTTGAGGACTATACCTTTATCGGGCGAGGGCTTCAATAAACTTGCAATCAAGTTAGGAATATACTCAACCGCTGTTCCCGCGGCGCTCAAGCTTGTTCGGGATCGGAAGTAAAATGATCCTCCGGCGAGTTCTGCTGGCTTCTTCAACTCATGGTTAAAACAGATTTCTAACCTTTATTTCGAAAATGAACTCAATCATCCGGATATCTCATGTTTTCTGCCATTCTCTGGCAATCATTTTTTGTTGCGGCCCGGTTTGGGCGATTGAACTCCCGCTTGATAACAACAACGCGTTGCACGAGTTAACCAAGGGGCACTCTCGTGAAGAAGAGACTGCAAAAATCCGCAAGCATCACCTGAAGCGCTTGGATGACCGGCTTACAATCGAACCCAAGATACTGCAGCAGACTTGCAGATATGAATCGGATATTCAAACCAGGCCACCGAAAAAGCGAGTTGCTTTCACCTTTGACGATGGGCCCGAGCCCGGCCAGACCGAGCGCATCCTTGAGGTGCTCAAGAAATACGATATATCCGCAGCTTTCTTCATGATTGGCAAGAAGGCACAAGAGTACCCCGAGCTAGTTGCAAAAGTTCATGTGGCGGGGCATCAGGTAATTGGCAATCACTCCTGGGATCATCCCAACTTTCATGACATCGACAAGGCAGAACAAACGGCGCAGGTTCTGCGCAATGAAACCGTTCTGGCCGGTGATCTGCAGCCAAAGTTGTTTCGCTATCCTTATGGCAACTCAACCTGTGAAACGAATGAGCTCGTTCGTTCACGTGGATACAAGATCGTGGGTTGGCATATAGACTCCTGCGACTGGGCGTTTGACAAAACCGGCTCGGTCGATATCAAGGAGGCGATTTCCTGTGGTGTACTCCCACACGACTATAACGACTATGTGGGTCATGTGATATCGGCCGCCCGGGCGCGCAACGGCGGCATCATCCTGATGCATGAGATTCATCCAAACACGATCAAGAAACTGGAAGAAATTATCGTGCAGTTGCGAGCCGAGGGTTTTACTTTTGGTTCGATTCTGGATGAAGATTTTCAGCAGTCAATGCGGTAGCAAAGGGAAGCTCAACGGTTACTTGCAAAAGAATCTGAGGAGTCGGACTTCTGACGAACAATTCTCCTGGACTTCAGAGTGCGTATTGAGCGATGAGCAAATCAAACTTGTCATGTTCAGGAGCAAACAACGTCAACCTGATAACGATGGGGCGCGTTATTGGACCGGCACGCGCGCTAGCTTAAACATTAAATTCATCTGACAACGTTAATATTTTGGAGAAATTGCCATGTTAAATATCAAGCCTGCACTTATCGCTTTGGGTGCCGTATTCGCCGTGTCCATGCTGCCGATGGCTCATGCCGCCGACGGCGAGGTAAGACAAGACACGAAAGATATCCGCACGGATAAAAAAGATATTGCCAAGGACGCACGGGACATCCGGCAAGACAAGCGCGAAAAACAGCAAGATGTTCGTGAACGCAACAAAGATCGTCATGAACTTAACCAGGACAAGCGCGAAGGCAATGCAGCCGGTGCGGCGAGGGAGCGCAAGGAAGTGGCAAGGGACAACGCGGACATCAGGAAAGACAACAGGGAGATCAGAAAAGACAAGGTTGATCTCCATAAGGACAAACGAGACTTGCACAAGGATCGTCGCGATCGCCGTCAAGACAGACAAAAATAAGGAAAGAAAGATCACAGCAAGACGGCAGGTTGGCAGCCTGCCGTTTGTTGGGTGTCCTCGCTTCCAGATTCAATTCCCAGACAATATCAACGCAACAAATAAAAACGGCACCGCGAGGGTGCCTTTTCTATTTGTTGGTGGAGGCGGGGGAATTGGCCAGCCTGGCCAGCCAACGCGCCTGCATGCGCCTTGGCGCTCCGGGCTACAAACAGCACGCAGGTGCTGTTTGCTTTACGCCCTCCGCCCCCCGTCCGTGCCGGACTGGGATTCAATTCCCGCACAATCTCAACGCAACAAATAAAAACGACACCACAGGGGTGCCGTTTTCATTTGTTGGTGGAGGCGGGGGGAATTGAACCCCCGTCCGCAAGCCCTCTACAGGCAGTTCTACATACTTAGTCTGGTTATTTAATTTTATCCGGCAGACGCCAACCGACAGGCTGCTACTGGACGAGTCACCTAAATTTAATGCGGTGCAAAGTAACCCTGCACAACACGATTCCGTGTAAATGATCCCACTCATCGCGGCATTACTGCCTTGAGCCCCTCCACGGACAGCAGGGTGTGGGATCTAACCGGTTAAGCGGCTAGAGCGTACTTTTCGTCGTTTGCGACTATTGGTTTTCCAGCTGATTTACGAGGTGGCGGGTCCTCGGTATGCCCTACACTGCTTTGTAACCCACGTCGAAGCCAGGTCGCCCCCGGTTCGGTTTGCTACTAGCAGGTTTGATTGTACCAGCTTTGCTACAGCTTGTTGCTCAGCATGAAGCGGGCAAAGTGCCGGTCCGCCTTGGTGGCGTGGGAGGCGAACCAGTCAAGCAGCAGCAGTTCGGTGCGGAAGGCGAGATAGCGCGGGTCTTCTGCTGCATTTTTTGATTTCTTTTCGAGTTCGGTAAAGTGTTCGATGAAATGTTTGTGTTCCAGAGCGTGGACTTCGGCGAAAGGGTACCCTTGCTCGTCCATCAGTTTTTCCTCGATTGGAAAAAGCTGCTGCGCGTGCTGGTTGAGAAAGGGAAAAATATCGGCGAAATCACGGCAGGCGTTTTGATCGATCTGCACGGTGAGGGCGTTGATGCGCGCCATCATTATGCGATGGGCATCGTCGACTTCAGGCACTCCGGTATGTTGCTCATCTTTCCATACCAGTTCGGTTTGCAGTTCTCCCGTTCCCAGATGATGTCCTGTGGTCTGGTATTCATAGCACCGATCCAGATAGAAGTGCGCCGGAAAGTCATCGGGTGATATGTCGATGCACTTGTCGAACAGGGGGAGGGCTTTGCCGATGTCTTTAAGGTGGTAATAGGCAACCGCTTTTTCGAACACCGGCAGGCTTTCGCGTTTGCTGTTGCGCAATGCTTCGGAGTTGTTATCGAACACCTCGTAGATTGAGAGCGGCTGCGATTTGCCTTTTACGCGAATGCGATCCAGTAAACGGATGTCGTATTTTTTCGGGTCGTCCAAGTCGTACAAGGTATTCTGGCTGATGATGAGCGGAGCGTGATAGGTCTTGGTGGCTTCTTCCAGACGCGCGGTCAGGTTTACTGCATCACCGATGACGGTGCTGTCCATGCGATTGATGCCGCCCACCGTGCCGATCATTACCATACCGGTGTTCAGCCCGATGCCAACGTTGATCGGAGAATAGCCGGCGCGTTCGCGGCCGGCGTTGTAATAGCTCAGCCGTTCCAGCATGGCGATGGCGCCGCTGACCGCCTCGTCAGCGCCTTTTTCAAACAAGGCCATGATGGTGTCGCCGATGTATTTGTCGATAATGCCATGGTGGCGGCTGATGACCGGTTCCATCTGGCTGAGATAGGAATTGATGAACTCGAAGTTTTCCGCCGGTGTCATGGATTCGGAGAGCGTGGTGAAATCGCGGATATCCGAAAACATGATGGTCATCTTGCGCTCGACCTGGTCGCCGAGCTTTACGTCGACGATGCTCTTGGCTTCGAGCAGGTTGAGTAACTGGTGCGGAACCAGCCGGCCATAGGCCGTCTCGGTCTGTTGCAACAAAGCCAGCGCCTGCTGATGGGCGATGATGACCTTGTGCAATATCTCCTGGATACTATCCTGCGTCGGAGTGGTGGGAATTTCTTCCACGTTGCGTTCCTCGTTCATGCTTCTCCGCCCAACCATTTTATTATTATGGGCATGATACCGCCGTTCAGCTTTGTATGTAACGCAGTAACGCAAAAGGGGTTGGCACGCTGCCGGATGAGGGCCAGGTGGCAAGATCGGCTGCAGGGTCGATATAGCCGTAAGCGGCGATGATGCCTTTCATGCCAGCCGCCTGTGCCGCTTCCATGTCACGCAAGTCATCGCCAAGATAAAGGCATTGCTCGGGCAGGACGCCCATCAGTTCGGCTGCATGCAACAACGGCATGGGGTGCGGTTTGGCACGGGCGCAGGTGTCACCGCTGACCAGGCAGGCAGCTCGTTTGGCATAGCCGAGCTTTTCCATCAGCGGCACGGTATAGCGGTGTGGTTTGTTGGTGACGATGCCCCAAGGCAACTCGTTTCGTTCCAGTTCGGAGATTAGTGCCGCCATGCTCGGAAACAGCACGGTGTAATCGCAGATATGCGCTTCATAATGCTTCAGGAAAGCATTGCGCAGCTCGTCGTAATTCGCTGCCTCCGGCCCGACATTCATCCCCAGTTTGAGCAGCCCTTGCGAGCCATGCGAAGCTTGCGGGCGTAAGGTTGCAATAGGCAACGGCGGCAAGTCGTGCAACGCACGCACATGGTTAAGCGCTGCGCCCAGATCGGGGGCGGTATCGGCGAAGGTGCCGTCGAGATCGAAGAGGACGGCTTCAACCACGTTGGCAAGCCACCAAGTAGTTGACGCTGGTATCGCGTCCTAGCGAATACGTCTTGTCCAGCGGGTTGTAGCTCATGCCGGTGATGTCGGAGACGTTCAGCTCGGCATCGCGGCACCATTGTGCCAACTCGGAAGGCTTGATGAATTTGGCGAAATCATGCGTGCCGCGCGGCAGCAGATTGAGCACATATTCCGCACCGAGAATGGCGAACAGGTAGGATTTCGGGTTGCGGTTGAGGGTGGAGAAAAACACATGGCCATCCGGATTGACCAGTTTGGCGCAGGCAGCGACTACAGCAGCCGGGTCGGGCACATGTTCCAGCATTTCCATACAGGATACGATGTCGTAATGCGCGGGGCGCTCGATAGCCAGATCTTCCACTGCGACCTTGCGATATTCCACCTGTTTGCCGCTCTCCAGCAGATGCAGCTTGGCCACTTGCAACGACTTTTCGGCCAGGTCTATGCCAGTCACCTTGGCTCCCATTCCCGCCATGCTTTCCGCCAGAATGCCTCCGCCACAGCCTACATCCAGCACTGTCTTGCCAGAAAGCTGCGCAATGCGGTCAATGTACCCAAGGCGCAAGGGGTTGATTTCATGCAGCGGCTTGAATTCGCTGTTCGGATCCCACCATTTGTGGGCGAGTAGCGAGAATTTTTCGATTTCAATGGGATCGGCGTTGGACATGGTGTTGACCTCGGTTGGTAGTGGGGCGACTTTAACAAAACTGCTGCCCAATAGCCAAACAAACAAGGGGGTGGATGAGTGGTCGGCGGGTGAGGGTGCGGTCGCGACGCGTTACTGCGTAAGCAGCCGATTGCGGGAGCGACCGCTTGCAGCTCTTCCTGCACTGCTGGCTCTACCACACCGTGTCAGGGCGGGCTGCTGTGATAGAATGTCGGCTTAGATTTTTTGCCTCTCAGTCACATTAATTTAGGTCGCTCATGGAACAACAATTCGCCAAAGAAACCCTGCCGGTAAGTCTTGAAGAAGAGATGCGCAAGTCCTATCTGGACTACGCAATGAGTGTGATCGTGGGCCGTGCGCTGCCCGATGTGCGCGACGGTCTGAAGCCGGTGCATAGACGCGTATTGTTCGCGATGCACGAACTGTCCAATGACTGGAACAAGGCTTACAAGAAATCGGCGCGTATCGTCGGCGATGTGATCGGTAAGTACCACCCGCACGGCGACACCGCGGTATACGACACCATCGTGCGCATGGCGCAGGATTTTTCGTTGCGCTACACGCTGGTGGACGGTCAGGGTAACTTCGGTTCAGTGGACGGCGATAACGCGGCGGCAATGCGTTATACGGAAATCCGCATGGCAAAGATTGCGCATGAGTTGTTGGCCGATCTGGACAAGGAAACCGTGGACTTCGGTCCGAACTATGACGGCTCCGAACACGAGCCGCTGGTGTTCCCCGCGCGCTTTCCCAACTTGCTGGTGAATGGTTCCTCCGGTATTGCCGTGGGCATGGCAACCAATATTCCGCCTCACAACATGGGCGAAGTGGTGGATGCCTGCCTGGCGCTATTGCGCGAGCCCGACATGGACATCGAGCGACTGATTGAGCTCGTGCCCGCGCCGGACTTCCCGACGGCCGGTTTCATCTACGGCTTGGCCGGGGTGAAGGAAGGTTATCGCACCGGTCGTGGCCGTGTGGTGATGCGCGCGCGTACCCACTTCGAGGATATTGGAAAGGGCGACCGTCAGGCCATCATCATCGACGAGCTGCCTTACCAGGTGAACAAAGCCACCCTGCTGATGCGTATCGGCGAGATGGTGCGCGAGAAGCGCATTGAAGGCATTTCCGAAATTCGCGACGAATCGGACAAGTCCGGCATGCGCGCGGTAATCGAGCTCAAGCGCGGCGAGAATGCCGACGTGATCCTGAATCAGTTGTACAAAGATACGCCGATGCAGGACAGCTTCGGCATCAACATGGTCGCCATCGTTGATGGTCAGCCCAAGTTGTGCAATCTGAAAGATGTCATTGAGGCATTCCTGCGGCACCGCCGTGAAGTCGTTACACGCCGCACCATATTTGAATTGCGCAAGGCGCGCGAACGCGGCCATATTCTGGAAGGTTTGGCCGTTGCGCTTTCCAACGTGGACGAGATCATCGCCTTGATCAAGGCAGCACCGACCCCGCCGGATGCCAAGCGTTCTTTGATGGCGCGTTCGTGGCGTTCGTCGCTGGTGGAGGACATGCTGTCTCGCGTGAGTGATGCTTCGCGTCCTGACGGCCTGGCACCCGAGTTCGGATTGGTGGGCAAAGGCAACGAGCGCGGCTACTACCTTTCCGACGCCCAAGCCCAGGCCATTCTGGAACTGCGCTTGCAACGCCTGACCGGGCTGGAGCAGGACAAGATCGTCGGCGAATACCGCGAAGTGATGGATAAGATCACCGACTTGCTCGACATCCTGGCCAAGCCGGCACGCGTGACGCAGATCATTGGCGACGAACTGATCACGATCCGTTCGCAGTTTGGCGACAAACGCCGCAGCGAGATCATCACGCACACGCAAGACATGAGCATGGAAGACCTGATCGCGCCGGAAGACGTGGTGGTGACCATGTCGCACGGCGGTTACATGAAGGCGCAGAAGCTGGACGAATACCGTGCGCAGAAACGCGGCGGACGCGGCAAGCAGGCTACTGCGACCAAGGAAGACGATTTCGTCGACAACCTGTTCATTGCCAACACCCACGATTACATCCTGTGCTTTTCCAATCGCGGCCGCGTGTACTGGCTCAAGGTGTATGACGTTCCGCAGGGCACGCGCATCAGCCGCGGCAAACCTATCGTCAACCTGTTGCCGCTGGAAGCGGATGAGAAGATCAATGCCATCCTGCCGGTGAAGCAGTTCACCGAGGATCAGTTCATCTTTTTTGCGACCAGCGAAGGCACTGTGAAGAAGACGCCATTGTCCGATTTTGCCAATCCGCGCAAGGCCGGCATTATCGCCATCAACCTGGACGAGGGTGACTTCCTCATTGGCGTGGCAATCACCGACGGCAAGCATGACGTGATGCTGTTCTCGGATGAGGGCAGGGCAGTGCGCTTCGACGAGGACGATGTGCGCGGCATGGGCCGCACGGCGCGCGGTGTGCGCGGCATGAATCTGGCCAAGGGCGGCAAGGTCATCGCCTTGCTGGTGGCCGAAAACGAGGAACAATCCGTGCTGACCGCGACCGAGAACGGTTACGGCAAGCGGACTTCCATTGCCGAATACACCCGCCACGGACGCGGCACGCAGGGCATGATCGCGATCCAGACGTCCGAGCGAAACGGCAAGGTGGTTGCGGCCACACTGGTCAAGCCAGAAGACGAAATCATGCTGATCGGCACCAGCGGCGTGCTGATTCGCACCCGCGTCAACGAGATACGCGAAATGGGCCGTGCGACGCAGGGCGTGACATTGATGAATATGGGCGAAGGCGAAAAGCTGGCCGGCTTGAGCCGCATCGCCGAGACGGAAGAAGAGGCTGAGGGGCAGTAATATAAGCAGGACTGAGGACTAAGGACTGAGTAAAGCCTCGGCTCCGTTTTTCCCTCAGTCCTTAGCCCTCAATCCTTGTTACAAAAATATTATTGATTAGAACTTGGGGTAGTGCACGATGACCATTTACAATTTCAGCGCCGGACCAGCGGTATTGCCGAAAGAAGTATTGCAACAGGCTCAGGCCGAACTCGTCGACTGGCGCGGCAGTGGTATGTCCGTAATGGAGATGTCGCACCGCGGCAAGGAATACATGAGCATTCATGCCCAGGCCGAGGCCGATTTGCGCGAGTTGATGGGCATTTCCCCCAACTACAAGGTGTTGTTCTTGCAAGGCGGGGCGCACCTTCAATTCTCCATGATTCCGCTGAACCTGATGTGCGGCAAACTCTCTTCCGATTACGTGAATACCGGCGATTGGTCAAAGAAGGCCATCGCCGAGGCGAAGAAATTCATTCATGTGAACGAGGTCGTCAGCAATGTCGACAAGAAGTGCACCTATGTGCCGGACTTCAAGAACTGGAAACTGGATAAGGATGCGGCCTACGTGCACTACACGACCAACGAGACCATAGGCGGCGTGGAGTTCAACTGGATTCCCGATACCGGCAACGTGCCGCTGGTGGCTGATATGTCGTCCAACATCCTGTCGCGTTCTTATGACGTGTCCAAATTCGGGTTGATCTATGCCGGCGCGCAGAAGAACATCGGCCCTGCCGGACTGGCGCTGGTCATTGTGCGCGAAGACCTGGTGGGACATGCCGATCCGCGGCTGCCGACCATGATGGATTACAAGATCCATGCCGACAATGATTCCATGTACAACACTCCACCGACTTTTGGCATCTACATGGCCGGACTGGTGTTCCAGTGGCTGAAGAAAAACGGCGGCGTCGCCGCGATGGAAAAGACCAACGTTGCCAAGGCCAATCTGCTGTATGCGGCCATCGACGCCAGCAACGGCTTCTACCATTGCCCGGTGAACAAGGCAGACCGCTCGCGCATGAATGTGCCGTTCACGCTGAAGAATGCCAATCTGGACGGCGAGTTCCTGAAACAGGCGGATGCGCGCGGCTTGCTGCAATTGAAGGGCCACCGTTCTGTCGGCGGCATGCGGGCCTCGATTTACAACGCCATGCCATTGGCGGGTGTACAGGCGCTGGTGGACTTCATGTATGAGTTCGCCAGTCGGAATGGCTAAGGCTTTCAAAATTCTTTCGCTGAACAGGATTTCGACTACAGGACTGAAACACCTGCCTGTCGGGCGCTACCAAGTCGGCGACAAGATTGCGCAACCCGATGCAATCCTGTTACGTTCGCACAATCTGCTGGACATGGATGTACCTGCCAGCGTGCTGGCCGTCGCACGGGCCGGCGCCGGAACGAACAATGTGCCGGTGGAGAAGTTGAGCGCTCGCGGCGTACCTGTATTCATCGCGCCGGGTGCGAATGCCAATGCGGTAAAGGAGCTGGTGGTTACGGCCATGCTGCTGGCCTCGCGCAATATTGTGCCGGCGTTGCGTTTTACGGCGGGATTGAAGGGCGACGATACGACCATGCGCAAACTGGTCGAGGATGGAAAAAAGGCGTACGCCGGTACCGAACTGCGCGGGAAGACCGTGGGAATCGTCGGGCTGGGTGCGGTGGGGCGGCAGGTGGCAGATGCGGCAATTGCACTCGGTATGCACGTGATCGGCTATGACCCGAATATTACTGTGGATGCCGCGTGGAGCCTGTCGGCGCAGGTGAAGAAGGCGTCCGGCATTGAGGACCTGCTTGAGCACAGCGATTTTGTTACGCTGCATGTGCCGCTGCTGGATGAGACGCGCGATCTGATTGATGCCAAACGGGTGGCGGCGATGAAGCAGGGTGCCGTGCTGCTGAATTTCTCGCGCGACGCCATCGTGAACGAAGACGCGGTCATCGCCGGTCTGGCGAGCAAACATCTGCGTTATTATGTATGCGATTTCCCGAGCAACAAGGCGCTATCGAACGACCGGATCATCGCGCTGCCGCATCTGGGCGCTTCCACCGAAGAGGCGGAAGAGAACTGCGCGGTGATGGTTATACGGCAATTGCGTGACTATCTGGAAAACGGAAATATCGCCAATACGGTGAATTTTCCCAATGTAGGCATGCCGCGCGAATCGGCCTACCGTTTGGCGATTGCCAATGCCAATGTGCCGAACATGCTGGGACAGATTTCCACCGCGCTGGCGAAGGCGGGTATCAACATCCATAACATGATGAATAAATCGCGCGGTGAAATGGCTTACACCCTGGTGGACACCGACTCCGCGCTGCCGGATAACCTGATTGCGCAGATCGCCGCCATTCCCGGTGTGCTGATGGTGCGGGCTTTGCCGTTGGAGACGGAAGTATGAGTGAGGATTTGAAGAAATACCGCGAGCAGATCGATCGAATCGACGACGAATTGCTCAAACTGTTCAACCAGCGGGCTGGATTGGCGCAGCAAATCGGCCGCGTCAAGGGCAGCGGTGCGGTGCTGCGTCCCGAACGCGAAGCGCAGGTACTGCAACGCATGGTAAATTCGAACACGGGCCCTTTGTCGCATCAGGGTGTGTCGCAGTTGTTTACCGAGGTCATGTCGCAATGCCGCGCGCTGGAAGCGCCATTGCGTGTGGCCTATCTTGGTCCGCACGGCACCTTCAGCGAAGCGGCGGTATTTCAGCGTTTCGGGCAGGCAACCGAGGGTATACCCGCCGAATCCATCGATGGCGTATTTTCCGCGGTGGAGAGCGGTGGGGCGAACTACGGTCTGGTGCCGGTGGAGAATTCCACCGAAGGCGCCATCGGGCGCACGCTGGATTTGTTGTTGAACAGCAATCTCAGAATCTGCGGCGAAGTGTTGCTACAAGTGCATCAATGCGTGTTGTCTAACGAAAACGACTTGTCGCTCATCCGAAAGGTCTACTCGCATCCCCAGTCATTCGGGCAATGCCAAGGCTGGTTGCATGCACATTTGCCGAATGCCGAGCGCGTTACCGCTTCCAGCAATGCCGATGCGGCGCGACTGGCGGCAGAAGAGTCGTTTGCGGCAGCAGTAGCCGGGGAGCAGGCGGCCGAGCATTTCAAGCTGAAAGTGCTGGCGCACAACATCGAGGACGATGCGCGCAACACCACGCGTTTCCTTGTCATCGGCAACCAGGATGTGGCCCCGTCCGGAAAGGACAAGACTTCGCTTGCAATGTCCGCGCCCAATCGCCCGGGTGCGATGCATGACCTGCTGACGCCTTTTGCCAAGAACGGCGTTTCCATGACCAAACTGGAATCGCGCCCGTCCGGCACCGGTCTGTGGGAATACGTGTTTTATGTCGATATTGAAGGCCATCAATCCGATGCCAAGGTCACCACTGCTCTGGAGCAACTCAAGCAGATCGCTGCTTTCGTCAAGGTGCTGGGTTCTTACCCGGTTGCCGTCTAACGGACATGGCGTCAGTGATTACGATGATGAACGACACTGCCACCTTGTCCGTTCCCCCTCTCCTGCCCTCCCCCGGAGGGAGAGAGTGACAAAGGATCGCTTCGCGATGTTCAAAAATTTTGTTTCAACCAGCAAGGTATCAAATGAATTACTGTGATTTAGCACCATCCTATATTCGCGCTATTGCGCCTTACCAGCCGGGCAAACCGATCTCCGAACTGGAGCGTGAACTCGGCATTAGCGGCATCGTGAAGCTGGCCTCGAACGAGAATCCGCTGGGCGCAAGCCCGGCTTCGGTCGCAGCCATGCAGGAAGCGATCAAGACCATCGCGCTGTATCCGGACGGCAATGGTTTCGAACTGAAAGATGCGCTGGTGAAGCGTTACGGTGTGACGCATGCGAATGTGACCCTGGGCAATGGCTCCAACGATCTGCTGGAACTCGCCGCCCGCGCTTTTTTGCAGCCTGGCGATAAAGTGGTGTATTCGGCACATGCCTTTGCGGTGTATGCGCTCGCGACGCAGGCGGTCGGTGCCACCGGTATCAGCGTGCCAGCCGACAAGGGATTCGGTCATGACCTGCCGGCAATGCTGAAAGCCGCCCGGGACAACAAGGCCAAGATCGTTTTTATCGCCAATCCCAATAATCCAACCGGTACTTTTTTGAGCGCGGACGACTTGCTGGCATTTATGCGCGGATTGCCCCCGGATATTCTGGTGGTGCTGGACGAGGCGTACAACGAGTACCTGCCGGAAGATAAACGCTACGACAGCGTGAGCTGGTTGAAGGAATTTCCCAATCTGATCATTTCGCGCACCTTCTCCAAGGCCTACGGTCTGGCGGGCTTGCGAGTCGGATATGCGTTGTCGCACGAACAAGTGACGGATATGATGAACCGCGTGCGTCAGCCGTTCAACGTGAACAGCGTGGCGCAGGCGGCAGCGGTGGCGGCATTGCGCGATGTGTCTTTTGTGAAGAAGACTTTCGATTTAAACCGGCGCGGCATGCAGCAAATCACCGACGGTTTGACCAGGCTGGGTCTGGAATATATTCCCTCGTTCGGCAACTTTGTGGCGTTCCGCATCGGCAATGCCACGGCGATGTACCGGCGCTTGCTCGAACTGGGCGTGATCGTACGCCCCATAGCCAATTACGACATGCCGGACTGGTTGCGTGTAAGCATTGGTCTGGAAAGCGAGAACGCCAAGTTCCTGGCGGCACTGGAAAAAGGTATCAATCAGCAGGTTAACGGAGAAAATAAATGATCATCGTAATGGGTAGTGAAATCACCGACGCACAAGTCAACGCGGTGGTGAAAAAGATTGAAGCGGCGGGACTCAAGGCCAACATTTCGCGTGGTATCGAGCGTACCGTCATCGGCGCCATTGGCGACGAGCGCAAGCTGGAAGCGGAGATGTTTACCTCGCTGCCGGGTGTGGAATCGGCAATGCACATCGCCAAGCAATACAAGATCGTGTCGCGCGAATCGCACAAGCAAAACACCATCGTCGATATTGGCGGCGTTCCGGTAGGTGGCAACCAGATCCAGATCATCGGCGGCCCTTGCTCGGTAGAGACGCAGGATCAGATGGATCTGGCCGCGAAGTTCACGCATGAAGCGGGTTGCCGCCTGATGCGTGGCGGTGCGTTCAAGCCGCGCACCAGCCCCTATGCATTCCAGGGGCACGGCGTGGAAGGATTGGTCATGTTCCGCAAGGCGGCCGAGAAGTACAAGCTTCCCATCGTCACCGAATTGATGGATGCACGCCAACTGGATTCCTTCATGGAATACGATGTCGACGCGATCCAGATCGGCACGCGTAACATGCAGAACTTCGACCTGCTCAAAGCGGTGGGCAAGGTCAACAAGCCCGTCATCCTCAAGCGCGGCATGTCTGCCACCATCAGCGAATGGCTAATGTCGGCGGAATACATCGCGGCGGGCGGCAACCACAACATCATTTTCTGCGAACGCGGCATCCGCACCTTTGAAACTGCCTACCGTAACGTGCTGGACGTGACTGCCATCGCCGTGCTGAAGAAAGAGACCCACCTGCCGGTGATCGTCGATCCTTCCCACGCGGGTGGCAAGGCATGGATGGTTCCTGCATTGTCGCAGGCAGCGATTGCTGCAGGCGCTGACGGCCTGCTGGTCGAGATGCACCCGAACCCGACTGAGGCTTGGTGCGACGCCGACCAGGCGCTGACACCGGACGAGTTGAAGAAACTCATGGGCTCGCTGGGTGCGATTGCCAAGGCGATTGGACGGACGATCTAAGTCATGCAGCCCGCTTTTCGCAAGGTCGTCATTTTCGGCGTCGGACTGATCGGCGGGTCGTTCTCATTGGCCTTGCGCAAGGCGGGTGCGGTAGGTGAGGTGGTCGGTTTCGGGCGCAGCATGGCGACGCTGGAACAGGCCAAACAACTCGGCATCCTTGACCGCATTGGTCATGATGTGGCGCAGGAAGTGTGCGATGCCGACATTGTTCTGCTCGCCACCCCCGTGGCGCAGATGACGGACATCTTCATCCGCATCGCACCGCATCTCGGCGCCCACACGCTGGTCACTGATGGTGGCAGCACCAAGAGCGATGTGGTGGCCGCAGCGCGGGCGCATCTGGGCAACAAGATTGCACAATTCATTCCCGCTCACCCCATCGCGGGTGCCGAGAAGAGCGGTGCGGCAGCCGCGCTACCTGATTTGTATGTGGGCAAGAAAGTGGTGCTCACGCCGTTGCCGGAGAACTCGAAAGAGTCTGCGGCGCGCGTGCGCAAAGCGTGGGAGCTATGTGGTGCCGTGGTGAGCGAACTGACACCGCAACAACACGATACTGTGTTTGCCGCCGTGAGCCACCTGCCGCACCTGCTGTCGTTCGCGCTGGTGCATGACCTGGCGCAGCGCGACAACCGCGACCAGTTGCTGTCCTTTGCTGCCAGCGGTTTCCGCGACTTCACACGCATCGCCGCCAGTTCGCCCGAGATGTGGCGCGACATCAGTCTGGCCAATCGCGAAGCCTTGCTGGTGGAAGTGAAACGCTACGCCGACGAGCTTTACGTCGTCTATCAGGCGCTGCAAAACAACGATGCCGCCAAACTGGAAGAGATTTTCAGCCTGGCGCGCGAAGTGCGCAGTGCCTGGACGCAACAATAACTATTCTTTTCAAAGCATGACTCAGCACGAATTTCTAGAACTCCCTCCCTTGATGTCTGCGCACGGCACCGTGCGCCTGCCCGGTTCCAAGAGCATTTCCAATCGTGTGTTGTTGCTGGCTGCCTTGGCCCAAGGCACGACTGAAGTGCGTGACTTGCTGCATTCCGATGATACTGAACGCATGCTGAATGCCTTGCGTACGCTGGGTGTGAAGGTGGAGTCGCTGGGTGATAACGCCTACCGTGTTACGGGTTGCGGTGGGAATTTCCCGGTCAAACAAGCCAAGCTGTTTCTCGGCAATGCAGGCACGGCATTCCGCCCGTTAACGGCTGCTTTGGCACTGTCCGGCGGCAACTATGAACTGTCCGGTGTGTCGCGCATGCACGAGCGTCCTATTGGCGATTTGGTGGATGCGTTACGCCAACTTGGTGCCAACATCGAATATCTGGGCAATGAAGGCTTCCCCCCACTGAAAATTTCCCCAGCGAAACTGGCTGGTGACATCGTCAAAATTCGCGGGGACGTATCGAGTCAGTTCCTGTCAGGGCTGCTGATGGCGTTGCCCTTGCTGAATCATTCGGTGAAGGTCAAGGTGGTGGGCGAATTGATATCCCAGCCTTATGTCGATATTACGCTCTTGATGATGGCGCAATTTGGTGTGCAGGTAACGGGAGATTTCTATGATTCCGGGGTGACTGCTCTAGGGTCTTATCATTCACCTGGCTCGATTTACGTTGAGGGCGATGCGTCTTCCGCTTCATATTTCCTAGCTGCAGGAGCGATTGGTGGCGGGTCGGTGCGTGTGGAAGGAGTTGGCACAGATAGTGTGCAGGGTGACATACGTTTCGCCGAAGAACTGCAAAAGATGGGCGCTCGGATCAATTGGGGGATTAATTGGATCGAGGCGCGCGGGCCGGAAAGCGGCAAGCTGAAAGCCATCGACCTCGACTGTAACCATATCCCTGATGCTGCGATGACGCTTGCTGTGGCAGCATTGTTCGCCGATGGCACCACCACGCTACGCAACATCGCCAGCTGGCGCGTGAAAGAAACCGATCGCATCGTGGCCATGGCAACCGAGTTGCGCAAGGTGGGCGCAACGGTGGAAGAAGGCGCTGATTACATTCGCATCACGCCGCCTGCGCAGATCGAGCATGCCGCCATCGATACCTACGACGACCACCGCATGGCGATGTGCTTCTCGCTGGCAGCATTCGGCGGTGCGGGTGTGTGCATCAACGACCCGAAGTGCGTGGCCAAGACTTTTCCTGAATATTTCTCCGAGTTTGCCAAGGTGACGCAGGCGGTGCCGGTCATCGCCATTGACGGTCCGTCAGCCTCCGGCAAGGGCACGGTCGCGCAGCGCGTGGCGACAGCGCTGGGTATGCATTATCTCGACAGTGGAGCGCTGTACCGTCTTTTGGGCCTGGCCGCGCAAAAACGCGGCGTCGGCCTGGATGAGGAAACTAGGTTGGCTGAACTGGCTGGGCAGGTAGATATCCGTTTTGAAGGTGAGGATATTTGGCTGGATGGCGCCAAGGTGGGCGATGAATTGCGCACCGAGGAAGCGGGCTCGGCAGCCTCCAAAATAGCGGCTTTGCCCATGGTACGGGCGGCTTTGCTCGATAAGCAGCGGGCTTTCCGGCGTGCCCCAGGGCTTGTGGCGGACGGGCGCGATATGGCATCGGTGGTATTCCCTGACTCGAAGTTGAAGATATTCCTGACCGCCAGCGCCGAGGCTCGTGCCGAACGTCGATATAAGCAGTTGAAGGAAAAAGGAATGAGTGCTAATATCGCCGCCCTTTTGCAGGATATCAAGGCGCGCGACGAGCGAGATACACAGCGTAGCGTGGCTCCTCTGCAACAGGCGCAAGGTGCGAGCTTGCTGGATACGACTCCTCTGAACATCGAGCAGGCGGTTCAGGAAGTGCTAAGTCGCTACCGTGCGTTGGAGTCCAGATAGAAGCTATTCTGTTTGGGTTTTATAACTAACCCCCGCTTAACACGGGATTTGTCCTCAAGGTATATCAATATGAACGCAGTAGCAGATATGGAAAATTTCGCATCAATGTTTGAAGAAAGCCTGAGCCGCAAGGAAATGCGCGCAGGTGAACTGATTACAGCCCAAGTTGTTCGCGTAGAGCAGAACGTGGTGGTCGTGAATGCCGGATTGAAGTCCGAAAGTTTTATTCCCGTTGAAGAATTCAAAGACGCAGCGGGCGCAATTGAAGTCAAGGCAGGTGATTTCGTCACCGTCGCCATCGAATCTCTGGAAAACGGTTACGGCGAAACGCGCTTGTCGCGTGAGAAGGCCAAGCGTCTGGCTGCCTGGATCGATCTGGAACAAGCAATGGAAGAAGGCCGTATCGTTGAAGGTTATGTCAGCGGCAAGGTCAAGGGCGGTTTGACTGCCATGGTGAACGGCATCCGTGCATTCCTGCCCGGTTCGCTGGTGGATACACGTCCGGTCAAGGACACCACACCATACGAAAACAAGACGATGGAATTGAAGGTTATCAAGCTGGATCGCAAGCGCAACAACGTGGTGGTTTCCCGCCGCGCTGTGCTGGAAGCATCTCAAGGTGCCGATCGCGAGTCCCTGCTGGAAAACCTGAAGGAAGGCGCAATCGTCAAGGGTATCGTCAAGAACATCACCGACTACGGTGCATTCGTTGACTTGGGCGGTATCGACGGCTTGCTGCACATCACCGATCTGGCATGGCGTCGCGTGAAGCATCCTTCCGAAGTTCTGACCGTTGGCGACGAAGTCGAAGCCAAGATCCTGAAATTCGATCAAGAAAAGAACCGCGTTTCCCTGGGCATCAAGCAAATGGGCGACGATCCGTGGAATGGTCTGGCACGTCGCTACCCGCAAGGCACACGCCTGTTCGGCAAGGTGACCAACCTGACCGACTACGGTGCATTCGTGGAAATCGAACAGGGTATCGAAGGTCTGGTACACGTGTCCGAAATGGACTGGACCAACAAGAACGTGCATCCGTCCAAGGTTGTAGCGCTGGGCGACGAAGTGGAAGTCATGATCCTCGAGATCGACGAAGCTCGCCGCCGTATCTCCTTGGGCATGAAGCAGTGCAAGTCCAATCCTTGGGACGACTTCGCGCTCAACCACAAGAAGGGCGACAAAGTTAAGGGCGCGATCAAGTCCATCACCGACTTCGGCGTGTTCATCGGTCTGGAAGGCGGCATCGACGGTCTGGTGCACCTGTCCGACCTGTCCTGGTCTGTTGCCGGCGAAGAAGCCGTGCGCAACTACAAGAAGGGTGACGAACTGGAAGCGCTGGTTCTGGCCATTGATGTTGAGCGCGAGCGCATCTCCCTGGGCGTGAAGCAACTGGAAGGTGATCCGTTCGGCGGCTACGTTTCCGGCCACGACAAGGGCGCTGTGGTAACCGGCACTGTGAAGTCGCTGGATGCCAAGGGTGCCGTTGTGATGCTGGAAGGCGACGTTGAAGCCTACCTGAAGGCTTCCGAAGTTTCCGCCGACCGTGTGGAAGACATCCGCGGCCACCTGAAAGAAGGCGATACCGTCAAGGCCGTCATCATCAACGTGGACCGCAAGAACCGCGGCATCAACCTGTCGATCAAGGCGCTGGACAAGGCCGATACGGCAGCGGCAATGCAGAAATTTGCTGCGGAAAATACCAGCACCGCTGGTACGACCAATCTGGGTGCGCTGCTCAAGGCGAAACTGGATTCCAGCAAGGCTGACAATCAGTAAGGAGGAGCGATGACCCGTTCAGATCTTATCGCCAAGCTCACGGAACGCTACACACAGCTGCTCGGCAAGGATGCCGAGTTGGCGGTGAAAGTGATCCTGGACAGCATGTCGTCCACGCTGGCAAAAGGTGGCCGTATCGAAATCCGCGGCTTTGGCAGTTTTGCCTTGAATTACCGTCCGCCACGCCTGGGGCGCAACCCCAAGTCCGGCGACAAGGTTCAGGTACCTGCCAAGTACGTCCCGCATTTCAAGGCTGGTAAGGAACTGCGCGAACGGGTGGATTATCCTCAGGCCTGATTCGGCTTGGAAGTAAACTGATTGGCGGCGTATCGCGAGATGTGCCGCCAATTTTTTATCTGTTCATGCTATCGTTGCGCATCGGTTTACAAGCAAAATATTCATCATGCGATACCTGATCTGGTTACTGCGCGTTGTACTCTTCCTGCTGTTGCTGGGTTTCGCGTTGAAGAACGATCAACTGGTGACACTGCGGTATTTTTTTGGCTACGAATGGCAGACTTCGCTGGTGGTTGTGCTGCTGTGTTTTTTTATAGCGGGTGCGGTAATCGGGCTGTTGGCCATGCTTGGAATGTTGTATCGCCAACGCCGTGAACTTGCCGCTGCCAGGCGCGAGCTGCAGTTGAAGAATAGACTGACGGATTACGATGCTCTGCGCGATTCCATTCAACCTCCCGAGATATTGAACTGATGGATTTCGAACCCTGGATGCTGCTGGTATTTCCCCTGTTTTTCGGAATGGGGTGGCTGGCGGCGCGTATTGATATCAAGGAATTGCTCACTGAGTCCAGTGCGTTACCTCGCTCGTATTTTCAGGGCTTGAATTTTCTGCTCAACGAACAGCAGGACCAGGCCATCGAGGCCTTCATCGAAGTGGTCAAGGTCGACCCGCAAACGGTCGAGTTGCACTTTGCGCTGGGAAGTTTGTTCCGCCGCCGCGGCGAAGTGGATAGAGCCATCCGCATGCACCTCAATCTGGTTGAGCGCACCGACCTGGAAGAGGGTAAGCGGCAGCAAGCGTTGTTCGAGTTGGCCCAGGATTATCTCAAGGCGGGTATTCTGGATCGTGCCGAATCAACATTCCATGAACTGCACGGCACGCCTTACGAAAAAGAAGCGCTGGATTTTTTGCTGGAAATCTACCAGAAAGAAAAGGATTGGCTCAAGGCAGTCGATATCAGCCAGCGTCTCACCGCGTTGACTGGCGAACCGCATGGCAAGGAAGCCGCATTCTTCTTCTGCGAATTGGCGGCAAGCGAACTGGCAGGCAAGCAAAACGATGCAGCCGTTGTGCATCTGGAACAGGCGCTCACTGTTGATCCGAAATGTGTGCGCGCCAGTATCATGCTGGGCGATATCGAGCTGGCAGCAGTCCATGTGGCACGCGCCATCGAGATATGGAAGCAGGTCGAACAGCAGGATGCGCAATATCTGCCGTTGGTGGCGGAGCGTTTGCTACTGGCGTGCCGCAAGAGCGGCGATGAGGCTGCCGGGGTGAACCTGCTGCAACGATATTTGCAACAATATCCTTCGCTCGACCTGATGAACGTGCTGTTCAGCGCGCTGGTGCAGCGCGATGGCGCTGAAGCGGCTTATGTCATGGTGCGCGATGAATTGAAACGCAACCCTACTTTGCTGGGCCTGGACAAGTTGCTGGAAGCGCGGCTGCTGGATATTTCCGGCGAACGCCGAGCCGACCTCGAATTGGTGAAGAATCTCATTTTCCAGCGCACGCGCGGCCTGGCCATGTATCGCTGCAAACATTGCGGTTTCAAGGCGCGCCAGTTCTATTGGCACTGTCCGGCCTGTCATAGCTGGGAAAGTTATTCGCCGAAACGGAGCGAAGAAAATGGGGTCGCGATATGAACGATCCGAAAATCATCGTTGCGCTCGATTTCCCGCAGGCTTCCGCCGCGCTGGAGTTTGCGCAGCGTGTGGAACCTTCGTTATGCCGTCTCAAGGTGGGCAAGGAATTATTTACGTCTGCCGGGCCGCAGTTGGTCGAGCAATTGCAGAAACTAGGTTTCGATATATTTCTCGATCTCAAATTCCATGACATTCCCAATACCACGGCGCAGGCCTGCAAAGCGGCGGCCGCATTGGGCGTGTGGATGGTGAACGTGCATGCACTGGGCGGCAAGCGCATGATGGAAGCCGCGCGCGAAGCATTGGCGAATATCGAACACCGCCCCAAGTTGATTGCGGTCACCGTACTGACCAGTATGGCGCAGGAAGATTTGCACGGCATTGGCATTAATTCCAGCCCGGCGCATATGGTGTCGCTGCTGGCGGAACTGGTACATGACAGCGGTCTGGATGGCGTGGTGTGTTCCGCACAGGAAGCTCCGCATTTGCGCCAGCTTTGCGGCGAAGGTTTTGTTCTGGTTACGCCCGGCATCCGCCCGGCGAATGCGGCGGCAAATGACCAGTCGCGCATCATGACGCCGCGTGCCGCCCTGGAAGCCGGTTCCAGCTATCTGGTGATCGGACGTCCCATTACCCAGGCACCCGATCCGTTGCGGGCATTGCAGGATATTTTGAAAGAAACAGGAGATCTGGCATGAAACTGCCATTGTTTGATAAAGCGCGCATTTTGGTTGTCGGTGATGTCATGCTGGACCGTTACTGGTTCGGAGATGTGACGCGCATTTCGCCGGAAGCGCCGGTGCCGGTGCTGAAAGTGAGCAAAGTGGAAGAACGTCCGGGCGGTGCCGCCAACGTGGCGCGCAACATCGCTTCGCTGGGCGCACATTGCACCCTGTTGTCGGTGGTTGGCGCGGATGAGGCGGGCGATTGCCTGCAGCGGCTGCTGACAGAGCAGGGCGGAGTAGATGCAATGCTGCACCGCGACGAAAGCATCTCCACCATTGTCAAGTTGCGTGCTATTGCGCGGCAGCAGCAACTGCTGCGCATTGACTTTGAAAAGCCGCCCAGCCACGAAGTGCTGAACGCCAAGCTGGCAGACTTCCATACCAAGCTGCCGTTGGCCGATGTGGTGATTCTGTCGGACTATGGCAAGGGCGGATTGGCGCATATCGCCGAGATGATCAAATCGGCGCGTGCCGCCGGCAAGCTGGTGCTGGTCGATCCCAAGGGCGACGATTATGCGCGCTATCAGGGGGCGACCTTGCTTACGCCGAATCGCAGCGAGTTCCGCGATGTGGCAGGCAGCTGGAAGAACGAGGCTGAGCTGAACGCCAAGGCGCAGAAGCTGCGCACCGAATTGAAACTGGATGCACTGCTGGTTACGCGCAGCGAAGAAGGTATGTCGTTGTTCCGCGAACAGGATGTTCTGCACGAGCCGACGCACGCACGCGAAGTGTTTGATGTCAGCGGTGCAGGCGATACCGTCATTGCCACGCTGGCAGTGATGCTGGCAAGCGGCGCGGATATGGCGGATGCGGTGCGCATCGCGAATCGGGCTGCCGGTGTGGTGGTGGGAAAGCTGGGCACGGCAGTGGTGTCGCGCGAAGAGATACTAGAGGATATGGGGAAATAATATGTACTACGTCGTTACAGGAGCAGCGGGATTTATCGGTTCCAACCTGGTCAAGGCGCTGAACGAGCGCGGCGAGACCAACATCATCGCGGTCGACAATCTGAAGAATGCCGATAAATTCAAGAATCTGACCGATTGTGAAATCGCCGATTACATCGACAAGGAAGATTTCGTCGGACTGCTGCAGGACGGTTCCTTCGACGGCATCCTTACAGCCGTGCTGCATGAAGGTGCGTGTTCCGACACCATGGAAACCGACGGCCATTACATGATGGAGAATAATTACCGCTACTCGCTGGAGATATTGAATCATTGCCAGAACGAGGAGGTGCCCTTCCTGTACGCCTCTTCCGCCTCGGTGTATGGCGGTGGTGGTGTGTTCAAGGAAAGCCGCGAGCACGAATCCCCGCTCAACGTCTATGCCTATTCCAAATTCCTGTTTGACCAGGTGGTGCGCCGCCGCTGGGCAAATCGCACGTCGCAGATTGCCGGTTTCCGTTATTTTAATGTGTACGGACAGCGCGAACAGCACAAGGGGCGCATGGCTTCGGTGGCCTATCATTTCTTCAACCAATACCGCGCCGAAGGCTATGTGAAATTGTTCGAGGGTTGCGATGGCTACGCCAATGGTGGGCAGTTGCGCGATTTCGTGTCGGTGGAAGACGTGGCAAAAATCAACATGTACTTCCTCGATCATCCGAACAAATCCGGCATTTTCAATCTCGGTACCGGCAAGGCGCAAAGCTTCAACGATGTGGCCGTGGCGACCATCAACGCGCTGCGTGCTTCAAAAAACGAGAGCGCACTGACGCTGGAACAGATGCACCAGCAACAACTCATCCGCTATATTCCTTTTCCGGATGCGTTGCGTGGCAAGTACCAAAGCTATACCCAGGCGGATATGGGGGCCATGCGCGAGATCGGCTATACCGACCCGTTACTGACTGTGGAGCAAGGCACGACGCGTTACGTAAATCATTTGTTAAAGAAGTCAACCTGATCCCGGCCCGAGCGTTTCTGGACAGGCGGCATTTGTCGTTCAATTCAAGAAGGAGAAAAGCATGAAAAAGATTCTGTGGGTTTTGGCGATGTTTTTTGCATTTACCAGCATGGTGTTTGCGGCGGTGAACCTGAATACGGCAACCAAGGACCAACTGGATGCGGTCAAGGGCATCGGCCCGGTCAAGGCACAAGCCATCATCGATTACCGCACCAAGAATGGCCCGTTCAAGAGCGTTGAGGACCTGAAGAATGTAACTGGCTTCGGCGACAAGACCGTGGCCAAGATGCGTTCCGATCTATCCGTAAGCGGGGCAACCACGGTGCCAGCTGCCAAGGAAGAAAAGAAGGCTGACAAGCCAGCCAAGGCTGATAACAAGATGACCAAGGCAGACAAGAAAGCCGAAAAAGAACCCAAGGCAGTAGCGGCCAAGGAAGACAAGGCTGACAAGAAGGAATCAAAAACCGATAAAAAAGCAGCCAAGGAAGACAAGAAGGCGGGCAAGCCGGAATCCAAGCAGGAAGAAGTGAAGGACGCCAAGGCTGACAAGAAGGCAGCCAAAGAAGCCAAGAAGGCTGAGAAAGCCGCCCCGGCTGAAACGAAAAAGAGCAGCAAGTCTGCCAAGGCAGACAAGTCCGAAGCCAAAAAGGAAAAGGTAAAAGACACCAAGGCTGACAAGAAGAAGGCAGCCAAGGAAGCCAAAAAGGCTGAAGCAGACAAGAAGTAAGCCGTAAGTTTTTTCGAAGCCCGCCCGGCCACAGCCGGGCGGGTTTTGTTTTTGCGGTGCTGGATTACGGGCGTTCAGATACAAATTCGTACATAAAACGAAGCGGTTATGGATTACATTGGAACCTCGGTTCCGTCTTTCTGCGGATGGAAGATTGGTATGCTCCGGTTGGAAACTCCGGCCTGCGCTTTTGGCGTGCCGTGAAGTTTAAATTGAACGGCGAGCAGGCGTAGAATGAAGCTATCTCCACCGAACCGAGCCGGTGGTTTTTTCATTTGGTGTGTCCGCGCGCTTCGGGGTGGGATGATATGTGTATGAAAAGCAGTTTGGTCGATAACAAACGATTGGCAGGGTCCAGGCTTATTGCGGTTTTTGCTTGCTTGCCGCTGGGCGTTGTGGCCTTTCTTGGTGGTTGTGCTGTGGGGCCCGATTACGTTCGCCCGGCCATGTCTATTCCTGCGACATACAAGGAGGATGGCGCGTGGAAGTCTGCCGAGCCCAAGGATGTCGATGCCAGGGATCACTGGTGGGAATATTATGGTGATGCAAAACTGAACGAGCTGGTTACCCTGGCCAATCAGGCCAATCAGAACATCCAACTGGCAGAAGCACAATACCGCCATGCGAACGCGCTGGTGGATTCGGCGCAGGCAGCCTATTTTCCAGTGGCCAGTGCAAGTGTGGGCAACAGTCGCGGCCGCACAGCCAACAGCACTCCGCAAATAGTCAGGAGCACCTCGGCTTCGTTCAATGCAAGTTGGGAAGCCGATATCTGGGGTGGTATCCGGCGTTCGGTGGAAGCAGGCAAGGCGAATGCCCAAGCCAGTGAGGCCGACCTTGCCGCGGCCCGTCTGACTATTCAGGCGGCAGTCGTGCAGGACTACATCCAGTTGCGCACAACCGATCAATTGAAGGCGCTATTTGCAGATGCGATTGCCGCCTATGAAAAGTCTGTACGGTTAACGCAAACTCAGTATTCGGTTGGCGTCGTAACCCGTTCCGACGTAGCGCTGGCCGAGACAACACTCAAGTCGGCTCAAGCGCAGGCGATAGACCTGGATGTGCAGCGCGCACAACTCGAACATGCAATTGCGGTTTTGATCGGCAAGGCACCTGCGGAATTCAGCCTGGAACCCGCGCCCTTCACAATCCGGATGCCATCCGTTCCGGTCGGGTTGCCATCGGTCTTGCTGGAGCGTCGTCCGGATATTTCCAGTGCAGAGCGTCGCGTAGCGTCGGCGAATGCCAACATCGGGGTGGCCAGGGCGGCTTACTTTCCGAATCTGCTGCTTGGCGGAAGTGCAACCAGCACCAGCCTTTACCGGTTGCTGAATTCGCCGTCGACGCTGTGGTCGCTGGGGGTGAGCGCGAGCGAAACCATTTTTGACGGCGGCGCACGCTCGGCGCAAAGTGCGCAGGCAGTTGCCAACTATGATGCAGCTGTCGCCCAATACAAACAAACCGTGCTAAACGGCTTTCAAGAGGTGGAAGACAATCTTGCTGCTTTGCGCATTCTGGCGCTGGAAACGAGCGCCCAGGAAGATGCGGTCAAATCCGCGCAGGATGCCGAACGTATTACCATGAGCCAATACCGGGCAGGCACTGCCAACTTCATTAATGTGACGACGGCGCAGATTCAGGCGCTGACCAATGAACGTGCTGCGGTACAGTTGCGTGGGCGGCAGTTTGCCGCAAGCGTAGCGCTCATCAAGGCGACAGGGGGAAGCTGGGTTGCCGCAGAACAGACGAGCAAGCCGGAACAGTCAACGCAACCCGTAGCGGCAAGTACTGAAAAGGACAAGGTTCCAGTGCCGGGGGATTTGCAGCCTGCCCAGCATTGAGAGCGGCAGACTAACTGCCTGATCAACTGACACGCGAGAAGATACATAGCGAGAACTGAAAAATGAACAAAATGAAATATGCAGCAGGCGGAGTGATATTGCTGGTAGTCATCGGCTTGTATGCGTCCGGAACACTTCAACGTTTCTTGCCATCCGGCGCAACGGCAGCGACACCTGCTGCACCAGCCATCGTTCCGGTAACAACCGTCAAGGTCACGAAGCAGCCCATGCCCGTTACATTGAGCGGGGTAGGCAATGCGCTGCCGCTGGCATCTGTTACCGTACGCACGCGTGTCGACGGGCAACTGGACAAGGTCAATTTCACCGAAGGACAAGACGTCACGGCCGGACAGATTCTGGCGCAACTTGATTCGAGAACGTTCGAGGCCCAATTGGCTCAGGTCGCTGCACAGAAAGCGCGCGATGAAGCCCAGCTGGATAACGCCAAGCTGGACCTGCAGCGATTCGAAGCGCTGATCAAGGAAGATGCCGCCACGCAACAACAACTGGACACGCAAAAAGCACTCGTCAACCAGTTGACTGCTGCCGTCGAGAGCGATAAGGCGCAGATCAAGTATGCCAAGGTGCAACTCGACTTCACCACCATTACCGCTCCGTTGAGCGGACGTATTGGCGCGCGTCTGGTCGATCCGGGCAATATTGTGCATGCATCAGATGCCAGCGGACTGGTGGTTATCAACCAGGTCGATCCGATCGCGGTTGTTTTTACCTTGCCCGAATCTGCGTTCCAGGACATTGATCGTGCCATGGCGCACGGTCATCAACTTGCTGTTTATGCCTATGCGCGAGACAGCGATGAAATCCTCAGCAAGGGCACGCTGGTACTGTTGAACAACCAGATCGACACCGCTACCGGCACCGTGCAATTGAAAGCGCGCTTTGCCAATGCATCGCACAAGCTCTGGCCGGGTGCGTATGTGAATGTCACTCTGCAACTGGGCACGCGCGAGAATGCCTTGACCATTCCGGCCCCGGCTGTGCAGCGCAGCCAGAACGGTACCTATGTGTACGTGGTGAAGGCGGATGAAAGTGTCGAAATTCGTCCGGTCGGCGTCATCCAGATTCAGGACAACAAAGCGGTTATCGGTCAGGGCCTGAATGCCGATGAGCGTGTTGTACTCGACGGCCAATACAAACTGAAGCCGGGCAGCCACATCATCGAGAAATCGGCGCAAGCTGCACAACCGGCAAAAACCGGAACAACCAAATGAGCATTGCTGCAACCTTCATCAAGCGGCCCATAGGGACCTCGCTGCTGGCACTATCCATCATGCTGGTGGGCATGGCGGTGTGGCCGTTGTTGCCGGTTGCACCGTTGCCGCAAATCGATTTCCCGACCATACAGGTTTCCGGCAGCTTGCCGGGCGGCAGTCCGGAAACCATGGCATCCAATGTGGCGCAACCGCTGGAGCGGCAGTTCTCGCTGATTGCCGGTCTCACGCAAATGACCTCTGCCAGTGCGCTGGGCTCAACCCAGATCACGTTGCAGTTCGACCTGAATCGCAATATCGATGCCGCTGCCATGGATGTGCAGGCTGCAATCAATGCGGCCTCCGGCCAATTGCCGACTAACATGCCGAACCCGCCGACCTTCCGCAAGGTCAATCCGGCGGACTCACCCATCATGGTGATGAGCGTGCAATCCGAATACATTCCGCTGACCAAGGTCAACGATTACGCGGACAACATTCTGGCGCAGCAAATCTCGCAGATTTCCGGCGTTGGTCTAGTCAATATCGGCGGCGCACAAAAACCGGCCATTCGCATCCAGGTCGATCCGGACAAGCTCGCGATGATGGGCATCACGCTGGAAGATATACGCGGTGTGATTGCTAACACCACCGTCAATCAACCGACCGGCACCATCGATGGGATCAAGCAATCCTTTACCGTCTATACCAATGACCAACTGATTGCTGCGGCACCGTGGAACGACATGGTGCTGGCCTACAAGAATGGTGCCCCGATCCGCATTCGTGATGTCGGCATTGCCATTGATGCGCCGGAAAACCGCAGGCTGGCGGCATGGGCCTATGCCGGCAAAGCAGCCGGCGAGGACACGACTATTGAAAATGCACGCTGCATCATATTGGCCGTTACCAAGCAGCCGGGCGCCAACGTCATCGAAACAGTTGATCGCATCAAGGAGGCACTGCCGCGGCTGGAAGCGGCCATTCCCCCGACGGTGCACGTCAACGTACTGACCGACCGTACCCAGACGATCCGCGCGTCGGTACATGAAGTCGAGTTCACGCTGGTACTGTCCATCGTGCTGGTGGTATTGATGATTTTCGTTTTCCTGCGCAATGTTGCGGCCACGCTGATTCCCAGCGTCACCGTGCCGCTGGCAATTCTGGGAACGGCAGCCGCGATGTATTTGATCGGCTACAGCCTGGACAATCTGTCACTGATGGCGCTGACCATCGCGGTCGGTTTTGTAGTCGACGATGCCATCGTGATGCTGGAAAATATTTATCGTCATGTCGAATTGGGCTTGTCACCAATGGAGGCCGCCTACAAAGGGGCCGGCGAAATCGGGTTCACCATCATCGCGATTTCCGTTTCATTGATCGCGGTGTTCATTCCGCTGCTGCTGATGACGGGCATTGTTGGCCGCCTGTTCCGCGAATTCTCGATTACGGTCACATTGACCATCGTCATATCGGTCATCGTTTCGCTGACGTTGACGCCCATGCTGTGTTCGCGTTTTCTGCACGAGCATACGGGTGAGAAACACGGCAGGTTGTTCAACTACTTCGAGCGTGGCTTCGATGCCATGCTGAACGCCTACAAACGGGGTCTGCAAGTTGTGCTGCGCCATCAGTTCATCACGCTGTGCACGTTCTTTGCCACCATGGCGCTGTCGGTGGCCTTATTCATCATTATTCCCAAGGGGTTCTTTCCGCAACAGGATACCGGCTTCGTCTTCGGCTTTGCCGAGACTTCGCAGGACGCATCGTTTGCCGCATTAAATGAGCGCATGCTGCAACTGGCCGATGTCGTGCGCAGCGATCCGGATGTGTATTCCTTTGGCATGTCAGCCGGTCAGTCCACGATCAACAGCGGTAATTTCTTTATTAACCTGAAGCCCAAGGCGCAAGGTCGTACAGCGACTGCGGACGAGGTGATCAGGCGCTTGCGGCCGCAATTGGCCAAAGTGCAGGGCATCAATCTTTTTTTACAGGCGGGTCAGGACATCAACGTCGGCGGGCGTTTGTCGCGTACACAATACCAGTACACGGTAACCGATTCGAATCTGGATGAGCTCAATACCTGGGCACCGAAACTGCTGGACCAGTTCCGCAAGTTGCCGCAACTGACCGACCTCGCGACCGATCAGCAAAATGCGGCCGGGGCAGCTGTCGTCACCGTTGATCGTGCCCGGGCGTCAAGCTTCGGCATTACTCCGGCCATGATTGACGCGACCATCTACGATGCAATCGGGCAACGTCAAGTTGCGCAATACTTTACGCAGGTGAACAGCTATCACGTAGTTCTGGAAATTACACCGCGCATGCAGCAGGATCCGACGTTGTTCAACAAGTTGTACATAACTTCTCCGGCGACCGAGCAGAAAGTGCCGCTGGCAACCTTCATCAAAGTCGATACCAGCAAGACTGCATATCTGTCGATCAGCCATCAGAGCCAGTTCCCCGCGGTGACTATTTCCTTCAACCTGGCGCCTGGAGTTTCCCTGGGCGAAGCGGTGGATGCGATCAAGGCGGCGCAGGTGTCCATGGGCGTTCCTCCCACGCTGGCGGGGGCCTTCCAGGGAACGGCAAAGGCTTTTGGCGATTCGCTGTCTTCGCAGCCTTACCTGATTGCCGCCGCGCTGGTGGCCGTGTATATCGTGCTCGGTTTGCTCTATGAAAGTTATATCCATCCGCTGACGATTCTTTCCACTTTGCCATCGGCGGGGGTCGGCGCATTGCTGATCCTGATGGCGGGCGGGTACGATCTGTCCGTCATCGCGCTGGTCGGTATCATATTATTGATCGGGATCGTCAAGAAAAACGGCATCATGATGGTCGACTTTGCACTTACTGCCGAGCGCAATCATGGATTACCGCCGGAAGAAGCGATTTATCAGGCGTGTCTGCTGCGCTTCCGTCCCATCATGATGACCACCATGTGCGCACTGTTGAGCGGATTACCCTTGATGCTGTCGCACGGTGCGGGTTCGGAGTTGCGCCGTCCGCTGGGCTATGCGATGGTCGGAGGGCTGATACTTTCGCAGATGTTGACGTTGTTCACGACTCCCGTCGTCTATATATATCTCGACCGCGCGCACTTGTGGTACATGAAGCGCAAAGAGGCCTGGCAGGCTAAAAAGAGTGGCGAGCTAAGAACAGGACTTCAACTTCGGGACTGATTTGAAATAGCCCGGGCAGTTTAACGTGTAATAAACTGTTGGCGGTTGATGTCAGTCAAGCCCGTCCGGCGCAAGCCGGACGGGCTTGACGTTTTTGCATATTCCAAAAACAGCTAAGCAAGCGAAAACTAATTAGTTCACGCGTTCTAAGCAAATTCCTATGATGCGTCACATCGTGAATATTCGAGCACGATCACAATAAACTTAGGAGATATACATGAAACGTTCCACCCTGACGTCGCTGGCCTTGTTGGCGGCGCTTTTCGCGGGCACGGCCGGTGCGGCTGAAATCAAGCTGCTTAATGTGTCCTACGACCCGACACGTGAGCTGTATCAGGAGTACAACACGGCATTTTCCAAGTACTGGAAAGCCAAAACCGGTGACGACGTCACTGTTAGCGCATCGCACGGTGGTTCCGGCAAACAGGCTCGCGCGATCATTGACGGTCTGGAAGCGGACGTGGCGACACTCGCTCTGGCTGCCGACATCGACGCACTGCACAACAATGGCGACCTGGTTCCGGCGGACTGGCAGACCCACTTTAAACACAACAGTACACCATATACCTCCACCATCGTTCTGATCGTACGCAAGGGAAACCCCAAGAACATCAAGGAGTGGAGCGATCTGATCAAGCCGGGCGTAGCTGTCATTGTGGCCAATCCCAAGACTTCCGGCGGTGCTCGCTGGGCTTATCTGGCAGCATACGGTGATGCGCTGAAGCGCAACAACAATGATCAAGCCAAGGCCAAGGACTACATCTCCAAGCTGTACGCTAACGTGCCGGTGCTGGACTCCGGTGCACGTGGCGCCACGGTTTCTTTTGCCGAGCGCGGTCTCGGTGACGTACTGCTTTCATGGGAAAACGAGGCAGGTCTGGTTGCCAAGGAATTCGGCCTGGACAAGTTCGAAGTCGTCATTCCAAAGCAAAGCATTCTGGCTGAGCCGCCAGTGGCTGTTGTGGACAAGGTTGTAGAAAAACACGGCACTCGCAAGGTTGCGGAAGCATATCTTGAGTATCTCTACTCACCCGAAGGTCAGGAAATCGCCGCAAAGAATTTCTACCGTCCTACTGATGCGAAAGTCGCCAAGAAGTATGCGAAGCAGTTCCCGAAGATCAAACTGTTTACTATAGATGAAGTCTTTGGTGGCTGGACAAAAGCACAGAAAGAACACTTCGCTGATGGCGGCGTGTTCGATCAGATCTACGTCAAGAAGTAAGCTTAAGGATGTTAGCTGTGAGCTTGTCGAATTTTCATTCGACAAGCTCACAACGAACGGCTTTGAGCGTATTCAAATTACCCGGGATTCACCATGTCAAACCAATACCAGTACTTAAAACTGCTGCTGCGCAACATCCTGTTGCTCGACCTCGACGAGTACATATTGACCGACACAAGAGAGTACGGATTGGTATGCAGTTTTCTGAGTATGAAACTGGCCAGTGTTTTCCAACCCGTGTTGCGACCGGATGGCAAGGTGGTAGGGCGCGAAGCATTGCTGCGTACCGGATTGCTCGAAAACGGAGAAATGACCCCGGATGGCGCATTTGAAGAGGCTGAGCAAGCGAACCGCCTGGTGCAGTTCGACCGACTCGTGCGCATCATCCACCTGATGAACCATGCGAGCAGTTTTGCCGAACACGAACTGCTGTTCCTCAATGTGCATCCGCACCTGCTTGGCAGCGTCAACGACCACGGACGTACCTTTGAAAAAATACTGCATTTCTACTCGATTCCCACTTCGCATGTGGTCATCGAATTCAAGGAAATGCCGAATCGGGAAGAGGATGTTCTGGCCACCGCTGTGAGCAACTATCGCAGTCTGGGTTATCGCATTGCCGTGGACGATTTCGGTGGGGCACATTCCAGCCTGGACGGAGTGCTCAAATTGTGCCCGGATATTGTCAAGCTGGATGGTGAATTGATAAAGGCCGCAGGGCTTTCGCGCAGTGCGTCGGATTCATTGGCGCAACTGGTGAAAAGGTTTCATAAAGCAGGCATTCAGGTCGCGGTGAAAAATATCGAAACCCGCGAGCAATTGGGGGCCGCCCGCAATGCGGGGGCAGACCTTCTGCAAGGAAACCATTTGAGGTCGCCAGAATTGGTGTCTGAAGCCCGGGGGCGGTTTTGTCGAAATGAGCGTTTAGCTGCATAGAAATTGTCTCTCCTCCAGGTGCGATACCTGGATTCAGGGGCAGGCGACTGCCCCTTTTTTTGATGGAAATTGCTTGCAATGGACATCGGTGATATGGAACAGATCAGATGGTGAATGCAGTGACAGGCAAATTACTCACGTTTCCGGATCCGCAGCAGATCAGCCTGTCCATTCGGGCAAGCGCGCTGATTTTCGCCGATCCGGAATCAAAAAACCTGTTGTCTTTAATAGAGCGTGTTGCGCCCAGCGATGCAACCGTCTACATCAAGGGCGAGACAGGTACCGGCAAGGAGCTGGTCGCTCGGCACATCCACTCGCTGAGTTCGCGCCGTAGTGGGCCTTTTGCGGCCATCAATTGCGGAGCATTTTCAGATACGCTGGTCGAGAGTGAATTGTTCGGCTATGAGCGCGGCGCATTTACCGGTGCGATTGGGGCGAAGGCCGGCTGGTTCGAGAGCGCGAATGGCGGGACGCTGTTCCTCGACGAGATCGGTGACCTGCCACTTTCCACCCAGGTCAAGCTGCTGCGCGTATTGCAGGAACGCGAAATCGTGCGCATCGGCTCGCGCAAACCGACGCCTATCGACGTGCGCCTGATCGCGGCCACCAATGTAAATCTGGAAGAGGCGGTCAAGGTCGGGCGTTTCAGGGAAGACCTGTATTACCGTATCAACGTGGTGCCAGTCCAGCTGGCTCCGTTGCGTGAGCGTCCCGGCGACATTTTGCCACTGGTACATCATTTCATTGCAATATACAAAAGCCGTTTGCATACCAGGGAGCCGGAGCTGCATCCGGATGCCATCCGTTTGCTGCATGCTTATCCATGGCCGGGCAATATCCGCGAACTGGAAAACACCATTCACCGCGCGCTACTGGTCTGCGACGGTAATGTGCTGCGCCCTTCCAATCTGAACCTGCCGCTTATCCGAGTCGATGCTTCAGAGCGAACGGATTCGGTAGCTCAAATCGCACTGAATGATTGCCCTCTGGAAAAAGTCTTTGCCCAACTATTCGAGCAGGAACCGGACGAATTGCACGATACGGTCTTGCGCAAACTGATCCTGCAGGCCTATGAACATACACGCATGAACCAGGTTCAGGCCGCCAAGCTCCTTGGGATAAGCCGTAATGTACTGAGGACGCAACTCAAGCATTTCGGGGTTATCGAGTAGGTTTTTTGTCTTTTGGCTTCATCGGGTAGGATATTTCGCGGCCGTAACAATGCGTTTGTCTGAATGTACCAATTAAAGGAGGTATGAATGATGTCGGTTTCCAGTTCTGATTATTCTTCACGCATCAAGGGACGCTTGCAGGGTTTGGCTTTGTTGGCTTTATCGGCAGTGACGATATTCACGGCATTCGATGCCTACAGCCTGGAGACAGGCACGTTGCAGGCGGCGGCTGACTCTCTTGCTGCATCCAAAGTGAAGTCAATTGCCTACACTGGTACCGGCAGTTGGTATCAATTTGGTCAAGCACCCAGCCCGACTACGGCATGGCCCAAGTTCGACGTGAGCAGCTACTCGGCAACCGTCAACTACGAAACTGCGGCTGCACATGTGCAAATTATCCGCAAACAAGCTATTGAAGCCGGGCGAGTGCGACCTGCTCCCGTAGAGCAAATAGCGGACCAATATGTGAATGGCGCATCAGCCTGGAATATTGGTGGCAATCCTGTTGCCGTGCAACTTCAACCGGCTGCAGTCGAAGAGCGCGCAGCTGAAATCTGGACGACACCGCAAGGCTTCGTTCGCGCTGCGACAGTCAACAATGCCTCCAGCAAGAGCATCGATGGCGGAACCGAAGTATCGTTCACGTTGGGCAAGTATCATTACGTGGGTACGATCAATAAACAGAATCAGGTTGAACGCGTGCTGACCTGGATCGACAACCCAATTCTGGGTGACACACCCTATGAAACTACTTACTCGGATTACAAGAGTCTCAATGGCATAAATTTCCCCGCGCACATCGTGCGCAAACTGGGCGGCTACCCGGTACTTGATTTGAACGTTGCGATGGTTACTGCCAATGTTGAAACCAACATCAGCGTACCGCCGGAAGTAAGCAATGCAGGCGCTCTCAAGATTGCCGTTACTTCCGAGCAACTTGCGCCCGGCGTGTTCTATTTGAAAGGCGGTACGCATCACAGCGTGGCAATCGAGCAAAAAGATTATGTCGTGCTCGTTGAAGCACCGTTGAATGAAGCCCGTTCCGAAGCATTGATCGCCAAGATCAAGGAGATCATTCCCAACAAACCGATCACCACATTGATCAATACTCATCAACACTTCGATCATTCGGGTGGACTGCGGACCTTTGTTGACGAGGGCGCAACCATCGTGACGCAACAGATCAACAAACCGTATTACGAAAAGGCTTGGGCTGCTCCGCACTCAATAAATCCGGATCGGCTTGCCAAGTCACAGAAAGCTGCAAAATTCCAGACCTTTACCGATAACTGGATTCTGACCGATGGACGCCGGTTTATTGAGATCTATCAGATTGCGGGTAGTGGCCACAACGATGCTTTTGCACTGGTCTATCTGCCGGGCGAGAAAATACTGATAGAAGCGGATGCATTTACACCCACAGCGGTGGGTGCTCCCTTACCGTCACCCATCAATCCATACACAGTGAATCTGTATGACAATATCAAGCGCCTCAATCTTGATGTGCAACAGATTGCAGCACTGCACGGACCGCGTGTCACAACGCTGGCCGATCTCAAGGCTGCAATTGGTCAGTCAAATATCGCGGGCAATTGAGTAAATCGTTTTCAATGCTGCGGGCGGATCAGGAGAATTGCCAGTCCGCCCGTTAGCGATGTCGCAATTCATTTGAATTCAAAGCACCAAATGCGTTTCTGGGGGTGACTTAACATTGGGTGAAATCATGAATCTACTGATGCGCGGTTTGACATTCGTTTGCCTCGCCCTGGTAACTGTTGTTGCCTCGGCGCAGGTTACCGCCGAGCAATTGGCCGAGTTGTATTTGAAACCAAGTCCCTTCGAGAATGTCGCTCCCGAGCGTTACATCGCTGAGTCGAAAAACGCTTTCGCCATTCGAGACAAGAATCCACAGGCGCCAGTTCACGTCCTGATAATTCCGAAGAAAAGGGTACCCACCATTCTGCAAGCGCCGCCAGAGTTGATTTCCGAAATGATTGATCTGGCAAAACGGGTTGCCAGACAGGAAGGGCTGGAGAACAACGGTTTCCGGATTGTCATCAATACACATCCGGACGGTGGACAAAGCATTTTTCACTTCCACATGCACTTGCTTGGTGGCAGGCAAATGACATGGCCTCCGGGTTGATTTGTCCATACATACACCTTGTGACTCACCTATTTCGCGCACCCGTCACTTCTGATTACCCGGACCTCGTGACTTGGATTCCGGACGCTTCAGCTTGTGCATGCTGGGCTGGACCGCAGCTTCGCTTCCCGTTTGTGGCTGAAGAATTGCCGGAATTATTGGGGGTGGGACGAGTTCACAGCTACTGCATGGTCACTCCGGATAATGTGTTGGTGGGGTTTGGTCAGTTCTGGGGCAGAGATGAAAAAACAGTGCATCTTGGCCGTATCATTGTGGCACCTCATAAACGTGGTAATGGCCTGGGCACAGTATTGTGCAAATTTCTCATTGCGGAAGCGTTGAGTTCAACCCATGCAGAGAAGGTTACGCTCCGCGTCTATCGAGATAATCGCGCTGCCTTTTCCGTCTATTCAAAATTGGGATTCATTGGTGTGGAGACTGAGTCGAATTCAGACGTGCTCGCCATGGAAACAATAATTGCGGCAGCGCAATTGCGGGATGCGGTAGCGCAGCTGCAAACACGGTAAAATAGCCGCCTTTCTACGAAGGCGGGTTGAAGAATGTCCAATTTGGACAGCCAATCCGTTAGCAGACAAATATTTACACGGCGGCAATAGCGATTCGCGCTGTTTCAGGAACTAATCCTCTGGAAACCCGGTCCACTTAGCTCTGTGATACGGCTGTTTATCACTGATCGGCGATGGTATTTTTGAACAATAAGGTCACAAATGAAAAAGTTATCACTGTGGATTTGGCTGGCATTTATCGCTGCGTCCAATGCGTCACTGGCTGCGCCGCAGCTTGAACCTCAACCCTATCAGTCCCAGGCGGCGCATATATCCGCCGAAATACTATCCAGATTCCATTACAAACACGTTGCGCTCGACGATGACGCCTCTGCAAAGATATTCGACAACTATCTGAAGGAGCTGGATAGCGAAAAGATATTTTTCCTGCAGGACGACATCAAACAGTTTACGACTGCCAGAACTTATCTGGACGATGCCATACTCAACGAAAACCTGACCATTCCTTTCGCCATTTTCAATCAGTATCAGTTCCGTGTTGCAGACCGCATCAGCTATGCACGTTCCTTGCTTGGCAAAGGGTTTGATTTCGATGCCAGCGAAAGTTATCAATATGCGCGCAAGAATGCTTCCTGGCCGGCAACGGAGAGCGAAATAAATGATCTCTGGCGCAAACGGGTCAAGAACGACTGGCTGCGGCTCAAGCTGGCCGGCAAGGAAGATAAAAGCATCGCCGAGACGCTCGACAAGCGTTACCTCAATTTGCTGAAAAGCCTGAACAAGATCAATAGCGACGATGCGTTCCAGAGCTTCATGAGCGCCTATCTCACGACGATAGATCCGCACTCCGATTACTTCGGGAAACGGGCGGCAGACGATTTTGATATTTCGATGAAGCTGTCGCTGGTCGGCATCGGTGCCGTGCTTCAGGAAATCGATGAATATACAACTGTAAAGGAGTTGCTGCCCGGCAGTCCGGCGGCACTGTCCGGCAAGTTGAAAGTCGGTGACAGGATCGTGGCGGTGGGGCAAGGGGAAAACAGTCCGACAACCGAAGTGATGGGCTGGCGTATTGAAGATGCGGTAGCGTTGATCCGGGGGGCGGAGAATTCAGTGGTGGTGCTGGATGTGCTCCCTGCGGAAGCAGGTCCGGATGGAAAACATAAACTTATCTCGCTCGTCCGTAAAAAGATCAGCCTGGAAAAACAGGCTGCCAGGAAGAGCATCATCGAAGTGAAAAACGGCAAGCAGGCTCGGCACATTGGCGTGATCACATTGCCCGGCTTCTATCAGGATATTGCTGCGCACCAGAGCGGCGACAAGAATTACAAAAGCGCCACTCGCGATGTGGCACGTCTGCTGGGGGAACTTAAAAAGGACAAGGTGGATAGCGTACTGATCGATTTGCGTAACAACGGTGGCGGTTCGCTTGATGAGGCCATTGAATTGACCGGGTTATTCATCGACAAGGGACCTGTGCTGCAACAGCGCGACTCCGAGGGCAAAGTGACCGTTCAAAGCGATACGCATGCAGGAACGGCATGGGATGGCCCGTTAGGTGTACTTATCAATCGCGGCTCCGCTTCGGCATCCGAAATCTTTGCGGCGGCAATACAGGATTATGGTCGCGGTGTCGTGATCGGCGGGACCAGTTTTGGAAAAGGCACTGTCCAGACCGTGGCGAATCTGGATCAATTGGCGAAAAACAAAAAGGCAGAATTCGGCGAACTCAAAATGACCATCGCCCAGTTCTTTCGCATTAACGGTGGCACCACGCAACTGCGCGGAGTGACTCCGGATATCGGCTTCCCGACGTTGGGGGACGAAGCGGATTTCGGCGAGTCCAGTTACGACAATGCATTGCCATGGGTCCAAATCAAGGCGGCGGACTATGTGCCGGTCGGCGATCTGTCGTCGATCCTGCCTTTGTTGAAGGTAAGCCACGAGGTGCGCGTGAACAAGGACAAGGATTTTCAATATTTGCGTGAAGATATCGCCGAGTTCAATAGCCAGCGCAAGAGAGAGCAGATTTCGCTCAATCAAACCGAGCGCCGTAAGGAGCGCGAAGCGCAAGAGGAAAGGATAAAGAAACGCGAAAAGGATAAAACAACAGGCAAAGCCGACCTCGCACTTCAGGATGATGGCCTGCAGTCCAATGAACGTAATCTTGCGACGGAAATTGCGCTCGAAAAATCCATGGATGACGCCAAGGATATATTCCTGACCGAGGCGGCGAACATACTGAGCGATGAGGTTGGGCTACTGAAGACCGATGCCAAACTCGCGGCGACCGTTTTGCCAAAAGCGGTCGTACACTAAAGAGCCAAGTTCAGCAATTGATGAGCACAATATGTGTGGTAGTTAACACATAATCCAATGGAGTATCTGTTCAACGCTGGCCAAGAGATTGTTGCGAATGGCGGCTATCGTGCGGTGCAGCATTAAAACTACACGTCGCATACCAGTCAATAACTGCTGTTCGACTGTGTCCTCCAATTGCGACTGAAATGAATATAGTCCGAGATATAGGCCAAATAGCATATCGCCGAGAAATGGCTCTTACTGCAGGTTGTATCCTGTTTGCATATTGAGGATGCACAAGGCAAGAGGTATGTTTTTCTGATTTGGATTACTCGAAAACCTTATTCTTACTTCTCCAGCACGGTGTCTTTCACCTCGGCTAGATTGCGTTCTCCAAGTGCCGGTCGCCTAGGTAGAAGCACATATTGACACACTATGAGGATGGAGAAGATAGTCGCATCCGCCTTACGTTAAACCTCTGTTGAACTTCTCACTAACCACCAAGGAGACGAAGATGGACTTCAGCGAAGCACTGCAAAAACATGCCGCATGGAAAATCAAATTCCGCCAGGCGATTACCGAAAAGCAAACGTTGGATAGCGCAACCATTTCAAAAGATAATTGCTGTGACTTTGGCAAATGGTTATATGGTGAAGCCAAGTCAAGTTACAGCAAACTCCCCAGCTATTCAGAGTGCGTGTCAAAACACGCAGCTTTTCACACTGAGGCCGGGAAAGTTGCCAAAACCATCAACGAGAAGAAATACAAAGAAGCTGAAGCAATGTTGGAACTAAACACCCCCTACACACTTTCATCGGGCGCTGTAGGGAATGCAATTACGCATCTCAAAAAAGAAGCCAATTTATAATTCCTTACCAAGTCTGCGTGCCAACGGATCGCCTTCGGAACCGTGGCACGCAGCGTTAATCACTGCCTTTCCGATTTTAGGCTGCTTCCTGATAACTAAGTTCGTCGCTGTGCTGATACAGTTCTTTCGGCGCGGCCTCGGTAATCAGCTCGACCTTGGCGCCTGTTGTATCAGCGAATTCACTCAGCACTTCTTCCTTGATCGCAGCGAATGCGGCACTTGCGCGGTTGCGCTCGCGTGCCAGCGGCACATCCACGATGCGCTTGATGCGCCCGGGGCGTGGTTGCATCACCACGACACGGTCTCCAAGATAGACCGCTTCTTCCACGTCATGCGTCACCAGGATCATGGTGATGCCCTCTTTTTCCCAGATACGTTGCAGTTCCTCCTGCAGGTAGGCCCGGGTAAAGGCATCCAGCGCGCCGAACGGTTCGTCCAGCAGCAATACTTCCGGACGATTGACCAGCGCACGTGCGATGGCTACGCGCTGTGACATGCCTCCGGAAAGTTGGTACGGGTAGGCATTGGCAAAATCCTTCAGGCCCACCAGTTCGATATGCTCCTGGATGGATTTGCGCTTTTCTTCATCGGCCAGTTTGGTATTGTTGAGCAGGCCGATTCCGATGTTCTGTTCTACCGTGAGCCAAGGGAACAGGCGGTGTTCCTGGAACACAATGCCGCGCTCCAGACTGGTGCCGACGAGGCGGTTGCCATCCAGCAGCAATTCACCCTGATAGTCGTCTTCAAGACCGATGATCAGTTTCAGCAAAGTCGATTTGCCGCAACCGCTGGAGCCGACAACGCTGACGAATTCTCCCGGTTTGATGGAGAGTGAAATGTCTTCCAGTACCGACAGGGATTCTCCGCGTACTTGATACTGTTTGTTGAGTCCTTTTATTTCCAGAGTAGCTGCATGCGCCATGATGATTTTCTCCTTTGAATATTTGTAAAAGATAGAGTTGAATCGACTAGGCTCTATCGCCGCGCCAAGCCAGAACGCGCGCCTCGATGCGAGCCGCGATGAAATTGAATGTTGCCCCGACCAGTCCGATGGCCAGCATGCCGAATATGATGAGTTCGACATTGAAAGCTGCCCGTCCTTTGATGACAGTGTCACCCAGACCCGGATCGGCTGTGACTAGCAAAAACTCAGCCCCTATGGTCGCCATCCATGCATAGATCAGTCCGAGATGCAGGCCTGTGAGTATCTGCGGAGAGGCGGCAGGCAGGATCAGGCGCGTAATGGATTGCCAGCGGGAAAAGGCATACACGCGCGCCACTTCGAGTTGGTTGAGTGGAACGCTGCGCACGCCATCGAATGTATTGATGGCGACCGGATAAAATGTCGTCAGCGCGATGAATAGAATCTTGGCGCTATCGCCCGTTCCCAGCCAGGTCGAGATCAGCGGCAGCCAGGCAAACAGCGAGATGTGCTTCAGTGTGTTGAAAGTTGGCCCGACAATGCGTTCAGTCCAGCGCGATAAGCCGAGCGCTACCCCCAGCAGGATGCCGGCAATGGCCCCGATTACAAAGCCGGATAAATCTCGCGTGAGACTGGCAGCTACTGCCTCCAGGAAATTGCCATGCGTCACGAATTTCCAGGCTGCCTGCACTACTTTTTCGGGAGGTACGATCAGCTTGGTGTTTACCCAGCCGAATACGGTGACGACATACCATACGACAAGCAGGCTGGCGGGCAATGCAGCTCCGCGCCAGTCACGATTACGAATGTTTTGTATTAAGTTCATTATTTTTCCTGGTCTGCAATGTGGAGCCAGCTCTTAAGGCGGGACTCCAGTACGCGCAAAATCAGATCAAGTGCGACACCGATAATGCCGATCACAATCACGCCGACGAACACCATATCCAGTTGCATCAGCAAACGCGCATATCCCATCAAATATCCGACGCCGTCGCCGGAAGCGAGCAGCTCGACAAAGACCAATGCCAGCCACGCCTGCATGATGCCCTGGCGGAAACCGCTAAACAGGCTGGGCAGGGCAGCGGGCAAAACCACGCGAAACAACACCTGGCTGCGGCTGAAGCGATAGACCTGTGCGACCTCCAGCAGATTGCGCGGAATATTGCTGATGCCTTTGTACGTGGCCACCGTGACCGGCACCACCACTGCGATGGAGATGGCGGCGATCTTCAGTCCTTCGTCGATGCCCAGGAAAATGATCAGCAGCGGGATCCAGCCCACGACCGGAAATTGCGAGAACACTTCAAAAGACGGATACAAATAGGCGCGCGCTGTTTTGGACAGCGCGACGGAAAATCCCAATAGCCAGCCGATACTGCTGCCGATCAATACGCTCCAGAAAATGCGCGATAGACTGATCGCCAGATTGTGGGTCAAATCGCCGGAATCCCAGAGATCAAACAAGGATTGCCACACCAGTTCGGGCGGCGGCAATAGTTGAATGGCGATCCACTCATGACTTACCGCGTATTGCCATAGACCCAACACTGTCAGCGGTAGCAATAATCCGACCGCCGCGTAGCTCAATCGCACAGCGAGTCTGCCGAGGGGAGGAAGCAAGCGCTGCAGCCATTTAAAATTGTTCGGCCAATAGATGGCAGGCCTGGTTGTGTCATTCATGATGAAACCTCAATCTCAATGAAACAATTTGTTTCTATATATCTTCAAAAAGCCGCGAGGTGACACAAGTCACCTCCGGCTATAATTACATGTCATGCATTACTTCTTGACGTTGCCGTCCTTGTCGTACTCATCCCAGTAGTGTTCCAGCTTCAACTCTTTCAGGGCATTGTTCAGATACTTCGGTTCTATCCAGCCGTTGATATCCACATCGTGCCGTATCAACTTGAAGCGTTTGGTTTCATCAACCGCTTTTTGCAGGGAAGCAACGTAGTATTCATCTAGCAGGGGGCTTTCGCGGGTTCTGAGCGAATCGTTTTTCCAGCTTTCCACATAGTCGAGGTAGGTGTCGGTTGCCTGGCGTGACCACAACTGCATGAGCTCGGTACGATTCTTCTCTTCAGATGAGAATTTGGCTTCCTTGACGACGGTGGTGACTACGCGTTGCACGATGTCCGGATATTTCTTTTCAAACTCTTCCCCGACCCAGAAGGTGCTGATGCTGGAAATCTTGGGGTCGCGAGGGATCTTGAACAGAATTTTGGCTACGCCGCGGGAAACCAAGTCGTAAGGTTTGACGATGGCGCCATCGATATCGCCTGTGGCAATCGCGGCTTTGAGCGTGGCCGCATCCAGACTGACGACTCTGAAATCACGCTCGGTAAAGCCGTTGCGCTCCAGCACGCGAGCCAGCGTCAACTGGCCGGCGGTACCCTTGGTTACTCCCAGCTTTTTGCCTTTCAGGTCGGCAAGGGTTTTTGCTTCTGAATTGGCTGGTACCACGAACACGGTTTCGCCAAAACGACCTTGACCCAGAATGATCTTGTGTTTCAGACCGGTGGAGCGGCCTACGATCAGCGGCAAGTCTCCATGGCTGGCGAAGTCGATCAGTTTGTTGGCGAACTGCTCGTTGGTGGCAGGGCCTGCACCCACGTTGAAGTACCACTTGATCTTGATGCCATCGTTTTTGAACTCTTCTTCGAGTGCCGCATGCAGATGGGCAGTGGCCAGCGAGCTGCCACCGGCCAGCGGACGACCGCTTGCACCTGCGCTCGAGAAAGCAATGCGAATTTCTTTTGGTTTGCCTTCGTCCGCCTGTGCGGTCAGCGGTGCTATCTGGAGTAGCGTCAAGGCGCCGAGCAACCAGGATATTTTATTTATTTTGCTTTTCATTTGATGTTCCTAAATTTAAGTTGCGAAAAATCAGAAGCCGAACTGGAACTGGGCGATCAAGTCGCGGTATTTTGGTGTGCCCGGGTTTCTGAACTTGTAGCTGTTCAGATTGATCTGGAATTTGGTCGTTTCCGCAAAGAACAGATTGAAGCCCAGCGTGCTGATGTCGGTTCTGGCTGAGACATTAGTGCCGGTAGATGCCGTGTTCGCGGTGTTCGGATCCCAGCGGTCAAAACGAAAGAATGGCTGGTATGTTTTCGGCCACCAGTCATCGTATTTACCCTGACCGGTACCGTTGGACGATTTGAGCCATTGCTCACCCCATGTATAGAACAGGGTCAGCGTCTGGCCGGTAGATTTGATTTTGCCTATTTTTCCGGTATTGGTGGTTGCGATATTGCTTGTGCTTGAAGCCAGCGCGGTGTTGTTTACGAACGTATCATCGCGTCCGGTCGCGTACTCGTAAGTTCCACCGAAAGGCAGATGGTTGTAGTAAATGTCGAAGCCATAACGATCGCTGGTGCCATCGACTGCGGTTGTCGCGGTCCCTGCCAAAATGTTCTTGGTCCCATGCACAACGGACACGCCGAATTTCAGCTCGCGCAGCCAACTGGTGTAATCGACCGGTGCTGTGACGGCCAGGCGTGCCAGGTAGTCTTTTCTGGAATTATTGTCAGACTGGTTCGGGCCGCTACCGTTGACGACGCCAATTGCATATTCAAGCAGCGGGGCGCGGTAATTGAAACCGTAATCCACATAAGGATCGTAGTCGCCGCGCAGGATCAAACCGATCTGGCGTGTGCCGACACCCAAACCGGCCACGAATTGCGCCGCATTGATCGCGGGCTTCAATTCGTCCGTTGTTTGCGCCTCCAGACCGAAAGCCGTTTGTTGCTGGCCCAAACGTAAATTGAGCGTCGGGTCTTCCAGACCGGTGACAGCCGGGTTGATGAGGTTGTACTGGATATAGGCATCTTGCAGATTGAAAGCACTGGTCGCAGCGGCGGACGTGGTCGTGCCCGCTACCTTGGCATAGCCGAACCCAACCTTGTAGTCCAGGTTATGGCCTTCGCCGAAATCCTTGAACAGATTGCCCGCAAAAGCGATATTCACCAACGGAACATCGAAGCCGGAATAGCGCGGGGTGGATTGGGTGCTTGCTCCTCCGGTGGTTGCCGGAGCCGAGGTCGAATTGAAACGTACTTGCGTGGTTCCGGTCATGGTGGTGCCGCGGTTGGCGAGCACTGTCTTGAAATCGCGAAGACGCTGAACGTCATACTTGTAGTTTTCCAGATCAGCGCGCAAGCCGCTGATGTCATCCTTGTTGGCGAGCTCGGACGATGAGGAGGTGCCCGCAGATGTCTTTTCCGTCCTGATTTTCTGTTCCAACGATTCAACCGAACTCTTCAGTGCTTCAATTTGCTGCTGCAGTTCCTGTGTCGTGGGTGCTTCGCCAAAGCTCGCTCCCGCATAAGTAAATAGTGCCAATGCAAGAATTCGATTCCTTGCTTTTAATTTGAATTTCAATTTATTCCCCAGTTTCGTTAGTTGTTCATTGCATTGGTCCGGTTTTGATTCCGTACCGATCGCATTCGTGTTGGTGCCGAGCATTCAGGTGATGCACATCTGTGCAGGGCAGCTGGTATTCAGCACGAAGCATGCCACTCGCTGAAAACCGCACCGCATCAGGCATCAAGGATTAAATCTCGACAGGAATGCTTTGCAATTGCTGCGCGTGCAACACATTGCGCAGCCCGAATGCGCAAATCCAAGCAGGACGAATTCTGGAATGAGCGCAGCGGTTTCTTGCCAAGTGCTGGGCTGGCAACACTGGGCTGAACAAACTGCTGCGATCTCAACAGCTGACGTGTGGTTTTGCATGGCACGTGTAGAGGCAAGCACAGGCGAAAAAAGTTTTTGATGCAATGAGCGACCAGCAAGATCAAGCGGTTGCGCCGAGTCCGGGTCGAGTCATCAAGAGGTTGGCACGATAGTTGCCAATGTAATCGCGACGCAGTGAGTTGGCCGGTATCGAAATGAATGATTCGATGGCGGCAACTGTGCAAATTCAACCAATCAATATGAAAGTGAAACGAACATGAACAAGCTGTACAAATTATTTGCATTGATAGTACTGGCGTTTTCGGCATCGCTCGTCATTGCTGCAGAAGTCGAAGCACCCAAAGCGACCGAGAAGTATGTCGACCCCAATCCTTGGGAGCACAAGACCAAACGGCTGGATCGTGCACAACTGGATAAATTGCTGGGACACCCCGAGAAGCTGCTCTTCATCGACGTGCGTCGTCCCGATGAGTTGACCAAGCTGGGGGGCTTTCCGATCTATCTGAGCGTCCAGAACAAGAATCTGGAGGAAAGTCTGGATTACATTCCCAAAGACAGATTGATCGTGACCGTTTCCAATCGCGCGCATCGCGCGGGTGTGGCCGGGGATATTTTACTGAGCAAGGGTTTCAAGGTGGCAGGTGCTGCGGGTGTGCTGGACTACCAGGACGAGGGTGGTTCGCTGACCAAGATCGCTGTACCGGCTCCCAAGCCGGTAGTTGCGGCTGCACCAGCAGCAACAACGCCGGTGATTGAAAAGAAATAACGCGTTAGGTAGTGACGGAGAGACTGCGCCGATGGGCAGTCTCAATTGTGAAGGGAGATTCTGAAAAATGAATGGAGTATTGAAAATGAAAAGGGCGGTATATCTCGCTGTATTGTGGAGCCTCGCGACAGTTGTCGTTGCGGCAGACGATCAGGCAGCTGCCGATGCGGCGAAAGCAGCAACGCGCGCAGCAGCGGCCAAAGTGCCGTTGTGGTCCTGGCAGCCGGTTAAGGTTCCGGCCGCGCCAACGGTGAAACAAACGAAATGGGTGCGCACACCGATCGATGCCTTTGTTCTGGCACGATTGGAAGCCAAGGGACTCAAGCCATCGCAGGATGCGGATCGCGCTGCATACATCCGGCGTGCGACGCTGGATGTATGGGGCGTCATTCCATCCCCCGAAGAGGTCAAGGCGTTTGTCGAGGATCGCTCGCCTGATGCCTATGAAAAACTGGCGGACCGTCTGCTGTCCTCGCCCAAATACGGCGAACGCCAAGCTCGCCGCTGGCTGGATCTGGCACGCTATGCTGACAGTACCGGCTTCCAGAACGACACTACGCGTCCCAACATGTGGCGTTATCGCGACTACGTGATCAATGCCTTCAACCAGGATAAACCCTACGACCGATTCATCAAGGAACAACTGGCTGGCGACGAGATTGCTCCCAACGACCAGAACGCGCTGATTGCGACCGGCTTCCTGTTGAACTATCCGGACAACTACAACTCGCGCGACCTGGTGCAACGCCAATACCAGATCGAGACGGATATCACCGATACCGTCGGCCAGGCGTTGCTGGGACAGACCGTGGGTTGCGGAAGATGCCACAACCACAAGACCGACAAGTTCACCCAGAAAGACTATTTCTCGCTTCAGGCATTCTTTGCCAACGTGATCGTGAACGAGAAAGTGGCGCTAAAGGAAAAGGGCGAGGCTGACAAGAAATTTGAAGAGCAGCAAGCCAAGTATCAGGCTGCAATCAAGGATATTCGCGACAAGCAAAAGGCGATTCTGGATACCGTCCGTGCCGATGGCGAGAAATATCACAAGGAACGCTACCTGACAGATAGTCGCGAAGCGATCTTCAAGCCCAAGGATCAGTGGACACCGCTGGACCGTTGGGTGAACTGGCGTCTGGCCAATGTTTCCAATGATCGTGATATTGCCAACTATCTTAAGTTGACTGCCGATGACAAGAACCATCCGCAGCACAACGACGTCAATGTGCAGAAATGGGCGGAGTATTCAAAGCTGGATGAGCAGTTGAAGAAATTCGACAACCTCAAACCGGAATCCGGCTCTCGGTATATTTCTGCCGCGACTGAGCTCGGCCCCGATTCGCCTCCCACTCACATCCGCTTTGTCGGTACACACGAACGTCCTTTGGATGAAGTGCAACCTGCGTTCCCGGCTGGAATAACTGACGAAAAACCGAATATTGTTCCGTCGGCCACTTCGTCCGGTCGTCGTACTGCACTGGCAAACTGGATTGCCAGCCCGAAGAATCCGCTCACCGCGCGCGTTTATGCTAACCGTGTGTGGACTCAGTACTTCGGTACCGGCATCGTGAGGACGGTCAGCGATTTCGGCAAGGCAGGCGAGAAACCCTCCAACCCCGAGTTGCTGGACTACCTGGCTGACAACTTCGTCAAGGAAGGCTGGAGCATCAAGAAACTGCACCGCCAGATCCTGTTGTCCAGCGTTTATCGCCAATCGTCGGCACATCGTGCGGATGCCTACAAGGCTGATCCGGATAACCTGTTGCTGGCAGTGTTCCCGCGCAAGCGTCTGGATGCCGAAGAAATCCGCGATTCGCTGCTGGCTGCATCTGGCGAGCTGAATGACAAGATCGGTGGTCCGGCTGTATTCCCTGCGCTGCCGTCCAACGTGATCGTCGGCAATAACACGTTTGACGACAATCCCCTGTGGAGAGTCTCCAAGGACGTGCACGACCACAACCGCCGCAGCCTGTATGTGTTCACGCGCCGAAGCGTGCCCTACTCGATGCTGGAAGTGTTCGATCCGGCCAACCCGCAATTGGTACACAGCAAACGCGATGTGACCACGACACCGCTGCAGGCCTTGACACTGTTCAATAACGAAACCGTTTTCTCATGGTCGCAAGCGTTGGCTGGGCGAGTGATCAACGAAGCGGGCAACAATGAAGCGGCGCAGGTGGACCGGCTCTACCAGATATTGTTTGCACGCAATGCAGATAAATTTGAAAAAGCCGCTTTGCACAAGTTCATAAGCCAACAGGAAACAGTCATCCAGAACAAGGCTGCTGATGGAAAGTTCGTTGTCAGCGTTCCGACCGGTTTGAAGAATACACAAGGACAGAACCCGATTCATCTGGCTGCATTCGTTGATCTCGTGCATACCGTCGCGAATTCAAACGAGTTCGTCTACCGCTTCTGATGAAACATACACATTTGTAAAAAGGAAAATATGATGGATAACAAATCTCGCAGAGAGTTCATGCAAAAAGCCGGGCTTGGCCTGGGCGGCCTTGCACTGAGCGGCTTCATACCGGGCTACGGTTTCTATTCGGCGGCTTCGGCTGCCGAGCTGGTCGATCCGCTGGCACCCAAGGCACCGCACTTCCCGGCCAAAGTCAAAACGGTCATCTGGCTGCATATGGACGGCGCGCCCAGCACGCTGGACCTGTTCGATTACAAACCGGAACTGAAGAAGCTGGCCGGGCAACCGATTCCCGAGTCCTTCCTCAAGGGCATCAAGACCAGCACGCAAGGCGGCGTCACCAAGCTGTTCTGGTCGGACAAGCGCGAATGGAAACAGTACGGTCAAAGCGGTGCCTGGTTCTCCGATCTGGTACCTAACCTTGCGCAGCATGCGGACAAGATCACCTTCATCAAGTCGAGCGTGACCGTGGGTGCGACTCACGACATTTCCATTCTCAAGCTGAACACCGGCGACGTGAACCCCGGCCGCCCTTCGCTGGGTGCATGGGTGAACTTCGCCCTGGGTTCGGCCAACAAGGATCTGCCCTCGTACGTCGTGCTCTACAACGACAACAAGGAGCCGCGTGCCGGTTCGGTGAACTGGAGTTCCGGCTTCCTGCCGGCGGTGTATCAGGGCGTCGCTTTCCGTCCCGGCGATTCTCCCATCCTGAACCTGGAACGTCCGGGTTCGTTGGCGTCGAACGAACAGCGCAACGCGCTGGATTTGCTGCGCCGCCTGAATGAAAAGCGCGCGTCTTTGTATCCGGAAGATACCGAACTGCAAGCACGTATCCGCTCTTATGAACTGGCAGATCGCATGCAGATCTCGGCACCTGAAGCGGTGGACCTCAGCAAGGAATCCGCAGCGACCCGCGAGGCATACGGTCTGAACGATCCGATTTCCAAGAGCTACGGCGAGGTGTTGCTGCGCGCCCGTCGCCTGACAGAACGCGGTGTGCGTTTCATCCAGGTGGTCTCCGGCCCGGCACTTCCGGACGGCGAATTCAGAAACTGGGACGCGCATAACAGCCTGGAAGTGAACCACGGTAACAATGCACGCATGGTGGACAAGCCCATCGCCGGCCTGCTGGCCGACCTGAAAGAACGCGGTTTGCTGGATTCGACGCTGGTGGTATGGGCATCCGAATTCGGTCGCACACCATGGGGTGAGAGCGGCGACGGACGCGACCACAATCCATGGGGCTACACGCAATGGATTGCGGGCGGCGGCGTCAAGGCGGGCACCACGTTTGGAGCCACCGACGAGATCGGCGTGCAATCGGTCGGCAAGAAGGTTGATACCTATGACCTGCATGCAACCGTGCTGCAACTGTTGGGACTGAATCACCTGAAGACCACGTTCCTGCACGACGGTCGTTCGGAGCGTCCCACGATTGTGTACGGGGAAGTGATCCCGGATCTGCTCGCTTAGGCTACTACATAGGGTGGGCACGAAAGTGTGTCTACCCTACCTGAGGAAAATGAATTGCATTAACGGAAGCAGTCAGTATGCGTAAGTTGAAATTATTACTCTATTTCAGTTTGGTTGCGATAACAGGCGGCGTTTTCGCCGGCGAAATCTCGGTCGATGAAGATTACATGCAGGTCATGGAAGACCGGCAGAAGAGTCTGGCCTCCAATATCGCGCTCAAGAATAGCCAGGCTGCAGTAGAGGATGCAAAAGAGCTGGACCAGATGTTCAACGATGTCGAGACGTTCTATGTGCATAAAGGCAACGCATCCGATGCCGTGACCTGGACAAAGGAAAGCAAGGATCTGGCTGTCGCAATCACTCAATACGTTGCAACCAATGATTTCGATACGGCTTCCGTAAAAGCGGTATCGCTGGCCAAGACCTGCAAGGAATGCCACAGCGTCTATAAAAAGGACAGCTGAGCGCTGTCCTGTATTCGGTATCAACAATATCTGAAAGGCAGTACATGAAACGTTTGTTACTGGCGTGCCTGTTATCGGGCGCGTTTGCCCAATCTGCGCAAGCCGCTTTGCATGAAGGTGATGCGGCTCCTGATTTTAATGCCCAAGCTTCGCGCGCCGGGAAGGCGTTCACCTTCGGGTTGCAGGATGCATTGAAAAAGGGCCCTGTCGTGGTCTATTTTTACCCTTCCGCATTTACGGGGGGATGTAATGCTCAAGCCCATGCATTTTCTGAAAACAGCGAAAAATTCTATGTCGCCGGAGCAAGTGTAATCGGCGTTTCGCTCGATAGCATTGATCGACTCAATGATTTTTCGGCCGACCCAAAATACTGCGCCGGCAAAGTGGCGGTTGCTTCCGATGTGGATGGCAAGATTGCGAAGGCGTATGAATTAACGGTGCGTGAAGCGGTACCCGGCAAAAAAGATACGCGCGGCATCGAGATTAACCATGGCTTTGCCGAGCGTACGACGTTCATCGTCTCGCCCGATGGAAAAATCGTTGCGACATTGAGTGGTCTGGCGCCGGAAGCCAATGTAGCCAAGGCACTGGAGGTCGTGCAAAAGCTTGCTGATGCAAATGTCAACGAGAAGTGGTGAGGATACTGTTGGGTAATATCCGGATTCAAAGATCCTTGCTGCTGGCTTGTTTTCTGATTGCGTTTGTTGTTTCCAACAGGGCGGAGTCTTCGGAAGATAGCGCGGCAACTATCGAACAGCGCGTTGGCAGCGGCGACCCGGTTCAGGGCAAAAGAAAGATCCAATCTGAAAATTGCCAGGAATGCCACGGTGAGTTCGGTGTCGGACTTGGGCCTTCCGCACCCAAACTCGCAGGGCAGTATGCCGACTACATCATCAAGCAGCTCAGAAACTTCCAATCCGGCGAGCGCAAGCATCCTGTGATGACCGTAATGGCAGAGGCGCTGACTGAAGAAGATCGCTTTGATATTGCTGCGTACTTCGCCAGCAATCCAGTCATGCAGAGCGAGGGCAGGGAAGAGAGCCAGGTCGCTCAAGAGCTCTATTTCAGGGGAGACATGTCAAGAAATATCATGCCCTGCAAAAGCTGCCACGGCGAAACCGGGAAGGGCAAGTACTCCGTTACGGAGTGCACCCCCGTGATAGGCGGCCAGCACATGATCTATTTGCGCGAGCAACTGCGCAATTGGCGCAAAGGCGAGCGCGCCAACAGTCCCGGCGGTGTGATGAATGTCATCGCAAAATCGTTGAGCGATACCGAGATTCAGGCGCTGGCTGATTACATATCCGGGTTGTAAAACGAGTACGCATTTCATTGAGACCTGCTTGGATAGCAACAGCATGCTGGAATTTATTGCTCGGAAAGCAGCAGGTCGATTTCTTTCAAATGATCGAACCCCGTGCTGGACGCGGTGCTGCTGGACATAAATGGATTGGCATCGGAATTGCTGATGCATAGAGTACTTGTAGGGTGGGCACGTTTTTGTGCCCACGCTGAAATGACTTACCGCGTGGGCACCAAAAACGTGCCCACCCTATATTGGAAATATTTACTTTACGGGATAAAGACGTCAGATGAAACGTTTGCTATTTGAAATTCACCGCTGGGTTGGGGTCGCACTGGCCCTGTTCATGTTGCTGTGGTTTTTTTCCGGGCTGGTGATTATCTATGCCGAGCCGACAACGCCCACGCGCGCGCAACAGCTGGCACATGGAGAGTTGCTGATAACAGAGCCCGGTTGGCTCAGTGCAGGTGAGGCATGGGAACGCAGCGCGGAACAGCGCAATGCGCAATCCGGCAATAAACCAGCGACGGCTGAAAAATCTGCCGCCGACTCTGGCAATAAGACTGCGGCCAGCAGCGGGAACCAGGTCGTTGAAGCACATCTGTTGCTGCAGGCAGGCGAACCCATATGGCTGATCGAGGACAGCAAAGGCCAGCGTTTCGCGCTGTCCGCAGTCGATGGCACATTACATAAGACGACATCGGGGCAGGCGCTGCTGATTGCCGATAATTGGGTGGGCAGAGAAGAAATCAATACGGCCGCCCGTGTCAGGTTTGTCGAGACGATCGATAAACCTGCCATTCTGCGCAATCAGGAAGCGCTGCGTCCTTTTCATCGCATCACAGTTGATGACGGAAAGGGCAGCGAACTGCTGATCTCGGCACGCACCGGCGAAGTGGTCAGCGCGACGACGCAAATTCAGCGCGGATTCTACTGGGCCGGAAACTGGGTACATCTGTTCCGCCCGCTGGAATTGACCAGTCTGGGTGAGTCGCGCGTCGACGTGCTGACCTGGACTGCATTCGCTGTCATTGTGGCGACGCTTACCGGCCTGATCGTTGGCTGGATACGCTGGCGCCCAGGCTTTTTCGGCAAGAAAAAATACTCTGAAGGACGCGTACAGCCCTATCGTCATTTTTGGCTCAAATGGCATTTCTGGGGTGGATTGGTCGGAGGTCTGCTGGCACTGACCTGGGGACTCAGCGGATTTCTGAACAACAATCCGTGGAAACTGTTCTCGCCTGCCAATCCGAGCAAGGAAGAACTGGTGCGTTATGTCGGCGCAGAAGATGCAACATTGGTGCGCGCCTGGCGTCCATCGCCGACCAGTGGAGTTAATCACGATGTGGTGGAACTTTCCTGGCGCCGTCTCGGCGATGAAACGGTGGAATTTGCCTATACCCGCGATGGCAGCCGCCAGTTGCGCGCGATCAGCGGAACATCCGCACATTTCGATGATGCCTCGGTACTGGCGGCTGTTCGCCGTTTGGCGGGCGATGTACCGGTGAAAGCACAAACGCTGTTGCAGGAGTACGACAGCTACTACTACCTGCGTTATCACCGCGATGTGGCAGACCGCCCGTTGCCGGTGCTGCGCATCGAGTTGGGCGATGCTGTCGGTACGAATCTCTATATCGATCCGCAGGATGGCCGCTTGCTGGCCAAACAGGACCGCAGCCGTCGCGTGTTCCGCTGGTTGTATTCCGCCTTGCACCACTGGGATTTCGGCTGGCTCTACCAGCGTCCGCTGTGGGACGCGTGGATGTTGACCTGGGTGGCGCTGGGCCTGGTACTCAGTGTCAGTGCCGTGGTGATCGGCTGGAGACGGCTGCGGATCACCTTCCGTCGCAAGCAACACGAAGCGCTTACGGAAGACGTGCAACTGGCGAACGAAGCAACGGGATTGGCGACCGAGAATCAGGCCGGATAAAGAAGTTAGTTGTTTGTTATTACATACGAGAGAGAACATGAAAAGAAGCCCGCTGGTTATATCTGCATTGCTATTGAATCTGTCTTCCGCTTTTGCAGCGGATGCGCCCACGCCCGTAGCCGCACCGGCTGCGTCTACAGTGGCGCCTGCTACGCCGAAAGCGCCGTTGCCTCCCCTGAGCTTCTTTGTAACCAGCACTGGCGTGGGCAAAGGGGCTGATCTGGGCGGTTTGGAAGGTGCAGACGCGCATTGCCTCAAATTGGCAACGGCGGTGGGCGCGGGAAACAAGACCTGGCACGCGTATCTCAGCACGCAAGCGGCGAACGGGCAGCCAGCCATCAATGCGCGTGACCGCATCGGTGCGGGCCCCTGGTACAACGCGAAAGGCGATCAGGTCGCAAAAGATGTGTTCCATCTGCATGGCGATGTCGTTGAAGCTGCGCGCCTGGGCAACAATTTAAGCCGCTCCACCGCGCTGACTGAAAAAGGCGATGTGGTTAAAGGCAGGGGCGACACGCCAAACGAGCACGATATTCTGACCGGTTCGCAACCCGATGGTCGCGCCTTTTCTGATGCCGCTGATCACACCTGCCACAACTACACCAGCAGCGCTGCCGAAGGTTCGGTACAGGTTGGACACTTCGACCGCACCGGCGGCGGCAATACTTCGTGGAATTCAGCACACCCCAGCCGTGGATGCGGCCAGGAAAATCTGGTGAAAACCGGCGGTGCAGGTTATCTGTATTGCTTCGCGGTTAACCAACCGGAAGCGACGGTAACGCCGGCAATCGAAGGCGTGGTTGCTGCGGGAACAAAAATTGAACTGATCAAGGATGGCTTCGAGGGAACCGAAGGCCCTATCGCCGCACCCGATGGCAGCTTGCTCTTTACTGAAACAAGAGGAAATCGCATCACACGCATTGCAGCCGATGGTTCAACCTCAACGTTCCTGGAAAACAGCAATGGCTCCAACGGTCTTGCATTCAACGCCAAGGGCGAACTGGTGAGCGTGCAAGTATTGAAGACCCAAGTCGGCATTGTTTATCCGCTGGGCAAGGAGAAGGTATTGGCCGATCAGTTTGATAACTTGCCGTTCGGCCGTCCCAACGATTTGGTACTGAGCGCCAAGCACGGCGATATTTACTTCACCGATTCCGGTTCGATACCGGGCGCGGCCAGCGCAACTGCAACTCCACCGCGCACCGGCGTATATCGCATCAATGCCAAAGGCAAGCTGTCACTCATCGCCAAAGACATTGAGCGTCCCAACGGTATCCAGTTGAGCCCCGACGAGAAGGTACTGTATGTGGCCAATACGGCAGGCGAATATATCTTCGCATACGATGTCGCCAAAGACGGTTCGGTAAAGGGCAAGCGTGAATTTGCGAAACTGGATGGGTATCGCAAGGCCGACAACGGCAGTTATTCCAGCGGTGCGGATGGTCTGGCGGTCGATGCCAAAGGCCGTCTCTATGTCGCCTCTAACTTGGGTATTCAGGTGTTCAGTCCTAAAGGCGTAGCGCTAGGCACGATTGCTTTGCCGAAACAGCCGCAGAACCTGGCCTTTGCAGGCAAGGACAAGGGCTACCTCTATATCGTCGGACGCGGTGCGGCTTACCGCATTGCAACGCTGACGCCGGGCTTTTCCGGACGTGCAAAATAGGAGATCAAAATGGGTTCATTGAGTATCTGGCATTGGCTGATCGTGCTGCTGGTGGTGGTGCTGGTTTTTGGGACAAAAAAACTGGGTACTATCGGCAGCGATCTGGGCAGCGCTGTAAAAGGTTTCAAGGACGGCATGCGCGGCGAGGATGCGTCCGGTAAAATTTCGGACTCGAACATCGTTAACCATAGATAGGGCAGAGCAAAAGATGTCAGTCAAGATTCAAGTTTGGGATTTGCCGCTGCGAATTTTTCATTGGCTGCTGGCGTTATCCGTGTTGGCCGCAATCGTCACCGGTGAGATCGGCGGCAACCTGATCGATTGGCATGGCCGCATCGGTGCGCTGATCCTGGGCTTGCTGGTATTTCGCATCATCTGGGGTTTTGTCGGATCGACGCATGCGCGTTTCGCCAGTTTCTTTCCGACGCCTGCGAAGATCGCGGCTTATCTGAAAGGACAGTGGCAAGGGCTGGGTCACAATCCCTTGGGGGCGCTGTCGGTACTCGCGCTACTGGGCGTGCTGGCGACTCTGGTGGGTGCAGGTTTATTTGCCAATGATGACATCGCCTTTCAGGGGCCGCTGTTCAGCCTCGTGGACAAGGCGCTGAGCGACAAATTGAGAGGGGTGCATGAATTGGCTTTCAATGTGCTCGCCGTGCTGCTTGTGTTGCACATTGTCGCGATCATCTTTTATGCCCGAGTCAAAAAGCACAATCTGGTTGTGCCCATGCTGACCGGTAAAGTGGCGGTACCAAAAGATCAGGCAGTTTCAGTAGTAAAAGCGGGGGTGCTGCGTTTTGTGGTGGCACTCGCGATTGCCGGTGTGGTTGTGTGGGGCGTGAGCAACGGGGTGCAGCATTTTGCCCCGGCACCTGCAGTTCCTGCGTCCGCACCCGGCTGGTAGTTTTGCAGGTCGTTTCGTTTGTCCCGGTTTTTCATTAGGGTCAAACCCCTCCCAGCCTCCCCTTATCAGGGGAGGAGCGGGTTTGGCTCTCCCCCTGATAAGGGGGAGTTGGAGGGGGTTTGGGCCTGACGGATTATTTGGGTTTATCTAACCAAGAAGGAGTTATAAGTGAAATTCAAATTAGCATTGGCAGTCATTATCGCAACAGCCAGCACCGCAGCAGTTGCCGGGCAGGCTGAAGATCAACAGGTAAAATTCCGTCAGTCCGCCTATTCATTCGCGGCCTGGAACTGCTCCAAGATCAAGAGCCAGGTCGTTGAACATCCCGAGACATTCAACAAGGATCAGGTCATTGCAGCGGCGAATGCAATTGCCGCTGTGGCCAATTCCGGTTTGGGGGCGTTGTACGGTGCCGGTACAGCTGATGCGACAGGTTGGAAAAAAACACGCCTGAAACCGGAATTCTTTGACAAGCAGGAAGATGCGAAGAAGGCTGCCATCGCTTTCAACAAGGAAGCCAATGAGTTGGCGAAGGTGGCTGCGTCCGGCGATGCAGGCGCGATCAAGGTGCAGTTCGGCAAGCTCGGCGAGACCTGCAAGGGTTGCCACGACAGTTTCCGCATCAAAGACTAACTGTTGTCCGAATGACCGGTGGAAGGGGCATCCTGCTCCTTCCCATCTCACTTCCACGTTCCTCAAGCCTTATTCCCATTTCAGCTTTACTTATCAACATTTCTTTGTTTTTGTTCTAAGCAGGCAGGAATACGATTCTACCCATCGCTGATCTGGATGCATGCGCATCCGGTTGGCTAACATTTGAGGAGTCCGTATGTCCACCGCCAATGCAATTAACACTTCAACAGAGTCGCATGCCATTTTTAGTGCAGCGCGCGAAACGGCCCGGCGAGCCGGTCTGCAGTATGCCGGAGATGTGACACCGGAAGAGGCGTGGTATCTCTTTGCCCATGGCGATGCGCTGCTGGTCGATGTGCGTACGGCAGACGAACTGCAAACTGTGGGCTATGTGCCGGATTCGATTCATATCGCATGGGCAACCGGCAATCCATTGGAAAGGAACCCGAATTTCATGCGCCAACTTGAAAGCAGGGTTAACAGGCAGGATGTGATTCTGTTTTTGTGCCGCAGCGGCAGGCGTTCTGTTGCTGCTGCCGAGGCGGCGAGCAGGCTCGGTTTCAGGAACGTGTACAACGTGACCGAAGGTTTCGAGGGTGTGCAGGGGCATGGCAACGGCTGGCGCGCATACGATTTGCCCTGGGCTAAAGATTGATGAGCAAGAACGAGGTATTTCAGCAGCCCGCCGATTGGGGCTTGGAGCTTGTCGTAGCCGACTTGCGCGAAGTGCGCCGCCGCTGGCGCGAATCCTGTGCACGCAACCACGAGTGTGGCGGTCGCGAACTGCCTGCGCCGGGACCGATACGCGACATCATTGCCGGGCTGCGCGGTGCATTGTTTCCCATGCGTCTCGGACCGCCCGACCTGCGCCAGGAAAGCGAAGATTTCTTTGTAGCGCACACGCTGGATAGCGCGCTGCATGCGCTGCACCAGCAAGTGTTGCTGGAGCTGCACTACACCTCACGGCAACTGGGCAAAGAGCCGCACAACAATTTCGAAGCGCGTGCGGTACATGTCGTGCGCACCTTTGCAGCGGCTTTGCCGGAAGTGCGCAGTCTGCTGGATACCGACATGCGTGCCGCTTACAACGGAGACCCGGCGGCGCACAGTGTTGATGAGATCCTGCTGTGCTACCCCGGCGCGCAAGCCGTCATTCATTACCGTCTGGCGCACGTGCTGTACGGTCTCAGTGTGCCGATGATCGCGCGCATCGTCTCCGAGTTGGCGCATTCCGAGACTGGTATTGATATCCACCCCGGTGCGCAGATCGGCTCCGGTTTTTTCATCGACCATGGTACCGGTGTGGTGATCGGCGAGACATCCATCATCGGCGAGCGCGTGCGCATCTACCAGGCGGTGACCTTGGGGGCCAAGCGCTTCAACGTGGGCGAAGACGGCGTGCTGGAAAAGGGCGCTCTGCGCCATCCTATCCTCGAAGACGATGTGGTGGTCTATGCCGGCGCGACCATTCTTGGCCGGGTCACCATCGGTAAGGGTTCCAGCATCGGCGGCAACGTGTGGCTCACGCGCAGTGTGCCGCCGGGCAGTGTCATTACTCAGGCCAGTTCGCAACATGAATTGCCCAGGCTTGAGGCCGTAAAGGCATGACCCTGGAGCAATTCTCAATGGTGCTACGGCAACTGCGCGAGGAACGCGGCTTGTCGCAGGAACAGCTGGCCGAACGTGCCGACCTCAATCGCTCGTATCTGGGTGAAGTGGAGCGGGGTAGGGCGGTGCCTTCCATCGTCACGGTGTCCAAGCTGGCAGGCGCGCTGGATATCCAGCTGTCTTCCATGATTGCGCGTTGCGAACATCAATGATCAGGCGATCTATGCCTAGGTGTTTTTACCCATATCCCTTCTCCGGCCTGGGGAAGATAATCAGCAGTGAACCCACCGTACTTATTCCCTCGCCCGCAAGCGGGAGATAACCAGCGACTTGCCCGCTTGCGGGCTTAGTCGAATGGCTAGTAGTTCTTTCAGGGGTAGGGTGAGGGTCGTGGCACAGCAACAAAGTTTATGGCACAGCCCAGCCCCTCATCCCCAACCCTTCTCCTGCCTACGGGCGAAGGGGGCAGATTGGTGGCTATAGCAGGTTGAACCAACCCTCAATCTGCATCACCATCGCTTAGCATTTTTTCAGATAACTTTAGCAGTATATTTTCTAAGGAGTTAAACCATGGCTGTAGACCACTCAAAAGACCAATTGGCCCTAAGCGATGTCGCCGCACGTACGCTGGCGAATGCCACCAAAACAGTGCCCATGCTGTCGACAATCACGCCGCGCTGGCTGCCGCAATTGTTGAGCTGGGTTCCTCTTGAAGCCGGTATCTACCGCGTTAACAAAGTGAAGGACGCTTCGCGCGTGACCGTTGCGTGTTCGCAACGCGACGAACGCGAACTGCCGCAAACCTTCGTCGATTACGAAGAGTGGGGTCGTGAGTACATGCTCTCTGCCGTGAATACGGTGGTGGATGTGCATACACGCGTGTCCGACCTCTACAGCAGCCCGCACAACCAGATCCGCGAACAGTTGCGCCTGACCATCGAAACAGTGAAAGAACGTCAGGAAAGCGAACTCATCAATAACAAGGAATACGGTCTTCTGACAAACGTTTCAGCAGGACAGACTATCAAGCCCCGTGCTGGCGCACCGACTCCAGACGATCTGGACGAACTGATCAGCAAAGTGTGGAAAGAACCCGGCTTCTTCCTTGCGCACCCCGCGGCAATCGCTGCTTTCGGTCGCGAATGCACCCGTCGCGGCGTGCCTCCACCCACCGTTACCATCTCCGGTTCGCCGTTCCTTACTTGGCGCGGTATTCCGCTGATCCCGTCGGACAAGATTCCCGTGGTGAAAGGCAAGACCAGCATCATCCTGTTGCGCACCGGTGAAAGCCGCCAGGGCGTGGTCGGTCTGTATCAACCGAACCTGCCGGGCGAACAAAGCATGGGCTTGTCCGTACGCTTCATGGGCATTGACCGCAAGGCCATCGCGTCTTACCTGATCTCGCTGTATTGCTCACTCGCTGTGCTGACCGAAGACGCACTTGCCGTGCTCGAAGATGTCGAAGTGGGTAAGTACCATGAATACAACAAGTAATCTGCCAAATCCAGACAGCATTCCGGATATCAGCGCAGCCAGCATCCCCGCACATGGAGATGTGAGCGCGTTGAGCGGCGGTCAAGGCTTCGTGCCGGATGTCACCATGATTGAACGCATTGCGAACGAGTTGTTCGCGGGCGTGCCGGGTGCTTTGTCCGGGGCAACGCCTTCCTTGGGCTCGGCCACACCGCCGCGTACCAACGATCTGGCTTTCCCGCTGACTGGAGGCGATCCGCTCGATTTGCATTTGGATACTCCGCGTACATCGGCTCCAAAGTTGCCGGTGAATCATGATTGGGCTCCCGGTGCCGATTTCGTCGTGTCGCCGAATCTGGATACCAGTTATCCGGGTGAAGACGTATTGCGCGACTTGCTCAAGGACAATGCCAAAGAACATCCGAAGATGACGGGTGCGACGCTGTATTTTCTGGATGAAGCAGCACGCTTTAACCGGAAGCCAACGCAAGCCAATGCCAACGCGCCGCAAGTAACGTCGTTGGCCCAGCCCGACATTGGTCAGATCGCCACTTCCGCCCATCCGGCGTTTGACGTGCTGGCAGTGCGCCGCGACTTTCCGATTCTGAAGGAGTTGGTAAACGGTCGCCCGCTGGCGTGGCTGGACAACGCCGCGACCACGCAGAAGCCGCAGTCGGTGATTGACCGCCTCTCGTACTTCTACGAGCACGAAAACTCAAACATCCACCGCGCGGCACATGAGCTCGCGGCTCGTGCCACCGACGCCTATGAAGGCGCCCGCGACAAGATTGCGAATTTTCTCAATGCCAGCTCCAGCAGCGAGATCGTATTCGTTCGCGGCACCACCGAAGCGATCAATCTGGTGGCGAAAGCTTGGGGCAGCAAGCACATCGGCAAGGATGACGAGATCGTTATTTCGCATCTGGAACATCATGCCAACATCGTGCCCTGGCAGATGCTGTGTGCCGAAACCGGTGCAAAGCTGCGCGTGGCGCCGGTGGATGATGACGGTCAGGTGTTGCTTGGCGAGTATGAGCGCCTGCTCAATGCGCGCACAAAACTGGTTTCGTTCACTCAGGTTTCAAACGCACTCGGTACCGTGACGCCTGCCAAACAGATGATCGAGATGGCGCATCGTGTCGGCGCGCGCGTGCTGCTGGACGGCGCACAGTCTGTATCTCATATGCGAGCCGATGTGCAGTATCTGGATTGCGATTTTTTCGTCTTCTCCGGCCACAAAGTATTCGGCCCTACCGGCATCGGCGCGCTCTACGGCAAACCGGAAGTGCTGGAGGATATGCCCGCATGGCAAGGCGGCGGCAACATGATCCAGGACGTTACCTTCGAGCAAACGCGCTATCACCCAGCGCCAGCCAAGTTTGAGGCAGGCACAGGCAACATCGCCGATGCAGTGGGTCTGGGTGCGGCAATCGATTACGTGCAGAAACTTGGCATCGATAACATCAACCGCTATGAGCACGAGTTGCTGGTGTACGCGATGAAAGAACTACGCAGCGTTCCGGGACTGCGCCTGATCGGTACCGCACCGGACAAAACCAGCGTGCTGTCTTTTGTGCTGGAAGGATACCAGACCACCGAAGTTGGCGAGGCTCTGAACAAGGAAGGCATCGCCGTGCGTACCGGCCACCACTGCGCCCAGCCTATCCTGCGCCGCTTCGGACTTGAAGCGACCGTGCGACCGTCACTGGCGTTTTACAACACGTACGAAGAGATTGATCGCTTGGTGGGTGTGGTGAGGAATCTATCGCGCAAGTGATTGCGGTAATTTGGTGGTTAAACAAAAGCCCCGGCAGATTCTGCCGGGGCTTTTTTCTTGAATGACTGCAACCCTTAGTTGTCAGTCGATGTGGAAATCTAGTTGCCGCATAACGGCCATTCGTAAAGCACTTGCTAACGGGAATCAGTTTGAAGTTCGTGGGATGAGCCAACAGTTTCATCGTTAGCCCACGCGGTTGATTCGACACGATGTTACGGCGTGGGCGCAGAAACGTGTCCACCCTGACCAAAGCCATTGCCTCTTCAGTAAACTGTTGTCTGAATCAATTGAAATGTATCAGAGGAATAATTAGTTAGGTACAGTGTCGCATCATCTGGCCCAACCGTTATTTCACGCGGGAAAAGCCCAGTAGTGATCGTTTGCACCACACTGGCAGACGCGGGAGATGTAACGTTTAGAATGGTTGCATTTGCTACGCCGGTGTTGAATCGATTTGAATTTGCAACGGCCAGAAGTTGATCATTGTGAAAAAGTTGGAGACCAACTGGCGCAGTTCCTCCTGTGTCAGCATATCCAAGCAGCGCATGATTTGGATTCGATTCCAGCAGTGCGGTATTGAAAGCGAGAACGCGATTGTCTCCGCGCGCGGACAACCATAGAGTTGCGCCATTTGCAGTTTCTGTCATCCGTGTTGGTGAGCAGCCTGCGGCGACTGTGGCTAGGATTGCTCCTGTTCCTGGCGATATTTTTGCCTTAGCGACATCGATTACGGTGAGTAATCCATTAATGTTGCTGGGGCTTCCCACCGTCTGCACACATCCAGATTTGGTCAGTACCGCATTACTACTACCCGCTGCTATCGTGCCAACTGCAGCTATTTCACTGGTCACATAGAGCCGAGTGCTATCGGGCGATAGTGACATGCCGGCAATTGCATTTCCGCCTGTTGGTATTTGCCCTATCAAGGTTCCTGTCGTGATGTTTCCATTGATATCGCGCTGGATCGAGACTATACCGATATTGCCGTTTGTAGTCGCATTTGTCGCCACGCCATACTCGTTCGATACGAAAGCGAAATTTCCATCAGATGTGATAACCACATTCAATGTACCTGCGCTGACAGTGGGAGTCGAACCCTGGCTCACAACATAACCAGAGGGAGAGTTGCACGCTAAAAGATCTGCTATGTGGATAAAAATTGCCCCTGGATATCCGATACCTGCTGCAATATCAGTTGCTCCAGGAAAAAAGCTCATGTTTGCAACATAGGTTGATGCGGAGTGAGACCCCAAGATAGATGCTGAGAGGGCGTTCACGCAAGACGGCTGTAGGCCGCTGCTATTAGGTACAAACACTTGAACTCCGGTTTGTGAACCTGCAGTAGTTGTATCAGCCGTCACCGAAACGAGTACGCTACCGGAGCTGGAAACTATTGCTTCCCACGGATGACCAGCTGTTGCGTAGGTGGTAGAGCTAACCTTGACCTGTAGTGGCGCAGCTGCAGTTCCTCCACCACAACCGCCGAGGCATCCGCTAACTAGCAGTGTGACGAAAGTTACAAAAAGAATAGCAACACGTTTGATGATGGAAAAGTGCTTAGCGGGCATTATTGTTCATATTTTTATTCAAAAATAGTTTGTGGATAAAGAGCTTTATTCAGTAAAACTGAAAAGCTATGTTTTGTATTCATTCTATCAATGAATAAGTTAGCTGATCTCATTACCAAACAACGAATACACCCTCATAGAGAGAACCCAATTTAGTACTCAGCCTGCAGTGAAGCAGACTCTCACGAAGGATCACTTATGGCCGATAGCGGCCCCCTAAACCGGAATGTACCTGAGCCGGATTGTTTTGACTATTCGCACTGTTCAGGCCTGCCAAACTCCAAATCCCGCTTCCCGCAGATCGATTCCTACTTCAACCTCCTTGTCGCGCGCTTCGTCATAGCTCATCGGATTGAATGCCTCGTAGAGATCCGGCAATAAGCGCAGTCCGTAGTCTTTCACATAGCGATTGGACTGGATGCCTGCCTTGTGTTTGTCGAAACGCACATCGGGATCCAGTCCGGTCATGCCGACGTAGACGCAGGGTTTGCCGGGAATATAGCCGGGGTTGCAGCGTTTGAAGCGGCCTTCAAGCAAAACGTCTTTCGACAGTTCAATTACGTAGACGTGGTAGTGCTTACGGCGTGCCATGTATATATTTGCAGGTAAGGAGCTTGCAATGTACCGGACTCAAACTGTTTTGACCACTCGTCCAGGGCATCCTTTGTTATACCCGACAAGCATAAGCTAAGCGCAAATGCTTCGTTCACATACGGTTCGCCTCCCTCTAATATCTGTATCAAATCAACATTGCAGATGGAGAGCAACATGGCAGCATTGGTCGTCGGTGGAGACAATATCGAATCGCTCAGGCAGGAACTGCTTGCGCAGGGCATTCAAACGGTGACGCATTGGTCGGGGCGCAAGCACGTCGAAAAGTACAATTTGATCCCGCGCAATATCGAGCTGGTCGTGGTGCTGGTAAACTACGTGAATCACAGTTTGTCTTCCAAGGTGAAGAAGGAGGCCAAGCGCTTAAGGCTTCCGGTGATATACAGCAGAAACTCGCGCCACAGCCTCGCAACAGGAGGTGTGTTGCACTAACTTGAATTGAACAACTTACATGACTACCGCAAATCTCGCTCCAACTTATACCGATCCCTCCCATCTTGCTGACTCCGTAAAAACCCAGGGCTTTGGTGTGTTAAGCCCGTCAGGGCTGGCTACTTTTCTTGGTATTCGCCTGTTTGCGCTGGATGCCCTGAAACCGGACTGGGATGATCTGCCGCCGGATAACTTTCTTAAAGACGGCGGGCATTATCGCCGCCGCCGTCATTCCAGCTTTATCGTGACCGGCACGGATGTCAAACAGGTTCCCCATCGCGCGCATTACCAGCCATTGGAATACAACGCGCTGCACGGTGGCATGCTGCGCATGTTCGAGCCGATGAACCCAGAGGTCGTAGCAAGTCCCGTGCTGAAGAAACTTATTCAGTCCATCGCGCACGTCTGTTCCGCCATCAAAGGCGAGCAGCCCTGGCATGTGGAGGCGCACCAGTTCCGCATCGACACTACCGACGGCATCGGACGTCCGACACCGGAGGGTGCGCATCGCGACGGTACGGATTTTGTCTGCATCCTGTTTGCCGGACGCGAGAATATCCGCGGCGGAGAGAGCCGCATTTTTGAATTCAACGGGCGCCATGGCCAGCGTTTTACGCTCACCGAAAAATGGACGCTGTTGCTGCTGGACGACCAGAAGGTCATCCACGAATCCACCCCCATCCAGCCGATAGCAGAAGGCGGGCATCGCGATACGCTGGTGTTGACGTTCCGGGCGGGTGGTTTTTTGGAAAAGGCTTGATCTTGCTGTGTCATAAACACGGAGCAGCATTCCCTCCCCCCTGCAGGGGGAGGGCCAGGGTGGGGGTAGACACTATACCGATCCAAAACTCTACCCACATCCTAACCTTCCCCCTGCAAGGGGGAAGGGACTAGGGGATTGTTTATGACACAGCAAGATAAAGGAAGCGCAAATTCAAATGTAGGATGGGTTGAGCAAAGCGATACCCATCGATAACTTCACATGTTGGGTATCGCTACGCTCCACCCAACCTACAGGGGCGTTCCAACTCAGTGCAGCAGTTCCGCCGCGATTAACGGCACTCCGCGTTGCAGTGCCTGTTGAACGAGCGACAGCACTCTTCCTGTTGAAAGATCATCCAGCCACTCGGGCGCTGCGCCGAAACGGCGTTCGTATGCCTGCAAGGCTTCGTGCAGTAACGGAATGCGGGAAGTTTCTGCTGTGGTTAAAACGGTGATGTTCAACATGATCGCTCCTTGCCCTCTGGTTATCCGGCGCAGCCGGCTCCAGAGGGTATGGGGCGAGCACGCTTTAGCCGGTATTTGTATTCCGCCCCGGAAAGTTGTCGGTTAATCCGGCGGGTGTTGCAATGATGCAGGACTCATCTTATGCGGACAGGCTGCCTGCGTGAACGAATTCCTTTTTCTATCGATAGCACCGGATTGAATATAACCGGACTTACGAAGTCGCCTGATACACGTAGTAGTTGAGCCAGTTTGCGAACAGCAGGTTGGCATGGCTGCGCCAGCGTACATGCACCGACTTTCGCGGGTCGTTGTCGTAGAAATAATTCTCCGGCAGGTGGATGTTCAGCCCGCGCGCCAGGTCGCGCGAATATTCGCTGAACAAGGTATGCGGGTCGTATTCGGGGTGGCCGGTGACATAGATGTGGCGGTTGTCGCGGCTGGCAACGATGTGGATGCCTGCGGCATCGGAGCGCGCGAGGATCTGAATATCGTTTACCTTTGCCAGATCTTCCAGTCGAATCTCGGTGTGGCGCGAATGCGGCGCAAAGAACGTCTCGTCGAAGCCGCGCAGCAACGGATGGGCAGCGTGCAGCGTGCTGTGCTCGAAGATGCCGAACCTCTTGCGCGGCAGCGTGTACTTGGGAATACCGTGGCGATGGTACAGCCCAGCCTGCGCGCCCCAGCACAAGTGCAGCGTGGACTGCACGTGGCTGTCCGCCCAATCCAGGATGCCGGTCAGCTCCTGCCAGTAATCCACCTCCTCGAATTCCATCAGCTCCACCGGCGCGCCGGTGATGATAAGACCGTCGAATTTCTGTTCGCGAATTTCGTCGAAGGTGAGGTAGTGGGTCAGCAGATGCTCGGCATCGGTGTTCTTAGCTTCATGGCTGGCCGTGCGTAGCAGCACGACTTCCACCTGCAACGGTGTGTTGCCAAGCAGACGCAATAGCTGCGTCTCGGTGGCGATCTTGGTCGGCATCAGGTTGAGGATGGCGACACGCAGCGTGCGTATGTCCTGATGCAAGGCGCGCTCGTCGTCGATGACGAACACGTTCTCGCTTTGCAGGATCGCGGTTGCGGGTAAGGAACTGGGTATCTTGATTGGCATGGTGATCCTTACGTAGCCCGTAGGGTGGGCACACAAAACGTGCCCACCCTACGAAAATTACGCTGCGTTCAACGCCTGATCCAGATCCCACAGGATATCGTCGATATCCTCGATGCCCACACTCAGGCGCACGAAGTCCGGGCTGACACCGGCCGTGACTTGCTGTTCCGGCGTGAGCTGGCTGTGTGTAGTGCTGGCCGGATGGATGGCCAGGCTCTTGGCATCGCCCACGTTGGCCACATGGCTGAATAGTTGCAGGCTGTCGATGAATTTTTTGCCCGCTTCCGCGCCACCTTTGACACCGAAGCCGAGGATGGCACCCGCACCTTTGGGGAAATACTTCTTCGCACGTTCGTAATCGGGATGGCTCTTCAGGCCCGGATATTTGACCCAGGTGACCTTGGGATGTTTCTCCAGATATTCGGCCACGGCTTGCGTGTTCTGCACATGACGGTCGAGACGTATCGACAACGTCTCCAGGCCTTGCAGCGTTTGCCAGCTGTTGAACGGCGATTGCGATGCACCGATGTCGCGCAACACATGCACGCGTGCCTTGATGATGAAGGGCGGCAGGCCTGCGCCCAGCAGGCTTGAATAGACCAGGCCGTGATAGGAAGGATCGGGTTCGTTGAAATTGGGGAAGCGCTTGCTGGTCCAGTCGAAGTTGTTGCCGTCGACGATCACGCCGCCGATGCTGGTGCCGTGTCCGCCGATGAATTTGGTGGTGCTTTCCACCACGATGTTTGCACCCCACTCGATGGGACGGAACAGGTATGGGGTTGCCAGCGTGTTGTCGATCACCAACGGGATACCGTGCTTCTTGGCGATGGCCGCGACTTCCTCGATGGGGAATACGGTGATGTCCGGGTTGCCCAACGATTCGCCGTAGATGAGCTTGGTGTTGGGGCGGATGGCTTTCTCGAACGCGGACGGATCGCGCGGATCGACGAAGGTCACTTCAATGCCGAGCTTGGGCAGGGTGTAGGCGAACTGATTGTAAGTACCGCCGTACAAACGGCTGGACGAAACGATGTGGTCGCCCGAATTGGCCAGCGTAAAGATCGCCTGTGCCTGCGCGGCGTGGCCTGAGGCTGCTGCCAAACCTGCTGCACCGCCTTCCAGATCGGCGATGCGCTGTTCCAGCACATCGTTGGTCGGGTTGTTCAGGCGTGTATATATGTTGCCTAGCTCTTTCAGCGCGAACAGGTTCGCGGCATGTTCTGTGTTGCGGAACTGGTAGCTGGTGGTCTGGTGGATAGGCACGGCGCGGCTGCCCGTTTCGTCGGGCTTGTAGCCGGAATGCAGTTGTCGGGTGGAAAAGCCATATTTGCGCTTGCTGTTGGACACGATGTCCTCCTTTGTTGAATTAGTTTGAAAAGTATTCTTAATAAGCCGCAGTGCGGATTGGATGAAACTCATGCTGGGCTCCTCAACGAATCGAAGTCGCACTGTATGGAAATGCATAAACGGGCGGAACCAAGAAAATTTCACAAACTTAGTCAATAAGTGAATAAGCCGGTGCTTTCGCTGTATATAAGGAATGGCTATAAGTAAAGTGTCTTATATTCTTTTTCAACCAACTCGGCTTTGGCTAAAGTGCGATCCATAGCTAAGTCGTATATTAGAGCGGAACCCATTCCTTCCCCCTTGCAGGGGGAAGGTTAGGATGGGGGTAGCGTTGTGGAGTGCTGCTGTTTCTACCCCCACCCTAGCCCTCCCCCTGCAAGTGGGAGGGGATGTACAAGCTGATGGGCTATTTGGGTTAAACGATAACTGGAGAAAATAATGAAACTGCCCCTGCTGAAATCCCTTTCCCTGCTGGCCGTTGTTGCCGCCATCTCCGGCACTGCCTTTGCAGCAGAAGTAACCATCACCAATGTCTCGTACGACGTGTCGCGCGAGTTCTACAAGAGCTACAACCCGATCTTTGCCAAACTGTGGAAGCAGAAAACGGGCGATGACCTGACCGTGAACCAATCCCACGGCGGCTCCAGCAAGCAGGTGCGCTCCGTAGTGGAAGGTCTGGAAGCCGATGTGGTCACCATGAACCAGTCCACCGATGTGGACGTGCTTGCCGACAAGCAGTTGATCCCGGCCGACTGGGCGAAGCGCTTGCCCAATGCGAGTACGCCGTTCACTTCCACTTCCGTGTTGCTGGTGCGCAAGGGCAATCCCAAAGGCATCAAGACCTGGAGCGATCTGGCAAAGGAAGGTGTATCGGTGATCATCGCCAATCCCAAGACATCGGGTAACGGCCGTTATGCCTATTTGGCTGCCTGGGGTTCGGTTATCAAGCAGGGCGGCAAGCCGGAGCAGGCGCGCGAACTGGTGACGAAGATATTTGCCAACGTGCCCATTCTTGAAACAGGCGGACGCGGTGCGACCACGGTATTTGTGCAGCGCGACATCGGCGATGTGCTGGTGACATTCGAAAACGAAGTCGGCCTGATCAAACAGGAATACGGCGCGGACAAGTTCGATCTCGTCTATCCGCCTATCAGTATCGTGGCCGACTTGCCGGTGAGCGTGGTCGACAAGGTGGTGGACAAACGCGGCACGCGCAAAGTGGCCGAAGCCTATCTGCAATATTTGTACTCGCCGGAAGCGCAGGAACTCGCTGCTCAATTCGAACTGCGTCCGCGTGATGCAAAGGTTGCCAAGAAGTACGCGAGCACGTTGCCGGCTCTCAAATTATTCACTGTGGAAGAGGTATTCGGCAGTCTGAAACAGGCGCAGGCGGAACACTTCAAGGACGGCGGTATATTCGACCAGTTCTATATAAAGAAGTAGATTGTTTGTTTTACGGACAAAAAGGGCAGGTAACCGCCCTTTTTGCTCTATATTCCTTTTTATGCTATAGAAAGAATAATTATTCATTTTTATAGCTAAGTCTTGTTCTATAGACTGCATCCTTATCCAATAAAAGGAATAAGCGATGTCGCAGTTCAAGGCTCATACCGTGCTGCCCGGATTCAATCTGGCGCTGGGTTTTGCGGTGCTTTATCTCTCCTTGATCGTGCTGATCCCGCTGTCTTCGCTGTTCTTCAAGACGGCCGAGCTGGGGTTTGGCGGATTCTGGGGTGTCGTCACGAGCGACCGTGTCGTTGCATCCCTGCGTGTAACATTTTTAGCTTCGTTCATTGCCGCGGGTATCAACGCCGTCTTTGGCCTTTTGGTGGCCTGGGTGCTGGTGCGCTACACATTTCCCGGAAAACGTATCATCGATGCGCTGGTTGATCTCCCTTTCGCGCTACCCACGGCAGTAGCCGGCATCACGTTGGCAACGATCTACGCACCTAACGGCTGGATTGGTCACTACTTTGCCGAGCATGGAATCAAGATCGCATACACTCCGACGGGTATCGTGCTGGCGCTTACCTTTATTGGATTGCCGTTCGTGGTGCGTACGGTGCAGCCTGTACTGGCCGATGTCGAAGCCGAAGTTGAAGAAGCAGCTGCCAGTTTGGGTGCTGGCCGCTGGGATGTGTTTCGTCGGGTGATCTTTCCGGCGGTCTTTCCCGCGCTGCTCGCCGGTTTTGCGATGGCCCTGGCGCGCGCAATTGGCGAATACGGCTCGGTTATCTTCATCGCGGGCAACATGCCATATATCTCCGAGATCGCGCCGCTGCTCATCGTTTCCAAGCTGGAACAATATGACTATGCAGGAGCGACTGCGATTGCGATTGCCATGCTGGTGATCTCATTTACCCTGCTACTGATCATTAATGGCTTGCAATGGTGGAGCTCGCGAAAGGGAACAAGCTGATGGCCACCACTAATTTTCCAAATTTCGTCGCAATACTGCGTTGCTCACGAAAAATCACTCCTTACATATGCGCCATCAACACGTTACTGCGAAGCAGCCGTTTGCGGGAGATGGCGCGCGCGGTCGCTCCCGCACCAGACGGCTCCGCCGCACCGTGTTACGACCGCATATGCCGCGTCGCGATTTTTCGCTCGCGCCTTGTCTTGCTTAGAACTTTGAAAAATTAGAGGTGCCCATATGACCACCCGCAAGATACAAAGACGGATCTCCACTGAGGAGTCAACTGCTGTAACCGTGATTCTGGTTACTGTTGCGCTGGCATTCATGGCGTTGTTCCTGGTGCTGCCTTTGGTGACGGTATTTGTCGAGGCTTTTTCCAAAGGATGGGATATGTATTGGACCGCGCTGAAAGAGCCTGATGCGTGGTCGGCGATCAAGTTGACATTGATCGCCGCGGGAATCGCCGTGCCGGCCAATCTGGTGTTTGGTGTTGCGGCAGCCTGGGCCATCGCCAAGTTCGACTTCAAGGGCAAGAGCGTGTTGATCACGCTCATCGATATGCCATTCGCCATCAGTCCCGTGGTTTCCGGTCTGGTCTACGTGTTGTTGTTCGGTGCGCAGGGCTGGTTCGGTTCATGGTTACAGGCACAAAACATCAAGCTGCTCTTCGCGGTACCCGGCATCGTGCTGGCAACGATATTCGTCACCTTTCCTTTCATCGCTCGCCAATTGATTCCGCTGATGCAGGCGCAGGGCAAGGAAGAGGAAGAGGCGGCCGTGTCGCTGGGTGCGTCCGGCTGGCAGACCTTCTGGCGCGTGACCCTGCCCAACATCAAGTGGGGGCTGCTGTACGGCGTGATCCTGTGTAACGCCCGTGCCATGGGCGAGTTCGGTGCGGTGTCGGTGGTGTCCGGCCACATCCGCGGACAGACCAACACCATGCCGCTGCATGTCGAGATTCTTTACAACGAATACAACTTCGTCGCCGCCTTCGCTGTGGCGTCACTGTTGGCCTTGCTGGCGGTTGTCACCTTGGTCGTCAAGTCGCTGGTCGAATGGCAGGCAAGACGCAGCGGCGAACCGTTGCATCATGGAGCATAAATAATGAGTATCTCTGTCACCAATCTGAACAAGCAATTCGGCACCTTCAAGGCGCTGGACAACATCAACCTGGAAGTGAACAGCGGTGAGTTGCTGGCGTTGCTGGGTCCTTCCGGTTGCGGCAAGACAACACTATTGCGCATCATCGGCGGCATGGATGTGGCCGATTCCGGCAAGCTGCTGTTTCACGGCGAAGATGTGGAGCAGCGCGACGCGCGCGAACGCAATGTCGGCTTCGTGTTCCAGCATTACGCTTTGTTCCGTCACATGACGGTGTTCGAGAACGTGGCCTTCGGTTTGCGCGTGAAGCCGAAAAAACATCGCCTGCATGAAGCCGAGATCAAGCGCCGTGTGCATGAATTGTTGAATCTGGTGCAACTGGATTGGCTGGCCGACCGCTATCCGTCGCAGCTTTCCGGCGGGCAGCGTCAGCGCATCGCCCTGGCGCGCGCGCTGGCCGTCGAACCCAAGATATTGTTGCTGGACGAACCGTTTGGTGCGCTCGATGCACAGGTGCGCAAGGAACTGCGCCGCTGGTTGCGCCGCTTGCACAACGAATTGCACATCACCAGCGTGTTCGTTACCCACGACCAGGAAGAGGCGCTGGAAGTAGCCGACCGCGTGGTGGTGATGAACAAGGGCAGGATAGAACAGGTCGGTACGCCCGACGAAGTGTATGCCGCACCGGCCACGCCGTTCGTGTACCAGTTCATCGGCGACGTTAACCTGTTCCACAGCCGTGACCATGCACCCTGGTCGGAGAAACACGGCGATGCGGTGGCTTATGTGCGTCCGCACGACATCGACATCAGCCGCAGCGCGCAGGATGCAAGTGCGCTGCCGGTGGAAGTGAAACTGGTGCGCGCCATCGGATCGATCGTGCGCGTGGAAGTGGCGACCGATGGCAGCAGCGAACTCATCGAGATCGAACTCAGCCGCGAACGTTTCGATGCGGCGCCATTGGTGAGCGGCGACCGGGTGTTCATCCGCCCACGCCAGTTCCGTGTATTTGAATCTGGAGATAATAATGAACTTTCAGCAGCTTAGGATTATCCGCGAAGCGGCGCGGCACAACTTCAACCTCACGGAAGTGGGCAATGTCTTGTTCACTTCGCAATCCGGTGTGTCCAAGCACATTAAGGATCTTGAAGATGAGCTGGGTGTGGAGTTATTCATTCGCAAAGGCAAGCGTCTGCTCGGCCTGACCGACCCGGGCAACGAGTTGCTGGAGATCGTGGAGCGTATTCTGCTTGACGCGAACAACATCAAGAATCTGGTGGAGCAATACAGTAAGCGCGACGAGGGACAACTCACCGTGATTGCCACGCACACCCAGGCGCGCTATTCGTTGCCGAAAGTCATTACCGAGTTCAAGAAAGCGTTCCCCAAGGTGCATCTCAAACTGCAACAGGCCGGTCCAAACGAGATCGTCACCATGCTGTTGAACGGCGAAGCGGATATCGGGGTGGCGACGGAAGCCTTGTCCGATGTCACCAAACTGGATTCATTCCCGTATTATTCCTGGTATCACGCGGTGATCGTGCCGGTCGGGCATCCGCTGGAGAAAGTACAGCCGCTGACATTGCAGGCGCTGGCCGAATATCCCATTGTTACTTACCACGAAGGGCTGACCGGACGCGCCAAGCTCGACAAGTCCTTTGCCGATGCGGGCATCAAGCCGGACATTGTGATGTCGGCACTGGATGCGGACGTGATCAAGACCTACGTTGAACTGGGTATGGGTATCGGCATCATCGCCTCCATGGCGTTCAATCCGGTCAAGGATACCGACCTGCGTTTATTGAAGGGCGAGCACCTGTTCGGTGCCAACACGACCTACATCGCCCTGCGCCGCGGGCATTACCTGCGCAGCTTTGCCTACCGGTTCATTGAGCTGTGTTCGCCCAAGCTGGATGAGGCGACCATTCGTGCCGGGCTAGTATCATTGCATGTGAAGGAATTCGAGCAATAGCAAAGAAGCTTATAAGCTTATAACTTTTGACCAGTTAATAAAGTGTCGGGTGTTGGTTAGACTTGTATCATCGTGTATTAATTTCAGGGAGAGAAGAATGTCCAAACCGTTTACAGATAACTCGCTGTCCATCGGCAATACGCCGCTCATCAAACTCAACCGCATCGGCGATGGGGCCAAAGCCACCATCCTTGCGAAGATCGAAGGCCGCAATCCGGCGTATTCGGTGAAAGACCGCATCGGCGTGGCCATGATCGACGATGCCCAGAAAAAAGGCTTGCTCGGACCGGGCAAGGAACTGGTCGAACCCACCAGCGGCAATACCGGTATTGCGCTGGCCTTCGTGGCGGCTGCGCGCGGCATTCCGCTGACGCTGACCATGCCCGAAACCATGAGTATCGAGCGCCGCAAACTGCTGGTTGCCTACGGCGCGAAGCTGGTACTGACCGAGGGTCCCAAGGGCATGAGCGGTGCGATTGCCAAGGCCAAGGAAATCGCGGCGTCCGATTCAAAATATGTTCTGCTGCAACAATTCGAGAATCCCGCTAACCCGACCATTCATGAAGCGACCACCGGACCGGAAATCTGGAACGATACCGACGGCAAGGTTGATATCTTCGTGTCCGGCGTGGGCACCGGCGGCACCATCACCGGCGTGTCGCGCTACATCAAGAAGACCAAGGGCAAGGCGATCAAGTCGGTTGCGGTGGAACCTACTGCCAGCCCAATCCTGACGCAGAAACGTGCAGGGCAGGAACTGAAGCCGGGTCCGCACAAGATCCAGGGCATAGGCGCAGGCTTTGTGCCCGGCGTGCTGGACCTGTCGCTGGTGGACGACATCGAACAAGTGAGCAATGAAGACGCGGTGTTGTATGCACGCCGTCTGTCGCGTGAGGAGGGCATCATTTCCGGTATTTCCAGCGGTGCGGCTGTGGCAGTCGCCGCACGTCTGGCACAGAAGCCGGAGAACGCGGGCAAGACCATTGTGGTGATTCTGCCGGATTCGGGCGAACGCTATCTCAGTTCCGTATTGTTCGAAGGGTTGTTCGACGCGGCAGGAATCGCTATCTAAATCATGGCGGGCAGTGCGAACGGGTAACGGCGCAGCCGTTGGATACCCGTCGACCCTCCCCTTACGGGGACCAAAGGCGTGCCCACCCTACGCAGATTTGGCAGTGCAAAAGGAAACGCCAGCATTTATCATGCTGGCGTTTTTCATTCAAGATCACCGGTACCAGCTTGGTATAAAGGGAGAACGCACGTGACAAAAGAAGGAATCGATCCGGGCACTCGTTTGCTCAATGTGCAGGGCATCGATATCTATATCGATGGCGAGGGATCTCACACTTTGGTGATGATTCACGGCTGGCCCAACACGTACCGCTTGTGGGACAGCACTGCGCAGGCGCTCAAGGGGCAGTACCGCTGCGTGCGTTTCACGTTGCCGGGGTTTGATCTGGCGCAGCCAACGCGCGCCACTTCGCTGGCGCAGATGACACAGTTATTCAGCGCCATCGTCGATGCCGTCAGTCCGGGTCAGCCGGTGACGCTGCTGCTACATGATTGGGGTTGCATATTCGGTTATGAGTTTGCCGCTCGCCATCCGCAACGGGTGGCACGCATCGTGGGTGTGGATGTGGGTGACTACAATTCCGGTGCATACATGCGCTCGCTTTCGCTCAAGGCGAAGGCGCTGGCTTTTGCGTACCAGTTCTGGCTGGCCGTATCCTGGAAGGTGGGCGGCGCGCTGGGCAACCGCATGACGCGCTGGATGGCGCGTACGGTTGGCTCGCGTGTGGATTCATCTCTTATCGGTTGGCAGATGAATTATCCCTATGCCATGGTGTGGTTCGGGTTGCTGGGTGGGTTTCGTAGCGCGGCAAATGTGGCGCATGAATGCCCCATGCTTTTCATCTATGGCGAAAACAAACCGTTCATGTTTCATTCGGAGCAATGGATAGCAAAGCTCGCCGCGCGTCCGGGCTGTGTGGTGCAACCGTTTCGCACGGGGCATTGGGTAATGCTGCAGCAGCCGGAGGCATTCAGCAAATGCGTGGGAGAGTGGCTGGCGCTGAAGAGCGCCCAAAATTTGGCGGATTGAGTCTAGTGGAGAACTCAATAGACCTGGTCATCAATGCGTGTTGTTTGGTATTGCTATTGGCAGATAAAGCAGTGCAAAAGTAAACGCCAGCATTTATCATGCTGGCGTCTCCTTTTTTGCAGGACAGAGCATGTACAAAACGCTGGACGACTTTGTCGGCAACACACCGCTGGTCAAACTCAAACGCATTCCGGGAAATACATCCAATGTTATTTTGGCGAAGCTGGAAGGGAATAATCCCGCCGGTTCCGTGAAGGATAGGCCTGCGTTGTCCATGATACGGCGCGCCGAGGAACGCGGCACGATCAAGCCCGGCGACACACTGATCGAAGCGACCAGCGGCAACACCGGCATTGCGCTGGCCATGGCGGCTGCCACGCGCGGCTACAAAATGATTCTGGTGATGCCCGAGAACCAGAGCGTGGAACGGCGCCAGACCATGCGTGCGTTCGGCGCGGAACTGGTGCTGACCTCGAAAGCGGGCAGCATGGAACTCGCGCGCGACACGGCGGAGAAGATGCGCGATGCGGGCAAGGGCATCATCCTCGACCAGTTCGCCAACCCGGATAACCCGCTGTCCCATTACGAGGGTACCGCGCCGGAAATCTGGCGCGACACGCAAGGCAAAATCACCCATTTCATCAGCAGCATGGGTACCACCGGCACCATCATGGGCTGCTCGCGCTACTTCAAGGAAGTGAATCCGAATATACAGATCATCGGCGCACAGCCGGAAGACGGCGCGCAGATTCCGGGCATCCGCAAATGGCCGCAAGCCTACCTGCCCAAAATCTATGACCCGAAAAACGTGGACCGGCTGGAGAACGTTGGACAGAAAGACGCCGAGGAAATGACGCGCCGTCTGGCGTGCGAAGAAGGCATTTTCTGTGGCATTTCTTCCGGCGGTGCGCTGAGCGTGGCGCTGCGCATCTCGCAGCTCGTGCAGAACGCGACCATCGTATTCATCGTGTGTGACCGCGGCGACCGTTATTTGTCCACCGGGGTGTTTCCCGCCTGAGGCGCATGGCGTTGCAATCCGCAAGATTCCCCATCATCGCGGCACGCTTGGTATTGTGTGCCGCACTCCTGATTCCATTGTTTGCATCCGGCGAAGAGACCGTCAGTCCGCCTGCCCCTCCGGCCCAGGAGTTTGTGGGCCCGCCTGCACCTACTGCCGAAGAATTTATGGGGCCGCCTGCACCCACCCTTACTACTGAAGTGATACATGAGATGGATACGCAGCGCGACTATGTATCGGGGAAGTTCGTCGACTTTGTAACCGGCATTGATCGTTTTTTTGGTGACGATCGCCATTATCAGGAGGCTAACGACAGTGTGCTCCAGATTGATGTCGCCCGGGTAATGGGCTATGGCGGCTCGCACCAGTTCGCCTGGTCGGGCAGGGCCAAGGTGCATTTACCCAATGCCGAGCAGAAGCTGCACCTGGTATTAGAAACAGACCCTGACAAGGACGCTTCCGTAGACCCCAAACAGACACAGTCACCGCCACTCAAGCAGCCGGCCTCACCCACCAGCTATGCTGCTGCTTTGCGCTACGAAAAGGCGCAAGTGGATCGCTGGCACTTCAGTGCGGACGGGGGATTGAAGTTCCAGGGAGTGCATACGGCGCCCTTTGCGCGCGCCCGGGCCAACTTTATTGTTCCCGGTGAAGTGTGGCGCGTAAATTTGGCAGAGACGCCGTTCTGGTTCAACACCATCGGACTGGGCGAAACCACCCAGCTAGACTTTGAGCGCCCTGTCAGCGAAGCCGTCCTGTTCCGCGCTACCAGCATTGCCGCCTGGCTCAAAGATACGCACAACTTCGATCTGCGGCAGGATTTGACGCTCTTCCACAAGCTGGATGAACGTACCGCCCTGATGTATCAGGCGAGCGCGATCGGGGTGACTCGCCCGCAGACGCAGGTGACAGAATATGTTGTTCTGGCGCTGTATCGCTATAGGTTGCACAGGGAATGGATGTTCTTGGACATAAGCCCGCAGCTGCACTTCCCGAAGGCGTTGAGTTTCCGGGCTAACTCGGCACTCAGCATTCAGTTGGAGATGTTGTTCGATAAATCGAAGTGACGCAGGAATGTTGTGCGGGTGAATAATTAACGCGGGAATAATACTGTTGCGTTTGGTTCCCGAGCGATGGCCTGCTCAACATCATTCTGTGTCAGCCCCCCATCATGATGGCCAACCAGTTTGCCGGAAGGGGAAAAGAGGAAGCTGGTCGGCATGCCTTTCATCTCTCCGAAATCGCTGGCAATGTCTTCGTTACCCAGCACGACAGGGTATGAAATCGAATGCGCCCGGGCCGCGTCGAGGACTTCCTGATTTTTCTTGTACATCACCGCCACGCCGATCACCAGCACGTCTTTATGCTGTTTCTGCAGCGCATTGAGTTCCGCTATTTCCTGCAGGCACTCGGGGCACCAGGGCGCCCAGAAATTGACCAGAACCCACTTTCCCTTCTGTTCGGAGAGCTTGTAATGCGTCCCGTCCTTGTCTTTCAGATTCCAGTCAGCCGCCAGGGAAATTTGAACTGTACAAAGCGACAGCAGGAGCGCTGCCAGCGCTCCTTTCCATTTCTGCCGCAATTCCAGTGTTGTTGTTGGTTTCACAAGTACCGCCATCAGATGATTGTGGTTTTCTAAAACGATTGTCTCACGCCCATGGTCACAGTATAGCTGGGAGTCAATTGGAGCGAGTTGACGTTCTGGTAAATGGGAATCTGGACAAATCCGTAAACAGACGCGCCGCCCCCTACCCGCACCGAAATGCCGGGTGCCAGGTAGACCAGAGTGCCGCCGCTGACGGGAACGTTGGTGACCGGGTCAAGCGGAACATTGAAGCCGGTGCCGTTGTCGGTATCGGCCTGGCGCTTGATGATGTTGAGTTGCAGCATGGGCGAGACCTTAGCGCCAAACCCCGCGTATCGGATGCCGGTGTTGAGCGAATACGCATCACCCGGACGGTAGTCGGCGCCATTGAGCGACTTGGTTGCAACTGCGTGCTGCACGGTTCCCTGCAGGAACCAGCCATAGGTATTGATGGTGCCGGTGGTGTAGCCGCCCAGGATAATGTCGGTTGATCCGGTACCGATTTGCAGGCCCGCATCCAGGGCAGTGCCGTCACTGAAAGTGTTGCTTGTGCTGCCGGTGGGTAGCTTGATGCCGACGATCAGGCCGGAAGCGTTGTCCGCCGAGAGTCCGTTGTAGCGTCCGACAATTCTGATGTCGCCTATCCCGCTGTTGGACGAGGTGACGAGCGCCGTTGTGTCAACAGCTGTTGCTCCAGTATACGCAGGGGTGCCATACCCATTGTCGCCGTAGGTGCCGTGATTCCGGTTCAAATAAGGAATTGCAATGCTCACCCCCCATGTATCGGCGTTATAGATCAATGATGCCGTAATTGTATTTGTCTTGGTGTAAGCCTCGACTTCTTGTCCAACAGCATATTGGCTATTGATCAGGCTGGATGAGGCGGCGCTGGTGCCATAGCGTTGCTTGTTCTGGTTGAGATAATCGTAAGAGAGGTCGGCGGTGAAACCGGGCTTGCTGGAAATGCCCTGCGATTCCCAGTCCTTGGACAGCGTGCATCCGCAGGCGGCACAGGCAAACACCTCGGCGCTGGAAACAAGCGCTGAGAATCCGAGCGCCAGCGCGAGCGCAGAACGCAAATTGAAGAACGAAGATTTTGTAATTGTAGTTGCGTGAAGTTGTTGCATGACCGATCTCCCCGATGTTGTTTATTTAATAGTTATTTGATTCCAAGGAATCATGGTTTGCATTATATGGACACGCTTTCTCTGCCGGGTGCGGCATATTGTCGCAGGCGACTGTCCATCCCCTGCGCTCTGTGTGGCTTATACGGTTTCGTCCTGAACCGGGCTATTTCACAGATGAGATATGTCTCCTGCCGCACTGTGCGCGTAGTTTATATAAGAAAAAGCATGCAGGCCGTCGTGCCACTTCCAAATATGGGGAATTACGCACTACTATCGCAATTGTTCTAACGTGAAGAAAGTGAAAAAATGGAAATGACCAGTCCGGGTCAAATGCCCCGTGGAGCGCTTCGATTTGCGATGCTGTTTCTGCTGGGGTATTCGCTTGCAGCCTGCGCGTCGCCCGTTACGCCTCCCCCGAAAACCAACGCGCCGGTCGAAGTGCACAATGCCATGGCGCAATCGGTTCGTGCAATCATCTATTTCCGGCGACCGACAGCAGATAACAATGCCCTGTCGGCGGCCATTGCCGAAGCATGTCGTTGCCAGCCGGTATTTGTTCGTTCTTATGACAGCGATGCGCTGATCTACGAGACTGCGTTGCCCCAGGGGCAGGATTTTGATGCCTTCAGGAAGGCCCTGATGCAGAATGCAGTACAACTCGGGATCAGGATTGTGGAACAGGATCGCGTAATGCATATCCAATAGAGGTTTTGCTGAAAGTGGTATTCACTTCCGGTTTGGCATGCGCGGGGAAGACGTGCAATGTTTGCGGGCTTGGTTCAATGGCAAAGGGAATGCTCGTATGAAACAAGGTACACGCAGCACTGTTTTAATTGCACTGGCCGTGGCCTTGGCGGGTAACTCCTTGCCTGTTCTGGCGGCGACAGGGATCGTTGCGGCGAACCTAGTTGCGCCGAGAACCCAGGCAACGCCGAGCGCCAGGGTGAGCGACAGGCTGATCGTCAAATTCAAACCCAGTGCCCTGTATCAAGGCATGACGGCCAAGCAGGTCAACGCCCAACTCATGCAGCCGCTGACCGCGGGGACGATTGTCCAGTTGCAGGCAGCGACAAATGCTCCCCTGACTGAATCACACGCGATCTCGAATGGGGCGCATGTACTCTCGCTTGGTGGGCAACCCGATCGGCAGGCGATGGACAATGCCCTCGCGGCCATCAGGAATCTTCCCAATGTGGAGTATGTTGAAGAAGACCGGATAATGACCGCCCTGGCCGTGCCGAACGATGACATGTACACCAGCGTTAAAAATGGAGCGACCTACCCGGGCTTGTGGGGTCTGTGGCCCGTCACCCCGAATGGGGGGGCTCAGGGCAGCTATGGTGCCAACTTTCAGGATGCATGGAATACCAGCATAGGGGCCGGTGTGGTCGTTGCGGTGGTCGATACCGGCATTACCCCGAATATCGATATCGTGGGAATCAACCAGGTGGTTGCTGCGGGTTCTGGCAGCAATCTGATTTCCGTCGGCTATGACTTCATTTCTGACTGCAGAGTGCGCGGTGCCACGTCGACCGGCGGCTGTGCTGCAAGTACGGCGGCCGCTTCTACGACTCGCTCACCGGTGGCAGATGCGTCGGATACAGGTGATTGGATTACAGCGCAGGACAAGATCGACAATCCGAATTGGGCAACCGCTGCAGTTCCGGTATCCGACAGTTCCTGGCACGGCACCATGGTGTCCGGCATTATTGCGGCGCTCGGCAACAACAGCTTTGGCGTGATCGGTGGCGCCTATGGCGCCAAGATACTGCCGGTCCGCGTTCTCGGGAAAGGCGGCGGAAATGAGAATGATGTTGCCGAAGCGATCAAGTGGGCCGCCGGTGTGCACAGCACCATTGCCAATCCTCATCCGGCCAAGGTCATTAACCTGAGCATGGGGACGAGTGGACCGTGCAGCGTGACCATGCAAAACGCGATCAATGCGGCCGTGTCGGCCGGTGCGGTGGTGGTGGTCGCGGCGGGCAATGATGGGATGGATGCCAAGGACGCAACCCCGGCAAACTGCAATAACGTGATTTCCGTTGCGGCCATCGGCAGGGACGGCAGCCGCGCATCGTACAGCAATTTCGGTTCGTCAACTTTCGTCAGTCTGGCCGCACCGGGCGGTGATGGTGCCGATCTCACTTACGATCCCGGTATCTGGTCCGCTTCAAACGCCGGGTCGAGTGTGCAAAGTAACACCCCGCTCTATGGCTATTTTGTTGGCGCCTATGGCACCAGCATGGCGGCGCCGCATGTGTCGGCGGCAGCAGCATTGTTGTTGTCGAAAAATTCAACACTGTCGCCGGCGCAGATCAAAAGCTATCTGACAACCTATACGACCCATTTCCCGTCGTTTGCAGGCAGCGCTCATGCGCCTATTGGTACGGATTGTTCCGTCAGTCTGAATTGTGGCGCCGGGATACTCAACGTAGCGTTGGCTGTGCAGAACACGCCGGCTGCCGGTGGCGGTGGAGGAGGCGGTGGTGGTGGTGGATGTTCGGCGATGCCGGTCGGCGCGAACCCCGATATTTCCCTGCTGCTGGCACTGCTGGCAGTCGGCGCGTATTGGCTGCGTCGTCGAGTAGTTTGCGATCATGGTGCGGCCTGATTATCGGTTAATCGCTGCCGTTGTTGCGCCGCTGTTGCTGGGCCCGTGGCTCCCGCCATGGGCTGACACCCTCTTGTCGAGGGGATGGTTCGCTGCGATCCTGTTTGTCATATCCGTCGCCGTGCTGGAAGAGGTGATTTTTCGGGGTGGCATTCAAGGCGCGTTGCTGCGCAAAGAAGTTTTCAAACTCAAACTGCTTGGTTTGAGTCGGGCGAACTGGCTGACCAGTTTGCTCTTTGCCGCGGCGCATGTCTGGCAGCATCCTGTGGCGCTTGTTCCGGGATATTTTGTCGTCTCGCTTGTCTTGGGCCATTTCCGCGAGCGTTATAAAGGCATCCTGGTTCCCGTGGCCTTGCATGCCTGGTACAACTTGGCTTTGTTGTTTATCCCCGGACTCTTGAACTAGTGCGTGTGATGCGTTCCGTGCGGCTTACTCGCTTTGCGCCAGCCGCGGTTTGGCCAGCGCCGGACTCTGCGCAAAGTAGCGCTTCACCCCACCCAGAATGGCACGCGCCAACTTGTCCTGATAGGCGTCATCCTTCAATCTCAACTCTTCGGTTGGGTTGCTGATGAAAGCGGTTTCCACCAGTATCGAAGGCGTATCCGGCGATTTCAGTACCGCGAAGCCCGCTTGCTCGACGCGGCCGCGATGCAGTGTGTTGATGCCACCCAGTTCCTTGAGTACGTGTTTGGCCAGCTTCATGCTGTCGCTGATGGTGGCGGTCTGCGACAGGTCGAGCAGGGTGCGCGCGAGGTAGGGGTCTTTTACCGCGAGATTCACGCCGCCGATAAGGTCTGCTTCGTTTTCTTTCTTCGCCAGCCAGTTCGCGCTGGCGCTGGTCGCTCCGTGTTCGGATAGGGCGAATACCGATGATCCGTGAGCATTCGATCTGACGAAGGCGTCGGCATGGATGGAGACGAAAAGGTCGGCATGCGCCTTGCGCGCTTTTTCCACGCGTCCGCCCAGCGGGATGAAGTAATCGCCGTCGCGGATCAGGATGGCGCGCATCCCCGGCATTTCGTCAATTTGTGCTTTGAGCCTGCGCGCGATGGATAGCGTCACGTTCTTTTCATAGGTGCCACGGCGCCCGCGCGCACCGGGATCTTCACCGCCGTGCCCGGCATCCACGGCAACGAGCAGGATGCGGTTGCTGAGCTCCGTACGCCCTTGCAGGGCAGGTTTGGCCGGTTCGGCGACATTCGGCCAAGTCGTGACCTCCGGCGTTTCCACGACCGCACTGGCGACGGCAGGCTCGCTCGCGGTGAGTACGTTTTCACCACGTTGCGCCAGCGCCATCAATGGATCGATGGCGACCAGAGGATATACGTCCAGCACCAGACGGTGACCATATTCGGCGACGGGTTGCAGGCTGAACAACTGCGGCTTGACCTGGGCCTTGAGGTCGAGCACCAGGCGCACTACGCCGGGTTTGAAACGACCAATACGCACGCTCTTGATGTAGGGGTCGTCGTTGCCGATCTTGCCGACCAGTTCATTCAGGGCGGCGTTGATTTCGACGTCTTCGAGGTCGATCACCAGACGCTCCGGATTTTTCAGGGAGAACAGGTTGTAGCGGATGGGCTGTTTCGATTCGAGCGTCAGGCGCGTGTAATCCTGCGCCGGCCAGATACGCGTCGCAGTAATGGCAACCTCCGCAAAGGCAGAGGGCAACCAGCAAAGCATCAGGATGAAAATCAGGCGGGCAGTGCGTTCAAACATTTCTGTCCCGCGTCGGTATAGGCATGGAGCAGGAGTTCTCGTCCGTCCTGAAGAATTTCGAAAGTGAGACTGATATCTGCAGGGGGTAAAAGTCCTGTGGCCTGTTCCGGCCATTCCACCAGGCAGATATTGCTTCCGTCGAATTCATCGCGAAATCCTGAACCCTCCCATTCTTCGGCATCGCGAAAGCGATACAGGTCGAAGTGGAGCAAGTGTAACCCAGCTGCTTCGTAACGCTCAATCAAGGTGTAAGTGGGGCTTTTCACGCGACCGGTATAACCCAGCGACAGCAACAGCGCCCGTACCAGCGTGGTCTTGCCCGCACCAAGATTGCCGCGCAAATAGATCACCAGTCCCGGCTGCAAAATGCGCGCGAAACGTCCCGCAAAGGCCGTAGTGGCGGCCTCATCGGGCAAGTTAATTCGGCTATGATTCGGTTCATGCAAAACGGGATACCTCAATCGGATTACGCAGCACTTGCCGCGCGCATCAAGGCGTGGGGCAATGCGCTCGGATTTCAGGCGGTGGGTATCAGCGATACGCACCTCGATGCAGCCGAAACGCATCTGCTGCAATGGCTGGCGGACGGTCATCACGGCGCGATGGATTATATGGCAAAACATGGCGCCAAACGTGCGCGTCCGGCAGAACTGCTGCCCGGCACATTGCGTGTCATTTCGGTGCGCATGAATTACTACCCGGAATCAACCAAGGATACGCATGAGGTACTGGCTGACGGCAGCCGTGCCTTTATCTCACGCTATGCCTTGGGGCGCGATTACCACAAAGTACTGCGCAACCGCCTGGAGAGGCTGGCACGACAGATACGGGATGAAGTCGAGTGCCAGTGTCGCGTGTTTACCGATTCAGCCCCGGTGCTGGAAGTGGAACTGGCGCAGAAGGCGCATCTGGGCTGGCGCGGCAAGCACACGCTGTTGCTGTCGCGGGAGCAGGGATCGTGGTTCTTTCTGGGGGAAATATTCATTGATCTGCCGCTGCCCGTGGATAAGACGCATGGCAACCATTGCGGAAGCTGCAGTGCCTGCATCGACATCTGTCCCACCCGGGCCATTACGGCACCTTACCAGTTGGATGCGCGGCGCTGCATCTCTTACCTCACGATTGAACTCAGGGACAGTATCCCCATCGAGCTGCGCCCACTCATCGGCAATCGCATCTACGGCTGCGACGATTGCCAGTTGGTTTGCCCGTGGAATCGTTTTGCGCAGAAGTCCGTCGAGCCGGATTTTGCCGTGCGCAACGGCCTTGATGATATTGCGCTGACTGAGTTGTTTGCCTGGGACGAAGCGACTTTCCACCGCAAACTGGCCGGCGGTGCCATCCACCGCATCGGACACGAGCTTTGGCTGCGCAATATTGCCGTGGCACTGGGTAACGCCAGTTCAACGCCGGGCATTGTTGCTGCGTTGCAGACACGCTCGAAACACCCGTCCAGCCTGGTGCGCGAGCACGTCGAATGGGCTTTGCGACAGCATTCCGAGTGGTGAGCTCGGGTACAAATTCCTTGACAATTCCGGCTGCTCGCATAAAATGCGCGCCTCTTCCGGGTCGTTAGCTCAGCTGGTAGAGCAGCGGACTCTTAATCCGTTTGTCGCAGGTTCGATCCCCGCACGACCCACCAATAAGAAAGGCCTCGCGTATACGCGGGGCCTTTTGTTTTTTCTGCAACATCAGCGCAGTCAGAACTTGAACACGAAACCGGCAGAAACTTGCGCCAGACTGACCTTCAGGGTCGATTGAGATTATATTTGCCGAAATTCTCATATTGGGCGCGAAGCGCATAGGTTTTATTGAAGTCGTATTGAAGACCTAGGCCATAGGTTAAACTACTTTTTGCGGTTTTAATTCGCAGATTATCCCCGGCTTCATAGATTCCTGGAGCACCACTGCAAATAGTGCAATAAGCAGAGAAGCTTTCATCGAATTCAGCTCGAACGGCGCCAATTTTCCCCAATAAGGAAACTCCTCCACCCATAGGAAAAGTTCCGGTCCCAGCAATAGCCCATCCAGTCGATTTCATTTTCCATGCCCCTGAGAACCCGGTAATAGACATACCATTGATTTCAGCTTTTGCTAGGTCGCCATAACTAATTTCAAGTCCCCATAGAGGAGTAAATTGATAATCGTATGCCAATCGGAAAGCACTATGCCTTTCCGAACAATTCCCTCCTGGAATATAAATTGAGGCCAATATTGATTTGCAAGCCCCCTGTTCTTTGGCATATCCAGCACTAAGAACAAGAGCTGAGTTCCACGTTTCGGCAGCGAAGGCTGGCGAAGTTATCAAGTAACCTATCAGTACCAACCCCAAAATATTGAAGCGGAATTGCATTCTTTTTTCCTTCCACAGAAAGCTATTAATAAGCCCGGAAGCGCAGCGTGTTCTTTCCCTGTAGAAAACGCTCAGGCGATGATGAAGAATCAATTCGCAACATGCTTATGAGGACTGACCATCTTAATTTTATGGTTATTTTCAATTAAGTGCTACAACATGTTGAGGATATTGCTGTTGATTTAAAAATTTCACATGGTTGTTGCAGTGACTCCGGATCAGCATGGAGCGCCTGATTAAGCCGAATAAATTTCGGCAATATCTGGGTTTTCAACCAGTCGGCAAAGTCGAAGTGATTGTCGAGAATGATTCCAGGATGGGTAAATTCAATTTAATTTTCATCAAGATACGTGTTTATACGTAAGTGTTCGTTCGTATATATCCAATTGCACTGCCGCTGTAATCTCCACTCAACGGATTTGTCAGAATTTCAGGCGCCATCAGGGGAGAAAATATGAAATTGCAGAGTGAAGAGAGCGCTGCCAGAGGAACGTATGTTTTTGCCAAGGCCATAGGAACCGAGGAGCTCAGGCAGCATTTGGCAGATCAACATGAGCCTCCTGCGTTGTCTCTTGACGAAAGAGGAATGATTCAGGATTGCAGCAAGTCTTTCAGGAAGTTATTCGGCTTTCGGCGCAGCGACTTGGTCTGGCAGCATGTTTCGACTTTGTTTCCCCAGCTTGAGGGCGTTGAGTTGGTGCAGGCCGGCCAGGTGAATGCATTGTTAAATTACCTTTCCCGCTGTGGAAAGATCTATGAGGCAAAGAATCGTCAAGGTGATACTTTTTCGACCAATTTGAGTTTCGTGCGTATTGAACACAATGGGAAGGGTATCCTGAGACTGATAGTGCACCCCTTCGCTAGCGCGAAATGTGATGGCGATGCACAGAGTCTGGGTTTGGCCCCGGAATAATCACTATACCTGATGTAACAAATGCCCACGGCGTGAGTGATATTTTTTCATGCGTGGGCTTTCATAATTCCTGGGGCGTCTCGCCCTGCTCCTCGCACTAATAACACTCGCCTGGAACCGGTTCTGTTTCAGGGCGGTGTTAGTGCGCACACCATTTCCATGTCATCATAAGGATACGACAAGTTGAGGCTGGCTGGAAATTGGCGGGCTTGGCTGCCTCAATCTTTCCTTGCGACTGGCTCACTTGGTTCGCCAAGTCCTCGGTCAGTACAGTAAATATTTCGTTAGAAACTGGGTGGGATTCTTATACGTATAAATACGTATTTTTTGAAATGTAGGAAGATTTCCTATATACAAGGCGACTGGAGAAAGCTATAGAGATATTTTGTGGCTCGATTGTATGTTTGAAACAGTTACTTACAATTTTTGAGGAAATGGCTGTTGCTGATTTGCGTATATTTCAAGAAAAGCAGCTAGAGGGATTCCAGGCAGGGTTCCTAAGATTAATATCGTGGAATGACGTCACCACACAAAATGTGGACGGACGCTGGCAAAGGGGAAATTTTGGTACCTCCGAAGGGTAAACAGGGGCGGAGCAACTCCGGGCTTGGTTCTCAGGGCTCATCGCGCCTGAAAGCCGCTTCACCAATAGTTCAAGTTCAGCACTCAGATGTACCAAGTCACTCATCCGAGAAAACATTGCAAGAACTTCAGAAGCAACTGTCCGAGATTAAACTTCGGAACGATGAATTGATGCGCGAACACTCTGCTTTGGCACAAGTGCGCGATCGCTATATGGAGCTTTTCGAGTTTGCCCCTGTCGGCTATCTCACACTCAACAGCAAAGGCTCAATAGATGAGATCAATCTGACCGGTGCAGTCATGTTGGGTGGGGAATACAATAAATTTGTAAATCAACCTTTCTCGGACTTTGTTGCGCCCGAAGATGTTGATCTTTGGGTTCAGTATTTCAGGCAAACGAAACAGCTTGGTCAGCAAAGGAGTTGCGAACTGGTTCTTAAGCGTGTTGATGGAACGACCTTTCACACAAGGCTGGATAGCAGGCATGTAAAAGTTGGCGGTGTGTCGGCGATAATCTTTGTTATCTCCGATATCACCGATCAGAAACGTAACGAAAAGGAATTGATGGAGTGGAGAAATGAAATGGCTGAGCTGAGAAAAATTCAGATCGCAGCTCAGACAGCTACCGCGATCGCGCATGAGTTGAACCAGCCGCTGCTGGCTATTGCCACCTACAGTGAGGCGGCGCTCAAGTTATTAATGGCCGAGAATCCCGAGATGAGCAAAATCGCCAAAGCGGTCTATAGTAGCGAACAACAAGCACAGCGCGCGGGGAAAACGATCCATGAACTGCTCGATTTTCTGAGCCTCAAGGAAGTTCCAATCGAGGCATTCGACCTTAACCGGGTAATCAATGAAGTCGTCAAGGCTGCCAGATCGGAGCATGAATTGCAGTTTGAGTTCATCCTCCAGTTGGAAGACAGGCTGCCGCTGGTTTTTGCCAACCGTTTCCATGTCGAAAAGGTGTTGTTCAATTTACTCAGAAACGGTATTGAGGCCATGCATGAAGCTGCAGTGCCACTACCTGCCATTACGGTGACAGTGCTTACTAAAATCGGGGCTGATTACGCCCAAATGACCATACAGGACAACGGGCCGGGCGTTAAGGAAGAATATTTGCATCTGCTGTTCAAGCCGTTTTTTACTACCAAGTCAAAGGGCATAGGCATGGGACTTGCGGTCAGCCGTTCCCTGATCGAGGCCAACGGCGGACAGCTCTGGATTGATCCGTCCGAAGGCCCCGGCGCTACCTTTCACCTAACTTTACCTTTTGCATCATGAGCGATCTTGGTTACGTATACATTGTGGATGACGACGCTGCAGTACTGGATTCGATCCGGATGCTGCTGGAAGCTGCCGGATATGCAGTTGCAGTGTTTCATGGAGCAGAAGATTTTCTGGAGATCTGCACTCCCGATACCCAGGGATGCATCATTCTTGACGTGAACATGCCGGACATGGACGGGCCGGCATTGCAGGAAGAGTTGATCCGGCGCGGCCTGCATCTGCCGATTATCTTTCTGACGGGGCATGGCACCATCCCGTTGACAGTACGCACCATCAAGGCCGGCGCAGTGGACTTTCTGACCAAGCCGGTGGCTGGGTCGGTATTGCTCGAACGCGTGCAGGAGGCAATGAAGAAGTGCGCCAATCTGCAGGAACAAGCCAGAGTTTCCCAATCAATTACGCAACGTCTTGCAACGCTGACCGAGCGCGAGCGAGAAGTCATGAGGCTGGCGGTTGAGGGGCACACCAGCAAAGAAATCGCACAACGACTGGATATCAGCTACCGGACAGTGGAAATTCACCGCGCACACCTCATGCAGAAAAGTGGTGCGTCCAACATGCTTGAGCTTGCACGCATTATCACGCAGGAAGCGCATCATTAGGCTTCGATGCTGCATACGTATTCGTACTGATTTAATCTCGCCTCAGGTTGATGCAAGCTTGATGGCCGGGATTTCAGGGAATCACTATGCAATCGAAAGCCTACGAAAAGCCACAGGGTCGAAGTGTGTTCGAAGCCATTCTCGCGCGGCGTTCGGTTCGAACATATGCGCCGGTTGTACTTGGTTTCAGTACGGTAAACACTTTGCTGGAAGCGGCCGTGCGTGCACCTACGGCAATGCATGAGGAGCCTTGGGCATTTGTCGTGATCCAGGATAAACAGATACTGAACAAGCTTTCAGTTCGCGCCAAGCCGATATTTATCAAGGAAATGCGTCACCGCAATTCGCAAGGTTCCAGCCACTCTTTTGAACATTTTGATCAGACTGATTTCGATATTTTCCACGGTGCCAGCACGCTCATTGTTATCTGTGCCAGGCCATTGGGGCCCTTTGTTACTGCGGATTGCTGGCTGGCGGCTGAAAATCTGATGCTGGCGGCATGTGACATGGGGTTGGGTAGTTGTGTAATCGGTTCTTCGGCTTCTGTCCTGAATATTCATAAAGTAAAAAAGGAGCTTGGTATTCCGGATACTTATACGGCTATCGCTCCCATCATTGTGGGAGTGCCAAGTGAAGAAACTCCTGCAACCAGAAGAAATGAACCCTTGGTTCTTGCCTGGAAACAAAATGCGGAATCCGGCTTGCAATGAAGAAAGGCAAGCAGGCGAAGTGCAGTGGCAGCAATTACACGATTCGTGTCAACGAGTCGTTGTTTGGCAAGCAACGGGCGTTGGTGAGTCGCCGTTTTTTACTCGCCAACAGGGCGTACTAGTATGCGCAGGAGGCGGCTCCCGTCATATCCGATATGAGCGATACTCAAATTGCTTGAGAAGACTTCACCTTGCCGGTTTTGTGTGAGGAAGAGGTGGCCGCAACGGCATAGGTAATTTAGTAAGGGGTTAATTTGACCTGCATGGACTATCTCTACCCCGGCGAGTTGCGGAAACAATATTGAAAAATGTTGGCATACCAAATCAATTTGGCTGAAACCAAACAGCCTTTCCAGTGATTCGCTGCATTCCTGAATCATGCCCCGTTCGTCCAGTGATAGAGCGGGAGGCTCATCCCATTCAGTCAAGTATTCATCAGCCATCTTGTGCTTGGTGCAGGAATGAGCTTTGATTTGGCTTGCCGAGTCAGTATCGATGTTTAAGTTCATTTTTCACTCCCTGGACACAACACCTTGAAATGGTGGCTAATGAGGAAGTGTGAAGTTACCGAGACATTGCGATCAAATAAATACAGGTGAATACTTACGTAAGAATACGTATCTTTTGCTATTGGCAATGTTCGGCGTTACTCTCCCAGATGTCCTGTCTTCAGTTATTTTGTCTTTGGTGATTTTCAGCAGCCATAGAGGTGCAACACCGAAGTGCCGCTCTAACTCGATGTATTGAGTCTCATGCGCGTATCTTGCAGGATGAGCAGCTTGGGAATTGCTATCCCAAGAGATAAGACGATCCGGGTGGTCATGACGGATTGCATGAATTGCACCAATCAGTGTGGAGGTTCAGGAATGACTCAGCACGTGGATAAAACTGCAATATTCGATACCCTGGCCAACCAGGCTGCCCAGGGCGAACTGGTGTTCTCGACCGGAGCTCAAGTTGCGCTCAAGCTGCACCGTGCGCTTGACGACCCTGATTGCCCTATCAATACCGCGACCATGCTGATACGGGCCGAGCCGTTACTCTCGGCTCGGGTGATTGCGATCGCCAACTCGGCGGTTTACAACCGGTCAGGGCGGGAAATTGCCGATGTGCAAATGGCGGTGTCCCTGCTCGGATTCAAAACGATCCGCTCATTGGCAATGGCATTGGTTACGCGCCAGATGGCGGGGAAATCGAACAATCCGTTGCAGCATGAATTGGTCAATAAACTGTGGGAGCACTCGGCACATGTTGCTTCGCTTGCACATGCGATTGCCCGCCATGTTACGCATCAGGATCCGGAGACGGCATTGTTTGCCGGCATCATTCACGAGATTGGCGGTTTTTACATGCTTTCGCGCGCAGAAGAGTTCCCGGGGTTGCTGGAGGGGGACTTTGACGAGTGGGTAGAAGGAGGGGAGATCAAGGTGGGCAGGGCAGTCGTTGGCAAACTGCAGGTGCCCGCTTCGGTGACCGCTGTCATGGAGACTTTCTGGGACGGTTTTCTTGACATACCACCCACGACACTGGCGGATACTTTGCTGCTGGCAGAAGAGCTTGCTCCAGTGCCGTCGCCTCTGCATAAAGTGGACAGCAAAAATACGGATGCCAGCATGAAGGCAAGCATCGAAATGGAGATCGGCGAAGAAACGCTTACCCGCATTCTCAATGAAGCGGCCGAAGAGATCGGGTCTCTGTCCAAAGCGTTGCAATTCTGACCGGAGTTGTTTGCCGAAAGAATGTTGAGGCCGGGTGTGGGCTGCAAGGAGATTTCGTCGCAGCCTGTTTGTATTACTGCGTTTGCCTGGCTAGAGGCTGTGGTCGCGAGATTCCAAATCCCTGCGCATAATCGATGCCCACCTCGCGAAGCTTGGCGATGGTTTCTTCGTTTTCTACCAACTCAGCGATCGTTTTAACACCTATCAATCTGGACACCCTGTTGAGGGCAATTATTTTGGCGAGTTCCACCGGATCGCGCAGAATGTTGAAAATGATATTGCCGTCGATTTTCAGAAATTCCACCCGGAAGCCGCGAATTTGATCGAATGAAATCCGGTCATGACCGAAGCCGCTGATAGCAAGCTGGCAACCGCACTGTCTGATCCGCTGTGCAAATTCGGCAACGGCGTCAGGCCTCAAGGTGAGTTCGGAATTCGGTATTTCAAAGCACAGTGCGGCGCCTGGTACGCCATATTCCATTAGTGTCAACTGCAGGAATTCCGGGAAGCTGGAATCGCGTATTGTTGCTCCCGACAAATTGATGAAAAATATCGAGCGCTTCCTTTTTTCATCCAGGGAATTTGGATTGGAGGCCCATTCCGTCACGTGTTGCACAACCCAGCGATCCAGATGCGTCATGAGGCCGTATTTTTCGGCCAAAGGGAAAAATGCGCCGGGCGGCATCATGCCTTCTTCTTCTTCAATCAGTCGAACCAGAATTTCGTAATGCTCGGCTTCTCCGGAATCAAGTGCCACGGGAGTGATGAGTTGGCAGTACAGGCTGAAATCCCCTTTCTCGATGGCAACCCGGATATTGTTGGCGTTTTTCTGTCCCGAAATTTGCTCGGAGAATGACTCCACAAACGCATCCTGACTCGATTTTTCATCGTGCACGGGCGTATGCATTCCGGCCTCGTCGCCGGCGCGAGCGGCTGCGTTGATATCAACTGTCGGCTTGTGCAGGTCGCCGGGTGACGTGATGTCATTCATCAACAAGAAGAACCCGGTTACCTTGCCATCCTCGCCGAATTGCGGGACATGTTCGACGTGTAAACGGTAGAGCGAGCCATCCGCCATTTCCTGTGTTCTGGCATATTGCACGTGAAGTCCATCCAGGGATTGGCGGATCGAAGTCGCTGTTTCCTGATAGACATGAGAGCCAAGGATCTTCCGGATATGCTGGCCGTCGATCTGGTCCGGTCGCAAATGAAGCCAATCCAGGAATGCATGATTGTGATATCGGCATTGCCCTTCGGTATCGATGAAAGCCACCATTGTAGGCAATACTTCGTCGATCAGATGCAGCCGCGGTTTGCTGGCAGCAAGCGCATCTTCGGCCCATTTGCGCAGCTGTTTCTCATGTTCGAGCTTGTCCCGGATAACCGACAATTGTGCCGAACGTCTTGCCGCGAGCCACTCCGCCCGTGAAACACGGACAGCTTCGGAAAGAATTGCGGCCACCAGCACACCGCCGAGGAAGGTGACCCATTGCAGGCCAAGCTGGGTGAAGTAAATCGTGAAAACGAGTGCCACAGAAGTGGCTATGACAGCCAGGGCAGAAACGAATGGACGAACAGCGCGAAACAGAACGCGGGGCTTCATTTTCCACTCCTTTCTGTCCGGTGCGAGGCTTCGCTTTGAAAACGGCATATGGGAGTAACAGCCTACCACTAGCCGTACGGGCTAGCCACGTTATTTCTGCGTATCAATACCCGTCATACAACTCGGCATATTCCTTCAGGTGGAGTTCGAGTACCTTGGCGCGTTTGATCTTCAACGTGGGCGTCAGCGTTCCGTTATCGGTCGTCCACGGCTCGCTCAGCAGTGCGATCTTGCGAATACGGGCGTAACCGGGGAAAGCGTGCAGTTGTTGCGTCACGCGCTGCAGCGCGTAGGCTTTGGTCTGCGAAGAATGCAGGTTCTCGGGCCATTCGACAGGCAAGTTGCGTTCGTGCATGGCAGCGACCCAGCGCTCGCGGTTCACCACAGCCAGCAAGCCCAGATAGGCCTTGCCTTCGCCCACCACCATCACTTGTTCGAACAGCGGATCGGACAAAATGGCGGCCTCCATGTCGTTGGGTGGAATCTTTTCCCCGTTGGACAGCACGATGATTTCCTTGATGCGCCCGGTGATGGTGATGCGGCCCTGCGCATCAATGCTGGCAACATCGCCGGTATTGAGCCAGCCATCCGGGCCTATCATTGCCTTCGTCGCCGCCTCATTGTTCCAGTAACCCATCATCACGCTGGGGCCGCGCACTTCCAGTGCGTTGTGTTCGCCCAGTCGTATTTCAAGATTGGGTACCTTGGGGCCGACACTGCTGGGCAGGTTGTCGTGCTCGCGGTTGACGCTGATCACCGGACTGGTTTCGGAAAGGCCGTAGCCTTGCAGAATATGCATGCCGAGACCGATGAAGGTGCGCGCATTGTCGGCAGAGAGCGCGGCACCTCCGGTGATGGCGAGGCGCATTCTGCCGCCCAGGCGTGCGATCAGTTTGTCCGCCACCAGCTTTTTGAGCAGCGGCCACAACAGCAATTTCGGATGCCAGGACGCGCGTCCCTGAACATGTTCGAAATGCCGGTTGCCGACATTGACGGCCAGTTCGAACAAATAGCGCGTCGCGGCCGGTCCCTTGTCCAGCTTGCTGCGGATGCCGGATTGGATACGCTCGAAAATGCGCGGCACCGAGATCAGCACCGTGGGACGGATGAGAGCAAGGTCTTCCTGCAACTGCTGTACCGAGCGCGCATAGGCAACTCTGGCTCCGGCCATCACCGGCACGTAATAGCCCGCCGTGCGTTCCAGGCAGTGCGACATCGGCAGGAATGACATGAAGATGTCGCTGGTGTAAACGGTAAAGCATTGCAGTGCGCCTTCCGCATTGCTGAGCAGGTTGCGGTGGCTCAGCATCACGCCTTTGGATTTACCGGTGGTGCCGGAGGTATAGACGATGCTGGCAAGGGTGTCAGGATCGCGCAACAGATGGCGGAAACCTTCGTGGGTATCCGGCACCCATTCATCCATACTGCGCAAACGTTCGTCGTTGTCGCCTTCCGGCGGCGTGCGCAGCGTGACGATACGGGTCAGCGTGCTGATGCCGTTGCAGGCTTCGTGCAACGGGTGCCAATGCGTCGCATTGTCGATGAGCAGTACCTTTGCGCCGGAATCCTCCAGCACATGTGCGACGTTTTCGGGGCGATCCGCGACATACAACGGCACCGTGACCAGACCCATGCCCAGGGCGGCCTGGTCGAACACTACCCATTGCGGCGAATTTTTCAGCATGATGGCGACACGGTCGCCTGGTTGCAGGCCTTCGCGAGCCATGGCGGCTTGCCAGCGCGCAATCTCGTGTTCCATTTCCTGCCAGGTCAGCTCGAACCATTCATAACGCTGCTCGTCGAAATAGCGGTAGGCAATCCTGTCGGGGGTGCGGCGCGTGCGTTCATGAAACAAACCGTCCAGCGTGACGGCAACATCGGCCGGGATAAGGTCTGTCTTGGTGCTCATAAACTACTCCCTGTTGCAAAAGTAATGCTGCCTCGCAGCATGGCTACAATTAAAATTCGAGTGAAGGACGGAATACCAGCGTAGTTCGGTTGCCCTGCGTGTCACGCAGCGCGCCGGCGTATTCGTTCGGGCTGGTCCAGACGAAACCGATGTCCAGCGTTGGCGTGTAGCGCCAACCCTTTACCGGCATCTTCTTGCCGGCAATCAGTTCCAGTCGCACCAGTTGCGCCCCGTGCTGCAGGAAATGCATGCGCAGATCGAAATTGGCATTTTCCAGCCATTCCAGGAACGAAAAACGCAAATCGAGGTTGCTGCGGTGCAGGCTGATGTAGGTCACATTGTTGACGTCCTTGTTCGAGTTATAGCGTCCCCCGGCACGGAAGCTCCACGACAGTTTCTCGTCTTCATAGTCGAGCTTGCCCTTGATCTTCCACTCGAATTCACACCAGTCGTCGGTGACGAGCGTGTTGTTCTTGATGTGCTTGTTGCCTGCGCTGAACAGATAACCGGTGTAGCCGTAGTTATTGCCCTGACGCTGGTCTTGTTGGCGTTGCAGCTTGGCCACGTTGCCGAAGAAGGCCGATATCGCCCAGGGTTCCTGGAAACCGGCGGTGGCGGATTCGAACAGGTTGATGCCGCTATAACCGATTTCTCCCTGCCGGTAGAGATGCGGCGAATGCGATTTGATATACGTGGTGGCTGACGCCAGCGGATAAACACTGGCCTCGAGCACCATGAAGCGAGGGATGAGCGAGTCCTTGATGAGCTCGCGGTAGATGACAGCCTCGCTGTCGGATGCAATGGTGGGTATGGGTTTACTGCTAAGCGGAACGTTGTAATCAACGTTGGTGTAGTAGGGGTCGAGCTCGAATACCAGTTCGGATTTTGTTGCTTCGCCGGGATGAACCTCTTCAGGATGCGTCACCTTGCTGTGAGTTTCTTCGGCTTGCACAAACCCTGGGAATGCGAAAAGCATGGTTGTGAAGCAGGCCAGGCAATAGTTATTCTGAAAGGGAAACATGGGTCGGGATTCTATACGCTGTAGCCCATGGATAAAAGCGTGAGAAACAAGCGAGGCGAGTTTCTGTAGAATGCGCTTTCCCCAAAGGAGAATCATCTTGAAGAAAATATCCACCGCCAACCTGTCCATGCTGAGCCAGCAAGCACGTCAATCCCCGCGTTTGCGCGCCAATTCCAACCTGCATCAGGAGCTTGGCGACCCCATCCAGCGCCTGGCTATTGCCATGGAGCCGGATACGCTGATCGTGCCGCATCGTCATCCCCAGACCTGGGAGGTGCTGACCGCGTTGAGCGGTCGCTTTACCGTGCTGGTATTTGACAACGCAGGTCGGGTTATCGAGCGCACGGTATTGGGCGAAGACAGCAGCGTAGTTGAAATACCCGCAGGCGGCTGGCACGCCGTGCTGTCACGCGATGCAGGGGCGGTGATTTTTGAAGTGAAGCACGGCCCCTACACGCCGGTTGGCGAGGCGGATGTTGCCGCCTGGAGCAAAGGTCGTACCGCCACTGAATTGAATGCGTGGTACGCCCAGGCGCAGGTGGGTGACGAGATCGAATGAGGCCGGAAGCCGCCCAATAAAAAAGCCAGCATTCCTGCTGGCTTTTTTACGGGTGAAGCGCCGACCGGTTATTTCACGAAACCCTTGCCGCGCAAGGTTTCGATGATTTCCGGGATCACGCCGGAATCGTCGATAGTTGACGGTACGGTGTACGGTTTGCCGTTGACGATGTTGCACAAGGTCTTGCGCAACGTCTTGCCGGAGCGGGTCTTGGGCAAACGGTTGAGAATGACCGTATCCTTGTAGCAGGTGATCGCGCCGATGGCTTCACGCACGCGTGTCACCAGTTCCTTCTGCAGCGTGGCCTCATCAGCCGTCACACCGGATTTCAGCACCACCAATCCCATCGGCACCTGACCCTTGAGGTCGTCGTCGCGGGCGATCACTGCGCATTCCGCCACAGACGGATGGGTCGCGATCACCTCCTCGATTTCGCCCGTGGACAAACGGTGTCCAGCCACGTTGATCACATCGTCCACGCGTCCCATCACGAACACATAACCATCGTTGTCGATGTAACCGCCATCGCCGGTGGCGTAATAGCCGGGGAACATGCTCAGGTAGCTTTCGCCGAATTTCTTGTCGTCGCCCCAGACTTTGTTCAGGCATGAGGGCGGCAACGGCAGCTTGATCGCGATGTAGCCCTGTTCGTTGCGTGCCATTTGATGGCCGTTCTCGTCCAGGATCTGTACATTGAAGCCGGGCACGGGCATGGTGGAAGAACCGGACTTGATTGGCATCGGTTCGACGCCGCGCAAGTTGGCGGTGATCGACCAGCCGGTTTCTGTCTGCCACCAGTGATCGATCACCGGCTTGCCGCTGACTTCGGTCAACCAGGCTTCGGTCGGCGGATCGAGACGTTCTCCGGCGGAGAAGATGGTTACCAATTTGCTCAAGTCGTACGGCTTCATGAGCAGGGCTTGCGGATCTTCCTTCTTCACGGCGCGGAATGCAGTTGGGGCTGTGAACAGGGCCTTCACGCCGTATTCGGCGCAGACGCGCCACAGCGCACCGGCATCCGGCGTCATGATCGGCTTGCCTTCATACACCACGGTGGTACAGCCGTGCAGCAGCGGTGCATACACAATATAGGAGTGACCAACCACCCAGCCCACGTCGGACGAAGCCCAGAACACATCGCCCGGGTTGGTGTCGTAAATGGCCTTCATGCTGTACTTGAGTGCAACGGCATGACCTCCGTTCTCACGCACCACACCCTTGGGCTTGCCGGTGGTGCCGGAGGTGTACAGGATGTACAGCGGGTCACTGCCTTTGACCGGCGTACAGCCGACAGGCTTCGCTTTGGCCAGCAATGAGGTCCATTCGTGGTCGCGTCCCGGTGTCAGGGTTGCGGTGACTTGCGGACGCTGATAGATGACGCAGCTTTGTGGTTTATGTTTGGCCAGTTCGAATGCTTTATCGATCAGCGGCTTGTATTCAATGATACGTTTGACCTCGATACCGCAGGAGGCGGTGAGGATGACTTTCGGTTTTGCATCGTCGATGCGCAAAGCCAGTTCAGGCGGTGCGAAGCCGCCGAAAACGACGGAGTGGATCGCGCCCAGACGGGCGACGGCAAGCATACTGATGACTGCCTCCGGGATCATCGGCATATAAATAATGACGCGGTCGCCTTTGACCACGCCCAGGTCGGCCAACATGCCTGCAGTGCGCGCGACAGCGTCGGTCAACTCGGAATAGGTGTATTTCGCCTTGGTGTTGGTAACGGGAGAGTCGAATATGAGCGCCAGTTGATCGCCGCGACCGTTCTTCACATGATGATCCAGCGCCATATAGGCAGTATTCATTTCGCCATCGGCGAACCAGTAGCCGATTCCGTCCGCATCTTGCGTCAGTATCTTCTGCGGAAATTTGTACCACTCCAAGGCTTCGGCCTGCTTGCGCCAGAAGCCTTCTGGATCATTCATCGAACTTTGGTATTCGGCTTTGTAACTCATCTCGACTCCTCCCTTATAGTGCAGCCCATGCGGGCAAACAAACCTTTAGCCACAGAGTTCACAGAGCCCACAGAGATGACAGCATATGTTTTCAGCGAGGTGCGATGAAAGTAAACGCGGCATTCTCTGTGATCTCTGTGTTCTCTGTGGCTAACAAAGGTTAATGGATTAAAATAAACATCAAATACTGTCGCCGGGAATGCGTACCCAGCCTTCCATCAGCACACGCGCACTGCGGCTCATGGTGACTTTCTCGACTTTCCACTCGCCGCCGGTTTTGCTGGCGGCTGCACCGACTTTCAATGTGCCGGAAGGATGCCCGAAGGTGACCACATTGCGTTCACCGCCTCCCGCAGCCAGATTCACCAGCGTACCGGTAATTGCTGCCGCCGTACCGATCGCAACCGCTGCCGTGCCCATCATGGCATGGTGCAGTTTGCCCATCGACAGGGCGCGCACGAGCAGATCGACTTCGGAAGCGCTGATCTTCTTGCCGCTGGATGCGACATGGTCAACCGGTGGCGCAACAAAAGCGACCTTCGGGGTATGTTGGCGGGTTGCCGCTTCTTCAGGGGTTTTGATCAGCCCCATGCGCAATGCGCCCGCCACGCGGATCTTCTCGAAACGCGCCAGCGCTGCCGGATCGGTATTGATGGCTTCACGCAATTCGGTACCGGTGTAACCGATATCCTTTGCATTCACAAACACGGTCGGGATACCGGCGGTGATCATGGTGGCCGGGAAAGTGCCGACACCGGGGACATCAAGCTGATCGACCAGATTGCCGGTCGGGAACAGGCTGCCGCCTTCTTCGCTGTCATCGGACGGATCCATGAACTCCAGCACGATCTCGGCTGCCGGGAAGGTCACGCCGTCCAGCTCGAAATCACCGGTCTCCTGTACCTGCCCCTTGGTGACCGGTACGTGGGCGATGATGGTCTTGCTGATGTTGGCTTGCCAGATGCGCACGGTGCAGACACCATCTTTTAGACGTGCCGCGTCGATATATCCGGCATGGATCGCGAAAGCCCCCGCACCTGTGGACAGGTTGCCGCAGTTGCCGCTCCAGTCGACGAAGTCTTTATCGATGGAGATCTGGCCGTAGAGGTAATCCACGTCATGACCGGGGCGTGTGCTTTTCGACAGGATCACGCACTTGCTGGTGCTGGAGGTCGCGCCGCCCATGCCGTCGATATGCGCAGCATAAGGGTCGGGGCTGCCGATCACGCGCTGGAACAGACGGTCACGTGCCTTGCCCGGAACCTGTGCCGCTTTCGGCAAATCTTCCAGCCGGAAGAACACCCCTTTGGAGGTGCCGCCACGCATATACGTGGCGGGGATCCTGATTTGCGGGGCTTGGGCCATTATGCTGCTCCTTCGAGGAAGTCCTGCGCAAAGCGCTGCAGTACACCGCCCGCGTTGTAGACACGCACTTCAGCAGCGGTATCCAGACGGCAGGTGACAGGGATGCGCACCGTTTCGCCATTCTTGCGGTGCATGATCACGGTCAGGTTGGCGCGTGGTGTGATGTTGCCTTCCACGTCGTAGGTCTCGGTACCGTCGATGGCGTAGGTCTTGCGTGTATCGCCCGCCTTGAACTCCAGCGGCAGCACGCCCATGCCGACCAGATTGGTACGGTGGATGCGCTCGAAACCTTCTGCAACGATGGTTTCCACACCGGCCAGTCGCACGCCTTTGGCCGCCCAGTCACGCGAAGAGCCCTGGCCGTAGTCGGCACCGGCCACAATGATCAGGTTCTGCTTGCGACCCATGTAGGTCTCGATGGCTTCCCACATACGCATGACCTTGCCGTCCGGTTCGACGCGGGTGAGGGAGCCTTTCTTCACCTCACCGTTGACCACGGCCATCTCATTGACCAACTGCGGATTGGCGAAGGTGGCGCGTTGTGCGGTCAGGTGGTCACCGCGGTGCGTCGCATAGGAGTTGAAGTCCTCTTCCGGCAGGCCCATCTTCGCCAGATATTCACCGGCAGCAGAGTCGAGCAGGATCGCGTTGGAAGGCGACAAGTGGTCGGTGGTGATGTTGTCCGGCAGTACTGCAAGCGGACGCATCCCTTTCATGGTGCGTTCGCCGGCCAGCGCGCCTTCCCAATACGGCGGACGACGGATGTAAGTGGACTTCGGACGCCAGTCGTACAACGGGCTCTTCGCCGCTTCGATCACGCCCAGATCGAACATCGGGATGTAGATCTGCTTGAACTGTTCCGGCTTCACGCAAGTTGCAACGATCGCGTCGATCTCTTCGTCGGAAGGCCAGATGTCTTTCAACATGACCGGCTTGCCGGACTTATCGGTGCCCAGTGCATCCTGCTCGATGTCGAGGCGCATCGTACCCGCGATGGCGTAAGCAACCACCAGCGGCGGGGAAGCCAGGAAGGCTTGCTTCGCATACGGGTGGATACGACCGTCGAAGTTACGGTTGCCGGACAGTACGGCGGTGGCGTACAGGTCGCGGTCAATGATCTCCTGCTGGATCTTGGGATCGAGTGCGCCGGACATGCCGTTGCAGGTGGTGCAGGCGAAGCCGACGATACCGAAGCCCAGTTTCTCCAGTTCCGACAGCAGGCCCGCTTCTTTCAGGTACAGCTCGGCGACTTTGGAGCCGGGCGCAAAAGAAGTCTTGACCCAGGGCTTGCGCAGCAGCCCCAGTGCGTTGGCTTTCTTCGCCAGCAGCGCTGCAGCAACTACGTTACGCGGGTTGGAGGTGTTGGTGCAGGATGTGATGGCGGCGATGATGACGGCACCATCCGGCATCAGGCCTTGCGCTTCTTCGGCCTTGCCCGATGCCAGCTTGGCTTCGTCGGCAATACCGCGCTCATGCAGGGCAGACGTCGGCAGGCGACGGTGCGGATTGGACGGGCCGGCCATGTTGCGCACGACGCTGGACAGATTGAATTCCAGCACACGTTCGTAATCGGCGGCAACCATCTGATCCGCCCACAGACCGGTGGTCTTGGCGTAGTTCTCCACGAGGGCGACCTGCTCGGGCTCGCGGCCGGTCAGCTTCAGGTAGGTGATGGTCTGAGCGTCGATGTAGAACATCGCCGCCGTTGCGCCGTATTCCGGGCACATGTTGGAGATGGTCGCGCGGTCGCCGATGCTGAGGCTGTCCGCGCCAGCGCCGAAGAATTCGACCCAGGCGCCGACCACTTTTTCCTTGCGCAGGAACTCGGTCAGGGCCAGCACGATGTCAGTGGCCGTGATGCCGGGTTGACGCTTGCCAATCAGTTTGACGCCAACGATGTCCGGCAGGCGCATCATGGAAGGGAGTCCCAGCATGACGGTTTCGGCTTCCAGACCGCCGACACCGATGGCGATCACGCCGAGGGAATCAACGTGTGGGGTGTGAGAGTCAGTCCCCACGCAGGTATCGGGGAAGGCCACGCCTTCACGCGCCTGGATCACCGGCGACATCTTTTCCAGATTGATCTGGTGCATGATGCCGTTTCCGGCAGGGATCACGTCAACATTCTTGAACGCCGTCTTGGTCCACTCGATGAAATGGAAGCGGTCTTCGTTACGACGGTCTTCGATCTCGCGGTTCTTGCGGAATGCATCCTTGTCGAAACCGGCAGCTTCCACGGCCAGAGAGTGGTCAACGATCAGCTGCGTCGGCACGACAGGGTTGACCAATGAAGGGTCACCCCCCTGGTCGGCGATCGCGTCACGCAGACCGGCGAGGTCTACCAAGGCGGTCTGGCCGAGGATGTCGTGGCACACGACACGGGCCGGATACCACGGGAAATCGAGGTCGCGCTTGCGTTCGATCAGTTGCTTCAGCGCGTCGGTTAATTCTTCAGGTTCGCAGCGGCGCACCAGTTGTTCTGCCAACACTTTGGAAGTGTAGGGGAGTTTGGCATAAGCGCCGGGTTGGATGGCTTCGACTGCCGCCTGGGTGTCGAAGTAGTCCAGCTTGGTTCCGGCTAAAGGCTTACGGTATTGGGTATTCATAATGTCCTTCTGTGAGAACGTGTTCTAGCTGTATGCGGGTACTGGGAAGGGCGACCGTGAACTAGTCGCCCTTTGCATTTCTTAACGCTTCTCGATCGGCACCCAGGGCATGTTGTCCGGACCGATGTAGTTCGCGCTCGGGCGGATGATCTTGCCGTCGGCGCGTTGTTCGATCACGTGTGCGCCCCAGCCGGTGATGCGCGCGATGACGAACAGCGGGGTGAACATATTGGTCGGAACGCCCATCATGTCGTAGGACACGGCGGAGAACCAGTCCAGGTTCGGGAACATCTTCTTGGTTTCCCACATCACGCTTTCCAGGCGGGCTGCGATGTCGTACAGGCGCATATCGCCCTTCTCTTCGGACAGCTGCTTGGCCACGCGCTTGATCACTTCATTGCGCGGGTCGGAGATGGTGTAAACCGGGTGACCGAAACCGATCACGATTTCCTTGCGTTCGACGCGGGCACGGATGTCGGCCTCGGCTTCATCGGCATTCTTGTAACGGTTCTGGATGCGGAACGCTTCTTCGTTGGCGCCGCCGTGTTTGGGGCCGCGCAACGCGCCGATTGCACCGGTGATGCAGGAGTACAGATCGGAGTTGGTGCCCGCGATCACGCGCGAGGTGAAGGTGGATGCATTGAACTCATGCTCCGCGTACAGGATCAGCGAAGTGTGCATTGCACGTACCCAGGAAGCCTTGGGTGCGGTGCCGTGCAGCATATTCAGGAAGTGTCCGCCGATGGAGTCGTCATCCGTTTCCACGTTGATGCGCTTGCCGCTGTTGGCAAAGTGGTACCAGTAAACCAGCATCGAGCCGAAACTGGCCATCAGGCGATCGAGCAGTTCGCGCGTCTTGGCCGGGTCGTGTGCTTCAGGTTCCTGTTCAACGGTGCCGAGCACGGAACAGCCGGTGCGCATCACGTCCATCGGGTGTGCGTTGGCGGGGAGCGCTTCCAGAGCCTGTTTGACTGCCGCGGGCAGGCCGCGCAGACCTTTCAGCTTGGTCTTGTAGGCTTTCAGTTGTGCGGCCGTGGGCAGCACTTCGTGGATCAGCAGGTAGGCGATTTCTTCGAATTCGGCTTTTTCGGCGAAATCCAGAATGTCGTAGCCGCGATAGTGCAGGTCGTTGCCGGTGCGTCCGACCGTACAGATCGCGGTATTACCGGCGACAGTGCCGGAGAGCGCAACGGATTTTTTGGGCTTTGGCAATACGCTTGCTTCTGTCATATTTTTCTCCTTGATGTTGAAAATTAATTACTCGCTACCTTTTTCGGCGAACAGGCGATCGAGTTGCTGCTCGTACGCGTGGTAGCCGAGATAATCGTAAAGCTCCATGCGTGGCTGCATGTCCCCGATGACTTGCTGTTGCGATCCATCCTTGAGGATGTGTTGATATACGTTCAGCGCTGCCTTGCTCATCGCGCGGTAAGCCGAGAGCGGATACAGCACCAGCTTGACGCCCACGCCCGAAAGTTCTTCGGTGGTGAACAGGGGGGTGGCGCCGAATTCGGTGATGTTAGCCAGCACCGGCACATGCACTGCCTTGGTGAACTCGGTGTATTGCTCCAGCTTGGTCATTGCTTCCGGGAAAATCATGTCGGCGCCGGCTTCGACGCAGGCCTGCGCGCGTTCGATGGCGGATTGCATGCCTTCCACGGCCAGCGCATCGGTGCGTGCCATGATCACGAAACTGGAATCGACGCGAGCGTCAACGGCAGCTTTCACGCGATCCACCATCTCGCTCAGGGGCACGATGGCTTTGTTCGGGCGGTGGCCGCAACGTTTCTGCATCACCTGGTCTTCAATGTGGAATCCGGCAGCTCCGGCTTGGGCAATTTCGCGCGTGGCACGGGCAATGTTGAATGCTCCGCCCCATCCGGTATCGATGTCCACCAACAGCGGCAAATCGCTCGCGGCGGTGATGCGGCGCGTGTCTTCACAGACATCATGCAGCGTAGTGATACCGAGATCGGGGATGCCGAGTGAAGATGCTGCCACGCCGCCGCCGGACAGGTACAGCGCCTTGTGGCCGGTCTTCTGTGCCAGGATGGCGCAGTAGGCGGTGACGGCACCGACGACTTGCAGGGGATGATTTTCTTCTACGGCGCGGCGCAGTTTGTTGCCGGGGGTATTGCTCATTTTGCAGACTCCTCTTCTTTATCAATCATTTCGCTGATGCTGTGCCATGCGCCCTGGATGTGGCGACGCATCAGCATTTCGGCCAGTTCGCCGTCACGGTGCTCCAGTGCATCGACAATCTGGCGGTGTTCATTCAATGCGGGCTTGGTGCGCTGTGCGTTGCGGCTGGTTCGGAAGCGGCACATGCGCAACAACTGGTATTGTTCGCCGCCAAGCAGATCCATCAACATCTGGTTGCGGCTGCCGCGCACGATCTGGTAGTGGAAATCCAGGTCCCCTTCGCTTTGGGAGTAAACCTTGCCGCCTTGTTCTTTGATCTGTTCTTCGTGTTTGTCGAGCAGGGCTTTCAATAGCGCGATCTCGTCGTCGGACATCTGGGCTGCGGCCAGGCGGCAAGCCAGGCCTTCCAGTATTTCTCGTACTGCATAAAGATCCGAGAGTGTTTTGCGATCCAGCACTACCACGCGCGCGCCGGCGTTGGGGATGCGCTTAACCAGGCGCATGCCTTCCAGATGACGCAATGCCTCGCGCAACGGGCCGCGTCCCATGCCGAAGCGTTCGGCGAGTTCCGCCTCGTTCAATTTCTGGCCTTGGGCAAGCTCGCCGGTGACGATGCTTTGCGCCAAACGGTGCGTTGCAACGTCTGCCAGGGTGCTCTGCTCTGGGAATTGTATTGGCTTCATTCGATCTGGATTGTCGACAATCAACAGAAATATTAGCATCAAAAACCCAAAAAAGCGCAAGTATTTTTGATTATTGTCGACATAATTATCTCCAACTATAAAGATTCACTTGTGCATGGGATTATTTTTCATGCATATTCAAGCCGTTGGGAGCTGGTTTTGGGGAGTGAAAAATGGCTGCAAGTATAAGTAGTCTGTTAATGCAGTAATGTCTGTTGTCCGGAAAGCCAGGGAGGCAAAGCATGGCGTTACTAGAACTCAGGAACGTTACCCGCCGCTTCGGTGATCTGGTCGCCGCTGACGATGTTAGCCTGTCTATCGAGGAGGGCGAATTCTTTACCTTGCCGGGGCCTTTCGGTTGCGGCAAAACCACCATCCAGCGCATGATTGCCGGTTTCGAATTTCCCAATGTCGGTCAGGTTTTGTTGGATGGCAAGTGTGAATTCAACCGGTCGATGCAGCACGGCTGAGTAATTGGGTTATGCCAATGTGGAAGTGAAAGCAGGTGATGCCCCCGCGGGCTGGCCCGAACACCCAATGGAATCGCTGGCACGGTCGCGTCGCGCAAGGCAGTCGTACACAGAAGCGATGCTCGAAAAAAAGCCGACCCTGGGGCCGGCAGTCAATGGAAAACAATGAAATAAAACTATGCTGCTGCGGGCTGCCCTAGCACCGAGCTGAACAGCGTCAGCGCTTCCTGTGCCGCAGTCGGGGCAACGCGTTCGTAGGCAAAGCCGCCAGCTTGTACCAGCACATAATCTCCCAGCGCCAATGGACCTTCCATCAACATCAGGCTGACATCACGCTGTTCGCCAAAACATTCCACTGTGGCCATTTCGCCAGTCAAAGCAATGACGCGGGAGGGAATCGCCATGCACATGACTAAGCCGCCTTCGGCAGGTTGTTTTTGACAACCACGCCCAGTTCGCGCAATTCCGTTACTACCAAGTCCATCAACTCCGGTAGGCGTGCTTCCACTTGAGGCGAGAGTGACATGCCGGTTTCCAGCGATACCGGCTCGACACCGATGACGGTGACGCCACCGGGTTGCTCGCCGATAAATGCCAGTGTAGCCAGCACATCCGACAGGCCGATCTGATGCGGCGACAGTTTGGTCTTGAAAAACACCGGCACTTGATCACCGGTCAGCCTGACGATGGAGGCGGGATCCTTGCCACTGCGCACCGCATCAATGATGATGATGTGATCGCATTTGGACAGGTCGTCCAACATTTCCATGCCGGTGGTACCGCCATCAATAATTACGACCTCCTGAGGGAGGTCGTAATCAAGCTGCAATTTTTCGATCGCCCTGACTCCGATGCCTTCATCGGAGAGCAGGGTATTGCCAACGCCGAGAACAACGATGCGCATTAAAGAGCCTTCACCTGAACAACCGGTTTGCCTTCGGCATCGAGCACGTGCACGGCGCAAGCCAGGCATGGGTCGAACGAGTGTACCGTGCGCAGCACTTCCAGAGGACGCTCAGGATCGGCGACCGGCGTGTTCAGCAGTGATGCTTCGTACGGTCCGGGCACGTCGCCTTCGTTGCGCGGGGCGGCGTTCCAGGTGGTCGGCACAACGGCCTGATAGTTCTTGATCTTGCCGTTATCGAGCACTACCCAGTGCGACAGCACGCCGCGCGGAGCTTCATGGAAGCCGACGCCGCTGACTTCGCCCTTGGGGAACACGGGCTTGTTGAAAGTGGCGGTATCACCCTTGCCGATATTTTCCACCAGCAGGTTCCACTGGTTGGCCAGTTCGTCCACTTGCACCGCGCAGGACACAGCACGGGCGGCATGGCGACCGATGGTGGAGTGCACTGCAGCCAAAGGAATCTTGGTCTTGGCGATGGAGCCTGCGGTATCCAGCACACCGGTCAGGTACTTCAGTGTGGGTGCATGGCCTTGTGCTGCCATTGCCAGTACGCGGGACAGCGGGCCGACTTGCGCCGGGTTGCCGTAGAAAGTCGGCGACTTGACCCACGAATACTTGCCGTCATCCTGGAAGTCGGTGTAGTTGGGGATGGTCTCGCCCTTGTACGGGTGCAACGCGCCCTTGCCGCCCTTGTACCAGGAGTGCTTGACGCTTTCCTGAACGCCGTCGCGGAAGTAGGCATCATTGAACGATTTGATCGGCTTGATGGAAGCCAAGTCGCCACCCTTGACGTAACCGCCGGGCAGGGCGAACTTGGTGCCCTTGGTGTCGAGAGGCAGGTCGGGTACGCACAGATAATCCTTCACGCCCGCGCCGATGGCTGTCCAGTCCGCGTAGAACGCGCCAACAGCGGCGATATCCACCAGATAAACGTTCTTGACGAAGTCGCTCAGTTTGTCGATCCATTCCTTGATTGCCATCAGGCGTTCGATGGTCAGCACCGATTGAGAATCCGTTGCGATCGGGTTGGAAACGCCGCCCACCGCCATGTTCTGGATGTGCGGTGATTTGGAACCGAGGATGCTCACGATCTTGCTGGCGTAGCGTTGGATTTCCAGCGCTTGCAGGTAGTGGGTGACTGCCAGCAGGTTCACTTCGGGCGACAGCTTCATTGCCGGGTGACCCCAGTAGCCGTTGGTGAAGATGCCGAGCTGGCCGGTGCCGACGAAACCGCTCAGGCGTTCTTTCACCTTGGTGAATTCTTGTTTGCTGTTGCCGCTCCAACTGGACAGGCTTCCGGCGAGCGCCGCCGTCTTGCCAGGGTCGCCCTTGAGTGCGGAAGTGACATCCACCCAGTCCAGCGCCGACAAGTGATAGAAGTGCACAATATGGTCGTGGATGGCATGTGCCGTAATGATCAGGTTGCGGATGTACTGTGCGTTCAGCGGAATTTCCATCTGCAGCGCGTTTTCAACAGCGCGCACCGAGGTGATCGCATGCACCGTGGTACACACGCCGCAGATACGCTGGGTAATCGCCCAGGCGTCGCGCGCATCGTGTCCGACCAGGATCTGTTCAACACCGCGCCACATTTGACCGGAAGCCCAGGCCTTGGAAACCTTGCCGTTGTTCACTTCGCAATCGATACGCAGGTGACCCTCGATGCGTGTGATCGGATCAATCGTAATTCTTTTTCCCATTTAAATTCTCCTAGTTTCTCTGATTACTTGTTTGTGGCAACGGCAGATGCTTCGTTATTTCCCGACAGGATCGGCAGGTAACGCACCAGCACGATGTAACCCAGTATTTCCAGTGCGATCATGCCGATGGAAACCATGATCTCGGATACAGACGGGAAGTAATGCCAGCCCGGACCGGTTTCATAACCGACCAGGAACGAATTGATACGCAGTATGAAGCCGGCCATGATCAGGCTGCAGGCAGCGATGAACAGCTTCGCCGGATTCTTGCGGGCTTGGGCATTCGACAGTATCACCAGCGGTGCAACGAACAGCGCTGTTTCAACCCAGAACATGAACGCCTCGATATTGAGCGCGAACATGTTGCCCAGCGCGCCACGCACTGCCAAGTCAACGAAGCGGATAGCCAGATAAGCAGCCAGTGTCCACAGCATCACCTTGGATAACTTGCCCAGCAGGTGCATTTCCAGCGGACGCTTGAAGCCGGCAGAAGACAGGCAGGCCTCGAAGACAACGATGGCAAAACCGATGGTGATCGCCGTCATCAGGTAGAACAGCGGCAGCAGAATCGACTGCCACAGCGGATGAACCTGATAACCGAACACCACCAGCAGCGAACCCAGCGACGACTGGTGCATGGAAGGCAGCACCGTGCCGAGCGCGATGAGGAAGAACAGCACCTTGTTGAGTTTCTTCTTCGTGTCCTTCTTGCCAAACTTTTCCAGGAAGGCAGGCGAGAACTCGATCCACATCACGACGATGTATGCCGAGATACATACGGCTACTTCGAACATCACGGAGTTGGGTTGCGCATAGCCCGGCCAGAAGATGTGCCAGAAGTTCCAGTAACGGCCCAGGTCGAAGATCACACCGGCACCGGCCAGCGTGTAGCCGAACAGACTCGCCAGCAAGGCTGGTCGCACCATAGGGTGGTACTCACCCTTGTTGAAAATGTACACCAGCAGTGCCACCGAATAGCCGCCGCAGGCAAAGGCGGAACCGATCACCACGTCGTACACCACCCAGATACCCCAAGTGTAGCCGTCGTTGATGTTGGTGACTGCACCAAGGCCGAAAATGAAACGCACCAGCAGGATAACGCCGGCAAGCGCCACCAGCGCCGCCAGAATTTTCGTGGTGGGCGTCCAGAGCGGTCCGCCTAGCGGTGCAGGAGCAGGATGATTGTGAGCTGCAGACATCGATATCTCCTTATTTCTTCTCGTCGTCGGCGTCATCGTCATGTTTGACGTTGCGCTTGGCGACATAAGTCAACACACCGAGGAAGGCCAGCGGTATCGCCAGCGCGTTACCGTAGAGCGTGTGCTGCATGGTCTCGGACTTGGCCGCGTAGGATTGCTCCGGCAGCTTGGGCATGCCCAGCTTCTCGAACGGCACGGCAGACAGTTTCAGCATCTGGGTTCCGCCGAGTTCCTTCTCGCCATAAATCTCCGGCAGATATTTCGCCGCCTTGGCAGTATGGGAAGACTGGTCATGCGTGTTGATGTTGCCGCGCGGGAACTGAGTCTCCTCGCCTGGCTTCAATGCCAGACGACGCTTCGCTTCAGCGTGCAGATCCTTGACTTTGCCGTACAGCGTGGCGCCGGTCGGGCACACTTGAGCACAGCCGGCATACTGGCCGTCCGGAATGCGGTGGCGGCACAGTTGGCACTTGCTGATTTGCGGTACAGGGGTGTCGTACTGGAAGCGCGGCACGCCGAACGGGCATGCAGCCACGCAATAACGACAGCCGATGCAGATGCTCTTGTCGTAGCCGACAATGCCGGTGACCTTGTCCTTGGTCATGGCCGATACCGGGCAGGCAGATACGCAGGATGGATCAACGCAATGCAGGCAGGACACCTTCATGAAGGCAAAGCCGTCTTTCTCGCTATCCTTGGTCTGGCTATTGCCGTCCTGATATACCTTGATGACATTGAGCGTCTTGCCGGAAATGTCGAGCGGGGTATCCCACAAATGCTCCGGAGTGGAAAACTCCGGCGGCATATTGTTAACCTCCTTGCATGCGGAAACGCAAGCCTTGCAGCCGATGCACAGGGTGCTGTCGTACAGTAGCCCCAATGCTTCGTCCGGCATGGTTTTGTTTTCGCGCGCCTCGGCTGGCGCACCCGTTGCAAGCAAGGTGCCCCCGGCCAGCGCTCCCTTAAGGAATTCGCGCCGGCTTATGCTCATGATGGGTTCCTTTCCTCTTTCTTGGCGGGTTCGCTCTCATCGAGCTTGACGTCCTTGCCAAGATTCTTCGCCAGTTGCATGCCGGCGCCGACTGCTGCTCCGGCTACTGCCGCGGTCAGCACTGCTGCACCGAGGGTGGCGCCAATGCCTTGTTCTTCAACAACGCGCGGGAAGCCTACCGGCGGACGCATGGTCTTCAGATCGGCCAATGCATGGATAGGTTTGGTGAACACGATACCCTTTTCGGTACAGCCGATGCAGGGGTGGCCGGTACCGACCGGCCAGCTCGCATTGCCGACATCGCCGAACAGAATTGCCGGGCAGTTCGCATAGGTCTCCGGACCTTTGCAGCCCAGCTTGTACAGGCAGTAGCCTTTTTTGTGACCATCGTCGCCGAATTCCATGGCAAAGCGGCCGGCATCGAAGTGAGCGCGGCGTTCGCAGTTCTCATGGACGAGGCGTGAGTAAGCAAACTTGGGACGGCCTTTTTCATCCACATCCGGCAATTTGCCGAAGGTCAGGAAGTGCACGACTGTGGAAAGGAAGTTGTACGGATTTGGAGGACAGCCGGGAATGTTGGGAACCACCTTGCCCAGAATCTCGGACACGCTTGTCGCCCCAGTGGGGTTCGGTGGCGTGGAGGGCATACCGCCCCAAGAAGCACAGCTGCCGATCGCAATGACTGCGGCGGCGTCTGCAGCACATTCCTTGAGCAGCTCTATTGCAGTTTGGCCACCAATCTTGCAGTAGATGCCGTTATCCTTGGTCGGGATCGCACCTTCCACTACCAGAATGTATTTGCCCTTGTGAGCCTTCATTGCCGATTTGCGTGCTGCATCGGCTTGATGACCGGCGGCGGCAAACAGTGTTTCGTGATAATCGAGAGAAATAATGTCGAGAATCAGCTTATCAATTGCTGGATGCTCTGCACGCAGCAACGATTCGGTACAGCCGGTGCACTCCTGGAATTGCAGCCAGATCACCGACGGACGCTGCTTGGTCGCCACTGCTTTGGCGATTGCGGCTTCCGCACTCTTGGGTAATCCCATGGTTGCCGCCATCGCGGCACACATTTGCATGAAAGTGCGACGAGAAATGTCCAACCGTTTTTCCAGTGCTACCATGCTTTTTTCGTTTTCAATGGTGTCATCATTCATAGCCTAAGCCCCTTGTTATCGTTTACAACGCACTTCAAATATATCAAGAACCATGCCACGCAGAAATTTCCATTTGAAACAATGAGCACACTTCTCAAATACGAGAAATCCAGCGTGTTTGGAGTAATTTAAGTGACCTGGAAATTTGAATAACTGGAAAGATAGTTTACAGCAAATTTACCTGAGGAAAATACTAGGTAATTGTTTTACTTGATAAAAACGCTTGGCCAATATTTGTTCTGGAGAAACCGGAAAGATTTCTGACAGTAAGTCATAAAGTTAGAGTGGTTACTTCTGCCGGAAGCTCGGTTGTCCGGAGAATTCCCAAATATTTTTGCTGAGCAATGCGAAGAATGGCAGAGCAAAATGCTCTGGATTTAACATGTTGGGCCAAAGTTTAGTTAAGCCCAAAAGCTGAAAGTGATAAAATTCGTGCAGGAGAGTAGTAAAGAGTAGGCGACCTATCCGACTTCAAGTCGTAATCAAAATATTATGTGATGGGGGCGTGCCATGTATAACCTTCTCGGTCAGGTTTCATATCCAGTATTCATTGCTTGCGTGTTTGTATTTTTCATTCTCGCCAGCATTTTTTCTTTTGTTGTTGGCATTGGCTTGGCTACAAAAAATGCCAGAATGTTGCGCTTCTTCGATTTCATGAACAGGCGCGTGTCCACGCGTCAGTTGATCAAGCCATTGACCGCGCCGCGCTACATCGAGCCGGTTCTGCTCAAGCGTCCCGCACTGCTCGGCGGGGGTATCATTGTGGGTGCGGTTATCTCCATATTGCTTCTCAAGGAATACGACGCGATCGTATTTCAGCCCATTTACTCCGGAGTATTTGCAATTGAAACTGCGGATATATTGGCGGGCTACACCCGCGCATTTCTGCTGATCGGGAATGGACTCTGTATCGGGGTGGGCGTACTGCTGGTGTATTTCCCCGAGAAGTTGCAGGCCATCGGCCGTTACACTGACAGGTGGATGACCTTCCGCAAGCAGACCAAGCCATTGCACGAGACCTACTTCGACGTGGACAGATGGGTCATGTCGAACGCCAGAGCTACAGGAATCACACTGAGTGTCTTGTCGCTCGGTTTGGGTATCTTCATGTACATGCGTCTCTAAATATCAGGTTGAAGCAAACCTGCAAAAAGGCCATGCCTCGCGGCATGGCCTTTTTGTTTGCGCGGAACTTCCGCGATTAGCTGCGTCAGAACGTCCAGCCCAGCCCGATTTCGCGATAAGTGTCGTCCGTGGCCGGCATCACGGTGGTACCGGCCGGGATCGTCAAAGCAGGGATGCTTGGGAAATAGGTTTTCTTGGTGATCACGGCGGTGGCAGACATGCGCGAAACGGCGACGGTGAAATTCAGGTGATCGGTCGCCTGATAGTCGAGGCCCACACGCCGGGTTTTCAGTTCCTGATCCAGTTGGGTCGACGTCTTGCTGGAGGAAACATCCACGGTGAACGCTTCCGTCATGCGCCAGGTGATGCCGAAAGTATTGGTCGAGTCCGGGAAGGACAGCAGGCTGGAAACCGTGCTGAAGAACTTGCGCTTTGTAGACAGCATCAAGTGCGCTGCCGCATCCTTCGGGTCGCGGTCGTAACTGTAACGGTCGAACGTTGCGTAGAGCGTAACCGGATCCGCAATATCCTGACTCAATCCGAACGTATTCCCGGTCTGGCTGAGCGTTCTGTTTTGCACAGCCGCCGGCAGGGTGTTGAAGTTGTATTCTGACTCAGCCCGCTTCAGGTTGAGCCGGGTTTGCAACTTGCTGTCCCACAGTGTATGCAGCGCGAGTGCGAGGCTGAGTGTATTGCCGGAGATATCGATCAGGCTGTTATCCTGCTTGTTGTGGGTCACGCCCAGCGTGGCGAGCTTGGCGGGTTTCCACTCCAGCCCGAAGGCGGACTGGGAGATGGTATCCGCCGTGGACGAATCGGATTTGAAGCCGAGCACATTCACGCTCAGCGAGGTATCGAACAGGTCGGCATTGCCGCGAACCTCGGTCGAGCGATACCCGTTGGGGCCGGAGCCCGACGTTGCCTGGATATCGGCTTCTGCTTTTGCCGCGGAAGGAAGCGTAAATAACAATGCGGCCATGGAAGCCGCGCCAAAACGCAAATTCGGTTGGTATTTTTTCATGTCGTTATTTTTCAATCCCTGTTCCTGCGCGCTCTTTGCTGCTGGCGTTCCATGCGGCGCTGGATGACGCGCTCGCGTTGTTCCGGTGTCATGTTGCGCCACCGTTCGATGAGCTTCTCTTTTTGATCCGGCGTCAGGCTCTGCCACTTCGCGCGCAGCGCCTGGCGTTGCTCGGGCGGGAGTTCGCGAAACTCGCGCATGCGCTGTTTCACAAACTCCCGTTGCTCCGGTGTCATGTTCTTGAAACGGATCAGGCGTTCCTTTGCCTGAGCCCGCTGCTCCGGCGTCATGGCAGCCCATCTTGTGGCGCCCTTGCTCAGGCGCTCCTGCTTCTGCGGCGGCAGGCTGGCCCAGCGGTCTTTCATGGGCGCCAGCACCTGTTGCTGCTGCGGGTTCAGCTCGCTCCAGGCGACACCTTCCGCCATCGCGTTGCCGGCAAACAGCGCCAGCCCCAGCATCAACAGCATGCACAACCGGCGCAACATTCCGGTATGGATCTTATTCAGCATTTTTCACCTCCTGCGCTGCAGGTTTTTCATTCAACTTTTCGTCTGACATCGCGATCTCGAGATCGGTCACCTCATCGTCCATCTCACCCAGCATCTCGATGGCCTCCATCGTCGATGCATCATCGATAGCCGTCACCTTCGCGGTATCCTTTGTTGATTCCTTCGCCGTGTCATCCGCGTATGCCGTGTGCACATATCCCAGCACCAGCAAGGCGTACCACCAGTGGCTAACCCGCATGTTGTTTGTCCTCCTCGTCCATCATGGCTTCCATCACGATGAAGAAGTCCGGGTCGGATACCGTGTCCGCGCTGTCGTCTTCGCTCAGCAACAACTCCAGCGCAAAATCCGGATCGGCCTGCGCCACCTGCACCGGTACATCCGGGCGGCGGTTGACGATGACCAGGGTCACCGCCAGCACGGCAACAGTCGCCAGCGCCGTCGCCGGAATCCAGGTGCCCGCAGGTAGCCAGCGCGCGAAGAACGATTTCTGCTCCAGCGCACGGGCGCGGCCTGCGGCAAGGCGGCGGCGCGTGTCGGCATCCAGCGTGGTCACGCTGGAATCCAGCGCCGTCCTGGCCCGCTGTTCAAATTCCTGATCTTCCCGGTTCATCGGTGTCCCTCCAGTTTTCCGCGTAACTTTTCCAGTGCCCGCGCGTGGTGCGTCTTCACGGCGCTTTCCGAACATTGCATGACTGCGGCCGTCTCTGCCACATCCAGCCCTTCCCACATGCGCAGCAAAAAAACCTGCTGCTGGCGGTAGGGCAGCGCCTCCAGTTCCTGCTCCAACTGCTCCATGAACTGCTCGTTGCCGAGCTGGATGGCCGGATCGCTGGCTTCATGCGCCGGCAACTGCTCCAGTTCATCTTCCGCATCCTCGTCGTCGCTGGCGAAGAACCAGTGGCGGAAACGATTGCGCACCGACTGCCGACGATGCCAGTCGAGAATGCGCGACTGCAGGATGCTGTAGAACAGCGCGCTCCATTCACTCTCATCGCGATCTGCATACTTCTGCACCAGCTTCATCATCGCTTCCTGCACCAGTTCCAGCGCATCGTCACGGTTACGCGTGGCGAACTGGGCGATGCGGAAGGCACGGCCTTCGATGGCAGCAAGAAATTTCTGCATATCCCGATTGCGGTCGTGGTCGTGCCTGATAAAAGGAGCCTGAAGTTTACGTTAATTACTTCGCGCGTTGGGCACGGCGATCGTGGCGCTGCTCGATACGCTCGCCCTTGCGGTCCAGGCGATTGTCGATGCGCTCGCCCTTCTTCTCAAGCTTGTCGGCCTTTTCTTCGTTGCCGGCGGCACGCGCCTTGTCGGCCCTGGCGTCCATGCGATTCTCGATACGGTCGCCTTTTTTATCCAGACGCCGCTCGATACGTTCGCCGCGGCGCTCGATCTGGGCGGGGGTGCGGGTGGACGAAGGGTTGGTCGCGGCCGTGTTCGACGGGGCGGCATCGTCGGCAAAAACCGGGGATGCTGCAATCAGGGTCAGAAAGGTACCTGCGATAATCAGTTGGCTTTTCATTGTGCTACTCCTTTGTTCGGGTTGGATTTCGCACCCATTTTTTCCCGGTGCTTACAGGATAGAACGCGGTGGTTTTGGCTTCGACTACAAGTCCGTGAAAATATATTTCGACTATTCACACGACACCGGGATTAGAATCCCCATCAATACTCGCCTGCGCAATGCGGGCCGGATCGACGGCCGAACCGCCCGAACGATGCGCATGGCGTACTGCCTCGCACTTATGGCATTCACTGATAGAGACATGAAGATAGGTAAGCAGTCAGTTGGTGGTGTTCTGGGGATTATTCTCGTTACCCTGATGGCAGGTTGCGTCACCGACACTGCTGTAACGACGAAGCCGAGCGCCCCCATCAGCAAAGTGGCGCTGGTTTCATTCGCGGTGACCAATTGGGGCGGCATCGTCTCGGGTACTGGCGGCGATGCCAAAGCGGCAGAACTGATCAATCACACCCTGTCCGAAATGGTTGCTTATACCGAGAACAGGCTCACGGGCTACCTGCGCATCAGCAGGGCATCGGGCTTTGTCGGCAGCGTGGCCTACCGCAACTTGGGCGTCAAGAACGAACTCGACCTGCTGCTCCCCAAAGAAAATGGGCAGCCCTTCGCACTTTTCTCCAAAGATAACGACGATGTGATCGCCGCCAATCTCGCGCCGGCAGTCGCCAAAAAACTTTGCGCCGAGCTGCAGGTGGATGCGGTGGTTGTGGTGTATTCCGAATGGGCGGTCACCATGGGAAAAACGGTCAAGGCGCAGCGGGCACTGGCCAGGGTTGTCGTCTCCGTATGGGATAGCAGCGGCAACCTGGTTTTCACCAAGCGCGCCGAGCGAACGGGAACGGGTATTCTCGGTGCGCCATACAGCCCCGTGGTCGCGAACGAATACACCATCGGTCAATGGAGCAGCGCGTACTTCAGAGCGTTCGACCAGATCGTTGCGCAGATGAAGCCCGCACTGAAGCCGTAAGCACTATTGTTTGTTGGACCTCAGCGTCAGGGCGAACGGATTGATATTGGGTAATCAACCGACCGTATTGAGTTCCATCGTGAACAAGGCGCCGCCACCGTGGGCGTTGGCGAGGCTGACGCAACCGCCACCGTGGGCTTCGGTAACCGCTTTGCACAACGACAAGCCCAGGCCGGTTGAATCGGGATTTACGGCGGGCGTATTGGCTTTGATGTTGTCGGAAGTAGCCAGCCCGGGCCCGTCATCCAGTACGAAGAATGTCAGCCGGTCTGCATCCTGCTCGAACCAGACATCCACGCGGCTGGCGGCATAACGGACGGCATTATTCAACGCCGACTCGAGCGCCAGGTCGACCAGGTATTCGTCGAACGAGCCGACACCCTTGCGCCTGACGCCGGGCGCGATTCTGATCTGGTTCTCTTTCAACTGAATGTCGATGGCGCGGCCATGCTTGGCGGCCGGGGGCGCCGACTGGCAGTTATCGATCATGTCTTCCAGGAATTCGGTCAACTCGACTTCGCCGATGTTGGGGATCAACCGGCCTTGCTCGTGTTTGTAGAGCGTGAGAAAACTGATCAGGCGATTCTTCAATTCGATGCAGCGCTGATAGGCCTTGCGCGCCTCCTCGGGCGCATCGGAACGATGGTTGAGCTGCTCCAGATCGGACTCCAGCAGGGCCAGAGAATTCTTGATGTCGTGGATCACCAGCGTGGCTAAAGCTTGTTGCACCCTTATTCCCCCGTCAACTGGTTGTAAAAGCGGTAAAAGCCCATCACTTTCTCATTGCGCGGCAGCAGCTGGTCCAGCGTTGCCAGATAATTCCTGGCGCGTTGCTGCACCTCCGGGTTCATGCCTCCTTGCTTCAGCCACAGTAGGTGTAGCTGGGTCACCGCCAGAAAAGCCTCGATATTTTCGCTCTGTATCTCCAGCGCCTCAAGCACCTTCTGGTAGGCCGCCTCGAACTGCGCCACGTGCATCAGCTTTTTCGCCTCGTTCACCAGCACCAGAATGCGCTTCTGTCCCGCATCGATGACGTCGTCGATCTTGTCGTCCTGCCCGGTGTCGATCATAGACTTGGTGACGTGGCGCTCGATGCGCTCCCGTTCCTCGCCGCTGGACTGGACTGCCTGCGTCAGCATCTTCAGGCCGAGGACGGGGTCCCCCATCTTGAAAGCCGCCTTGCCGAGCAGGTTCATGGCGGCACTGTCGCTTTGCGGCGTCAACAGCCGTTGCGACTTCTCCAGCAGTCTTTTTGCCGATGCCGTGTCCCCCGCATCGTAATAGGCCTGCGCCAAAATGGCATTCTTGGCGATGCCGAAAGAGCCCTTGTCTTCGTATTTGCGCGCGCTGTTTCTCAGCGTGTGGATGGCGCCCTGATGGTCGCCCATGTCGGTCTGTATCTGTGCCAGCGACAGGTAGTCATCGGGGTGCTCGGCCATGGAGCCGCTCGACAGCTTGATGGCGGATTCGGACAGCTTCCTCGCCTCGTCCAGCTTGCCCAGCAGGAAAGCCGATTCCGACGTGGTGCGGAAACGCTTCGCGGTAGGCAGTATCCTGGCGGATTGCTCCATCAGCTTGTAGGCGCCTTCCTCATCCTTCTGCAATTTTTTGATCTCGGCCAGCAACTCATACGCCGCCACGTAGTTCGGGTTATGCGCGATGAGCTCCTGCGCCATCTGTTCGGCTGCCGCCGGTTCGTTCAGCAGCAGGCGTACACGCGCAATGCCGATCTTCACCCACGGCACGTTGTCGTGCAGCGACAGGGCTTTTTCATAGGTCTTGAGCAGGTCGGTGGTGTCGTTCAGGGCGAGCAGCGCTTCCGCTTTCAGCTTGAGCGCGGCCATCACCCAGCGTTCGTCCGTTACCAGCGACATCAGCCGGTCGCATTCGCTGACCACCAGCAGATAGTTCTTTTCGTCCATCGCCGTGAGCGCGGACGCCAGGAAGTTGCGGCGGTCAAACAGCCTTATCAGACGGGCGCGCAGCCGCTTTTCCGGGCACGGCTTCAGGATGTAATCGTCCGGGGCGTACTCCACGGCATTGGCGACAAAGGCATACTCGGCTTCCGCCGTCACCATCACAAAGATCGTCTTGGCGCTGAGCAGTTGCTCGTGCCTGAGGTACTCCAGAAAATGCTGTCCGGAACTGGTTTCGTTGAGGTTGTAGTCGCACAGGATCAGGTCGTAGTGGATATCCTCGAGCTCATCCAGCGCTTCCTTGGCATTGGCGAGGCATTTGACCTGATTCATGCCCATCCATTGCAGCTGCGAGCGCAGTGCGTGGCGCATCGCGCCCATGTCGTCGATGACCAGCGCCGAAAGCTGGTCGAAGCGGATATATTCGCTTTCAACGGCGTCCCCTTTGCCGCCGATGATATCCGCCACATTGTTTGCGGCCGATTGTTTCGCTTGCATTGCTTTCCCTGACCAATCCGAAGCGCCCCTTGCGCTTCAAAATAGCAGACGAATAATAACCCATAAATAATTTGAGGGATTTTTTTACCCCGGATGTTTTTGGGCCGGTCTGCCCCCGCCGCAGGCCGGGTTCCGGGCGGAAAATACCGGCCAAACGGCGTATTCCGGTGCGCTAGTGCTTGCGAACCGGCTTTCCGGTAAGCTACGCCCCTTCCAGTCCCCACCTCAGAAAGCGCAATAAAATGGCACAAGGTCAATATGTAATGTCCATGCTCCGCGTGAGCAAGATCGTTCCCCCCAAGCGTCAGATCATCAAGGATATCTCCCTCAGCTTCTTCCCCGGCGCCAAGATCGGCCTGCTGGGTCTGAACGGCTCGGGTAAATCCACCGTGCTGCGCATCATGGCGTTGCAGGACAAGGAATACGACGGCGAGGTGCAGCACCTGCCCAATATGAAGATCGGTTACCTGCCGCAAGAGCCCGTGCTCGATCCGGCCAAGACCGTGCGCCAGGAAGTGGAATCCGCCCTGGGCGAAGTGATGGAAGCGCAAGCCAAGCTGGACGCGGTGTATGCCGCCTATGCCGAGCCGGATGCCGACTTCGACGCGCTCGCCGCCGAGCAGGCCCGCCTGGAAAACATCATCGCCGCCAGCGGCAGCGATGCCTCGCACCAGATGGAGATCGCCGCCGATGCGCTGCGCCTGCCGGAATGGGATGCCGTGGTCAAAAACCTTTCCGGCGGCGAGAAGCGCCGCGTGGCGCTGTGCAAGCTGCTGCTGGAAAAGCCCGACATGCTGCTGCTGGACGAACCCACCAACCACCTGGATGCCGAATCGGTGGAATGGCTGGAACAGTTCCTCGTGCGCTTCCCCGGCACCGTGGTCGCCGTCACCCACGATCGCTACTTCCTCGACAACGCCGCCGAATGGATCCTCGAACTCGACCGCGGCCACGGCATCCCGTGGAAAGGCAACTACTCCAGCTGGCTGGAGCAGAAGGGCGAGCGACTGGCGCAGGAGCAGAAGCAACTCGACGCGCATTCAAAAGCGATGAAGCAGGAACTGGAATGGGTGCGTCAGAATCCCAAGGCGCGCCAAGCCAAATCCAAGGCGCGTATCGCCCGCTTTGAAGAGCTCAATTCGCAAGAACACCAGGCCCGCAACGAAACGCAGGAAATCTTCATCCCCGTCGGCGAACGTCTGGGTAACGAAGTCATCGAATTCGACGGCGTGAGCAAAGCCTATGGCGACCGCCTGCTGATCGATAACCTCAGCTTCAAGATTCCGCCCGGCGCCATCGTCGGCATCATCGGCCCCAACGGCGCGGGTAAATCCACCCTGTTCCGCATGATCACCGGCAAAGAAAAACCGGACAGCGGCATCGTTGCGATCGGCCAGACCGTCAAGATCGCCTTCGTCGACCAATCGCGCGAAGGGCTGGAGAACGACAAGACCGTGTTCGACGCCATCTCCGGCGGCAACGAGATTTTGACCGTGGGCAAATACGAAACCCCGGCGCGCGCCTACATCGGCCGCTTCAACTTCAAGGGCGCGGATCAGGGCAAGATCGTCGGCCAACTCTCCGGCGGTGAACGCGGACGCCTGCACCTGGCGCAGACCCTCATCTCCGGCGGCAACGTGCTGCTGCTCGACGAACCCTCCAACGACCTCGACGTGGAAACCCTGCGCGCGCTCGAAGATGCGCTGCTCGAATTCGCCGGCTGCGTCGCCGTCATCTCCCACGACCGCTGGTTCCTCGACCGCATCGCCACCCACATCCTCGCCTGCGAAGGCGATTCCAAGTGGACGTTCTTTGATGGCAACTATCAGGAATATGAGGCGGACAAGCGGAAGCGTTTGGGTGAAGAGGGGGCTAAGCCTAAGCGGATTCGGTATAAGCCGATTAGTCGGTAGGGGAACACAGAGGCCGTTCGCCCAATGCTTGTAGGGGTTTGCTCACGGCCTCGCTTCTCACTAGAATGCCCAAGCAAAGCGGAGATTGACCATTGACAGTTAGTAATAGGAATTCAATATGACCACTACTACAAAAATAGAATATTTGCCTATTGAACAACTCAATTTAGATCCTACCAATCCTAGATTAGGTCGTAACGTCGCATCTCCTGATCTGTTGCAAGAAAAAGTAATCGATGCGATGCAAGACTGGACGTTGGATGAGTTGGCGGTTTCATTCTTGGAAAGTGGATTCTGGCCGCAAGAAGCTTTGATTGTCGTAAAGGAAAAACTTTATGGACAAGAGCAATATGTCGTAGTTGAGGGAAATCGTCGATTAGCTGCCCTAAAGCTTTTGCAGAAAGCAATTGGTGGAGATATTAAGTCTAAGAAATGGGCTGAAATAATTGATGGAAAGACACTCCCGGCCGGTTTTTTCGAAAATATCCCCTACATTCTGGTGGGCGACCGAAAGACTGTATCTGCCTATCTGGGCTTTCGACATGTAACCGGAATTAAGGAATGGAACCCTGCTGAAAAAGCACAGTACATCAGCAAGCTGATTGATGAAAATCATTTTACGTATGACGAAGTACGACGCAAAATCGGAAGCAAAACACCGACAGTGAGGCAGAATTACATTGCGTACAAATTGCTGCGGCAAATGGAGCAACAAGAAGGCATCGCCATTGATAAGGTGGAGGAAAAATTCAGCGTTCTATACCTTTCACTTAGAACACATGGTGCTAAACAATATTTACATGTTGATATTGAAGCAACGCCAGATAAAGCTGCAACCCCAGTTCCCAAAGAACATACTGATAATCTTGTTAAGTTTGCGTTATGGCTATTTGGGAATGAAAAACGCCCCCCACTATTTACGGACTCACGTTACGTAGACCAATTTGGGAAGATATTAGAGAGCCAAGAGGCTGTCGAATATCTCGAGAGAACCGAAGATCCAAGGTGGGAAGTCGCTTACCGAAAAGCGGGCGTGGGTGAGCAGGAATTGATAGATTTCATCGAAGGCGCATCTGACAATATCCAGCAAGCTCTTTCAGAAGTTCATCTGTTTAAAAAATCAGAAAAAGTACGCAAGGCAATTGGGCGTTTGGGAAAAGACTCTGCAGCGTTATTAGCGTACTTCCCGGATATTAGGAATGACATACTGAAGGAGATGCAGGAAGATGCTGCGACTACCTGATAGAGGTATGCTGCGCTCGGTAAATGTGCACAGAGTTGATCTGAATGTTTTGTGCGACTGGATCGAAGCCTGCGTTGTTTTTGACGATGTTGAGTTGTCAAAATCAGACGTTATTGATGTTCTAGTTGAAGAGCAAATATACGGTTCGTCAGACGAGCACAGTGCGCAAGATTTTGCAGCAGAAAGAGTAGATGATGCTTGGGCCATTATATCTCGCCGCATAGCCTACCTGTCGCAGCCGCTAGGCATAAGCGTTTCAGGAAACCGTATTGTTCGCGTTAATGATTGGACGGACTTTCCTGCGTACGGGTTTTGTTTGGCTCTATCGTGCGTTGAAATGTATTCGCAATTGCCCGCAAATTGGGGGGCGGAATACGTAACACAAGGGCGATTGTTTGAAGAGTTGACGGTGGAGTCATTTAGCCAAACCTTACCAGGCTGGAAAGTAAAAAAAGTTGGTTGGGCAGCTGATAATAATCCTATATCACTTAGCGATGCCTTCCCTACTCTTCTGGCCGATCTCAATGAGAGTGCAGGCACTGATTCTCAATTACATTTAACTAGCTCGGTAAAAGATTTAGGTTTGGATTTATTGGCCTTTTATTCTTTCGATGATAGCCAATCATCCTTTCCGGTTTTTTTGGTGCAATGTGCTAGCGGTAGCAATTGGCCAGGTAAGCGTCAGACGCCAGATATAGACTTATGGCGAAAGATTGTAAATTTTAATGCGCGTCCTTTGCGTGCATTTGCTATACCTTTTGCGTTTGCTGACTCCCAGCAGTTCAGACGGAGTTCAGCCTCTGTGGACGGGATGTTTGTTGAAAGATATCGTCTACTTAAGTCGTTTCGACAAAACAATGTGAGTGTTTCTGCCGCACTCGATGTGCAGCTAGTGGATTGGGTGAATCCCCGTATCGCTCAACTGCCCAGAGCTACTTAATAATGAAATCTAGTTTTCGTTTTGCTGATCTTTTTGCTGGGCTGGGTGGCTTCCATGTAGCGCTTAATCGTATGGGGGGGCAGTGCGTATTTGCTGCAGAGATTCAGCCCCATTTGCAAGACCTTTATGAAGCCAATTTCAGTCTAAGGCCTGTTGGTGATATAGCAGAAATCAAACCAAAAGATGTGCCTGACCACGATGTGTTGACGGCAGGTTTTCCTTGCCAACCATTTTCTAAGGCTGGGGAACAATTGGGCTTTGAATGCACCAAGCAAGGCAATCTATTTTTTGATGTGGCTGCAATTCTTAAGAAAAAGAAACCGGGATATTTCATTCTCGAAAATGTCCCTAATTTGCTTAAACACAATAATGGTAAGACATGGGAGCAAATTCAGTGTGAACTTGGTGATTTAGGTTATCACATACAAGCGGAGCGTTTTTCACCCCACCATTTTGGGATTCCGCAAATTCGAGAGCGTGTATACATTGTGGGTTCACGCTATAGTTTAAAAGATTTTGTATGGCCAAAAATCCAAAATACTGCGACGTCTGTTGAAACGATACTAGAAGACCATCCCGCAGATGCGCGAAAACTTTCGAAGCAGGTTGTTGATTGTTTAGAGGTGTGGAACGAGTTTCTTCATCTTTCACCGAAGACTATAGAGTTACCTTCATTTCCACTTTGGAGTATGGAATGGGGTGCTACCTATCCGTTTGAAAGTGAGACTCCTTTTGCAGTTCTTCAGTCGAAAGGTGGGAGGGGGCTTCTAAAATTTCGTGGATCGCACGGAGAGCCTCTTGGCGAGTTAGAGCCGAGTGAAAGATTTGCTTCACTTCCAAGTCATGCGCGTGTTGAGCAAGATGAGTTTCCAAAATGGAAAAAAGACTTTATTCGCCAAAATAGAAAGTTCTATCTAGATAACCAGAAGTGGATTGATCCTTGGATAGGGAAGGTTCTGAGATTCCCCTCTAGTCTGCAAAAGCTTGAGTGGAATGTTAAAGGCGGGGAGCGAGATATTTGGCAATACGTGCTTCAGTTTCGAGCATCTGGAGTGCGTATTAAACGACGAACAACAGCGCCAAGCCTTATCGCTATGACTGACACACAAGTGCCGATTATTGGTTGGCAGAAGCGGTATATGACACCGCGAGAATGCGCGAAATTGCAAAGCCTCGGGGAGTTACCAAACTTGCCAGATACACCGGCGAGGGCATTCAGAGCATTAGGAAATGCAGTGAATTCTAATGTGGTTGAAATGGTCGCACGAGCATTGCTTTGCACACGCAATTAGTGGGGCGTGTTCGAATACTTCTCTCAAACCATTTTCCCCGGTCATTCCAGCTAATGGGAATCTCACCTAGAATCAAAGGGCTCAGCATCGCAATAATTTGTTAAAGAGCCAGAATGAAAATTTCAATCTCCTTCCTCTTCCTCATACTGCTTGCCGCGCACCCGCTCACCGTCGCTGCGGCAGAGCCCGAGGTGATCTACTGGAACTCGGATGCGGGCAAGGCGTTGCGTGCCAGGATAGCGCCCGATGAGGATTACTGGCAGCTCATTCCCTGGTTCACGGAGCAGGTGAACCAGACCTATTGCGGTGTGGCCAGCGCGGTGACGGTGTTGAATGCGATGCCGATCAGGAAGCCGGTCGATCCCATCTATGCGCCGCACGCCTATTTCACGCAAAGCAATTTCTTTACGCCGGAGGTGGTGAAAATCATCAGTCCGCAGACTGTGCGCAATCAGGGCATAGGAATTAAAGGGGCCTGGCTCGAATATTTTTCTCAAACCATTTTTCCCGGTTATTCATCCCCGCTAATGTGCACCTCACCTGCCGAAGCTATCCATGCATCCCAGAGTCCAATCCCTGATCGCCGACCTTGACCTGCATCCGCATCCCGAGGGCGGCTACTATCGGGAGATATTCCGCTCTGCAAGCCGGGTGCAGCCGGGTGATCATCGCGCCGAGCGCAGCGCGCTGACGGCGATCTACTTTCTGTTGGTGGCGGGGCAGCATAGCGGCTGGCATCAGGTGCTTTCAACTATTGGGGTCAGCATCGGAATAGTTTTTGAAGTGAGAAACGTTGAGAACCAAGGGCACTGAAGTCGAATTGTTTTGAAGTGTTTCAGTGAAAGGCTGGCATGATCAAGAAAAGAACGCGGCTCTGGTTAGCACTGTTGACATTGGTGATTCTCGCCACTTTGTTGATTTGGCAGTTTGGATTTAGGGAAATATTGGGGCGATCTGGCTCTCATTGGATTGATGACACGCTTGCGCAAGGCAAGACTGCTGGTTCTGTCACCAAGAATACGCACACTTGTATTCAACAACCGATACAGATTGGTTCTGGGGATTTTTCGCCTGTAGAAAACTCCTTAAATTGTGTCCTCGTGGCATATGCGCACGCAGCAGGACAAAAGGATAATGAGAGAATTCTGGCGCTGGATACCGAGCTGAAGGAATTGGAATTGCAGGTTAAGTCGATACGGAATCATGATACCTGGGCAACGTTTTGGCGCGACAAAGAAGAGACAAGATACCAATATCAAGCAATCCTTGGGGTTTATATTCTGGATAAAGGTATGAACTATACCGGGTGGCTGCGCTATGACAAGGAAATGCAATCTCGAGCTGAGGTTCATCTTTGGTTTGAGCCATTCAAGCCGCGATTTGATGGGATCAGAACTGCATTCTTGGCTATTCCCAAGACGCCAGAGAAAACCAATATCGAGAACCTGTATGCGCTGGACGAGGAACTGGAAAAGCTTGTGGTTGAAGCAAGTGATAAGTTCAGCAGCTATTTTCCGATGCCAAAATATCCTGAGATAGGTGTGTATGCGGATGACCACATCTATTACTCAGGAGCAATCCGGCAGGTAGCAGACAAGCTACTACCTTCACAGGGTTTCATTGATCCGAAGACCGGTAAGAGAATTGAGGTAAGAGGGGATCGATACAGCAAATTGAAAGGGAAGTTGGAGGAGATTTTTCAGACCTACAAATCGTTGAAACAAGTACCTGACGATGCAGAGAAGCTATATGAGCTTTCTGAAGAGCTCGGCAAGGCGGTTGATGAAATCCATAAGGTGTATCCCGGTAATCGCTCCCAAGTCTTCTGGGAAGACAAATATGTGCCGCTGGGCTTGTACGTTGGGCATTATTCAGATCAGTTTGATTATGGTGGAAAGCTGATCGTTGATTCGTACAGGCTTAATCCAAACTCGCGTTACAGCGAGGCAACATTGGTTGCGGCGATATCGGGTGGCGGTGACATGTCTGAATTAAGTGGGGTACCCGATATTGGTTTGGCCCAAACCTATTTGAAAAAATATCCCGACGGAAAGTATCTGAAAAAAGTCTATTGGACCCTCGCAACGTTTTACCAAAACTTGTACGAGGAGTTGTTGCCAGGAGATGAGTCCCCGTCAACCATGTATTGCTATAAAGAACATCTTGCTGCCTATCCGGAAGATAAAGATCGCGAGGCTGTGCGTAACAAAGCCATTGGGTATTACAAAAAATTGCTCGATTTTGGACAGCCAGAGCAAGAAGAATATAAGAAGGCGCTGAGCAATTTGGAAAACAGAATAGATGGACGTACAAGAAATTGGTGTACTGATTAGCCTGCGGAATATCAGGGGCTGTGTTCGAATATTCCTTACAAACCATTTTCTTCGTTAATTCGTTTTAGCTAATGTGAATCTCACCTGCCGGAGCTATCCATGCATCCCAGAGCCCAATCCCTGATCGCCGAGCTTGACCTGCAACCGCATCCCGAGGGCGGCTACTATCGGGAGATATTCCGCTCTGCAAGCCGGGTGCAGCCGGGTGATCATCGCGCCGAGCGCAGCGCGCTGACGGCGATCTACTTTCTGTTGGTGGCGGGGCAGCATAGCGGCTGGCATCAGGTGCTTTCCGATGAGGTATGGAGCCATCTGGAAGGCGACGCACTGGAGCTGTTGTGCTTCGATGCGACCAACTCCCAAGCCAGCACGATAGCGCTTGGCCCATTTTCCGCCGGCGGCGCAGCACCCATCCACGTCGTCCCGGCAGGCGTGTGGCAGGCAGCGCGTCCCTTGGGGGAGTACGCCTTGCTGGGTTGCTATGTCGGGCCGGGTTTCGATTTCGGCGATTTCCGTATGGCGAAGGATGATGCGGAGATGCGGCGTGTCATCGCGCAGCAGGGGGAGGGGTTTGCTGGCTGCTTGTGAAGCCCGGTGGCGTTACAATCCCGAAAGTGAACGGGCGCATCAAAGAGGCCTGCGATATTGTTTATTTTTTTGTTCGGTATCGATGGATGACGAATATGCATGTTCTTGTGACAGCAGGCTGGTTGCATCCACACAAACGTTGTCTTGCGCTCGTTTGGTTTGCTGCCGTAATCATCGTGACTATGGTTGGCGGGTGCGGTGGGTCAAGCATTAACCCCGATTCTCCGGCCGGACCGCCAAACATACCCTTTGACGGTATATACGGAGCGCAGGCTGATCAAGGTGAGACGGACGATCCACTGGTCGATGCGACAACGTATGCCTCGGGCACTACATATTCCATCGGGAAAATGGTCATCTCTGGCGGTCAGTATTACATCTCCGAATCAGATGACAACACCGGGAATGCCTTGTCAGACAAATCCAAATGGTGGGGGCCGGCAGCGGGCTTTCTTTATGTGGACCCGGCCGGTAGTAATGCAAATACCTTCAACACCGATCCTTCGATCGCAAAGCAGAATCCGGTTGCTGGTCTCACTCGCGTTGATGATTGCCTGACCGGAAATGGCGCATTCGGTGACAAAATTAACTGCCCGCCGTATACCCTGGTTATGTTCAAGCGCGGCGCAACGTGGGAAGGTGTCATTCAGATCAATCAGCAGAGTGCTGCCGATCCGGAGGGGCAGTCAGGATCCGCCCATGGACGCTATTATCTTGGTGCCTATGGCAACCGTAGTGACGCGCGTCCTCTGATCAAATTCAAGGAGGACATGACTCAGCGCAAAGGGCTGGTGATCTGGTCCAATCGACCGGGGCTCCGAGTTCGCAATCTGCGTGTGGATGGACAGGATATCAATATGTACACGGTTTCCGCAGGCACCGGTACACTAGCGCAAGGCGATGTCCTCTACAGTGCAGATGAAACCGTTTCGGGCAGGATTGTGTATGTCGATTCGGCTACCGACATTTCGGCCATCGTCATTTCGGTGGCAATGACACCAAACCGCGGTACGGCATTTGCAAACGCAAGTGTTGTGCATACCGCAGGCTCGGCAAAGACCGCAACGATCACCAAGAATGATGGATACATCACCGGCATTAGCGTCTCCACTTTTAACTGGAAGGTGCTCAACTCGGAGTCATACAATTTGACCAACCACGGATTCCTGATAGGCAACGGCACTGCGGGTTCTTCCGACAACGTGCTGCTGCAGAACAGCATCATTCACGACAGTTGCAAAATAAATTTCAGTGGCAGCGGGGTCGATGGCGGGTCGGTGTCCAGTGCCTTCAGGGCGCTGCACAATACGATCTATGACAATGGCAATGGTGTGCAGTCTCACAATATCTATATGTCGAGCGGAACCAATGTCGAAATTGCCTACAATTATGTCTATCGAACAAGCACTTCATTCGGCAATAGTGGATTGGTCGTGCACGGCGTAGCGAGTCACTATCGTGTCCACCATAATCATTTTGACGGCAATGACACCGGCCTTGCAGCAAACGACGGCTATGCTTCCAATGAAAGCTTTGATGATATGCAGTATTACTCAAACATCATCAGCAATAGCGCCACCCAGAGCGTTGAGTTCGCTTGCAACACCAATTCATCATTCGTTAACAATGTTGTTTATGGCAATGTGGGGGCGTTTTCAATCATCTCCAAGCGCAATTCCGGCGGGGTCGATGCGACCACCACGAATTTTGAAGTGGCGTTCAATACGTTCTCAAACAACGGACCGGTTAACCTGATCGGTGCGGAATTGGCGGGCATACGTATCCGCAACAATATTTTTACGAACAGCAGTTCGTCGAAAAGAATAATCACCAAGTACACGGCCGTGCCCGATGCGAAACTGACCATAGACAGGAATCTTGTCTTTACAGCCAATGCAACCGGTCCCTTTTACTGGAACAGCGATGCTGCCGGCACAAACTATGTCAACGGTACCGGTGCGGGCAGCTTGTTCCAGTTCAATGGTCTCAATAGCAATGCTGTCACGACCGATCCCTTATTCACGAATCCCGGGAGTTTTGACTTTACGCTGCAAGCCGCAAGCCCTGCCAGGGGAGCGGGAGTGCCAGTTACTGGCATCGCCACCGACTTCAAGGGCGCGAGCCGCAGTCTTTCTGCGCCGACAATGGGTGCGTATGAATAGTGACGAGTGGAATTAGGGGCGGACGCGTGAGCCGCAGGCGCCGCGTCCCCAGGGGGAGTATGCCTTGCTGGGTTGCTATGTCGGGCCGGGTTTCGATTTCAGCGATTTCCGTATGGCGAAGAATGATGTGGAGATGCGCAGTCTTATCTCGTGATCAATCCGGATCAATCCGGGACAGACCACGTCTTTCAATTTGGCGTCCCGGACTTTTGCAACAGGCAGGAATGTGGTTTCATGGCGGGACTAGTGGTGCGGGAAATTTATCAACATTGGTATTTATTGAGGAGGGCGCATGAACAAAGTACTGTGGGTGGCGTTGATGCTGGTCAGTATCAGTGCAGTGGCAGCTGTGAAATGGACGGATGAGAATGGCGTCGTGCATTACTCGGACAAGGTGCCTGCCGGCCGGGCTGGCAATGCTGTTGAATATCGCGATTCAGCGGAATGGAAAGACAGCGGCTTTGCCTCGATCACCGATGTGAATGCAGTGCCGGGCCTGAACGATAAAACACGGACGGCGTACACGCGATTCCTTGACTCGCGCACCCCGCGCGCTTTCTTGCTTTGCCATGATGGTAGCGTGAGCGCAATTAGCGGAGGATCTGTCGACATCGTTCGGCGAGAGACACGAAAGAAGATAAGTGAGGGCTGTGCGCTCTATGCTGTTGACAACCGTGTGGTGTACACAGGTTCACCTGCCGGAGAAGCGGCGAGCAAGTAGAAGTAGCACGGTTACCACCCCGGTTTGACCTGTCAGTGAACGGTTAGCTATTGAGCTTTCCAAAATACACGACAGGTATGTTGCATAGAACGAAACATTATAGGGATAGCTCAGACCACTATTTCTGTAGTGAAACCATTAGGAGGGGTAATGAAAAGAATCTTGCTGGCGCTTGGAGCTATTTCTACGACTGTAGTCGCGGGTTGTGCATCAACGCAAATCACCAAGGTCGCCCAGGTTGGAAGTGAAGAAATTTGCATCGTTGACAATCCGAATGACAGGCAGGCTTTTAGAGATGCCTACGAAAGGACGATCCGGGCAAAAGGATATAAGACTCGTGTCGTAAACGATGCCAAAGCATGTCAGGTGATCACGACATACTCATCCAGCTTGGGCTATAGCGGGTGGGGCGCCTATCTTTCCGATGCCGATTTGAAGGTCTTTAGCGGCGATAAGCTGATAGGGCAGGCGAAATATCATGCGAAAAAGGTGCCGACGAGTAACGGAAGAGTGGAAGGAAAGATCGAGACTCTGGTTGATCAAATGCTTCCGCCTTATGGGGCGGTTAAATAAGCGCTAATGGGGGCATCGCAGTTGTTTTACTCATCGCCCGCAAGGGCGATTTTTCTTTGGGAATGATCGGCGGCGATCCGCGGTTTCAGGAACAGTAGTGCGAAACCGTGGTCTGATTTCATGATGCGCAGGGTTGCAGAGGCACCGAAGGCAAAAGGGTTGAAGTAAGGTCTGCAAAGGTACACTGTGTAATGCCTGTGGTTGGATTGGGCGGTCCCTTTCAACCTGTTTCATTTCAACTGGAGGTCCATCATGTTCTCACCTGTCACTATCCCTTTTGGGGCGAAGATGCTTTTTAATACGGCCACAATCAAACCCGATGTGGCTTTCGAAGATGTTGAGCTGGCGCTGGCCGAGATGTGCAACGTGGTGAAAGACACTTACGGCGGCGACAAGGGCGGATTCATCGCCGGCCAGGTTTATGAGTTCTCCGGTTTCGTTTCGGATGAAGGCTCGTTGAGCGATTCCAGAACGGCGGAAAAGCATATTGCGATCGTGACCTACTGGAAATCTTTTGAGCAGCATGAACGGTCGCACGCTGACAAGGCATTCAAGGAGAAATTCGCGGCCTTGGCCAAGCTGTGTGTCGAGAGCAAGGAATTGGGTTACAACATGCTCTGGCAGGGGGCACTGGAATAATAAAGACCAAAGGTGCCGGAGCCGAATTGTTTTTGAATGCGTATGGCTTGAGTAAGATTTGCTGAATCCGCAAAAAATCAGTGCTGGGAAATCTTGCTCATCGTGGCTTTTCGCATTTCTTCGACCAAGCGTTCCGTTTCACCTTTCTCAAGGTAGCAGAATGCTCCTTTCGTGAGCGCGACTTCTGCATATTCATCCTGCGCATGGCCGCTGAGCATGATCACCGGTAAGTCGGGTTTGACTGCCAGAACCTCTTCAAGCACTTTTATTCCGTTCTTTTTGGGCATGGTGATATCGAGCAGAACGATATCCCAATCCTCATCAATCGCCATTTTGACAGCGGCCTCTCCATCGGCAGCCTCTCCTTCAACGGAGAAATCAGTTTCCGGTTCCAGAAGGTGTTTGATGGCATCCCGCACAATGGCATGATCGTCGACCACCAACACTCTTTTCTTGTTTTTGGGTTTGGAGGCGGTTAACGGAAGGTGGAGGTGGACCGTCGTTCCTTTCCCGTTTGCACTCTGGAACTCAATTGCGCCTCCCAGGTATTTGGCTCTTTCGCTCATTCCGAAAATACCGTGACCTGACGTTTCATTTTCGATGGGAAATCCTCTCCCGTTATCGAATATGGTCAGATCAAGGAAACCGTCTTTGGCAATTGCTTCGATATGAATCTTGCTGGCGTCGGCGTGCTTTGCGATGTTGGTCAGACACTCCTGCGTGATACGGTAAGCCGCCAGTGAGTACGCATGTTCCATGTCAATGGGATCACTGTGAAATACCAGTTCAATCTCCATTGCGGAGGTTTTCTTGTATTCCGCAACTAGCCACTGCACTGCTACAACGAATCCGCAATCGTCCAGAATTGTCGGGTACAGTCGGCTGATAATTTTCTTCTTGATCTCGGTCGCATGCGAAACAAGGTCCTTGATCGATGACAGATCCTGCAATAGATCGGGTGCTGCAATTCTTGCACCTAGCTGTGCCAGCCCCATCTTGATACCGACCAGTGTGCTGCCCAGTTCGTCGTGCAATTCGTTGGCCAGTTTGGCTTTCTCCGCTTCTGCAATATTCTGGATATGCGCGGTGAGCTCGGATAACTCGGCATTCCTGCTCAGAACCTGATGCGTTAATTCGGTATTTCTGGCGACAATTTCCTGCTCTGTTAATGTCGCAATACGCAAGTCACTTTCGATCTGTTTTATATCGTGTATGTCCGTACAGGTACCGAACCATTTTGAGAGCGTTCCTGCTTCGTCGTTCACCGGTACACCACGAATCAGCCACCATCTGTATCCTCCATCGGCACGGCGCAGTCTGCATTCGAGAGAGTAGGTGGCATTGTGGTTGATTGCCTGTTGCCAGGCATCCCACGCACGCTGCTGGTCATCAGGATGGAAGGGCTTGTTCCAACCGTCTCCATAGCTTTCTTCCAGTGAAAGTCCGGTGTACTCGACCCATTGCTGATTGAAGAATATATTCCGTCCGTCCGCTTCAGTGATCCAGACAATCTGGGGCATGGCTTCAGCGAGCAGCCTGAATTCCTTTTCGCTGGTGACAAGTGCATGTTCCAGAATCTTGCGATCTGAAATGTCCCTTCCCACCGACTGAATCTCCAGCAGTTGATCATCTTTGTCGTAGATGGCCCGGTTTATGAAATGCATCCAGCGAATCGAGCCGCCTGCCGCAATGATACGGTTCTCTATTTCCACTACCGGATTTTTCGGGGACAAGAGTTTCAACTTATCGCTGACGAGAGTGACATCTGGTGGAAATACGACAGGCTGCCATTTGTTTCCTATCAAGTCTTCGGCGCGCTTGCCAAACAAGTTGCTGAACGCCCGATTGACATACAAAATGGTGCTGTCTGCCAGGAATCGGCAAATGGTCTCGGTCTGATCTTCCAGAATAGCCTGATAATGCAGTTGGTTCATCGGAGCTCCCCTTCTTTTTTGCCTATTCTAGAACGATTCTTCTGCTCCCTATTATGTTCCAGTCGAGCTGGAAAGTAGACGTAACAAAGAAATGGTTTTGTTGAAGTGTATGCATGAATAGTAATTCGCGAGATTTGGAGCCGTCTGGAAGGCGACGCACTGGAACTGTTGTGCTTCGATGCGACCAAGTTCCAAGCCGGCACGATAGTGCTTGGCCGTTTTTCCGCTGGCGATGCAGCACCCATCCACTTCGTCCCGTCAAATTTCAAAAAGTACCAGAGTCGAATTGTTTGTACGAACTCGGAATGATTGAAATGAAGATGCGGTACTTACAGGCAGACAAAAAGGCGGGGAGTATCAGTCCCCGCCTTTCGTATACTGTGCCAATAAAACGTCAGGCTTTGACGCTGACCCTGGAACCCACCAAATGGCCACTTGTGTTAACAGTCGGCTTGGCAGTTGCGCTTGCAGTTGCCGATCCAACCTTGTCGTCACGATCCCCATCATTTTCTCTTTCACCAGCTCTTTCGACCGCAGCTTTAACGGGAGGAAGGGCGTGAGTAACTGTCTTGGCTACAGAATTAACCGAACTGGCTGTCATTATTATTCTCCTTATGGTTGATGGTGAGTTTCCAATTTCACCATCGAAGATATCGGCTGATATCGGTAATACTTTAATCTATTAGTCGGATTAGCTGCATGGTAGGTGTGGTCACATGCATTGATGATGACTCCCAAGGGAGGTTTCACCGAGCGATATTTAAAGTAGAGTGCTATCCCATCACAAAAGCGAGGCTGTTCCTTATTATTTTCTTACCTATTTAATGAATACCATGCTCACAAAACCATCCGACAACAAGACCAACGACTTTGAAAGTTCAACGATGCTTTCCAATCCCCGAAAACTCTGGCGGGCTATCCTGTTCCTGGTCTGTATCGGAGGGTTCGGGATCGCGAATCCCGCGGCGGCGGAGCCTACTTCTTCTGATCTTGCTGTGCTTAGAGCGTGCGCGCGCGGACAAACGGATGTGCTGGGCGAACTGTTACGGAACGGCGGCAATGCGAGAGCCACCAGCGCCAACGGTATTCCGGCGATCGCCGTTGCAATTGACAATAATAAATCCGATGCCGTTGCGCTGCTGCTCGCGACAGACCCCGGTACGGCCAACCAGAGCTATACGGTTGGTAAAGGCATTCAACTGACACCTTTGCTGGACGCGATATATCAGAAGCAATACGGAATCATGCGTGCCCTGATCGAGGCCGGGGCCGATGTGCGCTGGAGCAGTGGTTCCGGCCCGACCCTGATTGAAGCCGCCATCTCCGGCAATGATGTTGAAGCGCTGCAGGTGCTGGCCGAAAGCGGCATTGACCTGAAGGGACTGGCCGTGCCTTACGGATCATTGCTGCATTTTGCCGCGTTCCGCGACCGGCCGGAGATCATTGCGGCCCTGATCGGGTACGGGATCAATGTAAATGAGCGTGATGACCAGGGCGTTTCAGCGCTGGACGTTGCGGTAGGCGGTGCCCGGTTTGAGAATGTTCGAGCCTTGCTGGATGCCGGCGCGTGGGCTTATCCGCTGGATGCATTCGGCCTGACCGCCCTTGCGCACGCGAAGCGCATCAAGGACGCGGAGCAATCGGCGGCCATGGTGAAGCTGCTGACCAGCCGCGGTGCGCCGGAGAATGGAAAGAACCGGCCGGTGGATGATCGCTATCTTCTGGCCATCAAGAGCGGCGATCTTGCCGGTGTCAAAGCCGCGCTGAAGGATGGCGCGGACGTCAATGCGCGTATGGCCGCGACCATGAATTCTTCCGCGACCCATGCTGCCTCACTAGCCGCCGGGAATGCCAAAATTCTTGCCTACCTGATCGAGAAGGGCGTCAACGTGAGGGCCAGCGACGAATACCGGTTTACCGCCCTCCATATGGCGGCCAGCCGCGGAGGCGACTTGCAGAGCATCCCGCTGCTCGTTGAGCATGGGGCGGACATCAATCACAAAACCAAATTTGGAGAAACGGCGCTCAGCGTTGCCGTCAACATGAACCGCCCGAGCGCGGTGGAGTTGCTGCTCAAGCTCGGCGCCGACCCCAACGCCCGCTCGGTGGGGGGAGGCAATCTGCTGAAAATGGCCCGCTCCGAGTACCACAGCGCATTGATCGCGCCGATGCTGGTAAAGGCCGGCGCGCTGGAAGATGCGCCCGGCACTCCCCAGCCCTGCGAGCTCAATTCGAAACCGATGCAGACCTGCGCGCTGCCCGCCTATATCGGGCTCGGCAACTACAAAAGGGTGGAGGACGCGATCAACAGTGGCGTGAGTTTCAAGGAACGCGACAAGAACGGCCGCACGCTGCTGTATGTTGCCTTGCTACTGCCCAAGACCAGGGAAGAGGTGCTGGGGGGCAGTGAAAATTTCTTTAATCACGTTGTCGCCAACAGGATGAAGACGGCGCATTTGCTGATAGACAAAGGCATCGATGTCGGGATCGCGGACAACCGCGGAATTACCGCCCTGCATGTTGCGGCCACCGACCCGCGCTTGGTCGAGTTCATCGGCACGTTGATCGAAAAAGGGGCCAACCCCAACGTCAAGGGCGGCAGCGACGAAACGGGTCCCTTGCTTCTTGCCGTCAACGCCGGCAACCTGAAAGGCGCCGCGGCCTTGCTGAAGAATGGTGCAAAGCCGAATGAGGCAACGACCCAGGGCATAACAGCGCTGAAACTGGCAACGCAGAACAAACAAGCCGACATTGTCGACCTGCTGCTCAAGTCCGGCGCAAACCCTGATTTCGACGCCGGTGTACCACCGTCGCCTCGGCAGATCAGCAAGAGATCCGATGGCGCCATCCAGGCTTTGTTCGATGCAGTGAAATAAAGTAGTTAAGGGATTAGGCTTGACGCATGGCAAACGAGCGCAAAATTGATGCGGGCTTTTTTGATTCAAACTTGAACATTAAGAGAAAACAGGTGAATTCGAATATCGCGGCACGTATCTTTGCGTTACTCATCCTGGCAGTAATCTTGTTCCAGATGGCATTGGCAGCTGGCATGCCTTGGGGAGCGATTGCATGGGGTGGAGCGTATCCAGGGCAATTGCCGGCAAATATGCGTTTTGCATCGGTTCTCTCTGCACTTTTACTTCTTGTAATCGCCTTGGTTGTCCTGACCCGGGCTGGACTTGTTCTGCATAAATGGCAGCCCGTCTCCAGAAGACTCATTTGGGCGGTCGTCGTTTATTCCTTGCTTGGTGTGGTAGCCAACGCAATAACACCCAGCTTATGGGAGCGGATTATCTGGCTGCCGGTTGCAATTATGTTGCTGGTTTGCAGTGCGGTGGTTGCAACAAGAAATTAGTGAGCTACAGGTTGCCTGGAATCTGGCGGGATAGAGGTTGTAAATTTATTTGGGGAGTAGATACACATGAAAAAAATCGCATTCGTTGTTGTGCTGCTGATAGTAATGGGTGCGTTGGCGGCACCGAAACTGATCGGTGACAGTGCGCATGAGCAGTATCTGAAGAGTTTCGAGGAGTATCCATTGGGGACATCCGGGATCAGATTCGAACAAAGAAGCTATGAGCAGTCGTGGTTTTCCTCCCAGGCCGTTACGGTAATGAAGATTCCGCTGGGCAGTCCCGAGGTTAAAGATTTCAGTGTGGTTTTGACTTCGCATATCGGACATGGGCCGTTGGTGTCTACCGACAAGGGCATGGCATTGGGCCTTGCGTATGTGAAATCGAATGTCACGCTCGCGGGTCTTCCTGACGCCGCGCAAAAGCTGGCGGACAAATACGTGCCAGCGGGGACAATCACAAACGCCTCGCTGATCGGCTTTCACCAACTATCCTACGATGCGATGCATGTGGGCAGTATTAAATTTGGAAACGACAAGACCACTGCGGTGTTTGGCGGAATGAACTTAACCGGTGTGTCGAAGCAGGATTATTCCTTGGCGCAGGCCAGGATCGAGCTGCCGGCGTCGCATCTCGCTGCCAACAATACCGTGCTTGATATTGCGGATGCTTCGGGAAATTATGACCTGCATAAGCATGGTGACATGATGCTGGGCAACGCCGAATTGAATTTCCCCCAGATCAAATTTGCCGGCCAGCAAGGCGCTGTTACCCTGGAAGATTTCAGGATTGCCTCGAATTCAGAAGAGCAGACGGGAAAACTGAATATGGCAGCAAGTTTCGGTGTTCGAAAAATTACCGCGCCCGTACCTGTTACTGCATTCCAATACGATTTCGAGGCAAAACAGGTCGATGAAAAAGCCATTGCACTGTGGGGCGAGATATCAAGAGATATGCGAGCGAAGCAGGGTGATCCGGCGGCGGCCTTGAATAACCCGAAAATGAACCAGTTTCTTGAGTTGCTGTTGCAGAAAGACGTGGAGCTGAATCAGAAGTTCACGCTGGATGGCATGGGTGGCAGAATGAATATCGATTGGGATACCCGTTTTACAGGTTTGCCAGAGGGTGTGCACATTGAGGGTATGACAGATAAATCGCAACTTTTAAAAGCTGTGGACATGCATGTGTCTGTGAATGTCGATGAGAAGGTGCTGATGGCAACGCCATTGGGTGGGATGGTCGCACCCTATATACAGAAGGGCATGATCGCGAAACAGGGCGACAAGCTGGTGGCGGACATCAAACTCGCCCTCGGCGTGCTGACCGTCAACGGCATTCCCGTTCCGCTGCCAGCAGAAGGTGCCAACAAACAGGAACAATCGGGGGCAGCCCCCGGGGCTTCTGCAGCACCTGTCCCGCTTCAAATGCCGCGAGGCAAAAAAATGCGGCACAGCTAGAACAATATGGGGCAGTCCAAGGGCCCTACTGTTTCCTGACCAAATCTATCCAACCATGCGTGAAAGTGATCCAACATGATGCAAGCAATCTTGAAGAGATTTCCGGGGCTGGAACGTTACAACCAGATCGTCTGGGCGATCATCGGGAGTGGCGTTGTCGCTGCTGTGACGGTTTCGGTTCTTATAGGGCTGGCGGCCATGTTCTATTCGATGCTCCATTCCGGCAGGGGCGGGATGCAGGTTGCGGTGATTGATGAAAATGCCACACAGGGTGTCGAGCGCAAATCTTCCCTTTACGATTTTTGCCAGCCTTTGGCGGTGCACGAGTCGCCCTATCAGCTTATTCGCGTGGTCAGTGATCAGTTCGCGGTAAGAAAAGTCGCGGCAGCATCCAAAGCGAGGAAGAGCAATTTTGAAAGCTATTCGGAGTCGCCTGTTTATGGTGCGTGCGGGATTCATGGTAGCGACAAACAGACGGGGATTGTCAACGTCATCATCCGCAATGTCGACGACAATTCGATGCATTTGTTGCTGAAGGAGAATGCGGTCATCCAGTCGATGGAATATCCGCTACCACCCGCAAAGAACGAATATGGAAAGAGTGCGGAGGACTTTCCCCCTGCCGGAACGCTCTACTGGGAGATCGCCTATGGAGATAGCAACAACGATGGCGTGATCGATGAGAAAGACGATCTGGGTGCGTATCTTTCGAATCCGGATGGTAGCCAACTTGAGCGCATCACGCCTGCGCAAAGCCGCGTGCTTGAGAAATCCTACGACAGGAAACGCAACCTGCTGACGCTGCGTATTTTGCGGGACACCAATAACGACAAGGTGCTGGACGATAAGGACAAGCCATCGTTGATCGAGGTCAGTGTCGCAAAGCGCAAGATGATTCGGGAAGTGCTGGATTCGAAGACGTTGCGCGGGATGATGCAGCAGGCAGAGCCGAAGCGGCAGATCAAGTAATCAAAAGCTATCGGGTCCAAAGGTGCCGGATTGGTTTTTCAATTTTGAAAGGTGTAGCGCTTGATGATAATTCCGAAGCTTAGTCAGTTAGTTTGGGCTGTCTTGCCTGTGAAATCGAGGATGAAGCGCTTGTGTGTGCTGGCATTGCTGGTTCTGGTACCGCAGTTGGGGCTGGCACGTGACTACAGTATCGGTGAGGCGCCTACGTGGGTACAGCACGTGGCGCTGGATGCGTCCGCCGTGATGCCTGCCGCTGAGCTAAGTGACGGAGTGTATTACTTGCTCAGTGATGAACAGGTGCGGCTTGAGGCCGGCGATAAGCAGGTCTTCCGCCATTTTGCTACCCGCGCGATCAACGACAAGGGGCTTGATGAGGTCGCGTCGATCTCGATCAGTTTCGATCCGGCGTATCAATCCCTGACGCTGCATGCAATCAATGTGATCCGCGCGGGGCGCGTGATTCCGAAACTGGCGACGGCCAAAGTGCGTGTTCTGCAGCGGGAGCGGGAGCTGGAGGCGCGGATTTTTGATGGTCGCAAGTCGGCCAATGTGTTTCTTGAGGACGTGCGGGTGGGTGATATCGTCGAGTACGCCTACTCAGTGCGCGGCGCTAATCCAGTGTTTGGCGGACGCCATTTTGGTGGTCTGGATATGGGCTGGCGCGTGCCCGTCGGGCGCCGTTTTGGCCGGCTGCTGGTGTCGCACGGGAGTCCGCTCAAGCTGGTTTATCACCAAACCCTTTTGCGGCCTGTAGAGCGAGATCAGGATGCCTTTCGCGAATACGTATGGGATGTGCGCAATCTGGCGCCGATCCATCCTGATGGCGACATCCCGGCTTGGTATGACCCGTATCCCTGGGTGCAGTGGAGCGAGTTTGGCGATTGGGGGGAGGTGGCGCGCTGGGCCGAGCCACTGTATCGCACTCCGGCAAGCCTGAGCCCGGCATTGCAGGCGACGGTAAAGCGTCTGGCAGCAGCCAGTACTGATCCGGCTGAACGCCTGGTGGCGACACTGAAATTTGTGCAGCAGGAAATTCGCTATCTGGGCGTGGAAATTGGTGCTGGCTCGTATGCGCCGAGTGCGCCTGATCTGGTTTTCAAGCGGCGTTTTGGTGATTGCAAGGATAAGGCCTTGCTCACCGTAACGCTGCTGCAGGCGTTGGGCATCGAGGCGCACCCGGCGCTGGTCAGTACCGAAGTGCTGCGCGGAATCCGCGACCTGCAGCCTAGTCCTGGCGCTTTCAACCATGTGATCGTGCAGGCCCGCATTGGCGATCAGCTTTATTGGCTCGATCCCACGCGTGCGCCTCAGTCCGGCACGATCCAGACCATTTTTCAACCCGATTATGGCCAGGCGCTGCTGGTGAATACGACAACGCGTGAGCTGAGTTCGATGGAAGCCAAGCTGGCAACACGCGTGCTGACCAAACGGATTGTGGCCGAGTTCAACTCCCGCGACGGGGTGGACAAGCCCTTGGGCTTTACCTTGACGACGCTGACCGAAGGCGTGGCGGCCGAGTCGTTGCGCAACACCATGTCTTCCCATAATCACGAGGAAATGCAGAAGCAGTACCTGAATTACTACGCGCACTACTACCCCGGCATTGAGATGGCCGCCCCCCTTGAGGTGGTGGACAATCCGCAGGCCAATCGCTTCTCGGTAATTGAGCACTACCGGATCAAGGATTTCTGGAAGCACAACGAAGCGAAAAAGCGCTTGGAGGCCACCAGTTATGTGCCGGATCTGGAGGACTTTCTGCAACGTCCGCGCAGCACGTTGCGTACCGATCCCCTGAAGCTGGCGCATCCGGTCGATATCACGGTCAGCTCTGTCTGGCTGCTGCCGGAAGAGTGGAGTTTGCACATTGAAAACGAACACATCGAGGACCCAGTTTTCAATTTCGAACGCAGCGTGAGCCTTGAGGACGGCAAGCGCAAGGTCGTCGAAACGTATCATTTCGTCAGCCGTGCTGATTTCGTTGCCGGTGCTGATGCGCCGCGCTATGCCGCCAATCTCGAGAAGGCGCGGCAGGCTTTGGGCATCACGCTGTCTTGGCGTGATGCTGGCGCTGGGGCTCCAGTACCAGCTATTGCTTCGCTTAGCCTGATGGATCGATTCAACTGGAGCATTGCGATGCTGGTGGTGATGCTGCTGACCGTTCTGGTCTGGCTCGCACTGAAGGTCTATCGCTATGATCCACCGCCGTCGCGTGGCGTGATTGACCCGGGTCTGCAGGGGATTGCCGGCTGGTTGTTGTTGCCCGCATTGGTCGTTGTGTGGCAGCCCCTGAAAATCCTGAAGGGCATGGTAGAGCTGATGCCGACTTACGCCGCAGACACCTGGATGCATCTGACTACAGTAGGGCAGACGGCTTACCATGCCTTATGGGCGCCGACCTTGCTGTTCGAACTGGCGGTCAATCTGAGTTTGCTGGTGTTTTCAGTTCTTCTTATGGTCCTGTTTTTTAAGCGGCGCAGCAGTGTGCCACGCGTGTATCTGGCCTTTCTGGGGGGCGCCCTGATCGCTAGCGTACTGGATCTGATGGCTGCCGACCTGATCCCGGCGGCCAAGCATGCGGCTGGCAGTTCGGAGTGGGTAAAGGTGATTGGGCAGGCTTCGGCTCTGGCAATCTGGGGCAGCTATTTCATGATCTCACGACGCGTGAAAGCTACGTTCGTGAAGACCTGGCGAGCACCGGAATGTGCCGAGAAGCAAGTGCCACCACTCAGCCCTGCCGCGACGGAGCAGAAAACGGATTAAGATGCCCGCCATTATGAACAAAAGAAATTCCGGGAGTAAAAGGAACCGGAATCGAGTTGTTCTTTTCATCTGTTTGGCATGAATGAAAAAGAGTTTGATCAGGGTTTCCAAACGATAAGTGAATAGATATGAGTACTTTGACACGCAATATGCGCATCGGCAGTTCCGCTATAACAACCAAAGGTTTTAGCTCGGCCCCATTGGTTGTTGCTGTATTTCTGGTGGCCGTATACGGGATGGCATCTGGTGTTGCGGAGGCGCAAGAAGATAATTCGAGTCGACATTCCACAAGTCAGAAGGGCGCGGATACCAGCGAGCTGCACAGCTTTGAAAAAAGTGTTCAGTCGCCGCCGGAAGATAGCAGGAGGGAAGAATCTCATCACGAGGTGCGGCACGATAGAGCGCGTACCAATGGGGTAGCCAACGAACTTGGTGAGGATATCGCGGTCGGTTTCGTGGATGTGGCCATCGCGTTGTTCTCTGAAGGGGGAAGGTCGTCCATGCAGCGTATCAGCTCCGGCGTGGATGCTTCGATACAGCGAAAGAACGGGGAGCCTCTGATTCCCTTTGTGCGCTATGACTTTGCTTTTCAACGGCTGTCCGCCGATATAACTGCACACAGCAACAGGTTTGAAGGCGGATATGGTCCGGTGGCGCTGTACTTGGAGGATTATGCTTTTAGCGAAAGTTCGCCGGCCAGCAAGCTTGATATCAAGCGGCAAATGTTTTTGTATCGCATGGCCGGCGATCAAACTGAAATCGATGTCGGACTTGGCCAAACTGTCATCGTTGGCGCGCGTCGCACGGTGATTAACGCTTTCTCCGTACGCGGCAGATTCAGGTTGGGCGAAAACTTTACGGTGGATTTTCAGCCTGTCTGGGGTGACAAGATGAATGATTATGAATTGGCTTTGCACTATGGCGGGCAGTTTGGATCGCTCAAGGTTGGGTACCGCACAGTGAACAGTCCCGAAGAGTCCCTTGGCGGCCCCTTTGCAGGACTGGCCTTCTATTTCTAAGGACCAGAACCAGAGGCGCCAAATTTTTTGCGCAACAAGTAAATATAACTTGACCACATTTATGCCAAATCAACTGTCTTGCAGCAGCAAAAAATATTCACTTTGCATGACGGCGATCTTGCTGATGATCGTCGCGGTACTTCAGTCTGGTTGCGTCGGACATACCCTCGAACCCAGGCTGGAGCCTGTTGTTGAGGTGCCCGAAGTACCACCGACTCAATTCCAGTCGACTTTGGGGCGGACTGCGGTAGCGGTGAGAGTGGAGTTGCCCGAGCTTGACTTCATGCGCTATGCGCACGACAAGAAGCTGGCCGCTTCCGTGGCGAGCGGCAAGGGCTACAGCGGAATTGGCGGGGGATGCAGTGGAACCGACATTGGGACTTGCATCTTGGCCCAGGCAGTGGTCGTGGCAGCCTTTGGTCTCTTTGAGAACCACATTGCTGCCGCATCAGCGGAAAGAAAGTCCGAGGAGGTGAAGAAGTCTGAATCCTCCGTGGCGCCCGTGTTGGGGGCGAACATAATGCAAGACGCACTACGTGATGCCATCGTGGTTGCCGCTCAGTCGGATGGAATCAAGCTCAAAACCGCAGCGCCAGTGATTATTAAGGACGGGGAAGCCGAGCCGGATTATCGGTCGCTTGCTGCAAGGGGTGTGGATACCGTGCTTGAGGTGACGCTGGATCAGGTGTTTCACGAGCCTGCTGTTAATCGCAAGCTGAATCTCGACCCGGTCTTGCCGCTGGAAATGACAGTGCATGTGCGCTTGATCAAGACCGGCGATAATTCCCGGCTGTTCTCCGGCGACTATTCATACCACGGCAAGCGTTACAGGTACACGGAGTGGGCTGTCAACAACGGCGATCGGCTCACGAGCGCCTTGAAGAATGGTTATGAATCTCTGGGGCGCGATATCAGCGAGAGGATATTCCTGCTTTATCCTTTTGCTGATCGCATGGGGAAGGGGGAGTCGGGTAACTGCGGACTTGGCGCGCTTGGTCCCAAGGATGGCATGGCGTGGGACCTTTCTCCCTTGCTTTCCTGGCAGAGTTTTCCGCGCGAGTCCGATATTGGCGCGGATGTGCAGGATTTGAAGCGAGTGAAGAATGTCAGTTACGAACTGGTCGTTGGTTCAGGTGACAACGGCGAAACGCCGGATATGTTCTACCGGGTCAAGGGGCTGACTGAAACATCACACAAGCTGCCGATGAGACTGAATCCGAACACTCGCTACTTCTGGAGTGTGCGCGCGCGTTTCGAACTTAATGGCCGCCAGCGCGTAACTGACTGGGCGACGAGCTGTCCTTTTGAACAACAACTTGTCGTGGGGGCGCAGATATACAGGTTTTATACACCCAAAAACTGACAGGGTCTGCATCACAATTGTTTTGGAAAACAAATTATGGGAGCGAATATTTCTTTCATAATCCCGAAGAGAAATCTGGGACCACGGTTCCCGTGTATCCGGGATGTTGGAATCAATTAATTCCTTAAGGACTCAACATGGATAAACATATTTCCCCGGTCGATTTGCAGAAGGCTTACCGCCTCATCAACCACGGCCCCACGGTGCTGGTGTCGGCCCGTCATGCTGGCGTGGATAACGTGATGGCTGCGGCATGGGCGTGCGCTCTGGATTTCTCGCCGCCCAAGCTGACGGTGGTGCTGGACAAAAGTTCCAAAACGCGCGAGATGATCGAGAAGAGCGGTGCCTTCGTTATCCAGGTGCCTACAGTGGCGCAGTTGCAGCTTACGCATTTGGTCGGCACGCTCAGCCTGTCCACCATGCCGAACAAGCTGAAGCTGTCCGGTGTGGAGTTGTTCGGCATTGAGGGACATGATTTGCCCTTTGTCGCCGGATGCTCGGCGTGGCTCGCCTGCAAGCTCATTCCCGAGCCGCATAACCAGCAGGCGTATGATTTGTTCATCGGTGAGGTCGTGGGGGCATGGGCCGATACGCGGGTCTTCAGCAATGGGCGCTGGCATTTCGAGGATGCCGATCCGGCCTATCGCAGCCTGCACCACGTGGCAGGCGGAAACTTCTACGCCATCGGCGAGCCGTTGTCGGTTGAGAGCTGATGGTGTCACCACATTTTCATTTGTTGAGATCAAAGGTAAGGAATTATTCCCTGTAGTTGTAATATCAACTTTTATTCGCCGCCATAAGCATCTAGAATTCGTGACGGCCAGAATTTTCGCACCTTCACTCTCCACATCTCCTTCCATATGACCGAAGTAGAAGATTTACCGGTTCAAAGCAGTGTAGTGTTGTTGCGCATTCACGACTTTGCGCGTCGTCCTGTGGCAGAGCAGGCTCGCTTGAGCGCGCAACTGGACACCGTGCTGGCAATGTTGTTGCCGGATATTCCGGAACGCTCGCGCCTGGTGATGTCGGGCAATGGCAGCGCGGCAGTGGCTGTGCTGGATAACGCGCCCGCTGCCCTGGCTTTTGCCGAGCGCGCGTTGCGAGCCTACGATGCCAACCTTGGTTTGTGCATTGGCATCGACCACGGGCCGGTTGAGGTGTTGAACAGCGAAACGAGCGAAGACCTTGCCGGCGACGGTGTGGCGACGGCCTCGGTGTTGGCTGCTTCTTCTCCGAATTCCGGTTTGCTGGTTACGCAAAACTTTCGCACCGCGCTGGCTTACGCATCGCCCGGCGCGGAAAGTGCGCTGGTGCCGTCCATCAGCCTGAGCGATGCCGGGCTGCGCACTTATCAGGCCTATAGCCTGGACCGCATGGCTACACGCCGCCGCCGGCGCAACTTCCAGTTGATCGCCTTTGCCACGGCCTGCTTGTTGCTGCTCATCGCCATGTCGTTGCGTTGGTGGGTGCCGGATCGCCCAAGACCCTTGGCGGCCGAGTTCGGCAATTATGTTGCTCCCGCCGCTGTTGAACGCCACACGAGGTCTCCTCATGGCAGACCCTAAACTCAAGCAATTGGGTCGCTATCGCATCATGAGCGAGCTTGGTCGCGGCGCGATGGGCGTGGTGTACAAGGCACAGGATCCGGTGCTCGATCGCACGGTGGCGCTCAAGACCATTGTGCTGGATGACGATGCACAGGAGCGAGAGGACTATCATTCGCGCTTTTTCCAGGAAGCCAAAGCCGCTGCGCGCCTGAACCATCCGGCGCTGATCACTATTTATGATTTCGGTGAGGAGGGGGCGCTGGATTACATGGCGATGGAGTTGCTTGTCGGCACTGAGCTTTCCGAGCGCATGAAGCAAGGGACGATTCCGCTGTATGAGGCCGTTTCGATTGCCGAGCAGGTGGCGGAAGGTCTGGCGTTTGCACATGACAACGGTGTGATTCACCGCGACATCAAGCCTGGCAACATTACGCTGTTGCCGCGCGGTCGGGTAAAGATCATGGACTTCGGCATTGCGCGACTGAAGTCTTCCGAGCTGAAAACCCAGCTCGGTACGCGCCTGGGAACACCCAAATATATGTCGCCCGAACAAAGCAGCGGCGGCACCATAGACCATCGCACCGATATTTTTTCTCTCGGCATTGTGCTGTATGAAATGCTGACCGGCGCCAGGCTGTTTCATGGCGAAAACCTGTCCCAGGTGTTGCACAACGTGGCCACATTTACGCCGCCGACGCCAAGCCGGATCAAACCGGAAGTCACTTCCCTGCTTGATCTGGTGGTGATGCGCGCCCTGGCAAAGAAACCCGCAGACCGCTACGGCAGTGCATGGGAGATGGCGGATGATTTGCGCAACTGCATGCTGGAGCTCTCGCCCACTGTTGCGGCAAGCCGGGGCATTGCTGGTGCCGCGAAGAAGGAGATGTCGGCAGAAGAGGCTGCCGATAAAACGGTCGTTCTCAAGCCGCAATTTGACAGTACGGTCAATGTGCGCCTTTCTGCAGATGCGGATACCAGCAACCGCATGTCCCTGTCAAACCGCTTCGATTCCATTGAAGCGCTCAACCGCTTGCAATCTCCCGATCCGCGCGATCTTAAATGCCTGACACGCGCACACAAGCCCCCCAGCCTGCTGCGCCGTCTGTTGCTTGATCGTGACTTTGCCTGGCTTGTATTCTCGCTGGTATTGTCTGTCGTGGTTGCCGGAGCACTGGCTTTAAGCTGATGCTTGCTGCGCAAGGAAAATCAACGGAGCAGCGCATTATTCTTTCTGGCCGATATAGAATGACGCACAACCTGTTTTGCCGATAACCCTATAAAGAAGGAGTTTAGTGATGAGCGAAGCCGCGGATTTCAATGTAGTCCTGAATTCATGCATGGGCAGCGAGTTGACGGAAAGCAAGGCGAAGCTCCTGGCGGCAAAGCTGGGGGTGCGTCGTTTGAAGGATGGCGAGTTTCTGGTGAAGGAGGGCGACGCGGATCAGACCCTGTTCATCCTGGCCGCTGGCAGAATCACTGTGGCCAGCAAGGATGCCGTTGGGGATGAGCGGATGGTTTACACCATGAAGGAAGGCGAGTGCGCCGGTACCCGCGCCTTCGTCGAGCGGTCGCTGCGCAAGGCAACGCTGCGTTCGGTGGGCGATTCCACCGTCTATACGCTGACCCCGGCTGATTTTGAAACATTGATCGATACCGAACCGCGCCTGGCCTTTCGGGTAATGCGTGCCCTGTTCCGTGTGACCCATGCCAATCTTGCGCGCATGAATCAGGAGAGCATGGAAATGGCGAACTACATCACCAAGACACACGGGCGTTATTGAGGTGGGAATAGCCTGATTTCCAATCTATCCCACCGGAAAATGCCCCATGCTTGACTCGATTCGCCGCCTGCTGGGAGGTTCCCCGAAAGAACCTTCACTCCAGGACACCTTTCAGCAATTGAACGAGGTAGCGCCGCTGAAACCCTCGCCACAAGCGGGATCGAAAGAGAATGTGCAAGGCCGTTCGTCCTTCATCTGCCGTGAGGCGATTCTTGATCGCAGCGAGCATGTTGCGGGTTACGAGTTCACCCTGGGTCAGGGGGTGCAGGCTCGCATGATGGATAAAAGCGCGCTGGTGCGGCGCGTGTATGACGAAGCCATGCTGAACAATCTGGCGCCGCTCGGTGTGTCGACATTGCTGGGGGAGCGCAGTGCTTTCATCCGCCTGTCGGTGGAATCGCTGAAAATCCCGCAACTCGAAGCCCTTGCCAGTCCGAACACGGTGATCATGATCACCCCGCGGCCCATTGCCGAGGTCGACATTGCCGAGATGCGCGCCAATCTGGCGCATATTGAAGCGCTTGGGTTTAGACAGGGCTGGTCGATCAACAAGCCGCGCCCCGAATATGCCGAGTTCCTGCGCAAGGCTGACTTCATCGAAATCGATCCTGCCGTGCTCGACGGTATCCAACTGAGAAAGATGATCACCGATTTTCGCGCTGAGAATAGCAAGCAGAAACTGATTGCCAGCAAACTGCAGACGGCAGATGACTTCAAATACTGTTACGAGCGCCGCTTCGATTATTTCATGGGGCCGTTCGTTTCCAGCCGCGAGAACTGGCATCCGGCGAAGGGCGATGTCAATTACGTGCAGGTGTTCCAGGCGCTCGAAATGGTTCAGTCCGGTGCCGAATTCAATGCGATTGCGGATTGTCTGCGCACCGACCCCATGCTGACCTTCAAGCTGCTGCGCTATATCAATTCACCCGGCATCGGCCTGCTGCAAAAAATCAGCGATATCCAGCAGGCACTCATGCTGCTGGGCAGGGACCGTTTTTACCGCTGGCTGTCGCTGCTGTTGTTCGATAGCAGGAAACCCGGTTATCACGAGAATGTCCTGACCGAACAGGCGCTGACACGCGCGCGCTTCATGGAAATGTTGGCGGGGAAAGGGCGGGTTCCTGCCAATGGTGACCAATTGTTCCTGACCGGCCTTTTTTCGCTGATCAATGTCATGCTGGCGTTGTCGCTCGATGACGTGCTTAAGCAGGTTGCGCTGCCGGAGGCCGTTTCTTCCGCGCTCCGGGGAGAGTCTGGTGCGATGCTTGATGCGCTGATGCTGGCGATCGCCGTAGAATCAGGAAATGGAGATATGGTTATCGCTGCAGCCCAATGCGGTGTGCATGCCACTGAAGTGGCCAGTGTGATGATCGAGGCATTGGCCTGGTCGCAGCAGATTGGTGCTGCCGGGAAAAACTGAGTGTGCACCGAATATGTCGTCAGTTCATGGTGCACGCGCAACGGCAGGCTGTGGCTGTTAAGGGTCTTCGCCGCAACAGTACATGAATAGCTTGTCGAACCATGAAGGGAAGAGGGCGGGCATTCAATAATATTTTTCTGTGTGACCACTCGAAGTGGTAAATGAATTTTCATTGCGAGGATATTAATCATGTTGAATAACCTGGTTGTCAAATCAAGAGCGGTGCTTGGCGCGTGTTTTGCGGCACTGTCCGTGGTTTGCGGCCTTGCCTCGTGCGGCGGTGGCCTTTCAAATGATTCCAACATCACTATCAACGCTTACGCAACCCCATCCTTGGTTGCATACGGCGGTACCGCCGTTATCAGTTGGACGTCCTCTGGAAGCAGTTCCTGTTCTGCTTCCCCGACCGGTAAGATCGCCACGGGTTCAGGCACAGGTAAAGACGGATCGTTCACTACGGTTGCACTGACCACCAACACTACCTTTACCATTACATGCAAAAGCGATTCTGGTTCAAATAGTGCGCCCATAACGGTTTCCGTCGGTACTACCTCTATCATAAAAGCGGCGCAGTGCACTCCGTTTTCGCCGTTATCCGGCAACACGTACTACTATTGCGACTGCGGGACAGGATCTGCTGCAGGTTGTCAAAATGGAGATGATAATCTCTATACCGGAACTGACCCTTTGTATCCTCGTCGCACTATCGAGAACGCCATGACTCGTTTTAGTTCAATGGCGGTAAACGACACCGTGGCCCTCTGTCAAGGTGGTGCATTCAATGCGACAGCCGGATTGTCGATTGGAACGAACAGGTGTGCAGCTGGCACTGCCTGCAACGATCTCAGGGACTACACACCCGCATGGTTAACGGCCCCGGTAAAACCCAAACCCATTATTAACAGTGCTGCAGGAAGCGCGGACCTATTCACCATCGCCTATGCCGAAGGTGGTGTGCGCTTTCTTAATCTTTCACTGAAAGGAAACAATACGAATCGAGGATTGTTTATCTATAACGCAGCTCATGATCTGACAGTGTGTAATACCGACTTGGATGCATTTTGGATTGCTATTGAGAGTGCAGCAGGTTCACTTGGCAATCCAAAAAATATCACAATCACCGGAAGCAGTATTACAAACAGCTTCGACATCGGTTTTTTGGGCGGGGGCGATAATGTCCAGATTTCTTCTAATAACTTTGAAGGTAACGGCTCCGATGTCCCCCTCCATCACGCAATCTATATGGGAGGGGCGTCTCCGAACAATGCGTCGGTAATCGGGAACACCGTTCATGGACAGCACGGTTCAACTTGCAATGATGGGCCATTCATATCTCACGGCTCGTTCGACAGTTTGCTGGTCAAAGACAATATCATCAGCATTGATCAATCAGCAGCAACGGCCGCGTGTTGGGGGTTTAGTTACGGTAACAACACAAGCAATGCCCATCCGGTTTACTTTAGAAAGGCGGTGTTCTCAGGCAACACTGTTATCAATGGAGGTAATCAGGGAATGGGCATTTCAAGTTGCCCAAGTTGTGTCATTGAAAATAATATAATCATCATGGACTGGCCTGGTGGTTCCACCGGACTTTCAGTAACGAACTTTCCACACACCTACCAGTCTGGAAGAGCTGATGATGTAAGTGATGCAAACGTAATCAGAAACAACACAATCTGGTTTGGCCCAAGTGTTACTACGACTACTACAGGCATTGCCACCAACACAGAAGGTACGGGTCACATAATATCCAACAACACCGTGTCCAGTACGCAAACCAGCGGGACACTGAATTGTTTCAAACATGACCTTCCTCTAACGTCATACGCATTCATCAACAACAATCATTGCTATGCGACAGGAAGCTACAATTTTGAATACACATACAAAACCTGGGCAGCATGGAAAACTCGTGTAAATTCAAATCCTAGTTCCAATGGATTCGACTCTGCATCTGTCACAGGCTCCTCATCAGCAGATCCGCTGTTCACTACGCCAGGAACTGATTTCAAACCGCTTGGCGGATCTCCTCTCATTGGTGCAGGTTCCGGTAATACGGCGTACCGGTCTGCCGCCGACATCAAAGGCGCGCTGCGGCCGGTCCTTCCTGCGCTTCCTGCCATAGGCGCCTATGAACCTTGACTGGCATGGGGGCTAGCGGGTTCAGAGTCAAATTGCTTTAGTGCGAGGCGGCCACGTTGCTGAAATAAAATTTTCATGCCGCCAATTCTCAATGAACTCCTGAGGCCGTGGAAGATATTTACCTTCTGCACCGGGCTTTTCCTGCTGATATGGGGCTCGTTCCATTACGTTGCACCGGATTGGGATGTCCCAATCAGTCTGATCATGGCATTTTTTGCCTATCTGTCTGCCGGCTGGTCCATGCATGTGATGATTGAGAGGCGGTGGCGTGATTTCCCCATGATGATTTTTGCAACCTGGTGGACGGTAGACGGCTGCTACTCGCTTTACTGGTATTTCAGAAATCCTGCGGTATTGGACTTGATGCGGGAGGCGAATGCGCCTGCGTCCCTGTGCTTGTACTGGATGTGCGGTCTGGTGTGGTTCTGGAACGGGTCTTTGAAGGAGTTCTTTGTACGACTTGGAAGATTAGTGAAGTGAACGGCTATAGCTAATGGGCCAGGCATCGAAATGGTCTTGGTGTTGAAAACCGGAACGGGATTGAGCCTTTTAATTCCCGGCCGTTGCGGTTACATTGAGCAGCGATGTTCCGGATGACATCGCAGACGACGATCCAATCAATCCCGCTTTCATTTGTCAGGAGTAACCGCCATGAACAAGACCACCGGTAATTCCAGCTCTCCTGGCGCGATATCGCCCGTGAGAATGCTGGTGGTGCTTACGTGCACCGTGTTTTTTGTGGAATTGTCCATCATGGTCTTGCTGGGCAAATTCATGCCCATCCCGGAATGGATCGAAAATTTGCTTGATGCATTTGTCCTGACGGCGGTGCTTTTTCCGGTGCTTTATTACTGGATATTCCGCCCCATGACCCTGCTGATCGAGAAGCACGAACAGGCGGAGGCCGAGTTGCTCGAGATCCGCGACCTTCTGGAACACATCGCCGATACCCGCGAGCAGGAATTGCAGTCGGCAAAGAAATCGACCGATAGCCTGCAGGCTGAAATCGAACGCCTGCGTGGTGCGCAGTTAAATGGATCTGGTGCGAAATAGTTTCAAGTTTCGCGCGAGTCTGAGCGGGGAGTATTTATGTCAATAGTGCGGGCCGAAATTATCGAAGCCCATGGTGGCAAGGCCTACTGGGATACGCTGGAGAGTATCGAGGTGGAGTTCTCTGCCCAAGGGTTTTTGTTCACCTCGAAGGGGATCAAGCCGCGGCGCCACGCGCGCATCACGGTCTGCACCAAACGCCCCTGATATGTTCCGGATGTACATGAGCTACAAGAATTTCTAAAAACCGATAAGAAACCGAAGGATCAGCATACGGACAAGAAATCCGTTGCCGATTTCGATGCGATCATTTGTTTGATCAGGATGGATTGATAGCTCGAGTCCCCTATTAATTGGTTCTTTCCAGCCTGACTGTGGCGATTGAAATATCGTCATGTGCTCCATTTTTTCCCAGATGCCTCAACACGGCGGATTTCAGGGATTGATGCGGTTCGCTTGAGCGTAGCGAAGCGAGAACTTGTTCCTCTCCAAAATGCTCTTCCTGAGTGTTTCGGGCATCGACCAGACCGTCCGAGTGCAGCGTAAGCCGGCATTCTTCGTTCCAGATGTACAACTCGGTGGAGGGATCGAAACCGTCATTTCTTGAAATTCCGAGTGCGGGATGGCGTGAGGCGAACTTCCGAATGATTTCGCCGTTGTTGTTGTGCAGCAACGCATGGGGGTTGCCACCGTTCCAGATTTCGATAGACCGGTTGGCGTGATTGATGGATACAAGTGTCAACGCAACGAAATTGCCGACCGGAATCAGATCGCATATCCGCTGGTTCATTTTCGTTACCAGCGCCGAGATGGAAGATCCTTTGGGGGCCATCGAAGAAAATATCTGTACAATCGGTATCAGTGGAAGCGCGGCGGGTAGTCCGTGCCCCATCGCATCGGCAAGCAGCAGGTAGCTCAAGTCATTGCCATAGCTCCGGGTGAGGATCATGTCGCCACTCAGGTTGGTGGCTGCCTGCAGCCAAATCTCGGCATTCCCAATGGGTGTTGAAGACTGCCGGATCATGTGTTCGATTAATTCGCGGGCGAGCTCCAGTTCGTATTCCGAGTGCTGTTTGTACAATTCAAGCTCGGCATTCATTCCGGACAATTGTTTTTCTGCCTGTTTGATCTCGGTAATGTCCGTGCGTATAGAGACGAATTTGACGGGCAATCCGTTGTTATCCAGAATCGGCTTGATGGTTGCCCTTACCCAATACAGCTCGCCATCCTTGCGCCGGTTGCATATTTCACCTTGCCAGGTCTGGCCATCCAGCAATGTGTTCCACATACTCTGGTAGAACGTTGCGGGATGCATGCTGGATTTGATAATGCGGTGGTTCTTGCCCAGCAGTTCCTCGCTGGTGTAACCGGAGATGTCACAGAACTTCTGGTTGACGTAAATGATGTTTCCAGCGGCATCGGTTGCGCTCACGATTGCGTGCTCATTGAGCGCTTCTCCCAACAGGGTGGTGTTGATATCAAAGTTCATCTTGATAGTTCCCCGGAATGTTCAGGCTTTCGTATTATATCTGTGTGGTATTGATCAAGTTCGCATGGTGTCTTCCCGCAGCCCAAGCACGATAAACACGACTGCGATTCCGCTGTATCCCAGCACGAACGGCCAGGTGTGCGACGGGCCGTAGGCGTTGACGATGGCGCCGTTGGCAATCTCATAACCATGCATCAATCCGGTCGCGCTGACAGCTGCCGCGACAGCGGCCCATGCCGCTGCGGCGCGATATTTCCTTTCGATCAGGCAGACCGTCATGGCGGCGAGGATCATGGAGGTGAAGATGAAGCCGCGCTCAAGCGAGATCATCCCTGCGATCGGCAACTGCATGGACAGTGCTTTCATGCTTACTGCTTCCACGTTGGTACCAGCCGCGCGCAAGCCGCTTTCCAGCATCAGCAGTCCCCACGCAGCCAATGCGGGGAAGAAGCCGATCACCACGGCGGGCGCGTGTTCGCGCGGCGTGGCCTGGAATGCCTGCGAGGCGATGGTGACACCTATCCACAGCAGGATTGCCGCGCCGGCTTCCACCGGAATTAACGCGGAAACGAAACCGACCAACCCGAGCAGACACAGCAGCGTGACCGCGATGCCGTTGGCGATGGAGTATCCCGCACCGGCACCCATCTTTTTCCAGCCCGGATGCCCGATGTATATCGTGGTCGGGAAGACGCTGCCGAAACAGGCCGCGACGATGGTGCCGACGCCGTTGACGACGAGCGAGCTTTTCACCGGATACACGTCGCCCGCCGCTTCAGCACTTTCCAGGTTCTGCATGGAGCCGAGCAGGTTGAACAGACCCATGGGGATGATCACCGGCAGGAAGGTGATCATGTAGGTGGAGAAGGTTGCACCCAGCAGGTCGGTGATGAAAAGGTGGGGGATTTGTACCTGCAGTTGCATCGCATTCGCCAGTGCGGCAGGGTCCATCCTGCCCAAGCCCCAGGCCAGCGCGCTGCCGCTGATGACAGCCACCAGCCCCGCAGGGATGCCCGCTGGCAGCACGATACGGCCGATGTACTGGATCAGGATGAAGGCTAGCGGGATGAAGCCGACCAGCGGATCGGCAAAGATGCGGAAGCAGAAATCCATGGAGATGAAGGTGATGGCAATGCCCGCCAACGTTGCCAGTAGCGCCGCGCGCGGCGTGAGTTTTTTCACGCGGCCGGCGACGAATGCGCCGCCCAGTTCGATCAGGCCGGAACCCAGGCAGGCGGCCAGCCCGACTTTCCACGCCAGCTCCACGTCGTGGCTCTGGTCCAGCACCGGCTTCATCACGAACAGGATGTAGGCGAACAGCGAAACGGTGTTGACGCCGTAGGGCAGTGCCGTCACCTGTGCCTGGCCGGTGCGGCGGCTCAATGCGCGCGCCTGGAAGGCATAGAAAATATTTCCCACCAGCAGGCTTACCGCCACGCCCGGCAGGATGCGCCCGTACACCATCTCGCCCGGCATGTGCAGAATTGCGCCGCACAGCACGACGATCAGGATGAGCTGAATGAGGTTGTCCACGAACAGGCCGAAAAATCCGTCCAGATCGCCTTTGTGCCACCAGCGGAATTGATTCTGCATCATTCTCTCCCGGTTATCTCTTGTCGTCGGCGGAGCAGCCGCGGAAAGCTTCTCCTGCCAATACCAACGGCGAGTATAGACGAGCGGCTCAGGGCGCAACAACTGAGTAAACTGGTAGCATGCGGATCTCAATGTTGCGGTAATCGTCATCTGGAATACAACACAACATCCCTTGAACTATAGATTACCTTTCCTGCGCATCATTGCGGCGGCTGTATTTTTCGCATGGACAAACAAGGCGGAACTGCTTGGCAGGACATGCAAGAATGACAAGCAGCAGGGGCTGGTTCTGGAGATTGGCACTACCTCATTCCCCGGTTTTTGAGTGACAAGGAACGAGGGGCTTTCAGGTTTTCGCTGATCTTGATTTTGCCGCAAAATTCCGAATCATGTGGACGAGGTATAGCGAGAGCGCCGCTGCAAAGAAACACCAGACAGAAATGTAGGCATAATCATAGGCCTTCGAGACCAACATCATCGACAGGAAAACCAGCACCCCGAATATCTTGATCCTGTTATGGCTGGAGATGAGCAGCGGTACGAGAACTGTCAGGGCATAGAGAGCGGCAGTCGGAATAGGCAGATGGACGGAACTGCGATAGGGAACGGAATAAAGGTAACAGATGGAATGTTCCCTGATGGCAACCGACATCCATTCGGGATGGGTGAGTATGACAAAATATACCATCGTTCCTGCGCAGGCACCGAAAAGAGCGAAGCCGCCAGTGACTCGCTTGCGAATCTTCCCCGGCTCGACAAGGTAGCAGCAGAGCGGCAGCCACCACAGCCACAGAAAATGCGAGAAGAAGTGAAACCCCTGCGCATACGGAATTGCCGCAACGGCATCCCCCGCGTCGAGCATTTGCCATACCCGTCCTTCGAACGCCTGCTGAATGCCAAAAAATACAGGTATCACCGCCCACATCCAGTATGGGGTGGGTAGCCGCCTCGCCTGCTGGACGGCATACAGTCCCGTGGCTACCAGTACGGCAGTGGCGCTATAGCTGACGGTGGCGGAAAAGCACATTGAGCAATAGTGTCACGGGAAGTTGTTGTGCGGGTTGAAAATTGTTCAAATCATTATCATGCGCAACACGTCCCGGCAGCACTTCAGCTTTGGCTGATCAACTCTTGCGGATACGGTTTGCTGGGGTAGTGGAACGGAACCGGGCCATCCGGCTGGGCGTGGAGGAACTGCCTCACAAAGGGGTCTTGCGAGTTGATCATCTCGCTTGTTTCGCCTTCTGCGACGACGATGCCGTTGTGGATGAAATAGATGTAATCAACGATCTTGAGTGATTCCGCCAAGTCGTAGGTCACCACGACAGAAGATATGCCGAGGGCGTCGTTCAGCTTGCGGATCAGGTTGGCGATGGTGCTGAGCGAGATCGGGTCGAGACCGGCAAATGGTTCGTCATAGATGATCAGCGCTGGATCGGTGGCGGTTGCGCGCGCCATTGCCACGCGGCGTTCCATGCCGCCGGAAAGCTGGCTCGGCATCAGCGTGTGCGCATTGCGCAGGCCGACGGCCTGCAACTTCATCAAGACCAGGTCACGGATGACTTCTTCCGGCAGGTCGGTGTTTTCCCGCAACGGAAAGGCCATGTTTTCGAAAACCGACAAGTCGGTGAAAAGGCCGCTGACCTGGAACATCATTCCCATCTTCAGGCGTATCTTGTATAACTCCTTGGGGCTGAGTTCATGCAGCACTTTGTCCATGAATTTCACGCTGCCCTGCGACGGGTGCAACTGGCCGGTGAAGTGGCGCAGCAAAGTGGATTTGCCGCTGCCGCTGGCGCCCATGATGCCGACGACCTTGCCGCGCGGGATGGTGAGGTTGATACCCTTCAGTACCTCGCGCGTGCCATAGGAATGATGCAGGTCTTTGACCTCAAGCAGATTGTCCATAGTTCGATACAATAGTTTAGGTTCCTTCGGCCATTCTTACACGGCAGGGGGAGTAATTAAAGGGCCAACTGCACAATTTGTTAGGACCGCGAAATTTTATGAATGAATCCTCGAGCAAGGGTGACCTGACTTTCCGCAGTGCCACTGCGGCCGATGCGGATGCCATCGTCGCGCTGGTCAATTCCGCGTATCGTGGCGAGACCAGCCGCGCCGGGTGGACGACCGAAGCGGATATTCTGGACGGGCAGCGCACCGATGAAGACGAGATTGCGCAGTTGATCGCGGCAGACGGTTCCGCGATTCTGCTGTGCTTGCGCAACGACGGGATCATCGGTTCGGTGCTGGTGGAACGGGTGGATGCGGCGACGGCATACCTGGGCATGCTGGTGATCAAGCCGGTAATGCAGGGGCAGGGACTGGGCCGCTGCCTGATGGACGAGGCAGAGCGTTTTGCTCGTCAGCAATGGGGTGCCCAACGTATGCAGATGCAGGTGATTACATTGCGCCATGAATTGATTGCCTATTACGAGCGGCGCGGCTACCGGCGTACCGGGCAAACCAAACCGTTTCCAGCTTCCGATCCGAGATTCGGTTTGCCCAAGGTGGATGGGTTGATGTTTGAGGTGGTGGAAAAATCCTTGAACTGACAGCATCGGCTTCCGCTTCAGCCCGCTTCTTCTTTCGCCATTTCCAGTTCCAGCCAGCCTTCTTCCAGTTCCGCCGCTTTTGCAGCCAGCCGCGCATGTTCGGCGTTCAGCTGATTCACTTTCGCGCGGTCGGGGTTGGCATAGGTGGCGGGATCGGCGAGTTGCTGGTCGACCGCGGCGAGTTCTGCTTGTGCCGAGGCCAGCGCGGTTTCGAGTTTATTCTGTTTCGATTGCAGTGCCTTGCGGTTGGGCTTGGGCGCATTCTGTGTTCGCGGTTTATCCGTCTGCGTTTGTGCAACAGCTTCGCGCGGGCGGCGGGTTTCGATCCAGCTCTTGTAGTCTTCCAGATCGCCATCGAACAGTTTGGCTTCGCCGTCCGCGACCAGCCACAGTTCGTCGGCCACGGCACGGATCAGGCTGCGGTCGTGCGACACGATCACCACGGCGCCGGTGTATTCCTCAAGCGCGATGGTGAGCGCGTCGCGCATGTCGAGGTCGAGGTGGTTGGTGGGTTCGTCGAGCAGCAGCAGGTGCGGTTTTTGCCAGGCTAGTAATGCGAGAGCCAGGCGGCTCTTCTCGCCACCGGAAAAACTATCCACCGGACGATCTTCGCTGTCTCCGGCCAGGCCGAAGCGGCCGAGGAAATTGCGCAGCGACAGTGTGGTCTCCTTGGGCGCCAGGCGCTCCATGTGTTGCAGCGGTGTGGCGGCGCTGTCGAGATTTTCCAGTTGATGCTGGGCGAAGTAGCCGATGCGGATGTCGGGCGTGAATTCGAGCTTGCCTGTTGTGGGTTGCAACTCGCCGACCAGCAGTTTGATCAGCGTGGACTTGCCCGCGCCATTGGGGCCGAGCAGGGCGATGCGTGCGCCGGCGCGCAGCACCAATTCGACATTTTTGAACAGCATTTTGTCGCCATAGGCAAAGCCCATTTTTTCCGCGCGCAGCAACAGGTCGGGCCCGCGTTCCGGCGCTTCGATCTCCAGTTCAAAATGGCCGTCAGTGACGTGTACCGGGGCGATGCGCGTGAGCCTGTCCAGCGCCTTGATGCGGCTTTGCGCCTGCTTGGCTTTGGTGGCCTTGGCGCGGAACCGGCGCACGAAGTCTTCCAGATGCGCGATCTTGTCCTGCTGTTTGTTGAATGCCTGAGTCTGCAGTGCGATGCGCTCGGCGCGGGCGCGCTCGAAGTCATCGTAGTCACCGCTGTAGGTGTCTATGGTCTGGTCGTGCACATGCGCGATGCGGTTGACGCACGCGTTGAGGAATTCGCGGTCGTGCGAGACCAGCAGAATGCTGCCGGGATAGCGCGCCAGATATTGTTCGAGCCAGAGTATGGCTTCGAGGTCGAGATGGTTGGTGGGCTCGTCGAGCAGCAGCAGGTCGGCGCGGTGCATCAACGCGCGTGCCAGGTTCAGGCGCATGCGCCAGCCGCCGGAGAAGCTGGCGACGGTGCGCTCCAGCGTGTCGTTTGCAAATCCCAGCCCGTTCAGCAGCTGCGCGGCGCGCGCCTTGGCGCCGTAGCCGTCGATGACTTCGTAGCGGTGCTGCGCGTCGAACCAGGCGGTGTCGTGGTTTTCGCGCGCCAGTGTTTTTTCCAGCAGGCGCAGTTCGGCATCGCCGTCGAGCACAAACTCCAGTGCGGGCATATCGGAGTTGGCGATCTCCTGTTCGACGAAGGCGATGGTCTTGCCGGACTGCAGGGAAACTTCGCCGCCATCGGGCTTGATCTCGCCGCGTATCAGGCGGAACAGCGTGGTTTTGCCGCAGCCGTTCTTGCCGACCAGGCCGATGCGCTGGTCGGCGAAGGCTTGCAGATTCACGTTCTGGAGTAGCGGGATGCCGCCTTGCAGGTAAGTCAGGTTCTGGATGTTGAGCATGGGCGCGATGATAACAGACGGGGCGGTCTGGCCCGATCAGGAACTAACGGGATCCGCGTTGCAATGGCTGGGAATGGAGAGGATTTGAAACAAAACCGAAGCTGGCCTTCTTGCTTTGCGAACAGGCCAGCTTAAATCATGGAACGGATGCTGCAGAAATTTAGCAATTCGCCAAGTGCTTCATCAGCTTCACGCATCGATTTGAAAATGCCCATAAATTTCACTTCGTTATCGTAAAGTCCGCGCCGAGTTTGTGGGTCTGTTGTGAGGAATATCTTGAACATGATTGCCTCCGTTTGAATTCTTTATCGGACATTATTTTGTTGTTCTTGAACGAATGCCGGGACCGTGATCGAATATATTTTTCAAGTTTCCTGGCTCAGTTATTCACTCAGGCAGACGATATACCCAAGGTGACTTGAATAATCCTGGGAATACAGGCCTGAAAGTAAGGTATTCTTCTCAAATATGTACCTCGACGGCTCCGCAACAGCCAATATAGAATGGGCAACAACCGCTTTTTTGCAGGTAATTAATCAATGAAGTTGCCCTCTTTGCCCTGGAATCGATTTCCCCTGATTTTCAATTTCTTCAAGTCGCACGGCAAATCGTTGCGTCTGGTCATGTTGCTTCTGTTGCTGGGGCTGTCCGGGTATGTCTACTACCTTGACGTGACCATCCGTGAAGCTTTCGAAGGACGCAAGTTCGCCCTGCCGGCCCGTGTTTACGGGCGTGCGCTGGAGGTGTATCCGGGGCTGAAGCTGACACCCGGGCAACTCACTGAGGAGTTGCAGGCGGTCGGATATCACGAGAACCCCGAGCCGAATACTGCGGCGACCTATAAATACACGTTGAATGGTCTTGAATTTACGACCCGGGATTTCGTGTTCGGGGATGGCCCGCAAGCCTCGCAGCACTTGCGTATTGAATTTTCCGACGGCAAGGTGTCGTTGTTGCAGCAACGCGGCGGTACTGATATCGATCTGCCCTTGTTGCGCATTGAGCCGCCACTCATCGGTGGCATTTATCCGGGGCACAACGAAGACCGCGAGTTGCTGCGGCTCAACCAGTTCCCCAAGTCTCTGGTTGATTCATTGATCGCGGTTGAGGATCGAAAATTCTATACGCACTGGGGTATTGATCCGCGCGGCATCGCACGTGCGCTGTTCAAGATGTTCACCGGACAACGCATCGAAGGCGGTAGTACACTCACGCAGCAATTGGTTAAGAACTTCTTCCTGACATCGGAACGCACGCTGACGCGCAAGGGAACCGAAGTGCTGATGTCCCTGCTGCTGGAGATGCACTACAGCAAGGACGAGATTCTCGAAACCTATCTCAATGAAATATTTCTCGGGCAGGATGCCAGCCGTGCCATTCACGGTTTTGGCCTTGCCAGCCATTTCTATTTTGACCGTCCGCTCGAGCGTCTGGAACTGCAAGAGATCGCGTTGCTGGTCGGCATGGTCAAGGGGCCGGGTGTTTACGACCCGCGCAAGAATCCGGAGCTGGCCCTTAAGCGGCGCAACATTGTGTTGCAGGAGATGGTGGGCCTGAATGTCATTTCGCAGGCGCAGTTTGCGGCGGCCCGCCAGAAGCCGCTGGGCGTGATCAATCGTGCACCCACCGGGACATCGCCGTATCCCGCTTTCCTGCAGTATGTGCACCGCCAGTTGGAGCGCGACTATCGCGAGGATGATTTGCGCAGCGAGGGGCTGCGCATTTTCACCACGCTGGACCCGCGCATCCAGCACCAGGCAGAAGCGGCTTTGACGTCGCGTCTCGGCGAGATCGAAAAGGCGCGCAGATTCGCCGCCAATACGCTGGAAGGCGCCGTGGTAGTCAGCAGCACGCAGAGCGGCGAGATACAGGCACTGGTGGGCGGACGCGATGCGCGCTATGCCGGGTACAACCGCGCCATCGATGCACAACGCCCGATCGGTTCGCTGGCCAAACCCATCGTTTATTTGACGGCGCTGGAAAAGCCGGATCGCTATACGCTGATCACGCCGCTGGACGACAGTCCGCTGGTATGGAAGCAGCCCGGCACCACCGACTGGAAGCCGCAGAACTACGATCACCAGTTCCATGGACAGGTGCAGCTGCGTACCGCGCTGGCGCATTCCTACAATGTATCGACGGCGCGTCTGGGCATCGAACTCGGCGTCGAGCATATCCTCGATAAACTGCCTCAGTACGGCATCGAACGGCGGCCGCCGCCTTTTGCCTCCTCGCTGCTCGGCGCTTATGAATTGTCCCCGGTTGAAGTGGCGCAGGTTTACCAGACCTTTGCCGACGGCGGTTTCCGTACGCCGTTGCGTGCCATTCGCGAGGTTATTACTGCGGACGGCAAGTCGCTGCAACGTTACCCGCTCAACGTTGAGCCCGTCGCCGCAGCGGCGCCGGTATATGTGCTGACAGCGGCTTTGCAGGGTGTGGTGCGCGAGGGGACGGCACAGCCGCTGTCGAACTGGCTGCCTGCCGATTTGCGTGTCGCAGGCAAGACCGGCACCACGGATGATTTGCGTGACAGTTGGTTTGCCGGGTATACCGGCGATCATGTGGCGGTGGTGTGGGTTGGACGGGACGACAACAAGCCCTCAGGCTTGACCGGTGCCTCGGGTGCCATGACCATCTGGGGCGAGATGATGAAAAACATTCAGCCTGAGCCGTTGCAACCCACCATGCCGGAGGAGATCGAAATGGTTAATGTCGATCCGGTCAGTGGTGCGCGTTATGACGATGACTGCAAGACAGGTGTGCTGCTGCCCTTCATCAAGGGCAGTGCACCGACCGAAAGAGCGGCCTGCGCCTTTGCATCAGCAGACATACCGAAGGCCAGCGAGAATCCGGTGATTAAGGATGAAACGAAGCCTGTTGTGAAACCGGAAGTGAAACCAGAAATCAAACCGGAACCGGAAAAGAAAAACTGGTTACAGAGGATATTCAATTGACAGACCGATTTTCATTGTTTTTTGTTGCGTCATTGCTGCTGTTGCTTGCCGGATGTGCCGGCGTGGCCACCCAGCCACCGGCAAAGCCTGCCATGCCTGAAGTGGCGCCGCAGGGCGCGCAACCCCAAGGGGGCATACCGCAAGAGGTGATACCTCAGCCATCCGGTGAAGCCGTTGTCATTGAACCGGTGCCAAAGTCGGACATGTCGGGCAACAAGGCCATTATCGCTTTGCTGGACCGCGCGCAGATCGACAACCAGGCTGGCAATCGCGAAGCAGCAGGCTCATCGCTGGAACGCGCGCTGCGCATTGAACCGCGCAACGCCTGGCTGTGGCTGGAACTTGCGCAATTGCGTCTTGCCCAGGGACAGTATGCGCAGGCAATCACGATTGCCCGCAAGTCAATCAGTTTTGCCGGGCATGAACATCGTTTGCTGGCCCTTGACTGGCAGGCGATCGGTAATGCCCGCGTCGCGCAGGGCGACTCTGCGGGAGCGGAGCAGGCGTTCAAACTAGCCGCAGATTTTGCGAAATCGGCACAAACGGAGGTGGATCACGGTTTCCAATTGTTCAAGTGACGTTGTGGGTATGCCGGATTCAACAGGCAATAAAAAAGAGGGCGCAAGCCCTCTTTTTTATTGTCTTGATGTGGCTGAGGATTACTGTCTTACGATGTTTTCGCCTTCAATCCTGATTTTGTCGCCTGCCATGACCCCGGGAACTGTCTTGTAGCGCAGGACATGTTCTTCGCCGTTTTCCATCTTTACGGTCACATCGTAGACGCGGGTCTTCTTGATCTTTTCCTCGACCTTGTTACCGGCAATCGCACCGCCAACGATGCCAGCAAGGGTAGCCAGATCGCGTCCCGAGCCATTCCCCATCTGATTGCCGGCCAGACCACCGGCAACACCACCGGCGATTACGCCCAGCCCGGTGCCCTTGCCTTCCAGCTCGATTTCATTGACGGAAACGACCACGCCGCAATTGTCACAGGCGATTCTCTGCGCGGGCGCCGCGGGCTTCGGCTGAACGGGTTTTGCGCGTGCAACGTGCTTCTCGGCAGTAGCCGGCTTTTTGGCGGGCGACTCGACAGCAGGAGCGGGAGCGGGTACGGCTGCTTGTTCCTTGGCTTTTTCCTCAGCCAGTGCGGCTTTGACCTGGGCCGCAATTTCTTCACTGCTCGGTTTTTGCGAGCAGCCGCTGATGGCGAGCATGCTGATCAGGGTCAGAATGCCGAATGCGCAGTTGCGTATCGTGGTGGTGTTCAAAAGTGTCTCCAAAAGATATTGTTGGGGGATGATGAATGGCAAGTGAAGAATTTGCTCGTGCAGCCAGATGGTTAATATTGCAAAAGCACTCATTGGAATGCCAAAGACGAAAATTAGTTCAGTCAGTCACCGAAAAATTAGTCAGGTGATGCTTTGCATTTTTTCATAACATGTTAAATAGATTGTATATTTCATAACTTTCTGTTTGTTTAACCCCGTTTCGCTCGCTCCCTCGTTTATAGCTGACATGCTGTGCAATTTCGCACAGCTGTCCGATCAACCGACACATAAACTGCGAGGATGCGATGAATCCCCTATTCAAAAATATATTACTTTCCTGCCTGTTGCTGCTGACCGCCTGTGCCAACCAGAATCAGAACGAGGCAAGCACTGAACCGAATTTGTCCCAAGTGGCGACTGCTGACCAGCACGCAGTGTCTGCTGCAACAGAAAATGCCGCCGGAGACAAGCGAAGCGAGCCGACCCGGCAAAAGGACAAACTGTCTGTTGCCGGTGGCATCACACATGACAAGAGCCTGGATCGCGCTGCTGCCTCTCCGGCTGAAAAAAAGATGATGAATCTCGGCGAGGCGCGGGCGATGTATCCGGCCCCGGCTGCTCCCATGCTTGCCATGCCCTATATGCAGCAAGCACGGGAAGAGCGCGAGCAATACGGTACGATTGTGGAAAACCCGATCAAGCTGGTGGCCGAGGCGCCGGTTTCGACGTTCAGCATCGATGTGGATACCGGGAGTTATTCGAATGTGCGGCGTCTGTTGAATGAAGGACGGCTGCCTCCGGCGGATGCAGTGCGCGTGGAAGAAATGATCAATTACTTCCCTTATGCGTATGCATTGCCCAAAGACAATGCGCCGTTTGCCGTGCATACCGAAATGGCGCCTGCGCCGTGGAACGTGAACCACACGCTGTTGCGCATCGGCATCAAGGGGCAGGATATTGCCAAGACAAGTCTGCCGCCATCCAATCTGGTCTTCTTGGTGGATGTGTCCGGTTCGATGGGTTCGCCCGAGCGTCTGCCGTTATTGAAGTCGGCGCTCAAGTTTCTGGTCAACCAGTTGCGTGCACAGGACAGGGTATCGCTGGTGACTTATGCATCCGGCACGCAAGTAGTGTTGGAACCTACCTCCGGTTCGCAAAAGACAAAGATCATTGCTGCACTGGATAACCTGAGAGCCGGTGGCTCCACCAGCGGTGCGGCCGGGATCATGCTGGCGTACAGCATGGCCGAGCAGTCCTATATCAAGGGCGGCATCAATCGCATTTTTCTGGCAACGGATGGTGACTTCAATGTCGGCGTGACCAATTTCGACGAGCTGAAGAACATGGCGGAAGAAAAGCGCAAGAGCGGCGTGTCGCTGTCCACGCTGGGCTTTGGCGTGGGGAATTACAACGAAAAACTCATGGAGCAACTGGCCGATGCGGGTAACGGCAATTACTCCTACATCGATACACTGAATGAAGGGCAGAAAGTGCTGGTGGACGAGATGACTTCCACGCTGGCAACCATCGCCAAGGATGTAAAAATCCAGATTGAATTCAACCCCGATGTGGTGAGCGAGTACCGGCTGGTCGGTTATGAAAACCGCATGCTCAAACGCGAAGACTTCAACAACGACAAGGTGGATGCTGGTGAAGTCGGTGCCGGGCATACCGTAACTGCGATATATGAGCTGACTCTCAAGGGCAAGACCGGCAGCGTTGATGCTTTGCGCTACGGCAGCGAGAAAGCATCCACCACGAGCAAGACCGGCGAACTGGCATTCCTGCGCCTGCGTTACAAGGCACCCGATGGCGATGTTTCGAAATTGATCGAATGGCCGCTGCAACGCCAGGATATCAAACCCTCGTTCGGACAGGCATCAACGGAGTTTCGATTTGCCACGGCCGTCGCCGCGTTCGGCCAGCAACTGCGCGGTGGCAAGCATATCGGCGAGATGAGCTATGACGATATCGCAAAGATAGCAGCCGAAGCGCGCGGGACGGATGCCTATGGTTATCGCGGTGAATTCTTGCGTCTGGTCCATCTGGCGCAGTCGCTGTCCACCGGAAAGCCAACGGCTGTCATGGTCGAGTGAAACATGACGCAGTGAAACGCTGAGCAAATCATTCGGTTTAATTTGTTCAGCGTTTCCATTCTTGCTCACTTATACTCTCCGCCCATGCGCGAAGAGGTGGCCGACGAACAATTGATGGAGCTCTATCGTGACGGTGATGCAGGGGCTTTCGATATCCTGTATCGCCGCCACAAAGGAGGGCTATACCGTTACCTGCTGCGTCTATGCAAAGACAAAGGCGTGGCCGATGAGCTGTTTCAGGATGTCTGGAGCAACATCATTCGCAGCCGGGAACGCTACCAGCCGACAGCCAAATTCAGCACATTTCTGTACCAGGTCGCCCATAACCGGCTGATCGACCACTTACGTAAAACGCATGAAATCCTCCTGTCGCTGGATGCCGAAAATGAAGACGCGGAAAGTCTGGTTGAACTCATTCCCGCCGACCCCGGTGACCAGCCGGAAATACTGGTTGAACGTAAACGTCTGGTTGAAATTTTGGTCAACAACATTGAGGCGCTGCCCGCTTTGCAACGCGAAGCCTTTTTATTGCGCGAAGAAGCAGGGTTGTCGCTGGAAGAAATCGCGCTGGCAACCGGCGTCACGCCGGAAACAGCCAAGAGCCGGTTGCGTTATGCAGTCGCCAAATTGCGTGAGGGATTGAGAGGTATGCGATGAGCCAGGATCGAGAATTGGATACCTACCTGCAAGGCAAAACCGATCTGTCGCGGCTATATGCCGATGCGCCGCAAATCGAACCGCCAGATCATCTGGATGCTGCCATTCTGGCGGAAGCACACCGGGCAGTGAATGCGCGTCCGGGCGCCGGGCCCAAACGCCGTTGGGCGATTCCGCTGGGGTTGGTGGCCAGCCTGTTTGCCGTGGTCATGATCGGCTTGCAGTTGCCCTATATGCTGAAAGAACCCGTTCCGCTACAGGCGCCGATGGAAGCAAAAGTCACTGCGGCAATGGATGAGAGCGCCGCTGCACCGGAGTCCCGCGCGCAGAACGAGCGCATGAAAATCCTGGCAACGGAGAGGGCAAGGTCGGTAATTTCCGGCAACACACCGGCACCGGTAGCAGTGCAAGCGCATGCCCAGCCGGCTGCGCCGAAGATTGCCGTTCCGATGGCGGCTGCGCCCGCGCCGGCCCTGGCTGCCAAACGCCTTGAAATGAATGAGCGTGCTGAGACGGGTAACATCGGGGCGCTTTCAAAAGAGAAGAAATCTGCCAATATCGGCGAGAGCAGCGTTAACGACGCGCTCAGGTCGCTAGCGCCCGCCGCTGCCGGGGTTGCAACTCCGCCGCCGGTTCGACAGGAACGAGCACTGATGCAAGATGCGGCCGACAAGACAGTCCTGTCCCCGGAAGATTGGCTCATGCGGATCAAGAAACTGAAGCAGGCAGGAAAACAGGAAGATGCCAAAACCGAACTGGCAGCATTCAGGAAGCGCTATCCGGATTATCCTGTTCCTTCAGCGCTTGAGATTCGATAAGGCGGCTGAATGGCGAGGATGTGAAGCAAGCGTCAGCCCGTTATTGGTAGAATGCATTGTGGTTAATGTCGTCGCTGTGTTGTTTCCGCCGGAAGTAAACGGGAGCCGCATGGAAGAGGGTTTCACACGAATAGTTTGAGGAAAAAGCATGTACAAATGCGTCGTGGCAGCGTTAATGGCTTTCTGGTCTCTGACGGCATCTGCGGCCGACTGGCAGGTTGTTGCCGATACCAAGCTGGGCCTGTTGAAACTGGATAAGACCAGCGTGACCAGCGAAGGTCAATACACTGCGGCAGTGCTCGTCTACGAATTCAAGGACCTGCAGAGACTATCGACACCGCCCAACACCGTCTTCAACAAAAGGCAGGATGATGTTCTGGTGGACTGCTCCCATGGTTTGCTGGGCATTCACACGAGCCGCTTCTTCGAGTACTTGAGACTCGCCAGCACTTATACCCGAAATATTGCCGAGATTAAATTCAGTTCACCCGTGCCGGATACCATGGCGAAGACAGTCGTCGAATCGGTCTGCGCGGTTGCGTTGAAAACCAGGCCTTAGTTTTGCCGACCGGGGTTCCGGTTTATGGAGTTGCTGCGGATCGATGGAGGGGGCGAGGTAGTTCGCAGTTAGGCGGCTAAGGTCAGTTTATGCTTTTGGGTTTTTTGATTTCAATTTAGGGAGAAGCGAAATGTTTTGTTCAAAGTGCGGAACATCGAACGACGATACCGTGAATTTCTGCGTTAGCTGCGGTAATGCGCTTCCCCAGCCAAGTCAAGCCGCATCCCTGCCACAGACAAAAGAAGATGATTCTGTCAGCGATGAGGAATATTACAAAGCCATCATCGGCCCCAAGAATCAGGACTATTACCTGCGCCATTTTTCCCGTTTTGATGATGAAGGAAAAACCAGCGCCACCTGGAATTGGTCGGCCTTTCTGGTGGCGTTTTACTGGTTGCTGTATCGAAAGATGTGGCTTAACGCCGCGCTATATTTCTTTTTCCCTTCCCTTTTCATGGCGCTGTTCGGATTTGTCGGGGCTTTGATGGGCGTCTCGGCAGGTACGCTGATTGTCGTGGGATATTTGCTTTATTTTGTGGCAATCTTCATTTTATTTCCGATGTATGCAAACGCGCTTTACTACAAGCAATGCAAGAAAATCATTCTGACTGTCAGCTCGACGTCGCACAGTACGCAGAGACAGTTGGGCGAACTTTCCGGAAAGGGTGGGACCAGCAACGTGGTGATCTTCGTCATATTGATTATCACCTTTGTCGCGTTCATCGGAATCCTCGCTGCCGTTGCCATTCCCGCTTACCAGGATTACACGATCAAGGCACGCACAGCCCAAGCGATGAATATCGGCAGATTCGCTGAAGAGTTTGTCGGCAATTACTATGACCAGTACAAGTCGTTTCCGCGCAGCCTGGAGGCGTCAAACTTTGCAGCATCGTTGCCTCCTTCTGTAAAAGAGGTCAGCGTTGATAGTCAGACAGGCGCGATCACGATCACGATGAACGGCACTGCTGCTGTCAGCGGGAAATCCATTGTATTTGTTCCGGAACTGGATGCTAACGGTCAACTTGCATGGACATGCATGAGCGAGGAAATCCAGGACAGATATTTGCCGCGCGAATGTCGGCGATCAAGGTAACAAAGACGGATGCTGGCAGACAATGAAAGTCACCGTGAATGGTTCACAATACAGCCAATCAATAATTCACGCTGTAGTGTCATCGAAAAAACGGGTTGGCGCGTTATTGGGGCTCGAATTCAGAAAGGAATGAAATGAAGCCCCTCCAGACAACAATGTTTGTATCACTCCTGCTCGGCAGTATGGCGGCCCATGCGGGAACACCTTCTGTCAGCGTCACGATCAGCGGAGAAGTCGCACCGGGCGTCTACGGCGAAGTGCAGGTCGGCAATGCGCCACCGCCGCCAGTTGTTTATGCGCAGCCTATGATTATCGCTCCGTCGCGGCACCATGATCATGATGAAGGCAGGCCTATGTATTTGCATGTGCCACCCGGACATGCAAGGAACTGGGCACGTCATTGTCACGAATACAATGCCTGCAACCGCTCAGTGTACTTTGTGAAATCGGCCGAGTACGAGCCGGGCTACCAGGCTCGCAAAGAGAGAATGCGCAGGGATGAAGAACGCAGAGACGAACGTCGAGACGAGCGCAGAGACGAAGGTCGCCGCGATGAGCATAGAGATGAAGTGCGCCGCGATGAACGTAGAGATGAAGGGCGAGGAGAAGATCGCCGGAATGAAGGACGTAGAGGCGAGGGGCGCGATTGAGCCCGTGAGTTAGTCCGCCAGTGCGATAATATTGGCGTATATTTACATTAACCGTAAGTTCATATTTCGCCCGAAAGGGCGATTCTTTTTAAGTGGCCGTTGATGGCAACGATCAATAATCTGGAAACTTTGCAACCACACTCAGTCTGGGCACATTTCGCCACACTGTGCGCAATTCCGCGCGCTTCGCTGCAAGAAGCGGCGTTGCGCTCGCATTTGATCGAGTGGGCGCAGGTTCACCATATCGGTGCGGTCGTCGATGACGCGGGCAACCTGATCCTGAAGAAACCCGCCAGTCCAGGTTGTGAGGCGAAGCCCGGTGTGGTTCTGCAAGGTCATCTCGATATGGTGTGCCAAGCCAATGCGGGAACGCACCATGACTTCGAACATGATGCTATCAACGCCCAGGTGCGTGACGGTTGGGTGGTGGCGGAGGGTACGACGCTGGGTGCGGATAACGGCATTGGCGTCGCGCTGGCGCTGGCCGCGCTGGAAGAACCAGGGTTTATCCATCCACCGCTGGAAGTGCTACTCACTGTCAACGAGGAATCAGGCATGGACGGCGCGCGCGGGCTTGCGTCCGGCACCTTGCAGGGCAAGACGCTGATCAATCTGGATACCGAGGAGTGGGGGCATTTCTATCTGGGCTGCGCGGGTGGCGTGGATGTGGAACTGGCGCATGCTTGCGAACAGGAAGCATTGCCGGCGGACTATGCGATCCTGCGTTTCGATGTATCCGGTCTGCGTGGCGGACACTCCGGCATCGACATCAATCTCGGGCGCGGCAATGCCATCAAGTTGCTGGCGGAGGCGCTACGCGATCTGTCCGCGCATACCGACATGCGCCTGACCGAGTTCAATGGTGGTACGGCGCGCAACGCAATCCCGCGCGAAGCGTTCGCCGTGTGTGCGGTGCCTGTTGCTGCCGTGTCAGGGATAGACGAATGGGTAGAGCACCGGCTTGCGGCGTGGCGGCTGCGCTTTGCCGAGTCGGATGCGAATGTGCTGTTTCGCTACGATCTGGACGAGATGCCGGTAGGTAGGCCCGTTCATCAAGCCGAGCGCGACCGCCTGCTGGCTTTCCTCGACGTTGCCGCGAACGGCGTCTCGTGCATGAGCGATGACTTTCCAGGTGTGGTGGATACTTCGGATAATCTTGGCGTGGCAGTTCTGGCGCAGGGCGCATTCCGCGCCACCTTCAAGGTGCGCTCGCTGCATGACGGCCGGGCGGATGTGCTGGCCGACAAGCTGGTTTCACATGCGGCCAGTTACGCGTTGCGTGCCTGGAAGGACGGGATGTATCCGGGCTGGACGCCGAACCCGGCTTCGAATCTGCTCGCGCTTTGCCAGCAGGTATACACCGTGCAATTCGGTCAGCCCGCCAGCCTGCAGGTGATCCATGCCGGGCTGGAATGCGGCCTGCTCGCGGCCAGCCATCCGCAACTGGACATGATCTCCTTCGGTCCCGACATCCGCGGCGCGCATGCACCCGGCGAACGGGTTGAGATAGAATCGGTTGCACGCTGCTGGCAGTTGCTGAAAGCGGTGTTGCAGGCGCTGGCGGCTGGATAAAATCGGCAGCAGGCCGTTGTTCCTGAATAGAATCATGGGGTTTTGTGGCTTTGCCAGCCGTTTCGGCTGGTGGCGCCGCGTTGCGCCAAACGCGCTTTGTGTCTGATATCGATGTTTGTATTTCTGTGAATATGACGCAGCAATCAAGAGAAAGCATGCCGGGCGATCCAAAGCGGATGGATATCCCGTTGCCTGAATATCTGCTCAGGCAGCAGAGCGGCATCTACGTCGATCTGTCTCTTTTTCCGGTGGGCGGCGGTTTCGCAGAATTCCTTGATCGGCTGTATGGCGCGGGCGCAAGATTTCTTGGCGTGGATTATTCACTGGCGACGGATCTGCTTTACAACTACGACGCGATCCTGGCTGCACACGGCACCGGTGGAAAAGTGAAGCTGGCCGCGGATATCGTGGATTTTCCGCCCGGTCGCAAAGGGCTCTACAAAGCGGTGAAGGTGGATGTCGAAGGCAAGCAGGCGGAGTACCTGTTCGAGCCGGTACAGATCGGTGTAGAGGTGGAAGTGCCGGTGTATGGCGAACCCGGGGCCGATGGCGTGGCGCCGATTATCGGTTCGGCGCGCAAGACCGAATTGAAGCCGACAAAGCTTGATCTGGATGAGTTTATCGCGGACATGTGGCTGAAAGGAATTCGTTTTGGCATTGATGTGGATGGTGTGACAAGTGCGATCGCCAGCGGCGAGGCGGTGCGCATGGAGATTGCCCGCCAGCTTGATGCGACCGAAGGCAGCGATGCCGAGATTGAAGAGGCGAGCGAAGCGTTGCGCCGGGATAATTCCCCGAAGAAACTACCCAATGGCAAAGCGGATCTGCGCAGGTTCCAGAACAGATTCCCGCAGATCGCGAAAGACGCGCGTCTGCTCAGGAAGAAAAAGCGCGTACTCGGCAAGCCGGGGTTCAAGGTGAGCGGGGCGATGATCGAGCCGCCGCTGCCTGCGGACTTTGATCTGCTGGCACTGGCAGGCGAGGGGACGCGCGTCGAGAATCAGGGGGTGAATGAATTCATCGTGGCCGGCCGCGATGGATTTCTTTCGCTTGATGTCGCGACCAATCATATTGCCGTCACCGAAAAGATCGAGAACAAGGGCGGCATCAGCGCCAAAACAACCGGCGATCTTTCGCTGGCCGGGGACGACTTCATCGAACACGGCGAGGTTCAGGAAGGACGCGTCGTCGAAGGCAAGAACATGACTTTCCATTCCGATGTCTACGGCGAGATTATTTCGCAGGGCGGATTCATCCTGCTGGAGAAGAATCTCTCGCAAGGTCGTGCCATCAACCGCGGCGGCGATATTACGTCGAACGGACGCATGCTCAATTCCGTCATTGAGGCATGGGACGGGGTGGTCAAGGCAAAATACGCCGAAGCCTGCCTGATCATGGCCGGGACGGTCGAAGTTGAGCGGGCGGTAAATTGCGAGATCGTTGCCGAGAGTGTGCAGGTCGGGAGTGCGGAGGGTTGCGGGATCGCAGGGAAAAAAGTCCGCATCAGCGCGTCAAGCGAGCGCCGGGACAAGCAGAACATCGTTTCGATGCTGGTGCCGGGCCTGACGCAGATCGACGCGCAAATCAATCAGGTGCGCAGGGCGATAGTTGAGTGCAGGCAGGTCATCGCAGACAAGGAACAGGCGCTGGCGCAAGTCAGGGCCGATGAGGATTTCGCCAAGTACCTGGCGCTGGAGGCGAGCATAAAACAGGGAAGCGTCAAATTGACTGCGGTGCAGCAGGAAAATTGGCAGAAGATGACGGCGAAATTCGCCGGGCCCCAGCGGACCATGGATAAATTGGCCAAAGAGAAGCAGGAGCAGTTGGAGCGGATCGACGCTTTTGAGCACGAGCAGAAGCACCTGATGGATGAGCGGAAGAAGAGCGGTGAAGACATCCATTGCGAGATCACCGAGGTGTCGGGAGATACGCTGGTGCGAACCATGGTTTCCTTCAATGGCGTCGCGGGCCTGCAGCAAATTGCTGCCGGTGAGCTCAGAATCAAGCTGCGGGAACAGGGATTCGCGCTGGAACGGGTCTTCATGGATAGCGAAGGAAGTCTCGTTTGGAAGTATGAATTGCCGGAGATCGCCTGAGGTTCGTGCCCAGGATGCAGTGGGGCAACAGGGCTGTTTGGGGCAACCAATCACTCCGTTCACTGGAATAATCAAAGGCTTGCTGTCTCGGAGGGGTATTTCGGCGTACCGGTAACTGCCCGTAGTAAGGAAAGGTGGCTTGTTGTTCCGCTGTTCCCATTATTAAAAAATGGACTGGGTGGCAGTCGTTTTTATAAATATCCGTCATTTGCTTCTGTACAATTACGCCCTTGTTGAAGAACGCCAGACGTTGTTGTTTTGTAACATTCATTTAATTGGAGTCGATTACTTTGAAAGCACCCATCCCTTTACGCAACATTCCACAATCCAACATCTTTCGCAAAGGCGATGTCTTTGTGCTGTTCGGTGAGCTGTTCGGACGCGGCTACGCGAATGGCTTGATCAACGAGGCGCGCAAGGCGGGCATGACGATAGTCGGCATCACCGTGGGACGCCGGGATGAGAACAATGCGCTGCGTGCCCTGACTGCTGAGGAGTTGACAACAGCCGAAGCGAACCTGGGCGGACGCATTATCAACGTACCGCTGATGGCGGGCTTCGATCTGGATGCGCCTGCGGGCGAACCGACCCCGACCGATCTGCTGGCCGACATGACGCTCAAGAGCTGGCAGGATGACAAGCTGGACTGGGCGCATATTGAAAAGTGCCGTGCGGTGGGCGTGCAGCGCTTCAAGGATTCCGTGGCGAAAGTAATGGCTCAGCTGGACAGCATGATCCCGGACGGTAGCAATGCTTTCTTTGCACACACCATGGCGGGCGGTATTCCCAAGGTGAAGGTGTTTCTGGCCATCGCCAACCGCATTTACAAGGGGCGCGGCGAACGTTTCCTGTCCTCGAGCGCCTTGCTCGACAGCGACTTGGGCAAACTGATCCTGATGAACTTCGACGAAGTCACCGCCAATACTTTCCAATATCTCATCGACGGCAGCGCGGCGATCCGCGCCCGCCTGGAAAAAGCCGGCGGGCAAGTGCGTTACTCGGCCTACGGCTATCACGGCACCGAGATACTTATCGACGGCCAATACCAGTGGCAGACCTACACCAGCTATACCCAGGGCAAGGCGAAGATGCGTCTCGAGAACGTTGCCGAAGCGGCCTGGACAAAGGGCATCAAGGCCACGGTATTCAACTGCCCCGAGATCCGCACCAATTCTTCCGATATTTTTGTCGGAGTCGAACTCTCACTGTTCCCGTTGCTGAAGGCATTGAAAAAAGAAGGCGGCGGGGTCTGGGCCGACGCTCAGTGGCAAGCCTGCCGCGACGTGCTGCAGGAAGGGCAGACGCTGGAAAGTCTGTTGCAGAAAATTGATGCCTACAATGACAGCAGCGTGATGGCGGGATTCCGCAACTTTGGCGCATGGCCAATGCCGAATACGGCCGAATTGGCCGATGTGATGATTGGCACGTCGGACGAGATTACCAAAATGCACAAAAGCCGCGATGCGCTGGTGACTGACGTATTGAGTTCTCTGGTGCTGGAAGGCACCGGGCCTTTGATGTTCCATGAGTCCTCCAATCCGGCCGGACCCGTGCTGTGGCTGAATCACGATGTGATCGCCAAGCAGCTCAACCAGATGCATCAATAAGGCTGTTCTGCCCGGAGTGTTCGCGTGGCTCCAAAGTCACTGGAGAATGAAGCACAGATCCGGTTGATCGAGTTGCATCCGCTTGCGCCGGACAAACCGGATTACGGCGCGCGCTGTAACGGTTGCGGGGTGTGTTGTGCGGCGGCGCCTTGCCCAGTGGCATTCGTCTTTTTGTTCCAGTTCCGCGGGCGTTGTCGTGCGCTGTTGTGGCAAGAGGACGCGGCACGTTATGTCTGCGGTATGGTTTCTTTTCCCGATCGTTATGTGAGGCTGATTCCGGAGCGCTGGCGGGAACCTGTTGGCCGGTTTGTCGCCAGTCGAATTGCTGCCGGTGATGGCTGTGATTCCGCGGCCGAAGTACTCGATACGCCCGCTTGAACGACCAGTCTCGCGTGCCCGTCAGGGCATGATCAAATTCCCGTTTGTAATTGAAAAAGCCCCCGATTTCGCCCACTTTGGGGGCGCAATCAGGGGCTCATTGCGGTTACGACTACTTGTGGCTGCCCTTTTTGGCGCAGGTGACGGACACGATGTTGAGGGTGTCTTTGTCCAACGCGGTGGCAATCGCTTCGATCTTGCACTTTTGCCCGGGCGGGGTTGAGTCGAGGACAACGCTGTAATCACTGCCATCGGGCAGGCGCGTGTCGGGGAAGACAAAATTCCCGTTCTTCGTCACCGTGACTGAATTCCCCCCCTTGAGCTCAAGCACCACTCCTTTGCTCTTGGCGGCAAGTCCGGAAACGGTGCCTCCGACGGCATAGCTGTTGGTAGTGCAGGCGACATCGACATTATTGATTGGGGAGCCCGTGATGTTACCGTTGCCCAGGCTGACCTTGCAGGTTTGTTTGACAGGCTGGGTGGGTGAGGTCTTGATGGAGACGGTGTAGCTGGCACCTTTCTTCAAAGCTTTGGGAAATTTGAATTTACCGTTGGCTTTGACAGTCAGATCGTCTGAGCCATTGTTTTGCAATACCACCTCGCCTCCGGCAAGACCGGAAACGGTGCCGCCGACTGTGAGCGGAGGTGGAGGTGGCGCAGGAGGCGCTTCCTTCTCTTTTTCGCCGCAACCGGACAGGCCGGCAATCATGGTTGCCATCAATACTGTACGCACTGCCAGAGTGAACTTCGCCATCATTTGCTCCTTGTTGATTATTTCGCCAGGCTTCGATTGAGGCCAGTTATTCAGGTGGTTTCGTCTCCTGAGATAACCCCGTTCTTTCACGACTGCCGTGATTGTACACAAATTAGCCTGACAGGCTAAATGGACAGGCAATGCTTTCTACAGCATGTTGGGTTTAGAATGAAGCAGACATGGAAATGTTCGTTGATCACGGTCCATGATTAAACTCGGAAAATGTATATATTTTTAATTTGAGGACTGCAATGTCTAGAGTGTTTTATCTGACCGGTTTGCTGTTGTTGTCGGGTTGCTCCGGCTTGTTTGAGAAGCAGCCGCAGACCCCGTGGGCAATCATCAAGCAAGAATCCCGGCAGTGCCTGGCGGATATGAAAAATGATCCGCAACTGAATGCCATTGCCGATAAGGTTTCGCTGGATACAGCCTATGATCGGGATACGTATTTTGATTTGTTGAGTATCGACGATACGCCCACTTCGACCGAGAAGACGGCCATCAAGAAATGGGCACTGAAGCTTGAGCGTTGTTACAAGATTAAAGCCCGGGGCTATGCTTACGAACCCCGCCAGGTAGCCATATGGTCTGCGGCGCTGGACAGCGATCAGCTGGTGTTGATATTGGAGCTGCAGAGGGGAAATCTCAGCTATGGCAAGTTTGCTGCAAAGCGCCTTGAGGTCGATACGGCATACCGGGGCAAGATCATGCAAGCGGTTGCTGCTGATTACAAGAAACCTGATTACCCATCCAAACCTGATTACGCTCCGCCGCCCAAGGGTACCGAAATACAGAAGAAGCCTTTAACCTCATTTTGAGGACAGGCATTGGGTGGGTTTGCTGAACTTTTCGGGCCGGAGGGTTCACGCTTGAAAGCGGCGCTTACCAACAGAAACATTAACCTGTCTCGGATAATAGTATGCCAACGATAATTCGTATCGGTCACTTCTTTCTGTTGTTGGCAGTTGCCATGTTTGCTTCTGCCGAAGCAAGAACCGCCTGTCCACCCGTCGCCGGGCAGCCAACTCCCGAGATGGTTCAGGCAGGGATGAAGAATGCTCGCGACCACGGATTTTTATGGCGTATCAGCAAGGACGGGCGCACATCGTTTCTTTACGGCACCATGCATGTCGGGAAGCTGGATTGGGCGTTTCCTGGCCCCCGCGTGACAAAGGCATTAAGCGCAACAGACACAATGGCGCTGGAGCTCGATGATCTGGATGCGGATATTCAGGCGCGTATGGTCAAAGGGATGGCGGCACAGACCAGCACGACGCTGCCCGAGTCGCTGACAAAACGATTGCGGAAACAGGCAGACCTGGTTTGCATTCCATACAGTTCTATTGCCGCCCTTTCCCCCGAGTTTCAAATGGAGGTGCTTACCTTGATGGTCGGGCGCTGGGAGGGACTGGATGCCTCGTATGCTATCGATGCCATTCTTGCCGGGATAGGTCACGGCGCGAATAAGAATGTAGTCTCGCTTGAGACGCCGGAGCTGCAACTGAAACTGCTGCAAATGCAAACCCCGCAGGAAACCTTCGCGCTAGTTGACGACGGTTTGAAGGAAATGGAATCGGGCAGGTCGCGCGCCTTGCTGCGCCGTCTCGCCAAAGTATGGGGCAATGCCGACTATGCGGAAATGTCCCAATTTTTCGACTGGTGCGATTGCCTCAATACGAAAAGCGAACGTGAACTGATGCGGCGTGTGCTTGACGAACGCAATCCGGGTCTGGCCGAACACATTGATGCCTTGCATGCGAGCGGTAAACAGGTATTTGCCGCAGTGGGCAGCCTGCATATGTTCGGGCCGATCGGGCTGCCGGAACTGATGGCAAAACGCGGCTATCGGGTGGAGCGTATCGATTTATATCAGCCATAAGTGTGTTTTGTCCGGTATTCCCTACTAGAATCACACTCATGCTGGCGGATGCCCATGCAAAGTACGAGCCCGCGCTGATCGTGAGTTTGCTCGAAGTACGCCGCCATCTGGTTGAGGCTGATCTGGGTGACGGGATCGCCACCGCTTACGGGCCCAAGGAATGATCGCCGACCGCGATGGTCAAAGAATTAAACATATCGGGAGAAGTCATCATGATCACGCCGGAAGATGTTAAGGCTTTCATCCTGCAAGGGCTGGACTGTGACCATATCCAGGTCGCGGGTGATGGCCGCCATTTCGAGGCGGTGATCGTCAGTGCTGCATTTGAAGGCAAGGGAATGTTGCAGCAACATCAGCTCGTTTACCGCGCCATCGGTGACAAGATGGAAGATATCCACGCCTTGTCGATGAAAACTGTTACCCCCGAGCAGTGGGCTGCAAACAATAATAATTAGGAGATCAACATGGATCAAAACGTACTGGAAAGAATCAGGCAAACCGTTACCGACAATCCCATCGTCCTGTATATGAAAGGTACGCCGCAGTTTCCGCAATGCGGGTTCTCCGGGCTGGCCGCACAGGTTCTCAAGTCGTGCGGCGTAAAAGACTACGTCGCCGTGAATGTGCTGGCGGACAAGGAAATTTACGACAACCTTAAGTTCTATGCCGACTGGCCGACCTTCCCTCAGCTGTACATCAACGGCCAGTTGATTGGCGGGTCGGATATCATGAAAGATCTGTACGAAAATGGCGAGTTGCAGAAACTGATTGAGCTGGCTTTGGCATAATGGCAGGTGTAACCGACTCTTATGAGCTGGCAGTGTTCGTGGGCTAACCAGGATTCATCAATGATTGAGCGAGGAGAAGCATGATGGGTGATGGCAAGCCTTCCGGCAAGGCGGCGCAGGGGGATTTATTCTCGGTGAAGATCGGTATCGGCGACATCGTTCAACTGCAGGACTTTGCTTCATCCAAGCAATATCATTACGTCAAGCTCATCGGCTATCTGAACAAGAAAAGCGTACTGGTAACGCATCCGATGCAGGATGAAAAATTGCTCTTTGTGAAAAAAGGGGAAAGCTTTCTGGTGCGCGGATTCTCAGGTACAAAAACCTACGAATTCACTGCGGACGTAATCACCGTCTGTCTGGCGCCATACCCCTACCTGCATCTCTCGTTCCCGCCGAAAGTCAGCACCATCAACATGCGCAGCGCACTTCGCGCCAAGATCAGGCTGGCCTGTTCAGTCAAATCCAGGAACGGCGAAGAGGCAACGCCGGGCACGATAGAGGATATGAGTATTTCCGGTGCGCGCATTCATTCCAAAATCGAATTTGGCCGAGTGGGCGATGAAGTCGAGGTGAGTTTCCGCCTGCCGATTGATGGCGAGGAACAATTGTTCATGGTTCCAGCCATCATCCGCAATGAAGGCAGCATCGCGGACAATATCGGGGAGGAAAAGATTTTCCTGTCCGGTGTGGAGTTCCATCAGCCCGATGGGTATGAACGCACCCTAGTGCATAACTTCATCTACAAAAACCTGGCGGAAAATTAGCGCTGGAGCGTAGAGATTCAGGCCTGTCTGACAGACCAAGTCTGGACTTAACGTTCAAATATGGTCAAGAGATTGTCGCGAATGGCTGCTTTGCGGCAGTGAAAAACTGCGAGTAGACTTCCGTTATCGGCCCAGACTGTGTAAAAACGCAAAATCAATGAGGTGCTAGTTTCACCCACAGACTAGTTCCATTCAGATTCCGCGTTTCATCGATGCAAATTATATGCGAAGCAAAGGCCATCACGCCTTCATCGC